>Ga0209148_1000050_pt1 | contig 413178 bp, 376 predicted proteins | sample AraplaCol_mMF_r2_2_FD_184288 | JGI IMG/M metagenome (GOLD analysis project Ga0209148, IMG submission 184288) | Arabidopsis root microbial communities from North Carolina, USA - plate scrape CL_Col_mMF_r2 (SPAdes) (version 2) | ecosystem: Host-associated > Plants > Roots > Endosphere | place... | reverse complement strand
TCAGTTGGTAGAGCAGCTGACTCTTAATCAGCGGGTCCACAGTTCAATCCTGTGCGCACCCACCAAATTCCTAGAAGACTTGGTGGAAAGACCCTGAAAGCGAGATGCGTCTGGCGCGTCTTTGGCGAAGTGCTTGGCTGCGGTTGTCAACCAGCACCGCTATTTGGCAGCACCGCCATTTGGCGCTCATGACGATCTAACCGCGGCCAAAAACGCGGCTTAGAAATCTGCCGAATCGAAAAGCAATGTTCTTTTCAACGCCTTTAGCTTCATTAGCGTCAGTTTCGCCTTTGCCGCCTGAAAAATCGCTGATCAACCACCAGAAGAAAACCAGGAAGACAACGAAAATCGCTGTGTCGATCGGGCCGTAGCTGGAGTATCCACTGCGCCAAAGCACAAGTGCAAGCACTACGGCAATAGCCACGGCAGCGGCTGCGGGATGAAGCTTTTTCATCCGCCAGATCTATTCGAGAATCGCCGCAACCGGAAGATGCCGCTCCTGCCATGGCGAGAGCGGCTTGGTCGACCGAACCGGCGGAGTCTGGAACTACTTCTCCGATACCCCCGCCTCGGCAAAGCTAGCCATCCTTGCGTGGCACTCCAATGCCGAGCGGACGATGTTGACGGCCAGGCAGGCGCCGGACCCTTCGCCGAGCCGCATGCCGAGATCGAGCAGCGGCGGCAGGCCGAGCGCTTCGAGCAGGCCGCGATGGCCCGATTCAGCAGAGACATGAGCGGCAATGGTGTGAGCGAGGCCGGTCGGATGCAGCCTGGCCAGCGGGGCGGCGGCAGCGGTGCAGACGAAGCCGTCGAGCAGCACGGGTATGCCGAGATGACGGGCGGCGAGCGTGGCGCCGAAGATGGCGGCGAGTTCGCGCCCGCCGAGTGAAGCGGCAACGCCCAGCGGGTCGGCGAGGGCGGCGGCGTGGCGCTTGAGGCCGGCTTCGATGGCGACCACCTTGCGCTTCAGGCCGGCATCGTCGACGCCGGTGCCGCGTCCGGTCCATTTTTCCGCGCCGCCGCCGAACAGGGCGGCTGAAATGGCGGCCGCCGGCGTGGTGTTGCCGATGCCCATTTCGCCAAAGCAGACCAGGTCGAGGTCCTTCGTCACGGCGTCATAGCCGGCTGAAACGGCAGCGAGGAAGGCTTTCTCATCCATTGCCGGCACTTGCGTGAAGTCGCCGGTCGGATGGTCGAGATCGAGCGGGATGACATCGAGTTCGGCGCCGGCGATGCGGGCAAGCTGGTTGATGGCCGCGCCGCCGCCGGCGAAGTTCGCCACCATCTGCACGGTGACTTCGGAGGGATAGGCCGACACGCCCTGCGCGGTGACGCCGTGATTGCCGGCGAAGACGAAGACTTTCACCCTATCCAGCCTGGGCATGTCGCGGCCCTGCCAGCGCGCCAGCCAGGCGGCGATGGTTTCCAGCCGGCCGAGGCTGCCTTGCGGCTTGGTGAGCGTGTCCTGGCGGCTGGAAACGGCCTCCGCGGCGGTATCGCTGCCGGCGGGCAGGTCGAGGCAGGCTGCGCGCAATTCATCGAGGGATTTGAAGGGCATGGGGGCAAGGTCTCCGGAAGGGAATCAGGTCAAGAGGAAAGCGCTACGGACGCGACGAGAAGCACCGCGATTTCACTAACCTGCTGCAGGGCGCCAACCGTGTCGCCGGTCTGGCCACCGATCTGGCTGAGGCAAAGGGCATGGAAGGCGGCAAAGAACAGGCCGAGCAGGATCAGCGCCGCGATGGCGCCGCCGACCCCAAGCAGGAGAAGCGGGATCGCGCCAAGCACGGCGCCGGCGATCGCGGTTTCAAGCGAGACGGTACCGGCGCCGGCCGAGAGTCCGTCGGCGCGCGCCGGCGGCAAAAGGTGCATGAAGGCGCCCAGCACGCCGCGCGAGGCCGCATGCGCGGCAACAAGTGCAAAGAGAGCCTGAGTGGGATCCACCAGTTCCGAAAGCACGTTCCAGCGGATCAGCAGCGACAGGGCCAGCGCCATGGCGCCATAGGCGCCGATGCGGCTGTCGCGCATGATGTCGAGCTTGCGGCCGCGCGACTTGCCGCCGCCAAAGCCGTCCGCGACGTCGGACAGTCCATCCTCGTGCAGGCAGCCGGTGGTGATCACGGTCGCAACAAGGGCAAGTGCCGCCGCCGGCCCCATGGCAAGGCCGAATCGTTCCGCCGTGGCAAAGACAATGGCGCCGATCAGGCCGACGACGACGCCGGCGACCGGTGCCGCCCAGATCGCGGCGGCGAGGCCGCGGCCGCGAAAGTCGAGGTCGGGCAAGGGCAGGCGGGTGAAGAAGACCAGGCAAAGCGCGACGTCATCGAGGATTTGCCGCGGCGAAAGGGTCAAATTCGGAAGCTTCATGCGCTGGCCTTCGCTATCGCGTGGAAGAAGGTACCGCTGACATGGCCGCGCCGATAGCCGGAAGCGCCGATCGGATTGCCTTGGCCGTCGGCGAGGTCGGCCAGCGGCTCGTCATTGCCGGTGGCCGTCATCTGCGCATAGTGGAATTCATGGCCGCGGATCAGCGCGCCCTGCATGCCGAGCGGGCAATCGGCGCGCAGCCGCGCCTCGCGATAGCCGAGATTCATTTTCCGTTTGGCGAAGCTGGTGGCGTGGCCGAGCAGGCCAAGCATGCGATGTGTTTCGCCTGATGCATCCTCCAGCGCTTCGCCAAGCACCATGAAGCCGCCGCACTCGCCATGGATCGGCTTCGTCGCCGCAAATCTTGCCATGCCGGCTTTGAAGGTGTCGGCAGCGGCAAGCTTGCCGGCGTGAAGCTCGGGATAGCCGCCGGGCAGCCAGCAGACATCGCAGCTCTCGTCGGGTGCTTCGTCGGCGAGCGGTGAGAATGGGACGATCTCCGCGCCGGCCTTGCGCCAACAGGCGGCGACATGCGGGTAAAGGAAAGTGAAGGCGGCATCCTCGGCCAGGGCGATGCGTTGACCGGGCGGCTGCAACGCGTCGGCGAAGTCGCCAGCCGCCGGAGCAAGGGGCGTCGCCAGCCTCATCACGGCATCGAGGTCGAGCGATTTCTCCGCCATGTCGGCCAGCCGGTCGAGATGGGTCATCAGATCATCATACTCGCCGGCCTGGACAAGGCCGAGATGCCGCTCGGGGAGGTTCAGGGTTGGATCGCGTAAAATGGCGCCGACGACGGGCAGGCCGATCGCCTCGATGGCGTCGCCCGACAGCTTGCGATGACGCTCGCTGCCCAGCCGGTTGAGCACGACGCCGGCCATGCGCACATCGGGATCGTAGGTGGCAAACCCCTTGGCGACGGCCGCCGCCGTGGTCGACTGGCCCGACACGTCGAGCACCAGCAGCACCGGCAGGCCGTAGAGACGGGCGAGATCGGCGGCCGAGCCGGTGCGCCCCGGCGCCGCGGGAATGCCGTCGAACAGGCCCATGGCGCTTTCGAGGATGACGAAATCGGTGTCGTCGGCCTGTTGCGCGGCCAGCGCATTGAGCAGCGATGGCGGCATTGCCCAGCTGTCGAGATTGACGCCGGACAGGCCGGTCGCGGCGGTGTGGAAACCGGGGTCGATATAGTCGGGACCCGATTTGGCGCCGCGCACCTTCAGGCCGCGCCGGGTGAGCGCGCGCAGGATGCCGATGGTGACGCTGGTCTTGCCCGAGCCGGAGCGCGGCGCGCCGATGATGATGGCGCGGGCGGTCATGCCTGCCCCGTCAAGGCCGCGCGCATGGCGACGATGCCACCGACGACGATCAGCGCCGGCGAGGCAAGGCCTGCGGCTGCCGCTTCCTCGGCGATGGTGGCGAGCGTGGCGACGACGGTCCGCTCCTGCGGCGTGGTGGCGGCGACGATCACGGCCGCCGGCGTCGACGGCGCCAGCCCGCCATCGAGCAAAGCGGCCGCGATCAGCGGTAGATTGGCCATGCCCATATAGACGACGACCGGCTGGCCGGTGCGGGCAATTGCCGCCCAGTCGATGTCGTCATCGGTGCCGGCGGCGTGGCCGGTCGCCAGGATCACCGCCTTGTTGATGCCGCGCATGGTGGCCGGGATGCCGGTGGCGGCGAGCGCGCTGAGGCCGGATGTCAGGCCCGGCAGGACGCGGAATGGAATGGTTTCGCGTGCGAGCGCCAAGGCTTCTTCGCCGCCACGGCCGAAAATATAGGGATCGCCGCCCTTGAGCCTGACGACGCGGCGGCCTTCGCGCGCCAGTCGGACCAGCAGAGCGGTGATGTCGTCCTGCTTCATCGATGGCTGGCCGCCGCGCTTGCCGGCAAAGAACAGTTCGGCGTTCGCGGCAACGGCGACGACATCAGGCGAGACCAGCGCGTCGTAGACCAGCGCATCCGCCTCGGCCAAGGCCGCCAGCACTTCCAGCGTCAGGCAGCCGGGGTCGCCGGGGCCGGCGCCGGCCAGCCAGACATGGCCCGGCTCCAGCGGGCGCGGCCTGAAGTTCAGCCGGGCGAGCGCCTGTTCGAGCGTGGCGTTGCCGCCGGTGTTTTTGGTGTTGCCGCTCACAATCCGTCCCGTCCGCGAAAACGCCGCTGGTAGTGGGCGTCGTACAATGAACTCTCGCCAAAATCTTCCGCCGCCAGCGAACGGCCGACGAAGATGATCGCCGTGCGCTCCATCGGATCGGCGGCCAGCTGTGCCTCGATCGTTTCCAGCGTTCCCGTCAACACCCGTTCATCCGGCCAAGAGGCGCGGAAGACGATCGCCACCGGACAATCGCCGCCATAATGCGGCGTCAATTCAGCGACGACGCGGTCGATGGCGTGGATGGCAAGATGAATGGCGAGCGTGGCGCCGGTGCGGCCGAAGCCGGCCAGCGTCTCACCGGGTGGGATTTTCGAGGCACGCCCGGAGACGCGGGTCAGCACCAGGCTCTGTGCGACTTCGGGGATCGTCAGTTCGCGGCGAAGTGCGGCGGCCGCGGCCGCGAAGGAAGGGACGCCCGGTGTCAGCGTGTAGGGGATGCCGTGCTTTTCCAGCCGGCGGATCTGTTCGGCAACGGCGCTCCACACCGACAGGTCGCCGGAATGCAAGCGGGCGACATCATGGCCTGCCTTGTGGGCCTCGACATAGGCCGCCTCGATCTCGTCGAGCGACATTGGCGCGGTGTCGATCAGTTTTGTTCCCGGCGCGCAATGCTGCAGCAGTTCGGGCGCGACGATCGACCCGGCATGCAGGCAGACCGGGCAGCTTGCCAGGAGCCTGGCGCCGCGCAGCGTGATGAGGTCGGCGGCGCCCGGACCGGCGCCGATGAAATGAACGGTCATGGCGCGTCTCCGCTGATGGCGATGGCGCAGGTGACCGGGCCAAGCACGATGCGGGGGCCAAGCAATTTTGCGCCGGCGCCTGCCACGGCAAGGGCGGATGCTTCGGAAACCGAGGGCGTGCCGGCGACTTCTTGCGAAAGGCTGGAATGGCTCAGCGTTTCCCTTGAGACACCCCGAAGGGCCGCGTCATCGACGATGATGACCGGAAGATTCAACGCACCTCCGGCTGCAGCAATCGCTGCTTCATCCTTCTTCAGTGTGGCAGTTGCCAGTGCGGAAATCGCCGTCATGGCCAGACCATGCGCTTCGAGAGCGGTTTCAATCGCGGCAAGCACATCTTCGACGCTCACGCCTTTCCGGCTGCCGATTCCCGCGACCATCATGGCTTCACCCAGCTCCATTGGGTGACCGGCATGGCCGGCCGCCAGGCCTGCATCGAGCCGACCGGCGAGGCGCGAGAAATGGCTATTCGAGCGAGATCACCACCAAGCTTTGTGTGCTGCGCGAGTAGCAAGGCTTCCATCTCCAGCGTGACGGCGTTGGCGACGAGCCGGCCGCCAGGGCGCAGCGCCTTGATGGCAGCGCTCAGCACACCAGTATCGCTGCCGCCACCGCCGATGAAGATCGCGTCCGGCGTGTCCAGCCTGGCAAGCGCCTTGGGCGCGCTGCCTTCCACCACGACAAGACCCGGAACACCACAGGCGGCGGCGTTGCGTTGTATGCGGGCGGCGCGGGTCGGATCGGCTTCGATGGCGATCGTGCGCATCGAGGGGTGCGCCAGCATCCATTCGATGCCGATGGAGCCCGAGCCAGCACCTATGTCCCACAACAATTCGCCGCGCCTCGGCGCCAGCGCCGACAAGGTGATGGCGCGGATTTCGCGTTTGGTGATCTGGCCGTCATGGTCGAACAGATGGTCGGCGAGGCCAACCGTGAGCGGCAGGACGCGGGCTTGCGGATTCGAATCAATTTCGATGGCCAGCACATTGAGCGGATTGATGTTTTCGAGGTCGAAGGCATCCGCGCGGGCAGTGCGCTGGCTCTCCTTTGGCCCACCCAATGCCTCCAGGACCGTCAGTCGCGATGCACCGAAATCGAGTTCGGTGAGCAGGCGGGCAATTGCATCCGGCGCTTCTGCATCCGACGTCAGCACCAGGATGCGCGCATTGGGCTGCAGTAAGGGTCGGATCAGGTCGAGCGGCCGGCCATGCAACGAGACGGTCTCGATATCCTGCAGCGCCCAGCCAAGGCGGGCGGCCGCCAGCGAAACCGCCGACGGCGCGGGAATGACATGCATTTCCCGCGGCTTGACCTTGCGGGCGAGGGTGGCGCCCACCCCGTGGAAGAAGGGATCGCCGGAGGCGAGCACGCAGACGTTTCTGCCGGCAAGCGCCAGCACGTCGGCCATCCCGGCGTCGAAAGGCACCGGCCAGGGACGCGGCTCGCCCTTGGCGAAGGACGCGACCAGCGCCAGATGGCGCTTGCCGCCGAAGATGATCTCGGCCTTGGCAATCCGCTGCTTGGCCTCGTCGCCGAGACCCGCTAAACCGTCCTCGCCGATGCCGATCACCGTCAGCCATTTCGGCCTGGCGCCGCGCGAACTTTCAGCAGGCATGATGACCCACCGCATTCTGATCCTCGGCGGCACCACGGAAGCCCGGCAACTGGCCGGCAAACTGGCGGTACGCGCCTCGGTCACGCTGTCTTTGGCCGGCCGCACGGAAAGCCCGGTCGTGCAAGGCGTGCCCGTGCGAAGCGGCGGCTTTGGCGGCGCCGAGGGGCTGGCCGCCTATCTCAGGGAGACCGGCAACGACCTGATGATCGACGCCACACATCCCTATGCCGCGCGAATCTCGGCCAATGCCGCGCAAGCGGCGCGGCTGACCGGCGTGCCGATCCTTGCCTTGCGCCGTCCCGGCTGGGAGCCTGTCAAAGGCGACCGCTGGACGCTGGTCGACAGAACAGGCGAGGCTGTGCAAGCGCTTGGTCCGGCGCCGCGGCGCGTCTTCCTGGCGCTTGGCCGGCAAGAGGTTGCTGCCTTCGAAGCAGCCCCCCGGCATCACTACCTCATTCGAAGCGTCGATCCCGTCGAGCCGAAGCTGGCCGTGCCGGATGCGAGCTATCTGCTGGCTCGTGGGCCGTTTGGCGAGGCGGAAGAACGCGCGCTGCTCGAAAAGCATCGTATCGACGCCGTCGTCTCCAAGAACAGCGGCGGCGCTGCCACTTACGGGAAGATTGCCGCCGCGCGAGCACTTGGCATCGACGTGGTCATGGTCCGCAGGCCTGATCTGCCGGAGGTGCCTTCGGCTGAAACCGTCGATGAGCTCGCCGCGATGGTCGATCATTTCATCGAGCCCGCTGCCGAGCGCGGCGTGTAGACCAGCGCCGGTTTGTCGCCGCGCTTGATGATGCGGGTTTCCGGCGAGCCGATGATGATGCAGGTCGCCATGTCGGCCTTTTGCGCGTCGACATCGGCCAGCAGGTAGACCTCGATGCGTTCGTCCGGACGGCCGGCGGCGCGGCCGAAAATCACAGGCGTGGTGCCGGGCAGGATCGCCGTCAGGCACTCGAAGGCGCGGCCGAGCTGCCAGGGGCGCGCCTTGCTGATCGGGTTGTAGAGCGCAATGACGAAGCCGGCGCCCGCCGCCGCCAGTAGGCGCAGTTCGATCAACTCCCATGGTTTCAGATTGTCGGACAGCGAGATGGCGCAGAAATCATGGCCGAGCGGCGCGCCGATGCGGGCGGCGACGGCAAGCATCGCGGTGATGCCGGGCACGACGGCGATATCGACGGCACGCCATTCGGCCGGGCCGGCTTCGATCGCCTCGCAGACGGCGGCCGCCATGGCGAAGACGCCGGGATCGCCGCCGGAAACCACGGCGACGTCGTGGCCTTCGGCGGCCTTGACCAAGGCATCCTTGGAACGGGCGAGTTCCTCGCGATTGTCGGAGGCGACGCGGGTCTGGTCCGGGCGCAGGTCCAGCCGGTCGAGATAGGGCTTGTAGCCATAGAAAAATTTCGCTTCGGCCACGGCGCGACGGGCTTCAGGGGTGACCTGATCGGCATTGCCAGGCCCGAGGCCGATGACGGTGAGACGGCCGCTCATGCCTGGGCTCCCAGCGCTCCGGGCCGGCCGGACCAGCCGGCGACCAGCACAATGGCGAAGTAGGGCGCCTTGTCGTCCTGTTTGTCGGCGAGCTTCATCGAGACGCTGCCGGCCATGGTGCCGCGCTCGACATAGACGGCGCGGGCCAGCTTGCCGGTGGCCTCCAGCGCCCGCCTGATCTTGGGCAGGTTGCGGCCGACCTTCATGATGACGGCGGCGTCGGTGTCGGCCAGTCTGCGGGTAAGCTCGAACTCGCTCATCGTGCCAGGCAAGACGGTCAGCACATCGTCGCCTTGGACGATCGGCACACCGGTCTGCGACCAGCAGCCGGACATGGCGGTGACGCCCGGGATGACCTCGGTCGGGAAACGATGGGCGAGGCGCACATGCAGATGCATGTAGGAGCCGTAGAACAGCGGATCGCCTTCGGACAGCACAGCAACCATTTTGCCGGCCTGAAGGTGTTCGGCGACCTTTTCGGCCGACTCCTCGTAGAAACCGGTGATCTGCGAGCGGTAGTCGTCGTGATCCTTGTCGATTTCGGTGGTGACGGGATAGAGCAGCGGCAATTCCAGCATATCAGGCCGGAAGCGCGCCTCGACGATGGCCCGCGCATTGCTGTTGTTGCCGCGCTTGGCGAAATAGGCAACGACATCGGCCTCGGCCAAGGCGCGTGCGGCCTTCAGCGTCAACAGTTCGGGATCGCCGGGACCGGTGCCGACGCCGACAAGGCGGCCTTTGGGAAGCGCGTTCACAGGCCGGGCCTCGCCAGGGAGTTGAGCGCGGCGGCGGTCATGGCGCTGCCGCCCAGCCTGCCGCGCACGATGGCATAGGGCACGCCATAGGAATTCTCGGCCAGCGCATCCTTCGATTCGGCCGCGCCGACGAAGCCGACCGGCATGCCGATGATGGCCGCCGGCTTCGGCGCGCCGTCGCGCAATTTTTCCAGGAGATAGAACAGCGCGGTCGGCGCATTGCCGATGGCGACGACGGAGCCGGCCATGCGTTCGCCCCACAGGTCGATCGCGGCGGCGGAGCGGGTGTTGCCGATCGCCTTGGCGATCTCATGCGTTCTCGGATCGCGCAGCGTGCAGATCACCTCGTTGCCGGCCGGCAGCCGAGCGCGGGTGACACCGTGGGAGACCATTTCCGCGTCGCAGAAGATCGGCGCGCCGCCGGCAAGAGCCGCGCGCGCGGCGGCGACGAAGTCTGGCGAAAAAGCGAAATGGCTCGATGCTTCGACTTGGCCGCAGGCATGGATCATGCGGATCGCGACATCGGCCTCGGCTTCGGAGAAGCGCGAAAGGTCCGCCTCGGCGCGGATGATGGCGAAGGAGCGCTCGTAGATCGCCGTGCCGTCGTGGATATAGTCGTAGGCGGCCATGCTTATTCCTGTTGGTAAGTCTCGGCGATTGCCGCCGGCCCGAGCCTTGTCAGGCAAGCGGCGGCGGTCTCGCCCTGAGATCGTGCGCTGCGGATCGCCGCCGCGACGCGACCGATGCCGCGCGCGGCGTCATAGCCCGGCCTGTAGCCCGCAGGAAGGGCCTTTGCCGTCGCGTTCACGACAAGTCCGGCTCCATTTTCGCCGCCGACGATTGTGAGCGCCGCCGGGCCGGGATGCGCGCAGCCCTTGGCGCAGCCGGAAATGTGCAGGGTGAAGTCGAGGATGTCGGCGTTTTCGGCGGCGATCGTCTCGGCTATGTCGCGGGTGGCGATCCGGCCGGAGGCGCAAGCCGGGGTGCCGGGGCAGGCGGCGATGCGCGTGCGCGGATCGGAGGGGGAGGTGACGAAGCCGAGGGTGGTGGCTGCGGCCTGGAGGCTTGTGCAAACGGCGTCTGGCTGACCAACGAAGAGCAGGGCACGTCCCGGGGCGAGACGGATTTCGGTGGTGCCGAGGGTGAGGGCGTGCCGGGCGAGGGCGATGATTTTATCAGCCGGCATGCTGCCGTAGGGCAGGCCGATGCCGAGGGCTGTAGCGTGGCTTACGTTGAAGAAGCCAATTGGCCGACGATTGCGCCCTACAGCGCCCCTCTCCCCCCTTGCGGGGGAGATGTCTGGCAGGACAGAGGGGCGCGCTTCGCGCAACCCTATCAAACATAGCCAACCGGCGAGAGACGCCAATTGCCTCTCGGACAAATCACGCGCGTGGGCGTCGCGGCCCTTCTCGGCAACCATTCGGAGAGCGGCGACAGTGATGTCGCGCGCTGCATCGTCTTCAACCGTCGCAAGCTGTTTCGCGCTTTGGCCGTCACCAGCGACAAATACAGTCCACAGAACGCCTTCGTCATCCTGCACCGCCTTCAGCCTGACATCGGCCGCCACCCCATCCAGCGTCAGTTGCCCGCCGCCGTCGACAACCACTGACACTTTCGGCCCCAACCTTGGCGTAAGCCCGGCATCCTCGATCGCCACCCTGATCCGCTCGGCCAGCGGTCGCGGATCGGCGATCTCCCTCGGATCGATGCCCGCCAACGGACCGGTCTCGACCGGCACGCCAGTCCGCACCGCAATGCCCAGCGCATCGACCTCCGCCGCCAGCAGTTCTGCGCTCTCCGCTGTCAGGCCACGTATCTGCAGACTGCCGCGCGCGGTCACTTCCATGATGCCGTTGCCATGCCGCAGGGCGGATTCTGCCAGCGAGATCAGAAGCTTCGGCGTCAGCCCTCCGGCAGCCGGGTTGAGTCGCACCAGGAGTCCATCGCCGGTCTGCATCGGTGCCGACAAAGCCGGACAGGCGCCGCGGCGCGAGAAGGCGTTCATGCCGCAACTCCAAGTGCCTCGGCCTCGGCAATCAGGGCAGCGAGATCGTCGTCGATGGAATTGCGCAAGGGATGCCAGAGGCCGCGCCGGCGCGCCGACAGGAAACGCTCCGCAATGACTTTCGCCGCCGCCGGGTTTTCGCGCAGGATGAAGGCGCGGACCTCGGGATCGCCGACATAGGCATCGTGCACGGCCTCGATCAGCGCGCCCGATATGGCATGGGTGGTTTCGGCGAAGCCGACCAGCCGGTCGACCGTCTCGGCGAATTCGGAGGCGCCGCGTGGGCCGTGCCGCATCTGTCCTGATATGAAGCGCGCATTGACGGCGCGGGCGCGCACCACCCGCGACACGGCCTCACCGACCGAGCGTGGCTTCGGCTTTTGCGGGTCGGTGGTATCGAGCACGATGACGTCGGCATTCCGGCCAAGCGCCGCAAGCGCGGCCGAAAAGCCGCCGATGAAAGCGACGTCGGCGGAGCCTTCAAGAATGTCGCGGCCGGGGTCGTCGCCGGTGTGGACCAGAAGATCGGCCTCGGCGATGCGGGTTTCGAAAGCGCCGGGCGCCGAAATGCCTTCGCCGCCGGCGCCGCCATAGGCGTGCGAAGTGGCGTCGAGATAGGCGCGGCCGATCTCTTCGCGCGCCGCCCAGTCGCCGCTCGACAAAAGATCCTCGATGCCGGCGCCATAGGTGCCGGGCGAGGTGCCGAAAATGCGTGGGCTGATCTTGCCATCCGCTCGGGTCCGGGCCGCGAGCGGGTTTTCCGAATCCTCCTCGTCGCGGGCGGCAACGGCGTTGGCGGCGGCGTCGATCAGCGCGATCTGGGTCGGGAACATGTCGCGGAACAGGCCCGAAATGCGCCAGGTGACATCGACGCGCGCGCGGCCGAGCATGGCCGGCGGCAGCACCTCGATGCCGGTGATGCGGCCGGTGGCGGCATCCCATTGCGGCCGGCAGCCCATCAGCGCCAGGCCTTGCGCGATCTCCTCGCCGCCGGTGCGCAGCGAGGCCGAGCCCCAGAGGTCGATGACCAGCGAACGCGGCCAGTCGCCATGCGATTGCAGATAGCCGCGCACCACTTCTTCCGCCGCCGCCTTGCCCAGATCATAGGCGGTCGGTGTCGGCATGGTGCGTGGATCCGACGTGAACAGGTTGCGGCCGGTGGGCAGCACGTCGGAGCGGCCACGCGCCGGCGCGCCGGCCGGCCCGGCCCTGACGTGGCGGCCATCGAGCGCGGCAAGCAGCGCCGCCTTTTCGGCCTCGGCGCTTTGGCGGCGCATGGCTTCGGACTCATCGTCGGGCGCGCGGCCGTAGATATGCAAGCCGTCCTTGATGGCGAAGTCCTTGAGATCGCAGAGCCAGGCATCGATGCGGCGCAGCGCCTCGTCGGGCGCGTCGCTCCTGGCGACGCCGGCTTCGGCGGCGAGGCCGGTCTTCTGCGCCGTATCGACGATCAGTTTTGCGAGACGGTCGCGGCGGCGGCGGTCGAGGCCGTCGGCCTGGGCGTATTCGTCGACCAGGCGTTCGAGCCTGTGCTGATGCTCGTCCAGCCCGGCGCCGGTCAGAGGCGGCGGCAGATGACCGAGGGTGACGGCGGCGATGCGCCGCTTGGCCTGTGCGGCTTCGCCCGGATTGGAGACGATGAAGGGATAGATGACGGGCAGGGGACCGGTGACGATCTCGGGGAAGCAGCTCTGCGACAGGGCAACGGTCTTGCCCGGCAGCCATTCCAGCGTGCCATGCGCGCCGACATGGATGAGCGCATGGGCGCCGAGCGATTTGCGTAGCCACAGGCCGAAGGCGATCAGGGCGTGGCGGGGCGGCAGCGTCGGATCGTGATAGTCGGCGCGGCGATCGGCGGAGCGGCCACGATCGGGGGCCAGCGCCACGGTGATGTTGCCGAAGGTCGCGGCGCGGAAGGGGAAGTGCAGCGAGGTCGGCGCTTGAACACCCGCTTTCCCCCACGCCGCCTCAACTGCAGTCATTGCCTCGACAGGCAGGTCTCGTGAAAGGGCGAGATACTCATCCACCCCAAACCCCTGATCGCCCCGCTCCAGCAAATCCAGCAACGCCCGCGGCGATTGCGGAATCCCCTCAACCGCATAGCCCTGGTCGTTCAGGTCATGCAGCATGGCCAGCACGCTGGACGGCACGTCGAGGCCGACAGCATAACCGGTGCGGCCAGGCGCGCTTGGGTAATCCGGGATCAGGATAGCCAGCTTGCGCTCGGGGCGGGACGTCTCCTGTAAGCGGACGAAGGCCGCCACACGATCAGCCACCTGCGCCACGCGATCCGGTTCCGGCCGGTTGGCGAAGGCGCGGTGGCCAAGTGCCGGATCGACATCGCTTTCGCCCTTGAAGGAGATCGCGCCGGCGAGGATGCGGCCGTCCAACTCTGGCAGCACGACATGCATGGCGAGGTCAGCAGGCGCCAGGCCACGCTGGTTGTTCTCCCAGACATCGCGGCGGGTGGTGGCCACAATGACCTGGAAGACCGGCACGCCTGCGCGGTCGAACAGGGTTTCGACGCCCGGTTCGGCACCAGAGGCGAAAGCGGTCGCGGCGATGATGGCGGCGGGTCTGAGCGAGGCGAGGGCTGTTTCCACGAAGGCCAGGGATGCCGGGTCCTTGAGGCTGGAGACGAAGATAGGAACAGGCGTCATGCCGCGCTGCCGCAGCGCGTCGAAAAGGGCGTCGATGGGCGCGACGTCGGCGGCGAGCAGCATCGAACGGTAGAAAAGAATGGGCACGACCTTGCCCTCGCCCTGGAGGGGGAGAGGGACAGCGCCGCGGCCTGGCGCGTAGTAGCCGGCCTTTGGCACCGCCACGGGCTCGACAACGGCCGCGTCCTGTCCAGCCAGCCTGGCCAGCCTTTGCACGAGCGCGCCCATATTGGCCGGGCCGCCCTCGCGGAAATAGCCGAGCAGGGCGTCCAATTCCTGGCGCGGCAGCGTCGAGGCTTCGATCAGCCTGATATCCTCGTCGTGGCTTTCGCCCGGCAGCAGCGCCAGCTTGATGCCGCGCTCGCGGGCGATCGAGGCCAACTGGTCGCAGCCATAGCGCCACCAGTCGTAGCCGCCGAGGATTCGCACCAGGATAATCTTGGCGTGGCGGGCGACGCTGTCGATCCAGAGGTCGACGGACATGGGATGGCGCAGGTCGCGAAGCGCGGCCAACCGCATCGAGGGCAAGCGGGCGGCGTCCGCCTTCCAGGCTGCCGCCAGTCCGGCGAGGTCGCTGTCGGTGAAGGACAAGGCCACGATATCCGCCGGCGTCTGCCGCAGATCGACAGGCTCGGCGAGGTCGTCGAGCGAGGCGGAGGTCGTGGTGAGGATATGCATCGCGGCCCGTGTCTGAGATCAGCCGGCGAGTATACGCTCGATTGCAGGGCGGTTCAGCCCCTTGAGGCCGATGACGACGAGGCGCGAACGGCGGTCGTCCTCGGCCGTCCAGGCACGGTCATAGTAGTGATTGACGCGTGGGCCGACGGCCTGCAGCAGGAGCCGCATCGGCTTGCCGCCGACCTCGACGAAGCCTTTCACGCGCAGCACGTTTTCCTGTTCGGCGGCGGCGGCGACGCGTTGTGCCAGTTCGTCTGGATTAGCGATCGACGCGATGTCGACGATGAAGGTGTCGAAGTCGTCATGCTCATGGTCGAAGGCGCCGTCATGATGCGACTTGCGGTTCTCGATGTCGTCCTCGACGGCGAGACCGAGCCCGAGCAGCACGGAGGGATCGACCTTGCCATGCGAGGTCGGCACGATCTTCACGGCACGGGCGGAATGCTCGCCAATGATGGCGTTGGCGCGGGCCGAACCGGCGGCGTCCATCAGGTCGCTTTTCGACAGGATGATCAGGTCGGCGCACGCGATCTGGTCCTCGAACAGTTCCTCGACCGGGTCGTCATGGTCGAGGCTGTCATCACCGGCGCGCTGCGCCTGCAGGGCGTCCATGTCATTGGCGACGCGGCCTTCGGCCAGCGCGGGACCGTCGACCACGGCGATCACGCCGTCAACGGTCACACGGCTCTTCACCGTCGGCCACTGAAAAGCCTGGACCAGCGGTTTGGGCAAGGCCAGGCCCGAGGTCTCGATCAGGATGTGGTCGACCTTCGGGTTGAGCGACAGGATCTGGTCGAGCGCGGGCACGAAATCGTCGGCCACGGTGCAGCAGATGCAGCCATTGGCCAGCTCGACGATGTTCTCCTCTGGGCAGGTGTCGATACCGCAGCCTTTGAGGATCTCGCCATCGATGCCGATGTCGCCGAACTCGTTGACGATAATGGCAATGCGCTTGCCGCCGGCGTTCTCCAGGAGATGGCGGACCAGCGTCGTCTTGCCGGCGCCGAGGAAGCCGGTGACGACGGTGCAGGGGACGCGGGTGACGGAAGCGCTCATGATCAGTCCTTCAACAGGTCGAGGGGAGGAATGCGGGCAACGAGGCCGCGCTTGAGGGAATCGGGCCGGCCACGCCACGGAATGAGGCCGTCCGTCGAGTTGGCGAAGAGCTTGGCGCCGGTGACGAGGTCGGCGCCGCTGCTCGCGGTCAGGTCGCCGAAGACATAGCTCCAGCAGCCATCACGCAGGATCGCGGCGCTCAGGCGGCGCTTGCAATTGCCGAGGCATTCGACCGTGCGGATACGGATGGTCTCATCCGATGCGGCGCGGCGGGTGTCGTCAGCCAAGAGTTCCCCGGCGCGGGGATGGGCGTCGGAGCCGGTCTCGTCCCGGCAGGAGGCGCAGACGATGACGGTGACGCCGGCCAAGGCTTCGCCGTCGGCGGACGAATTGTCCGCTGTGCCAGCCGAAAAACTGCTGTTCTGGTCCAAAAAACCGGGCTCCTTGCCCGGAAACCCGCCGGGCGATCGGATTCTTTTGTCTCAGACGGCAGGTCTCCTGGCTCGCGGGTCATCGCCTTGGGTGCCGCCTTCCCGGGGAAAATCCCAGTGGCTTTCGGCCTTGGCTCTTCGCTTACAGTTGCGGGGACAGCCGCGGATTTGAGATTTTTCACCCCGCACCGCATTCCCTCTTAGCCCCTGCCGTTGCGGGCAAGGGACCGTCTGGACCGGATTTAGGCTTTTGCAGGCAGCGGTGTCAACGCGGGCTTACGACACGGCGATGTCGGCCAGCGCCGGACCCAGATCGCCAGCTGGCGTCACTTCGATGCGTTCAAGGCCGAGCCAACCCTGCATCTGCCTCAATTCCTCGTACAGCTGTGCGGCGGTTTCGGGGGGCGCGCCGGGCTCGGCGTAGGCGGCGTGGACGCGCAGGACGCTGGCCGGCCGATCGGCCTTGAGGTCGACGCGCGCGACAATCCTGTCGCCGAGCAGGAAGGGCAGGACGTAGTAGCCGTACTGGCGCTTCTCGGCGGGAGTATAGATCTCGATACGGTAGTGGAAATCGAACAGCCGCTCCGAGCGCGAGCGCTCGAAGACGACCGGATCGAACGGCGCCAGCAAGGCGCGTGCCTCGATTTTCCGGGGCAGGCGGGCGTCTCTATGGAGATAGGCCGGCTTGTCCCAGCCTTCGACACGCACCGGCACGAGCTCGCCCAGCTCGACCAGTTCCTCCAGCCGGCCTTTCATGTCGGCCGGCGACAGCCGAAAGTAGTCGCGCAAATCGCCTGATGTCGCCACCCCATGGGCGCGGGCGGAAATGCGCAGCAATTCGCGGTGCGCGTCCTCGGCGGCCGGCACCGGCAGGTCGAGGATCGCCTGCGGCAGCACGCGCTCGGGCAGATCATAGAAGCGCTCGAAGCCGCGGCGGTGCGCCGTGGTGATGCGCCCGGCCCAGAACAGCCATTCGAAGGCGTGCTTGGCATGGCTCCAGCCCCACCAGCCGCCGGAGCCTTTCTGGCCTTCCAGCGCCGAAGCAGCGATCGGGCCGCGCGCGACGACCGCGCGGTATATCTCTTCTATATAGGCGGCATGCTCACGGCCCCATTTGGCCAGGCCCAGATACATCTCGTCGCCCTGTTCGGCACGCTGCATGCGCCAGCGCATCAGCGGGTAGGTCTCCACAGGCAGGAAGGATGCCTCGTGCGCCCAGTATTCGAAGACCGTGCGCTTGCGCGTCACGGCGGCATTGTCGAGCAAGGTGAGGGGATAGGGGCCAAGGCGGGAATAAAGCGGCATATAATGCGCGCGCACCACCGCGCTGACAGAATCGATCTGCAGCAGGCCGGTGCGCGAGAGCACGCGGGCAAAGTGGCGGCGGTCGGGCGTACCGCCAGGGCGGGGGTCGAGAAATCCTTGAGCGGCGAGCGCGATGCGCCGGGCGGCGGCAAGCGAGATTTTTTCCTTCATGCAGGCATCACTCTGGGTGCTTCGACCGTAGGGCTAACGGGTGATTCCAGGCCATGCTAGCAGGGTTTTGGCGGCAACCCTGTCAGGAGAGAAAAGTGGAGTAAAAGACGAAGGAAATCAAACAGGAGCGGATCGGACCAGTTTCTCCGGATATGCCGTCCAGGTCGGCGTTTTGAACAAGGTTTGACTTGCTTCGCTGGAAGTGCTGCGCTAACCCTCGCCGCGTTGCAGCATAGGCCCCTTAAAACGGTTCAGCGGTTAATCTGTCACGCTTCCGCATTAAGGTCCGGTGCTGTAATCAAAGTGGATTGGCGCCAACGGAAAGCCGCTGCATGAACGCACTTCTCAGTTCGTACCTGCCCATCGTCCTGTTCATCGGCGTGGCGCTGGTCGTCGGCCTGGCGCTGCTGGCCGCACCGTTCCTGGTGGCCTACCGCAATCCCGATCCCGAAAAGCTTTCCGCCTACGAGTGCGGTTTCAACTCGTTCGACGATGCCCGCATGAAATTCGACATCCGCTTCTACCTGGTGTCGATCCTGTTCATCATCTTCGATCTGGAAGTGGCCTTCCTGTTTCCCTGGGCGGTGTCCTTCTCGAAGATCGGCATGCTCGGTTTCTGGTCGATGATGGTGTTTTTGGCAGTGCTGACCATCGGCTTTGCCTATGAATGGAAAAAAGGAGCGCTGGAATGGGATTGAACGACAGTTCAGGCACCCTCGTCGCGCCGAAGCCGAAGGGCATCATCGATCCCAACACCGGCAGGCCGGTGGGGGAGGACGATCCCTTCTTCCTCGAAATCAACAACGAGCTTGCCGACAAGGGTTTCCTGGTCACCTCGACCGAGGCGCTGATCACCTGGGCGCGCAGCGGCTCGCTGATGTTCATGACCTTCGGTCTGGCGTGCTGCGCCGTCGAGATGATCCACACCTCGATGCCGCGCTACGACTCGGAGCGCTTCGGTGTCGCGCCGCGCGCGTCGCCGCGCCAGTCCGACATCATGATCGTCGCCGGCACGCTGACCAACAAGATGGCGCCGGCGCTGCGCAAGGTCTACGACCAGATGCCGGAGCCGCGCTACGTCATCTCGATGGGCTCCTGCGCCAATGGCGGCGGCTACTACCACTATTCCTATTCGGTGGTGCGCGGCTGCGACCGCGTCGTGCCGGTCGACATCTATGTGCCCGGCTGCCCGCCGAGCGCCGAAGCTTTGCTCTACGGCATTCTTCTGCTGCAGAAGAAAATCCGCCGCACCGGCACGATCGAACGGTAAATCCATGGCCGCATCCCTTAGCGAACTGTCGACCTATCTCGGCGAAAAGCTGATTGGTCGCGTCAATGGCGCTGACATCGCCTATGGCGAGCTCACCATCCATGTCGAGCCGCACGACCTCATCGAAGTGGTGACCTTCCTGCGTGACGATGCGCGCTGCCAGTTCATCTCGATCATCGATGTCTGCGGCGCCGACTATCCGTCGCGGGCCAAGCGCTTCGACGTCGTCTACCACCTGCTGTCGCCGAAACAGAATGTGCGCATCCGCGTCAAGGTACAGGCCGACGAGGAGACGATGGTGCCGTCGATCACCGGCGTATTCCCGGGGGCCGACTGGTTCGAGCGCGAGACCTATGATCTTTATGGCGTGCTGTTCTCGGGTCATCCCGATCTGCGCCGCCTTTTGACCGACTACGGTTTCGAAGGCCATCCGCTGCGCAAGGATTTCCCGCTGACCGGCTTCGTCGAAGTGCGCTACGACGACGAAGCCAAGCGCGTCATCTACGAGCCTGTGGAATTGAAGCAGGAATTCAGGAACTTCGACTTTTTGAGCCCATGGGAGGGAACGGACTACGTTCTTCCCGGGGACGAAAAAGCCAAGACGAATTGAGGCGCCAGAATGGCTGAGACCTCCGTCCGCAATTTCAACATCAACTTCGGCCCGCAACACCCTGCGGCGCACGGCGTTTTGCGCCTCGTGCTGGAGCTCGACGGCGAAGTCGTCGATCGTGTCGATCCGCATATCGGGCTGCTGCATCGCGGCACGGAAAAGCTGATCGAGGCAAAAACCTATCTGCAGGCTGTGCCTTATCTCGACCGGCTCGACTATTGCGCGCCGATGAACCAGGAGCATGCCTTCGCGCTGGCCGCCGAGCGCCTGCTCGGCATCGAAGTGCCGAGGCGCGGCCAGCTGATCCGCGTGCTTTATTGCGAAATCGGCCGCATCATGTCGCACATCCTCAATGTGACGACGCAGGCCATGGACGTCGGCGCGCTGACGCCGCCGCTTTGGGGCTTCGTCGAGCGCGAAAAGCTGATGGTGTTCTATGAGCGCGCCTCCGGCTCGCGCATGCATGCCGCCTATTTCCGCCCCGGCGGCGTCCATCAGGACCTGCCGCGCCAGTTGGTCGAGGATATCGGCAAGTGGATCGACCCGTTCCTGAAGTCGATCGACGATCTCGACAAGCTGCTGACCGGCAACCGCATCTTCAAGCAGCGCAATGTCGATATCGGCATTGTTTCGCTGGCCGATGCCTGGGCCTGGGGCTTTTCGGGCGTCATGGTGCGCGGTTCGGGCGCGGCGTGGGACCTGCGCAAGTCGCAGCCCTATGAATGCTATTCGGAAATGGATTTCGACATCCCGATCGGCAAGAACGGCGACTGCTACGACCGTTATCTCGTGCGCATGGAAGAAATGCGCCAGTCGGCACGGATCATGCGCCAGTGTGTCGATCTCTTGCTCGGCAAGGAAAGCACCGGCCCGGTGTCGAACCTCGACGGCAAGGTCGTGCCGCCGAAGCGTCAGGCGATGAAGCGTTCGATGGAAGCGCTGATCCATCACTTCAAGCTCTACACCGAGGGCTATCGCGTGCCGGCGGGCGAGGTCTATGCGGCCGTCGAGGCGCCGAAGGGCGAGTTCGGCGTCTATCTCGTCTCCGACGGCACCAACAAGCCGTACCGCTGCAAGCTGCGTGCGCCCGGCTTCGCACATCTGCAAGCCATGGATTTCCTCTGCCGCGGCCACATGCTGGCTGACGTCACCGCCGTTCTCGGCTCCCTCGACATCGTGTTTGGTGAGGTCGATCGCTAAATGTCAGTCCGCCGTCTCGCAGAAGCCAGCGTCCAGCCAGCATCCTTCGCCTTCAACCGGGCGAACGCGGCAGCGGCGAAGCAATGGATCAAGAAGTATCCGAAGGGCCGCGAGCAGTCGGCGATCATTCCGCTGCTGATGCTGGCGCAGGAACAGGAAGGCTGGGTCACCAAGGCGGCGATCGAGACGATCTCGGACATGCTCGGCATGCCCAGGATTCGCGGCCTCGAGGTCGCGACCTTCTACACGCAGTACCAGCTCAATCCGGTTGGCACCCGTGCGCACATCCAGGTCTGCGGCACCACGCCCTGCATGTTGCGCGGCTCGGAAGCGCTGATGGATGTCTGCCGCTCGAAAATCCATCACGACCAGTTCCACACCAACGACAAGGGCACCTTGTCGTGGGAAGAGGTCGAGTGCCTCGGCGCCTGCGTCAACGCGCCGATGGTGATGATCTTCAAGGATACGTTCGAGGATCTGACGCCGGAACGGCTGGCCGAAATCATCGATCTCTACGATGCGGGCAAGGGCGCTTCGGTGGCGCCGGGACCGCAGAACGGGCGTACCGGCTCCGAGCCGGCCTCCGGCCTGACGACGCTGAAAAGCGAAAAGGCGATCCTCAAGTCGACCCGCGACCGGGAGGCCAGGGAGGCTGCAAAGGCCGCCAAGGCGGCACCCGACGCGATCATCGCCGCGCCTGTTCCGGCACCCGCTGCCGCTCCCGTCGCGCCGTCCAATGCCAGCAAGCCGAAGACCGATGCGCCTGAAACCAGCCCGGCTTTGAAGACACCATCAAAGACCAAGGTGGCGCCTGCGGCGGAGAAGGCGGCGAGTGTCTCGGCGCCGCTGCATTCGGCAGCCAACGCCAACCAGGCAGCGCCGGAAGTCGAGAAGGTCTCCAAGCAGCGCAATGGTCCAAAAACCAAGGCCGAACCGGCCGCCGCCTTCAAGGCGCCGGAGGCCAGGGCGGCAAAGCCGGCAAAACCGTCGCTCGAGGACAAGAACCGTCCAGCCGGCATCGACAGGCCGGCCGCGGTCGATGATCTCAAGCTGATCTCCGGCGTTGGCCCGAAGATCGAGGGCGTCCTGCATACGCTGGGCATCTTCACCTTCGCGCAGGTCGCTTCCTGGAAGAAGGCCGAGCGCGAATGGGTCGACGGCTATCTCTCCTTCCATGGCCGTATCGAGCGCGACGACTGGGTCAAGCAGGCCAAGGCGCTCGCCAAGGGCGGCGTCGCCGAATACATCCGCGTCTTCGGCAAGAAGCCGGTCTGAGGGACGAAAAATGCTTCAGGATAAAGACCGCATCTTCACCAACATCTACGGCCTTTTCGACAAGTCGCTGGCCGGTGCCATGGCGCGCGGCGCCTGGGACAATACACCCGGCATCGTCGCCAAGGGGCGCGAATGGATCGTCAACGAGATGAAGGCGTCGGGCCTGCGCGGCCGTGGCGGCGCCGGCTTCCCGACGGGCCTCAAATGGTCGTTCATGCCCAAGCAGAGCGACGGCCGGCCGAGCTACCTCGTCATCAACGCCGACGAATCCGAGCCCGGCACCTGCAAGGACCGCGACATCCTGCGCAACGACCCGCACACGCTGGTTGAGGGCGCCTTGCTCGCCGGCTTCGCCATGGGTGCGATTGCGGCCTATATCTATGTGCGCGGCGAGTTCATCCGCGAGCGCGAGGCGCTGCAGCGCGCCATCGACGAGGCCTATGAGGCCAAGCTGATCGGCAAGGGCAACACGTCAGGCTACGATTTCGACGTCTACATGCATCACGGCGCCGGCGCCTATATCTGCGGCGAGGAGACGGCGCTGCTGGAAAGCCTGGAAGGCAAGAAGGGCCAGCCGAGGCTGAAGCCGCCATTCCCGGCCAATGTCGGCCTCTATGGCTGCCCGACCACCGTCAACAATGTCGAATCGATCGCGGTGGCGCCGACCATCCTGCGCCGGGGCGCTGCGTGGTTCTCGTCCTTCGGCCGGCCCAATAATGTCGGCACCAAGCTGTTCTGCGTCTCCGGCCACGTCAACAATCCGTGCACCGTCGAAGAGGCGATGTCGATCCCGTTCCGCGAACTGATCGAGACGCATTGCGGCGGCATCCGCGGCGGCTGGGACAATCTGCTCGCGGTTATCCCGGGCGGCGCCTCGGTGCCGCTGGTGCCGGCCGAGCAGATCATCGATACGCCGATGGATTTCGACGCGCTGCGCGACCTCAAATCCGGCCTTGGCACCGCGGCCGTCATCGTCATGGACAAGTCGACCGATGTCGTAAAGGCGATCGCGCGGCTGTCCTACTTCTACAAGCACGAGAGCTGCGGCCAGTGCACGCCGTGCCGCGAAGGCACCGGCTGGATGTGGCGGGTGATGGAGCGGCTGGTGCGCGGAGAGGCGCAGAAGCGCGAGATCGACATGCTGCTCGACGTCACCAAGCAAGTCGAGGGCCACACGATCTGCGCGCTCGGCGACGCTGCGGCATGGCCGATCCAAGGCCTGATGCGGCATTTCCGCGGCGAGGTGGAGCGGCGCATCGACGAGTTTTCGCGCAACGCGCACCGCGCCGAACCGGTGATGGTGGCGGCGGAATAGAAGATTTTTGAATGCTGGAATAACGGGGCGGGGCGAACGAAGAAACGACCAGGAGAACTCTATGGCGCCGTATTCGACACCCTACCCATTGATGCCCAATTTGGACCAGATCGAGAAGATGAACCAGGACCTGACCAGGATGATGCCGAAGGAGATGGCCAGCGCCGTCAACCTTTTCGTGCACCCTGTCGCGGGTGCGGCGGCGATGTCCGCGCTTGGCATCGGGCTGGCCAACCACGCGCTCGGCGTCTGGCTGGGGGCGCTTTCGGGCGCCGCCGAGGCATCACAGCGCCTGATGCAGCCGCTGATCGAGGATTTCGAGGCGCGTGTCGAGCAATTCGAGGACGCCAGCTCGTCGTCCATCAGGGCGCGGGCGACGGCCAAGACGCTGATAGCCGAGGCGCAGTCCTTCGCGCAGGAGGTCACCGACATCGCCGCCAAGGAGGCCGCCACCACGGCGCCGGCGGTGAATGCGGCTCCGGCAGCCGGCGAGACCGCCGATGTGCCGCTGCCCGAGGATTTCAGGCAGCCCAAGGCGATCGACAAGCCGGCGAAACCGTCGGACCTCAAGGCGATTTCGGGCATCGGTCCGAAGCTGGAAAAGGTATTGAACGGGCTTGGCATCTGGACCTATGCCCAGATCGCCGCCTGGTCGCCGCAGGAGATCGCCTGGGTCGACGACTATCTGTCGTTCAACGGCCGAATCGGCCGTGACGACTGGACTGCCCAGGCGGCCGTGCTGGCCGCGAAGAAGTGAATGAAATGCCGGGCGCCGCGTCTGTCGCGCCCGGGAAATGAGATTGCGGGAAATCCGCAGGGGTTTGAAGCGAATGGCAAAGCTCAAGGTCGACGGGAAAGAGATCACTGTACCCGACCACTACACGCTGCTGCAGGCGGCGGAAGACGCGGGCGCGGAAGTGCCGCGCTTCTGCTTCCATGAGCGGTTGTCGATCGCCGGCAATTGCCGCATGTGCCTGATCGAGGTGAAGGGCGGGCCGCCCAAGCCGCAGGCCTCCTGCGCCATGGGCGTGCGCGATTTGCGCCCCGGCCCCAATGGCGAACCCCCGGAAATCTTCACCAACACGCCGATGGTCAAGAAGGCCCGGGAAGGCGTGATGGAATTCCTGCTGATCAACCATCCGCTGGATTGCCCGATCTGCGACCAGGGCGGCGAATGCGACCTGCAGGACCAGGCCATGGCCTTCGGCGTCGATTCCTCGCGCTATCACGAGAACAAGCGCGCCGTCGAAGACAAGTATATCGGCCCGCTGGTCAAGACGGTGATGAACCGCTGCATCCATTGCACGCGCTGCGTCCGCTTCACCACGGAAGTCGCCGGCATTTCCGAACTCGGCCTGATCGGCCGTGGCGAGGACGCCGAGATCACCACCTATCTCGAACAGGCGATGACCTCCGAGCTGCAGGGCAATGTCATCGATCTCTGCCCGGTCGGCGCGCTGACCTCCAAGCCCTTCGCCTTCCAGGCGCGGCCGTGGGAATTGACCAAGACCGAATCCATCGACGTGATGGACGCGGTCGGCTCGGCGATCCGCATCGACAGCCGTGGCCGCGAAGTGATGCGCATCCTGCCGCGCGTCAACGAGCAGGTGAACGAGGAGTGGATCTCCGACAAGACCCGCTTCATCTGGGACGGATTGCGCACGCAGCGCCTCGATCGCCCCTATGTGCGCAAGGACGGCAAGCTGGTTCCGGCGAGCTGGGCTGAAGCCTTCGGTGCGATCAAGGATGCCGTGTCGAAGACGACACCCGAGAAGATCGGCGCCATTGCAGGCGATCTCGCCGCGGTCGAGGAAATCTATGCGCTGAAGCTGCTGATGGCTTCGCTCGGCTCCAGGAACGTCGATTGCCGCCAGGATGGCGCCGCGCTCGATCCGGCGCTCGGCCGCGCCAGCTACATCTTCAATCCGACCATCGAAGGCATCGAGCAGGCCGACGCGGTGCTGATCATCGGCGCCAATCCGCGCTTCGAAGCCTCGGTGCTCAACGCCCGCATCCGCAAGCGCTGGCGGGTCGGCAATCTGCCGGTCGGCGTCATCGGCGATATCGGCGACACGCGCTACGAGTATGAACTGCTCGGCGCCGGGCCGGATTCGCTGAAGGATCTGGCCGACGGCAATGGCAAGTTCTTCCAGACGCTGAAGAAGGCGACGCATCCGCTGATCATCGTCGGCCAGGGCGCGCTGGCGCGCGCCGACGGCGCGGCCGTGCTCGGCCAGGCGGCGAAGCTCGCCACTGCCGTGAATGCCGCCCGCGCCGACTGGAACGGCTTTGCCGTGCTGCACAATGCGGCGGCCAGGGTCGGCGGCCTCGATCTCGGTTTCGTGCCGGGCGAGGGCGGCAAGGATGTCGCCGGCATGCTGGGCGAAACGGACGTGCTGTTCCTGCTCGGCGCCGACGAAATCGACATGGGCAGGACCGGCGGAGCCTTCGTCGTCTATATCGGCACCCACGGCGACCACGGCGCGCATCGCGCCAACGTCATCCTGCCGGCGGCAGCCTACACCGAAAAGTCGGGCACCTACGTCAACACCGAAGGCCGCGTGCAGCAGACGAATCGCGCCGGCTTCGCGCCTGGCGATGCGCGCGAGGACTGGGCGATCCTCAGGGCACTGTCCGACGTGCTGGGCAAGAAACTGCCGTTCGACTCGCTGCCGCAGCTGCGTGCCAAGCTCTATGGCGAGTACCCGCATCTGGCCCGCATCGATCAGGTCGCGGCTGGCAATGCAGAGGACATCGCCGGCGTGGCGAAACTCGGCGGGCGGCTGAACAAGGGCACCTTCACTTCGCCGGTCAAGGATTTCTACCTGACAAACCCGATCGCGCGGGCATCGGCCGTGATGGCGGAATGCTCGGCACTGGCCAAGAGCGGCTTCAAGCAGGCGGCGGAATAAGCATGGACACCTTCTTCTCCTTCTACGTGCTGCCGGCGCTGCTGATCCTTCTGAAGTCAGTCGTGCTGATCGTGGTGCTGCTGATCTTCGTGGCCTACATCCTCTACGCCGACCGCAAGATCTGGGCTGCCGTGCAGTTGCGCCGTGGTCCGAACGTCGTCGGCCCCTGGGGCACGCTGCAGGCCTTCGCCGATCTGTTGAAATTCGTCTTCAAGGAACCAGTCATCCCGTCCGGCGCCAACAAGGGCGTGTTCCTTCTGGCGCCGCTGGTGTCGGCGGTGCTGGCGATTTCGGCCTGGGCGGTCATTCCGGTCAACCAGGGCTGGGCGATCGCCAACGTCAATGTCGGCATCCTCTATGTCTTCGCCATCTCCTCGCTCGAGGTCTATGGCGTGATCATGGGCGGCTGGGCGTCCAACTCGAAATATCCGTTCCTCGGCGCGCTGCGTTCGGCCGCGCAGATGGTGTCCTACGAAGTCTCGATCGGCTTCGTCATCGTCACCGTGCTGCTCACCGCCGGCTCGCTCAACCTCAGCGATATCGTGCTGTCGCAGCAGGGTGGGCTTGGCACGCGGCTTGGCCTGCCCAACACCTTCCTCGACTGGAACTGGCTGGCGCTGTTCCCGATGTTCATCATCTTCTTCATCTCGGCGCTCGCCGAGACGAACCGGCCGCCTTTCGACCTTGTCGAAGCCGAATCGGAACTGGTCGCCGGCCATATGGTCGAATATTCGTCGACGCCGTTCCTGCTGTTCTTCCTCGGCGAGTATGTCGCGATCGTCCTGATGTGCGCGCTGGCCACCATCCTGTTCCTTGGCGGATGGCTGCCGCCCTTCGACTTCGCGCCCTTTACCTGGGTGCCCGGCGTCATCTGGTTCGTGCTGAAGGTCTGCTTCGTGTTCTTCGGCATCTCCATGGTGAAGGCCTTCGTGCCGCGCTACCGCTACGACCAGCTGATGCGGCTGGGCTGGAAAGTGTTCCTGCCGATCTCGCTGTTCATGGTGGTCGCCACCGCAGCCTTCCTCAAGATCACGGGGTTTGCGTGATGTCCGCTTTGTCCCAGGCCGCAAAATCGCTGCTGCTGCAGGATTTCGTCAGCGCCTTCTTCCTGTCGATGCGCCAGTTCTTCGCGCCGAAGGAGACGATCAACTATCCGCACGAGAAGGGGCCGACCAGCCCGCGCTTCCGGGGCGAGCATGCGCTGCGCCGCTATCCCAATGGCGAGGAACGCTGCATCGCCTGCAAATTGTGCGAGGCGATCTGCCCGGCGCAGGCCATCACCATCGAGGCCGGCCCGCGCCGCAATGACGGCACTCGCCGCACGGTGCGTTACGACATCGACATGGTGAAGTGCATCTATTGCGGCTTCTGCCAGGAGGCCTGCCCGGTCGACGCCATCGTCGAGGGGCCGAATTTCGAGTTCGCGACGGAAACGCGCGAGGAGCTCTACTACGACAAGGACAAGCTGCTGGCGAATGGCGACCGGTGGGAGCGCGAACTGGCGCGCAACATCTCGCTGGATGCGCCGTACCGCTGATATTTGACGCATGGACGAGGCGAGGGGCCTCGTCTAAGGACACAACGAAACTTGCCGGCCGGAGGCGGTCGCAAAAATCAAACAGGACGAGCGTCCTGTTTGGACAGGAACCCGGGGGAACCCCAATGCTGAGTGGACTAGAGGCGGCCTTCTTCTACCTCTTCGCCTTTGTCGCCGTGGCGTCGGCGTTCATGGTCATTTCATCGCGCAACCCCGTGCATTCGGTGCTGTTCCTGATCCTGACCTTCTTCAACGCCGCCGGCCTGTTCATGCTGACCGGCGCCGAATTCCTGGCGATGATCCTGCTCGTCGTCTATGTCGGCGCGGTCATGGTGCTGTTCCTGTTCGTCGTCATGATGCTCGACGTCGACTTCGCCGAAATGAAAGAGGGCGCGCTGCAATACGCGCCCATCGGCGCGCTGGTCGGGCTGATCCTGGCGGCGGAGCTGATCGTCGTGCTGGGCGGCTACACATTCGCGCCGAAGCTGGCCGCGACCGTGTCCAAGCCGATCCCCGATCTCGCCACGCGCTCGAACACGGCCGCGCTCGGCGACATCCTCTATACCGACTACCTCTACTACTTCCAGATTTCGGGCCTCATCCTGCTGGTTGCCATGATCGGCGCCATCGTGCTGACGCTGCGCCACAAGGAAGGGGTCAAGCGGCAGTCGATCGCAGCCCAGGTCGGCCGCACGCCGGCCACCGGCATGGAAATCCGCAAGGTCAAGTCGGGCGAAGGAGTCTGAGATGGTCGTCGGCATCGCACATTATCTGACCGTATCGGCGATCCTGTTCACGCTCGGCGTGTTCGGCATCTTCCTGAACCGCAAGAACGTCATCGTCATCCTGATGTCGGTCGAGCTGATCCTGCTTGCGGTCAACATCAACTTCGTCGCCTTTTCGGCGGCGCTCGGCGATCTGGTCGGCCAGGTGTTCGCGCTGTTCGTGCTGACGGTCGCGGCGGCTGAAGCGGCCATCGGACTTGCCATTCTCGTCGTCTTCTTCCGCAACCGCGGCTCGATCGCGGTCGAAGACGTGAACATGATGAAGGGTTGACGGAACCACCATGTATCAGGCCATCGTCTTCCTTCCACTGCTCGGCTTCCTGATCGTCGGCCTGTTCGGCACGTCGCTCGGCGCCAAGGCGTCCGAATACATCACCTCCGGCTTCCTGGTGATTTCGGCTGTTCTGTCGTGGGTCGCCTTCTTCAGCGTAGGCTTCGGCCATGGCGAGGTGTTCACCGTGCCGGTGCTGCACTGGATCCAGTCCGGCGGGCTGGACGTCTCCTGGGCGCTGCGCATCGACACGCTGACGGTGGTGATGCTGGTGGTGGTCAACACCGTGTCGGCGCTGGTTCACATCTATTCGATCGGCTATATGCACCACGATCCGAACAGGCCGCGCTTCTTCGCCTATCTGTCGCTGTTCACCTTCGCCATGCTGATGCTGGTGACGGCCGACAACCTGGTGCAGATGTTCTTCGGCTGGGAAGGGGTGGGCCTTGCCTCCTACCTGCTGATTGGCTTCTGGTACAAGAAGCCGTCGGCCAATGCCGCGGCCATCAAGGCCTTCGTCGTCAACCGCGTCGGCGATTTCGGCTTCGCGCTCGGCATTTTCGGCGTGTTCGTGCTGTTCGGCTCGGTCAACCTCGGCACCATCTTCGCCAATGCGGCGACGTTCATTCCGGCCGAAGGCGCGCCGCATGGCGCTGCCGTGCTGACCTTCCTCGGCCAGGCGCTGGACAAGCAGGCCGCCATGACCGTCGTGTGCCTGCTCCTGTTCATGGGCGCCATGGGCAAGTCGGCGCAGGTGCCGTTGCACACCTGGCTGCCGGACGCCATGGAAGGCCCGACGCCGGTCTCGGCTCTCATCCATGCCGCCACCATGGTGACGGCGGGCGTGTTCATGCTGGCGCGGCTGTCGCCGCTGTTCGAACTGTCGCATTCGGCGCTGACCGTGGTGACCTTCATCGGCGCCTTCACCGCCTTCTTCGCGGCCACCGTCGGTCTGGTCCAGAACGACATCAAGCGCGTCATCGCCTATTCGACCTGCTCGCAGCTCGGCTACATGTTCGTGGCGCTCGGCGTCGGCGCCTATGGCGCGGCGATCTTCCATCTGTTCACGCATGCTTTCTTCAAGGCGCTGCTGTTCCTCGGCTCGGGCTCGGTCATCCACGCCGTCTCCGACGAGCAGGACATGCGCAAGATGGGCGGCCTCAGAAAGCTGATCCCGACCACCTACTGGATGATGGTGATCGGCACGCTGGCGCTGACCGGCGTCGGCATTCCGGTGACCGTCATCGGCACCGCCGGCTTCTTCTCCAAGGACGCCATCATCGAGAGCGCCTTTGCCGGCCACAACTCGGTCGCCGGCATTGCCTTCATCCTGCTGGTCATCGCCGCATGCTTCACCTCGTTCTATTCCTGGCGCCTGATCTTCATGACCTTCCACGGCAAGCCGCGGGCGAGCCATGAGGTGATGCACCATGTGCATGAATCGCCACCGGTGATGCTGGTTCCGCTGTTCGTGCTGGCCGCCGGCGCGCTGTTTGCCGGCATCATCTTCCACAGCTCGTTCATCGGCGAAGGCTATGCCGAGTTCTGGAAGGCGTCGCTGTTCACGCTGCCGGACAATCACATCCTGCACGAAATCCACGAACTGCCGCTGTGGGTCGAACTGTCGCCCTTCATCGCCATGCTGATCGGCTTCGCGCTCGCCTGGAAGTTCTACATCCGCTCGCCGGAAATGCCCGTCAATCTCGCCGCTCAGCATCGTGGGCTCTACGCCTTCCTGCTCAACAAGTGGTATTTCGACGAGCTCTACGACTTCCTGTTCGTGCGGCCCGCCAAGCGCCTCGGCCATTTCCTGTGGAAGACCGGTGACGGTACCGTCATCGACGGGCTCGGGCCGGACGGCATTTCGGCGCGTGTCGTCGATGTCACCAACCGCGTCGTCAAGCTGCAGACCGGCTACCTCTACCACTATGCCTTCGCCATGCTGATCGGCGTTGCCGCACTCGTCACCTGGATGATGCTCTGATGACCGCCTGGCCAATCCTCTCGCTGGTCACCTTCCTGCCGCTGGTTGGTGCGCTGCTGATCCTGTTCATCAGGGATGACAGCGAAAACGCGCGCCGCAACATCCGCGCCATCGCGCTGTTGACGACGACGTTCACCTTCATCGTCTCGCTGTTCATCTGGACCGGCTTCGACAATTCGCAGGCCGGCTTCCAGTTCGTCGAGAAGTTCGCCTGGCTCGACTCCGGCATTTCCTACCATATGGGCGTCGACGGCATTTCCATGCTGTTCGTGATCCTGACGACGTTCCTGATGCCGCTCTGCATCCTGGCGTCGTGGGAAGCGATCGACAAGCGCGTCAAGGCCTACATGATCGCCTTCCTGCTGCTCGAGACGCTAATGATCGGCGTGTTCTGCGCGCTGGACATCGTGCTGTTCTACGTTTTCTTCGAGGCCGGCCTGATCCCGATGTTCATCATCATCGGCGTGTGGGGCGGCAAGCGGCGCGTCTATGCCTCGTTCAAGTTCTTCCTCTATACGCTCGCCGGTTCGGTGCTGATGCTGCTCGCCATCATGGCGATGTTCTTCCAGTCCGGCACGACCGACATCCCGACGCTGCTGACGCACAGCTTCCCGGCCAACATGCAGACCTGGCTATGGCTTGCCTTCTTCGCCTCCTTCGCGGTGAAAATGCCGATGTGGCCGGTGCACACCTGGCTGCCCGACGCGCACGTCGAGGCGCCGACGGCAGGTTCGGTGATCCTGGCCGGCATCCTGCTGAAGATGGGCGGGTACGGTTTCCTGCGCTTCTCCTTGCCGATGTTCCCGCTGGCGTCCGAAATGTTCGCGCCGCTGGTCTTCACGCTCTCGGTCGTCGCCATCATCTACACCTCGCTGGTGGCGCTGATGCAGGAGGACATGAAGAAGCTGATCGCCTATTCGTCGGTCGCCCATATGGGTTTCGTCACCATGGGCATCTTCGCCATGAACCAGGAAGGCGTGCAGGGCGCGATCTTCCAGATGCTCAGCCACGGCCTCGTCTCGGGCGCGCTGTTCCTGTGCGTCGGCGTCATCTATGACCGCATGCACACGCGTGAAATCGCGGCCTATGGCGGCCTGGTCAACAACATGCCGAAATACGCCACCGTGTTCCTGATCTTCACCATGGCCAATGTCGGCCTGCCGGGCACATCGGGTTTCATCGGCGAGTTCCTGACCATGCTCGGCGTGTTCCGGGTCAACACCTGGGTGGCGTTCTTCGCCGCCACCGGCGTCATCCTGTCGGCCGCCTACGCGCTCTGGCTCTACCGCCGGGTGATCTTCGGCGCGCTGACCAAGGACAGCCTGAAGGGGTTGCTCGACCTGTCGCTGCGCGAGAAGGTGATCATCTACCCGCTGGTCCTGCTGGTCATCTTCTTCGGCGTCTATCCCGCTCCCGTCTTCGACGCGACGGCCCAGTCGGTCAAGTCGCTCGTCACCAATGTCACCGCATCCATCGGCGCCGCGCAGACCGCGGCGGCGAACTGACCCAGGGGTTTTGCGAACCATGACGCCGGACCTTCTCTCCAGCCTGTCGCTCTCGACGCCCGAGCTGATCCTTGCCATCGGCGCGCTCGCGCTGCTGATGGTAGGCGCCTATTCGCGCGCCAACACCGCCAATACCGTGACCGGCCTTGCCGTCGCCGTGCTGGTGGTCGCCGGCGCCTGGCTGGTCTTTTCCACGGGGCAGGGCAGCGCCTATGGCAACGCTTTCATCCAGGATCCCTTCTCCCGCTTCATGAAGGTGCTGGCACTGGTCGGCTCGGCGGTGACGCTCGTCATGTCGATGCGCTTTGCCAAGGCGGAGCGTTTCGACAAGTTCGAATATCCGGTGCTGATCCTGCTGTGCACGCTCGGCATGATGCTGATGATCTCGGCCAACGGCATGATCGGGCTCTATCTCGGCCTCGAACTGCAGTCGCTGGCCATCTACGTGCTGGCGGCGATCAACCGCGACAATCTGCGTTCGACCGAGGCCGGCCTGAAGTACTTCGTCCTCGGCGCCCTGTCGTCGGGCATGCTGCTCTACGGTATCAGCCTGGTCTACGGCTACACCGGCAACACCGGCTTCCAGGAAATCGCCTCGGCACTTGGCGGCGGCGAGCGGCAGCTCGGCCTCGTTTTCGGCCTGGTCTTCGTGCTGGCCGGCCTGGCCTTCAAGATCTCGGCCGTGCCGTTCCATATGTGGACGCCCGACGTCTATGAAGGCGCGCCGACGCCGGTGACGGCCTTCCTGGCGGCCGCCCCCAAGATGGCGGCGATGGCGCTGATCGTGCGCGTCACCATGGGTGCGTTCAAGCCGATCGCCGCCGACTGGCAGCAGATCATCGTCTTCATCTCGATCGCCTCGATGGCGCTCGGCGCCTTTGCCGCGATCGGCCAGACCAACATCAAGCGGCTGATGGCCTATTCCTCGATCGGTCACATGGGTTACGCGCTGGTCGGCCTCGCTGCCAACAGCCAGGCCGGCGTGCGTGGCGTCGCTATCTACATGCTCATCTACCTGGTGATGACGCTCGGCACCTTCGCCTTCATCCTCGCCATGCGGCGCAAGGAAGGCAATGTCGAGCAGATCAGCGACCTGGCCGGGCTGTCCTCGACCAACCCGATCATGGCCACCATCCTCACCATCCTGATGTTCTCTCTGGCCGGCATCCCGCCGCTCGCCGGCTTCTGGGGGAAGTGGTATGTCTTCCTCGCCGCCATCAACGCCAACCTCTACGCGCTGGCGATCATCGGCGTGCTGGCCTCGGTGGTGGGCGCTTACTACTACCTGCGCATCATCAAGATCATGTGGTTCGACGAACCGGTCGGCGGTTTCGTGCCGATGGCCAGCGAACTGCGTGTCGTGCTTGGCGTCTGCGGCGCCTTCGTGCTGTTCTATGTGCTGATCGGCGGACCGATCGGCACCTATGCCGAAGCCGCCGCCAAGACATTTTTCTGACGGGATGGCGTTTCGGCTGGCTCCAACCTCGGCGTCGGAAGGGTTCCGGCTCGAGGCCCATGACAGCGTCGGTTCCACCAACACGTTGGCGCTTGACCACGCAAGGGCAGGTGACCCTGGCAGGCTTTGGGTCGTTTCCAAGAAGCAGGAAAGCGGGCGTGGCCGGCGCGGCCGCGCCTGGGTGTCGCCTGAAGGCAATCTGGCGGCGACCTTGCTTGTCATCACCGGCGGTGAACTTCGCCTGGCCGCGACGCTGGGTTTCGTCGCCGGCCTGTCGCTTGCCGATGCACTGGATGCCGTGGTGCCGAAGGGCCGCATCGCCGTCGGGCTCGACGGCGCGAGCCACGGACAGAACCGTTTCGAGTTGAAATGGCCGAACGACGTGCTTGCTTCCGGCGCCAAGCTCGCGGGTATCCTGCTCGAGTCGGCGATACTGGAGGGCGGCCGTTTCGCGGTGGCGGTCGGCATCGGCGTCAATGTGGTGGCGCATCCCAAGGATTTGCCTTATCCCGCGACATCGCTGCAGGCTCTCGGCGCGACATGCGATGCCGAAACGCTGTTCCTGGCGTTGTCCGATGCCTGGAGCGAGAATGCCCGGCTGTGGGATGAAGGCCGCGGCCTTGCCGCCGTCAGGCGGCGCTGGTTGGCGCGCGCGGCGGGGCTTGGCGGCGAGGTTGCCGTCAGAATTGACGGTAATGTGGTGCGTGGGGTGTTCGAAACCATTGACGAGGACTGCCGTTTCGTGATCCGCGACGATGAGGGCACTGTCCTGACGATCGCGGCTGGCGACGTGCATTTCGGCGCGGTCGCGTCCGCTCAGATATAATGGGCTTGGCCTGAGGGCCAGGAAGGGAAAAATCATGGCGAAAGCGGAAAACGCCGAACTCGTCTTCGTGCCGCTGGGCGGCGTCGGCGAGATCGGCATGAACTTCGCCCTCTACGGCTACGGCCCGCCGAGCGCGCGCGAATGGATCGTCATCGATGTCGGCGTCACCTTTCCCGACGCGGCGCATCCGGGCGTCGACCTGATCCTGCCCGACACGCGTTTCATCGAGGAGAACCTAGCCAATCTGCGCGGCATCATCATCACCCACGCGCATGAGGACCATTATGGCGCGCTGCTCGACATCTGGCCGAGGCTGAAGGCGCCGGTGTGGATGACGCCGTTCAGCGCCGGGCTGCTGGAAGCCAAGCGGCAGGGCGAGCAGGGGGCACCGAAGATTCCGCTGACGATCTACCGGGCCGGCGAGAAATTCACCGTCGGTCCGTTCGAGATCGAAGCCATTCCGGTGGCCCACTCGATCCCCGAGCCGATGTCGCTGGCCATCACCACGCCGGCCGGCACCGTCATCCACACCGGCGACTGGAAGATCGATCCGGAACCGACGATCGGGCCGAAGACCGACGAAGCGCGGTTCCGTGCCTATGGCGACAAGGGCGTGCTGGCGCTGATCTGCGATTCGACCAATGCGCTGCGCGAAGGGGAATCGCCGTCGGAAGTCGCCGTCGGGGAGGGGCTCAAGGGCGTCATCCAGAGTGCCGTCGGCCGGGTTGCCGTCACCACCTTCTCCTCCAATGTGGGGCGTATCGTCTCCATCGCCAAGGCGGCGCGCGATGCAGGCCGCCAGTGCCTGGTGCTCGGCCGCTCGCTGAAGCGCGTCATCGACGTCGCCGACGAGCTTGGCTACATGGAAGGCCTGCCGGAATTCATTGCCGAGGAGGATTTCGGCTTCATCCCGCGCGAAAACCTGGTCATCATCTGCACCGGCAGCCAGGGCGAGCCGCTGGCAGCACTTGCGAAACTGTCGCGCGACGAGATGAAATCGGTGTCGCTGACGGCGGGCGATACGGTGGTGTTTTCCTCGCGCACCATTCCCGGCAACGAGAAGGCGATCCTCGAGATCAAGAACCGCCTCATCGATCTCGGCATCAAGATCATCGAGGACGGCGACGCGCTGGTGCACGTCTCTGGCCATCCCCGGCGCAGCGAGTTGCGCAAGATGTATGAATGGGTGCGCCCTAGGATCGGCGTTCCCGTGCATGGCGAGGCGGCGCATCTGGTGGCGCAGGGCTCGCTGATGTCGACCTCCGGCATCGGCCAGGTGGCGCAGGTGCGCGACGGTGACATGCTGCGGCTCGCTCCCGGCCCCGCGACCATTATCGACCAGGTGCCGTTTGGCCGCATCTACAAGGACGGCAATCTGATCGGCACCGACCAGGCGATGGGCATTCGCGACCGGCGCAAACTGTCCTTTGCCGGCCATGTCGCAGTCAACGTCGTGCTCGACGACAAATACGAACTGGCCGGCGATCCAGACCTGGTCGCCATTGGGGTCGCCCAGGCAGACGCCAGCGGCGAAACGCTGGAGGATTTGATGATCGATGCGGCCGTCGGCGCGGTCGATTCGATCCCGCGCCAGCGGCGAAAGGATCTCGACCTCGTGCAGGAAGCGGTAAGGCGCGCCGTGCGCGGCGCCGCCAACGAAGCCTGGGGCAAGAAACCGCTGGTGACGGTGTTTGTCACCAGATGATGGTGGCGGCGGTTTGCTGATCTAGAGCGTTTCACCGTTTCATGGAAACGGCGAACCGCTCTAACTCTTTGTTCTGACGCAATTCCTGACGGAAAACCGCTCACACTTTTCCTGGAATTGCTCTAGACGTTCAGCTGATAGCTGACTGGAAGCCAGCGAAAAGAACCGTTCACCGATTCGATGTAGCCCAGGCCCGGAAACGGCATGTGATGGCCGGCGACCAGCAGGCGCTGGTCCGCCGCCATCTTCAGCAAACGCTTGCGGGTCTCGATCGCCCGTTCCTTGTCATCATCGAAATCCGCATGCCACTCCGGATGCTGGATGGACACGACATAGTGCAGGAACGCATCCGACCAGATCAGCAATCGATGGCCGCCGCTTTCGACGAGAAATGCCAGGAGGCCGGGGGAATGGCCTGATGCGTCGATGGCTGTGATACCCGGCAGCACCTCATCTCCAGGCGCTATGAACGTTGTCCGGTCGGCCAGCCCGCTGCAAATCCGCCGGAACAAATCACGGTTGGCCAACCTGGCCGCGCGCACCGCTGTTGCCTCGGTCCAGAAAGCGAATTCAGCCGCGCCGAACACATAGCGTGCCCGGCTGAAAACGGGTCTGCCGTTGCTGACAAGCCCACCGATGTGGTCCGGGTGGCCGTGGGTGATGACCACCACGTCGATGTCATCGGGCCCGAGCCCAAGGTCCTGCAAGCAGTCCAGGAGTGAACTGCCCTCATCGCCGCATCCAGTGTCGAACAGGATCCTTTCGGATCCGGTGTCGATCAGCGTCGGGATGAAACAATGCTCGAATCGATCCCGGTCGATGAAGTTCGAGACCGCGAGTTGATGCACCGCGGCTGGCGGCTGTCCGGCCGCGAAGGCTGCCGCGAGGTTGTCTCTGATATCGACAGCGTCGAGCAAGGCGGCGATCTTGAACGAGCCGAGGTCGAAGGTGAAAACACGGGCGCGGGCAGGGCGGATATAAGACATTGCCGTTTGTACTTTGCGGTTGCCGGCGGGAATAGCCTCGTTCGTGATTCGGCAGAATGTTCACCAAAGTGCGACAGTGCGCGCCTCGAGAATGGCTGTTGATCCCAGCCGATTTGCCGTATGACGCCAGCCAGTGGACAGAAGAGAGATAGCTCGCACATGCTCGGACGGCTGAACCATGTCGCGCTTGCGGTGCCGGATCTGGCCGCCGCCGTTGTCGCCTACCGCAACACGCTTGGCGCCGAAGTGACGGAGCCGCAGGCTTTGCCGGAGCATGGCGTCACCGTGGTGTTCGTCAATGTCGGCAACACCAAGATCGAATTGCTGGAACCGCTGGGCGAGGGCTCGCCGATCGCCACGTTCCTGGAGAAGAACCCGTCCGGCGGCATGCACCATCTCTGCTATGAGGTCGACGACATCCTGGCCGCGCGCGACCAGCTCAAGGCCGCCGGCGCGCGCGTGCTGGGCGACGGCAATCCAAAAACCGGCGCGCATGGCAAGCCGGTGCTGTTCCTGCATCCGAAGGATTTCTTCGGCACGCTGATCGAACTGGAGCAATCATGAGCTGGGTTTCGTTCACCGCCCTGTTTTTCGCGACCTGGTGGGTGGTGCTGTTCGCGGTGCTGCCGTTCAGCGTCCGCACGCAGGACGACGATCATGACGTGACGCTGGGCACGGTTCCAAGCGCGCCGCGCGGGCCGCATATGCTGCGCGCGGTGATCCGCACCACCATCGCCACGGCGATCCTGATGGGCATTTTCTATGGGCTGACGCATGGGCTCGGCTACAGCCTCAACGACATCCCGCATATCGTGCCGGATTTCGGCCAGACGCCCACGAAATAGCTCGCCCGGCAAGAGTTCTGCGACGACGTCGATGCGCAGCGGATGCGGATCGAGGCGCCGCTATATTTCACGGCTGATCGCTTGCTGACGCTGGGTCATGTGACCTGACAGCACGCCGCGCTAACCAGATGATTGCACAAAAAAAATGCAAGGCACGAGGCCTTGCAATTAAACGCGTCCGATCTGTTTCCGGTTTCCGGCGGCAGCGAGTAACCGCGCCTAGATCGCATCCTCCCAAGACTTTGACCGCGTAGGAGGGCAGATTTTTCTCCGCCCTCTCGGTTATTGCGGCACACTAGCCTAAGCCGAATGAAAATGTCACGAAGAATTTTGCCTCGAAACAGGCATTCTCGTGCTGCACTGCACAATAGTATGGCATGCTTTGCTTGGGAAACGACCAGCAAGGCTCGACTGAGCCTTTGCGGCATGTTCTGGATTGACGCGCGCAAAGAATTGGCGGCCAATCCGAAGAGGTTAGGCACACTCGATGCCGGCGTGGTCCTAGTCCTGAAACCGGAGGATTCCGGGCCGTAGCGCGCTGATGTGCCGCCATGCCCGGGTTTCCATTCCGTCATGAAATGGCTATGAAGCCGGGGCAAGCAAGCCTGCGTCGCGCCGATTCTGGCGTGGCCGTTCTCATTCACGGACCAGTCCATGCGTTTGTCGCGCTATTTCCTGCCTATCCTCAAAGAAAATCCGCGCGAGGCCGAGATCGTCTCGCACCGGCTGATGCTGCGTGCCGGCATGATCCGCCAGCAGGGGCAGGGCAGTTTTTCCTGGCTGCCACTCGGCAAGCGGGTGCTGGACAAGGTCTGCCAGATCATCCGCGAGGAGCAGAACCGCGCCGGCGCGCTGGAAATCCTGATGCCGACCATCCAGTCGGCCGATCTGTGGCGCGAAAGCGGCCGCTACAACGACTACGGCAAGGAGATGCTGCGCATCAAGGATCGCCAGGACCGTGACATGCTCTACGGCCCAACCAACGAGGAAATGGTCACCGAGATCTTCCGCGCCTATGTGAAGTCCTACAAGGATCTGCCGCTCAACCTCTACCACATCCAGTGGAAGTTCCGCGACGAGGTGCGGCCGCGCTTCGGCGTCATGCGCTCGCGCGAGTTCCTAATGAAGGACGCCTATTCCTTCGACCTCGACTTCGAGGGCGCGAGGGCGGCCTACAACAGGATGTTCGTCTCCTACCTCAGGACGTTTACGCGCATGGGTCTGCAGGCGATCCCGATGCGGGCCGACACCGGGCCGATCGGCGGCGACCTCAGCCACGAATTCATCATCCTGGCGGATACCGGCGAAAGCCAGGTTTTCTGCCATCGCGACTATCTTTCGCTTGCCGTGCCGGGTACCGACACCGACTTCGCCAATGACGGCGAGATATCAGATATCGTCAAGACCTGGACGACGCCCTACGCCGCCACCGACGAGATGCATGACGAAGCCGCCTGGGAAAAGGTGCCCGAGAGCGACAAGGTTTCGGCACGGGGCATCGAGGTCGGCCACATCTTCCATTTCGGCGAGAAGTATTCCAAGCCGATGGGCGCCAAGGTGACAGGGCCGGATGGCAAGGACCATTTTGCCTCCGGCGGCTCCTACGGCATCGGCCCGTCGCGCCTGGTCGCGGCGATCATCGAAGCCAGCCATGACGAGAACGGAATCATATGGCCCGACGCCGTTGCGCCGTTCGACATCGGCCTGATCAACATGAAGGTGGGCGACGCCGACTGCGACCGTGTCAGCGAAGAGCTGAATGCCGCCTTCACCGCTGCCGGCAAGGATGTGCTCTATGACGACACCGACCAGCGGCCCGGCGGCAAGTTCGCCACCGCCGACCTGATCGGCCTGCCCTGGCAAGTGATCGTCGGACCGCGTGGCGTGGCCGCCGGTGAGGTCGAGATCAAGAATCGCAGGACCGGCGAGCGCGAGACGCTGCCGATCGCCGATGCGAAAAAACGCTTCGGTGTCGCCGCATGAGCGAGGCGGCGGCGGCAAGATCGGCGGGCGCCGGCCCGTTCTCCTTCTTCGAGCGCACGGTTGCCTGGCGCTATTTGCGCTCACGGCGCAAGGAGACGGTGATCTCGGTCATCGCCTCGATCTCCTTCCTCGGCATCATGCTGGGGGTGGCGACGCTGATCGTCGTCATGGCCGTGATGAACGGGTTCCGCGCTGAGCTTTTGACGCGCATCCTTGGCGTCAACGGCCATCTGATCGTGCAGCCGCTCGATTCGCCGCTTGAGGACTACGCCCAGGTCGCAGGCCGCATCAACGGCGTGCCTGGCGTCAAATACGCCATTCCGTTGATCGACGGCCAGGTTCTGGCACAGGGCAATGTCGGCGGCGGCACGGGCGCGCTGGTGCGCGGTATCAGGGGTGAAGATCTCGGCAAGATCGCCATCGTCGCCAACAACATCAAGCAGGGTTCGCTCGCCGGTTTCGACTCAGGCGAGGGCGTCGCCATCGGCAAGCGCATGGCCGAGAATCTCGGACTGACGCTTGGCGACACCATTACGCTCATCTCGCCCGATGGCGACGTCACGCCGATCGGCACGACGCCGCGCATGAAAGGCTACAAGATCGCGGCGATCTTCGAAGTCGGCATGTCGGAATATGACACGTCCATCGTCTACATGCCGTTCTCCGAAGCGCAGCTCTATTTCAACATGGATGGCCGTGCACAGACGATCGAGATCTATGTCGACAATCCCGACAATGTCGACGCGCTGAAACCGAAGGTGGAAGAGGCGGCGCAACGGCCCATCGACATGGTCGACTGGCGCCAGCGCAACGAGACCTTCTTTTCCGCCCTGCAGGTCGAGCGCAACGTCATGTTCATGATCCTGACGCTGATCGTGCTGGTGGCGGCGCTCAACATCATTTCGGGACTGATCATGCTGGTGAAGGACAAGGGGCACGACATCGCCATCCTGCGCACCATGGGCGCCTCGCGCGGCGCCATCCTGCGCATCTTCCTTATGACGGGGGCGGCGATCGGAGTCACCGGCACGCTCGCCGGCGTGCTGCTCGGCGTCGTCATCTGCACCAACATCGAATCGATCCGCCAGTTCTTCTCCTGGATGACCGGCAAGGTGCTGTTCAACCCGGAACTCTATTTCCTCAGCCAGCTGCCGGCGAAGATGGATCCGCGCGAGACGACCTATGTCATCATCATGGCGCTCGGCCTGTCCTTCCTGGCGACGGTGTTTCCGGCATGGCGGGCCGCCCGCCTCGATCCGGTCGAAGCGTTGAGGTACGAGTAGTGGCCGAGGTCATTATCGAGCTGAAGAGCGTCGAGCGGCACTATGTCCAGGGGCCGCGCAAGCTCACCATCCTGAACGGCGCCGATTTCTCGTTGAAGCGCGGCGAGATGGTGGCGCTGGTGGCGCCATCGGGCACCGGCAAGTCGACGCTGCTGCATACGGCCGGGCTGCTGGAACGTCCCGACGCCGGCGACGTGATCCTGGCCGGCAGGGCCTGCGGGCGGCTCTCCGACGACGAACGCACGTCGATCCGCCGCAACGATGTCGGCTTCGTCTACCAGTTCCACCATCTGCTGCCGGAGTTTTCCGCGCTGGAAAACATCATGATGCCGCAGCTGATCAAGGGCCTGCCGCGCAAGGAAGCGGCGGAGCGCGCCGCGCAACTGCTCGACTACATGCAGATCGGCAAGCGCGCCTCGCACCGGCCGTCCGAACTCTCAGGTGGCGAACAGCAGCGCGTCGCCATCGCCCGCGCCGTCGCCAATGCTCCGCTGGTGCTGCTGGCTGACGAGCCGACCGGCAATCTCGACCCGGTCACCGCCTCCTATGTCTTCGAGGCGCTGGGCGCGCTGGTCAAGCAATCGGGCCTCGCGGCGCTGATCGCCACCCACAATCACGAGCTGGCGTCGCGCATGGACCGGCGCGTCACGCTCGCCGACGGCAAGGTCGTGCCGCTTTAAGGCTGCGCAATGGTGCGCGATGGCGTGTCTAGCCGCCTGTGGTTCGCACACCCGGCCCGTGTTATCGTAGGCTCTGGGAGACGGCGGACGCGCCGTGAGTGCCCCGCCCGCTCCCCATTGTGGGAGGAACCAATGGCTTACTACGTATTGCTGTCGAGTTTCACGGATCAAGGCATCAAGAGCATAAGGGATACTCAGAAGCGTGCTGAGGCCTTCAAGGCGATGGCCAGCAAAAGCGGTATCAAGGTTCACACCCTGTTGTGGACGCTTGGCCAATATGATGTCGTGGCGATTGCCGAAGCGGACGACGACATTGCAGCGACGGCACTAGCTCTGTCGATCGCATCGCTAGGCAACATCAGAACTCAGACACTGAGGGCGTTCGACACGGCAGATATGGCCAAGATAATGGCAAAGATGGCCTGACAGGTGTCGTGCTGCCGTGCGCGGGCGATCGAAGCCGGCGCCTGGGTTGGAGGTAGAAAATTTTGCACCTTGGCTGGGCAGTAACCTGTCGCTCAAATGGTGCAGCGGCAATTGGTTGCGCCAGCCAATTCAAATGGCGTAGGCGCTTGATGGCGCCCCGGCCAGTCACTGCGGCTCATATCAATGCGTTGAAGGCTTCCTGCTTGCGGCGGGTCTGATGGTAGCAATCGCAGTCGCGACTTCCGGATCATCGGGAACTACCCGGCTGTAGGCGAGAAGATCAATTGCCGCAGCGTTGAGATCACCAAGGGCTAGGTGCGTCATACCGCGCTGCTTGAGGGCGGCCAAATTGCCGGGGTCTTGGGCAATGGCGCGAGAAAGGTCCTCGATAGCCTCACTTGTACGGCCGGCCTCCGCTTTGATTCTTGCACGTTCGACCATGAGCCGCGCATTGTTGGGGTCGAGGGAAATTGCCTGATCGAAATCGTTCAAAGCTGCAGCAAACTGTTTCAGGTCTTCAAAAACAAGGCCGCGGCTGTGATAGACAAAGGCTTTGTGCGGCGCCAAATCTACTGCGTGATTGGCGTCCGCGAGAGCCTCTTGATAAAGGCCGAGGGACCGCAGGGCGGCCAGGCGATTGTCGACATAGCCAGCCGCAGTCGGATTCGCGACGATGAGGCGCGAGAAATCTTTGACAGCTTCAGAAAATATTCCGAGTTGCATCAGCGCATTGCCCCTTCGAAGAAGAAGGCGATCGGTCGTCTCTCCGCCAGGTCTGCCTCTCAGTGCAATTGAGCAATAATACACCTTGTCGTTCGGTGTCTTCGAATGAATGCATCGCTCCACGTCAGCGGAGGCGGCCTTTGCGTCCGAAGTGCAATTAAGGAAAGCGACTGGGATCAGGCCAATCGCCAAAACTCCAAAAACCCGCCAAGCCACTACAATACTCCCCACAGCCACAGGCGAAATATCACGAGAAATTTGCCAATGACGAGGGTACTTTGATGAGAAGGATGCATCGTCCTCCCCGAAATTCGCGTGGAAAATGACCAAGCGACCGAGGTAAAGGTCGGCGCCCATGTCCGACGGGGGGCGTTGGGGTTGGATAGTGGAGAGCAGGTGTACCACGCCAGGCCCTTCCGCAAACTGGCCAGGCACGAGCGAAATGGCGTGATCGCAGAACCGCTCCGCGTGATAGGATCCGGGCACTCGCTGGTCGGAGGCCACCGTGAAAAAGATCGTTTTCGGGGTTGCGGCGTTGCTACTTCTGGTAGCCTTCCTGGCGGCCGTCTATTCATTGATCTTCGGTTGTCCGCATGGCGGTTCGTACCGGTGCGTACAGGGCTTCAACCGGGAAGTCTGTGGATGCCCGCAATCGTAGCTTTCGCGGCGCCCCTGTCGCGAATGGCCCGGAACCCTCAGTAGGCGATAGCAGCTTCACCCGCCTCTCCCAGCGGACGGTTAACCTTTCACTAACCGTGCCAAATTGCCCCTCTGCCTCCTATATCTCCAGCGCGTTGACATTGAAACAAAATTAGAACAAACTGCGAACATATCAACAACAGGAGAGAGTTATGACCGATCTGGTTCAGGATGTCATCTCACTGGTTTGCATGAGCACATTCCTCATTTCCATGGCGATCTGGATCGGCGCCATGTGATCTGGCGGCTTTCGCCTCCGTCGTTTCTGGCGGGTGAGCCCGCTTCCCCGTTAAGTCTTTCTTGCCGCCGCGGCGCTAGGGTGCGCCTCTCAGGCAGGGAGCAACATCCAGGTGTCGCCCATCGTCACGGCCACTCTGGTGGCCAGCAATCTCGGGCTGATCTTTCTCTTGATGACCGTGCCGCTCGGTTTGCGCACGGTCAGGGTCAGCCGCGTGATTGCGGTGAACCGCCAGCGCCTCTGGCAGGCGCTGTGGCCGCTTGGCAGCGATGCCGGCTGGTCCGGCGAGATCCTCTCGGCCGAGCTGCTGGACGGGCAGGGTGTGTCCCGCATCATGCTGTCGTGGGAAGGTCGCGACGGCAAGCCGATCGAGCGCCGGGCGCGGTTCGAAGACGTCCTCGAGGGTAGCCGCTTCTCGATGTGCGTGCTCGAGGACACCGCGCTCGATGCCTCGTTCTGGAAGGATTATCGCGAGACTGCCGAACTCATTTCGGAAGGCAGCGGCACGCGGGTGACGCTCGGCCGGACGGATCGTTACCGCGGCGTTGCCTTTCTGGTGTTCCGTTATTTCGCCATGCGCCGCGAGCTGTCCAAGCTGGAGCGCTGGGCGATGACCGGGCAGTACCGCAAGGGCGGCTGGTTCGAGCATCCGCTGAGCCAGGTCGGCTTTGCCGTGCTGTCGGCACTGATCCTGTGGCCGTTCTTCGGCCTCCACCTCGGCGGGCTGGCGCTGGCCGCGATCCTGACGGCGGTCGTTGCCTTGCACGAACTCGGCCACATGGCGGCATTCCGGCTGATGGGCCACCGCAAGGCGCGCATGATCTTCATCCCGCTGCTTGGCGGCATCGCCATTGGCGGCCGGCCCTACAACAGCCGTTTCGAAGTGGCCTTCGTGGCGCTGATGGGGGCGGGCTTTTCCGCCTTTCTGGTGCCGATCGTCATCGCTGCCAGTGCGCTGGCCGGCAGCGAGGGGCACAAGGGCGCCGCCGCGCTGCTGGCGGCGCTGGCAGGCTGCGCGGCCCTGTTCAACATTGCCAATCTCGTGCCGGTGTGGAAGTTCGACGGCGGCCAGGTGCTGCGCCAAATCTGCCCGGGGCCGGTCGCGCTGGCGCTGGCCTCGTTCTTCCTGCTCTCGGCGTTCCTGGCGGTGGGCTGGCGGGCCGGCTTTTCCTCCGGCTTTCTGCTGGCGACGGGAGCGGTCTTTTCAATCCTCAGCCTGCTGACGATGAGCAGCGGGGTGAAGCCGCGTTACGAGCTGAAGCCTATCCGTACCGTCGACCGCTTCGCCATTGCCGGTGCGCTGCTGGCGGTGTTCGTCATCCATGGCTGCGGCGTTCTGTGGGCGTCGGCGCAATTGCTTTGAGCGGGTTGACCCCGAAGGGATCAACCCGTCTTGCGGGCAGCCTCGGCCGGCAAAGCCGCCACGGGGCCGAAAACATCCTCGAAGGCTGATTTCAGCGCCAGATCGAGATCGGCCATGCCAACGGGCAGGCCGAGGTCGACGAGGCTGGTGACGCCGTGGTCCTGCACGCCGCACGGCACGATGCCGCCAAAATGCTCAAGTTCCGGTTCGACATTGATGGCGATGCCGTGAAAGCTGACCCAGCGCCGCAGCCGGATCCCTATGGCCGCTATCTTGTCCTCGGCGGGCGAGCCGTCCGGCAGGGCAGGGCGATCGGGCCGCACCACCCACACACCTACCCGGTCCTCGCGGCGTTCGCCGCGCACGTTGAAGGCGGCGAGCGTGCCGATGATCCATTGTTCGAGCGCGGCGACGAAGGCGCGCACATCCTCACGACGCCGCTTCAGGTCGAGCATGACATAGGCGACCCGCTGGCCAGGCCCATGATAGGTGTATTCGCCGCCGCGCCCGGCCGAAAAGACCGGAAAGCGGTCGGGCTCGATCAGGTCCTCGATGCGGGCGCTGGTGCCGGCGGTGTAGAGCGGGGGGTGTTCGACCAGCCAGACCATTTCGCCGGCGGCCCCGCTGCGGATCGCCTCGGCGCGCGCCTCCATGAAGGCCAGCGCATCGGGGTAGGCGGTAAGGCCAGGCTCGATGCGCCACTCGACCGGCGCCGAACCGGGAAGTGGCAGGAACGACGTGGCGATCTGGCTGCGTTCTGTCATAGGTCTTCGTCTTTGTTCATGCATGCCGCGATCCCAAAACCGCCTCGCACTTTCGGGCAACATGCATCCGCCTTCCATATGGCGATATCGGGTGCAAACGTCCAGTTCCGCATGCTCATTGCGATCCTGTGGACCGATATGCCAATCGGTTGAGATTATTGCGCATCGCGCACTTGTTTCGCCGGAAACGATTTGCTACACGCCGCGAGCCGGTCGGTTCCGGCTCCTACCACGTGCGGTCGTGGCGGAATTGGTAGACGCGCAGCGTTGAGGTCGCTGTGGGGCAACCCGTGGAAGTTCGAGTCTTCTCGACCGCACCAAGTTTCCTGAAGCAAGCCTTCGGACGCTTTGAGGCAACCTCCGGCAATCCGGCGATCATCAGACCCTGAGTACGGCGCCGACCCTCCTACAAGGGCCGGACCTCGGGTCCATTCGGCAGATCGAAGGTCACGACGAGGCCGGTTGGCTGGTTGTCGTGCAACTCGATCTTGCCGCCGTGGCCCTGGATGATATCAGCCACGATCGAAAGGCCGAGACCAAAGCCGTGTTTCGACGCAACGCCGCGCGATATGTCCTCCTTGAAGAAGGGTTCGAAAACGCGCGAGCGCGCCGTCATCGAAATGCCCGGCCCATCATCGCCCACCGCGATGCGCGCCGCCGTATCGGTCTGCGTCAATGCGACGGTGACGTTGCCGGCGAATTTGACCCCGTTGTCGCATAGGTTGGTGATGGCGCGCGCCAGCGCATTGGGTTTGCACCAGCCCAGAAGCCTGTCCGGCCCGGAATAGGAAACCGAAAATCCGACATCGGAGAATTCGGCGCAGACGGTCTGTAGCACGCTGGCAATATCGGCCCGCTGCAGCTTCTCCGTCGAGACGTCGTTGCGCAGATAGGTCAGGGTCTCGTCGATCAGATCCTCGATGTGCCGGACGTCGGACAATATGGCGGTTCGAACGGGGCCGTCATCCATGCGCTCGGCGCGAAGCCGCAGCCGCGTCAACGGCGTGCGCAGATCGTGACTGACGCTGCGCAGCATGCGGGTGCGGTTCTCGATCATCGTGCGGATACGCGTTCGCATCCTGTTCAGCGCGCGTGCCAGGCCGACCATTTCGATGGAGCCGCGTTCGTCGAAAAGCTCATTGCCATTCTCGATCTCAGCTTCTCCCACTGCGTTCGAGATGCGCTTCAACGGCTCCGTCACGGCCCAGACCGCATACAGCCAGATCAGTACGGGCAAGGCGATGAAAGCCATGAACCTGTAGAACGAGACGCGGACGAAGCCTGATGTCAGCCAGGAATCGGGCATGCCGAAATGCGCCAGGACGCTCTGCTGGTCCAGATCGATGACAAACGCATATTGGCCGCCGATCCTTATCCAGCGCCCCGGGGTCGAGCCGCTCTCGAGCTGGAGAAGCCATGCGATGCTTCGCCATTGCAGATAGGAGTCTGGAATATTGCTGATTTCTCGCCTGGGCAGGATCTTGAAATCAAAGCCGGCGCGCGTCGCCGTAGCCAGTACGGCGCCGCGGGCTTCGGCCGGTGTTTGGCGCAACAAGGCAGCGACAACGCCGGCCCGCCTGGCGCTATCTTCCACGACGGGAAGATCGATATTCGCTATCAAGCCTTCGACGACCGATCCGATGGACATGATCGCGATCACCGCGATGAAAATGATTGCCGCGAACTGCCCACGCACCGACTGGGGCAGGAAACGGCGGGCCAGGCGCCTCACGCTTCCTCCACCGTCGCGGTGAAGATGTAGCCACCCAGCCGGACAGTCTTGAGAAGAACCGGATCGCGCGCATCCTTTTCGATCTTCTGGCGGATACGGCTGACATGGACGTCGACGCTGCGCTCGATCGGGCCGGCAAGCCCGGCATGGGTGACGCTGAGAAGCTCCTCGCGCGACAGAACCCGGCCCGCATTGCGGCAGAACGCCAGCAAAAGATCGAATTCATGCGTCGTGGTCGCAACCCGCGCATTGCTGGGATCATGCAATTGCCGGCGAACGGGATCGAGGCGCCAGCCGTTGAAGCGAAGCACCTTGGTGCGGTCGCGTTCGTCGGGTGCGTAGGCCGTGCGGCGCAGCAACGCCCTTATCCTTGCCGTCAGTTCGCGCGCGCTGAACGGTTTGGTCACGTAATCGTCGGCGCCGATCTCCAGTCCGAAGATGCGGTCGATTTCCTCGCCGAGCGCCGTCAGCATCAGGATCGGAACGTTCGTTTGTGCGCGAAGCCGACGGCAGATGCTGAGGCCGTTCTCGCCAGGCAGCATGATATCGAGCACGATGAGATCGAATTTCTGGTTGCGAAGCGCGGCGTTCATGCGGACGCCGTTGCCGGCGATTTCCACGATCATGCCGTTTTCCGTGAGCGTCTCGCCCAGCATGCGGGCGATCTCGATATCGTCTTCGACAATAAGGATATGCGGGCCATGCCTCGGCGATTTGAACTCGGCGTTCAGATCGATCCGGCTGGAGCTTGCCGCGGCCTGCATTGCATTATGTGTGGGCATCAAAACCGATATCCGACGAGAAGCATTCCCGAGGGCTGGACCTTGTCGACGACAACTGGGCTGTCGGCAGCGTCCCCCATGAGAATGCCGACCCCCGCCTGGCCACGCACCATCCAGTTGCGATTGAGCATATATGTGGCGGAAATCGAAAAATCGGCGCGCTTGAACCCGGCGCCGGCATCATATTGGGCCAACCCCGAGCGAGCCGATTGCTCCGGCGTGACGCCAAAATAGGCCTGCATGTATTTTTCATCGGCGAAGACGACCGATGCGCCGGCGCCGACAATCAGCGATTGGGAGAGAGGCCGCGTCACCTCGATGCCAAGCTTGCCCTGCATGCCGTCGCTGCCGCCGATGGTCTTGTCCAGTTGGGCGTAGATTTTCGCCGGACCGAATTTCACCGCTGCCTTGGCGCCGACGACCGCGCCCATATCGACATCCCCCAGGCCGCGCAGACGATCGGCATCGTCCTCCTTGCGACCCATGTCGTAACCGAGCCGCGCGCTGAGTTCGAACGGCCCGTGTTCATATACGGCGATGTTGGCGCCCGTCGGATCTACCTTCACCGTGTCGAGGAATGTCGCCGATATGAAAGGCACCGGCATGACCTTGAACTCGTTGCTGCCCTCATATTTGGGGACGATTATGGCGCCGCCGCCCAGGACGACATGCCAGTCGGCCAGTTTCTGTTCGAAGCGCCCGAAGCGCGAAGGATCGGGCGGCGGGGTCAGATCCCCAATATCCTCGGCATCGGTGTCGACGGCAATGGCATCCGCCGCCAGCACGATCTGCGTTGAAAACAGAATTGCCACCGCCGCGAGAGAGGCCCGGCCGGCGAGGGTCCCAGAAACCATTTTGAACATGCATGCTCCAGAGCATTGAGGCGGTAAGAGCCCCGATGCTCCGGACTATTTCAGGTGAAAATGGCTGCATGCGTGAAGTGATGTTAAGTTTTGTTGCGCAATCTTGGCCTGATCTTGGCCCCTATAGGAGCACGCTATCACAAGCGCGGGAGGTCAATCGGCGACTTCTGTTTCCAGAACGCCTCCTTGCCTTCGGCCACCGTCAGACCGGCGAGCTGCTCGGTAACGGCCAGGCGATAGGCCGTGATGTCGATAGAACAACTTCGAAAACGCGGCCGCGGTCTCATAGCCGACACGGGCCGCAATCCGCGCAATCCCCTCGTCGCTTGTTTCGAGCAGAAATGCGGCCTCCGACATCCGGCGCGCGATCAGATAGCGGTACATGGGCTCACCGACGAGCTTGGTAAAGCGGGCCGAAAATGCTGACCGACCAAGCCCCACGCTTTGCCCGAGCTCGCCAAGCGTCCAGGACCTGTCCGGTCGTTCGTGGATCAACTGAAGGGCCGGTCCTATGTGCGGGTCCGCCATCGCCCCCAGCCAACCGCCTTCCCCGGGGCCGAGCGACTTGATCCAGCTTCGCAGCACCTCGACGAAGAGCACTTCCGTCAGTCGTGAGAGTGCAACGCCTTGGCCGGGATGCGCGTGCGCCGCCTCGCTCACCATGCGTTGTAGAATCGCTTCGAGCCATCCGCCGTCTTCCGTCGGCTTCAGGAGAAGCAAGGGCGGAAGCAATTCCAACACGCTGCCGCGCGAGGGCCGCGCCACAGTGAAATTGCCACAGATCATCGTCGCGAGCGGCTGCTCGCTGCCTCCGTGACGAATGAGGCCAAGACGCCCGGCTAATCGATCGATGTCGACAATCGGTAACGGCTCCGTCCGGCGATCCGAGTAGATCACATGGGGCTCGCCGCGCGTTACGACGACAAAGTCGCCCTCGGTCATGTGGAGTTCTCGTCCACTTTCGAGCGCGAGGGTAGCCGAGCCACGGCTGAGATAGTGGAACAGGGCGTAGGGGCGCGCCGGCAATGCGAGATTCCAGGGATGGCCGAGCTCGAAGTGGAACAGCAAGGTTCCGCCAAGGCGAATGCGATCGAGCACTTCAGCGAGGATGTCCATCTTTCCGATGTTAATACGGCGGACGGTCGGACACAATATTCGGACGATTGAGGCCTAACGTCCAAGTGCCCCACGTATTAGTTGCTCACAAGTCGAGCCAACAGGTCGCGGCAACCATCACCCGCAGATGGAAGAACCGCGACTGTTGCCGACACGCCTGCCTTTCCTCGGACCCGCGTCGTCCGTCATCTCAACAGGAGCAACCAATGCGAAATCTTCTACTCTCAGTCGCCACCGTCCTCATGGCCGGAGCAACAGTCGCCGCCCCCGCCCAATCAGCTCAACTGCCCAAGGGGACGGCCCACAATATCGTGCTCGTCCATGGCGCTTTCGTCGACCAGACGAGTTGGAAGCCGGTTGCCGATATCCTCACGAAGAAGGGCTACAACGTAACGCTCGTCGAAAATCCGCTCACCTCCCTCGCAGCGGACGTCGATGCCACCAAACAGGCGCTCGCGAAACAGAACGGCAAGACCGTCCTCGTTGGCCACTCCTGGGGCGGTGTTGTCATCACGCAAGCAGGTGACGATCCCAACGTCTCGGCGCTGGTCTACGTCTCCGCATTCGCGCCCGACGTGGGAGAATCTCTGGCGAGCTTGGCCAAGAGCGGTCCGGCAACCGAAGGCGCCGCGGCGATTCGTCCCGACGAAAAGGGCAACCTCTACATCGATCCCAAAGTGTTTCCTTCAGCAGTCGCGGCCGACCTTCCTGCGGAGATCGCCGAATCCCTGGCAAATCATCAGCTCCCGTTGAACCACACGGCGTTCGAGGCTCCCGTCGATACGGCAGCTTGGCACGACAAGCCGACGTTCTATGTGATCAGCACGAAGGACAAGGTCATCGCACCCGAGGTCCAGAAGATCTTCGCCAACAGGATGAAGGCTCAGACGACGGAAGTCGCCGGCAGCCATGCCTCCCTGGTCGTCCACGCGAAGGAAGTCGCCGCGGTGATTGAAAAGGCCGCACTCGTGAAGTGACGGTACCGCTCCCGGCACCTTCGTGCCGGGAGCTCCACGCGTGCTCGGCGGATTACGGAATGTCTGAGCCGCGAGCGGCTCAGACCTGGCCAAAACCGCACCAGCTGCGCCCACTCGATTATTTGATGCCAAGCATCCGGAGGATGACATGACTGAGTTCGACACCGCGAGCCAGGACGCCGCCACGCTAGAAACGGCGGCCACCCGTTACATCGAAGGCGGCGGAATCCGCTTCGCCTATCGCCACCTCGGCCCATCGACCGGAACGGCGCTTGTCCTCCTGCAGCATTTCTCGGGCAATATCGACGCGTGGGACCCCGCGGTCGTGAATACCCTGGCCGCCGATCGACCGGTGATCGTTTTCGACAACGCCGGGGTCGGCCGCTCGACAGGCCAAACGCCCGACAATATCGCGGCGATGGCCCGAGACGCGGTCGCTTTTATCAAACTGCTCGGCCTCTCCGAAGTCGACCTTCTGGGCTTTTCCCTCGGCGGCTGCGTCGCCCAGCAGATCGCTGCCGAGCACGGACGGCTGGTGCGCAAGCTCATCCTCGTCGGCACCGCTCCGAAAGGCGGAGAGGAGCATCTGTTGGCGGTTCTCCAGGACGCGTTTTCCCAAAGCGAGGCGCCGGACGTTCGCCTGCCGCTATTCTTCACGAAGTCGTCCGCCAGCCGGTCGGCCGGCCTGGCGTTCCTGAAGCGGGCGAAGGTGCGTAAGGAAGATCGGGACACCGATAACGGCGGCGCGGTGACGGATCCGCAGGCCAAGGCGCTTATTACCTGGTGCGCCACACCTGATCCCGAGCACGCCATTCTGCGCGCCATCCGCCAGCCCGCCCTCGTGGTCAGCGGCAGCCACGACACCATGCTGCCGGCGGACAACGCCTACGCAATGTTCAAGGCTCTAAGCAACGCCCAGCTGGTCCTTTATCCCGATTCCGGCCACGGCGCCCTGTTTCAGTACCACGAATTGTTCGTCAGCCACGTCCGGACCTTCCTGGAAGCGTAATCGGCGGTGGCACAATCCCGGCGCGATCGGTCGCACCTTATTCTTGAGAGCTGTTGCGGAGAAAGAAATGACAATCGCAAAGGTCGAGGTTGAGCGTTTCAGACTGACGTCTTCCAAACCATTCGACGCCGTTGTGGCCGCGCTCAAGTCAGCGGTCGGGCAACCTGACATAGTCGAATTTTTCGAGGCGACGAGAGCTGCAACATCCTTCTCGGATTTGGAACGCATTGTGCAAAACGGCCTGGGCCGCACAGGTCTCATGCTCTTTGCGGAATTCGACTTGGGCGCCATTCTGCGCCGCGAAACTGGAACCGAGACTCCCAAGAGCATGCGGTTCCTGGTGGGCAATCCACTCATCATGAAAGAAATGGTCAAGCACGTTCCCGATGCCGGATCTTACGCTCCAGTCACAGTCCTTGTTGATGAACGTCCCGATGGCGTGCATGTCTCCTACGACAAAATGGAGAGTAGTCTGCTCCCTTATGGCAGTTTGGAGGCTCTTGCCGTCGCTCGCGATCTTGATGCGAAAATCACAACCTTGCTACGCGAATGCACGCACTGAGCTAATGGTGACGCTTCAGGCGGCTCCCACAAGCTTGGCCATGACATGGCATTGGCGCTGCTGCCATTGGGCTTGGCACGCGCCCGGCACGGCGCTGGAGGTTTCAATTCTCGGCGAGCGGCGCCCGGCAAGGGTGATCGCCGACTCTCCCTATGACCCGGAAGGCTCGCGCGGGCGTATGTGAGGGGCCCCCAGCGTGGAGCGGCGCGGAAATCACGCCGCCTTCTTCATCCGTGCCAGCGTATCGGCCACCACCTCGCCGAAGGACGAAGGCGTCGGCACGATGATCACGCCTGCCTCCTTCAGGATTTCGACCTTTTCCTGCGCCGACTCGCCGAAGGCCGAGATGATGGCGCCGGCGTGGCCCATGCGGCGGCCCTTCGGGGCGGAGAGGCCGGCGATGTAGGCGATCAGCGGCTTGCGCATGTTGTCGCGTGCCCAGATCGCCGCTTCCGCCTCCTGCGGCCCGCCGATCTCGCCGATCATCACCACGGCGTCCGTCTCGTCGTCCTGTTCGAACAGCTTCAATATGTCCTTGAAGGAGGAGCCGTTGATCGGGTCGCCGCCGATGCCGACGCTGGTCGATACGCCGATGCCGAGCGCCTTCATCTGCGAGGCCGCCTCATAGCCGAGCGTGCCGGAGCGGCCGACGATGCCGACGCGGCCGGGCAGGTAGATGTTGCCCGGCATGATGCCCATCAGCGCCTGTCCCGGCGTGATCATGCCGGCGCAGTTCGGGCCGATCAGCCGCATGCGGTCCTCGAAGCGGTAGCGGCGCATGTAGCGCTTGACCTGCATCATGTCCTGCGAGGGGATGCCGTCGGTGATGCAGACGCAGAGTTTGATGCCGGCGTCGGCGGCTTCCATGATGGAATCGGCGGCGAAGGGCGGCGGCACGAAGACGATGCTGGCCTCGGCGCGGGTCTCGCGCACGGCGCCCTTGACCGTGTTGAAGACGGGCAGGCCGAGATGCGTCTGGCCGCCCTTGCCGGGGGTGACGCCGCCGACCAGCTTGGTGCCGTAGCGCTTCATGTCCTCGGCATGGAAGCTGCCGATCTTGCCGGTGAACCCCTGGACGATGACGCGGGTGCTGCGGTTGAGCAGGATTGCCATTTTTTCGACCTCCCTCAGGCTGCTTTTTTCTTGGCGGCCGCGCGCCAGGCGGCGACGGCTTTTTCGGCGGCTTCCGCCAGCGTGTCGGCGACGATCACCGCTTCGCCGGAATCGGCCAGGATGCGGCGGCCTTCCTCGGCCTTGGTGCCGGAGAGACGCACCACCAGCGGCACGGTGACGCCGACTTCGCGGATCGCCTTGATCACGCCTTCGGCGACCCAGTCACAGCGGTTGATGCCGGCAAAGATGTTGACCAGGATGGTCTCGACATTCTTGTCGCCGAGCACGGCGCGGAAGGATTTCGCCACCCGCTCTGGCGATGCGCCGCCGCCAATGTCGAGGAAGTTGGCCGGTTCTCCGCCGGCGATCTTGATCATGTCCATGGTCGCCATGGCCAACCCGGCGCCATTGATGATGCAGCCGATATTGCCGTCGAGGCCGACATAGGAGAGGCCGCGGTCGCTGGCGAAGGTTTCGCGCGGGTCTTCCTGGCTCTTGTCGCGCAGCTCGGAGATTTCCGGCCGCCGGAACAGGGCGTTCTCGTCGAACGACATCTTGGCGTCGAGCGCGATCAGATTGCCGTCGCGGGTCACCACCAGCGGATTGATCTCCAGCATCGAGGCGTCGTAGTCGCGGAACACCTGGTAGCAGCTGAAGATGGTTTCGGTGGCCTTGCCGATCAGATTGTGATCGAGGCCGAGGCCGAAGGCGATCTCGCGCGCCTGGAAGCGCTGCATGCCGACGCCGGGATCGACTGATGTGCGCAGGATGGAATCGGGAGCTTTCTCAACTATGTCCTCGATCTCCATGCCGCCGGCGGCCGACGCCACGATCATGACGCGCTCTTCCTTGCGATCGAGCACGAAGCCGACATAGAGCTCCTGCGCAATGTCGACGGCTTCCTCGAGGTAGAGCCTGGAGATCAGCTTGCCGCGCGGTCCGGTCTGCTGGGTCACCAGCTTGCGCCCGAGCATGGCTTCGGCAGCGCTCGATATTTCCTCGTCACTGGCGCACAGCTTGATTCCGCCGGCCTTGCCGCGCGCGCCGGAATGAACCTGCGCCTTCAAGACCCATTTGCCGCCGCCGATCTCGCGCGCCCTGTAGGTCGCCTGTTCGGGGCTGTAGGCCAGCCCGCCGCGCGGCACATGCACGCCGTGCCGGGCGAGCAGTTCCTTGGCCTGATATTCGTGGATGTCCATTATTGTCCTCCCTGAGCAGTCAATGCGTGGCGGTTTGGCCGGCGCGTTCGATGGCTTCGTTGACCACCAGAACATTCCTCGCCATGCGTTCCGACGCGGCGTCGATCATCTTGCCGTCGAGGGCGGCGGCGCCTTTGCCCAGGGCTTCGGCTTCCTTGAGCACCTCAAGGATGCGCCTGGCCCGCGCGACCTCCTTTTCCGGCGGCGAGAACACCTCATTGGCGAGCGCGATCTGCGAGGGATGGATCGCCCATTTGCCTTCGATGCCAAGGGCGGCGGCGCGTTTGGCCCCGGCGATGTAGCCTTCTGGATCGGAGAAATCGCCGAACGGCCCGTCAATAGCGCGCAGGCCATAGGCACGGCAGGCGACGGTCATGCGCGACAGGGCGAAATGCCACTGGTCGCCGGGATAGTCGGGGTTGAGGCCGCCAATGTTGACGGTGCGCGCCTTGCAGCTCGCCGCATAGTCGGCGACGCCGAAATGCATGGCCTCCAGCCGGCCTGGCGTGGCGGCAATCGCCTCGACATTGGCCATACCGAGCGCCGTCTCGATCAGCGCTTCCAAGCCGACGCGGGTCTTGAAACCCTTGGCCATCTCGATCTGGTTGACCATGGCCTCGACCATATAGAGGTCTGCCGGCACACCGACCTTCGGCACCAGGATGGTGTCCAGCTTGTCGCCGGCCTGTTCCATCACGTCGACCACGTCGCGGTACATGTAGTGGGTGTCGAGCCCATTGATGCGCACCGAGACGGTCTTGCCCTTGGCGCGCCAGTCGATGTCGTTGAGCGCCTGGATGATGTTCTTGCGGGCGCGTTCCTTGTCGGGCGGGGCGACCGCGTCCTCGATGTCGAGGAAGACGAAGTCGGCGGCGCTGTTGGCCGCCTTGTCGATCATTTCCGGGCTGGAGCCCGGAACCGCCAGCTCGCTGCGCTGCAGCCTGAGTTTCTTCAAATGGTTGATGGTGTGGCTCATCGTCGGTTCCCTCAGGCGGCTTCGGCAACCGGCACGGCGGCCGAGGCGCGGAAATGCTGGATGGCGGCGCCGACGCCGGAGCCCGGCGCCAGCCTTACGCCGCAATCGAGCAGTGCCATTTCGGCCGCCGACAGCGATGCGAGCACCATCACTTCGTTCAGCCAGCCGAGGTGACCGATGCGGAAGACCTTGCCCATCACCTTGTTGAGGCCGCCGCCGAGCGATGTCTGGTAGGTGCGGTAGGCACGCTTGACGATGTCGGCGCTGTCGATGCCTTCCGGCACCAGAATGGCGCTGACCGTATCGGAGTGCCATTTCGGCGCCCTGGCGCAGAGTTTCAGGCCCCAGGCGTCGACCGCCTTGCGCACGCCTTCGGCGAGGCGATGATGGCGGGCGAAGATGTTGTCCAGCCCTTCCTCGGCGATCAGGTCGAGCGAGGCGCGCAGGCCGCGCAGCAACTGCGTCGCCGGCGTGTAGGGGAAATAGCCGGCATCGTTGGCGCGGATCATGTCCTCGAAGGAGAAGAAGCAGCGCCGGTGGGTGGCGGTCCGCGAAGCGACAAGCGCCTTCTTGCTGACGGACAGGAATCCGAGGCCGGCGGGCAGCATGAAACCTTTCTGCGAGCCGCTGACGGCGCAGTCGACGCCCCATTCTTCCTGGCGGAAATCGATCGAGCCGATCGACGACACGCCGTCGACGAAGAGCAGGGCAGGATGGTTGGCATCGTCGAGCGCGGCGCGGCAGCCGGCGACGTCGCTGGTTACGCCGGTCGCTGTCTCGTTCTGCGTGCAGAAGACGGCCTTGATGCGGTGCGCCTTGTCCCCCTTCAGCCGCTCGGCATAGAGTTCGAGCGGCACGCCGGTGCCCCATTCGCAGTCGATGACATCGACCTCGAGGCCGAGGCGCTCGGCCATGTCGACCCACAGATGCGAGAACTGGCCGAAGCGCGACATCAGCACGCGGTCGCCGGGGCTGAGCACGTTGGTCATCGCCGCTTCCCAGGCGCCGGTGCCCGAGGACGGGTAGATGAAGACGCGGCCGGTCTCGTTCTTGAAGACTTTTTTGATGTCCTCGAACAGCGGCAAAGTGAGGTTGGGGAAGGACGCCGCGCGCATGTCCTCCATCGGCAGGTTCATCGCCTGCCGGACCTGTTCGGGGATGTTGGTCGGCCCGGGAATGAAAAGATGGGTGAAACCGGCCATGGTGCGAACTCCTCCTGATCCAGCAAAGCGGTGGGGGGAGTTTCGTTTCGACGGCCAAAGCCGACAACACCTTGGCGGGTAAGATCTCGCCGCGCGCGGGTGGGGCGGGCCTACCCGGTCGGCCTACCCGAAAGGCTGCTTCTGGGTACGCCGCTCGCGCGCATAAAGCGCGACGGCCATCGCCCGGTTGCGGACGTCGAGCTTGTCGTAGAGATTCTTGAGGTGGTACTTCACCGTGTTCTCGGAAATGCCGGTCCGTGTTGCGATCTGCAGATTGGTCCAGCCGTCGGAAAGCACCGCCAGCAGCTCACGCTCACGCACCGTGAGCTGTGCGAGCGGCGTGTCGTTGACCTTGTTGATGTCGATATAGGGGATGCAGATACGGCCATGCGCGACAGCAAGGATCGTGTCGAAGATAATCGCCGGATCGTCGAACTGGAAACAGTAGCCCTGAGCGCCGAGCCGCACGCATTGCTTCAGGATGCCGATGTCATGGTCGTTGGAAAAGACGGTGATGCGGACATCGAGCTTGCGGCTCTGGACCTCGGCCAGCACATCCGCGCCGTCCATGTCGGCGAGCTTCCAGCCGATGATTGCGACGTCGAACCCGCCCTTTTCAGCAAGATCGAGGAATTGCTTGCCGCTTTGCACGCTGCCCAACAAGTCGAAACGACCGTCGCATTCAAGCATTTCGCGCAGCGCGGATATGACGAACGGATTGCGCTCGGCGACGACAATGCGCATGCGCCTGTCGCCAATTGCCTTGCTCGTTTTCCCGGGCTTGCTGTTCAAGGGCCGTTTTTGTCCTGGGCTGGTTGTGCGGCAGGTCCGAGGCCAGGCTTCAGGCCTGGACCCGTATCATGACAATTCTGCCCCAATCACGCCGGGGTGCTCTTTCCCCAGCGACATCGGCTGTCGCGCCGTCTGAAGCCGCGATTGGCTGGTTCCTGATCGGACAGGCATTGCCGGGTCAGGCATCCGCGATGCGTCACCGAGTGGTGTGGAACCAGCGTTTCGTTTGATATTCCGTGCCTTAGAGCGATAAGTTCTCAAATCGAATCGCGCCTGCGGGCGAGATGCATCGGATTTCCGCGAAACCGGTTTCCGCTTTAAGGTCCGATGCTCTAGACCTGAGACACAATTGTTCCGGGATGGCGGGAGGCGCTGGTGGAGGACAAGCAGACGATCTCCGCCAAGGCAGCTGACGACGTCCACGCCGACATCTATGGAGAGGACGGTGCGGTCCTTTCGTCCTTCCTCGCGCAGATCGGGGCCGCGATCGCCGATCGCGATACGCTGACCCTCAAGCATGAAGTCGACCATCTGCATCAGTCGGAACTGGGCGACCTGATCGAGGCGCTGCATCCTGAACAGCGGCGAGCCCTGGTCGAACTGCTGGGCGCCGATTTCGACTTCTCCGCGCTGACCGAGGTCGACGAAGCGATCCGCATGGAGATCGTCGACCATCTGCCCAATGCGCAGATCGCGCAGGCGGTGCAGGAACTCGATTCCGACGACGCCGTCTACATTCTCGAAGACCTTGAAAAAGAAGACCAGGACGAGATCCTGTCGCAACTGCCGTTCACTGAACGGATCAGGCTGCGCCGCTCGCTCGACTATCCGGAAGAAACCGCCGGGCGGCGCATGCAAACGGAATTCGTCGCGGTGCCGCCGTTCTGGACCATCGGCCAGACCATCGACTACATGCGCGAGGACAAGAACCTGCCCGAGCGCTTCAGCCAGATCTTCGTCATCGACCCTACCTTCAAGCTGCTCGGCGCCATCGATCTCGACCAGATCTTGCGCACCAGGCGCACGGTCAAGGTCGGGGAGATCATGCACGAAACGCGGCACGCCATTCCGGCGACGATGGACCAGGAAGAAGCGGCGCGCGAATTCGAACAGTACGACCTCTTGTCGGCCGCCGTCGTCGACGAGAACGAGCACCTGGTCGGCGTGCTGACTATCGACGATGTCGTCGACGTCATCCAGCAGGAAGCCGAGGAAGATCTGCTGCGCATGGGCGGTGTCGGCGACGAAGAGCTTTCCGACAGTATCTTTTCGACCTCGCGCTCGCGCGTTCCCTGGCTGCTGATCAATCTCTTGACGGCCTTCCTGGCGGCTTCGGTGATCAGCCTGTTCGACCGTACGATCGAGCACATCGTGGCGTTGGCCGTGCTGATGCCGATCGTCGCCGGCATGGGCGGCAATGCCGGCTCGCAAACCATGACCGTCACCGTGCGGGCGCTGGCGACAAGGGATCTCGACATCTACAATGCCGGCCGCATCATCCGCCGCGAAATGGGGGTCGGTTTCATCAACGGCATCGTCTTCGCCATCCTGATCGGCATTGTCGCGGCGGCTTGGTTCCACGATCGCAATCTGGGCGGCATCATCGCGGCGGCGATGATCATCAACATGTTCGTCGCCGCACTTGCCGGCATCCTGATCCCGCTGCTGCTCGACCGTTTCAAGATAGATCCGGCGGTTGCTTCGGCGGTTTTCGTCACCACGGTGACCGATGTCGTCGGCTTCTTTGCGTTTCTCGGTCTCGCCACATGGTGGTTCGCCGTGCCGTGAAGGCACACGCGTCCCTCAATTGACTTTTACGTAAATGCCGTGCGAGGCTCGTTCGGGGGCCATGTCGATTCCGACGGGCAAGGGTTTGGTTCGGGACGGAGAGGCAGAGCCGCGTGGCGTTGCCGAGGGTTCGGGCATGGAGCGACAATGCGGGAATATTATTCGATCACCGAACTGACCCGCGAATTCGACGTGTCGACGCGGACGCTGCGCTTCTACGAGGATGAGGGGCTGGTGCAGCCGGTGCGGCGCGGCCGCACGAGACTGTTTCGGCCATCAGACCGCCATCTCATCCGGCAGATCATGCGCGGAAAGCGGCTCGGCTTCTCGATCAACGAGATCCGCGAAATCATCCAGATGTACAAGGAGCCGCCGGGCGAGGTCGGGCAGCTCAAGCTGATGATCAAGCGCATCGAGGAAAAGCGCGAGGATCTCAGGCAAAAGCGCCGCGACCTCGAGGAGACGCTGGCCGAACTCGACCAGGCCGAGGAATCCTGCGTGGAGCGGCTGGTGGAGCTCGGCGTCAATACGTAACGCTGTTCAGATCCAGCGCCGCACCCTTTTGGCGTAATCGCGGTATTTCTTGCCGAACTTCGCCGCCAGCATCTTCTCCTCCCGCTCGATGGCGACCTTCTGCGTGGCGAAGGCCGCTATGAACGCCAGCGGCAGGAACCAGACGATCCCCGTGACAAAGGCGACGCCGATCAAAAGCAGTGTGTTGGCGAGATACATCGGGTTGCGGGTGATGCCGAACGGACCTGTGGTGACGAGGTGGTCCGGCATCGCATTGGGGTTGAGCGTCGTCCTGGCCCGGACCATGGTGCGGATGGCGGTGAACCAGAGTGCCGTGACGCCGAACAGCGCCACCCAGCCGGCCGCGAACAGCAGGTCGCCCAGCAGGTCGCCGATCCAGGGCAGCGGATAGAGCATGCCGAGTATGACGCTGATGGCGATTGCCGCGACGTAGATCACCGGCGGCCACGGTATCACACCGGGCTTCGGCTGGTTTTCGGTCATTGCGTTCCTCCCTCGTCCATCTTGTCCTCGGTCTGACCCGTGCATCTGGCGGCCAGATCGCCCAGATGCGCTCGGAATTCCGCAGTCTGGTCGTTGTTCTCGAGCCGATCAAGCGCGGCCTCGCCCTCGAGCGTCGTCAGCATGCAACTGCAATAGCTCGAACAGAAGGTCGCGTTGCGCGTCTGCTCGCATGAGCGCTGGCAGGTTTTCAGGAAATTGACCTGCACGGTTTCGACCTGGGCCGGCATGATTTGCGAGAACAGCCAGACACAGCCGATCAGCAGCGGCTGGTGGATCAGGTAGAAAGCGAGGCTGTGGCGGCCGATGAAGACCAGCGGATTGGCCCAGCGGCCGGGCATGAGGCTCGCCAGGCGGGCTCGCAGGCCGGAGGTCGAGGCGAGTTTCGCCACCCCGATGCCGACAAGCACCGCGCCGAACCACGGAAACAGCGGCACATAGTCGTTGGAGCGTGGATTGATCGCCGACAGCCCGATCCACCACAGCCAGGGATGGTCGAGAGCCTCGAAGCGCAGATAGACGGGCGCCGCGATGACCAGCGCGGCAACGACAAGCGTCAGCAGGGCCGGCAGCCGCAGGAAGGCGAGGCCGAGCAGGCTGGCGAGCGCGATCTCGTGCAGGATGCCGAAGAAGATGAACCCGTCCGGCGTCGCGATGCGGGTGACCACTGAAATGGTGATCGCCGCTCCTGCGACCATGGCGAAACGTTTCCAGAAACCGTTCCAGCGGATTTGCTGGCCGTGGGCGAGGTAGAGGCTGACGCCGACCAGGAAGAGGAAGGTCGAGGCGATGCAGCGCGCATAGATCTTCCACCAGCCGAAGGCGGTGAGGCCTGGATCGGTATAGCCGAAGAATTCCAGGTCCCAGGTGAAATGGTAGCTCGCCATGGCCAGCAGCGCGATGCCGCGCACGATGTCGATGGCGACGATGCGCCTGGACGGTTCCGGAACGGGTGCGGTCGGCGTGTGGATGGTCATGGTCTCGCGTTCTGATTCAGCCCCGCCTGAGGACTATCACGGTTGGACGGGGCAGAAGAAGGCCGGGGCACCGGATCAAGCGACGCTTTAGGCCAGCGCCGGGAAGTCGTTGACCGACTTCGCTTTTCACGGCCTATGCGTCGGTTTCCTCTTAATCGTCCGGGAACGGCCAAGGCAGATTTGACCGGTGATTCTGCTTTGGGGAAGCAATGTCCACCCATGTGCGCCACCCGATCTGGCTCCCGGCCCTCAGGGCCGCGGATGCGCGCACCTTCGCCTCGCTCTATGCGGTCGAATCCTTCGCCCGCGCCACGGTGTCGAGCGTCATCCCGATCCAGGCCTACGAAATCCTGCACAATGAGCAGATCGTCTCGATCCTCTACACCATCGTGGCGCTGCTCGGCCTGTCGGTGACCTTGTTCATGCCAATGCTGATCCGCCGCTTTGCCCGGCGCTGGGTCTACACCGCCGGCGCCTGCCTGCTCGCCATCGGCTCGCTGTTCTTCGTCACCCACACGCTGGCCGGACAATTGGCAGGGATGCTGTGCCGGGTGATGGGCGCCAGCGCGCTGTCGATCACGCTCAACCTCTACATCATGGACCACATCCGCAAGACCGACTTCATGCAGGCCGAATCGCTGCGCATGGCGTGGTCGATGTTTGCCTGGACGGGAGGGCCGACGCTCGGCATCTTCCTCTATACGCGCTTCGGCATCTATGCCGCGCATGGTGCGGTGGCGGTGTTCGCGATGGCGCTTTTGGCGCTGTTCTGGACCTATCGGCTGGGCGACAATCCGTCGATCCGGCCCGGCAAGACACGGCCGGCCAATCCGCTCGCCAATATAGGCCGCTTCGTCGCGCAGCCCAGATTGAGGCTTGCCTGGCTGATCGCCTTCGGCCGCTCCTGCTTCTGGACGACGTTCTTCGTCTACGGGCCGCTGTTCATGGTGATCACCGGCGAGGGCAAGCTGGCCGGCGGCCTGCTGGTTTCGGCCGGCAACGCGCTGCTCTTCATGGCGATCTTCTGGGGCAAGGCCGGAAAACGCTTTGGCGGCCGGCGCACCATGACATTTGCCTATTTCGCCATGTCGGCGATGCTTCTAGCGGCGGGTGCCGTCGGGGAGAGCGTGCCGCTGCTCACCGGCGCCTTCCTGCTGTGCGGCGCCTTCTTCACCATTGCGCTCGACGCGCTGGGCTCGACCGCCTTCATGCGTTCGGTACGCTCTTATGAGCGGGCGCAGATGGCGGCGGTCTATCGCACCTATCTCGACTTTTCCGAACTGACGCCGCCGCTTGTCTATTCGGTGGTGCTGGCCTTCTTCGGACTGGGCTCGGTGTTCGTCACCCTCGGCCTGCTGGCGGCGGTTTGCGGTTTTGTCACGTGGCGATACTTGCCGAAGTCGCTGTGAGGATCACGGTGAAAGTGCCGCATGCTGCTCGCGCACCCAGTTGTGGAAGCGGTGCAGGTCGTATTCCTCGGGCATCAGCACGCCGGCCTGGTGGCGCATCGAGCGCAGGCCCCGCTGGTTGACTTCGCAGATGGCGGCATCCTCCTCCAGCACCTGTGTGCCGAAGGCGACGATGTTGTCGATGTCGGTCGCCGCCAGCGCCTCGGGCGCGAACAGCCATTCGGCGACAAGCTCGGTCTCTTCCGGGCCGAGCGGCACCAGGCGTACGGTCCTGACATAGTCGACATGGCCGACGATGAACATCGAGGGCAGGCTGGTGGCATAGGTCTGGCCGGCGGCGCGTTCGGCCGGCGTCAGGCCGGAGAAAATCGGCCCGTGCGCCTGGCCGTCGCGCGACCAGGTCTCGGCGCCGGCGCGCAGGCCGCCGGAAAATTCCGGTGCATCATTGTCGGCGTTGCGCGTCCATTCGGGGTCGTCATGCCGGCTCATCAGACCGCGGCCATAGATCGGCACCAGTCGTGACAGGTCCTTGTGGACGCCCGGGCAGTGCAGGCACTCGTTGAAGTTCTCCCAAAAGATCTTCCAGTTGCAGTGCATCACCTTGCGCAGCACATGGCCCGATACCAACGTTTCCAGCGGCCAGTTGGCTAGATTGCCCGAGGCCGGATCGAAGGATGCCTGCGCGGAGCCCGCCGCATCCTCCCGCAGATTGACGAACACGCAACCGCGCCACACCGAGAGCGCGACGCGGTAGAGCGGATGGTCGGCCTTGTCGAAGCCGTCCGGCAACGATTTCGACGGCACGCGCACGAGGTCGCCGCGCAGCGAATAGGACCAGGCGTGGTAGGGGCAAGTGATCAACCGCGCCTTCAGCCGGCCCTCGCTCTCCTGGCAAAGCTGCGAGCCGCGATGCCGGCAGGTGTTGTGGAAGGCGCGCAGCGCGCCGGTGTCGTCGCGCAGCACGATGATGTCCTGCGTGCCGATGCGGAATCGGCGGAAGGCCAGCGGCTGGGCCAGATCGGCCTCGCGGCAGACAAGCAGCCAGTTCTTGTACCAGATGGCGTCGAGGTCGCGCTGGTAGTTCTCGCCGTCCCAATAGGCCGGCGAGGGCAGGGTCGGTTCGGCGTGGGTCAGGCCATTGTAAGGGGCGCGCTCGCTGGCAGTGGGCTGCATGGCTGGCTTCCTGTGAAGCGGCCAGCCGACACCCGGCCAGGAAAATTGTCAATTGTCGCGCCTGGAGACGGCATGGCGCAATCGCGCTGTTTGCCGGCGGAATTTGGTTTGCCGCGTGTCGCGATTTTCCCTATAGTCATGCAGTCGTCGGTTCCGTTTTGGAGCCAAGAGGGAATGCGGTGCGGGCGAGATTCTTGCCCAATGCCGTGGCTGCCCCCGCAACTGTGTGCGGTAGTCCTCTCCATATGCCACTGAAGATTCGTCTTCGGGAAGGTGGGGAAGGGCGCTGATCCGTGAGCCAGGAGACCTGCCGACGACGGCAAAACTGACAGGCCCTCGGGTGGAGGGTGAAAGGACAAGATATGAATACCGCTTCCGTCTCCCTCGGCGCCTCCGTCTCCTCGCAGTCGCGCTTCATGCAGTTGGCGCTCGCCGCGCTGCTCGGCACGTTCATCATCGGCTTTGTCGGCTTCTCGCATATCGATGCGGTCCACAATGCCGGTCATGACAACCGGCATTCGATGGCGTTTCCCTGCCACTGACGAGGATCTGACATCATGAATCTGTTTCGCAACGTCGTGTTCATCGCGGCGATAGCAGGGCTCGTGGCCGGCGTCGTCCTCGCCTGCATGCAGGCCTATGCCACCGTGCCGCTGATCCTCAAGGCGGAAGTCTACGAACAGGCCGAAGGCGGCCATAGCCATGACCATGCCGCCGCACCCGCCAATGCTGCCAGCGGCAACGCAATGAGCTCCGCCGCACCGGCGGCAAATTCGATGAGCGCTGCGACCCCGGCTCCGGCCGCAGCCGCCGCTCCGGCCGAAGACGAGGGCTGGGCGCCGGCCGACGGCTTCGAGCGCTTTGCCTTCAACGTCGTGTCTAACGTCGTCACCGGCATCGGCTTCGCACTGATCCTGGTCGCGGTTTCGGAATTCGCCGGCGGCATCGGCAATTGGCGCCAGGGCGTGTTCTGGGGTCTGGCCGGCTTTGCCATCTTCACGTTGGCGCCCGGCCTCGGCCTGCCGCCGGAACTGCCGGCCATGCCCGCGGCCGACCTGACGCAGCGCCAGATCTGGTGGGTGGCGACGGTGGTAGCAACGGCAATAGGGCTCGGCCTGATCGCGTTCCGCAAATCGCTGCCGCTGGCCATCCTTGCCGTGGCGCTGATCGTTGCTCCGCACATTGTCGGCGCGCCGCAGCCCGACAGCTTCGAGACGCCGATCCCGGAAGGCCTGCACCACCAGTTCGTGGTGGCGGTGACGCTGACCAACCTGGTGTTCTGGCTGGTGCTCGGCGCCATCGTCGGCGTGGTGCGCGGACGCTTCACCGGCACCGCGACCAGCCTGCGCGACAGCTTTGCCTGATCGCAACAAGCTGACCTTCATCATCGGCGGTGCGCGCTCCGGCAAGAGCGCGCACGCCGAAACCCTGGCGAAGGCGTTGCCCTCGCCATGGACCTATATCGCCACGGCGCAAGCCTATGACGGCGAAATGCGTGAGCGCATCGCACTGCACCGCTCGCGGCGTGGCGAAGGCTGGGCAACCATCGACGCGCCGCTCGACCTTGCCAGCGCGCTCGAGGCCTTGCCCGACAACCAGCCGGTGCTGGTCGACTGCCTGACACTGTGGCTGACCAATCACATGCTGGCCGATCACGACATCGGCGCCGAGTGCCGGCGGCTGGCGGATGTGCTGTCGCGGCCGCGCGGCCCATGGTTCGTCGTCTCCAACGAAGTCGGGCAAGGCATCGTGCCGGACAATGCCCTGGCGCGCCGCTTTCGCGATGACGCCGGACGGCTCAACCAGCAGGTCGCGGCGATCGCCGATACGGTGCTGCTGATGGTGGCGGGGCTACCGCTCAAGGTGAAGTGATATGACCGACATCGACAACAAGGACGAAGAGCGCCATCGCGCCAAGATGGCCAAGCGCAAGGCGGTGCAGGACGCCGAGGTGGCGGCAAAGACGATCGAAAAGGGACTGCTGATCGTCAACACCGGTCCGGGCAAGGGCAAGACCACGGCCGCCTTCGGCCTGGCGCTGCGGATGCTTGGCTACGGCAAGCGCGTCGGCGTCGTGCAGTTCATCAAGGGCAAATGGCACACCGGCGAGAAGGATGCGTTTGCGGCTTTCGGCGACCGCGTCGTCTGGCACGCGATGGGCGAGGGCTTCACCTGGGAGACGCAGGATCTGAAGCGCGATATCGCTGCCGCCGAGGCGGCCTGGGCCAAGGCACTGGAGTTGATCGCCGATCCCTCGATCAGCCTTGTCGTGCTCGACGAACTCAACATCGCCCTGCGTTATGATTATCTCGATCTCGGCAAGGTGGTCGCGGCGCTGAAATCGCGCCGCGAGGGCCTGCATGTCGTCGTCACCGGCCGCAACGCCAAGCCGGCTCTGGTCGAGGCGGCGGACCTGGTCACCGAGATGGGTGTGACGAAGCACCACTTTTCGGCAGGCGTGAAGGCGCAGCAGGGGATCGAGTTCTAGAACGCAAGAACGGCGATGACCGAAACCCCCGCGAACAGCGCGATCAGCAGATAGTCGGCGACGCGGTAGAGTTTCAGCGCCCGCCTGATGTCGGCGCTGTCGACGTCGCGGCGGCCGCCTTCGCCCATGAACACATCGTCGACCACGATGCCGCCATAGCTGCGCGGCCCGGCGAGTGCCAGGCCGAGCGCGCCGGCCATGGCTGCTTCCGGCCAGCCGGCATTGGGCGAGCGGTGCTTTTTGGCATCGCGCCATACCGCTTGCCGGGCACTGCCGGGATCGGCGTCCTTGACCAGGAAGGCCGCCAGCACGATCAGCAGCGCCGTCAGCCTTGAGGCCGGCAGGTTGATCCAGTCGTCGAAGCGCGCCGCCGCCCAGCCGAAGGCCTCGTGGCGCGGCGTGCGATGGCCGATCATCGAATCGGCGGTGTTGGCCGCCTTGTAGGCGGCACCGCCGGCCAGTCCGCCAACACCGGTCCAGAAGGCGGGAGCGACGATGCCGTCGGAAAAATTCTCGGCCAGGCTTTCGATCGCCGCGCGGCAGACGGCGGCGCGGTCGAGCGCTTCGGGATCGCGGCCGACGATGCGCGAGACGGCGACACGGCCCATGGCGAGGCCGCCCGAATCGAGCGAGTCAGCCACGGCCTCGACATGTTCGTAGAGGCTCTTCTGCGACAGCAGCGATGTAGCCAGCAGCGCGGTGATGAAAAACCCCAGGGGAACGAACCAGAGCAGGACAAGCTGGACGAAAAGGCCCATCACCGCCGGAACCAGAACGATGACCAGCAGCGCCTGGACGCCGCGTTGGCGACGCAACGCGTCGGGATCAGTGGCGCGGTTGAGCCTGATGTCGAGAAAGGATATCAGCCTGCCGAACCACGTCACCGGATGGCCGATGGCGCGGAAGAGCCAGTCCGGGTAACCCAGGACAGATTCGACGGCCAGTGACAGGAAAGCGATCAGGACTGACATGAAGCTTCTTGATGGAGCGGTGGACCATGGTGGGAGTCTTGGCCGGGCAGGGGCGCTTTTCCCCAACGCTCCTCAGCCTTTCGTCGACCTTTCGACCGGTATCAACCCGCACTCCTACCCGCTTTTCGAACTGCCCGCCACCTCGCTGTCGCGATTGCCGGAAGCGGCACGGGCGCGTGAGCTGACGCAGATCGCGGCCCGCACCTATGGCGCGCCGTCGCCGGCCAATGTCGTCGCGGCGCCCGGCACGCAAATCCTGCTGCCGCGCGTGGCCTCGCTGGTCAGGCCCGGCAAGGCATTGGTGCTGGGGCCGACCTATGCCGAACATGCACGAGCAGCGGCGATCGCCGGGCATCAGGTGAGCGAAGTCAGCGATTTTGCCGCGATGGCGCAGGCCGACCTAGCCATCATCGTCAATCCGAACAACCCGGATGGGCGCGTGATCGAGCGCGACCGGCTGCTGGCACTGGCCGCCGGGCTGCGCGCCAGAGGCGGGCTGCTGGTCGTTGACGAGGCCTTCATGGATGTCGGCCCGCGCCAGCACAGCCTCGCCGGCGACGCCGACCAGGGCGGGCTCGTCGTGCTGCGCTCGTTCGGCAAGTTCTTTGGGCTGGCCGGCCTGCGGCTTGGCTTCGCGCTTTCCAATGCAGCAACGGTAGGCCGGCTCGAAACGCAATTCGGGCCGTGGGCCGTCGCCGGCCCGGCGCTGGAATACGGCATTCGCGCGCTTGCCGATATTGGCTGGCAGGACGCGATGCGGGCATCGCTCGCCGAGGCAGCGGCGCGGCTGGACGCCTTGTTCGGCTGTTTCGGCGCGCCGGTCGTGGGCGGCACCTCGCTGTTCCGCTATCTCAGCCTTCCGGACGCCGCCGGCCTGTTTTCAGCGCTTGGCGAGAGGGGCATTCTGCTTCGCCACTTCAACGACCGGCCGTTTGTGTTGCGGGCAGGCCTGCCGGGGAGTCAGGAGGAGCGGCTTCGGCTCGAATCCGCTCTTGCCGAATGGGCGGCGCGGCGCGAGGATCGACAAAAAGGTTCAAAACAATGATCCATGTCTGCTCGCTGGCGAAAATCGAGGAAACGGTGGCCAGGACAGGCGCCGACCGCATGCTGTCGCTGCTCTCCGTCGGAACCGAGGTGACGCGTCCGGCCTCGATAGCGAGGGAAAACCACCTCCATCTCGTCATGCACGACATAGCGGTAGCGCAGGACGGCATGACCATGCCGGGGGAGGAGCATGTCCGCGACGTGCTCGATTTCGCCCGCCGCTGGGACCGGGCGAAGCCCATGGTCGTGCATTGCTATGCCGGCATCAGCCGTTCCACCGCTTCGGCCTACATCATCGCCGCCGCACTGGCGCCGAAACGCGACGAGGCCGAACTGGCCCAGACATTGCGGGCGCTGTCACCCTCGGCGACACCCAACCCCCGGCTCATTGCCGTGGCCGATGCGCTGCTTGAGCGCAATGGCCGGATGATCGAGGCGATCCAGTCGATCGGGCGCGGCGCCGACGCCTTCGAAGGCACGCCGTTCGAGCTGAAGATCGAGGACTAGCTGTGCCCATACATCGTTGGAGGACTATCGAGCGCCTTCACTCGCCCAATCTTCGTGCCCGTGGCGTACCCGGACAATGAACACGTCGCCGTCGGCTTCGATCCGGTAGACGGCAAGATGGGCCTTGAAGGGATGGATACGCATTGGTGGCGACAATTCAAGCCGCTCCGTGCCATTCGGGGACTGGCAGCGATCAGGTCAAAGATCGCGAACAACTCGTCATGATACTGTCTGGCCTGCTCAGCACCGAACAGGCGCACCCCTTGCTCGGCAATACCGATGATGTCCTCTTCCGCGGCTAAAGAAAGGCGAAATCCCATTACCCGTTGCCGGGTGACTTTCCAACGCGTTTGACTGCCTCAGCAAAAAGCGCGTCCCTGGATCGATTGCCGATGCCACTCTTCAATCCGTCATCGACAAAGCGCTGCATGGCGGCAATGTTGTCGTTGCGCTCCTGATCCCGACGGATCAAATCGCGCACATAGTCGACCCGTTTCGGTTTGCGCCTCAACCCAATCCTTCATCGGATCAGGCAATGATACGTTCATTGTTGCCAAATCGGCCTCCATATCCCGTCCAGCATGAAACATTTTGGCAAAGTTTGTCAAAATCTCATATGCGGGAGTGTTTTTTGCGAAGGGGCAATTGTGGCTAGGGACTATTTCAGCCAGTCGGCGAGCTTCGCCTTGCGCACATCCCTGAGCAGGCTGATGAAACCGTCGGCCTGATGCTCCGCCGTCAGCCTGCCTTTTTCCGAAGTCGCGATGCTGGCGTCGCCGACCACGCCATTGGGGTTGAGATCCCCAGCGATCCAGGCGAAGGCGTGGGTGCCGGTGTGGCGTAGCAGGGAAAATTCCTTCTCGGCCCTGGCGACATTGGAAACGAAATTGTCGGCCTTGGTCATGTCGACCAGGTCAGGCCGGAAATGCAGCATCAGCGAGGTCTCGACATCGCCGCCATGGATGCCGTGGCGGTCTTCGAGCTCGGTGTACATACCGGCCGGGCGGCCAAAGCGCTGCCAGCTCGTCTTCACCGCAAGCATCTTTTCGCGCACCCGCAATTCACGCGTGATGATGCCCATGATCTCTTCATTGCCGCCATGCGAGTTGACGACGATAAGTTTGCGCACCCCGGCACGCGCGATGGATACGCCAAGTTCGGTCCAGGCCTCGACCAGCGTCGTTGCCGGCAGCGTGAGCGTGCCCGGCGCATGCAGATGCTCGTTCGACTTGCCCACCGCCTGGACCGGCAGGATGCGGATGTCGAGGTCGTCCGGCAGGCGGGCGATCACCGTGTCGAGCATGCCGTTCATGATCGAGGTGTCGGTCGAGACAGGCAGATGCGGTCCATGCTGTTCGATCGCCGCCACCGGCAAAACGGCGATCGTCGCCTCCGGGTCGATCGAGGCGTATTCTGTGGTCCGGTAGTCACCCCACCAGACGCGTCTTTTGGCTACAGTCATGTCATGCCTCTTCGATGAACGGTGAGACCTAGCGCGGCTCGGGCGCCCTGTCGATCACCCGGCGGCGATGACCTCGACCTCGACCTTGAATTCGGGGCGGGCAAAGCCGGAAACGATCATCAGCGTCGAGGCCGGTGCTGGGCTCGAAAACAGCCTGTCTCGGACATCCATATAGGGCCGTAAATGCGCGCGGTCGGTGACATAGGCGTTGATGCGCACGATGTCCTGGAGTCCCAGCCCAGCCTCGCCGAGGATTGCCTCGATGTTGCGGAAGCAGAGTTCGGCCTGGGCGCCGGCGTCCTCGGGAATCTGGTCGTCCGCCGTGATCGCCACCTGGCCCGAGCACAGCACCAGCCGCTTGCCCGCCGGCACTTCGACGCCGTGGCTGTAGCGGGCAAAGGGCGGCTTGATCGACTTCGGGGTAAGGAATCTGAACATGGCAATCTCCTGGATGCCCTCAGCCTAAGGCCGTATTCACTACAGCTTCAAGATGGCTTGGGATGTCACCGGTGCGATTGTGGACAGGCGTTCAAAAAATAGGCACGATGCCTTCGGTGCAGCACGACCTTTCCGGCTTTCGCAGATGGCTGTGGTGCAGGCGGGCGGGTTCCGGCGCGAGACGCCGGTGGCATGTGTCTTGCTTCTTGAATCTCTGGTGTCGAGCCTGGCGCGTGGCGCCGGAGCAAACAAAGGGTGGTGTCGATGTACGCAAAGCAGAAGATCTCGGTAGCAGCGGTGGCCCTGCTGACGGCCAGCACGCTGGGGGCCGCGGCAAATGAAAAAGTCACCTTCGGCACCAACTGGCTGGCCGAGCCGGAACATGGCGGTTACTACCAGGCCGTGGCGGACGGTACCTATGCCGCCTGCGGCCTCGACGTCACCATCATGCAGGGCGGCCCGCAGGTCAGCGGCCGGCCGATGCTTTTGGCCGGCAAGATCGATTTCTACATGGGCGGCAACCTGCTGTCGGCCTTCGACGCCGTCCAGCAAGGCATCCCGATGCGTGTGGTGGCGGCCGATTTCCAGAAGGATCCGCAGGTTATCATGTCCCATCCCGGCGAGGGGCTGGACAAGTGGGAGGACCTGAAGAACGCCGATCAGTACATCCTTGGCGACGAAGGCGTGCAGACCTTCTTCCAGTGGATGGTCACCGCGCTCGGCTTCGACGCCGCCAAGCGCGCGCCCTACACCTACAACACCGCTCCCTTCCTCGCCAACAAGAAGTCGATCCAGCAGGGCTACGTCACCTCGGAGCCGTTCGCGGTCAAGAAGGAAGGCGGCTTCGTGCCGAACCAGTTCCTGCTCGCCGACTATGGCTGGGACACCTACTCGACGACGATCGAGGTGATGCAGGCCACGATCGACAAGAAGCCGGAGGTGGTCCAGTGCTTCGTCGATGGCTCGGCCAAGGGCTGGTACAAGTACCTCTACGGCGACAACAAGGCCGCCAACGACATGATCAAGAAAGACAATCCTGACATGAGCGACGAGCAGATCGCTTTCTCCATCGAGCAGATGAAGAAGTTCGGCCTTGCCGATTCCGGCGACACCGAGAAGCTCGGCATCGGCGCCATGACCGACGCGCGCATCAAGAGTTTCTACGACAAGATGGTCAAGGCCAAGGTCACGCCGGAAGGCATCGACATTTCGAAGGCCTACACGCTGGCCTTCGTCAACAAGGGCGTCGGGCTCGACCTGAAGAAATAGGCCAGCCTGAGCATGATAGAGGAAAAGGTGGCGCGAGCGCCGGCATCGGACGTTGCTCCGACCTTGCTGGCGCTGCGAGGCGTCGGCAAGGTGTTTTCCAACGGCGTGACGGCGCTGAGTAATGTCGACCTGACGATCCGGGAAGGCGATTTCATCAGCCTGCTCGGGCCGTCCGGTTGCGGCAAGTCGACGGCGCTGCGGCTGATCGCCGGCCTGTCGACGCCGACCTCCGGCGTGCTCGACTGGCGCGGCGGCGGCTCGCTCGACCGCGCCAATATCGGCTTCGTCTTCCAGGAGCCGACGCTGCTGCCCTGGGCCAGCGTATTCGACAATGTCTGGCTGCCGCTCCGGCTGAAAGGCATTTCCCGCGCCAAGGCCGCCCCTGCGATCACGCAGATGCTGGCGCGGGTGCATCTGACCGGCTTCGAGGACGCCGTGCCGCGCGAACTGTCGGGCGGCATGAAGATGCGTGTCTCGATCGCGCGCGCCATGGTGACCAAGCCGCGCGTGCTGTTGATGGACGAACCGTTCGCGGCACTCGACGAGATCACTCGTTTCAAGCTCAACAACGATCTGCTGGAGCTGTGGCAGGACGAACGCTTCACCGTCGTCTTCGTCACCCACAGCGTTTTCGAAAGCGTATTTCTCTCCAACCGGGTCGTCGTCATGGCGGCGCGGCCGGGCAGGGTGTTCGACGAACTCGCCATCGAGGCGCCCTATCCGCGCGACGAGGCGTTTCGCACCTCGCCCGACTATGCAGCCCTTTGCCGCCAGGCTTCCGACGTGCTGGTCAATGCCATCAATTCAACAGCGGGCCCGCATCATGACGGTCATTGACGGTACGTTGAAACTCGACCCTGAGGAAGCGCGCCGTGTGCGCCAGGAGCGGCTCGAGCGGGTCGGCCGCTGGGTGCTGCCGCTGGCGATCATGATCCTGGCGATCTGGCTGTGGGACCGCATCTGCGTGTGGAACGAGATCCCGCAATATATCCTGCCGCGTCCCGGCGTGGTGCTGCAGACGCTCTACAACGATGCCGGCCTGCTGTTCTCCTCGCTGCTGGTCACCTTGCGCATCACCTTCCTTAGCCTGGCCTTGGCCGTCATCGGCGGCGTCGGCCTGTCGGTGCTGTTCGCGCAGTCGAAATGGGTGGAGATGTCGTTCTTCCCGTTCGCCATCGTGCTGCAGGTGACGCCGATCGTGGCGATCTTTCCGCTGATCAACATCTACGTGAACAACCAGACGACCAAGCTCCTGCTGTGCGCCTGGATCGTCGCCTTCTTCCCGATCCTGTCCAACACCACACTCGGCCTGAATTCGGTCGACCGTAATCTGCGCGATCTGTTCAAGCTCAATGGCGCGACGCGCTGGCAGCAGCTGCGCTATCTCAGGCTGCCGGCGGCGATGCCGTATTTCCTGGGCGGGCTGAAGATCGCCGGCGGCCTGTCGCTGATCGGCGCCGTGGTGGCAGAGTTCGTCGCCGGCGCCACCGGCCAGTCATCGGGGCTCGCCTCGCGCATCATCGAGGCCGGTTACCGGCTCAACGCGCCAAGGCTGTTCGCGGCGCTGTTCCTGATCTCGCTGACCGGCATCCTGATCTTCCTCGTGCTGTCGCTGATTTCGCATCTCATTTTGCGGCGCTGGCACGAAAGCGCGCTGAAGCAGGAGCGGTAATGATTCCGGACTCAGCTTCATACCGGCTCACGAACGCCCGACTTCACACGTCGCTGACGCCAGGGCTCGCTGCGGCCTATGACGGCGACGGCTTTGCGCTGGCCGATATCACAGTTACCGGCGGCAAGATCGTCGGTATCGCAGCGCATGATCGGGCAGCGTCGCCAGCCGGTGCCGTCGACCTTGCCGGCCGCATCGTTTTGCCCTGTTTCGTCGACTGCCACACCCATATCGACAAGGGCCACATCTGGCCGCGAAAGCCCAATCCCGACGGCACGTTCATGGGCGCGCTGAATGCCGCCGGCGCCGACCGCGTCGCGCGCTGGAGCGCCGAGGACCTGGCCAGACGCATGGATTTCTCGCTGCGCTCGGCCTACGCGCATGGCACCAGGGCGCTGCGCACCCATCTCGACAGCGTCGCGCCTCAGGAGGAAATCTCCTGGCCGGTGTTCGAGACGATGCGCGAGGCATGGCGTGGCCGCATCGAATTGCAGGGCGCTTGCCTACTCGGCATCGAGGGCGTGCGCGACAAGAAATGGTTCGACAGGCTGGCGAAACGGGTGGCCGCCGCCAAGGGCGTGCTCGGCGTCGTCACCTATATGGTGCCGGACCTCGAAGAGCTGCTCGACCACGTCTTCGCGCAGGCGACCGAGCATGGGCTCGACCTCGATTTCCATGCCGACGAGACCGACGACATTGCGGCGATCTCGCTGAAGAAGATCGCCGAGGCCGCACTTTGGAACGGTTTCGAGGGCAAGATCCTTGTCGGCCATTGCTGCTCGCTGGCGCGGCAACCCGACCTCGAGGTGCTGGACACGCTGGACAAGGTGGCGAAGGCCGGCCTGGCTGTGGTGTCGCTGCCGATGTGCAATCTCTATCTGCAGGATCGGCGCGGGAACCAGACCACGCCGCGCTGGCGTGGCGTGACGCTGCTGCACGAGATGAAGGCGAGGGGCATTCCCGTCGCCGTCGCTTCCGACAACACACGCGATCCGTTCTATGCCTATGGCGATCTCGACATGCTGGAGGTCTACCGCATGGCGACGCGTATCCTGCATTTCGATCATCCCGTCGCCGACTGGCCGCAAGCGGTCACCGCCACGCCGGCCAAGGTGATGCGGCTTGATGGGTTTGGCACGCTTGCCGCCGGCGGCGATGCCGACTTCATCCTGTTCAAAGGTCGAAGCTGGACGGAATTGCTGTCGCGGCCCGAATCGGATCGCATCGTCGTGCGCGGCGGCCGCGCGATCGAGCGGCAATTGCCCGACTATGCCGAGCTCGACGAACTGATGGTGGAATGATGGACGTTTCGGCGCTCAAACGCGATCTCGACGGGATTAAACTCGACGACAATCCGGCCATCGTCCAGCAGAAGAGCCGCGATTTCTACTGGTACAGCCCGGTGCTGAAACAGCAGCTCGACCATGTCACCGGCGACCTGATCGTGACGCCGAAGACCGAGGCCGAGCTGATCCGCGTGCTCGCCGCCTGTCACAGGCATGGCGTGCCGGTGACGCCGCGCGGCAGCGGCACGGGCAATTACGGCCAGGCGATGCCGCTGTCGGGCGGCGTGGTGCTCAATCTTGCCGAGATGAACGAGATCAAGTCGATTGCGCCGGGGCGCGTGGTGACCGGGCCGGGCGCGGTGCTGGCCGATATCGACAAGGCAACGCGGGCGCATTCCGGGCAGGAGCTCAGGCTCTCGCCCTCGACCTACAACACCGCCTCGATCGGCGGTTTCATCGCCGGCGGTTCGGGCGGCGTCGGTTCGATCAATTTCGGCGGGTTGCGCGATTTCGGCAATGTGCTGCGCCTGCGCGTGGTGACGATGGAGGCCGAGCCGAAGGCGCTCGAACTCACCGGCGAGGATTTGCACAAGGTGACCCATGCTTACGGCACCAACGGCATCATCACGGAAGTCGAGATGCCGCTGACCGCCGCCTATGAGTGGATCGATGTCATCGTCGGCTTCGATGCCTTCATGGACGCGGCGCGCTATGGCAACGCGCTGGCCTGCCAGGACGGCATCCTGACCAAGCTGATCACGCCGATTGCCGCACCGGTGCCGCAGCTCTATTTCAAGCGCCACCAGAAGTTTTTCAGGGAGGGGCAAAGCATCTGCGTCGTCATGGTGGCGCGGCATGGGCTGGATGCGTTCCTCGCCTTCACCCGGCGCGCCGGCGGCGAGGTGATCTTCAACGCCGCGACCGCAACGCCCGAGGAGAAAAAGGGCCTGCCGCCGGCCTATGAGCTGGCCTGGAACCACACCACGCTGAGGGCGCTGCGCGTCGATCCCGACATCACCTATCTGCAGTCGCTCTATCCGTTCCCCAACCAGCTGGTGCTGGTCGAGAAAATGGATGCGATGTTCCCGGGCGAAGTGTTCTCGCATCTCGAATTCGTGCGACTGGACGGCAACATCACCTGTTTCGGCCTGCCGCTGGTAAAATTCACCACCGAGGCGCGGCTCGACGAGATCGTGCGCCTGCATGAGGACAATGGTTGCCCGATCTTCAACCCGCACCGCTACACGCTGGAGGAAGGCGGCATGAAGCAGACCGATGCCGTGCAACTTGCCTTCAAGCGCGAGACCGATCCGCAAGGCTTGCTCAACCCCGGCAAGATGATCGCGTGGGAAAATCCAGACTATGACTACCGGTCCGGGCGAACCTTCCTGTTCAAGGGGCTGCAGAAGGCAGGCTGATGAACATCCTCGTCCTCTACGCCCACCCGGTCGAGACCAGCTTCAATGCCGGCCTGCATCGGTTGATCGTCGAGCGGCTGACGGCGGCGGGACATAGTGTCGATGACTGCGACCTCTACGCCGAGGATTTCGACCCGCGGCTGATGCGCCAGGAAAGGCTGGATTATCACAACCAGCGCGGCTCCAAGGACCCGGCAGCGCCTTATGTCGACCGGCTGCTGCGTGCCGAGGCGCTGGTGCTTTCCTATCCGGTCTGGAACTACGGTTTTCCTGCGATCCTGAAAGGCTTCTTCGACCGTGTCTTCCTGCCCGGCGTGTCGTTCAGGCTGGTCGACGGCAAGGTGCAGCCGTCGCTGCACAACATCAGGAAGGTCGCGGCCGTCACCACCTATGGCGGCAGCCGGTTCCGCGCCATTGTCATGGGCGATCCGCCACGCAGGCTGATCAAGCGCATGCTGCGCGCCACCGTGAAGCCCGGCGCGCCGGTAACTTATCTCGCGCACTACGCGATGAACCTGTCGACCGACCAGACGCGAAAATCCTTCATGACGAAGGTTGCCGCGAGCATGGATGCATTCTGATGCGGGTCCTCGTGGTCTATTGCCATCCGGTGCCGGAAAGCTTTTGCGCAGCCATTCGCGATACCGCCATCGAGGTGCTGAAGGCGAAAGGCTGGGAGGTGCGGCTGCTCGACCTCTATGCCGAGAAATTCGACCCCGTGATGGGCTGCGACGAACGGCGCAGCTACAACAACCAGGCGCCGCAGGATCCGGCCTTGAAGCCGCATTTCGAACTGCTCGGTTGGGCCGAAGCGATCCTGTTCGTCTATCCGACCTGGTGGTACGGGCTGCCGGCAATGCTGAAGGGCTGGCTCGACCGGGTGTGGGCGACCGACGTCGCCTTCAAATTGCCGGTGGGCAAGGGGCGGATCACATCGCTGATGACGCATGTCACCAAGGTCGGCGTCATTACCACCTGCGGCGCGCCGACCTGGTGGAGCGTCGTCGTCGGCCAGCCCGGACGCAAGACGTTGCTGCGCGGCATGCGGGCGCTGTGCGCGCGACGCTGCAAGACCTTCTTCCTGGCGCACTATCTGATGGACGCCTCGACGCCAAAGACGCGGGCGGCGTTTCTGGCGAAGGTGCGGACGAAGCTGGCAAGGTTTTGAGGAATTAGCGTCCTTCTCCCCGTAAACGGGGAGAAGGCAAGAGGGCGCTACATCCTGGTCCGCTCCGCCTTCGGATCATACATCGGCTTCAGCGAGGCTTCCGCCGCAAACCGCTCGCCGGCGATTTCGATCTCGTAGGTCGAGGCCAGCACATCGGCCTCGCTCTCACCCTGGCACGGCACATAGCCGAGCCCAATCGCGCCGCCGAGATGGTGGCCGTAATTGCCTGAGGTGATCGGGCCGACGATCTTGCCGTCGCGCAGGATCGCTTCATTGTGGAAGAGCAGGGGCTGCGGGTCCTTCAGCCGGAACTGGACCAGGCGGCGTGACAGGCCGGCTTCCTTCTTCTTCAGCACGGCATCGCGGCCGATGAAATCACCCTTGGCCATCTTCACCGCGAAGCCGAGGCCGGCTTCCAGCACATTGTCCTCGTCGGTGATGTCGTGGCCGAAATGCCGAAAGGCCTTTTCGATGCGGCAGGAATCCAGCGTGTGCAGGCCGCAGAGTTTCAGCCCGACATCCGCGCCCGCCTGGTCGATTGCCTCAAAGACATGGGCCGCCTGGTCGGTCGAGACATAGAGCTCCCAGCCGAGTTCGCCGACATAGGTGACGCGGTGGGCGCGGGCCAACCCCATGCCGATCTCTATCTCCTGAAACGTGCCGAACGGGTTGTTCTCGTTGGAGAAATCGTTGGGGCTGACTTTCTGGATCAGCCTTCGCGCATCCGGCCCCATCAGGCAGAGCACGCTTTCCGCCGCGGTGACATCGGTGATGACGACGAACTCCTCGCCGACATGCCGGCGCAGCCACGCCAGATCGCGCTGCAGCGTGGCGCCTGGGACGACGAGGAAGTAGGCTGTGTCCGACAGGCGCGAGACGGTGAGATCGCTCTCTATGCCGCCGCGCTGGTTTAGCATTTGCGTGTAGACGATCTTGCCCGGCGCCACATCCATGTCGTTGGCGCACAGTCTTTGCAGGAAAGCGCAGGCGTCGCGGCCCTCGACGCGGATCTTGCCGAACGAGGTCATGTCGAACAGGCCGACCTTGTCGCGGACCGCCAGGTGCTCGTCGCGCTGGTTGTCGAACCAGTTCTGCCGCTTCCAGGAATAGCGGTATTCGCGCTCCTGTCCGTCGCGGGCGAACCAGTTGGCGCGCTCCCAGCCGGCGACCTCGCCAAACACGGCGCCGCGCGCCTTCAGGTGCTCATGCAGGGGCGAGCGGCGCACACCGCGCGATGTCGCCATCTGCCGATAGGGGAAATGGTCGGCGTAAAGCAGGCCAAGCGTTTCGGAGACGCGCTCCTTGAGATAGCGGCGGTTCTTCTGGAACGGCTGGGCGCGGCGGATGTCGACTTCCCACAGGTCGAAGGGCGCTTCGCCGTCGTTGATCCACTGCGCCAGCGCCATGCCGGCGCCGCCTGAAGAGACGATGCCGATCGAATTGTAGCCGGTCGCCATCCAGTAGCCCCGCAGTTCCGGCGCCTCGCCGAGATAGTAGCGGTCGTCGGGCGTGAAACTTTCGGGGCCGTTGAAGAAGGTGTGGATGCCGGCGGTAGCCAGCATCGGCATGCGGTTGACGCCCATTTCGAGGATCGGCTCGAAATGGTCCATATCCTCGGGCAACTGGTCGAAGCAGAAGTCCTCGCGGATGCCGTCCATGCCCCAGGGTTTTGCCACCGGCTCGAAGGCGCCGAGCATCATCTTGCCGGCGTCTTCCTTGTAATAGGCGCACTCATCCGGCACGCGCAGCACCGGCAGGCGGCTGAGGCCGGGGATCGGCTCGGTGACGAGATAGAAATGCTCGCAGGCGTGCAGCGGAATGGTGACGCCGTTCTGGGCGCCGAGTTCGCGCGCCCACATGCCGGCGCAGTTGACGACAATGTCGGCCTCGATCATGCCTTGTTCGTCACCCTGCGCCCAGGACACGCCGGTAACGCGGCCGTTCCTGGTATGGACCTTGGTGACCTTCACATTCTCGACGATGGTGGCGCCGCGCTGGCGTGCGCCCTTTGCCAGCGCCATGGCGATGTTGGCCGGATCGCACTGGCCGTCGAGCGGCAGATGCACGGCGCCGACGACGTCCGACACGTTGAGATGCGGATACATCTCCTTGACTTCGTTGGGGGAAATCTCGCGCACGTCGACATCGAAGGCACGCGCCAGTGACGCCTGCCGGTAGATCTCGTGTTTGCGCTCCTCGGTCAGCGCGACGGTGATCGAGCCGACCTGGCGCATGCCGGTGCCGACCTCGGTCTCGGCTTCCAGCTTGACGTAAAGGTCGGCGGAATATTTCGCCAGCCGCGTCATGTTCTGCGAACCGCGCAACTGGCCGATCAGGCCGGCGGCATGCCAGGTCGTGCCCGAGGTCAGCTGCTTGCGCTCCAGAAGCACGATGTCGGTCCAGCCGAGCTTGGCCAGGTGGTAAGCGACCGAACAGCCGGAAACGCCGCCGCCGATGATGACGGCCCGGGCTTTGCTGGGGATGGTCTTTAGGGTGTTCATGCGGCCTCGCGGCGATAGCTGGAAGCGAAACGGCGCAGCCGAGCCGCGGCTTCCTGCAGCACTGGCTCCGGCTGGCAGAGGCTGATGCGGATGTGGCCGGCGGCGGCTTCGCCGAAGCTTGAGCCTGGCATCACGCCGACCTTTTCCTGGTCGAGCAGGGCCCAGGCGAATTTTTCGTCGTCGGGTTCGACATCGGATATGTCGAGCATGACATACATGCCGCCTTCGGAACCGCGCACGCTGACATTGTTCATGCCGCGCACGGCATCCAGCAGGACGGTCCGGCGCGCCGCGTAGCGCTCGGCGATGTCCTTGACGCCGTAGCGGTTCTCGAGTGCCTCGGCGCAGGCGATCGAAATGAAGGCCGGCAGGCCGTAGGTCGTCACCAGATTGAGGTTGACGAGCAGCGTGATCATATCCTGCGGGCCGGTCAGCCAGCCCATGCGCCAGCCAGTCATGCCATGGCTTTTGGACATGGAATTGATGACCAGCGTGCGATCGGCCATGCCGGGCAGCGAGCGTGGTGAGACATGCTCGCCGCCGCCCAGCGTCCAGTAGACCTCGTCAGACAAAAGCCAGAGATCATGCTCGCGGCAGATTTCGGCCAGCTGTTCCAGCCGCTCGCGCGAATAGACCGCACCGGTCGGGTTGTTCGGCGTGTTGATCAGGATGGCGCGGGTGTTGGGCCTGAGGGCCGCGCGGATCATCTCGGCGCGAGGCTGAAATCCGTCCTCGGCCGGCGTTTCGACGACGGTGAAACTGGCGCCGGCGGCGCCGAATGTGTTGGGGTAGGTGGCATAGTAAGGGGCAACGACAATGGCGTGGTCGCCCTGGTCGAGAACGGCCTGCACGGCCGCATAAAGGGCGGCCTGGCCGCCCGGCGTGGCGATGACCTGATCCGGTGTCGTCTCTACGCCGGTGCAGGCGCTGGAGGCGGCCGCCATTGCCTGGCGCAGGCGCGGCAGGCCTGGAAGCGGGGTGTAGTGGTGGTTGCTGCCGCGAACCGCGGTCACGCAGGCCTCGATCGTTTGCGAGGGCGTGTCGAAGTCGTGATCGCCGACCGACAGCATGATGATGTCCTCACCGGCTTCCTTGCGGGTCCAGGCGGCGAAATGAACCTCCCAGCCATCCTTGCCCGAAGGCACGATGCCGGAGATGCGAGACGATGGTCTAGGCATGCAAAACCCCCGAAATTTCGTAACCGTCCTGGTGCAGCCGGTCGCGCAGTGCGGCGATATGGGCGGGGCCGACTTCGCAGCAGCCGCCGACGATGCCGGCACCTGCCTCCACCCAACCGATCGCTTGCTCGGCATAGGCGTCCGGGCCGAGGTCGTGGCGGGCGTGCAGTACATCGACGGTACCGCCGTGCTTGAGCGCCTCAGTGGAGGTAAAGCCATTGGCATAGGCGCCGACCGGGCCGCCGAGGTCGATCAGTTCAGGCAAGGCGGCGGCGATTGCTTCCGGCCGGCAGCAGTTGAGCAGCCGCGCCGCTATCGGCAGGCCATCGAGCGCGCTTGCCGCTGCGGCTATTGTTTCGCCGCTGCGCAGCCGTGGCATGCCGTGATCGGCGAGCGTCCACGACACCCAGACCGGCTTGCCGCTTTCCGATGCCGCGGTGACGGCCGCGCGCGCCTCATCGGCAGAGGCCATGGTTTCGCACAGGAAGAGATCGACGCCATCCGCCTGCTCGGCAACGATGCGCCGGTAGATGTCGAGCGTCTCCTGGTAGGAAATGGTCAGCGCGGGCGCATAGCTGCCGAAAAGCGGCGACAGGCAGCCGGCGATCGCTGCCTCGCCGGCTTCGTCGCAAGCCTGCCTGGCCAATTCGATGCCGCGCTTCTGCAACGGTTTGAACAGGTCCTCGGCACCCTCGCGCGCCAGTCGCTCGGGTGTCGCCGAATAGGTGTTGATGGTGATCACGCGCGCGCCGGCGCGGATGAATTCGGCATGCAGGTCGCGCACCAGGTCGGGTTCGTCGATCAGGACCCTGGCCGACCACAACGGCGTCGGCTCGGATTTGCTGCGCCGGACCAGTTCCTGGCCCATGCCACCATCGGTGAGGATGACCTTCTTCATGCGCGCAGCCTTTCGTTCCTGGGATCCCAGAGCGGCTCGTCCTTCTGCACGACCGCCTGGAAGCGATCGCCAAAGATTTCGACCTCTACGGCGGTGCCAGGCTCGGTCAAATCCATGCGCAGCATGCCGAGCGCGATCGACTTGTCGACGCGATGGCCCCAGCCGCCCGACGTGGTCTCGCCGACGATCTGGCCGCCATGCCACAGCGTGGACATGTAGGGCGCATCGCAATCACCGGGGTTCTCGACGACCAGCGTGACGAAGCGCTTCTTCACGCCTTGCTGCTTTTCGTTCTGAAGTGCTGCCTTGCCACGGAAATCGGGCTTCTCCCATTTGACGAACCGTTCCAGCCCACCCTGCAGGATGGAATAGTCGGTCGACAGATCGCCCTTCCAGGTGCGGTAGCCCTTTTCGAGTCTGAGCGAATCCAGCGCGTACATGCCGAACGGTTTCAACCCGTGCTTCTGCCCCGCGGCCCATATGGCGTCGAAGATGGCTGATGTGTCGCCGACCTTGGTGTGGATTTCCCAGCCGAGTTCGCCGGCAAAGGAGACGCGCACCAGCTTCGCCCAGCGGCCGGCTATCCCGGTTTCCTGATGCGTCAGCCACGGCAGGGTGAGATCGGCGTCGCAGACATCGGCGAGGATTTTCCGCGAATTGGGGCCGGCGAGGATTTGGGTGGAATAGTCCTCGGTGCGGTCGGTCAGGGTGAAGGCCGCGTCTTTCGGCATGCGCGATTTCAGCCATTCGAAATCGTGCCATTGCGCGACCGCCGCGGTGATCAGCGTCATCTGGTCTTCGCCGTGGCGCACGACCGACATTTCGGTGACGATGCGGCCCTTGTCGTCGGCGAAATAGACGAGACCGATGCGGCCGGGCTTCGGCACCAGTCCGGTGACCTGCAGGCTCAGCCATTCGGCGGCACCGGGACCTTCCAGGTTGAAGCGCGAGAAGCCGGGCAGGTCGAGTATGCCGGCGGCGTCGCGCACGGCCAGGCACTCTTCACGCACGCGCTGCTGCCAGGGGCCTTCACGGCGGAAAGTCAGTGTCGCTTCCTCGGAAATGTCGTCGCCAGGCCGCGCATACCAGGTGGCGCGCTCCCAGCCATTGTAGGCGTCGAAGCGGCCGCCCAGCGCCTTGGTGCGATCATGGATCGGCGACAGTTTTCTGTCTCGCCCTTCCGGCCAGGCGTGGCGGGGGAACTGGATGGCGTATTCATTGCCATAGATTTCCATGCCCTTGGCGACGCAATAGTCCGGCGCCGAGGCAAAGGACGTGAAGCGGCGCGGATCGCAGGACCACATATCCCATTCGGTCTGGCCCTGGGTGACCCACTCGGCCAGCACCTTGCCGGCGCCACCACCCTGGGCGATGCCGAAGGTGAAGACGCAGGCCTCGAAGGCATTGGGCACGCCGGGCATCGGGCCGATCAGCGGATTGCCGTCCGGCGCATAGGGGATCGGCCCGTTGATGACCTTGGACAGGCCGGCCGTGCCCAGGATCGGCACGCGGGTGACGGCGTCTGCCAGGTAATGTTCCAGCCGGTCGAGATCGTCGGGGAAGAGCTGGAAGGAAAAATCCTCCGGCATCGGATCGCCAGGGGTGGCCCAATGCGCGCGGCAATTGCGCTCATAGGGGCCGAGATTCATGCCGGCCTTTTCCTGGCGAAGGTAATAGGACGTATCGACATCGCGCAGCAGCGGCAGTTTCTTGCCCTGTTCCTTCGACCATGCCGCCAGTTCAGGGATTTCCTCGAACAGGATGTATTGGTGACTCATCACCATCATCGGCACCTCGCGACCGAACATCCGGCCGACCTCGGCGGCACGGTAGCCGGCGGCATTGACGACGATTTCGCAGCGGATCTCGCCTTGCGGCGTGGCGACCACCCATTCATCCTTCTCGCGGCGCACGCCGGTGACGGGGCAGAAGCGGATGATCTTCGCACCCAGGTCGCGCGCGCCCTTGGCCAGCGCCTGGGTCAACTGCGCCGGGTCGATGTCGCCGTCGCTCGGGTCATAGAGCGCGCCCTTCAGGTCGTGCGTCTCGATGAAGGGATAGCGGCGCTTGATCTCGTCGACGCCGACCACGTCGATATCCATGCCTTGATAGCGGCCCATGCCCTTGGCGCGCTGGAATTCCTGCATGCGCTCTTTCGTGTGGGCAAGGCGCAGCGAGCCGGTGACGTGGTAATTCATGGGGTAGTCGACCGCGTCGGCGAGGCCGCGGTAGAGCTCGGTCGAATAACGCTGCATGTTCATCAGCGACCAGGACGAGGAGAAGGTCGGCACATTGCCGGCGGCATGCCAGGTCGAGCCTGATGTCAGCTCGTTCTTTTCCAGGAGCACGCAGTCGGTCCAGCCCGCTTTGGCGAGATGATAGAGCGAGGAGGTGCCGACGACGCCACCTCCGATGATCACCACGCGCGCCGTGCTTGGCAAACCCGCCATCTTCTTCTCCCAGAAATGAAGCGCGTTGCGCTTCCATTTTTGTTGTGATGCAAGTCGTTATCCCGGCGACATGCATTTCAATAAACCGGTGGCGAAACCACCCAGATGACAACCGCCGGCTCGGTGCCTGGATTGCGCCAGCGATAGGGCTTGCCTTCGAAGCGGAAGGAATCGCCTTCGCCGAGCCGGTGCCAGACACCAGCTATCTCGATCTCGAAAATACCCGAGGCGAGATAGCCGGCTTCCTCGGTCGGCCGCAGCTGCTCGGTCTTCATCTGCGCGCCCGGCGCGAAGATCGAGCGCACCATTTCGAAGCTACCACCGAGATCGGGTGACAGGAGTTCTTCCACCAGGCCGGATTCGCTGGTGCCAAGCGTGCGGCGCCTGCCGGCGCGCACCACCACGCCGCGCTCGCTTTCGACGGGCACGTCATGGCTGAAGAACAGGCTGATCGGCACGCCGAACAGTTCTGCGAACGCCCTGAGATCACTGAGCGACGGCGTCGACAGGCCGCGTTCGACCTGACTGACCCAGCCGACCGAACGGTCGAGTTTCAGCGCGATTTCGGCGAGCGTCAGCCCGCGTGCCCGGCGCAGCGCGCGGATATCGCTGGCCAGCACGCGTTCGTCAGGTCCCTGCAATGTTCGTGCGGTAGGAGACGCCAAAACGCTCACTTCATGAAAATTTCAATCCGAATTTCATGAGAAATCAAGCTCATGAAAAAATCAAGTAGATTTTCACCAATGCTCAAGATTTGCTTGCAGGATTTTGACGGTTCATGCAAAGGCTCCGCCGCGAGCGGCGAGTGGGGACGTCCGATCGACACAAAGGCTAAGGGACGGCCCATGTTGGAAAAGAAGGCTCGAATCGCGGATGAGGCCGAGATCGTCGACGAGGCGATCGTGTCGCGCCGTTCGGTGCGCGCATTTTTGCCCGACATGATCGACGACGACACCATCCGCGACATTCTGGCGGTCGCGGCGCGCGCGCCGTCCGGCACCAACATGCAGCCATGGCGTGTCTACGTCACCAAGGGCGAGACCAAGCAACGGATCTCGGATGCCATTTTGAATTCCGGTATCCGCGCCGAAAAGGCCGACTGGGACGAGTACCGCTACTATCCCACCCAGTTCTTCGAACCTTATCTGACGCGGCGACGCGCCAATGGCTTCGGCCTCTATGGCGCGCTCGGCATCGGCCGCCGCGAGGTCGACAAGATGCGTGCCCAGCACGACCGCAACTTCGTCTTCTTCGACGCGCCGGTCGGCATGATCTTCACCATCGACCGCCGGCTCAACCAGGGCTCGTGGATCGACTACGGCATGTTCCTGCAGAACATCATGGTCGCGGCGCGGGGCAGGGGCCTGCATACATGCCCGCAGGCGGCCTTCGCGCCCTACCACCGGCAGATCCGGCCGGTTCTCAACATTCCCGACGAGGAGATTGTCGTCTGCGGCATGGCGCTCGGCTATGAGGACACCTCCAAGCCGGAAAACGCCTTTCGCACCGACCGTGTGCCGCTGGAAGAGTGGGTGACGTTCAGCGAATAGCTGCCAGCTGCGCCAGCGACTTCAGCTATTCCGTGTTCATCTGCATGCCATGGCCGCTGACATGGGCGCCGTCCTGCGGCGTCAGCTTGAGATAGGCAAGCAGCGCGCAGAGCGTGATGACGCCCTCGATCGCGAACAGGATGCGGAAATCATTGGTCGCGGCAGGTCCGCCGCCGGCCAGGAACGACAACATGGCCGCCGCCAGGCCGACGCTGACCGCCACCGCGAGCTGCCAGAGGATGTAGTAAAGCGCGCTGAAGCGAGCGAGCTGATCGGGGGCGATGTCGGAATAGGCGAGGTTGCCGGTCGATGCCCATTGGACGGAACGAAAGATGCCGAACGCAAAGATGTAGCCAAGCACGATCCAGACCGGCGTCGCCGCCTGCATCAAGGCGAAGCCGGCGACCATGGCGGCGACAACAGGCGTGTTGAAGACCAGCACGCGGCGGAAGCCGAACCGGTTGAGGACGCGCGGCATGAAGAAGCGCATGATGACCGAGCCGAGTGCGGCAACGAAGGTCAAAGATCCCGCCTGCACCGCGCTCATGCCGAAGCCGAGCTGGAACATCAGCGGCAGCAGGAAGGCGACCGAGCTGAGGCCGATCGTGTCCAGCCCGCCGCCGGTGAGGAACGAGATACGGAAGGTGCGGATGCGCAGGAGCTTGAGGTCGAGCAGGGGACTGGGCACGCGCAGACAGTAGAGCGAGGCAATCGACAGGATGACGATCGCCAGCGCCAGTTCGCCGGCGATCATGCCGCCGCCGGCATCCTTGGCGGCAAGCGAGTCCATGCCGAACACCAGCAGCACCATGCCGCTGCCGACCAGCAGGAAGCCGGGAAAATCGAACCGCGTGCGGACGGGCTTGGTGACCGTCGGGAACAGCGAGGCGGCAAGGACCGCCGCCGCCAAGGCGAACGGCACGTTGATGAAGAAGATCCAGCGCCAGGAAATGTAGGTGGTCAGCGCGCCGCCGACGAGCGGTCCGACCAGCGGTCCGGTCTGGCTGGCGACCGAGATATACATGTTGATCTTCAGCGTCCGGTTGCGCGGGAAGCTCGACAGGATGACGACCTGGCCGAGCGTGCCCATCAGCGCTCCGCCAAATCCCTGCAGCGCGCGAGCGCCGACCAGTGTCCAGATGTTATCAGACAGGCCGCAGAGCGCCGAGGAGGCGGCGAACACCAGCAAGGCAAAGCAGTAGACGTTGCGCAGGCCGAAGCGGTCGGCGGCCCAGCCTCCGAGCGGCATCGAGATGATCAGGCTGGCGACATAGACGGTGATCAACAGGCCGAGCTGGCTCGGCGGGCGGGCGAGGCTTTCGCCGATGCCGGGCAGCGCGGTCACCACGACATTCTGGTCGAGGCTGGTCATGAACACGCCGCAAGCGACCGTCAGCGGCAGCAGGAGCAGGGCTCTGGCCGACACATCGGCGCGATCCGTGGCGCCGGCGGATAGTTCTGCGGTCATGGGGATGTTCGAACCAAACGAATGTGCCGAGTCTGAGACGGGATTTTTATCCCTTGGGCCGATCTGGCGACCACGTTTTGCACCATGGCCGCCGGCGGCGCGATTCTGTAGCGGCAGAACCGGCCGGCATTGAGGCCAGAATGTTTTCCGAGCCGTTTGGTCAATCAACCGTCAAGCAGATGCTGAAGCCGCGACCGCAGCCATTGGTGCGCCGGGTCGCCGTCGCGTCGCCTGTGCCAGATCTGTGTGAACTGGAAGGCCGGAATTTCGAAAGGTGGAGCGAATACGCAAAGCCGGTCGTCCTGTATCGGCAGTATCCGGCTGGCGACCGTAAGCACCAGGTCGGTGCCGGCGATAAGGCGAGGCGCCACACCCCAATGCGGGACGATGAGGGAGAGCCGCCGGTTGTGGCCCAATTCGGCCAGGGCCTTGTCGACCTCGCTCTGACGCTCTGGCCGCAGATCGACCAGCGCGTGCGGCCGCTCGAGATAGGTGGCGAGATCCATTGTCTTTCTGCCGCCAAGACTTGCCGCATCGGCGAGACAGGCAAAGCGCTCGTCGAACAGCCGATGCGAGCGTACGGACCGATCCAGGCCGGGAAAGACACCAAAGGCAAGATCGATCTCGCCGTCGACGACTTGAGAAACCATCACCTCGCGGCTCGCCTGGCTTACCACGAGGTCGACCTGCGGTGCCTGCGCCCGCATGACCGGCAGCAGGGCCGGCAGGATGACCGCGGCGCCATAGTCCGACATGGCGAGCCGAAACGTTCGGCGCTCCGTCGCCGGGTCGAAGCCAGCCGGCGCCAGAAGATGCCGCATGCGATCGAGCGCCTCGGTGAGCGCGGGGGTGATTTCCATGGCGCGCGCCGTCGGCTCGAGGCCACCTTGCCGCCTGACCAGTAGCGGGTCATCGAGAAGGTGACGTAGCCTGGCTAGCGCATGGCTGATGGCGGGCTGACTCTTGTTCAGTCGGATTGCCGCCCGAGAGACGTGGCGTTCGGCCAGCAAGGCCTCCAGCACGACAAGCAGGTTGAGATCGACACCAGAAAGACTATTCATCTAGTGCATACTATGTGTACGGAAATCGAATTTCCATACGTAAACATGATGATGTAGTCGGCCGTGATCGATATGGAGACGATCTCATGGCCAGCACCTTTTCCTTTCTGATCGTCGCCCTGCTGGCAGGGGCCGCCGTTCCCTTCCAGGCGGGGGCGAACGCCATGCTTGGCCGCCTGCTCGGTCATCCGCTGTGGGCAACCTTCGTTTCACTGGGTGTCAGCGCCGTGCTGATCGTCCCGGTCATGATGGGCTTCAAGCTGCCCGTTCCAGCCGTCGGGATGGCAGTCAAAGGTCCGTGGTGGATCTGGATCGGCGGCGCGGCAGGCGTGGTCTACATCACCGCCGCGCTGCTTCTGGCACCGAAACTCGGGGCTGCGAGCTTCATCGTTGCCGTCATCGCCGGCCAGATGGTCGCGTCGCTGGTCATCGATCATTTCGCCTTGATGGGCTTTGCCCATCGGCCGGTGACTGTCGCTCGTTTCGCCGGACTTGCGCTGATCGTCGGCGGGCTGGTCGTGACGCAATGGGCAAGTACGATTGCACCACCGGCAAACCAACCCGACTTCAATCCCGTCCAAAAAGGAGACAGCAAATGAAACCTCAGCTCGTCCTGCGTGTGGCGCGGCCGACGAACGACCTGGCGGCGGTCATCCGTTTCTACCGGGATGGTCTCGGTCTCCAGGAGCTGTTTCGCTTCAGCGACCACGATGGCTTCGACGGCGTCATGCTCGGGCAGCCCGGCGACGCCTATCATTTCGAGTTCACCCACGCGCATGGTCACGATGCCGGCAGGGCGCCCACGGCGGACAATCTGGTCGTCTTCTACATCCCGGATCGTGACGCCTGGCAAGCCGCCATCCAGCGCATGAAAAGCCAAGGCTACACCACCGTGCCGTCGTTCAATCCCTATTGGGACAGGCAGGGCGTCACCTTCGAGGATTGCGACGGCTATCGCGTCGTATTGCAAAACGCCGACTGGCACGCCGTCGCGCAGCAATCCTAGCTGGCACCGGGCGAGGGGCCTTACTGCACCTCGTAGCCGACTTCCTCGCTGGCATGGCAGAGCGCCTTCCAGAACGAACGCGCGAAGGAGCGGAAGACGTAGATGTCGAACTGGTCGGCGCCGGTGCGTTGGATCTGGGCGAAAACGTCGTGGTGGGCGGTCGAGCGGCCGGCGCCGACCGGGAAGGCCGGCAGTGCGAAGTCGATGGCGAAGAATTTCGCCAGCACCCATTCGGCCTTCGGCCCGGCGATGCGGATGGCGGTGCGGCCGTGTGACAGGTCCGTCACCGTGCCGACGGAAGGCGTCACCGCCTTGGCAAAGGAAGCGGCCAGCCCTTCGGCCTCGTCGGCTACGGTGAATTTCCCCGGCGCGAAGCCGAAGACCGACTTCACGCCATCGCTCTGGCCGCCGCCGGCACCGTCGGGCAGCGCCAGCCCGGTGACGCTGCGGATGGAAGCGATCAGTTTCTTCTCTTCGCCGGGCCACGCCGCGAGCTGCACGATCGAGCCCGGCTTGGTCTCGGTCAGGAGGATCTCGACGCCATGCTCGAAATTGCCATGCGAGCCGACATGAAACTCCGGCTCGAGGGGGGATTGGCGCTCAACCATGCATGCGGGTCCCTTCCGGATCGTAGAAATGGTTGGAGACGATCTCGACCGGTCCGAACCTGTTGCGCAAGGGATCGGAGACATGGGCACGGGTGCCGTGCCTCGCCTTGCCGCCCTCGACCAGTGCCAGCGCGATGTGCTTGCCGAGTGCCGGCGAATAGCAGCAGGCGGTGATGTGACCGATCGAGCCATGCGGATTGGCCTCGTCCAACGCCTCGACAATGTGCGCGCCGCCATTGAGCGGCCGGTTGTCGAGCGCGATCAGGCCGACCAGTTCCAGGCGGTCGGATGCGATCAGGCCTTCGCGGTCCATCATGGCCGAGCCGATGAACGGCTTCTTCTTCGACAGCATCCAGTCGAGATGCAGGTCACGCGCCGTGGTGCGGCCATCGATCTCGGCGCCGGTGACATGGCCCTTCTCGATGCGCATCGTACCCAGCGCCTCGAGTCCGTAGGTGACCAGCCCGAACGGCTTGCCGGCTTCGATCAGCGCTTCCCAGACATGGGTGCCGTGACCGGCACCGGAATAGACCTCGAAGGCCATTTCTCCCGAGAAGGAAAGCCGGCAAATCATTACCGGCACGCCTGCTATCTGACCATGGACGATGCCCATGAAGGGCAGTGTCGCATTGTCGACAGCGGTGCCGGTGACGCAGGCGGCGAGGATTTGCCTGGCTTTCGGCCCGCCGATCGCGGCACCCGCCCATTCGTCGGTCACCGAGGTGACGTGGACCTTGAGGTCCGGCCAGATCACGTCGAGGAAATATTCGAGATGCTGCATCACCTTGCCGGCATTCGCCGTCGTGGTGGTCATCAGGAAATCCTGTTCGCCGAGCCGCCAGGTGGTGCCGTCGTCGAAGGCGAAACCGTCCTCGCGCAGCATCAGCCCATAACGCGCCTTGCCGACGGCGAGCGTCGAAAACATGTTGGTGTAGACGCAGTCGAGGAACGCGGCGGCGTCAGGACCTTGCACGGCGATCTTGCCCAGCGTCGAGACATCGACGATGCCGGCACTTTCGCGCGTCGCCTTGGCTTCGCGCACATAGGCCTGTTCGATTGTTTCACCTGAAAGCCCGTAGATCATCGGCCGATACCAGAGGCCGGCGGAATACATGGTCGCGCCGTTGGCGACATGCCAGTCATGCATCGGCGTCAGCCGCTCCGGCTTCAGGTCGCCAAAGCGTTCCGCCGCCAGCGAGCCGATCGATACCGGCGCGAAGGGCGGCCGGAAGCGAGTCGTGCCGACTTCCGGGATCGGCTTGCCCAGCGCCTCCGCCATGATGGCGAGGCCGGGAACATTGGAGCTCTTGCCCTGGTCGGTCGCCATGCCGAGCGTGGTATAGCGCTTCAGGTGCTCGACCGAGACGAAGCCCTCGCGATGCGCCAGGCGGACGTCCTCCGCCGTCACGTCGTGCTGGAAATCGACGAAGCTCTTGCCCTTGGCCCTGATCTCGAAGACGGGCGCCGGATCGGGGTCGCCAGGCACCGCCTCGACCGTGGGCAATGCCGCCGGCGTGCTCGTTCCACCGGCCGCTGCAAGGCCAGCGGCACGGCCTTCGGCGATCGCCTCGGCCGTGGAAAAACTGCCGGTAAAAGCGCCGGCGCCAATCCAATGCTGTGTTGGCCATTGCTGCATCGGCTTCGGCGGCAGGAAAGCCTGGCGTGCGGCATTCCATTCCGCCTTGGCGCCGGCCTGGCTGGCCAGATGGATGGTCGGCGACCAGCCACCCGACATCAGCAGGCAGTCGGCATGGATGCTTCGTTCATCGCCGGTGAGCGCGCCGGTGACCATGTCGAAACGCTGGACCTTGATGCCGGACAGCGCCTTGCCGCCCTCGGTGGCGACGACGGCATGGCCGGCAAAGATCTCGGCCTCGGCTTCCGTGGCCAGCTTGCGCATCTCTGGCGAAAGCTCGGACCTGACGTCGGCGATGGCGACGATCGCCGCGCCGGCCTTCTTCAGGGCAATTGCCGCGCGATAGGCGCTGTCATTGTTGGTGAACAGCGCGATCCGCTCGCCCGGCAGCACGCCGAACTCGTTGGCATAACGCTCGGCGGCATGGGCCAGCATGACGCCCGGCCTGTCATTGCCCGGGAAGACCAGAGGGCGTTCGAAGGCGCCGGTGGCCAGAACCACGGATCTGGCACGGATCGCCCAGTAGCGATGGCGCGGCTCGCCCTTGGCGGGTTGCTCCTTGTGGTCGCTGACCCGTTCTAGCGCGGCGAGGGTGTTGTTGTCGTAATAGCCCCACACCGTGGCGCGCGGCAGAAGCCGGACATTGTCGCGGCCTTCGAGTTGGGTGACGGTGCGGCGCGCCCATTCGGCGGCCGGCGCGCCGTCGATGGTTTCAGCCGACCAGTTGGTCGAGCCGCCAAAGCGCGGTTCGAGATCGGCCAGCATGACGCGTGCCCCTTGATCGGCCGCCGCCTTGGCGGCCATCAGGCCGGCGGGGCCGGAGCCGACCACCAGCACGTCGCAAAAGGCGTTCATACGCTCGTAGCGGGCAGGATCCTTCGCCGATCCGGCGCTGCCGAGACCAGCGGCGCGGCGGATGAAGTGCTCACAGAACATCCAGAAGCGCGTGCCTTTCAGCGGACCGATCACCGGTCCCATGAAGGTCTTGTAGTAGAAGCCGGCCGACAGGATCTTGCCGCCAAGCTGGTTGACGGCATGGACGTCCCAGGCGAGCGAGGGAAAGCGGTTCTGGCTGACGGCAACCAGCCCATCATGGATCTCGACCATGGTCGCGGGGATGTTGGGCTCGCGCACCTCGCCCTTCAGCACCGTCACCAGCGCATTGGGTTCCTCCACGCCCGCGGTCAGCAGGCCGCGCGGACGGTGATACTTGAACGAGCGGCCGAAAAGCGTGACGCCCTTGGCAAGCAGCGCCGAGGCCAATGTGTCGCCGGCATGGCCGGTATAGGCGACGCCGTCGAAAGTGAAGCGGATCGTCTTCAGACGGTCGATGCGGCCGCCTGTGTCGGTGCGGCGCGGGCTCATGCCTTGTCCTCCGCTTTGCGGCGCGCAGCCGAGGCATGATCGCCGCGCACGAAGGCGACGCTCGAAATCTCATGCGTCAGCGTGTTGCGCACGACGCGCAGATGCGCGCGGCAACCGCCGGAATGCTGCCAGATCTCATTGTGGTCGCCGGCCGGGTTCAGCCGGTCATAGACATAGGCGTTCCAGGCCTCGAAATTCTGCGAGGCCTGGTCGGGACGCTCGCGGTTGCCATCACCCTGATAGGTGAATTCGATGACGTCGCGCGGGCCGCAGTAGGGACAAGTAATGAGCATCGAATATTCCTAATGCAGCCTGGGGTTCGCGCCCTGCCCCTTGTCGTCGATGACGAGGCCGCGGTGGAAACGGTCGAGGGTGAACGGCGCGTTGAAGTCGTGCGGCTCGTCCTTGGCAATGGTCCAGGCAAAGGTCCAGCCGGAAGCCGGCGTCGCCTTGAAGCCGCCATAGCACCAGCCGCAGTTGAGATACATGCCGGGAAAGGGACCGGTGGTGATGATCGGCGAGCCGTCCATCGACATGTCGCACACACCGCCCCAGGAGCGCAGCATGCGCACGCGCGCAAGGCCCGGAAACAGCGCCAGCATCTCGCTCATCACTTCGTCGACGATGGGCAGGTTGCCGCGCTGCGCGTAGCTGTTGTAGCCGTCGATATCACCGCCATAGACGAGGCCGCCCTTGTCGGACTGCGACATGTAGAAATGCCCCATGCCGAAGGTCACGACCGTGTCGATGAAGGGCTTTAGCGATTCGGTCACGAAGGCCTGCAGCACATGGCTCTCGATGGGCATCGTCTCGACGCCGGCCAACTGCATGACGCGTCCAGTGCTGCCGGCCACCGCGACCGCCACTTTCTTGGCCCTGATGTCGCCGCGCGACGTGGTGACGCCGGTGACGCGGTCGCCATCGCGCAGGAAGCCGGTGACCTCGCAATTCTCGATGATGTCGACGCCGCGCCGGTCGGCGCCGCGCGCATAGCCCCAGGCCACGGCATCGTGGCGGGCGGTGCCGGCGCGCCGCTGCATCAGGCCGCCAACCACCGGAAAACGTGCGTCGCCGGAGATATCGAGCGCCGGGATCAGGCGCTTGATCTGCGCCGGCGTCATCAGCTCGGCATCGACGGCGAGATGGCGCATGGCGTTGCCGCGCCTTGCATAATCGTCGAACTGGGCCGGCGTGTGCGCCAGGTTCAGGCAGCCGCGCTGCGAGAACATGACGTTGTAGTTGAGCTCGTGCGACAGGCCCTCCCACATCTTCATCGAATGTTCGTAGAAACGGGTGTTGGCGGGCAGCAGATAGTTCGAGCGCACGGCCGTGGTGTTGCGGCCGACATTGCCGGAGCCGAGCCAGCCCTTTTCCAGCACGGCGACATTGGTAATGCCGTGCTCTTTCGCCAGATAATAGGCGGTCGCCAGCCCGTGGCCGCCGCCACCAATGATGATGACGTCATAGGAAGCCTTCGGGTCCGGCTTGCGCCAGGCCGGCTTCCAGTCCTTGTTTCCCTTGAGCGCGTTCGCGAGCAGCGAAAAGGCCGAGTACTCTGCCATTGATGTCATCCGGTTCGGGCGATGCGGCAGACTATAGAGCAGGCCGCATCCGCAAAGCCAATATTGCGCCATGGCCTTTCGACTGGCCGACGCCGCGATGCGACGGCTTGCCCCACGATATGGCCGTCTTTATCAAGGACAGGCTTTTTGAATGCCTTTGCCGCGTGTGAGTCGCCAACAAATCATGCTTTTGAGATTGCTTCGCCTCGTTTTGGTTTTCACGCTGGTCATTTCGGCGTCGCCTTCGTTCGAGGCGATGGCGCAGGCGCTTGGCCAGGGCTCCATCGGCCTGATCACCGATCAGCAGAAAGTCATCCAGGGTCTGACGGCGAAGACCGACGATCTGGAGAAGAAAATACAGCAGGACGGTGAGGACGATGCCTCGCTGGTGGATATCCGTCTGCAGCTGGAGGATCTGTCGCGAGCGGCACTGACCAGTGCGCTGGTGTTCCGTTCGCGCCTCACCGAGATCAACAATCGCATCGAGGTGCTGGGTCCACCGCCTGCGGCGGGCCAGCCGCAGGAGCCCGACATCGTGACCGGCGAGCGCCAGGCGCTGGCGTCGGAAAAGGCCGAGATCAACGCGGTGGTCGCCAGCGCGCAGAATCTGTCGATCCGCATCAGCGGGCTGATCGACAAGATCGGCAACATGCGCAGCGCGCTGTTCCGCAACCTTCTGACCAAGCGCTACGTGCTGTCCGACGCGCTGAGCCCACAGGTCTTCTCCGACGCCCAGGAGGAATACGCCAACTTCTACAAGGCGGTGTCGTCCTGGCTGAGTTTCGCTTTCAAGTTCAAGTTCCAGCCTATCCTGGCGGCAACCTTCGTGGCGCTCGGCCTGGCGCTGGTGCTGCTGGTCGGCGGCCGGCGGTTGTTCGGGCGGGTGTTCGAAGCCGATCCCGCCAATGAGGACCCGTCCTATCTCAGCCGTCTGTCGGTGGCCTTCTGGTCGACCTTGCTGCCGACACTGGCGGTCGGCGCCTTTCTTGGCTCGACCATCTTCTTTTTCAACTATTACAATGTGTTGCGCGGCGACATAGGCCTGTTCCTCAATGCGATGGCAACCGCCATCGGCGTGATCTTCTGCGTCAATCGGCTGACCAATGCGGCGCTTGAGCCGCGGCTGCCGAACTGGCGCCTCATCCCGGTCGAAACCGGGCCGGCGCGCTGGCTGGTGCGCCTGTCCACCGCCATGGCGGTCGTCATCAGCGTCAACACCTTCCTGTCTGTCGTCAACGACAAGATGGGCTCGCCGCTGTCGCTGACCATCGCGCGCAGTTTCGTCGCCACCATTGTCGTCGGCATCATCCTGATCCTGATGGCGATGCTGCGGCCGTTCCGGGCACGCGACGGAAGCTGGCGGCCGTGGCCGGCATGGCTGCGCTATCTTGCGCTGGCGCTTGGCCTGTTCACCATCATCGCCGCCCTGCTTGGCTATATCGGCCTTGCCCTGTTCGTCTCGCTGCAGGTCGTGGTCACCGGCACGGTGTTGATCACCGCCTATATCGGCTTCCTGTCGGCGCAGGCGATCGGCGAGGAGGGGGCGTTCGCCAACACCACTGTCGGGCGCTGGCTGTCGACCCATTCCAGCTACGAGGACACGGCGCTCGACCAACTCGGCCTCGTCGTCAGTGTTGCAATCAACCTGTTGATCGTGCTGGTTTTCCTGCCGCTTATCCTGCTGATGTGGGGGTTCCAGCCCGGCGACATCCAGGCCTGGGCCTACAAGCTGGCGACAGGGATCAATATCGGTTCGGTGACGATTTCGGTCACCGGCATCCTCTCCGGCATCGTCGTCTTCGTCATCGGCTATTTCCTGACGCGATGGTTCCAGGGCTGGCTCGACGGCTCCGTCATGGCGCGCGGCAAGGTCGATACCGGCGTGCGCAACTCGATCCGGCTGGCGGTCGGCTATGCCGGCGTCGCCCTTGCCGGGCTGGTCGGCATATCGGCCGCGGGCATCGACCTCTCCAGCCTGGCGCTGGTCGCCGGTGCGCTTTCCCTCGGTATCGGTTTCGGCCTGCAGAATGTCGTGTCGAATTTCGTCTCCGGCCTGATCCTTTTGGCCGAGCGGCCGTTCAAGGTCGGCGACTGGATCGTCGCCGGCGACGTCAGCGGTACGGTCAAGAAGATCAGCGTGCGCGCCACCGAGATCGAGACCTTCCAGCGGCAGTCGGTGATCCTGCCCAACTCCAACCTGATCAACAACGCCGTCGGCAACTGGACGCACCGCAACAAGCTCGGCCGTGTCGAGATCAGGGTCGGCGTCGCTTATGGCAGCGACGTCAAGCAGGTGCATGCCATCCTGCTGGAAATCGCGCGCAGCCATCCGATGGTGCTTAAGAACCCCGAGCCCTTCGTGCTGTTTTCCAATTTCGGCGCGGCTGCGCTGGAGTTCGAGATCCGCGTGTTCCTGGCCGATATCATGAACGGCAGCGTCGTGCAGAACGACATTCGTTTTGCCGTGCTGGAGAAATTCACCGATCAGCATATCGAGATCCCGTCGACTCCGCGCGCTGTCGTAGAGGTGAACAAGCCCAAGGCCTGGCCAACCGACGACGACAAGATCGAGGCCGACTTCGTCGAACAGGAACAGGCGAAGGTGGAAGCCGCGGCCGAAGCGAAACGGGCCGCCAAATCGGGACGCAAGCCGCGCAAGCCGGATCCCGGCTAGGGGCCGGCTGCCGTCAGCTTCTCGCGAGCAACGCCGCCAGCGCCGTGCGAAGGTCGGTATCGCCGCGCCTGACTTCGCCGACGCCGTGCTCGACATCGATGCGGCCGGCATTGTGGGCGTCGAACATCGCGGCGACCAGTTCTGCATAGCTCGTGCTGATGCCGCCGCCGACAAGGGCGGGTACCCAGTCCTGCCTCGGCAGCTCTCGGGCGACGATCTCGCGGCCGGCGATCTCGCCAAGCGTTCGCGCCACATCGGCCGCGCTGTAGCGGTTCGGCCCTTCGGCGTGGACCACGCGCAGCGCATCGCGGCTGCCCGAGAGGAGGAGATGTGCTGCCATCAGCCCGACATCGCCGGCCGACACTGTCGGGAAGGACTTTGTCACGGGATGGTGCAGGCTCGGCAGCACGCCAGTCTCGGTTGCCCGGCCGACCAGGCGGCTCCAATTCTGCATGTGCTCGGCGGAACGCAGCACCGTCAGCGCCGCCGGTACCGACACCAGCCGCGACTCAAGATGGTGAAAGGTGAGCGTTATGCCGGTGCCAGCGGCAAGCTGGGCGCCATAGTCCGAGATTGCCAGGATACTTTCCGGTCTGACTTGATCGAGTGCGTCGACGATGGACCGGATAGTGGCTTCCATCTCAGCCGACGCATCGTCGGCGCGGACGCCGGTTGGACAGATGACCTGAACGGCGGTGGCGTCCTTTGTTGCCCGCGCCAATGCCGGCGTATCGCGCAGATCGGCAATCTCCGCCTCGCAACCGAGCGCACGGAACTCCTCGGCGTGCGACGGGTTTCGCACCACGGCCCTGACCGGAACGTGATGCCTGCGGAGCGCACCAATCGCGGCCCGTCCAATCTTTCCTGCCGCGCCCAACACAACAAACATGCCGGTATCCTTCATCCTCACCAGTGGGACGCCAGGAATGCCGAACGGGCGGGCTTGGGTCGCTCAGATTTGGATGGCGGAGCGCAAGAACGGACGATCGGCTTCAAAAGCCGAAACACAGCGAGATCGCCGGACCGCAGTTTACCGCTGCATACGGATCAGCGCGGCCGGCGTGACGCCGAGGATGCGCTTCATGCTTTGCGCCATGTGGCTCTGATGAGAAAAGCCCGCTTCCAGCGCGATCTGGCTGAGCGGCATTTTCCCTTGATGCAGCAAGGCCCTGGCCCGTTCGACCCGGCGATGGATGACATATTGGTGGGCAGGCATGCCGAAAGTGCGACGAAAGAGCACTTTCAGATGCGAGACGCTTATGGCTGCCACTTGCGCCATCTCATCCAGCGAAAGATCCTGGTCGAGATTGGCTTCGATGAAATCGGTCAGCCTGCGCTTCTGGCCGAAAGAAAGCGTTTGCCTGGCGGGAGCTTCCGGTTTCGACGCAGCGCCCTGGATGATCTGGACGGCCAGCGCCTTGGCCAGGCTTTCGAAATACAGCCGGTCGGATGGCATGTCCGGGTTCAGACCGGTCGCCAGCGCATGGGCGATGTGTTCGATCCTGGCATCGCGGCGCTGAAACTGCGGATTGACGACGACCCTGTCCGGATCGATATCGAGGTCCTCGGCAGCGCGCCGAACCAGCGCAGGACTGACCCACAGCCGCAGGATGGTGCAGTCGGCGTCATCCTTCCAGTCGCCATCGAGCCCGGCGGGCACAATATCGATGTCGCCGTCCGACTGGACCCGGCTGTGATGTTTTCCATCGCAATGGCACGAGGCGTTGACCGGCGCCCCGACGTGGATCCCAAGCCGATGGTTGATGGATGCCGGTACATAGTGGGTCAGCCCCGCGGTAATGCTTCGCGACTCAACCCCGACGCCGATCGTTTCCAGCCAGTTGTCGTGCATGGTCTCTTTTCCGCGTTGCCGCCTTCGGCATCATATCGTGCCGGTCGGCGAAATTAACAGGGTCGGGCGTATGCCTGCTGACACGCCAAAACCAATTGCGGCATGAATGCGGCATTCAGTTGCGGTTCAGCTTCCATCTCATATAAGCTCCCATGCAAAGGGCGAAAATGCCTTGCGAAATGCAACAGAGGCGGTGGGAACACCGATATTGCAACATGTGGAAGTCTCTCGTCGCTGCCGTGGCCTTGCTTGCCGTGAGCGGCTCGGCTCATGCCGCCAGCGCGGTCAACAAGGACGCCGAGACCCGCACGCTGGTCGTGACGGAAGGCGGCAGCAAGACCGACCTTGCGCTGGCCGGAGGTGAAACCGTCGAATTCTGCCAGAACGGCTGCTTCGTCACCTTGCCGAATGGTGACCTTGAAGCCCTGACCGGCTCGGAAACCGTCGAAATCTCGGGCGGCGTCGCCCGCATCAAGTAACCCAGGCGGCATGATTGGAAAGGCCGGGCATTTGCTCGGCCTTTTATCGTTTCTGGTGGCGGTTGTTTAACAATGACGCCGGAAATACCGCTGCGGCAGCCGCCTGCAACCAGGCGTTTTAACGTTCGCTACGCCATCCCCCGCTATACCAGCGCCAAGACGCCGAAAAGCGGCGCGCAACGGGATTCCGGCTTTCCGGATCATACGCTGGCAGGGCAGGACGGGCATGGATGCGCGGTCGGACAGGAACGCAATACCGCTTGCGGTCGATCTCGACGGCACGCTGATCGCGACCGACCTATTGTGGGAAGGCTTGTTCCTCCTCCTGAAGAAGAACCCGCTCTATGTTTTCCTGGTGCCGTTCTGGGCCGCCGGCGGGCCGGCGCGGCTGAAGCAGGCGATCGCACAACGCATCGATATCGATCCCGCGACGCTGCCCTATCGCGGGCCGCTGCTCGACCGGCTGCGCGCCGAGCACGCTGAAGGCCGCAAGATCGTGCTGGCGACCGGCACGCCGCGCAAATTCGCCGAGGCCATTGCCTGTCATCTCGACATTTTCGACCGGGTGCTGGCGACCGACGGCCTCGACAATCTCACCTCCGGCAAGAAGCGCGCCTCGCTGATATCGGCCTATGGCGATGGCGGCTTCGACTATGCCGGCAACAGCCGCCATGATCTCCAGGTCTTCGACGCCGCGCGCAATGCAATCGTCGTGGCGCCCGACCGCCATGCCGCGCGCTGGCAGGCAGCACATGGCGCCGAAACCATGCCGGCGCCGAAGCCGACCTTGCGGACCATCATCAAGATGCTGCGCGTGCATCAGTGGCTGAAGAACTCGCTGATCGCCGTGCCGATGGTGCTGTCGCACGAATATTTCAACACCAACATGATCTGGGAGTGCCTCCTGGCGTTCGTCTCGTTCAGCGCGGTGGCGTCGGCGATCTACATCCTCAACGATTTCTTCGATCTGGCGCTCGACCGCAAGCACGTCACCAAGCGCAACAGGCCGTTTGCCAGCGGCGCGCTGTCGATCCCGTTCGGCCTCGGCGCGATCGCGGTGCTGCTGGCCATCGGCGTTGGTACCGGGCTGTTCCTGCCGCATGAATTCCTGGCGGCGCTCGGCGGCTACATGGTCGTCACCACGGCCTATTCGCTGTCCTTCAAGCGCATGCTGCTGGTCGATGTGCTGACGCTTGCCGGCCTCTACTCGATCCGCGTGATCGCGGGCGCGGCCGCCACCGGCGTCGACGTCTCGTTCTGGCTGCTCGCCTTCTCGATCTTCTTCTTCCTGTCGCTGGCGCTGGTGAAGCGCTTCGTCGAACTGCGCACAACCGCCATCCCGCCCGGCGAACGCATTGCCGGGCGCGGTTATCGCACGGAAGACCAGGAGATCGTCGCCCAGGCCGGCATGGCCTCCGCCTTCTCCTCGGCGCTGGTGCTGGCGCTCTACATGGACAGTGTCGCAGTGCGCGAGCTTTACCCACATCCGTGGCTGATCTGGCCGCTGCCGCCGATCGTGCTTTACCTCACCATGCGCGTCTGGATCCTGGCGCGCCGCGACGAGATGAATGACGACCCGGTCGTCTTCATCATCCGTGACTGGCGCAGCCAGATCGTGGTGCTGATCGGCGCCGTGCTGCTGGTCATCGGAGGCTGGTAGGCATGGCCGAACGTTTTCGGAGCTTTGGCCTTGCCACGCCGCCGGCGCCACGAGCGATCCGCGCCGACGATGCCATCGCGCTGCTCAGGGGTGGCCAGGCGAAGGAAGCTTCGCTGCTCGCCTATGGCAATGGGCGCTCCTATGGCGATTCCTGCCAGAACCGGGCCGGCGCGGTCGTCGATATGCGGACGCTGAGCCATATCCACGCCTTCAACGCCGAGAGCGGCGTGCTCGAAGCGGATGCCGGTGTGCTGCTGTCCGATATCATCGCACACGCCGCACCTTACGGTTTCTTCCCGGCGGTGGTTCCGGGCACGCAATTCGTCACGCTCGGCGGCGCCATCGCCAATGACGTGCATGGCAAGAACCATCACCGGCGCGGCACGTTCGGCTGCCATGTCGAAAGCTTCACGCTGCTGCGGTCCGATGGAAAGACCTATCGCTGCTCGGCATCAGACAACCCGCGCCTGTTTGCGGCCACCATCGGTGGCATGGGCCTGACCGGCCTGATGCTGTCGGCCTCGATCCGGCTGATGCGGGTGCCTTCGCTCGACATCGTCGAGAAGACGACGCCGTTCCGCAACCTGCGCGAATTCTTCGATCTGGCGGCAGCGGCGGACCAGGCCAACGAATATGCGGTCGCCTGGATCGATCAGCTCGCCGGCGGCCGCAACAGCGGGCGCGGACTGCTGTTTACCGGCAACCATGCCGAGCATGGCTCGCATGCGGCCTCGCGCGCCGGCGGCAGTCTTTCCGTGCCGTTCCAGCTGCCGTTCAATGTGCTCAATCGGCCGTTCCTGACCGCTTTCAACGCCGCCTACCGGTGGAAGAAAGGTCGCGCGACCGCGCCGCGCCAGACCGGCTACCACAGTTTCTTCTTCCCGCTCGACGGCGTACGCGACTGGAACCGGCTCTATGGTCCCAATGGGCTATTCCAGCACCAGAGCGTGGTGCCTGAGGAGGCGGCGCGCAGCGTCGTGCCGGAATTGCTAACGGCAGCCCGACGAGCCGGGCAGGGGTCATTCCTCACCGTGCTGAAGCGCTTCGGTTCGATCCGCTCGCCGGCGCTGCTGTCGTTCCCCAGACCGGGTTACACGCTGACACTGGACTTTCCCAACAAGGGAACGGCGACGCTTGCCCTGCTTGGCGAACTCGACCGCATCACGGTCGCGGCCGGAGGGGCGGTCAATCCCTACAAGGATGCGCGCATGGGCGCGGCGATCTTTGCTGCTTCCTTCGCGGACTGGCCGAGGCTGGAAGCGCTGCGCGACCCTGCCTTCATGTCCGATTTCTGGGCGCGCACGGCTGGCGGCATCGACCTGCGGCGGCACGGCGCGGAGGCCGCCGAATAGATAAAAATGGAATGAATCGTGGTTAGCGAATAGTTAATCCCACGGTTTACTCAAAACAGTCTTGTGAGTTCACGAAATATTTTCGGGTTTGTATTACAGGAATTCGCAGGTGGGTGCGCGGGCATGAAATATATCGTCTTCATTCTCTTTACGGTCATGACCAATGCCGCCGCGCAGCTCATGCTGAAGCAAGGCATGATGTCGCTTGGGCCGATCTCGTTCGAGGGCGTCAATCCGCTCATCAAGCTGCTGCAGATCGTCTTCAGCCCCTGGGTCTTCCTCGGGCTCTGCACCTTCGTGATTTCCATGGGCTCGCACCTCTATGTGCTGTCCAAGGTCGAGCTTTCCTTCGCCTATCCCTTCCTCAGCCTTGCCTATGTCGCCGTCGCCATCTTCGCCTATTTCGTGTTCCGCGAGGACCTGAATGGCTGGCGCATCGCCGGCATCGCCTTCATCTGCGTCGGCACGGTGCTGATCGCGCAAAGCGGGCGGGGACATGAGGACCAGACCGCTTCCATCGCGCCCGACAAGATCCCTGTAAACGAGACCGTTCGATGAGACATGTGATTTTCGGCGGTGACGGCTTCGTCGGTCGCCACCTTGCCCCGAAGCTTGTGGCCGACGGCGAAGAGGTCGTCGTCGCCGACATCGCCAGGAACGACCTTGCGCACTACCGCAATGTCCAGTTCGTCCAATGCGACGTCACCAATCCGGCTTCGGTCGCCGCAGTCGGGCTGAAGGCCGACGACATGGTCTACAATCTGTCGGCCAAGATGCTGTCGCCGATCCAGGTGCGCGCGAAGCGACACGACTTCTTCTTTCCAGTGAATTTCCACGGCACCGAGCACATCGTGCAGGCCATGGACAAGGCCGGTGCGTCAAGGCTCGTCCACTACACGACCGACATGATCTACGGCCACACGGTCACCCAGCCGATGACCGAGGAGCATCCGGTCGCACCGCTCGGCGAATATGGCTGGTCGAAGCAGAAGACCGAGGAACTCTGCGCCGAATGGCGCAAGCGCGGTATGTCGATCTCGCTGTTTCGGCCGCGCCTGATCATCGGTCCCGGCCGGCTCGGCATCCTCGAAAAGCTGTTCAAGTTGATCGACTGGAACCTTCCAGTGCCGATGATTGGCTCGGGCAGGAACCCCTATCAGTTCATTTCTGTTTTCGATTGCGCGGAAGCTGCTCGCGCCGCCTGGAAGGCCGGCGTGCCCAACGAGGCCTATAATCTGGGTTCCCTCAACCCGCCGCCGGTGAAGAAATTGCTCGGCGACCTGATCCGCCATGCCGGTTCGAAGTCGATCCTGCTGCCGACGCCCGGTTGGGCGGTCAAGCGCACGCTAGACCTGCTCGACCTGTTGAACATACCGATCATGGATCCGGAACAGTATCTGATCGCCGACGAGGAATGCGTGCTCGACGTGTCCAAGGCCGAGCGTCAACTCGGCTGGGTGCCGCAATATCGCGACGAGGACATGCTGATCGCCGCCTATAGCGAATACCGCGCCAAGAAGGCCGGGCCTGCCGTCGCCACCAAACATGTGCCCGCCGAGTAGCGGTCCCGCCAAACAGTTTTTGGCGCACGACGCTGGTCGTAGCGCGGACAGGAGATTGAAATGACCGTCATGGCCAAGCCCGAACAGACGAATGCGCGCACCATGGTGAGCGCGCCGGCGCTGTCGCCCGCCACCATCGCCAAGCCCGATCTGATCAGCGTCGAGCAAGCCAAGGCGATGGATGTCGCCCGCATGACCGACCTGTTCAAGGCGCATCTCAATCCTGGCCAGCTGCATTTCATGAAGCTGCTCGGCTTCCACAAGGTCAAGATCGAGCGCGCCGAGGGCATGTTCTATATCGACCAGAACGGCCGCAAGATCCTCGACTTCTTCGGTGGATTTGGCTCGCTGGCCTTCGGCCACAACCATCCGCGTATCCTCGAAGCGCGCAAAAAATTCCAGGAGGAGAAGCGCCAGGAAATCGCCATCGCCTTCATGTCGCAATATGCGGCAGCGCTCGCGCACAACCTTGCCAAATGCTCGCCCGGCGATCTCGACATGGTGTTTCTGGGCTCGTCCGGCTCGGAGGCCATGGAAGCGGCGGTGAAGCTTGCGGAGCGCGCGGCGGGTCCGAAGCGGCCGAAAATCGTCTATGCCGAGAATTCCTTCCACGGCAAGACCAAGGGCGTGCTCGGCATCACCGACGGCCAGCTCTACCGGGCCGACTTCAAGATGGCGGACAATACGGTGCGCATTCCCTTCGGCGACATCGCGGCGGTCGAGCGGCTGTTCCGTAGTGATCCGGGGGTGGGCGTCATCGTGCTCGAGACTATCCAGGGCGGCGGCGGCATCATCCAGGCAGAGGCGCAATACTGGCAGAAGCTGCGCGCGCTGTGCGATCAGTATGGCGTGCTGTGGGTGGCCGACGAAGTGCAGTGCGGCTATGGCCGCTCGGGCCGCTTTTATGCCTTCGAACATTACGGTGTCGTGCCCGACGCGACGGCGCTGGCCAAGTCGCTCGGCGGCGGCAAGGCGGCGGTCGGTGCGATGATCGCCAAACGCGACGTTTACATGAAGGCCTACGGCACGCCGAAAACGGCGATGATCCATGCCATGGCAACCTTTGGCGGCATGGGCGAGGCCTGCGTCACCTCGATCGAGGCGCTCAACGTGCTCTATGACGAGGGGCTGATCGACAATGCCGCCGTCACCGGCGACTATCTGCTGCAGCGGCTGCAGGCGCTCAAGGAAAAATATCCGAAGATCATCAAGGATGTGCGCGGCAAGGGTCTTATGGTCGGGCTCGAGTTCCACGACTTCTCGCAGACCTTGCCGATGGTGCTGCGCCCGGTGGTCAGCGTGCTCGACGACAAGCTGAAGGGCTCGCTGTCAGGCTTCGTCGGCGCGCTGCTGCTGCGCGACTACGACGTGCTCGTCGCCTTCACCGAATACAACCGCAACGTCATCCGGCTCGAGCCGCCACTGATCTGCCAGCGCGAGCATGTCGACGCCTTCGTCGATGCCTTCGACAGCCTGCTGTCGCGCGGCATCGTGTCGATCGTGAAGGATTTCGTCAAAAGCCAGGTTCGTTGAGCCATGCTGACCAAGTCTCCCGCTGCGAAGAACCCGCTCGACCGGCTCACCGAGACCGGTCCGGCGTGGGGCGAGGGGACCTATGCGCGGCTGGCCGCACCGATCGGTGCAGCGGCCTTCGCGCTCTACATCCTTCTGACGGCATTCACGGCGTGGGTGATGCCTGACGCCAACTGGGACATGCTGCCCTACCTTGCCATCGCCGAGGAGGGCACCTATCCCGACGCGCAGGCGCTGCACGACTACGCCTACAGCACCGTCAAGGCGGGTGTGTCGGCCAGCGACTACAAGGCGCTGACCGACGATGGCGGCGGCTTTCGCAGCCACATGACGGAGAATGCCGCCGATTTCCATTCGCTGCTCGGCATGTACCGGATCAAATTCCTCTACGCGGAGATCCTGTCGACACTGAGCGCGGTGATGTCGCCGGTCGCGGCGATGCGGCTGGTGCAGGTGTTTTCGGTACTGCTGTTCGGCGCGATCACGCTGGTCTGGCTGCAGAGGGAAAAGGCCCTGGCCTTGGCGCCGGTGGTGGGCGCGGTGCTCATCATGGCTGATTTTGGTGACGCGGCGCGCGCTTCGACACCGGACCTGCTGACGTCGGCGCTGCTGCTCGGCGGGCTCTACGCCTATGTCAGGGGCCGCGAGGCGGCGACGGCGATCCTGCTCTTCCTCGCCTTCATGGTGCGGCCGGACAATATTGTCTTCCTGGCCATATTCGCGGTGCTGCTGGTCGCCTTCCGGCAGAAGGCGTGGGGCGCGCTGGCCGGGTTTGCCGCGTCCTTCGTCGCCTATTTCGCCATTTCGCACTGGGCCCAGCATCCCGGCTGGTGGCCGCATCTGTGGTTCTCCAGCATCGAGCAGCACTACAATATGGACGGGTTCGAGCCGGCGTTCTCGGGCACCGCCTATCTCAGGGCGTTTGCAACATCGCTGCTGCGCGCCGTCAATCTGAACAGCTGGGTCGGCGTTTCCGTGCTGGCACTGGCCGGCTGGTTTGCCGCCGCCCGTGCCGGCTTCCGCCTTGACCGCCGTGCCGGCATTCTGTTCGCGGCACTGGTGCTGGGTGCGCTGGCCAAGTTCACGGTCTTCCCGATTCACGACACGCGCATCTATTTCCCGCATCTGATCCCGCCCTTCCTGCTGCTGGCGCCACCGTTCATGGCGCTGTGGGCAGCCGTGGCCCGAGACCAGCATCGTGCCGCCTTGCACGTCATTCCCGGAGACAAGCCATGAGTTCGCTGTCCAGCCTGGCGCGCATTGCCTTGTCGCTCGGCCTTCCCTCGGGCCTGCTCGATCGCGGGCCGTCGCTGCGCGGCACGAAATTCCTGGCCAAGGCGGCGCTGAAAGCGCGCTTCGGCAGCTCAGGGCAGCCGTTCCAGATGGTCAATGTCGGTGCCTGCGACGGTGCACTGTTCGACGATGTGACGCCGTGGCTGCACAGGATTGCCGGTGCTCGCGCCATGCTGGTCGAGCCGATCCCGTACAATCAGAAGCGGCTGCGCGCCAACTATCCCGACGCCGACCGCTTCATCATCGAGCCGGTGGCCGTCACAAAAACCAAGGGCACGATCACGGTCCACACTTTCGATGCCGTGGCGCTCGAGGCCGGCACGCTGCCGATCGAGTTCATCGGCTGCTCCTCGGTCACCGACACCAATCTGATGTCGGGCAAAAATGCCTGGGGCGAGGCCGACGCCAATTTCAACAAATTCGCGCCGCACCTCAGGGATATCGAGGTGCCGTCTGAAACGCTGCAGGCGCTGCTCGACCGCAACGGCATCAGCCATATCGATGCCTTCCTGGTCGATTGTGAGGGTGCCGACTGGATCGTGTTCGAACAGCTTGATCTGAAACGCTACCGCCCCGGGATGATCAAGGTCGAGGTCGGCGCGTTGCCGGCCACCGAGATCGGCCAGGTCGTGGTCAAGCTGAAGACAGCGGGCTACCAGGTCGGTTTTCAGGCCGAGGACGTTTGGGCCTTCGCCTAGCGGCTGGCGTTTTTTGCCCGATCCGGATCGGGTCGCGCCACACCCGCAGCGTGTCGCAAACAGGCGGTAGCGCCGTGCCTGTCGTCTGCATATTGTGCGCCGATCAAACGGGCGCCGACGCTGCCCGCAATAGCATCTGGAGTCGCGGGCAATGGCAGAGTTTCCGAAAAAGGCGAAGGTCGTCATCATCGGCCTGGGCGGTATTGTCGGCGCATCGATCGCCCATCACCTGATCGAGCGTGGTTGGTCCGACATTGTCGGCATCGACAAGTCGGGCATTCCGACCGATATCGGCTCGACCGCGCACGCTTCCGACTTCTGCTACACCACCAGCCACGATTTCCTGTCCTGCTGGACGACGCTCTATTCCATCGATTTCTACGAGAAGATGGGGCACTACGCCCGCATCGGCGGCCTCGAAGTGGCGCGCGTCGGCGACGACAGCCGCATGGACGAGATCAAGCGCAAGATCGCCTCGGCGAAGGCCTTTGGCACGCGCGCGCGCCTGATCGAACCGGCCGAGATCAAGGAAAAATTCCCGCTGATCGAAGAGGGGATGGTGCAGGGTGGCCTTTGGGATCCGGACGCAGGTCTGGTCATCCCGCGCTCGCAGACCGTCGCCGGCAAGCTGGTCGACCAGGCTGAAGCGTCGGGCAAGCTGAAATCCTTCGCCAACACGCCGGCCAAGTCGCTCGTCGTCAAGGACGGCCGTATCAGCGCCGTGGTGACCGATCGCGGCACCATCGAGGCCGACTATGTCATCGTCTGCGCCGGCATCTGGGGCCGGCTGATCGCGGAAATGGTCGGCGAGGATTTGCCGGTCATGCCGATCGACCATCCGCTGACTTTCTTCGGGCCGTACAACGAGTTCGCCGGCACCGGCAAGGAGATCGGCTGGCCGCTGCTGCGCGACCAGGGCAACTCGGCCTATATGCGCGACACAGGTGACCCCAAGACCGCCGAGGGCGGCCAGATCGAGTGGGGCTATTACGAAGAAAACAACCCGCGCCTTTGCCATCCGCGCGATCTGCTGGAGAAGCATGAGGCACGGCTGTCGCCGTCGCAGCGTGACCTCGACATGGAGCAGATCCTGGCGCCGCTCGAGCGCGCCATGGAGCTGACGCCAATCCTGGGCGAACTCGGCTACAACGAAAGCCATTCCTTCAACGGCCTGCTGCAGGTGACCGCCGATGGCGGCCCGTCCATGGGCGAAAGCCAGAAGGTGCGGGGCCTCTGGTATGCCGTCGCCATCTGGGTCAAGGACGGCCCCGGCATGGGCAAGCTTATCGCCGACTGGATGACGGACGGCCGCACCGCGATCGACCATCATGCCATCGACTATGCGCGCTTCTACCCGCACCAGACGAAGGAGCAGTTCATCTGGGATCGCTGCACCGAGACGGCGATGAAGGTCTATAATCCCGCGGTGCATCCGCGCGAGCCGTTCTCCAAGGCCCGCAATATCAGGCGCTCGCCGTTCTGGGAGCGCGAGAAGGAACTCGGCGGCTACTTCATGGAACTGGGCGGCTGGGAGCGTGCGCATGGTTACGCCGCCAACGAGCACCTGCTTGAGAAATATGGCAACCGCGTTCCCGTACGCGAGAACGAGTGGGACAACCGCCATTTCTGGCGCGTTTCCAATGCCGAGCACCTGGCGATGAGCGAGGATTGCGGCATCGTCAACCTGTCGCACTTCTCGATGTACGACGTCGAAGGACCCGACCATGTCGCGCTGCTGGAATGGCTGTGCGCGGCCAAGATCGGCGGCGACAACAACATCGGCAAGGGCATCTACACCCACTTCCTCGACGAGGAAGGCATGGTGCGCGCCGACTTCACCGTCATCCGCATGGCGGATCGCTGCCGGGTGATCGATGGTGCCGACGCCGGTCCGCGCGACTTCCGCTACATGCAGCGCACCGCGCAGGACAAAGGCTTTGACGCCACCATCACCGATGTGACGGAGAAATACGTCACCATTGGCATCTGGGGGCCGAATGCCCGCACCACCTTGCAGAAGGTGGTCGAAAATCCGGAAGGCCTTTCGCCGGAGAATTTCCCCTTCGCGGCGATCAAGCCGGTGAGGATCGGCGGCAAGGATGTCACTGCCTTCCGCATCTCCTATGTCGGCGAGCAGGGCTGGGAACTGCATATGCGCTACGAGGATGGCCTCGCCGTCTGGGACGCGCTGCGCTCGACCGGCGTCATGCCGTTCGGTGTCGAGACCTATGCCAACACGCGCCGCATGGAAAAGAGCCTGCGCCTGCAGAACGCCGACCTTCTGACCGAATACAATCTGCTGGAAGCCGATCTGGCGCGGCCGAAGGTCAAGGAGAACGATTTCTGCGGCAAGGCTAAGCATGTGGAGTATCGCGCCCGCGAGCACCAGCCGGCGACTTTGTGCACGCTGGTGATGACCGAAAACACCGATTCCAAGGGCGTGGCGCGCTATCCCGTGGGCACCATGCCGGTGCTGGATCCCGACACGGGCGAAACGCTGGTCGACGAACTCGGCCGCCGCTCCTTCACCACCTCGGTCGCCTACGGGCCGACGATCGGCAAGAACATCGCGCTTGCCTATCTGCCGCATTCGTATGCGCAGGAAGGCCGCAAGCTCAATGTCGAGTATTTCGGCGAGACTTATCCGGTCGAGGTCGCCGGCGTCGGCTACAAGCCGCTTTACGATCCGGAAAACCTCAAGCCGCGCAGCTGAGGTTCGGCCGGAGCAACCGACCGACCACAAAAGCCTGGCTTCGAGCCGGGCTTTTGTCTTTTTAAGCCCGGGATTTTCGCTTACCCTCGCGGCATGCCTGCTTTATCGCGCGCAAGACATCTCCTTTCCGGCTGCGCCGCGCTGGCGCTGATGCTCTGGCTGACGCCAGGGGCTAGCGCGGACGAGCCCGTCGATGTCGAGTTGGTACTGGCGGTCGACGTTTCGCTGTCGATGTCGGCGGACGAGCTCGAGATACAGCGTCATGGCTACGCGGCGGCGCTGACGCATGACAATGTGCTGCAGGCGATCGCCGATGGCGCCCATGGCAAGATCGCTGTCACCTATGTCGAGTGGGCCGGCACCACATGGCAACGCGTCATCGTTCCCTGGACTGTCATCGCTAACCGTGCCGACGCGGAGCGGGTGGTCGCGCAATTGTCCGCGCAGCCGCCGAACAGCGCGCGGCGCACCTCGATCTCCGGAGCGCTGGAATTCGGCAGCGACCTCTTCGCCGAAAGCGGCTACGAGGGGACCAAGCGGGTCATCGACATTTCCGGCGACGGACCCAACAACCAGGGCGCGCCGGTCAATCTCACCCGCGACGGCGTGGTCAGGCAAGGCATCGTCATCAACGGCCTGCCGCTGATGACCCGAGGCGGCCTTTCCGGCGCCTACGACGTCAACGATCTCGACCGCTACTATAGCGACTGCGTCATCGGTGGTCCTGGAGCCTTCATGATCCCGGTCAATGACTGGACGCAATTTCCCGAAGCCATCCGCCGCAAGCTGGTGCTGGAGCTTGCCGGCCCGGCCTCACCGCAATGGGCGGCGGAGGAGGCTGATCATCCGCCGGTGGTGCTGGCGCAGGACAAGCCCGCCGCCGACTGCCAGATAGGCGAGAAAATGTGGCGCAACCGCAGCTGGATGCTCGACAGCCGCTGAGCCGACCGAGCCGACCTGCGGTGACGACGGGCACGATCGCATTTCATCGGCCGGGGCCGTTGCTGGCGACTATCCATGGGGCAGGGCTTCAATCCTGCCCGGCGCGAGCGGTGAGGCGAGCCTGCTGGCAGCGGCCGAACACGTTCCTGTTGATTGACAAGCCGACAGGCGTCTGTGAACAATTTCGCCCAGAGAAACAAAAGGGGAACCGACATGAACAGGACCGCCGTTTTCGCCGCGACTTTGACGCTTGCCGCCGGTCTGTCCGCGCCGGTGATGGCCGCCACATCGGTCACCATCGGAATCAGTGGCTGGACCGGCTTCGCACCGCTGACCCTTGCCAAGCAGGCAGGGCTCTTCGAGAAGCACGGCCTCGACGTGACCTTGAAGAAGGTGCCGCAGGCCAGCCGTCCGCTCGCCATCGCCAGCGGCGACCTGCAATGCGCCGCCACCACGGTCGAGACCTGGCTGGTGTGGAACGCCAGCGGGGTGACCACCAAGCAGATCTTCCAGCTCGACAAATCCTATGGCGCCGACGGAATCGTCGTGCGCAACGACATCAAGACGGTCGCCGATCTCAAGGGCAAGAACGTCGCCTCCTCGGCCCCAGGCACGTCGCCCTATTTCCTGCTCGCCTGGGTGCTGAACAAGAACGGCATGTCGACCAAGGACGTGACCGTCGTCAATCTGGAGCCGGACGCGGCGGCGCAGGCCTTCCTCGCCGGCCAGAACGATGCAGCGGTCACCTATGAGCCGTTCATCTCGGCCGTGCGCGACAAGGCCGACCAGGGCCACATACTGGCGACCACGCTCGACTATCCGATGGTGCTCGACACGGTCGGCTGCACGCCCGAATTCCTCAAGGCCAATCCCGACGCCGCCAAGGCGCTTGCCGACAGCTATTTCGAGGCGCTCGATCTGATCAAGAAGGATCCGCAGAAATCCTACGAGATCATGGGCGCCGACGTGAAGCAGTCGGCCAAGGAATTCGAGGATTCGGCGAAGTACCTGAAATGGGCCGACAAGGCCGAAAACAAGCAGTTCTTCACCAAGGAATTCCAGGATTTTTCCAAGACAGCCGGCGACCTGCTGCTGCAGATGGGGCTGATCAAGGAAGCGCCCGACGTCGCCACGCTGGCCGACACCAGCGCGGTGGCCAACTGACCGTCCGGGCTTTGCCATCCCGAGGCGGCGCCTGGCGCCGCCTCTCTCCTGGACACATGACCATTTGATGGGGACGATGTGAAGATGCGCCCCTTGCATCCAGTCTCGCCTAGCCTGCGAACCGTGCTCGGCATTTCCTTTTTCGTGCTGTTTATTGCCTTCTGGGCCTGGATCACGCTTGGCGGCCACGTCAACCGCATCTTCCTCGCCGATCCACTGTCGATGCTCAGGGATGGCTGGCGCCTGCTGGTCGAGGACCGTTTCTGGCTCGATATATTGATCACCATCTGGCGCGTCTTCGGCGGCTTCGTGATGGCCTCGGTCGTCGCCGTGCCGATCGGCATTGCCATGGGCGCCTGGAAACCGGTGGAAGCATTCCTGGAACCCTTCGTCTCCTTCGCCCGCTATCTGCCGGCCTCGGCCTTCATTCCGCTGCTCATCCTGTGGGCCGGCATTGGCGAACTGGAAAAACTGCTGGTCATCTTCGTCGGCTCGGTTTTCCAGATCATCCTGATCGTCGCCGTCAAGGTCGGCTCGACGCGGCGCGATCTGGTCGAGGCCGCCTATACGCTTGGCTCGACCAACAACGGCATCGTCAAACGGGTGATCATGCCGGCCAATGCGCCCGAAATCGCCGAGACGCTGCGCCTAGTGCTCGGCTGGGCCTGGACCTATGTCATCGTCGCCGAGCTGATCGGCTCGTCCTCCGGCATCGGCTACATGATCATCAACAGCCAGTCGCGGCTGGCGACCGGGCAGATCATCTTCGGCATCATCGTCATCGGGCTGATCGGGCTGTTATCCGATTTCGCCTTCAAGGCGCTCAACCGCTTGCTCTTTCCATGGAGCCTGGCGTGAGCAAGCTTCTCATCGAGGGCGTCTCGCGCACCTTTGCCGGCGTGCGCGGCGGACTGCCGGTCAAGGCGCTGATGCCGATCGACCTGGCGGTCGCCGCCAACGACTTCATCACCATCCTGGGGCCGTCCGGCTGCGGAAAGTCGACGCTGCTCAGGATCGTCGCCGGTCTCGAGGCGCCGAGCGAAGGCCGCGTGCTGCTCGACGGCAAGGCGGTGACCCGGCCGGGGCCGGATCGCGGCATGGTCTTCCAGTCCTACACGCTGTTCCCGTGGCTGACGGTGGCCGAAAACATCGCCTTCGGCCTGCGCGAACGCGGCATGGCGCCAAAGGAACTGGACGACATCGTCGCCTCCTATGTCGATCTGGTCGGGCTGAAAGGGTTCGAGAACCATTGGCCGAAGCAGCTGTCCGGCGGCATGCAGCAGCGCACGGCGATCGCCCGGGCACTGGCCAACGATCCGGAGATCCTGTTGCTGGACGAACCCTTCGGCGCGCTCGACAACCAGACACGCGGGCTGATGCAGGAGCTGCTGCTCGGCATCTGGGAGCGGCGCAAGAAGACGGTGCTGTTCGTCACCCACGATATAGAGGAGGCGATCTTCATGGCCTCGCGCGTCATCGTGATGACGGCGCGGCCCGGCAGCATCAAGTCGGATGTCGCCATCGACCTGCCGCATCCGCGTCACTACACGCTGAAGACCAGCCCGGAATTCTCGGCGCTGAAAGCGCGGCTGACCGAGGATATCCGTGTCGAGGCGATGCGCACGGCACAGGCGCGGCCGGCCGAGGCCTGATCCGACGATCAGGCCGCCAGCAACTGCTTGCGGTCGACGCGCTCCTGCTGTGGCGAGCGCGCATAGAGTTCGCGGTAGCATTTGGAGAAATGCGAGGCCGAGACGAAGCCGCAGGCGACCGCGACTTCGACCACCGGCATCGAGGACTGGATCAGCAGATGCCGGGCGCGGTCGAGGCGGATTTCCAGATAGTAGCGGGCAGGGGAACGACCCATCTCGGTGCGGAACAGGCGCTCGATCTGGCGACGCGACAGGTCGACATGGTCGGCGATCTCGATCAGCGACAGCGGCTCGGACAGATTGCCTTCCATCAACTCGATAATGGTCAGCACTTTCGAGTTCTGTACGCCAAGTCGGGCGCGCAGCGGCAGGCGCTGGCGGTCGGTCGGGCTGCGCACGCGATCGGTCAGCACCTGTTCGCAGACCCGGTTGACGAGGCCCTCGTCGAAATCGTCGCCGATCAGCTTCAGCATCATGTCGAGCGCGGCGGTGCCGCCGGCGCAGGTATAGATGTTCTGGTCGACCTCGAAGAGGTCGGCAAAGACATTGGCCTTTGGGAACGCCTCGGAAAAGCCCGGCAGGTTCTCCCAATGGATGGCGCAGCGCTTGTTGGACAAGAGGCCGGCGGCGGCAAGGATGTGCGCGCCGGTGCACAGGCCGCCGACGGCGACGCCACGATTATACTCCTCGCGCAGCCAGGCAAAGGCTGACTTGTTCTGGTAACGCTCGACATTGATGCCGCTGCAGACGATGGCCATGTTGGGCCGGTCTGGGCCCGCCATCTTCTTGCGCTCTTCCTCCAGCGAGGTGTTGACCGCGCATTCGACGCCGTTCGATGCGCGCACCGGCTTGCCGTCGATGCTGGCGAGGCGCCAGCGATAGGCCTCGTAGCCGAGCATGCGGTTGGCGGAGCGTAGTGGGTCTAGCGCGGTCGCAAAAGCGATCATGGTGAAATCGGGGATAAGGAAGAACACAAACGATCGCTTGATCGGATGCTTGATGGCGTTCACGGGAACCTCACCTGGCCATGACGCGAACAGGATGTCGCGAATAGCATAGCGACATCAGGAAAAACCTTGGCTGTCAATCGGCTACGCTGCCTCAGTGAGACAAAATTTGCGACATGGGTCGCAAATGGGCAATTGCCGTGCGGTAATGCAACGGCGGGCGGCATCACCTGTCCACGCGACAGGCAAAATGCGCAAAGGCAAAACAAAAACGCCGCCGTGGCCAGAGCCAGGCGGCGTTACAGTCTTGAAGCGGCGGCAGGGAGACGCTGCTCTGGAAAAATGCTCAGGCGACGAAGCCGAGGCGAGCCGCGGCCATCGCACCGGTCTGGCCGGGCATCGTGTTGGCAAGGCGCTGACGCTCGAGAGCGGTGGTCAGGTTCATTTCGCGGCGGGTAAAGAGGCGGGCAAAAAGCTTCATCATCATCTCCTATCGGTTGCTCAGACGGGTCGCCTTCGCTTGATGGAGTGGGGCAGCTCGTTTGCTGGCGCTGATATAGGCTTGTGCTTCGTGAAACTAAATCGCAAAAACGAAGCGCTTGATATGAAATGCGACACCAAATGCGACAAATTTGGGCAAACTGCTTGAAATTTGTGATTGTTTACAAGGCATTAAATCGAAATCAGGGCTGCTATGCGGCTTGCTCATATGCGCCATGCGTTGGCGGCATGGCTTCAAAACTCATTTGAACGCAAATAAAATAGAGAAGGCCTGCCGGGCTGGGTGCGCGCAGCAGGCCTTCAGCGTTTGGTACACACGATCTACTTTGCTCCAGCCCAGGATCCAACGCCGTTGCGAGTGCCGGTCTTGGTGTCGGAAGCCTCAGGCCAGCCGATATCCTTCTGCAGTTCGATCGGCAGGGAGCGGATGGCGCGTTCGGTCTGGTAGCGGGCGCGTGCCGCGCTGAATTCAGTCGCGATGCGACCGAGGGACGACAGGATAGACATTTCATTCTCCTTTGATGATCGGCCGGAGCCATTCCGACCTTCGATGGGCGGAGTCTTACACGCGGCGTGTTCCAACCCCATTTCATTTCGATTGCAGGTCTGTGTCATGGTCGTTTCGTGGCTGCTTGTGGCAGCAACCTCAATCGATGGAGTTGACTATCCTCCTCATCCGGTGTTCAATCAAACGAAATGGAATGATGCTTTGTATCAGAAAAATTGAAGGTCGCTTCCCATGAACGCCCCGCTCAATCACCCGCTGCCACTGCTCGATCTCGACGTTTTGCGCACTTTCGTGGCAATTGCCGAGACCGGCAGCTTCACCACCGCCGCCAACGCCGTCTTCCGCACACCGTCCGCGGTCTCCATGCAGATCAAGAAGCTGGAGGACATTCTCGGCCGTTCGGTGTTCGCGCGCGACGCGCGTTCCGTGTCGCTGACGACGGATGGCGAGATGCTGCTGGGCTATGCCCGCCGGCTGTTGTCGATCAACCGCGAGGTCGTGTCGAAGTTCATCATTCCCGAGATCGTCGGGGTGGTGCGGCTCGGTTCGCCGGATGATTACGGCGAGCGCGTGCTGCCGCATGTGCTGAAGCGTTTCGCGCAGTCGCACCCCTCGATCGCCGTCGACGTCACCATCGACCAGAGCAGCAATCTGCGCCGGCGCATGGACGACCGCGCGCTCGACATCACGCTTCTGACCAACTCCTACAAGACCAGCGCGCTCGGCGCCGAGGTGCTTTTGACCGAACCGATCGTGTGGGCCGGTGCCAAGGGCGGCTGCGCGCATCTGCGCGAACCCTTGCCGGTGTCATTGTGGGAGGAGGGCTGCGCCTGGCGGGCCGGTGCGCTCGAAGCGCTGGGACGCGAGGGTCGCAACTACCGCGTCGCCTATATGAGCGCGCATACGGCAGGCCAGCGTGCCGCGATCATGGCCGACCTCGCGGTCGCGCCGCTGCCGCGATCATTTCTCGGCAACGACATGGTCGAGCTCTGCCCGAAGGACGGCATGCCCGATATCGGCACCTACAATCTTGCCATGGTGGTGGCGCCGGACGCCAGCGCCCCGGTCAAGGCCGTCGCCGACCACATCCGCGCGACTTTCGAAGTGTTCCGGGAAACCGGCAAGTTCTGATCCGTCACCGGATCGAAAGCGCTATTCCACCGCCTCGGCGGAGGGCGCTTGAAACCTCGTATTCCCGTCTTGCCTGACTGGCCCGTCTTGCCTGACCGGTGAGCGGTTCTCGCCGAGGAACATAATGATGTGCTGGCGGGCGCGACGCGATTCCGGCATGTCGATCAGCGGCCAGGCGTGGAACATACCTTCCTCGTGGACGACATCGATCTCGACGCCGGCGGCGCGCGCCTTTTGCGCGAAGATCAGATTGTCGGGGGTGAGAAGATCGCGCGAGCCGGTCAAAAGCAGCGTTTTCGGCAGCACCGACAGGTCGCCATAGATCGGGCTGATGTGCCAGTCGCTGCGATCGATGCCGGCGCTGTACATCCGGATCGCTTCGAGGCCGCCCGAGATACCGAGCCAGGGGTCGTTGCGCTCGGCCTCGAACAGGTCGGGGTTGGAAAGCGACATGTCGAGGCCGGGTGAGATCAGCACGTGGCGCGAGGGCAGGGGCAAGCCTTCTTCCGCGGCCATCATGGTCAGCACCACGGCCATGTTTCCGCCGGCGGAATCGCCCATGAAGACGATGTCTTCCGCCTCCGTCTCGTCGAGCATCTGGCGATAGACGTCGCCAACCATGCCGAACATGGCGTGGAAATCGTGTTCCGGGGCGATGGGATAGATCGGCACGGTGATGCCATAGCCCAGCCGGTCGGCCATCTCGGCAATCAGGTGCCAGTGATAGGGCGTGATTTCAAAGACATAGGCGCCGCCGTGCAAATAGAGAATCCGCTTCTGCTCGCCTGCTCTTGGTGCGACTTCGTAGACCGGAAAACCATCGACGGTCCGTGTCTGGATGTCGAAGCGCTGATGCAGCGAAGCCGGTGGATGGTGATCCTCGGTCTTGCGCGCGGCCGCGATCCAGCGCTGCAGGTTTTCCGGGCTGGCAAACGCCTTCTTGCGGCTGTACCTGAGCACGAAGGACACGAGGTGGCTTTTCAAACTTGGCATGCGGATACACGAACTTCGGCTGCAGCCGACTAAGAGAAACCTCCACTATCTCCGAAGATCGTACGCTGGCCCGAAATGTCAAGTTTTGCGCTCTGCCCGCACGGCGGTGTGATCCGCGCCGCTGACGTCAGCGGCGCGGCAAAAGGGCCGTGCGCAGCCGGTTGCTGGTGTCAGCCGGGGATTTCCGAGATCCCCGGCGCCTGCCGAGCAGTTTGCATTTGTCGGAGAAGGTCATCAGCGCGCGGTGCCCAGGAGCAGCGACGTAAGCGCGGCCTGCGGGTCGCTGGGCGGCGATGCCGGCCAGCCAATGTCCTTCTGGACATGCGCCGGCAGGCTGTTCAGCGCGCGGATCGCCTTGTTCCTGGCATGGTTCTGCCTGATGGTCACACCGAACCGGCCGAGATTTTCGAACATCGACATTTTCATCTCCCTTGAAGAACGGTGACGACCGAGGATTATCTTCGGCCGCCGTTCGATGCGGGGTAAATGCGCCTGCCATGTATCGGATGGATTTCGCGAAAACAGCGTTTCGGTTTCCGGATCGGTTCGATCCGGAAACATTTGCGTGCAAATGAGTTTGAGGTTTGAGGCGGCCCGTGAAGGTCGCGTCTATTCGCGGCTGCGCCTTGCCGCGTGGCCTTCGCGCGAGCGCCGGCGCGGGGTGGCGTCGCCGGCGATGCCGTCCTCGCTGACCGTTTTGCGCGGCGGCAGTTTCACCGCCGCCGACAGTTTCGGGAACGGGTCGACCTTGTTGGGCAGCGCCATGGCGTAGACGAAGTGCTCCTGGAATTTCGGTTCCAGCGCGGTCTCGATCTTCTCGATCTGGCTCACCGTCTCCTCGATCTCACGGCGATAGCCGCGGTTCAGGAGCGCCATGCGTGCGCCAGCACCCGCGGCGTTGCCGACGGCCGAGACCTTGTCGAGGTCGCAATCGGGGATCAGCCCCAGCACCATGGCGTATTTCGGATCGATGAAGGAGCCGAAAGCGCCGGCGAAGTGGATGCGGTCGACATGCTCGGTGTTCTGCTTTTCCATCAACAGCTTGGTGCCGGCATAGAGTGCTGCCTTGGCGAGCTGGATGGCGCGCACGTCGGTCTGGGTGATGGTGATCTTCGGTTCGCCTTCCTTCAGCACATAGGAGAAGGTGCGGCCATTGGCGACGACGCGTGGCGAACGCTCGGCCAGCGATCCGTCGACGACGCCGTCCTCTGAAATGATGCCGGCGAGATACATCTCCGCCACGATCTCGATGATGCCGGAGCCGCAGATGCCGGTAACGCCCGTCGCCTGCACGCTTTCCAGGAAGCCCGGCTCGTCGGACCACAGTTCCGAGCCGATGACGCGGTATTTGGGCTCCAAGGTGTCGGGATCGATGCGCACGCGCTCGATGGCGCCGGGGGCGGCACGCTGGCCGCCGGAGATTTCGGCGCCCTCGAAAGCCGGACCGGTCGGCGAGGAGGCCGCCACGACCCGCGCACGATTGCCGAGCACGATCTCGGCATTGGTGCCGACGTCGACGATCAGCATCATCTCGTCCTGGCGATGCGGGCCTTCCGACAGCGTCACCGCCGCTGCGTCGGCGCCGACATGGCCGGCGATGCAAGGCAGCATATAGAGGCGCGCACCCTGGTTGAGCTTGAGGCCGATGTCGGAGGCCTTGATACGCACCGCGCCCGAGACGGCGAGCGCGAAGGGGGCGCCGCCGAGTTCGGTCGGATCGATGCCGAGGAACAGATGGTGCATGATCGGATTGCCGACGAAGACGGAATCCAGGATATCGTTGCGCTGGACATTGCCCTCCGCGCAGACCTTGTCGACAAGGCTGGAGATCGCCTCGCGCACGGCCACCGTCATGCCTTCGCGGCCGTCCGGGTTCATCATCACATAGGAGACGCGGCTCATCAGGTCCTCGCCGAAGCGGATCTGCGGGTTCGAGGTGCCGGACGAAGCGGCGACGCGGCCCGACAGCAGCGACACCAGATGCATGGCAATGGTGGTCGAGCCGATGTCGCAAGCCAGCCCGTAGGCCTCGTTCTTCAGGCCCGGCCACAGCGCGATGACGCGCGCGATGTCGCTGTCGGCATCCTTGTGGATGGCGGCGGTGGCGGTCCAATTGCCCTTGCGCAATATGCCTTGCACCTGCGGCAGCAGGTAGAAATCGAATTCGAGGTTTTTGAAACCCCAATCCTTCATCAATGCGATCTTCAGCCGGTCGAGGTCGCCGAGCGGCTTGTGCATGTCGGGCTCTTCGATCTCGACATAGCACATGCGGATCGCCGTATCGCGGGCGATCACCCTGGTGTCGGCATCCTTGCGGATGGTCTGCGCGTTGATGACCGTGTCCTGCGGCACGTCGATGACGAGGTCGCCGAGGATCTGCGCCGAGCAGGAGAGGCGACGCCGCTCAGGCAGGCCGCGCACACGCTCGTAGCGCTCTTCCTTAGGCCCTTTGGGCGAGATGTGGTCGTTGGAGGAGACGATCTTGTGCTTGGCGAAATTGCCTTCCTGCACCTCGATCTGGCAGCGCCCGCACGTGGCGCGGCCGCCGCACACGCTCTCGACATAAACGCCGAGTTGGCGCGCGGCATCGAGCACCGGCGTGCCGACAGGAAACCGCCCGCGCTTGCCCGACGGCATGAACAGCACGAGTGGATCGGTAATGTTGGCAGGCGAGTTCATGCGTACACGTGTCTCGGAAGGGATTGTCGATACCGTTTAACGGATCGTTTCACTATTGGGCGGAGTGTCTGATGGTCCAGAGGCCAATCATGTCCGATCTCCTGCTGTCCAGCATATTCACCGCTTTTACCATGGTGCGGGTGCTGAAGGGCCCGTGGCTGCGCAATCCGCAATATCTGGCCACCGGAATTCTCGGCGCGATTGTCGCGGTGCTGCTGCTGCACGGGCTGTGGCCCGCCTATGGCGATGACTTCGTCATAGGCGGCGTAACCGGCATATTCGGCTCGTGGGCGGGAATGGCGTTGTTCGACGCCATATTGGGCATCGCCTGACCGCAACGCAGACGCGTCCGACCGCATCGATGATGCGATCGGTCCAGCGTGATTTGCAGTCCGGTTCACGATTGCGCGCTTACCCCCGACCCATGCGGGCTTCGCGGCCGCCGCGACGGCGGCCACCGTTTGCAGCGCCATCGCCTGGCGCATTGACCTGCGTCGGCGCCGCGACCGCATGGCCGCCTTCGGCCGGCTTGTAGTCCTTGTAGGTCCTGATCCAGTTGGTGCAGTTCTCGTCGGTGCCGTTGAGCACATTGGCGCCGCGCACGGCTTCCATTTCCTGCGGACGCACCGGGTTCATGATGGCTGATGTCATGCCGGCGCCGATCACCATCGGGATGAAGGCGGCGTTGATGCCATGGCGATGCGGCAGGCCGAAGGAGATGTTGGACAGGCCGCAAGTTGTGTTGACCTTGAGCTCTTCGCGGAGCCGACGCAGCAGCGCGAACACCTGGCGACCGGCATCGCCGAGCGCGCCGATCGGCATGACCAGCGGATCGACGACGACGTCGTGCGCGGGAATGCCGAAATCGGCGCAGCGCTGGACGATCTTCTTGGCGACGGCGAAGCGCACGTCCGGATCCATCGAAATGCCGGTCTCGTCATTGGAAATGGCGACGACCGGGACGTTGTATTTCTTGATCAGCGGCAGGATGGCTTCGAGCTTTTCTTCCTCGCCGGTGACGGAATTGACCAGCGGGCGGCCCTTGGCGACCTTGAGTGCCGCCTCGATCGCGGCGGTGACCGAGCTGTCGATCGACAGTGGCAGGTCGACGAGACCCTGGACGATCTCCAGCGTCTGCACCAGCAGCGCCGGCTCGGTGGCGTTGGGGTCGACGGCGGTGACGCCGGCATTGACGTCGAGCATGGTGGCGCCGCAGGCGGCCTGTTCCAGCGCGTCCTTGATGACGGTCTCGAAATTGCCGGCGACCATCTCGGCGGCGAGCTTTTTGCGACCGGTCGGGTTGATGCGCTCGCCAATCACGCAGAAGGGCTGGTCGAAGCCGATGATGATTTCTCGTGTCGCCGAGGCAACGATGGTCCGGGTCATGAAATCTCTCCGTCGTGATATAAAGAGTTCTTTATATCGTTATCTCTTTTCGATCAAGCGAATGGTGGTCCCCCGCGCGGATCAATGCGCGGTCTTCACCATATCCACCTGGGTTTCGGTAATCTCGTCGTGCAGGATGTGGTCGAGCCGGTCGGCAACCATCTGGTCGTCGCGACGGATTTCGCGCTTCCAGGGCTGGCGGCCCTTGAGCACGCCCGATTCATCGACGATCTCGGCGACATATTCCTCCTGGCGGTAGGCCATCACATGGATGCCCGAGATGCCGGGGATTTCCTTCACCTCGTTGATGATGTCGATGCAGAGCTGCTTGCCTTCCTTCTTCTGGTCCTGCGCGCCTTCCAGCCGCTTGATGACGGCATCCGGGATGTGGATGCCCGGCACGTTGGAGCGGATCCACTTGGCGGTCTTGGCCGAGGCGAGGGGGCCGACGCCACACAGGACGAACACTTTTTCGGTGTGGCCGAGATCGCGCGCCTTCTGCATGAAGGTCCTGAACATCGGCACGTCGAAACAATACTGCGTCTGCACGAACTGCGCGCCGGCGGCGATCTTCTTGCCGAGGTGGATCGGGCGGAAATCGAAGGGCGGCGCGAACGGGTTGACGGCAGCGCCGAGGAAGACCTGTGGCGGCGTCGTCAGCTTGCGGCCGGACAGGAACTTGCCGTTGTCGCGCATGATGCGGACGGTCTCGAGCAGCGACATGGAATCGAGGTCGAACACCGGCTTGGCGCCGGGCTGGTCGCCGGCCTGCACGCCGTCGCCGGTCAGGCACAGCATGTTGGCGACGCCCATGGCGGCACCGCCCAGCACGTCGCCCTGGATGGCGATGCGGTTCTTGTCGCGACAGGCGATCTGCATGATCGGGGCATAGCCCATCCGGGTCAGCAGCGCGCAGATGCCGACCGAGGACATGTGGCAGTTGGCGCCGGAGGCATCGACGGCATTGATGGCGTCGACCCAGCCGTCGAAGATCTTGGCCCGGTTGTAGACGTCCTCGGGGTCGGCGCTGTCGGGAGGATTGAGCTCGGTCGTCACGGCGAATTCACCGCGCCGCAGCACACGCTCCAGCCGGCCGCGGGACGAATGGCCGGGCAAGGGATCGAGCGGCAGATGGATGCCGGCCGGGTTCTCGTCGCGCTGACGGGCGCTCATGCGGCGGCTCCGGTCTTTGGCGCGGCCGCGGTTTCACGGGCGGCGGCGGCCTGCGCGGTGACCCGCAGCCAGGCGGAGGTTTCGCGCAGCGACTGGTCGACCGGCTTCTGCACGGTCAGGATCTTGTCGGAGTTGACCATGTTTTGCGAGCCTTCCCAGGCCTTGACCCAGACGCAGGGCATGTCGGGCTCGACCTCGCAATTGCCATTGGCCCGCACGCCGCCGCAGGGGCCGTTGCGCAGCTGCTTGGGGCAGTTCATCGGGCATGACATGCCGGTCGAGGACAGGATGCACTGGCCGCACATGCGGCAGTCGAACATGAACCCCTTGACGCGCTTCTCGACGAATTTGATCGGGGCCTCGACACGGCCGTAGCCGATGCCTTTCCACAGGGGATGGAGGAGCAGGAACATGTCGGCGAAACGGGAATAGAACCATTCGAGCAGGCGCGAATGCCGGATCGACCACAATCTCACCGCGAAGGAGCGCTGCACGCGCCGCTGCGGCGACACGTCGGCCGGCTTGTAGTCGGATTTCGGCGCCGCCTTCTTGACCAGGGTGGCCTGGGTAACCGTTGGTTGGGTCTCAGACATTTTCTTTGCCGCCCGCCTTGACCAGAGCGACCAGCCGCTCACGGTCGTATTTCGCGTCGAGGTCCTGGAAAGCCTTCTCGACCTCGGCTTCGAGATCGTCGCCGACTGGAACCGGATCGGCCTTGCGCCATTCGGCCAGATAGTCGTCGGTGCCGCCGGCGCCGGTGCGCATGGCGCACATGTCGATGGCCTCGGTGAAGCGCAACGGCAGCTCGCGCTTGGCATTCTGCCGGCCCTTCTTGACGATGACCTGGGCAGGGATGTCGCGCCAGTAGACGACGATAAGATCGGCCATGAATTCTCGCTCCTCGATCTCAGAGCATTGCCGGATGCGCAATGGACCCGCTTGTTATGGGACGACGCGCGCGCATTCAAAAGCGACGCATTTCAATGTCGTAAAATGAAAGGTGTGTTTATTCGTTCGCGGGGCGCACCGGCGGCAGGGTCGGCGTGCCGAAAAGTGGCCGCTCCTCGTGCGACACCGAGGCTGATGAGACCCTACCAGATTCCGGTTCTGAGGCCGGTCCAGACGTAGAACCAGATCGTCGGATGATACCACTGTTTGGAAGGCAGGCCGGGATCGAAAGTCGTGAGTCTTCCGGCCAGTGCATCGCTGACGGCCTCGACGCAGATGTCGCGCGAGAACGCCGTCTGGCGGAGCGCGTGACTTGAGATGGTGTCGCCTTTTTTCGGTCTGCCGCGCGCCTGCTTCAGCACGCCGCCAGTGTCGACGCCAGCGTCGACGAGATGGACGGTCGTGCCGAAATTCTGCGCATCACCGGAGACAAGAGCCCAATAGCCGCCATTCATGCCGCGATATTTCGGCGTGATGCCGGCATGGTAGTTCAGCACCGGGCAGGGCATTTTGCGCAGCATCTCGGCCGAGATCAGTCGGCAACCGTTGAGCAGCACGACGCCTGGCTGGATCTTCTGGATCGCCTGCAGGCACTCAGGCCCATTGGCCGACGCTACGCGGATGATCTCCTGGCCTGGTCGCGGCTCAACCTCAAGTCTCTCCTCGGCAATCAACCGCGCGCCATGGCTGACCAGGAGCCGCTTGCCCAACCTGCTCAGCACCATCGTGCCAAGTTGGCCCATGGCCGAGACCCAACCCTGGCGGCGAGCCCGACCACGCAGCAATTGCTTTTTGGATTCAGGGGTTTCGAGGATGACGCTGACAGGGCCAACGCGATCGGCGATAGCGTTGATCATGGCCCAGACATGCTGGCCGCCGCCGGTCACGACGACGATCGGCGCACTGGTTGCGACCGGTGAAGACATAGCCCGCTTTCCTGCCTTGCACGCGGCCGGCTGCCGCATGCTGGCCGGATTTGTGCCGGAATGGGGTTAAATCTTGATGACCACGCTCAGCGCTTGAACTCGATGATGTCGAGCTTCGATTCGTAGTAGGGCGCGGGAAGTTCGATACGCCATTCGCCGGCACCGGTGCGGAAGGCATAGCCGACCTGGTCGGTCTGCGGGCCGCTGCCATAGGGCTTTGCCCGATCATTGTTGACAGAACCGGAGCCGAGATAGATGGCGCGCTTCTCGTTGTCGTCGAAAAAGCGGCCTTGGGTGCGCTGCGAGCCGCTGATCTTTTCAAGCCGCCAGCCGGAACCATCGTCGGTCACCTTGCACTTGAACCAGCCATAGATGACGAGCGGGCTCAAACCGCCCGCCTTGATGGTGCGGCACTTCCAGTTGCCGGTCAGGTCCTTGTCGGAGAACGACACCAGCGGCTTGGCCAGCAAGGCATCCAGCTGTTTGACCTCGGGCGGGCTGCCCGCTTTCGCCTCGGCGAGCGCCGCCTTGCGCGTCTCGCCATAGTTGTCGAGGCGGACCTTGTCGGCGGGCGTGATCAGCTTCTGCACCTGGCCGTCGGCAAGAGCGGGCAGGGTGCAGCAGAGCAGTCCGATGGCGGCAAAAAAGGGACGAAGGATCATCTGGAACTCCCTGGAGTCTGCAAAAATGGCAGTTGATGTCTGGAGCGGCGCCGTTGCCGGCCGATGGCTGATTTTATCGGGTCGATTGCGTCTGTCATCCGTGCTTAACAGCGTCGCCGTCAGAAATCATGGTGTGACACATGCGAATCTTGCTCACGGGATCGTCGGGTTGGCTGGGCAGCGCGCTGGCGCCGCGCCTGCGCGCGCTTGGCCATGAGGTGATTGGCCTCGACCCTGTTCCTTCGGTGGAAACGCAGATGATCGGCTCGATCGCCGATCGCGATCTGGTCATGCGGGCAGTCGGGGATAATCGAATCAAAGCCATCGTTCACAGCGGCGCGCTGCACAAGCCCAATATAGAGAGCCGCACCAACAGCGATTTTATCGCCACCAATGTGCAAGGCACGCTGAACCTGCTCGACGCGGCGGTGGCGAGCGGCGTGCAGCGCTTCGTCTTCACCTCGACCACCTCCCTGATGATCTCGCAGGCGATACGCGACGGCTTCAAGGGCGGTGCGCGCAAGGCCGCCTGGCTGACCGAGGCGATGTCGCCCGAGCCGCGCAACATCTATGGTGTCACCAAGCTTTCGGCCGAACATCTCTGTCGCCTCTATCATCTGCAGCATGGCCTGCCGGTGGTCGTGCTGCGCACGGCCCGTTTCTTTCCCGAAGCCGACGACATGGCGCATACGATCGAACAGTCTGACGCCAACACCAAGGCGAACGAATTGCTGTTCCGCCGGTTGACAGTGGAAGACGCGGCGGAAGCCCATGTCGCGGCATTGGAGAAGGCGCCGCAGCTCGGTTTCGATACTTTTATCATTTGTGCGCCGACGCCGTTCCAGCCCGATGACTGCGATGCGCTGATCAGGGATGCACCAGCCGTCGTCGCGCGCTATTTCCCCGACTTTCCGGCGCTCTATGCGCGAAAGGGCTGGTCGATGTTTTCCTCCATCGACCGGGTGTACGACGCGTGGCGGGCGAGAGACCGGCTGGGTTTTGTCTGCAGAACGAGTTTTGCCGATGTTCTGGCGGCGCTGAGGGCGGAGGAGGAGGCCGCCTAGCGCATTGCGATCAGGCGACCTTCGCTGCCTTCGCCATTTCGACCGTCAGGTCGCCATAGCCGGTGGCGCGCCGCTCATAGGCGAGGCCGAGCAGGGCGGCGGCCTTTTCCGCGACCTTGTCGAGTTCCGGGTCGTCGGTCTGGGCGAGATAGACCAGCTTCTCGTAGTTGCCGAAATAGTCCTTGATCAGTTCCGGGTGCTTGTCGAGGCCGAGCGGCTTCATGAAGAAGGCATCGAACTGGCGGCACAGGAAGTCCGTCATATAGAAGGACATCATGTCGTCTTCGGCGACCTTCGCATAGGCCTCCATGCCTTGATAGAAGGCGAAGCAGTGCGGGCCGGCCATCCGCTCGACGCCATGCTTCTCGATGACGCGGTCGAGCAGGCCACCTGTGCCGCAATCGGCATAGCCGACGAAGATGTTGATATAACCCTCCGCCTTGGCCTTCTCGATCGCTCTGTCCATGGCGGGTGCGATGCGGTCAGGATAAAAATGAAACTCGGCCGGCAGGCAGGTCAGTTCCAGGTGAGTGAGCCCGAGCTGTTCCTTGACGGCCAATACCTCGCGCGCAATCATCCCGCAGGCGATGACAAGCAGCCTGTCAGTTTGATTCGGTTTGGTTTTTTGCGTCTTGACCAAGTCGAGCGGCTTTCGCTGCGGGGCTAATTTATCTGTCGAGGGAGACACCGTCCATGAAACTGCTGCGTACCGCGCCGATTGCCATCCTTGCCTGCGCACTTGCACTCACCGCCTGCGCCAACACCATTCGGGGTGTCGGCAAGGATGTCAAATCGACGGCGAGGGCGGTCAAGGACACTGTCGCCAACTGACCGGCAGCCTCTTCCATCATCTGGGTACAAAAAAGCCGCGCTGCAAGGCGCGGCTTTTCTTGTCGTTATCCTGATGCCTTGGGTCAGGCCGAAGCGCGGACATTGTGCTTGCGCTTCATAAAGTCCTTGGCGGTTTCGACCGCCACAGCGGCATCGCGGCAATAGGCGTCGGCGCCGACGGCCTTGCCGAATTCCTCGTTGAGCGGCGCACCGCCGACCAGCACGACATAGTCGTCGCGGATGCCCTTTTCCTTCATCGTGTCGATGACGACCTTCATGTAGGGCATGGTGGTGGTCAAAAGCGCCGACATGCCGATGATGTCGGGCTGATGCTGCTCGATCGCATCGAGATATTTCTCGACCGCATTGTTGATGCCGAGGTCGATGACGTCGAAGCCGGCGCCTTCCATCATCATGCCGACGAGGTTCTTGCCGATGTCGTGGATGTCGCCCTTGACGGTGCCGATCACCATCTTGCCCTGCTTGGGGGCGCCAGTGGCGGCGAGCAGCGGACGCAGGATGAACATGCCGGCCTTCATGGCGTTGGCGGACAGCAGCACTTCGGGAACGAACAGGATGCCGTCGCGGAAATCCTCGCCGACGATGCGCATGCCTTCGACCAGCGCCTCGGTCAGCACCTTGTAGGGCGCCCAGCCGCGCTCCAGCAGGATGCGCGTGCCTTCCTCGATCTCTTCCTTCAACCCGTCATAGAGGTCGTCGTGCATCTGCTGCACCAACTCGTCGTCGGAAAGTTCAGAAAGGATGATCTCGTCGTCGGACATTTTTATCCAGCTCCTCACGGCATCGCGACTGTGTCGCAAGGCACAAAATATTAGCGTTCATACCTAACCCGCAACGGGCGGCTATCCATAGCTGATTTGCGACTTCCCGCAAAAGGAAAGCGACTGGAAAATCTATTGGTTTTCTTGTCGATTTTGCGACAGGCGTTGGCGCGGACGGGCCGTTTCGAATAGGGTGCATGGCTACGATCCGGCGAAAGCCGCGCCATGCGGCCACAACGGCTACGGACCAGCCATCGTCAGGCCAGGCCATATTCAGGGAAGAGCGATCATGAGCGAACACGCGGCAGTCGACCAGGAAGCGTCAAACGCGCGGCGTGGGCGAGGCGCGAGTGGCGGAGCGGCCGCAAGGCGCGCCGCGCGTTCCGGCGGCGGACCGGGCACCCAACTCACCTACATCAAGCGCAAGATCAACATCTATGAGGTGCTCGACGAGGAAGGCCTCGCGCTGATCGAGAAGAACACCGATACGGTGCTCGAAGAGATCGGCATCATCTTCCGCGACGACGCCGAAGCGTTGCAGCTGTGGAAAGAGGCCGGCGCCGACGTCAAGGGCGAGCGCGTGCATTTCCCGAAGGGGCTTTGCCGGTCGCTGCTGAAGACCGCGCCGTCCGTCTATACCCAGCACGCCCGCAATTCCGAACGCTCGGTGCAGATCGGCGGCAATGCCACCGTCTTCGCGCCGGTCTATGGCCCGCCCTTCGTGCGCGACCTTAACGGTGTCAGGCGCTACGCGACGATCGAGGATTTCCAGAATTTTGTGAAACTCGCCTATATGGCGCCGTCGATCCACCATTCGGGCGGCACGGTGTGCGAGCCGGTCGACGTGCCGGTCAACAAGCGCCACCTCGACATGATCTATTCGCACATAAAATATTCGGACAAGCCATTCATGGGCTCGGTGACCGCGCCGGAACGCGCCGAGGACACCGTCGCCATGGCCAAGCTCGTCTTCGGCGACGATTTCGTCGAGAACAACACGGTGCTGACCAGCCTGATCAACGCCAACTCGCCGATGGTGTTCGACGAGACCATGCTGGGCGCGCTGAAGGTCTATTCGCGCCACAACCAGGCCTGCATCGTCACGCCGTTCATCCTTGCCGGCGCGATGAGCCCGGTGACGGTCGCCGGCACGCTGACGCAGGTTCTGGCCGAAGTGCTGGCCGGCGCATCGTTTACGCAGCTCATCCGGCCGGGCGCGCCGGTGCTGTTCGGCACCTTCGCCTCGTCGATCTCGATGCAGTCGGGCGCGCCGACCTTCGGCACGCCGGAGCCGTCGCTGGTGTCCTATGGCGCTGCCCAGCTCGCGCGCCGTCTCGGCCTGCCGTTCCGCACAGGCGGTTCGCTCTGCGCGTCCAAGGTTCCGGATGCGCAAGCCGCCTATGAAAGCGCCAACACGTTGAACTCGACGATCCTGGCCGGCACCAACTTCGTCCTCCACTCGGCCGGTTGGCTCGAGGGCGGGCTGGCGTCCTGCTATGAAAAATTCATGATGGACATCGACCAGCTCGGCATGCAGCAGAAATTCTCCGAAGGCGTCGACCTGTCGGAGAACGGCCAGGCGATGGACGCCATCCGCCAGGTCGGCCCGGGCAGCCACTATCTCGGCTGCGACCACACGCAGGCCAATTTCCAGACGGCGTTCTACCGCTCCAGCATCGCCGACAACAATTCCTACGAGCAGTGGCTGGCCGAAGGCGAGAAGACCGCGCCGCAGCGCGCCAATGAGCTCGCCCGCCGCTGGCTGGAAAGCTACGAGGCGCCGCATCTCGATCCGAGCATCGACGAAGCCCTGAAGGAGTTCATCGCCAAGAAGAAGGGGTCGATGCCCGACGCCTTCACTTGAAAGGAGCCCGAGTCAGGCGGGGCTAAAGTCGCCAACATCATCCACAAGGAAGTCTGGCGGAGCGCCTTCTCCGATCCGGACAAGAAGGGATGATTGCGCGCGGAGGCAGACATGGCTCGAAGGAGTGCTTTCAAGGGGGTCGCGAACGATGTGGTCAGCTCCCTTGTCAGCCGTAACAACGACGTTGACGGGTATTGGGGCATTGGGCTGCTTCATTCGTTGGCGCGGGAGAATTCTACATCCAAAATTCGTATTGATTTGTCAGAAGCGTCGTGTGCGGCACTGCCGGCCTTCGCTTCGCTGATAAGGCGACATCGTTCGATGATCGAAGGGCAAGCGGCAGCCAAGGATTTGAGGTTCCAAGCGTCTTCGATTGAAGTCGAGTTCGATTTGCCAAGAGGCGGCTTCGGTATCGATTTCTGCAGGCGTGACGAGAACCCCTTTAGATGCTCACTGACGATTGTCGATGATCGGGGAAAGGCGTGGAGCCATACTATTTCGGGTTGCTCCCACCCTCACGACCCCGCGCGAGAGTCGCGGAGTTCCAGAGTTTCATAGGGCGACCATGTCCAACATGACGTCCCTTGGACTGCAATCAGACGGTTGCCGATTGGGCTTTGGCGACATCGAAGAGGCCCTAGCCGTCCACGGTCTCGTTCTTCGCGGCGGCTTCAATTTTGCAACAGACGAAGCGCCGCCACTCGGCTTATCGGGCGCGCCGGCGAAATCCGTGCTGCTGGTGGGGCAGGCGGGTGCTGCACCCTGGCCGCATTTCCTGCGCTGGCGGGAACAGCAGCCGTCGACAATCACCAATCCGCTCGACAGCTGGTCGCGGCAGGTCATCGGCGATGTGGCGGAGGCATTCGGCGCGCGCGCCGTCTCTCCCTCCGACAAGCCCTATCTGCCGTTCCAGCAATGGGCGATGCGCGCGGAGGGCCTGAAGCCGTCGCCGCTTGGCATTCTCATGCATCCGCAATACGGGCTTTGGCATGCCTATCGCGGCGCGTTGCTGTTCGAGGACGAGATCGCGCTTCCCGAGCACGGCGAGGCAGTTCATCTCTGCGATGCCTGTGTCGAGAAGCCTTGCCTGAAATCCTGTCCGGTCGATGCATATTCCAGGGCAGGTTTCGCCTATCAGGCCTGCCTGGCGCATGTGCGGGGTGGAAATGGCGAACCGTGCCGGAGCGGCGGTTGCCTCGACCGCAATGCCTGCCCTTACGGCACGGAATATCGCTATCCGCCTGATGTCCAGGCCTTCCATATGGCGGCATTCGCCGATCCGTAATCGTCACGTGATCCTGCACGACATGTTGACCATCAGGCTCAGGGAATGCCTTGCCGTGGCAGGCCGCGTGGATATGTATCGCGCATCTGACAAATGGAGCAGGCAATGACCAAGCAGGACCTCAGGATCAAGACACGTGATGGCGTGGCGAAGGCGGGTCTGTTCCGCTCAGCCAAGACGTCCCCAGCCAAGTCGGGCGTCATTCTCTACCAGGACGCCTTCGGTCCGCGTCCGGCGCTCGACGGCATGGCCGAGCGCTTGGCGGGCGAGGGTTATGCGGTGCTGGTGCCTGACCTCTTTTATCGCAACGCGCCCTACGGTCCGTTCGACGCCAAGACAGCCTTCACCGAGGAAAAGACCAAGGCAGCGCTGATGGCGCTGGTCACCGGCACGACGCAGGAGATGACCATCAGCGACGGCGCGGCCTTTCTCGATGCGCTCGCCGGCGAAGGCGTTACCGGTCCGATCGGCACTGTCGGCTATTGCATGGGCGGTGCGCGGGCGCTCAACGCCGCCGCGGCCTACCCGGACAGGATCAGGGCCGCCGCCAGTTTCCATGGCGGCAATCTCGCCAGCGATGCCGCCGACAGCCCGCACCGCAAGGCGGCATCGATCAAGGCGCGGATCTATGTCGGCATGGCCGGCATCGACCGGAGTTTTCCGCCTGAGCAGTCGACGCGGCTGGAGGAGGCGCTGCGCAATGCCGAAGTCGACCACGCCATCGAGAACTATGTCGGCATGGCGCATGGCTGGTGCGTGCCCGACCACAGCGTCTACAACGAAGCCGGCGCCGAACGGCATTGGCGAAGGCTGATCACGCTGTTTGCCGAAACACTCGGGTGAAGCTTCCGCCTGCCTGGCACCTTTTCCCCGTAGAACGGGGAGGAGGAAGAGGCGGTGCGTAAAAAATCTTTGCATCACCCCAAGGAATAGCCATTAGCCTTCGTCCAACAGGCAAATGATGGCGATGATGCTGGATGAAAGCGAAGCCTCCGACGCCGAACTGATCGGGCGGGCGAAGGGCGGAGACAGGGGGGCCTTCGGCAAATTGCTGGAGCGCCACTACGACTTCGTCTATCGCGCCGCCTATCGCTGGTGCGGCAAGAAGGCCGATGCCGAGGACATCGCCCAGGAAGTCTGCGTCCGTCTCGGCAAGGCGATCCGCGACTATCGCGGCGGCGGCGCCTTCACGACATGGCTCTATTCCGTGACGATGAATGCGGCGCGCGACATGATGCGCAAGACCGCGCGCGAGACGGTAAAGACCGAAGCCTATGGCGTCCATGCGCTGATTTCAGGCGAGGCTCCAGCCGAGAGCGATGATCCGGCCGAGGCGCTGTGGGCCGCCGTGCGGCAGCTTCCGGACAAGCAACGCGACGCCGTGCTGCTGGTCTATGGCGAGGGCTTGAGCCACGCGGCCGCCGCCGAGGCGATGGCGATCTCGGAGACGACGGTTTCCTGGCACATCCATGAAGCGAAGAAACGGCTGAAGACGCTGATGCGTTCAGCCGGGGAAGTGTGACCATGGTCGACGACAACGAACTCAGCAGACTGCGCGATATCGCAGCCCCGGCGCCGGGCGAGAGCGCGAAGGCGCGCGCCTTCGAAGCCGCCCTGCGCGCCTATGATGAGGAAAATACTTCCGCCGTGACCCAAGGATCGGCCGGCGGCCTTCGTCTCACAGAGCGAGCACAAAAGCTCTGGAGCGAGATCATGCAAAAGAAACTCATAGCCACGCCGGCCCTTGCCGGGCTCATCGCCCTGCCGATCGCCGGATACGCCACTTTCCATCTACTGAGGGAACAGCCGCCCAAATTCGGCGGCGACGAAAAGATCACCGAGACGCTGGCCGACAAGCCGGCGACGCTGAAGCCGGCCGAGCCGAAGCAGGCTCCGACCGGGTTGGAGAAGGACAAGAAGGCCGACGCGGACGTTGAAAGCCGCGATGCGACCGACGTGCTTGTGGCGCCGGCTTCGCCGCCGAAATCCGAATCGGCCCAGGCTGGCGGTACCGCTCAACAGACAGCCAATGAACGCGCGGTGGTGGCCGAGCCGGCACCGCCGGCGCCGACAGGTGAATTCACGCTGGATAGCACCAGTGCGCCGAGCACGTCGCGGCTCGCCCGCGTGCCGGCTGCCGAGTCCAAACTGATGGCGCCGCAGCCGACCATGGCGCCGGCGGATCAGATCGCGCCGCAGGAGGAAAACCGCAACCGCGTCCAGGATTTCAAGACCAATCCGGTGCATGCCGCGCTGGAAGATCCGGTCTCGACCTTCTCGATCGATGTCGACACCGCCTCCTATTCCTTCGTGCGCCGTTCGCTGAAGGAAGGCGCCGTGCCGCAGGCCGACACGGTTCGTGTCGAGGAGATGATCAACTACTTCCCCTACGACTGGAAGGGGCCGGACTCGGCGTCGACGCCATTCAACTCGACCGTCAGTGTCATGCCGACGCCGTGGAACGCGCACACCAAGCTGATGCATGTCGCCATCAAGGGCTTCGACATCAAGCCTGCCGAGCAGCCGAAGGCCAATCTGGTCTTCCTGATCGACGTTTCAGGCTCGATGGACGAGCCGGACAAGCTGCCGCTGCTCAAGTCGGCGTTCCGGCTGCTGGTCAGCAAACTCAGGGCCGACGACACCATCTCGATCGTCACCTATGCCGGTGAGGCCGGCACCGTGCTGATGCCGACCAGGGCTGCCGAGAAGGACAAGATCCTCAATGCGATCGACAATCTCACGCCCGGTGGTTCGACCGCCGGCGAGGCGGGCATCAAGGAGGCCTACAAGCTTGCCCAGCAATCCTTCGTCAAGGACGGCGTCAACCGGGTAATGCTGGCCACCGATGGCGACTTCAATGTCGGACAGAGCGACGACGATGATCTCAAGCGCCTGATCGAGCAGGAGCGCAAGAGCGGTGTCTTCCTGTCGGTGTTCGGCTTCGGCCACGACAATCTGAACGACCAGATGATGCAGACCATCGCCCAGAACGGCAACGGCACCGCGGCCTATATCGACACGCTGGCCGAGGCGGAAAAAGTGCTGGTCGAGGATGCCTCCTCGACGCTGTTCCCGATCGCCAAGGACGTGAAGATCCAGGTCGAGTTCAACCCCAACAAGGTCTCGGAATACCGCCTGATCGGCTACGAGACCCGGGCGCTGAACCGCGAGGACTTCAACAATGACCGCGTCGATGCCGGCGATATCGGCTCGGGCCATTCGGTCACCGCGATCTACGAGATCACGCCGAAGGGCAGTGGCGGCGAGCAGATCGACCCGCTGCGCTATGGCCAGGCCACGGTCAACAATGGCGGCGTCGCCAATGCGGACGAGTATGCTTTCGTCAAGATCCGCTACAAGCTGCCGAACGAGGACGTCTCGAAGCTGATCACCACGCCGGTGACATCGGCCAATGAGGTGGCGTCGTTCGACCAGGCCAGCACCGACCAGCGTTTCTCCGTCGCGGTTGCTGCCTTCGGCCAGAAGCTGCGCGACGAGGATGCGACCGCGAAGTTCGGCTACGACAAGATCATGGAGATTGCCACTGCCGCCCGAGGAGCCGACCCGTTTGGGTACAGGTCCGAGTTCCTCTCGCTTGTGCGCCTTGCCTCGGCGCTGGGCGGCAACCGGTAGTGGCGATGACGGCCGGTTTCCTTCAGATGGGATCGTTCTGACAGGGGAAATCGGCCCACGGGCGGGTGAGGCAGGCCGGCGAGGGGTCATTCCCTTGCCGGCCTTTTTTCGGATCTGTTGAGATTCAGGTGAGGCCGGCCTGCGAATGGCGGTTTCCTGCGCGTCCGGTGCTCACGTACTTAAGTACGCTCCGCTCCGGTTCTCGGAACCCACCATTCTCGGCTCGGCCTGACCTGAATCTCAACAGATCCTAGGTATGGCGCTTTCCGACACGATCGTTAAATTGCGCGGTATTTCCGGTACCGGATCGCAATTTCCTATTGCTACACCGGACTTGTTTACAGGGCTTGAGGGAGCCGGAATTGCAGATCAGGACTATCGCCAACTCGCCGCCGCCGGTGCGAGACGCTTCGACGGTTTCTTCAGCCCCATCGGCCGAATCCAGACGCATCAGCGACGATGTCGCGCAGGCGCGTCACACCGCCATGTCGGCGCTGACCAATGACCGCTTCCGCGCCATGCTGGAACAGATCACCGATCCGGCTTCTTCCGGCGCGCTGATGACGATGCGCGGCGACAATGTGGTCGACTTCAAGTCGGCGCAGTCGAGCTACGCCGACAACAGCGAATAACCAAAAAAGCTTCAGGCCCGGCTGCGACGACGCTCGCGGCGGGCTTCGCTGGTCTCGGCGGTGTTTTCCGTCGCCACCTTGTTGCGCATCGGACCGATGCGCTCGACGATCGTCTCGACCGTCGGACGACCCGCCTTGGTGTGCGCGTCGAGCGCCTTGCGCATGGCGGCGAGGTGCTGGAACGAAGTGCCGCAGCAACCGCCGACGATCTTGGCGCCGGCATCGACGGCGAGGCGAACATAGTCGGCCATCAGTTCCGGCGTGCCGGAGTAATGGATCTCGGTGCCGCGGAATTCGGGAATACCGCAATTGCCCTTGACGATCACCGTCGCCTGCGGCTTCGCCTCGGTCATGTCGAGGAGCGAGGCCAGGATGTCGGAGGCGCCGACGCCGCAATTGGCGCCAACACCGAGCGGTGCCTCGGACAATCCATCGGCGACGCCGTGGATGTCTTTCGGCAGCAGGCCCATCATGGTGCGGCCGGCGGTGTCGAAGGAGCCGGTATAGGTGTAGGGGAGGCCAACGCGGATGGCGGCTTCAGCGGCGGCGCGGATCTCGTCGGGCGCCGACATGGTTTCGATCCAGGCGACTTCGGCGCCGCCTTCCTTGAGACCCTCGATCTGCTCGGCAAAGGCGTCGACCGCCTCGTCATAGGTCATGGCACCAAGCGGCACCAGCAATTCGCCGGTCGGGCCGACGGAGCCGGCAACGATCACCTTGCGGCCGGCCTTGTCGGCGACAGCGCGGGCAATCTCGGCGGCGCGCTTGTTGAGCGCATGCACGCGGTCCTGCGCATGGTGGAGTTTCAGCCGGTGGCGGGTGCCGCCGAAGGAGTTGGTCAGGATGATGTCGGCGCCTGCGTCGACGAAATTCTGGTGCAGGCTGGTGATGGTGTCGGGTGCCGTCTCGTTGAGCAGCTCCGGTGCCTCGCCCGCCTCCAGACCCATCGCGAACAGATTGGTGCCGGTGGCGCCATCGGCCAGCAGCACGCCCTTTTCAGCCAGCAGGGCATCGATCGGATTGGTGGTGGTCATCGGATTGGCTTTCGTGTTTCGAATTGAAATAAGGATATAAAGAAGTCTTTATGTCTAGTCAATGATTTGCAGCGACCTTCGGCGATGCGATTGGCCTGGCTCTCGACCATGTCGGGCCAAGCAAATCGACTGACCATGATTGCCGTCGATCAGACAGCGCCTGAGGGGAACGACATGCCGGCCAGGTTTCGGGCGAAGGCGGCGGCCTCGTGCGGATTGACGTCGGCGGCTCGGATCAGATTGTCGAAATGCTGGGTCAGCGCCTGGATCGGCTGGGTGGCGTTCAGCACGACATACATGTCGCCGACATAGATGGCGGCGCGGTAGGGGCCGAAGATGGTGAGCGGGATCGAATAGCGCATGCGGCCGTCATAGAGAAACAGGCGGAAGGTCGGATAGAGATCATCGAGCAATGTCGCCATATGGGCGAGCTGCTGGCGGCGGTCGGCCTCGGGAAAGCGGTCCCAGACACCGAGCCCACGCGCAAAAATCTCCAGCGTGTGGCGCGGCATGCAGACTTCCATGTCGGTTTCCGGGCGCCGGTTATATTCGATGCGGTACTGCGTCTCGCTGGCCTGCGCCAGGCGGCTCCTGTTGGTGATGTTGGCCTCGTAGTCGACCAGCGCGCGGGTTCGCAGCAGATCGGGGATGCCCGCCGGGACGTAGCGGATCTTGGTGCCCGCGGCCTCGGCGAACCATTTGGCGAGCAGCGTGCGGTCGAAACCGTCGGGCGCTTCCTCGATCTCCAGGCTCTCGCGGATCTCGCCGGTGACACCTTCGTCTTGGCTCAAGCCCAGCAGCCAATCCAGCGACACTTTGAATTCGGCGGCGATGTTGAGCAACGTTTCGGCGCGCGGCAGGCGCGTCGAAGCGCCCGACATCAGCTGCGACAGCGCCGACCGGTCGATGCCGACAGCTGACGCGAAGGCCGACTGGTTGAGGTCGGAACGTGTCAGGAGCAGCTTCAAACGCTCCCGGAAGATTGCTGACAGGTCGCGTTTGTCCATCGTCCGGTCCTCCGAATCATGAGGAAAAATTTGCGCCGAAGCGGCCTGCCGAGGCATCTCAGGCGTAAACGAATCCCTAAGCTTGTTTACAATGTGTAACATGTGCGGTCAAAAATGCGCAATCGCAACATTTTGTATACTTTGTCGCGTTGAGTGGAATCGCTTCTCCTGACACTATGCTGTCAGGAACCAGTTGGGGTTCCGACGACTGAGGGGCAGTGGTCGATAGCATGACAGGCAAGAGCATCAAGCGACGCAACGCACCGGCCATCGAATGGCCGACCGTGGTTCTCGCTTTCTTCTGTTACGGAACGTGGCTTGCCACCGGCTTCCTGCTCTGGCCATCCTATCCCATTCTCGCGCTCGCCATTCTCGGCTTCATCCTGGCACTGCAGTCGTCGATCATGCACGAAGTGCTGCATGGCCATCCGACGCGCAGCGCGTTGATCAACGAGGCTTTTGTCTTCCTGCCTATCGGTCTGGTCTGGCCGTTCCGGCGCTTCAAGACATTGCATTTGCGCCACCATGCCGACGAGCGGCTGACCGATCCGCTCGACGATCCGGAAAGCTATTACCAGGCGCTGTGGCAGCACGACGATTTGCCGGCGACGATGAAGTTCCTGCTCAAGATCAACAACACCATGGCCGGCCGTTTCTTTCTTGGCCCCTGGCTGTCCTGCATCGGCTTCTTCATCGACGATTTCAAGCAGATGATGGCCGGCGACATGGCGATCCGCAAGGCTTGGCTGCTGCATGCGATCGGCCTCGCCATCGTGGCGCCGATCGTGCAGTTCGGCTTCGGCATTCCGCTATGGCTCTATATTCTTGCGCCGGTCTGGCTCGGCCAGTCGCTGATCGCGATCCGCACCTTTGCCGAGCATCAGTGGTCCGAGCATCCGGAAGGCCGCACGGTGATCATCGAGCGCTCGCCATTGTCGTTCCTGTTCCTCAACAACAATCTGCACTTCGTTCATCACAAGACGCCGACTGTGGCCTGGTACAGGCTGCCGAAACTGTTTCGCGAGCGTCGTGACGAGTGGCTGCGGATGAACAATGGCTATGCCTATCCGAACTATTTCGCGCTGATCAAAGCCTATGCTTTCAAGGCGAAGGAGCCGATCGTGCATCCGGTGCTGCGGCGTGCGCCTGAGCACGGCCGGGCGTTCAAGCCACGCATCCGGGCGCGCAACATCAATGGGCTCGGCACCGCGCCGGTGCCGGCCGAGCCGCCCAAGGAATAATTCGGGGCATCTCTCGGGTTCGGTGTCGGCCAATTCTGATTGGACGCCGCGTTTTTGCGATCCTTCTTCCAGACGTGATGATTTGATATCGGCATGAGCGAACTGATTGCGGCATTGCCCATGTATGACTGGCCCGAAGTGCGCGGCGAGGTTGACGCGCAATGGGTACGGTTGCGGGACGCCTTCCGGCAAAAGGGCATCGACGCGCCGCAGACCATCGTGCGCCGCAATGGCGACCTGCCGCCGGTGCCGGGCGGCATCCACGATGCCGGGGGAGCCTTGATCGCGCCGGATCCGGCGACGTTGCCGCCGGATGAACTCGATTATCACCGGCTCTGGCTGCACCCGGCGCTGCTGTTCGCGCAGACCTGCTGGGGACCGATGGAACTCGGCCTTTCGAGCCATGTGCAAGTGGTCGGTCAGCCAAGCTACGACGCTTACGAAGGCGGACAGGGCGAGCTTTATTCGAGCGCGCTGGTGATGCGGACGGGCGAGGGGCCGGCGGTTCGCTCGCCGGCGGACGGCAAGGCCTTGCTGCCGCTCGACCTTATCCGTGGCAAGCGGTTCACCTTCAACAGCCTGGATTCGATGTCAGGCACGATCGGCTTGACGCGCGATCTACAGGCGGTCGGTGAAACCCTTGAGCTCTTTTCCTCGCGCAGCGAAAGCGGCGGTCATCGCGCTTCGATCGTCGCTGTTGCCGAGGGCAGGGCAGATGTCGCCGCGATAGACTGCGAAAGCTGGGCGCTGGCGCAGCGTTTCGAACCGGCGGCGGGCAAGGTCGTGATCGTCGGCTGGACGGCCCGGCGCAAGGGCCTGCCCTTCATTACCGCCAGGACGACGCCTGAAAAAACAGTCCGGGCAATGCGCGAGGCCCTTGCCAGCCTAGCCGAGCAGCCTGGCATCCAACGGGTAGGTTGAAAGCTGCTCGTTGCCGGTCTCGGTGATCAGGATCTGCTCCTCGATCTTCACGCCTTCGCGGCCGCCAAGCCTGCCGATATAGCTTTCCACGCACAGCACCATGCCGGGTTCGAGCACGCCGTCTGGCGTGTCCGGTGTCCAGTCTCCGGCATGAGGCAAGGTCGGGTATTCGTCAGCCAGGCCAACACCGTGGTAGAGCACGCCATAACGGGTCGGGAAGCAGTCTGCGGGCGGCACAGCCGAGCGTTCGACAAGGTCACGGAACGAGATACCGGGTCGCATCAACTGTGTGTTGTGCTCGATCTGTTCGGCGGCAACGCGGAACAGGTCGCGCTGTTCATTGGTCGGCTTGGCGTCGCCGCAAAGCCACGTGCGCGACAGGTCGGCGCAAAAGCCGTAGGGGCCGATCAGGTCGGTATCGAAGGCGACGAGATCGCCGGCCTCGATCATGCGCGACGAGCATTCCTGGAACCAGGGATTGGTGCGCGGGCCTGACGCCAGCAGCCGCGTCTCGATCCATTCGCCGCCCCGCGCAATGTTGCCGCGATGAAGTTCAGCCCACAATTCGTTCTCGGAGATACCAGGCTTCAGGGCCTGTTCCATCTCGCCCATCGCCGCCTCGCAAGCGACGATGGCGCGGCGCATGGCGAGGATTTCGTCCGGCGATTTGATCAGCCGCGCATTCTCCATAACCGCTTCGCCATTGCCGATGGAGATGCCGAGGCGCGCCAGTTCCTCGACGCCTTCCGGATTGATGTGGTCGACCGCTATGCGGCTGTTGCCGGCGCCATGTTCCCTGACCAGATCGGCAATGCCGGCGGCCCAGCGGCGGACCTTTTGCTCCGTGAGTTCGCCGCCATAGAGATACATCCAAGATACGGCCGGGCGCACCTCGTCGACGACGCTGGAATGATCGGACAGATGCTCGCAGGAGAAATAATCGAACAGCACAACCGGGCCTTCGGTGGCGACGAAGCAATGCCGCGTCGGGTTGTGCGCCACCCACAGCTGCATGTTGGTCGAGTCGGTGGCGTAGCGGATGTTGACGGGGTCGTAGAGCAGGGCGCCGGCATAGCCGCGCCGCTTCAGCTCGGCGCGGATGCGCTCCAGCCGGTATTTGCGCATCGCCGGAAGATCGGGGGCGGCAACGCCCGCCGCCGCCCATTCCGCTTCAGCCTGGACGCCATAGCCCAGCACATGCTGGTTGAGCGAAGCCGCTTTCTGGCGGGAGGCTTCGCGCAGCGCTTCGATCGAGCCGGGCTCGAACGGCATGATCTTGCGATGGCGACCGAAGCTGCCCTTTGGCGCCGCGCTGTCCATGGCTGAACCTCAGGTCCGCATCTTCTCGCCGCTCGGGTCGAAAGGCGCCTCGACATTGATGCGCGCCGGGCGACGGTGGCCGAGGATCTCGATCTCGAACAGGCCGGCACTTTCGTCCTCGGCAAGGGCTGCAGGAACGTAGCCCTGCGCCATCGACTTCTGGACGTAGTGGGCATAGCCGCCCGACGTCACCCAGCCGACCACGCGCCAATCGCCATCGACGATGCCGCGCACGGCGGACGCGCCTTCGGCGGCCTTGGAGCCCCGCACTTCCTTGCCCTTGTCGTCGAAGCGCGGCGCGCCATAACCATGCGGCTTTTCCACCGTGCCGTAATCCTTGCTGACCTTGGCCCAGATCGGCTCGTCGCCCATGACATCGGCGTCCGCCGCGTCGACGATGAAGGAGACGCGGCGCAGTTTCGGGCCTTCCGCCTGTTCCTTGGCGGCGGCCTCACGGCCGATGAAGTCGTTCTTCTCGAGCTTGATGAAGCGGTCCATCGAGCCTTCGAACGGTCCGTAGATCGGCCGCAACTCGCGGAACCAGGTCGGGAAGTTCTTTTCCAGGCGCATCGACAGCAGCGCACGCATGCCGAAATCGACCAGGCCGAACTCCTCGCCGGCGTCCTTGATCGCCTTGTACACGAGGCGCTGGTAGGCCGGCGCCATCCAGATCTCGTAGCCGAGATCGCCGGTATAGGTGATGCGGTTGACCATGCAGGGCGCGCCGCCGACCGCCATTTCACGGAAATCCATGAAGCGGAAGGCCTTGGTCGAGATGTCGACGTCGACCAGCTTCTGCAGGAGATCACGCGACTTTGGTCCGGCGATCGACAGGCCGACCAGCGTCTGGTCGAAGCGGTGGATGCGCACCGAACCGTCTTTCGGCAGGTGCTTCTCGAACCAGCGCATGTGGTATTTCTGCGCGGCCGATGAGCCCCAGATCATGAAGCGGTCTTCACCGGCCTTGGCGATGGTGAAGTCGCCGATCAGCTTGCCGAATTCGTTGATCATCGGGGTGAGCACGATGCGGCCGGTCTTCGGCATGCGATTGGTCATCAGCCGGTTGAGGAACTCTTCCGAGCCCGGTCCCGACACTTCGTATTTGGCGAAGTTGGCGATTTCGGTGACGCCGACGCGCTCGCGCGTGGCGCGCACTTCCTCGCCGATCGGGCCGAAATCGTTGGAGCGGTGGAAGGAGACGACGTCTTTCGGCTCCTTGCCCTTCGGCGCGAACCACAGCGGGGTTTCCAGACCCCAGCTATCGCCCATGACGGCGTTGTTGGCCAGCATGGTGTCGTAGAGAGGCGTCGTCTGCGCCGGGCGTGCGGCCGGCAGTTCCTCGTTGGGGAAGCGGATGGAGAAGCGGCGCGAATAGTTTTCGCGCACCTTGGCGTTGGTGTAGCGCAGGCCGGCCCATTCGCCGAAACGGGCGACATCCATGCCCCAGACGTCGAAGCCGGGATCGCCATGCACCATCCAGTTCGACAGCGCCAGGCCGACGCCGCCGCCCTGGCTGAAGCCGGCCATGACGGCGCAGGCGCACCAGAAATTGGTCAGGCCCTGCACCGGACCGACCAGCGGGTTGCCGTCGAGCGCGAAGGTGAAGGGGCCGTTGATGATCTGCTTGATGCCGGCCTTTTCGATGCCGGGGAAATGCTTGAAGCCGATTTCCAGCGACGGCGCGATGCGGTCGAGATCCGGCGGCAGCAGTTCATGGCCGAAATCCCAGGGGGTGTTGACCGGAGACCACGGCTTGCAGGCCTTTTCGTAGGTGCCGAGCAGGATGCCGTTGCGCTCCTGGCGGGTGTAAATCTCGCCCTTGAAGTCGAGCACGCCGATCATCTCGCGGCCGGTCGACTTGTTGAATTCCTCGACCTCCGGCATCGGCTCGGTGAGGAGGTACATGTGCTCCATGGCCAGCACCGGCAGCTCGACGCCGACCATGCGGCCGATCTCGCGCGCCCACAGGCCGCCGCAATTGACGACATGCTCGGCGTGGACCGTGCCCTGTTCGGTGACGACGTTCCAGGTGCCGTCCGGCTGCTGCGTCAGGTCAACGACGCGGTTGCGCAGCACGATCTCGGCGCCGAGTTTCTTGGCCGCCTTGGAGTAGGCGATCGTGGTGCCGGACGGGTCGAGATGGCCTTCGACCGGATCCCACATGGCGCCGACGAAGTTCTTCTCGTCCATCAACGGGAACATCGCCTTGGCTTCGGACGGCGTGATCAGCTCGGTGTCCATGCCGAGATAGCGCCCCTTGGCGTGGGCCAGGCGCAGGAAGTCCATGCGCTCGGGCGTATCGGCCATCATCACGCCGCCCGTCAGGTGCAGCGAACAGGACTGGCCCGAGATTTCCTCGATCTCCTTGTAGAGCTGCACGGTGTAGGCCTGCAGCTTGGCGACGTTGGGGTCGCCGTTCAGCGTGTGGAAGCCGCCCGCCGCATGCCAGGACGAGCCGGAGGTCAGCTCCGAGCGCTCGATCAGCATGATGTCGGTCCAGCCGGCCTTGGCCAGGTGATAGAGCACCGAGCAGCCGACGACGCCGCCGCCGATGACAACCGCTTTTACGTGGGATTTCATGAAGATAGGTCCGTTTTTGCGTAAATTGAATCAGAGGTTTCGATCGCTGGCGCCACGACAGCCGCCAAGCACGATCAAAAATCGGTCGGCGCGCCGCCTTCGGCCGTGCGCTTCTGTACGAAGTCGTTGAGCTCCTCGCGGATCGCCGGGTCCATGTAGGGTTCTTCGTAGGACGCCAGCCGTTCCTTCCAGACCTTGTTGGCCTTCTCCATCGCTGTCGGCGAGCCAGCTTCCGCCCAGGTCTCGAAATTGCGCCAGTCGGAAATGATGGGCGAATAGAAGGCGGTCTTGTAGCGGTCCTGGGTGTGCTGGGTGCCGAAGAAATGGCCGCCGGGACCGACCGACTGGATGGCGTCGAAACCGAGCGCCTCTTCCGACAGGTCGAGCGGGGTCAGGAATTCGGCCACCATCTGCAAAAGATCGATGTCCAGAATGGTCTTTTCGTAGGAGCAGCGCAGGCCGCCCTCGAGCCAGCCGGCGCCGTGCATCATCAGATTGCCGCCGCCCTGGATGGCGCCCCACAGCGAGAACACGCTCTCATAGGCCGCCTGCGCGTCGACCGTGTTGGCGGCGCAGGTGTTGGAGGTGCGGTAGGGGATGTTGTAGCGGCGGGCAAGCTGGCCGCCGACGAGCTGAGCCTTCATATATTCGGGCGTGCCGAAGGCTGGTGAGCCGGACTTCATGTCGACATTGGAGGTGAAGCCGCCATAACCGACAGGCGCGCCCTTGCGCACCATCTGGGCGAAAGCGATGCCGGACAGCGCCTCGGCATTCTGCTGCACCAGCGCGCCGGCGATGGTGACTGGCGCCATCGCGCCGGACAGGGTGAAGGGCGTGACGACGACGACCTGGCCCTTGCTCGACATCTGGATGATGCCTTCCATCATCGGCACGTCGAGCTTGAGCGGCGAATTGGTGTTGATGATGGTGAAGACGGACGGCTCCTCGAGCAGTTGCTCGTGGCTGATGCCGCGCGCGATCCGGGCGATCTCGATGCCGTCGACATTGCGCTCCTTGCCGAGCGAATAGATGTGGAACACCTTGTCGGTCAGCGTGGCGAGATCGCGGATGCATTCGAGGTGGCGCACCGACGGATGGATGTCGGTCGGTTCGACCGGATAGCCGCCGGTGCAGTTCAGGATGTTGTGCATCTGCGCCAGGCGCAGGAAGTTGCGATAGTCCGCCTGGTTGCCGGGTCGGCGGCCGCGATCGATGTCGGAGCAGTTCGGCGCCGACGCCATCATCGACAGGATGACATTGTTGCCGCCGAAGCGGACATTGTGCGCCGGATTGCGGGCATGCAGCGTGAATTCCGACGGGCAGTGCGAGATGAGTTCGAGGATCATGTCGCTGTCGAAGCGTACGCGTTCCGAGCCCTCGCGCACATCGGCGCCATGCGCCTTCATGATGCGGCGGGCTTCGTCGTGCAGGACGTCGACGCCGATTTCCCTGAGCACGCGCAAGGAGGCGAGGTGGATCGATTCCAGCTCGTCGTCCGACACCAGCCTGGTCGGCGCCAGCGGGTTCTTCAACTGGCGGAAAGCCGGCTGCTCGAAGGCGGCCGAGCCTCCGGCGCGCTTTCCGGCGCGGCCGCCGCGGCGGGCACGGTCGGGTGCCAGAGCCGGTTCTAGGGGATGCAGGACGGCGGTCATGATGGTCCTCGTAGGATGCGAATAGCGGGCGGCATAATGGACCGGCGGCCCGCCAGCCATTGCGGAGGCGGCGACCACTAGGGAGAGGGAAGCGACATGCCGGAACGGTAACCGCGTGGCCGCGACATTCGCCTTATCACCATGCCGTTGGCGCAAGCGGATTTCCCTTGCCGGCCGCGATGTCTGCCGGCACCTCACCTGGATGATGGAATGGTCGCAACCGGCTCGAGCGAAGGCGAAGCGGGAACGCAGTGGGCAGCGCTCGCCGGCGTCACCGCGGCACTTGCCATGTTCGGTGCGGCGCAAGGGCTGAGCTCGCCGCTGTTCACGCTTCTGATGCAGAAGCAAGGCATGTCGCCCGGACTGATCGGCCTGTCGGCGGCGATGATGCCGCTCGGGCTGATCCTGTCGGCCTCCTTCGTGCCGGCGGCGGTGCGGCTGGTCGGTGCGCGCAACCTGGCGGTCGGCTGCTCGCTGATCGGCGCGCTGTGCTTCCTCGGCATCGGTTATCTGCAGAACTGGGTGGCCTGGTACGTCATCCGCTTCATCGTCGGCGTCGTCATCAATCCGCTCTACATCCTTGGCGAGGTCTGGGCGCTGTCGCTGGCGCCGCCTTCGCGTCGCGGCCGGGTGATGGGCGTGTTCAACACGCTGATGGGCGCCGGCTATGCGGCCGGGCCCTTCACCCTGACCTTTATCGGCACGTCGGGCTGGGCGCCCTTCAGTGTTGGCTTCGGCGGCTTCATGCTTTGCGCGGTCATTCTGCGCCTTGTCTCCTCGAAGCTTGCCGGGTTCGAGGATGACGGTCAGCCTGCCGACAACTTCATCGGCTTTGCCCGGCTGGCGCCGGCGCTGCTGCTGGCCGTGCTGGTCTCGGCCGCCGTGCAGCAAAGCACCTATGCGCTGGTTCCGGTCTTCGGCGCCGGCTATGGCCTGCCGGAAGCCGTGCTCGCCGCGCTGGTTATGGCACTGTCGCTCGGCAACATCCTGCTGCAGATTCCGCTCGGCCTGCTGGCGGAGCGGTTTGGCGGCCGTCCGATGATCGTAGCCTGCGCGATGGCGACGGCGATCTGCGCGGCGCTGCTGCCGCTGCTGATCACCACATCGCTGATCTGGGGCGTGCTGCTTGTCATGGGCGCGGTCGGCTACGGTGTCTACACGATGGCGCTGGTCGAACTCGGCAGCCGCTTCAAGGGCTCGCTGCTCGTCACCGGCAATGCGGCCTTTGCCTTGTTGTGGGGCGTTGGCGGCATTGTCGGTCCGCCGGGTGCCGGCCTGCTGATGCAAGGCATCGGCCCGCTCGGCCTGCCCGTGGTGATCGCAGGTCTCGATGCGGTTCTGGTCGTCTTCGCGCTCTATCGTTCGTCCGTGCGCCGGGTTGGCAAGACATGATCGCGGCTGGTTTTTGTCGGCCGCGGGAAGGCCCGAATCCTCTGGCCAAGTGCCGCAGCTATTGAATATCGGACGCGGCGTGTCGATGTTGCATGCCGACGCATTGCCCATCGGAGATTCCATGAACAAGCCCATCACAAAGCCGGAAGCCAGCACCGAAGATCCGTTTCTCTGGCTGGAGGACAGGACCAGCAAACAGTCGCTCGACTGGGTGCATGGCCAGAACGAGATCGCGGTTGGCGAATTGCAGGGCGATCCTTCCTATCAGGCGTCGTTCCAGACGGCGCTCGACCTGATGACGGCCGAGGACAATATCGCCGTCGGCGCGGCAATCGCCGGCCATGTCTACAATTTCTGGCAGGACAAGACCAATGCGCTCGGCCTGTGGCGCCGCACGACGGTCGCTTCCTACAAGACCGAGAAGCCGGTCTGGGAAACGATCATCGACTTCGACCAGCTTGCGGCGAAGGAGGGGATAAAATGGGTGTTCAGCGGCGCCAGCCGGCTCTATCCGGATTTCAGCCGCTGCCTGCTGTCTATGTCGCCGGACGGCGGCGACGCCAGCGAAATGCGCGAATTCGACATCGAAACCAGATCGTTCATCGAGGGCGGGTTCCGTGCGCCGGCTTCCAAGTCGAGTTTCAGCTGGTTGGACAAGGACACGGTCATCGTCTCGGCGGCCTTCGAGGAAGCCGACAAGACCGAGTCCGGCTATCCGCGCGTGATCAAGCTCTGGAAGCGCGGCACGGCGCTGGAAGAGGCGAAGCCGATCTTCGAGGCACAAAAAGACGATCTCGCCGCCGGCGCGGGCGTCGAGTTCGACGGTGACAAGCGTCACGTGTTTCTGGCGCGGGCAATCAATTTCTTCGCGTCGCACAGTTTCCTGCATCTCCCGTCTGGCGAAAACCGGCGCATTCCGCTGCCCGACGACGCCACCGACACATCGCTTTTCAAGGACCAGCTGGTGTTCGGGGTGCGCACGCCATGGACGGCGCCGGACGGCACGGTGTGCCAGCCGGACGGGCTCTATTCGCTCGATTTCGCCCACTGGATCGAAACCGGCAGCTTCGGCGCCATCGAGACCTTGCTGGCGCCGGCGCATCGGGTCTCCATCGCCGGGCTCGCCAGAACGCAGGACCGGCTGTTCATCAGCCTGATGGACAATGTGCGCGGCAAGGTCCTCGTCTGCGAGCGCACGGATGGCACCTGGTCGATGAAGCCGGTCGCACTGCCTGAGAACGGCACTGTCGGCATCAGCCATGCCGAGCACTTCGGTTCCAGCGTGTCCTTCTCCTTTACCGATTTCCTGACACCGAGCTCGATCATCTGGTCGGATGACGACGGCGAGACGCTGGAGACGGTGAAGTCGCAGCCGGCGCGTTTCGATGCCGCGCTGCTGATCTCGGAGCAGTTCGAGGCACGCTCGAAGGACGGCACGATGATCCCATACTTCGTCGTCCGGCGGCGCGACCAGCAGGGGCCGGTGCCGACGCTGCTCTACGGCTATGGAGGCTTCGAAGTGCCGCTCTTGCCCGGCTATGCCGGTGTGCGCGGCAGGCTGTGGCTGGAGAAGGGAAATGCGTATGTGCAGGCCTGTATCCGCGGCGGTGGCGAGTTCGGGCCGGCCTGGCATCAGGCGGCGCTGAAAGGCAATCGCCAGAACGGTTTTGACGACTTCGCCGCGGTGGCCGAGGATGTCGTCAGGCGCGGCATCGCGACGCCAAGCTCGCTCGGCATCCAGGGCGGCTCGAATGGCGGCCTGCTGACCGGCGTTTCGCTGACGCAGCGCCCGGAGCTGTTCGGCGCCGTGATCATCGAGGTGCCGCTGCTCGACATGCTGCGCTACACAGAATTGCCGCCCGGCGCCTCATGGATGGCCGAGTATGGCGATCCGTCGAAGCCGGAAGACGCCAAGTGGCTGTCCGCCTATTCGCCCTATCAGCACGTCAAGGCCGATGCTGCCTATCCGCCCGTGCTTCTGACCACCTCGACCGCCGATGACCGCGTCCATCCCGGCCATGCGCGCAAGATGGCGGCACGCCTGCAGGAGGCCGGCCACGACAGGACATTGTTCTTCGAGGAGACCGAAGGCGGGCATGGCGGACGGGGCGACCGACGGCCGCAGGCGGCGCAGACGGCGATGAAATATGTCTTCCTGCAGAGGGCACTCGGCGCCAAGGCATGAAGTGCGCCGCGCCGCGCTTCATGCCTTTGTTTTATGCATGTCGTTCTCCTAAGACCGGGACCACCTTTAGGCGACATGCATAGAAGTATTCCGTCATGGGCCAAGCAAAGGGTGGTTCACCTCGGCCAGCCTTTGCTCTAAGGTGCGCTGCATGGCTCCTGCTATGACCTTTGTCTGCACGTTCGGGGTCGCGGTGACACCGTCGCCGCGCACGTTGCGCGCCGAGCTTTTGCGGCTGTGCGCCCGCATCGGTTATTCACCGCCCGCCAGCCTCTGATGCATTCGCCCCGGCGCCAGCCGGACTGAATCCAGAGGAAAGAATCAGACATGACCTATCAGAATTATTCGCTGAAGCAGCTTCAGCAGATCGACGCCGCGCATCATCTCCATCCCTTCTCCGACCACAAGGAATTGCGTGAGGCGGGTTCGCGCATCATCACCCGCGCCAATGGGCCGTTCATCTACGATTCCGAAGGGGCGGAGCTGCTCGACGGCATGGCCGGCCTGTGGTGCGTCAACATCGGCTATGGCCGCGACGAACTGGCCGAGGCCGCCTATGCGCAGATGAAGGAACTGCCTTACTACAATTCCTTCTTCAAATGCTCGACGCCGACGCCGGTGCTGTTGTCCAAGAAACTGGCCGAGATCGCGCCGAAGAACGTCAACCAGGTGTTCTACGGCTCCTCCGGCTCGGAGGCCAACGACACCGCCTTGCGTCTTGTCCGCCACTACTGGGTGATCGAGGGCAAGCCGGAGAAGAACCGCATCATCTCGCGCAAGATGGCCTATCACGGCTCGACCATCGCCGCCACGTCGCTCGGCGGTATGGATGCCATGCACAAGCAGCTCAATGGCGCCGTGCCCAACATCGTCCATGTGATGATGCCCTATGCCTATGAGCTGGCGCTGCCGGGCGAGAGCGACCATGATTTCGGCCTGCGCGCGGCCAAATCGGTCGAGGACGCCATCCTCGAGGCCGGCGCCGACAATGTCGCGGCCTTCATCGGCGAGCCGGTGATGGGCGCGGGCGGCGTCAAGATCCCGCCGGCGAGCTACTGGCCGGAAGTGCAGCGCATCTGCCGCAAATACGATGTGCTTTTGATGCTGGACGAGGTCATCACCGGCTATGGCCGCACCGGCGAATGGTTCGCGGCGCAGACCTTCGGCATCGAACCGGACACCATCACCACGGCCAAGGCGCTGACCTCGGGCTACCAGCCGTTGTCGGCGCTGCTGGTCGGCGACCGCATCGCCTCGACGCTGGTCGACAAGGGCGGCGAGTTCAACCACGGCTACACCTATTCCGGTCATCCGGTAGCCTGCGCCGTGGCCTTGAAGAACCTGGAGATCATCGAGCAGGAAGGCCTTGTCGAGCGCGTCAGGAACGACACGGGGCCTTATTTCGCCAAGGCCCTGCAGGAGCGCATTGCCGGGCATGATCTCGTCGGCGAGGTGCGTTCGATCGGGCTGATGGGTGCGATCGAGATCGTCAAGGACAAGGCGACCAAGGAACGCTTCCTGCCGTCGGGAAGTGCCGCGGTGACGGTGCGCGACCATGCCATCGCCAACGGCATGATGCTGCGCGCCACCGGCGACACGATGATCCTGTCACCGCCGCTGATCTGGACCCGCGACACGATCGACATGGCCTGCGAGCGGATAGGCAAGGCGCTGGATCTGGCGCAGGCCGATCTGCGCAAGCGGTAACGCGAAGCTCGACCGGGCGTTTCCTAGAGGGAACGCCCGGCCTCGGGAAACATACTGCCTCCATAGGGAACAAACTTCGTCCTCCGCGCGTAGTGTGTGGGGCAGCGGCCATCCGGCCGCGACAAGGGGTTCATTTCCATGAGAAAAACCGGCAAGAACCGACGCGCGCAGGAAGCAGCCAGCATCGGTGCAGACCTGATGCTGGCGCCGATGGTGGCGATGATGCGCCTGCCGTTGATGGCGATGGACGCCGGCAGCAGCCAACCCTGGGGCACCGAAAGCGCGCGTGCGGTGACCGAGAAGTCCGCGGCAATCGCCGAGGGCGCGTTCGCGGCGCAAATGTCCTTCCTGCAGTCGGCATCGCGATTCTGGCCGGAGCTCCTTTCCGGTCGCACGCCGTCCCTGCTCAACGGCGTCGCTGCCGAACGGTCGATGAGCGCCGCGCTCAAGCCGGCCAGCCGCGCCGTGAAGGCGAATTTTCGCCGGCTGTCGTCAAAGGCTTGAAATCGACCCTGCGGAACTTTGATTTTGCGCATTGTCGAGATCATGGGCTAGAACCAATCGGTATACGCACCGATGGGGGACATCATGGCCGGACAACCGCTCAACCAGCCGGCTGAAATTCCAGCCGAGCTCGACCGCTGGAATTGGGGCGCCTTCTTCCTCAACTGGATCTGGGGCATCGGCAACAGCACTTTCATCGCGCTGCTGGCACTGGTTCCGGTCGTCAACCTCGTCATGATCTTCGTGCTCGGCGCACGCGGCAGCCGCTGGGCCTGGCAGAACCGGGCCTGGCGCGACGCGGAGCAGTTCCGCAAGACGCAGCGCAACTGGGCAATCGCCGGCCTTGCCGTCTGGGTGCTCAGTATCGGGGGCTGTGCGACGGCGGTCGGCAGCATTCCGTTCATGTTCAAAGGCAGTGACGCCTACCACATGACCATGGATGCGGTGCGTGCCGATACCCGGGTCAAGGCTGCCATTGGCGACGACGTGACCGACAATTTCTGGGTCGGCGGCCATCTCAATGTCAGTGCGAATGGTACGGGCGACGCCCAGTTCAGCATTCCCGTTCACGGCGCCAAGGGCAAAGCCACGGTGTTTTCCCATCTCGTCCGCAACGCCGGCACATGGAGCATCCGCCTGCTTGTGGTCAGGGTTGATGGAGTGGAGGCGCCGATCGTGCTGACCAACGAAGATCATGTGCCAATCCCGAACGCGGCGATCGGAATATAAACATCGGCCTGGAGTGGGCGTGGCTGAAATGCAAAAACCGCGCTCCATCGGGAACGCGGCTTTGCCAGATACGCATGGCGTTTCGCTACGCAGACACTTGGCGAAACTTACGGGCTCCGGTACGCGAGACCTGATCCGGAGCGCCGGGCGGATGCGATATGTCCGCCTCGCAGTCCGTTTTATAGGGACATCGTTACCGCAGAGTTATCGAGAGCTTAAGCAAATCTAAATTTGCGGTTCTTCTGCCGGGTGATCCGGAAAAAAAGCCCATCAAATCCGTTGGTTACGCTGGGTTACCCCGGAGAAAATTAATTATGCCGGAGAAATCGACGCCGCCATGCCCCTGGGCATTGAACAGGGCGTAGAGCTGCGCCGCCTCGGCCCCAAGCGGGGTCACCGCGCCGGCGCCCTGTGCGGCTTCCTGGGACAATTTCAGGTCTTTGAGCATAAGCGCAGCGGCGAAGCCCGGTCTGTAGTCCCTGTTGGCAGGCGAAGTGGGCACTGGGCCCGGCACCGGGCAATAGGTGGTCAAGGACCAGCATTGGCCCGAAGAGGTCGAGGCGACGTCGAACAGCGCCTGATGCGACAGGCCGAGCTTTTCGGCCAGCACGAAGGCCTCGGCGACACCGATCATCGAAATGCCGAGGATCATGTTGTTGCAGATCTTCGCCGCCTGGCCGGCACCATCGCCGCCGCAATGGACGATGCGCCCGGCCATCGGCTTCAGGACAGGCTCGGCGGCGGCGAAAGCGTCTTGCGAGCCGCCGGCCATGAAGGTCAGCGTGCCGCCCGCCGCACCGCCGGTGCCGCCCGAGACGGGCGCGTCGATGGAGAGCAGGCCGTGTTTGGCGGCAATCGCATGCGCCTTGCGCGCCGACTCGACGTCGATCGTCGAGGAATCGATGAACAGCGCGCCTTTTTTGGCCGCGGGCGCGATGTCTTCATAAACAGAGAGCACGTGCTTGCCGGCAGGGAGCATGGTGATTACCACGTCGGCATCCTTCACCGCCGCCAAGGCATTCGCCATGACGACAACACCGTGCTCGCGAGCGACCGTCAAATTCTCCGGCATCAAGTCGAAGCCATGCACCGCATGCCCAGCCTTGACCAGATTGGCGGCCATCGGATTGCCCATATTACCAAGGCCGATGAAGGCGATTGTGGTCATTGTCTCACTCCCGGAGTTTGCTGGCTTCAGCGACCGATCAAGGCCCGCGCGATGATGACGCGCATGATCTCGTTGGTGCCTTCGAGGATCTGGTGCACCCTGAGATCGCGCACTAGTTTCTCGATGCCGTAATCGTGCAGATAGCCGTAGCCGCCGAGCAGTTGCAGCGCATTGTTGGCGACGTTGAAGCCGGTGTCGGTGACGAAGCGCTTGGCCATGGCAGACCATTTGCCGGCGTCCGGCGCCTTGCGGTCGAGCTTGGAGGCGGCGGCATAGAGGAAGATGCGCGCGGCCTGCAGCTCGGTCTCCATGTCGGCCAGCCTGAACTGCAGCGCCTGGAACTGGTTGATCCTCGAGCCGAAGGCCTTGCGCTCGGCGGTGTAGGACAGCGCCTTGTCGAGCGCCGACTGGGCGCCGCCCAGCGAACAGGCGGCGATGTTCAGCCGGCCACCGTCGAGTCCGGCCATGGCGATGCCGAAACCGGCGCCTTCACCCGACAGAAGGTTTTCCGCCGGCACCTTGCAGTCCTCGAAGATGACTTGGCGGGTCGACTGCATGTGCCAGCCCATCTTGTGCTCGTTGGCGCCAAAGGAGAGGCCGGGCGTATCTTTCGGCACCACGATGGTGGAGATGCCCTTCGGCCCATCGGCACCGGTGCGCACCATGACGGCATAGACGTCGCTGTCGCCGGCGCCCGAGATGAATTGCTTGGCGCCGTTGAGCACATAATCGCCGCCGCTCTTCACCGCGCGCGTCTTGAGCGCCGCCGCATCGGAGCCGGAGCCCGGCTCGGTCAGGCAATAGCTGGCCAGCCATTCCATCGAGGTGAGCTTCGGCAGGAAGCGCTGGCGCTGTTCCTCATTGCCGAAGCGGTCGATCATCGAGGCCACCATGTTGTGGATCGAGATGAAGGACGAAAAGCCCGGATCGGCATGCGACAGCGCTTCGAAGATCAGCACGGCGTCGAGGCGGCCGAGCGCGGAGCCGCCGACGTCGTCCCGGACATAGATGCCGCCGAGGCCGAGCGGCCCGGTCTCTCGGATCACATCGGCCGGGAAATGCTTCCTGCGGTCCCAGTCGAGCGCATTCGGCGCGACGCGGTCGGCGGCGAAGGCCTGCGCCATCTCCTGGATGGCGCGCTGTTCCTCGTTGAGTTCGAACTGGCTGGTGCTCGCATCGACCGCGGCGTCCATGGCGTTCTCTCCCTATATGCCAGCTAGCCCGCTGGCCTGTCGTTTTTGGCTTTGCGCGCGCCTCAATCTAGACCAATGATGCCGCCGCGCAACCCGACCCGCTGCGGAGCGGCTGTGCATCAATGCATGTCCGGAGCGAGATGTGACGACAAAATTCGACGAACTGCTTCGGCAATTCCACACCTATCTCGCTTGCGTGGACAACGTCCTGGTGCGCGACGCCGTGGCCCGCATCGGCTGGGACATGCCCGCACGCGCGCTGGAGCCGCATAGGATCAGCTGCGTACGGCATCTCGACCGTGCCGCCGAACTGGCGCCCCCTGCCGCCAAACCGTTGGTGCAATGGCTGGCGCAGCATCGCAATGGATTGCGCTGGGGGCAGACCTACACCGAGGCGGATTTCGGCAGGGCCTTCATCGACAATTATGGCTGGCTGGAAGTGTTCGGCACGCGTGGCCATTTCGCCAATGACGAAGTGGCCGCCGGCCTGCTGATCCTGGGGCTAGACATTGTCTATCCCGACCATCATCACGTCGCCGAGGAGATCTACATTCCGCTGACGGGCGGCACGGAATGGCGCATGGGCGAGGGCGGTTTTCGCGTGCGGGAGGCGGGCGAGGTCGTCCACCACGCCTCGAATGTCAACCACGCCATGCGAACCGGCAACGAGCCGCTTCTGGCGCTCTACATCTGGCGCGGCGGGCCGCTGGCGCAGAAATCCAAGATCACGGGAACCGCGATGCAGGGCAGAAGCTGATGGCAAAGGCGATCATGCTGCAAGGCACGGGTTCGGATGTCGGCAAGACGGTGCTGGTCGCCGGTCTGTGCCGCGCCGCGAAAAAGCGTGGCCTTAAAGTGCGGCCGTTCAAGCCGCAGAACATGTCGAACAACGCCGCGGTCGCCGACATTCCCGGCGACAACAACAAAAGCGGTGGCGAGATCGGCCGCGCGCAATGGCTGCAGGCGATCGCCTGCGGCGTTGCGCCATCGGTTCACATGAACCCGGTGCTGCTCAAGCCGCAGACCGATGTTGGCGCGCAGGTCATCGTGCAGGGCAAGGTGTTCGGCGAGGCGCGGGCGCGCGATTACCAGGCGCTGAAGGCCCAGCTGATGGAGGCCGTGCTCGACTCCTGGGGCAAGGTTGGCGAAGGCGCCGATCTCGTCATCGTCGAGGGCGCGGGCTCGCCGGCCGAAATCAACCTGCGCAGCCGCGACATCGCCAATATGGGCTTTGCCACGCGTGCCGATGTCCCGGTGGTGCTGGTCGGCGACATCGATCGCGGCGGTGTCATCGCCTCGGTCGCCGGCACGCATCTGATCCTGCCGGAGGAGGACCGGCGCATGATCGTCGGCTACCTCATCAACAAGTTCCGCGGCGACGTCTCGCTGTTCGATGATGGCCTGAAGGCAATCGAGAAATTCACCGGCTGGCGCTGTTTTGGCGTCGTGCCGTGGCTGAAGGCGGCAGCGCGGCTGCCTTCGGAGGATTCGGTGGTGCTGGAGCGGCTGGCATCCGGCGAGGTGCGAGCGCTTAAGGTGGCAGTGCCGATGCTTGGCCGCATCGCCAATTTCGACGATCTCGACCCGCTCAAGGCAGAACCGCAGGTCGAGGTGGTGTTCGTGCCGCCCGGAAAGTCGCTGCCGGCCGATGCTGGGCTAGTGGTCATTCCCGGCTCCAAATCGACGATCGGCGATCTCCTGAAATTCCGCGAGAATGGCTGGGACCGGGATCTTGCCGCGCATCGCAAGCGCGGCGGCCATGTCGTCGGCATTTGCGGCGGCTATCAGATGCTTGGCCGAATGGTGCGCGATCCCGACGGCATCGAGGGCAGCGTCACCGAGGCCGAAGGGCTTGGCCTGCTCGATATCGAAACGGTGATGGAGCCGGAGAAGACGGTGCGCAATGTCAGCGCGCGCTCGGTGCCGTTCGACCTGCCGCTCGAAGGCTACGAAATCCATCTCGGCCGCACCACCGGCCCGGACACGATGCGGCCGACGGCGATCATCAACGGCGTTGCGGACGGTGCGATCTCGACCGACGGCAAGGTGTCAGGCACCTATATGCATGGCCTGTTCGGCGCTGACGCTTTTCGCGGAAAATTCCTGGAAAGCCTCGGCATTAAGGGCGCCGGCATCGACTACCGCGCCGAAGTCGAACGGGCGCTGGACGACGTCGCGGCGGAGCTGGAGAGCCACCTCGACTGCGACGCGATTTTCGGCCTGGCCCGGTAGGGGTCCGTTGGCGAACCACCTTGGCAACTAGCGATAAACGCCCCCGCGTCGTCATCCTCGGGCGGAGCGAGGAACGTAGCGACGCGGCGCAGACCCGAGGGTCCATTCCGTGAGGTTAACGCGTTGCAACGGTTCGGAATTCTGCTCCGCTGCGTCCTTCGATAGAGGTCACGGAATGGATCCCAGGGTCTTCGCGACGGAGCTTCGCTCCTGCTTCGCCCTGGGATGACGAAGTTCGGATGCTTTCGCCAACCTGCAGCGTCGGCGACGGTAGCTCAGCCCATATCTCCTGCCTTCGGCCAATAGGTGCCAAACGACCAGACGCTGCCTTCCGGATCGCGGCAGATGAATTCGCGGCTGCCATAGTCGCGGTCGGTCAGTTCCTGGACGATCGTGGCGCCGGCTTTCCTGGCCCTGGCATAGGCGGCATCGGCATCATCGACGGCGACATAGATCGATTTGCCACCGCCGGTGCCGGGTTCGCCGACCATCTTGCCGTAATCGTCATCGCGCGCGCTGCCCAGCATGATCATCGAGGAGCCGAAGACCAGTTCGGCATGGTGTACGACATCGCCTTCACCATAGCGGGCGCGGACGCTGAAGCCGAAGGCTTCACACAGCCAGTCGATCATTTTCGCCGCGTTCTCGTAGCGCAGGGCAGGGTAGAGGCGAGGGGCTTCAGTGATGGTGGGCATGGGAACCTCCTTGATCTGGATTGGTCGATAACCCACTCTGTTCGAAGGCCGGCTCCGCGTCTTGAAGAAATGTTACCTGACCGAGAGCGCCGCAGGCGTCTCGCCGGCAAGGTCGCGGAATTCGCGCACCAGGTGCGCCTGGTCGGCATAGCCGCAATCGGCGGCGATGCCAGCCCAATCGGCTGTCTGCTGCCGCGACAGGCCGAGCGCCCGGTTGAAGCGGACGATGCGCGACAATGTCTTCGGACCGATGCCGATCGCATTGGAAAAGCTACCGGCGAGATGCTTTCGGCTCCAGCCCAGTTTCCCGGCGATGGAGGAAATGCGAGTTCGGCCGCCGGATGCGATGATGCGTTCATAGGCCCAGGCGATTTCGAGTGGCGTTTCGGCGGCGTGCTCGAGCCGGGCGGTGACGAAGGCTTCGGCAAGGTCGAAACGCGACGCCCAGTCCGGCGCATTGCCAAGCTGTTCGCGCAGCGCCATGCCCTCGGCGCCCAGCACGTCGTCGAGGACGACCATGCTGTCGGCCAGTTCGCTCATCGGCAAGCGGAAGAAACGGCGCGCTCCAAGCGGTGTGAAGTTGACCTGGACGCAGCAGGCGGCGCCGAAGGATTCGATCATCACCGGTCCGGCAAAAAGCCCGGCGGCGAAACTGGCGAAGCGGTCATTGTCGCCGGGCGCTTTGCCAAGGCCGATGGCGAAGGGCTCGGCGAAACTGATCACCAGCGGTACGGTCAGCGAGGCATACTCGACACTGCGGAAGTGGCCTGGCGCTGTTTCCCGATAGCCACAGATGTCGGTCACGATGCCCTCAAGCGCAGGATCGGGAAGGCGCCGGCGCATCTCGAAGCGGCCCGCGACGGAGCGATCCTGTTCCTTCCGGCGCTGCATCTCGATCGGCATCGGCCATCCTTCCGCCGGGACAAATCTATCAGCCGTGGGCTGGAATCAAAAGCGCCCGGCTTTTGGCCGGGCGCTCTCTGTCCCCACTTCAAGGGAAACTTGTCAGGCGCCGCGCATCAGGCAGCCTGCGGCGAGCACGATGTAGGCAATGAGAACGATCCACACCGATGCGAGCGGGATGAACGCAAGTACGCCAAGCGCGGCGAGAATGCCGATGATGGCGATGACCAGGGAAATGATGAAAACGATCTGGGTAGGCGCGCTGAGATTCATGCGTGGCTCCTCCAACATGATTCGAACAGCGCCATAGTAACAGGCGCGTGATCACACACCAATCATGACACGCAGCGGGTTGGCGGGGTCGGCCAGAAGCTTCACCGCCAGCGCCAGGCAGACGATCACCAGCAGCGGCTTGATCAGCCTGGCGCCGATGCGCATGGCGAGGCTCGCACCGACGCGGGCGCCGAGGAACTGGGCAATGCCCATCATCAGGCCGATCTTCCAGGAGATGACGCCGACAGCGGCGAAGACGATGAAGCCGCCGATGTTGGAGGCGAAGTTGAGCAGCTTGGTGTGCGCCGTCGCCTTGAGCACGCCGTAGCCGGCAAGGGCGACGAAGGCCAGCATGTAGAAGGAGCCGGCACCGGGGCCGAACAGGCCGTCATAGAAGCCGATTGCCGGCACCAGGGTCAACCCGAACAGGAAGGGCGACAGGCGCTCGGCCCGGTCGACATCGTTCATGTTGGGCTTGAGCGCGAAGTAAAGTGCGATGGCGATCAGTACCAGGGGTAGCAGGGCGCGCAGGAGATCGCCCGGAACGATGGTGGCCAGCAAGGCGCCAACGACACCGCCGGCAGCCGCCAGCAGCGCCGACGGCAATTGACGGCGCAGGTCGACATGTCCCTTCGAGGCGTAGTGGATGGTCGCCGAGCCGGAGCCGAACATGCCTTGCAGCTTGTTGGTCCCAAGCGCCTCGACCGGCGAGAAACCGGCAAGCAGCAGCGCCGGAATGGTGATCAGCCCACCGCCGCCGGCGATCGAATCGACAAAGCCCGCCGCAAAGGCGGCGACGGCGAGCATAGCGATTGTCTGTGTGGTGAGATCGATCATCTGATGTGAGAGACGTCCGGGCGGCGGGATAACGGCGTTCGACCACGACAGCCCTGTTTGCGCAAGGCCGATTCCGCGCTACCTCTATCCAAGCGCAATGCGCTTGGATTTGGTTAACCCGGAAAGAGACCCTGATGGCATTCGCATTGCTGGACCAGATACGCTCCATCTTCGACGGCGACCCGGGCGTGCGCAAGGTTGCCGACGATCCTGTCCTGTCGGCTGAACTTCTGATGCTGTTCCGCATGATCCTGGCCGACGGGTCGGTCAGCGAGAGCGAGATGGTTGCCTTCCGGCGCATCTGCAAGGACGCCTTCGGCATTCAGGAAACCAGCATCGACGCCGTCATCGAGTATCTCAACGAGTTCGGCTACGAGACCAACGGCTCGCAGGCGATCGCGCTGTTTCGCGATCTCGACGTCGAACGACGCAAGCAATTGGCCCAGCATATGGCGGAGATCGCCAAGGCGGATTCGCAGCTGGCCGAAAGCGAGGTGCGCCTCTTGCGCCGCACGCTCGACCTGCTCGACATCAGCCCGGTCGATGTGGTGAAGCCGGAAGAGTAGGTTTTTTCACCCCGCTCACCCTTGCTCCTGCATCCGCCGAGCGATTGCCCGGTGCAGGTCCGGCGCCGCAGCCACCAACGCCTTGGCAGCCTCGGACTGCGGATGGTCGAGCACCTCGTTCGTCTTGCCGCGCTCGACGATCTTGCCGTCATGCATGACCAGCACCTGGTCGGTGATGGCCCGCGCAACGGTCAGGTCGTGGGTGATGAAGAGATAGGCGATGCCGAGTTTCTGGTTGAGCTCGGCGAACAGATCGAGGATTTGCGCTCGGATCGAGACATCGAGCGCCGAGACCGGCTCGTCGGCGACGACCAGCTTGGGGCGGGTGATGATGGCGCGGGCGATCGACAGGCGCTGGCGCTGGCCGCCGGAAAATTCGTGCGGGTATTTGTCCATGTCGCGCTGATCGAGGCCGACCTCGTGCAGTGCGTGCGCCACCATCTCGCGGCGCTCGGCCCGCGTCGGCTTCTTGTCCAGCACATGCAAGGGCTCGGCGACCAGTTTTTCGACCTTCTGGCGCGGATCGAAGGAGCCGTACGGGTCCTGGAAGACAACCTGCATGTCGCGCCTGGCGGGTTTCAACTCGGCTTCGCTCTTGCCGGTGGTGGTCTCGCCGAGAAACCGGATCGCGCCCGAACTCGGCTGGTCCAGCGCCAGGATCATGCGGGCGAGCGTTGACTTGCCGCAGCCGGAGCGGCCGACCAGCGCCACCGACTGACCCGGCTGCATCGACAGCGAGACATCGTCGACCGCGCGGATAGGGACTGCCCGTTTGAACAGGGACGTGCGCCGTCCGGGATAGTCGCGGGTCACGCCTTCTACCTGAAGCAGGGGCTTGCCCTGACTTGTATCGTGCGGCCTGGCGCGCGCCGGCACATGCATCGAAGCCTGCGCCAGCTGGCGCGTGTAGGGGTGGAGCTGTTCGGACAGCGTGCGGGCCGTGTCTCCGGCTTCCATCACCTCGCCGCGGCGCACGATCGTGATGCGGTCGGCCATTTCGGTCACCACGGCGAGGTCGTGCGAGATCAGCAGCAGGCCCATGCGGCTCTCCGCGACGAGGTCGCGCAGAAGGTCGAGGATCTGCGCCTGCAGCACCACGTCGAGCGCCGTCGTCGGCTCGTCGGCGATCAGCAGCTTCGGTTTCAGTGCGCAGGCGATGGCAATGACGACGCGCTGGCGCTGGCCGCCCGACAGTTCGTGCGGATAGCGCGACAGTGGGAATTTCGCTTGTGGCAGGCCGACGCGGTCGAGCATTTTTCGCGCCCGCTCTTCAGCCGCGGCGCGCGTGGCCTTGGTGTGCCAGCGTATGCCTTCGGCGACCTGCTCGCCGATGGTCTTGACCGGGTTGAGGGCTGTCATCGGCTCCTGGAACACCATGCCGATGTCGTCGCCGCGAAGCGCGCACATCTGGTCCTCGGTTGCTGCCAGGATGTCGATGCCGTCGAACGAGACTCGCCCGCTGGCGCGCGCGGCATACGGCAGAAGCCGCATCACTGTCAGCGCCGTCATCGATTTGCCGGAGCCGGATTCGCCGACCAACCCCATCACCTCACCGGGGGCGACGGAGAGTTCCATGCCTTTCAGGATCTGTGTGTCGCCAATGGTCAGCGACAGGTTCTCGATCTCCAGCAGGCTCATCGCTGCCGCCGCGATTTCGGGTCGAGAATGTCGGCGATGCCGTCGCCCAGGAGATTCAGGCCGAGCACGGTGATGACGATCGCCATGCCGGGAAAGATCGCCATCCATGGCGCCACCACCATGCGCGTCTGCGCGTCGAACAGCATGCGGCCCCAACTCGGCATGGGCGGCTGCGCGCCGAGGCCGAGATAGGAAAGCCCGGCCTCGGCGAGGATGCCCAGCGCGAACTGGATGGTGCCTTGCACAAGGAGCAGCGTGGCGATGTTGGGCAGCACATGTTCGATCGATATCTGCGTTCTGCTTTTTCCCGCGGCGCGCGCGGCCAGAATGAACTCGCGCGGCCAGATCGCCAGCGCTCCGGCGCGGGCGACGCGGGCAAAGACCGGGATGTTGAAGATGCCGATGGCGATGATGGCGTTGACGGCGCCTGGCCCGAAGATGGCCGTGATCATGATCGCCGACAGCAGCGCGGGGAAGGCGAAGACGAGATCGTTGACGCGCATCAGCACCTCGTCGACAAGGCCGCCACGCGCTGCGGCAAAGGCGCCGAGCGGCACGCCGACGCCCATCCCGATACCGACCGCGACCAGCGCGACGGCGATCGAATTGCGGGCGCCGACCATGATCATCGACAGGATGTCGCGGCCGAAATGGTCGGTGCCGAACCAGTGTGCCAGCGAGGGGCCCTGCGTCTTGTCGGCTATGACCAGCTTCGTCACATCGTAGGGCGTCCAGACATAGGAGATGACAGCCATCGCCAGGATCAGCGCGGTGATGACGAAGCCGGTGACGAAAGCCGTGTTCCGGAAGGCCTTGGCCAGAATGCCACTCATTGTCTCTTCAGGGATGTCGATGTGCAGGGTCATTGCCGGCTTCTCAGGCGGGGATCGACGACCGCGTAGGAAAGGTCGACGACGAGGTTGACGGCTATGACGGCGGCGACCAGCAGCATGACGACGCTCTCGACAACGATCAGGTCGCGTTGGGTGATCGCCTGGAACACCAGCCGGCCGAGGCCAGGCAAATAGAAGACGTTCTCGATGATGATGGTGCCGGCGAGCAGGAACGCGAATTGCAGGCCAAGAATGGTAAGCACCGGGATCATGGCGTTGCGCAGCGCATGCCGCCAAAGCACGGTGCGGTAGGGCAGGCCCTTGGCGCGGGCAGTGCGGATATAGTCCTCGTTCAGCACCTCGATCAGTGCCGAGCGGGTGACGCGCGCCAGGATCGCTGCCTGCGGCAAGGCAAGCGCCACCGCCGGCAGCAGCAGCGATTTCAGCGCCGGCCATATGCCGGCGCTCCAGCCGGGGAAACCGCCGGCCGGCACCAGCCGCAGCCAGACGGCGAAGACATAGATCAGCATCAGCGCGAACCAGAAATTGGGCACCGCGACGCCAAGCTGTGCCGCGCCCATGGAAATCGTGTCGCCGGCCCGGCCGCGCCGGCTGGCGGAAAACAGGCCGACCGGAATGGCGATGACGGTGGAAAGCGCGAGCGCGATCAGCGCCAGCGGCAGCGAGACGGCAAGCCGTTCGCGCACCAGATCGATGACCGGCACCGAATAGGTGTAGGAGCGGCCAAAATCGAGGCTGAGCAGGCCGCCGGCCCAGTGCAAATAGCGCAAGAGGAGGGGAGCGTTCAGGCCCATCTGGTTGCGCAAGAGTTCGACCTGGTCGGCGCTGGCGTTCATGCCCAGCATCAGCCGCGCCGGGTCGCCCGGCAGGATTTCCAGCACGGCGAACACCACGATGGAGGCCAGCACCAGCGTGGCAAGCGAGATTGCGAGGCGCTTGAGGAGGTAGGCGGTCATGGACACTTGGTAGCGTCGTCATCCTGGGGCGAAGCAGGAGCGAAGCTCCGTCGCGGAGACCCCAGGATCCATGCCGTGACGGAAATCGAAAAGCGCGACGGTCCAAAGCCAGCGTCGCCTCTTTCTGTCTTCACCGCAACGTCTCCCAGATTGTGCACCGCGGGCGCGCTCGTAAGTCACGGAATGGATCCTAGGGTCAGAGCAGTCGCTGCGCGCCTGCTCTGCCCTACGAAACGAACCTCACTCGCTCCACTTAACCTTGGTCAGGTCGTTGGCAGGTACCGGCGCGCTTTCCCACAACCCTTGCAGCTTGGCGTCCCAGACCCCGACCTTGGGCAATTCGTAGAGGAAGCCGACCACGGCATCGTCGGCCAGGATCTTCTGCGCCTGGGCGTACATGTCCTTGCGCTTGGCCTCGTCGGACGTCAGTTCCAGATCGGCGATCACCTTGTTGAAGGCAGGGTTGGCGTAATTGAAATAGTAGTCCTTGCGTGAATAGATATCGATGTCGTTCGGCTCGGTATGGGAGACGATGGTCAGGTCGTAGTCCTTCTTGGTGAACACCTGGTCCAGCCACTGCGCCCACTCGACGGGGATGATTTCGAGGTTGATGCCGACGTCGCGGAGTTCCGAGGCGATGATCTCGCCGCCGAGCCGGGCATAGGACGGCGGCGGCAGCTTCAACGTGGCCTTGAAGCCGTTCTCCAGTCCTGCTTCCTTGAGCAGTTCCTTGGCCTTGGCCACGTCGTGCGGATAGCGGCCGGTGAGATCGACATAGTATTTGTTGGCCGGCGACATATGCGAGCCGATCGGCAGGCCGAGCCCGGCCGAGGCGCCGTCGATGATCGCCTTGCGGTCGAGCGCATAGGAGATCGCCTGTCTCACCTGCAGCTTGTCGAAGGGCGGCTGCTTGTTGTTGATGGACAGGATGGTTTCGCCTTCGGTCGCGCCGACCACCACCTTGAAGCGCGGATCATCCTTGACCTGGGACACGCTGTCGGGATCGAAGAAGGGGAAGGCCTGGATGTCGCCGGAAAGCAGCGCCGGCACTGCCGCGGCGGCATCGGGAACGATGCGGAACTCGACCTTTTCGAGGAAGACAGGGGCACCCCAGTAATGAGCTGATTTCAGCAGGGTGATCGACGAGCCCTTGGCCCAGCTATCGAACTTGAACGGGCCGGTGCCAACAGGCTTTTCCTTGTTGGTGTCGGCGGATTTCGGCGACACGATCACTGCGTCGCCCCAGCCCATATTGTAGAGGAACGAGCCTTGCGGGTGGGTGAGCGTCACCTTCACCGTGGCGGGGTCGACCACGTCGACCTTATCGATGGCGGCAAAAAGCTGCTTTTGCGCGTTGACGGAGTTTTCCGCGCGGGCGCGGTCGAGCGAGAACTTCACGTCGTCGGCGCTGAAATCGGCGCCGTCGTGGAATTTCACGCCGGTGTGCAGCTTGAAGGTGTAGACCTTGCCGTCATCGGAAATGGTCCAGCTTTCGGCGAGATCCGGCAAGACTTCGCCATTGGGGCCGATCCGGGTCAGCCCCTCGAACACATTGGCGTAGGTGACCTCCCTGATTGCCGCGGCCGCTCCCGCCGTCGGGTCGAGATGCGGGGGTTCAAGCGGAATGCCGATGACGAGATCGGTCCGGGCGGCAAACGCCGACGTGGCGGTTGCGACCGCCAGCACGGCAGCGGCCAGAAGGGTCTTCCACATTTTCATCGCTGAACTCCCCATGTGCTCAAATGCTCAAGCCTGGGGATAGAAGCGTGATTTCGCGCGGGAGTAAATTGCGTTTCGTGCTGTCGCGCCGCGCCAGGAGAAATGTTTTTGCGCCGCGGGCCGGTCATCCGGTCGTGCCGCGCAGCAGCACGTTGAGACCGATCGCCATCACCTTGGCCGATTCCACCATATCCTCTATGCCGACCCATTCGTCCGGCCGGTGGGCGAGGTCGAGGATGCCGGGCCCATAGGCGATGCAGTCGTAGATATGGCCGATGCGGGCAATGTGCTTCTGGTCGTAGGTGCCCGGCGAAATGACGTAGTCGGGCTCGCGGTCGAAGATCGCATGGATGCCTTGCGCCACCGCCTTGACCACCGGCGCGTCGCGCTCGGTCATCAGCGGCAGCACTTCCATCAGGTCGCGTATCTCGTAGTCGAACTTTTTGCGCTCGCGCTTCAGCCGCTCGAGAATGGCGGTCACTTCGGCTTTGACCGTGGCGAGGTCTTCCTCGAGCAGGAAGCGGCGGTCGATGGTCAGCCTGCAGGAATCGGGCACGTTGGGCGAGGGCAAGCCTGGCCGGAAATCCTCGGTCTGGCCGCCATGGATGGAATTTATGTTCATGGTCGAGCGCCTGGCGCCTTCGGGCACGACCGGCATGCGCGTCATCTTGCGGTCGAGCGCCGGGAACAGTTCGTCCTCGAAAGCCTGCAGCACGGCGCCCATATGGCGCACCGCATTGTCGCCGAGAAACGGCATCGAGCCATGCGCGATCTCGCCCTTGGTTTCGATCTCGGCCCACCAGACGCCGCGATGGCCAAGGCAGATGCGGTCCTTGTTCAATGGCTCGGGAATGATGACGTGGTCGACCCTGGGCTTCGAGAAATAGCCGAGGCCGGCCAGATGGGCGACACCGCCAAAGCCGCCGGACTCCTCGTCGACGGTGCCCGATATCTCGATGGCGCCGGGAAAGTCGGGATAGACCTCCATGAAGGCTTCGGCGGCGATGATCGACGCGGCCAACCCGCCCTTCATGTCGCAGGCGCCGCGCCCATAGACCCTGCCGTCCCTGACGATGCCGGCAAAGGGATCGACGGTCCAGCCGTCGCCGGCCTCGACCACGTCGATATGCGAGTTGAAGTGGACACAGGCGCCAGGAGACCGGCCGTCGAAACGGGCCACGACATTGACGCGCGGGTAGCGGTCGGTGTCGCCCGGCGTGCCTTCGGCGCGGATGAACTCGGTTTCAAAACCACGCTTCCTCAGCCGCGCGCCGATAAATTCCGCACATGGCCGATAGGCTTCGCCAGGCGGATTGATGGTCGGGAAACGGATCAGGTCGGCGGTTAGTGCGACGACGTCGTCGCGCCTGTCATCGATTGCTTGGAGGAGTCGCTCGTTCATCGGGGGAGTTGAGCAACGAACGGCGTTGCATTGCAAGCCCGCCGGCAATCAAGCCGATGCGGCGTGTCGTTGTGGCAACTATCGCGGGAAATCGTTCAAATTCGCTGCTTTGGATTGGCGAATTGATCAAGGAGTGTGTGCTATTTGTTCACTGCCATTAAAAAGGTGAAAAACAACGTGATGGCAAGCATGCAAGGGGCAATCAAAGGGGTTTGATCGCATGAAGAAGTTCTTTCTCGTAGCAGCGGCGATGTTGGCAACCGCGCTGTTTGGTACGCCGTCCGCAAGTTACGCGGCGATGTTGGAAGCAAATATCGACGTGTCGTCACAGACAATGACGGTGCGGTACGGGTCGGAGGTTTATCGCTGGGTCGTTTCGACTGCCCGTCCGGGTTATTTCACACCGCGTGGCACGTATCGGCCGCAGCGGACCGCACGGATGTGGTATTCGCGCAAATACGATATGTCGCCGATGCCTTATTCCGTGTTCTTCCATGGCGGCTATGCCATCCATGGGACGGGCGCGGTCAGGCAACTCGGCCGTCCAGCCTCACATGGCTGCGTGCGGCTGCACACGGCCAATGCCGCGACCTTCTATTCCATGGTGCGGGAAGTGGGCTTCGGCAACACGCGCATTGTCGTGACGAACTAGCAGCGCGCGCGAATTCTCGTTGCCGGGCTGGAGCCCGGCGCGAGACTTTCTACTGGCGGCAACAACAATCGGCCAAGGTTTACCCTGTTCCGAGGTGGGCGGCTATTGCCGGGGGCTAAGGGGTGTGCTTTCCATGCCAATGTCCGACTGAGGACAATCGGCAGTATCGGGCAGTTTGAACCATTAGGAATATCTTAAATATTGCCGGCTGATCAATCGGTTCGCCAGGAAGCTTGCCATAGCGTGCCGTTTGCTGGAATTGACAGATGCATCCCCAGCCACAGATGGACGATCGACTTCAAAGTCGACCCGCCGGGGTGGTCATTCTTGGCGGGGCGCACGGGACGCTGGCGCTGGCCAGAAGCTTCGGTGCCCATAAAGTGCCTGTCTGGCTGGTGAGCAACGACACCCCGTTGCCCAGCTTTTCGCGATACGCCCAGCGGACAATGACGTGGCCCGGCCCCGACGGCAGTGGCGCCATCGCTTTCCTGCTCGATCTGGCCAGGGTTCACGGGTTGGGGGGCTTTCTATTGATCGCCGGCGGCGATCCTGAAGTTCGCTTCGTATCGCAATCGATTGACCAGCTGTCCGCCGTATTCGACGTGGTGCTGCCGCCTTGGGAGCAACTGAAATGGGTCTGTGAAAAGCCGCTGCTGTATCGCCGGGCAGGCGAATTGGGGCTTGCCGTTCCGCTGACCTATGGGATCACCTCGCTCGAGCAGGCAAAGGCAGCAGAACTTCGCTTTCCCGTGATCCTGAAGCCGAATATGGGCGGGCGCAGCCGTTTTGCGCGCGCCAAGGCGGTTCTCGCCAATGACCAGCCATCGTTTTTGACAGCCTACACCTGGGCTGCTGAAGAGATCGGCAGCGAGAATGTCGTCACCCAGGAGATGATACCGGGTGGAGGAGAGGGCCAGTTCTCCTACGCGGCGCTCTGGAATGAGGGCGCGCCGGTGGCGGAGTTCACCGCCCGCCGTGCGCGGCAATATCCGGTCGATTTCGGCTACACCAGCACCTTCGTCGAGGTGGTCGACGAACCGCGATTGATCGACGCCGCGCGCCGGCTGCTTGGATCGATCGCGCATCACGGACTGGTGGAGGTCGAATTCAAGCGCGATGCGCGCGATGGTTCGATGAAGGTGCTCGACGTCAATCCACGGCCCTGGACATGGTTTGGGCTGGGCGCTGCCGCCGGCGTCGACCTCGGCGCCATGCTTTGGGCGATCAGATCGGGCGAGACGATAAAGGCAGCGACAGCGCGCCCAAACACGTCCTGGATGTACCTGGTCCGGGACATTGTGGCGGCCGGCCGGCTGATCTCGAGCGGCCGGTTGGCAAAAGGCGCATATTTCGGCTCATTCGCAGAAGTACGGGCATGGGCGACATTCCAGGCGAATGACCCGATGCCGGGCCTGATCGACGTGCCGTTGACGGCCTGGAGAGTGCTGACGCGACGGATATTTTCCGCAATCTTAACCGGGAAATGTTTAGGACGGCGGCGTGACGGAGTGAGTTCCACGGCTGCAGAACCAGACAGGCGAGACCGCTGACATGACCGTTTTCACGCCCAGGACTGACAGCGAGGTGGCCGTCATCGGTGCCGGTCCATTCGGGCTGGCCGTCGCTTCCGCCCTCAAGGGATCAGGTGTCGATACGCTCACCCTCGGCGGCGCGATGTCGTTCTGGCGTGAGCATATGCCGAGAGGCATGAGGCTGCGCTCGCCCTGGCACGCAACCTATATCGGCCACACCAAAGGTCCGCTCTCGCTCGATTCCTATGCAAAGGTCCTTGGAATCTCGCCCCGAGAACCACTGCTGCTCGAAAACTTCGTCGACTATGGATTGTGGATCCAGGCCCAGGCGGTTCCGGATCTGGATACGCGCAAGGTGGACCGCGTCGAGAAGGCGAATGGCGGATTTCGTCTGGCACTGGCCGATGGCGATGCCGTGAAGGCGCGTCGCGTCGTCGTTGCCACCGGCCTGATGAACCAGCAGCTGATCCCCGCCGTGTTCGATGGAATCCCTCGCGAACTGGTCAGTCATGCCAGCGAGCATACTGGCTATGAGGCCTTCCGCGGCAAGCGCGTCGCCGTCATCGGGCGTGGGCAAAGCGCCTGCGAATCCGCCGTGCTGCTCAAACGCAGCGGGGCCGAAGTCGAGCTCATCTGCCATGGCGACATCCATTGGCTGGGCTATCGGGCGCTGTCGAGAAAGCAGAGCTGGAGCTTGCGCGACTTCCTGTCGGAGCGGCTGGCATCGCCGTCCAGGGTCGGGCCGTTCCCGATTTCCTGGCTGGTCGAAGTCCCAGGCTTCGTGCACCGGTTCCCGGAGCCGGCCCGGGCCGGGCTCAACAGGCGCAGCCTCGGCGCCGGCGCGACGGGCTGGCTGAAGCCGGATTTCGACGGGATAGAGATCAGGGCGGGCAGCAGGATCATCAGCGCATCCGCGAAGGGCAATGGCATCGAACTGCGGTTCGAGAAGGACGCCGCCACCTTCGATCACGTCCTGCTCGGCACGGGTTACCGGATCGATATCGCCAGGCTCGGTCTGTTCGCGCCCGCCATGCTTGCCGCGATTGTCCGCCGGGAGGGGTTGCCGCTGCTTTCCGCCGGATTCGAATCCAGCATTCCCGGCCTGCATTTCGTCGGCGCAAGCGCGGTGGGCAGTTTCGGCCCGCTGATGCGGTTCACCGCCGGCACGCCGTTTGCAGCGCGCACTGTCGCCCGCTTCATTCAAAGAGCCAGAGACGGACGTTACGCCGCGGCGTGAACCTGGAAGACCGCATAGTCGATGATGCGGACCGCATCGAGGAAGCCCGGCATGACCGGCACGGTCAATTCCTGGAAAATACCGGTCTCGCGAATGGCGGGCCTTGCCCAATCGATCGCGCGGTGGCTCGAACTGCCATAGACGATGAAGCAATCCCGCGGGCACCGTTCGAGCGACGACACGAGGTTCTTCAGGACGATATCGAAGACGGCTTTCGCGAAGGGATTGTAGAAATAGACAACCAGGGGCATTTCGGGAAAATCGTAGGCCGCCGCATCGGCCTCGACGACGCTGAGCGCCCGGCATTTCCGCGACGGATCCCGGAAACGTTCGATGTTGGTCCGGGCGATGTCCACCAGTTCGCGTGCGAACTCCACGCCGATGATCTCGGCGAATGGATATTGCGAGGCCAGCAGCAGTGTTCGCGATTTCCCGGAGCCGATGTCGATGAACGTATGGTTTTGGAGATCGCGGGGCAGCGACTTCATGATGAAGTCGAAGGTTCTGGGCGACGTGCAGACGGCTTCATTGCCCATGGCACGGTGCGGGCCGACGACATCGAGGCCGCTGAGCTGGATCGAACCGGCCGTATCGACGCCGTGCCGGCGATCCCATCTGCGGGCGAGACGGTCGGCGAGCATATGCCTGATGTTGCGCCGGACAAAGCCAAGGCTTGCGCCGATGCCATGCCGACGGACGAGCCTTATCGGCTCAAGCAGGCCATGCCGACGGAGATGGGACCATGCCCGGCCAACACGGCCGAAGGAACGATCTTCGAGGCGATCCCGATCCGGCATTTCGATATTCGTCATGCCACGGGGCTCCATCCCAGTCGATGAACATCTCCCGGGGTATGTGCTCCTTGGTCGTTTAAGATTCCCTGACCAGCAAGGTTACGAATGTCTGGATCGCAGGCCTATCGGCACCGGAAATGGCTGGCGCCAAACACTTCAGGGAGATGGTCAGCTGTTCGTGGCCGGCGCCTTTGCCTTCGGCTGCTTTTTGCGCCGCCAGTTGCTGATCTCCCACCTTTTGTGGAACCACATCCACTGGCCGGGATCCTCGCGCACCCAGCGCTCGACCACGTCGTTCAGCATCTGGGTGGTGGCGTGGACGTCGACGCTCCCGTCGGCGGTGCGCGGCAGGACCAGCCTGTCCTCGATCTCGAGACGGAAGCGGTTTCCGGGCAATCTGATGCAACGCGCCGGGTAGACGTCGCAATCATAGTGACGGGCAAGCGTGCCGAGCACACGGTTGCTCTGGCAGGGGCGGCCGAAGAAGGTCGTGTCGAGGCCGTTGGAGAATTTCTGGTCGACGAGGACGCCGATATTGCCGCCGTTTTCCAGCACTCCGGCCAATGCGAATGAGGCGCCGGCCATCGACGGCAGCAGCGCCCCCATGGTCGAGCGCCGCGTCGACAGGATGTAATCGGCAAGGTAGGGATTGTTGGGCGGGCGAAACAGCGCGGTGATGTTCATGCCGAAGGTCGCCGCCGCCACCGGCAGCAGCTCGAAATTGCCGAGATGGCCGGTGAAGACGATGTGCGGCTGCTTCTCCGCGGCGATCTCGACGAAATGCTCTATTCCCTTGACCTCGACGCGGCCGGGCTTGCTGGCGGCGGGGTCATAATCGAACAGAGCGTCGAGGAAGATGTATTCGGCGGCAAGGCGGGCCATGTTGCCCCACATATCGGAGGCGATGGCCTGGATTTCGCCCTCGGTCTTTTCCGGATAGGCCTTGCGCAGATTGTCGATGGCGACCTGGTGGCGTCCGACCTTCGGACCAATGAAGCGCGCGACGCGGTCGGCGAAATTCAGCGCGCTGTCAACCGGCAGCAGGCGCAGCAGCGAGATGATGATCATCGCGGCGCGGGCAACCAGCCAGTAGTTCAGCTGGCGCAGCTGCCTGCCATAGCGAAACCTGAGATCGCGGCGAAACTTCTTGAGCACCGAAGTCAAGGCCTAGGCAACGCGCAGGATGATCTTGCCGAAGACGTCGCGGCCTTCCATGCGCTTCAGTGCTGCGTCGATATCGTCGAAGCCGACTTCGGTGTCGATGACCGGCGCGACCTGTCCCGCAGCCATTTTCTGCATGGCGTTGGCCATGTTCTCCATCCGGCAGCCGAAGGAGCCGAGCAATTTCAATTGCTGCTGGAAGAGCTGCATCAGATTGATCTGCGTCGACACGCCCGATGTCGAGCCGCAGGTCACCAGGCGGCCGCCGCGCTTCAGGCACAGCATCGAACCGGCAAAGGTATCGGCGCCGACATGTTCGAAGACGACATCGACGCCCTTCTTCTTGGTCAGCTTGCGCACGACGCCTTCGAAGCGGTCTTCGCGGTAGTTGATGACATGGTCGGCGCCGAGCGCCTTGGCCTTGTCGATCTTGTCGTTGGAACCGACCGTGGTGATGATGGTGCAGCCCATCCGCTTGGCCAACTGGATCGCCGCCGAACCGATGCCGGAGCCGCCGGCATGGACGAGAATGGTTTCGCCGGGCTGCAATCTCGCATTGTCGAACAGCATGTGCTCGACCGTGCCGAAGGTGACGGGCGCGACAGCAGCGCCGACATCGGTCACGCCGGGCGGGGCGGGGACCAGCAGGCGCGCCGGCAGGTTGATCTTCTCCTGCGCGAAACCGTCGAGATGGAAGCCGTGGACCCCGGAGACATGTTCACAGAGATTGTCGCGACCTTCGCGGCAGGCCCGGCAAAGGCCGCAGGTGCGGGCGCCGTAGATCGATACCAATTGTCCGGGCAGCAGGCCGGACACGCCGGGACCGACGGCCTCGACCTCACCGGAAGCTTCGGCGCCGACGACCAGCGGCAGCTTGCGCTTGGCGAAGGCCATGCCGCGCCAGCCCCAGACGTCGATGTGGTTCAGCGCCACCGCCTTGATGCGCAGCGTGACTTCGCCGAGTGCGGGTGGCGGGGGAGGCGGCAGGTCCACCGTTTCAAGACGGCGATCCTCGATAAGTTGCAGTGCGCGCATAGGGCCTGTCGGTTTTGTTCGAGCGGAAAGGGCTCGCTTAGACCGGTTCCCGCGCCATGACAAGGCAAGTGTTCTGGCCGCCGAAGCCGAAGGAGTTCGACAGAACGCTGCGAACCTCGGCATTGCGCTTCTTGTTCGGCACCACGTCGAGCACGATCGCCGGGTCGGGATTGTCGTAGTTGATGGTCGGCGGAATGACGCTTTCGCGCATGGTCATCAGCGAGAACGCCGCCTCGACGGCGCCTGCCGCCGATAGCGTGTGGCCGATCATCGACTTGTTGGACGAGACCGGCATCGAGCCGATCCGCTCGCCGAACACCGTCGACAGCGACAGATGCTCCATCTTGTCGTTTTCCGGCGTCGAGGTGCCATGGGCGTTGACGTAGTCGATCTCGTCCTTGCTCAGACCCGCATCGGCAAGGGCGGCGCGAACCGCCGCGATTGCCGGCGAACCGTCGGGCTTTGAGCGGGTGCGGTGGAAATCATCGGCCTTTTCGCCGCAGCCGCGCAGAATGCCGAGCACGGTCGCGCCACGCGCCAGGGCTGCCTCCAGCGATTCCAGCACCAGCGCGCCCGAACCTTCGGCCAGCACGAAGCCGTCACGATCCTTGGAAAACGGCTTTGATGCCTTTTCCGGGATGTCGTTGTGGGTCGAAAGCGCCGACAGCAGCGAGAAACGGATCAGCGCCTCGGCGGTCGCCGAACCGTCGGCGCCGATCGACAGCGCCCGGTCGCATTCGCCGCGGCGGATCGCCTCGACGCCGAGCTGGATGGCGGTGGCGCCAGACGCACAGGCGGTCGACAGCGTGATCGGCAGGCCGCGCGTGCCGAAACGGTCGGCGAGACGGTCGGCGATCGAGCCGAACTGGGTGGTCTCGAAGATGTCTAGTTCCTTCAGCGCGCGGGCCACGCGAAGCAGCCGTTCGGCGCCAGCATCTTGGCTGTCGGAATTGTAGAGCGAGAAGCGTTCGTGCCAGTCGAGCTCGACCGGCGGAGAGGCGAGGAAGAGAGGCCCGCCGAAATCGCTGGAATCGAGGCCGGATTCGGCCACGGCTTCATGCGCTGCGGTTTCGGCCAGCTCGTAGGTGAGGGGGCTGGCGCCCTTCGAGCTTGAGTCCAGGAAGTCGACCATGCCGGAAATACGGGTGTTGAGATGATCGACCGGAAAGCGGGTGATCGGGTGGATGCCCGACTTGCCCGAGGTCAGCGCCGCCCAATTGTCAGCCTTGCCGACGCCAAGCGAAGTCACCACGCCGATACCGGTCACGGCGACGATGGGCCTGCCCATGTGATCTCTGAAATTGGTCATCGGGAACCCCTCGAGCGGTTCATCTCTGCAACATGGCGAGCGCCGTCTTACGCCGACTTGACCAGCGCCATGCCCTCGAATTGGTGATAGCCGATCGCCGTTGCAAGGACGCTTGCGGGAATGCCTTCGAATGGCTTCTCGGCTGCGGCATCAAAGACGGGGTAGGCGGCCTTGCGGTCGACGGCGAGCGCGGCCAGCGCCACGGCAAAGGGAAACTGCGCTTCCTTCATGTGCCCGGTCAGCGTCGAGAAGCCGCGCGCGGCGATTGCCGGATTGGCATCCAGCACTGTCTTCTCGGCTGATGTTGCCGCATGCGCGCCCGATGCCCCCGACATGGCGAGCAGCTTGCCGTTCGGCAGTGCCGCGCGGATGAGCAATCCGGCGATTTCGGCGTCGAGTTCTCCGCGCGATCGCCTGGCCCGGCCGGAGACAACCGGTCCGAGTTCGGCATAGATCCTGCGTCCACGGCTCACCGCGTGTTCGCGCTGTTCCAGCACCAGGAAGGCCCCGCCGGAGCCCGAGACCACGCCGCCACCCTCTGCGCTCTGTCTCTGCCAGACAGGCTTCCACGGGCCGCGATGCAGATAGCCGGCGAGTTCGTAGCCGAGCAGCATATCGGAATGTTCGGTCTGGAAGGCGCCGCCGACCAGCACGTGCGTCGACTGGCCCGAGCGGATGCGGGCAGCAGCCGTCTCGACGGCGGAAACGCCGGCCCCTTCCTCGCCCATGAAAGTGCGCGAGGAGCCCGTCACCTTGTGGACGATGGAGATGTTGCCGGCGAGAAGGTTGGAAAGCTGGGCCAGGAACAAGGTCGGCCGCAATTCCGTGGTCAGCTTCTCGTTGAGCAGCACGTCGCGGTCGTTGCGGCTTTCCGAAGCGGCGAGGATGGCGGCGTCGACCGCCTCGTCGCGCTCGCCGCCACCGGCGGCCACCACCATGTCCATGGTCGTGCAGAGCTCGTCATTGCCCTTGATGCCTGCATCGTCCAGCGCAAGGCCGGCGGCGTAGGTGCCGAGCCGCTGCCAGGTCTCCATCTGCCGCTGGTCGCCACGCTTGGCGATCTGCAGGTTCCAGTCGATCTCCGGCAGCGGATGAACGGTATAGGGCGCGAAGCGCGCGGTTTCGAGCACCGGCTGCAGGCCCGGTTGCGCGAGCTTCTGCCAGTGGGCGTCAGGGCCTTCTCCCAGCGAGGAGACAAGGCCGATACCAGTGATGACGACGTCGCGGGGGCTACTCATGAGCGGCTTTGTGGGTCAGGCGGCAAAGCGCGTCAAGATCGCGCGCTCAACTGACGTCAGGCGGTCTTGGCGGCGACCAGCGCGTCGATCTTGGCGCACAGGTTCTTCATGACGAAGTAGTCGTCGGTCGAAGCCTTGCCGTCATTGACTTCCTGGGTCCACTTTTCCAACGGCACCTTGATGCCGAATTCCTTGTCGATGGCAAAGACGATGTCGAGGAAATCGAGGCTGTCGATGCCAAGATCGTCGATCGTGTGGCTCTCGGGCGTGATGGTGTCGATATCGATCTCGCTGGTGTCGGCAATTATCTTGGCGACTTTGTCGAACGTGGTGGACAAGGGCTTTTCCTTCTTTGCGGGCGGAATCTGTCCGCATCCTGTTGGGCGCTGTCTAATCGGTTTTTCCCGGCAGGAAAAGGCCTGATAGTCCGGGCGCAGATGGGAAGCGTGCCCAAGAAACGCAAGAAGGGCCGCCGGTCAACCCGGCGGCCCTTCCCATTACGTCAGGTCAGTCATTGTTTCGATGCATGTCGTTTCCCAAAACCGGGAACGACTTTTGGGCGACATGCATCAGCTCTCACGGAGCTTGACCAGATCGTTCAGCAGTCCGCCCGTTCCGTTGTGGACGGTCAGCCGCTCGACCTTGCCGGCGATGGTTTCCAGAGCCTCGAGCTCCTTGAGCCGCAGCATCACCGGGTTCTCCGCCATCACCCTGGCCGTGTTGAGCAGGGAACGCGTGGCGTTCGTCTCCTCGCGGCGGCGGATGACGTTGGCCTCGGCCTGCTTCTCGGCCGAAACCACCTGGTTGAGGATCTCGCGCATCTCGCCCGGCAGGATGACATCCTTAAGGGAGATATCGCTGACCTCGACGCCGATCTCGGCCATGTCGACACGGACCTTGGCCGCCGCTTCCTCGTCGACCGTCACCTTCTTTTCAAGGATCTGGTCGAGCGTCAGCGCGCCCAGCGTCTTGCGGAAGGCGTATTGCAGGGCGCGATAAAGGGCCTCGGAGAAGTCCTTCACGGCGCTCACCGCCTTGACCGGGTCGACGACCCGGTACTCGGCTGCGATGTTGACGCGGATCGTCACGCGATCCTTGGTCAGCACTTCCTGCCCGGCGACGTCGAGCGACTGGCGCTTGAGGTCGACGACCTTCACCTGCACCATGCGTCCGACATTCCAGAAACCGTGCACGCCCGCGGCAAGCGTCCGCACCAGGACACCGTCGACGAACAGCAGTCCGGCCTGGCCATCGACGATCGGATGGACGGACATCAATTCCGCCTTCCGGGCCTGGCCGAGCCGGCGCGTGACCGCCGGATCGATGGCCAGATCCGCCGAGGTGTCGACCAGCGTCACCGTCCACGGGCCGGCATCCGTCCACAGCACAAGCTTGCGGTCCGGCGCCAGAACGGCATGCAGGTTGCCGTCACGCTCGATGATGGCGACATCCGTGCGCCCGGTGCGAACGACGGTGAGATGACGCGCGGCCATATCCGGGAGCTTGTCGAACAACGCCTTCTCGTATGCCGAAACGAATTCCGGGTTCTTCAGATCGTGCCGTGACACTTCCAGGCTCCCGCGCCGGTTGGCGAGCCAATGCTCGCCCGGCATCAGGACGGCCTTGATCTCACCCTTGTAGAGGGTGAGGGCACGTTCGTTTTCCCTTACGAGGACGCGCTCGCGTCCAAGAACCTTGTCGAGAACAGTCATTGTCTTACTCCTGTCGGGCATGGCCCCATGCGAGGCGTCAACTCATGCGTCGATCTTCCCTTCGTTTCTCGTTTCACGTCGTCATGGTCCGGGCACGAATGATCCGGGGACCGGTGGCATCGATCCGTGGCGGGCCTTCGGGAGCGGATCGCGGGGCAGTGAAGCGGGCGCGGCAAGCCTTGGCCTGCCTTGCCGGCGACGCTGCGCCTTGACCATCACCGCGGACCTGGCCGCGATCCGATGGCGTCGGACCTTTCGACACGGCCCTGGCCCGAAGGCTTCGGCCGTCCGTCAGGTCTTCAGCATTCCGGTTCCCGGACCGTTTTCAGATAACACCACCCAAAGGTGTCGGCTTATCAGGCCGTTGGAGAAGGAATCGAACCTTCGACAGTCAGATTATGAGTCTGATGCTCTTCCAGCTGAGCTATCCGTGGTGCAGACAGCAGGATTCGAACCTGCGACCTCCGGATCCAAATCCGGCGCTCTCCCAGACTGAGCTACATCCGCGATCCCAATCCCCAAAGCGGCGCCGTATACAGGGCGGCAGTGCCGCCTGCACGGGCGGAGACGAAAGCTCCAGCCGTTGTGCTCACTTCGGTTCTCGTGACCGGGAGCGCGGCTATAGAGCCTGCGACGGGTTGTCGCAAGCGGCATTGTCGCGGCGAAGTCGTGGCTTCTTTCAGCAGTGGCATTTCGGCAACACAATTGCCAGTGCAGTTGATTGTACCAATGTACCATGGTAGGTAATCGGCATGAATATCGAGCGTGTACAGACCGGCGTGCGGCTGGAAAAGCGGTTGGTGAAGGTGCTCAAGGCCCTGGCCGAGCATCGCGACATGAGCCTGGGCGATCTCATAGAAGGCATCGTGCTGCATGCTTTCGAGGGGCAAACGCCGTTTTCCCCGGAGACGCTCGAGACAATCAGCCAGTTGAAACGCATCTACGGGCTGGAGCTTGGCGCGGCGGACAGCCACCGTCTGGCTGAGGCGCCATCCTCGGACCGAGGGGAAAGGGAAGGCGGATGACGAGCCATCTTGAACGCAGCCACAGTATCGTGCTTTCCGGTCCGGTCGATCGCGTCTTCCCGTTGTTCACGCCGATTGGCGAGACCTTGTGGGTGGATGGCTGGGAACCGGAATTCCTGCACCCGCAAGGTGGAGAAACGCGGCAAGGCATGGTCTTCCGAACCGTCCACGGCAGCGAGACGACGCTTTGGGCGTGCGCCGACTGGGATCCGACCGCGCATCGTGTCCGCTATGTCAGGGTCACGCCGGACTCGCGTTTCGGATTTGTCGACGTGGCCTGCCGTTCGGCTGCCGATGGCAGCACCGAAGCGTCGATTGCCTATACGTTCACGGCACTGAACAGGGCGGGAGAATCCTATCTGTCGACGCTGACGGAGGACGCCTTCGCGCAGATGATCGAGACGTGGAAAGTCCGCATCGATGCGTGGCTGCTCACCGAGACGTCAGCTGGCGCCAGTCATCGTTAGAAGGTGACGCGGCCGAGTACGCGCAGACCATCGCCCTGCGGCTCGACCACCACGGCCTCGCCCTCGCGCGGCGACACGCCGGTCAGCGCTACGATGTCTTCCAGATGGGTGACCATGACCAGATTGTCGGAGCCGGAATAGGCACGGATTTCCTTCATGATGGCGGCGATTTGCGCTGCCTTCTGCGCATCGTCGCCCTTCAGGAGATCGAGCGGGGCAAACAGCTGCGGCTCGGCCTCGAAGGCGATACGCGCTGTGTCGAGACAGCGGCAGTAACGGCTGGACAATACGCGCTCGATGGGGGCGGCGCGGGCGGCAAACAAGGCGCCGATCTTGCTCGCCTGCTGCTTGCCACGCGCCGAAAGGTTCATCTGCGTGGCGCAGCTGTCGATGTCGAAATTGGCGGGGTCGGTGGTGCCGGTGACCATGGCATGGCGCAGCAGCACGACATGGCCGCCGTCGCGCAGCAGCGCCCAGCCGGCATCCGTGGCATGGGCCGCGACGGGAATGACGAGCAGCAACAGGGCCAAGGCAAATCGGATCATCGCGGTCCTTCCAGGAGCCTGACATCGGGCTCCGGTCATTTCGCATATAGGGATCGGAAGGCCGGCACAAAGACAAGCGGGCGTTGCTGACGTCCCGGCCTCACTTTTTGGCGATTTGCTTTTTCACCAGATCGATCTTCTGGTCGGTAAGCGGGATGGGAATGGTGTAGCCGGCTTCGGTGAAGCCCTGCTTGGCGTTCTCGAAGAACTCGATAGCCCTGAGATACTCGGCCTTGCCGCCGCCATAGGTGGCGCGGTTCCAGTGGATGTCGCCGAGATTGTTCTGTTCGAAGGCCCATTGCATGGGCTGGCTTTCCCTGGTGAAAACCTTCAGCGTCGCCGTGAAGGCCGCCTCGGCCTCGTCGAGATATTTGCCGGTCCGTTCGATATTGCCGAGATTGAGCAGGCTCATGCCGATGCCGTTCTGGGCGTTGGCCCAGTCGATGGGTGCGGTCTCGATGGTCAGCACTTCGAGTGCTGCCCGCCGGGCGGCGATCGAATCCCGCAGGGTTTTGGGATCGGCATTGCTCATGCTCAGCCAGTGCAGCGCCGAACCGAGACCAGCCTGGACCAGCGCCCATTGCCGCGGGTTGGTCTCGCGCTTGTACTCACGCAACGCATTGCCGTAGGCGTCCACCGCCTCGCTGTAGTGCTCGGGCTTGTCCGTCACGCCACCAAGCAGCTGCAGCGTGTTGCCGAGATTGTAATAGCTCATGGCCCAATCCTGCGGGAATTTCCGCCTGACATAGACCTGCCGGGCTGCCTGGAACGCTGCCACCGACTGTTCGAGCCTGGCCGCGTCGCGGGTCCGCTGGCCGAGCGTCTGGTAGATCGAGCCGAGATTGTTCTGGGCGGACGCCCAGTCCATCGGGAAGAGCTGCCGGGTAAACACCGTCAGTGCATCGTCATAGGCCGCGGCGGCCTCTTCGAGCGTGTCCGTGCCCATGTCGAAGCGGGCGACGCCGCTCAGCGCGTTGCCGAGATTGAGCCGGCTGGTCGCCCAGGAGACCGGGAAGGTCTCGCGGGTTCGCACCTTCAGCGCGGCGCGGAAGGCATCGGCCGCCTCGTTGATCTTGGCCTTGTCGTTGAGCTGGATGCCAAGCGTCACCAGCGTGTTGCCGAGATTGTTCTCGACCATTGCCCATTCCACGGGGGCCTTCTCGCGCGTGTATTCTTCAAGCGCCAGCCGGTAGGCGGCTTCCGCGTCCTTCAGGTGCTCGCCGGCGGGTTCCCGCTGGGAAAGCGCATAGAGCGCGAGCCCGAGATTGTTTTGCGAAGCAGCCCAGTCGAGCGGCAGCTTGTCGCGGGGGCGCTTTCCCAACGCGGCACGCATAGCCGCCACGGCCTCATTAAGGCGCTTCGGATCGCTCTCGCGTTCGCCGATCTTCAGGAGCACATTGGCGAGATTGTTCTGCGCGGCCGCCCAGTTGGGGTCGTCCTTTTCGCGCTCGAAGACGACCAGCGAATCGCGGAAGATCTGCGCGGCTTCTTCCAAATGCGCGGTCTCGGTCTCGCGTTCGCCGATCGTCTGCAGCACAACCGCCATGTTGTTGCGGGTGATGGCCCAGTCGCGATTCTCCTCGCCATTGGGGATGAAGTTCAGGATGACATGGTAGGCTTCGATCGCGTGCCGCAATGCATCGAGATCGCCGGTGGCGTAGCCGTAAGAGTTGAGTGCCTCGGCTTCCTGGTTCTTGTAGTTCCAGCGCAGCTTGTCGTCCCATTTCTCGACCAGCGAGAAGGCCTTGGCATAGTCGTTGGCAGCGGATTTGTAGTCGAAGACCAGCGCGGCGGCATCGGCGCGCTTGGCATAGATCGCGGCGTCGGCGATGCGTTTTTGCCTGACCAGTTGCTCGACGTCATCAACGGCGCCGCTGTTCTGCTCGACCCTGCCGACCGCGTCATCGAGGAATTTGCGCGCCGTCACCATGGCGCCTTGGCCGATTGCCTTGTCGGCGGACGCGACCAGGCGTTTGATCTCCGGATCGTCGGTGCGCAGTGCCGCGCGTTCCGACAACATCTTCTTCAGGCGGTCGGCCTGGGCGTCGAGCACCTTCTGCAGGTCGGTCGGATCCTCGGGGATCTTGTCCGTGCCCAGCGCCCTCAGCACGCCATAGAGCGCGTCGAGCGGCACGCCATCCTGCAGCGAGGCCAGTTCCACTTGCGCCCGCTTCGGATCGGGCAGATCGGAGATGGTCAAAAGCAGCTGCCGCCTCTCGCCGGTGATCAGGCCGTCATCCCCCGTCGGTTCCGGCGGCGCGACGCCGAAATAAAGCAGCCGACGCAGGCTTTCATTGACCCAGGGGCGCTGCTTTGCCTTGGTGTCGAGATAGACTTCCTCGGTCACCATGCGCATGACGGAGCCGAACTCCGTGCCTTTCATCGCCGCGAGGTGGCGCAGCAGAGCTGCGGCATAGGGACTGTTTTCGCCGGCCGCGCCATCGAGCGCCGGGCGCCCCGGTTCGGCGGCGAAGCCGACCACCGTGCCCAGGCTCGCATCTTGCGCCGACGCATTGGCAAGCGCCTTGGCGCCACGCACCGGTTCCAACCCGCCGGCGCCGATCGGCTCGGCGGAAGCGGTCGGCGCCCGGCGCACCACGGCGTCCGCCGGAAACGGATTGGTGCGGCAGGCATCGAGCAGCAGGATCGTCACCGGCACGGTCTTCCTCAGTTCGTCCATGACGGCGGAAATCGGCACCAGGGCCTGGCCTGCATCCTTGAGCGACGAGACGTCGGCATCGACCGGAACCAGATAGTTCTCGCCGCCGGCCTCGATGCCATGGCCGGAGTAGTAGATGAAGGCGACGTCGGCGCCCCCGGCATCCTCGATGAAGCGTTCGAGGTCGCGCTTCAGCTTGGCGGCATCGCGATCGGTGACGTTGCGGGCGTCGAAGCCGAGGTCGGTCAGCATCTTGGCCATGTCGCGGGCGTCATTGGACGGGTTGGGGAGGGCGGCGATGTGCTGGTAATTCGACTGGCCGATGATCAGCGCCACGCCCTTGAGGCTTTTCGTCTCGGCAGATGCAAGCGCCGTCGCGGCAAGGCAAAACAGGGTGGCGACGAAAGCCGTCAGCCATATCCGCGCGAGAAGATTGCGTCCTGAGGTTTCGACAAAGGTCATTTGTCGTTCGTGTCCGCCCTGATACTCCAAACCCTCTATAGCGCTGCCAGCATAGCATGATCAAATTCGGGCGCGATTGCGCCGCGCGCGTGGCTCGCCTATCCCTGAAAAATGTCGCCGCTTACAGAAACCGTGCTTTTCGTCTTCAGCCTCGTGGCGCTCGGCTATCTCGCCGGGTTGACCGGCTATCTTAGACCGGCGAGCGGCGAGGGGATATCGGATTTCGCGGTCTCGGTGGCGATGCCGCTGCTTCTGTTCCAGACCATGGTGAAGGCCGATTTCCACGGCGTCGCGCCGTGGCCGCTGTGGGGAGCCTATTTCACGGCGGTGGCGATCACCTGGGGCGCCGGTCATCTCGTCACCACGCGGATCTTCGGGCGCGACGCGCGCGCCGGCGTCGTCGGGGGCGTTTCGTCGGCCTATTCCAACGTCGTGCTGCTCGGCGCTCCCTTCATCCTCGGCATATTCGGCCCGAGCGGCTTCGAAGTGCTGTCTTTGCTGGTCTCCGTGCATCTGCCGGTCATGATGATGGCGTCGATCGTACTGTTCGAGATGTTCGGTCGCGGCGGCGGCGAACATGTGCATCCGCTGCGGGTGCTGCGCAGCTTCCTGCGGCGGCTGTTCATCAACCCGCTGATCATCGGCATCCTGCTCGGCCTGGCATGGCGGCTGAGCGGCGTGCCGCTGCCCGGCCTCGTCATGCGGCTGGTCGATGCGCTGGCCAACACGGCAGGGCCGGTGGCGCTGTTTGCCATGGGGCTCAGCCTGCGCCGCTTCGGCATTTCCGGCAATGTCCGGCCGGCGCTGGCGCTTTCGGTGCTGAAACTGTTCCTGATGCCGGCACTGGTTCTCGCCTTCGTCTGGCTGCTCGGCCTGCCGCCCCTGACGGCCAAGGTGGCGGTCGTGGTGGCGGCGCTGCCGTCCGGCATCAACTCCTACCTGATCGCCGTGCAGTTCAACACCGGCCAGGCGCTGGCATCGAACCAGATGACCATCGCCACGGCCTGTGCGGCCGTCACCACGGCTTTCTGGCTGACGGTTGTCCTGCATGTCTTTGGCTAGGCTTTGCGTAAATCGCGGCGAGGCGACAAAGCTTGCTCTCGTCCTGGGCTGGCCCAACCCCTATATGCCATCTTGCGATTGCTTGCGGGCCTTGCCCTAGGTAAAGAGCAGTGGCTCCGGCGTGCCGGCTTCAAATCATGGCGCACGCTCACCGAAGATTTCACAGACCGGCCCGTCAGTGCGCCGAACGGAGGATAGACCATGCTTCAGAAAACCAGCCATTTCATGCGGCAGGCCAATCTTATCAACGGCGAATGGGTGCAGGCCGATAGCGGCCTCACGGTCGACGTCAACAACCCGGCCACCGGCCTCAAGATCGGCACCGTGCCGAAGTCGGGCAAGGCCGAGACCCGCCGCGCCATCGAGGCCGCGGATGCCGCGTTCAAGACCTGGCGCAAGACGACCGCGCTCGAGCGCTCGAAGCTGCTGCGCAAGCTGCATGACGCGATGATGGACAATCAGGACGTACTGGCCGAGCTCTTGACGATAGAGCAAGGCAAGTCGCTGTTCGAATCGAAGGGCGAGATCGGGTCGGCCGCGGCCTATATACTGTGGTTTGCCGAAGAAGGCCGCCGCACCTATGGCGACGTCGTGCCTTCGCCATGGGCGGATCGCCGCATCCTGGTGACCAAGGAGCCGGTCGGCGTCATCGCCGCCATCACGCCGTGGAATTTCCCGTCCTCGATGCTGGCCCGCAAGCTCGGCCCGGCTCTCGCTGCCGGCTGCACGGCCGTCGTCAAGCCCGCCTCGCAGACGCCTTACTCTGGTCTCGCCTGGGGCGCGCTGGCCGAGGAAGTCGGCTTCCCCAAGGGTGTCGTCAACATCCTGACCGGGTCGGCCAGCGAGATCGGTGACGAGATTTGCGTCAATCCGCTGGTGTCGAAGATCACTTTCACCGGATCGACCGAGGTGGGCAAGCTTCTCATCCAGAAGTCGTCGGTCACCGTGAAGAAGGTGTCGATGGAACTTGGCGGCAACGCGCCGTTCATCGTCTTCGACGACGCCGACATCGAGCGCGCGGTGGCCGGCGCGATCACCGCCAAATACCGCAATTCCGGCCAGACCTGCGTCTGCACCAACCGCTTCCTCGTTCAGGCCGGCGTCTATGACAAGTTCGTGGAGAAGCTGGCAGCCGCCAGCAACGGGCTGAAGGTCGGTTCCGGCCTCGAAGAAGGCGTGCAGCAGGGACCGCTGATCGACGAGAAGGCGGTCGAGAAGGTGGAAGAGCTGATCGCCGACGCTACCTCGAAGGGCGGCAAGATCGTCGCCGGCGGCAAGCGCCATGCGCTCGGCGGCTCGTTCTTCCAGCCAACGGTCATCGCCAATGCGACGCCCAAGATGCGCTTCATGAAGGAAGAGATCTTCGGCCCGGTCGCCCCGGTGTTCAAGTTCGAGACGGAAGCGGAAGCCATCGCGCTCGCCAACGACACTGAATTCGGCCTCGCCTGCTATTTCTACACCGGCGATCTCGGCCGCGCCTTCCGCGTCATGGAAGGACTGAAATACGGCATGGTCGGCGTCAATGAAGGCCTGATCACCACGCCGGAAGCGCCGTTCGGCGGCGTCAAGGAATCGGGCCTCGGCAAGGAAGGCGGACATCAGGGCATCGAGGATTATCTCGATACCAAATATGTCTGTATCGGCGGCCTCGGCCTCTGATACCTTGTCCTGAGGTCGGCGGGCCTTGCCCGCCGCCTTGGGTCGAGAAACCTGCCGAAATCCTTTGGATTAACTGACGTTTGCGGGCATGACGATGAAGGACGGCGAGGTTTTCGGCACGACGCGGGCAGGCGAGCCGGTGCGCCGCTTCACCATCAGGGGCGGCGGCCTCACCGCCAATATCATCGGGCTCGGCGCCATCATCCAGGATTTGCGCCTGACCGGCCATGATGCGCCGCTGGTGCTCGGCTACAACACTCTGGAAGCCTATGAGGCCGACAACGCCTTCTTCGGCGCGGTGGTCGGCCGCTATGCCAACCGAATCCGCGACGGCCGTTTCACCCTTAACGGCAATCGCTACCAGACCGAGCAAAATTTTCTCGGCAGGCATACGCTGCATGGCGGCTCGCAGGGCTATTCGCATCGGCCGTGGGCGGTTTCGCTGCATGGCCGGGACTTCGTCACGCTGACGCTGCACGATCCCGATGGCGCGATGGGCTTTCCCGGAGCGCTCGACGTAACCTGCACCTACAGGCTGAAGATCCCCGGCACGCTCAGCGTCGAGCTGACGGCGACCTGCGAGGAGCCGACACCGTGCAATCTCACCCAGCATTCCTATTTCAACCTGGATGATGGCGGCGCCAGCGATATTCTCGACCACAGGATGATGCTGAACGCCGGCGCCTATCTGCCAGTCGACAGCGACATGATCCCGACCGGCGTGGTCAAGCCGGTCGACGGCACGCCCTTCGATTTCCGCCAGGCGCGGCCGCTGCGCATGGAGACCGAGGGTGAGCAACTGCCCTACGACCAGAATTTCTGCCTTGCCTCGGCGCGCGGGCCGCTGCGGCAAGCGGCATGGACGCAAGGGGCAAGCTCCGGCGTCGAGATGGAGGTCTGGACGACGGAGCCCGGTGTCCAGCTCTATACCGGCCAGTATGTGACGCCGCGCAAGGGGCTGGAGGGGCGGGACTACAAGGCATTTTCCGCCTTCTGCCTGGAGCCGCAAATCTGGCCGGATGCGCCGAACCGGCCGTACTTCCCGCAAGCGACGCTGTGGCCTGGTGCGATCTATCACCACGTGACGGAATACCGTTTCCGCCTGCCATAGGTCTTCGGGCGGCTAGTTTTCGAACGCCGCCCGTAGCGTCTCGAATGGCGCCAGGGCGCCGCGGACCTGGACCACGGCTGCGGCAACGCGATGTGCCCGGCTTGCCGCTTCGCGCGGGCCATGGCCGGCAAGACGCGCCGCGAGGTAGCCACCATTGAAGGAATCGCCGGCGCCGGTGGTGTCGACGGGGGCCGCGACATGGATCGCCGGCACGTCGTGCAATGTTCCGCTCTCGGCGATCAGCGCCGGCTGTTCGCCGTTCTTGACGACGACCTCGCCAACCCATTGTCCAAGCCGCTCGGCGGTCACCCGCGGTGTCCCGTCACCAAACAGCATCTGTTCGTCGGGGAAGGTCGGCAGTGCGATGTCGGTGACGCCGAGTGCTTCGACGATGGCTGCCTGCGCGCTTTCGCGGTTGCGCCAAAGCCGTGGGCGATAGTTGGGGTCGAAGGCGATCAGCGAGCCAGCGGCACGCGCCTTGGCCACGGCGGCCAGCAGTGTTTTGCGCGCCGCATCGTCCAGAATTGCTAAAGTGATTCCGGAAAAGTACACAAGCGCCTGATTTTCAAGGTTTTTCGACAGTGCGGTGGGATCCGAAGCAAGCTGTCGGGCGGCAGCGTCGCCGCGCCAGTAGGTGAAGGAGCGTTCGGCGCCGGTCAGCGTGATTGCGTAGAGGCCGGGCCGAGCGCCCGGTATTACCGGGCTGGAGCCGATGCCGATGCCGTTTTCGGCGAAGAAGCCGATCTGGCCTTGCGAAAAGGGGTCGTCGCCGAAGGCCGAGACATAGATTGCCGGCCGGTCTCCGCTCAGCGCATGCAGCGCCCACAGAGTGTTGAACGTGTCGCCGGCAAAACCCATGCGCCAGTTCGGGCCCGTCTGGCCCGAGAGTTCGAGCATGCATTCGCCGATCGAGGCGACGCCGTTTCCCGCCATCTGCAATCCTCCAGTGTTTTCGGTGCTGTAGCTTTTTGCCGGCGGCAGCGCCATGCTTGGCAAGCATGCTTTTTTGCGCCACAGCGTTTTCCCACAGGCTGGCGGGACGCGATCCGCCCGGCCGAGCGTTATCCGCGGAAGAGGAACCGGTTTGGCATCGATATGGCGTTATCTCTTGGCGGGTCTGGGTCTGGCTGCTCTGCTGGTCGGCGTCCTCGCGGTCGTCTATCTGACGGCGCCGCAATCGGCGCAGCTTGCCGGCCCGGATGTCTCGCGGACGAAGAAAACCGACAACGGGCTGTACATGGCGAGCTTCGTACCGGAGCGGGGCGTGGTGCGGCAGGGCGAACTGGAATCCTGGCTGCTGACGCTGAAAACAAAGACAGGGGCTTCGGTGGAGCGAGCCGCGATCGCCATCTCCGGCGGCATGCCGCAACACAATCACGGCCTGCCGACCAGCCCGCAGGTGACCGATTATCTGGGCGAGGGCCGTTACCGCATCGAGGGGCTGAAATTCACCATGAGCGGCTGGTGGCAACTTCGTTTCGCCATCTCGTCCGGCGCCGGCTCCGACACGGTGCTGTTCAACGTGGTGCTGTGAGCGACCGATGAAGCGACTTTCCTGCTTTCTGGCGCTGATGGCCGCCATCATCCTCGTCGGCTGCGGCAAGCCGGATTTTTCCGACGCCGAGAAGAAGACCGTCGCCTCGCTGGCGCTGAACACGCTGCCGTCGTTGAAGCCCGACACCACCAACCGCTTCGCCGACGTGCCGGCCGCCGCGGCCCTTGGCTCGACCCTGTTCTTCGATCTGGGCATGAGCCGCGATGGTACGGTCTCCTGCTCGACCTGCCACAAGATCGACCAGCAGTTCCAGGATGACCTGCCGCAAGCTGTCGGCGTCGGCCGCACCAACCGGCGTACCATGCCGCTAGCCGGTGTGGCACGCGACCCCTGGTTCTTCTGGGACGGCCGCCGTGACAGCCTGTGGGCGCAAGCCCTGACGCCGCTGGAAAACCCGCTGGAACAGGCAGGAAACCGTGCTGCCTATGCGCACTACATCAAGGCACGCTTCGGCGAGCGCTATGAGCGCATTTTCGGGCCGCTGCCCGATTTTGCCGGCATTCCGTTGAATGCCAGCCCGCTTGGAAACGATGCCGAGAGGGCTGCCTGGAACGCGATGAGCGATGCGCAGCGCGACGCCATCAACCGCGTCTTTGCCAATATCGGCAAGGCGATCGCCGCCTTCGAACGCTCGATCGAGCCGGCGCAGACGCGCTTCGACCGTTTCGCGCTGGACCTTGCCACTGGTGCCGAACCCAAGGGCGATGCCGTCTTTACGCCGGAAGAAATCCTCGGGTTGAAGCTGTTCATCGGCAAGGCTAGTTGCGTGACCTGCCACAATGGTCCGCGCTTTACCGACAACGGCTTTCACAACACCGGCGTGCCGCCCGTCGCGAACCTGCCGCCGGATCGCGGGCGCATAGATGCGGTGGCACAAGTCGAAGCCGACCCGTTCAACTGCTTCGGCGCCTATCGCGACGGCGACGTCAGCGCCTGCGGCGAGCTGCGCTTCATGGTCAAGGATGCGCCGGAACTCGTTCGCGCTTACAAGACACCGTCGCTGCGCGGTGCCGCGACGCGTCCGCCCTATATGCATGCCGGGCAGTTTTCGTCGCTCGACGAGGTGGTGGCGCACTACGCCAAGGCGGCACCCAGTGTGGAGGGGACAACCGAGATCCATCCGCTGCAACTGTCGGACCGTGAGCGCGCTGCGCTGGTGGCGTTTTTGAAGACGCTGTCGGAGTAGGCTCTTGTTTGACCATGATCTTGTCCGAAAACCGGCATCCACTTTTCGGGATCATGGTCAGCGATCTTTCACCGTCTCCATAGCCACGAAGGTCGAGGTCTGGGCGACATGGGGGAGCGCCGAGATGCGTTCGCCCAATACGCGGCGGTAGGCAGCGATGTCCCGGGTGCGGACCTTCAGCAAATAGTCGAAGCTCGACGCCATCATGTGGCACTGTTCGATCTCCGGCACGGCCTGCACCGACCGGTTGAAAGCGTCGAGCGCGGCGGATCGGGTGTCGGACAGTTTCACCTGGACGAAGGCGACATGGCCTTCGCCCATGCGCTCGCGGTCGATGATCGCCTGGTAGCCCCTGATATAGCCGTCCTTCTCCAGCCGCTTGACGCGCGCCTGTACCGGCGTCTTGGACAGGCCGACCTTTGCGGCGAGTTCCGACATGGAAAGCCGGCCATTGCTTGCCAGCGCCGACAGGATGTTCCGGTCGATGCGGTCCAATTGGTCTTCTGTCATCAAAATCAAAGTCCAAAGTCTGAAAGATTGGCAGAATGATAGATCGATTGGACTGTCTTGTCGATTTCTTTGGACCGACTGAAATCCGCGCCTGTGCTAGCTTGCGCCATTCGGTCCGGTGACCGCCGGCCCGCTCCCTGATGCTCGCTCCACGGGACCCGCCATGCCGCTCGACACCATCCGCCAGCAGATCCGTGCCAACTATTTGCCCGACGAGGACGAGGCCGTGAAGCGGCTGGCCGAGGCGACAGGGCTTTCGGCTGCGGATCGCGATGCGATCTCGGCGCGAGCCACCGATCTGGTGCGGGCAGTGCGCGGCTCGTCCGATCCCCGGCTGATGGAAGTTTTTCTCTCCGCCTACGGCCTTTCCACCAAGGAGGGCGTGGCGCTGATGTGCCTGGCCGAGGCGCTGCTGCGCGTGCCCGACACCGAGACGATGGATGATCTGATCGCCGACAAGATCGCGCCGCATGACTGGTCCGCTCATTCCGGCGGCTCAAGCTCGATCTTCGTCAATGCCTCGACCTGGGCGCTGATGCTGACCGGCCGCGTGCTGGACGAGGGCGAGGGCGGTATCGAAGGCACGCTGCGCTCCATGGTGCGCAGGCTGGGTGAGCCGGTCATCCGCAAGGCGGTGGCCGCCGCCATGCGCGAGATGGGCGAACAGTTCGTGCTCGGCCGCACCATCGCGGAAGCCGTCAAGCGCGGCCGGCCGATGACACAGAAGGGCTATCTCTATTCCTTCGACATGCTGGGCGAGGCGGCCCGCACCGAGGCCGACGCGCTGCGCTACCACAAGGCCTATGCCGACGCGATTTCGTCGCTCGATGCCGGCTCCAACGGCCCTGACATCAGGCAGAACCACGGCATCTCGGTGAAGCTTTCGGCGCTGCATCCGCGCTACGAGGTGGCGCAGAAGGAGGAGATGCTGCCCGTCATGGCCGAGCGGCTGCTGTCGCTGGCGCTTGCGGCCAGGCATTCGCGCATGGGCCTCAACATCGACGCCGAGGAGGCGGACCGCTTGGATCTGTCGCTCGACGTCATCGAGCGGGTGCTGGCCGAGCCGGAACTCGCCGGCTGGAACGGCTTTGGCGTGGTGGTGCAAGCGTATGGACCACGCGCGGCCTTCGTCATCGACTGGCTCTACGCGCTGGCCAAGAAATACGACCGCACCATCATGGTGCGGCTGGTCAAGGGCGCCTATTGGGACACCGAGATCAAGCGGGCGCAGACGCTCGGACTGGCCGGCTATCCCGTCTTCACCCGCAAGGCCAACACCGACGTCTCTTACATGGCTTGCGCGAAGAAACTGCTTGGCATGACCGACCGCATCTATCCGCAATTCGCCACCCACAACGCCCACACCGTCGCCGCCATCCTGTCGATGGCTGACAATCGCGACACCTTCGAGTTCCAGCGCCTGCATGGCATGGGCGAGGCGCTGCACGAAACGGTGCGAAGGTCCGAAGGCACGCGCTGCCGCATCTATGCGCCGGTCGGCGCGCATTCGGACCTGCTGGCCTATCTGGTCCGCCGGCTGCTGGAGAACGGCGCCAACTCCTCCTTCGTGCACCAGCTGACCGACGAGGATGTCGAGCCGGAAGACATCGCGCGCGATCCGCTCGAAACAGTCGAAAGCCAGGGTCCCGCCGCCAATCCGGCGATCGCCAGGCCGTCGCAGATTTTTGGCGCCGGCCGCCGCAACTCCAGGGGATTCGACATCACCGACACGGCGACGCTTGCGGCCATCGACAAGGCCAGGGCGGCGTTCGCCGGGCCGGACCGCTGGCATGCCAAGCCGATCACGCGGGCTGCCGGCTATGGCAAGCCACGCCCGGTCGTCAATCCGGCCAAGCCCGACGAAGTGGTCGGCACGGTTCACGAGGCCGCCGCCAAGCAGGTCGCCATCGCCGTGCGCATCGCGGTGGAGGCGCAGCCGGCCTGGGCAAAGCGCCCCGTTGCCGAACGCGCCGCCATCCTCGACCGCGCCGCCGACCTCTATGAGGCCAATGCAGTCGAGTTCTTCGCGCTCGCCACCCGCGAGGCCGGCAAATCGCTGGCTGATGGCGTGGCGGAAGTGCGCGAGGCGGTCGACTTCCTGCGCTACTACGCCGCCGAGGCGGTCAACGCCGAAACGGGTACTCAGGCGCGCGGCGCCATCGTTTGCATTTCGCCGTGGAATTTTCCGCTGGCGATCTTCACCGGCCAGATCGCGGCAGCTCTCGTTACCGGCAACTCGGTGATCGCCAAGCCGGCCGAACAGACGCCGCTGATCGCCTTCCGCGCGGTCGAATTGCTGCGGGAGGCCGGCGTGCCGGAAGACATCATTCAGCTGCTGCCCGGCGACGGCCCATCGGTCGGCGCGCCGCTGACCGCTGACCCCCGCATCGCCGGCGTCTGCTTCACCGGCTCGACCGAGGTCGCCAAGCTGATCGAGAAACAGCTGGCCGAAACCGCTGCGCCCGACGCCATGCTGATCGCCGAGACCGGCGGCCTGAACGCCATGATCGTCGATTCCACCGCGCTGCCCGAGCAGGCGGTGCGCGATATCCTGGCCTCTGCCTTCCAGAGTGCCGGCCAGCGCTGCTCGGCGCTGCGGGTGCTCTATGTCCAGAAGGACGTCGAGAAGAAGATGCTGGAGATGCTGAAGGGCGCAATGGAGGCGCTCAACATCGGGGATCCCTGGCGGATTTCGACCGATGTCGGTCCGGTCATCGATGATGAGGCGCAGGCTTCGATCCGCGACTATTGCACCAAGAAAGGCCTCGAGGGCCGGCTGATCGCCAAGCTCGAGGCGCCGAAGGACGGCCGCTTCGTCGCCCCGCATGTCTTCAGGGTCAAGGGCATCGAGGAGATGGACCGCGAGGTGTTCGGGCCGGTGCTGCATGTCGCCAGCTTCGACGCCGATGAGATCGACGCTGTCATCGCTGCCATCAACCGCAAGGGCTATGGCCTGACCTTCGGCCTGCACACCCGTATCGAAGGCCGCGTCCAGCATTTCGTCGACGGCATCCACGCCGGCAACATCTATGTCAACCGCAACCAGATCGGCGCCGTCGTCGGTTCGCAGCCCTTTGGCGGCGAGGGGCTGTCCGGCACCGGGCCGAAGGCCGGCGGCCCGCATTATCTGCGCCGCTTCCGCAAGGGGCCGGAAGCCGGCACGGAGGTTGGCGAGGGCCACAAGGTGACGGCGACCGAAATGGCCGACAATCTGCCCGATCCCAAGCTCGGCGGCTGGTCGACGCGGCCGGACCGGATCGCCATCCTGAGGAAGCATCTGCGCGGCAAGGGCGCGGCCGCCATCGGCGCCGCCGCTGGCATCGATTTCGGCCAGGTCGATCTGCCTGGGCCAACCGGCGAGGCCAACACGCTGTCGCTGTCGCCGCGCGGCCGCGTGCTTTGCCTGGGGCCGGATGCCGACACGCTGCTTGCCCAGACCATCCAGGCGCTCGCTGCCGGCAACGCGGTGCTGGCCGTAGCGCCTGGGGCGCCGGCGGCACTCTCGGCGCTGACCGGCAAGGGCTTGCCGCTCGCCGCTATCGATGGCCGGCCTGATCCGGTCGAGGCGCGCGCGCTGCGCGTCGATGTCGTCGCTTTTTCGGGCACGCCGGAGGCGGCGCGCATCGTGCGCAAGGTCATCGCCGACAGGACTGGCCCGATCGTGCCGCTGGTCAGCGAGGTGCTCAACCCGGCCGCCTATGCGCATGAGCGCGCGGTCTGCGTCGACACGACGGCCGCGGGCGGCAATGCCAGCCTGCTGGCTGCGGCCTAGGAACTGGCGGGTATTCGCAAAGAGAGAAGCCGGCAAACGTGAAGTGTTGCCGACTTGCTGAATTCGGACACAAGACCCGAAATTCGTTTCCACTGTAGCCTGCGGAACTGCCGATCGTCTCGGTGCAACCTAGTCTTGCCGCCGTCGGATGGTCCGACACCAACCGGGGTCTCCCGTCGCAGATCGCGACGGTGACGCCAATCCGGTTGAGGCGAGGACGAGGAGACGAAGATGGCTTCAAGGTCGATCGTATCAGGCTCATTGGCGTTGCTTGGCTGGCTGATTTCTTGCGGCGGTGCCGGGGCCGCCGATTTCGCCTGCTGGCAACCCAACAAGACGCTGCTGGCCGCCGATCAGGCGGGTGAAGGCTACTGGACCAAGGAGCGGCGCGACCGGGCCGTTTCCGAAAACGACGGCGGCAACGTGACCACACCCAAGCCCGAGGGGCTCGCGGCCACTGCACGAGTCGATGTGACTCAGCCGCCCTATGAATATGGCGGAAAGCTCTTCTACACCCGCGACGGGGTCGACTACACGGCCAGTGCGCAATTCGTCTCGGAAGACAACATTCTGCTGGCCGCGGCGCACAGCATGTGGCGCGGCGACAAACATGCGGTGAACGTCGTGTTTTACCGCGCTTATGACGACGGCGCCGGAACGAGGTTCATCGTCGACCAGGCCGCGGTGCTGACGGATTGGATTCCGATCAGTCCCAATCCACCGAGCGCCGTCATCGTCAGGCGCCCTCGACGACGGAAAAGCCCTCGAATTGCGGGTGGCCGAGATAGTGGACCTTCGTCGTGCCGACGTTCCTGTGCGCGGCGCGAAAATTCTCCGACCTGGTCCAGGCGACGAAATCGTCCTGGCTCGCCCATACCGTGTGCGACGCGAACAGCGTGTAGCCTTCGGCCTCGTTGACCGGGCCGCGCAGCAGATGGAATTCCCGAAAACCCTTCATCTCGGCAAGACTGGAATCGCGGTTCTTCCACACGGCCTCGAAGTCGGCCTCCGAGCCGTTCTGCACCTTGAAGCGGTTCATGGCGATGTACATGGCGTTCCTTTCGGCTATTCGCGAGCGTTGATGTTGGGATGGTTACTCGAGCGGTCAAGGCTCGAAGGGGCCGATTGGCGCTTTGAACCGCCAACTCATCAGTTTGGTCTCGGCAGGGATGGGAGGGAACGGCGCCTGTTTTCGCACCAAGTCCAGAGCGAATTGATCGAGTTCGGGCGAGCCTGAGCTTTTGGCGAGTTGCAGGTCGACAATGTTCCCATTGGCCAGCACGACAAATGCCACCAACGCATTGTTGCGGGCTGTCGTTTGTGCGGATTTCGATACGCGGCGATTGGCGCGAGCCAACTTGCTGGCCACTTCACCGCTATAGCGTGACGCCGCGGCGTTCCCTGTATCGCCTTGCTTTCGGCCCTTGCTCGCAATTGCCGCCTTGATTTCCTTGCCGTCCGCTGTGCCGCGGTCCTCATAGGCTTCGCTTGCCGTCGCGGGGGCGGCCGCCGGAGTTGGCCTGGCGCTGGGGATCAGCGGTTGGTCCGGAACGGCGACAGGCAGCTCGGCGCTGTCGGCCTGGACGCTCGGCCGTGCCGCTGTTTCGGTCCTGGCAGCCACGCTCTGGTCGTCAGGGCGCGGGGTCGCCGCCACCAGTATATCCGGCGTTGCCGCTGGCTGTTTGACAGCTTCCGGCAAAGGCTTGGGCAGCGGCTTGGCTGCTTCCCGGGCGGGTTCGGGAGCCTGCTTCACGGCTTCCCGCTCAGGCTGTGCGGGTTTTGCCGGCGGCACTGGTCTGGCGGCCGGCTCCGGTTTGGCCGGCTGCGGTCTCGGCTCCAGCGTGACATTGATCGCCGCCGGATCCTTGTCCTGAGCGCTGCCGGCCACCTTGTCGCCTGCGTGATCGCTGCCTTCCGGTTGCTCCGCATTCCGGAAATCGAATGTCCCGGCGGGCGAGATCAGAAAGAATGCCGCCGCGGCGGCGTGAAGCAGGCCGGAAACGACTATGGCAACGGGCCATCGTACCGCCGGCCGCGCGACTGCAAGCGGCTCAGCCGGCGCTGTCGCCAGCTTGCTGCCAGCGTCGGGGAGGGGAGTGATTTCCTGCATGTCGCGGCCCGGAAATTGCAGCGGCCGGCGGGCAAAAGTCAAATCAAGATCGTTTGCCCCTGGCGTCAGTGACCCGCGGCCGGCCAGCGGCCAGGCCATGGTGTCTCGCGTGAATGCGGGATGCAGTCCCAACGCCGGTCTCAGACGCCGAAAGTGATGCCGGTCTTGGTGTCAGTCTTGAGCTTGCGCATGCAGGCGGCCGGTTCGACACCAGAACCCGCGCATTCGGTCGCGCTGTTGATCAGCACGCGGCTGACCTTGGTGCAGTCGGTGCCGGCGAGATCAAAGCGGGCCACCTCGGTCTTGCCTGCCGCAAGGTCCTTGAAATCGAGCACGGCCAGCCGGTCGACGACGCCGGCCTCGTTGAACAGGGCGATCTCGAACGCCGCCTTGGAGAGGTCGGCGCCGAGATTGTTGTTGACCAGGAAGGTCAGCCGGCAGCCTTTGTCGGAAGGGAGCGCGGAATTGAGCTCCAGGGTCAGCGCGGGGACCGGCGCGGACCCTTCAGCCCGCGCCGGAACCATCGCAAGCGACATCGCCAGCGTCGAGGTCAGCAGACGAAGGGATGTCGTCGAGCCCGTCATGCCATCAGCCTCCAAATCGCATGGTTGCCGCCAGTTTCAGCGTGATGCCCGGCTCGTAGACCGCGACTGTCGTGCCGCCGTTCAATGGGTTGGCGTATTTGACGTCGAACAGATTGTCGGCGCGGAAATCGACCTTCAGATCGTCGGTCGCCTGATAGCTGGCGAAGGCATTGACCAGCGTATAGTCCTCGGCCACCGCGTTGCCCTTCGGCTTGCCGTTGTATTGCACTTCGCCGCCGACGGTTAGTCTGTCCTCGAGGAAGCGCAGTCCGAGTTGGGCGGTGACCTGCGAGGAAGGGATGGTGGCGAGATCGGCTTCCACACCCTTGTAGGAAATAGTGTGGCCATTGGTGATCGAGGCCGAAAACCCGGCATAGCCCCATCCGGCGTCGTAGACGCCTTCCAGTTCAAAGCCGTCGATCTTGGCCTGGGCGAAATTCTGATACTGGAAACAGATCGGAATGCCAGGCCCGAACGGGCAGCCGCTGCCCGGAGAGAACGGCGACAGGGTCACGCCGTCGATATAATCGTCGACATTGTTGTGGAAGTAGGCCGCCTTGACGCGAAGCGCGTCGCCGGATTCGAAGATGTCGTTCTGCTTGTAGTTGACGCCGAATTCCGTCGTCTTGCCGGTCTCTGGCCGCAGATTGGGATTTGGCAGGAACGGGAAGGTGACGCCCGCCGGATGGTTGCCGCTGATCAGCGTTTCCGTCAGCGACGGCGACCGATAACCCTCGGCGTAGGTGCCGTAGAATTGCAGGCCCGCAAGGCCGGCGCTCTCGAACGGCGAGACGCCGACGGTGATGCGCGGCGACAGCCGGTCGCCCGAGGTCTCGCGTGTGCTGTCCTTCAGGCTGTAATTGTCGTAGCGCAGCCCGGCGATGACTTCGAGCCAGTCCCAGGTGAGCTTGTCCTGGACATAGGCGCCGGACACGTTGCGCTTGCCCGAAGGCGTGTAGAAACTGTCGCCGCCGGGCGTACCGCCCGTCTTCACATCGTCGCCGACCCAGTCGCCGCCATAGGTCAATTCGTGGGCGACGCCACCGGTCTCGAATCGTGAGGTGTTCCAGATGTCGATTGCGGCGGTGCCGACGTCGAAAGTCGACGTTGAGCCTGCCGGCAGCACCACCGGAAGACCAGTGATCGGATCAAACCGTTTTTGCGGAACAAGGCTGGTCAGGTCGAGATTGGTCTTGTTGTAGGAGGTGTTGATGTGGAGATCGAGCCAGCTCTTGTCTTCGTCCGTGATGTTGTAACGGGCCGTGAAAGTGTTCGACTTCAGGTCGACATCGTTGACCGGCACGCCGCCGCTGGTTTCGTTCCAGCCATCGCTCGAGACGACCCAGCCCAGTTTCAACTCGCTGTTCTCGGACGGACGGATGGTGGTCTTGATGAGGCCGCTGAGCACGTCGAAGCCGGTGCCTTTGACTGTGTCGCCGCCGCCATCCTTGTAGTTGTCGTAGTTGCGGTAGACGATGTTGCCGAGCGCGTCCCAGTTCTCGTTGAAACGATAGGCGCCGGTGGCGCTGGTGGTCCAGCCCTTGCCGTTGCTCTCATAGCGTCCGGTTACCGAAGCGCCCCATGTCTCCTCCGGCTTGAGGAAGTCCGCGGCATCCTTGGTGTCGAAGAAGACGACGCCGCCGATGGCGCCCGAACCATAGGTGTTGGCGACCGGACCACGGATCACATCGACGGATTTGACGAGTTCGGGGTCGATGTAGAAGGTCGACTGGGTACCATGGTCTGAACGCTGGAAATCCTGGCGTGCGCCGTCCACGATGACCGCGACACGGCCGAAATCCTGCAGACCGCGTATGTTGATGCTGGTGCTGACGCGCCTTGCGTCGGCCTGTGTCGCGACACCGGGCACACCCAGCAGCATCTCGTTCGGCGTCGTCGCCATGCGGCGGGCGAGTTGCTCCTGGTCGACATGGCTGGCCGAGGCCAGTGATTCGATCGCGGTTTCGCCGGTGCGGCTGATGACGAGAATCTTGTCGAGCAGCGTCGCGCCCGCAGGGGCGGCTTTTTCCTGGTCAGCCTTCTTCGCCTGATCCGTCTGCTCGCCCGCCGGCTGCGTTGCCTGTTGGGCATGCGCCGATGGCGCGGACAAGGCGATCGCCGCCACGCCCGCCAACAAGGCCGCCACACCGTTCGCCGCCGACCGGCCGCGCAATTCCCCGTTCAAAAATCCCATGCCCCAACTCCAGATTCCAGGTTTCATGCTGGCTGGCCCGGGGCTTGCTGGCATTTTTCATCGTGTCCGGCGTCTTAAATGTTGACTCGTTTACTCCGGTATTGCACTGACTAGTAAACATGATTATTTGAGTCAAGAAATGAATCGGCAATTTCGCAACGCCTAGCCAGATGCCCGGCACAGGAAAGGGATCGACCCAGATGAACACGCACAATCCCAATGATTTTCGTTATCGCGTCCGCCGTTCCGATGATGCCTCCACCCGCTTCGATCGGATCCCGCTGGCCGTGCGAACGCTCTCCAGCAACACGCTGTTCCAGGGCGAGCACGAGATCGGCATCGAGCATCATGGCGCGCTCTACCGGCTGAAGATCACCCGGCAGGGCAAGCTCATTCTCAACAAGTAAGGCAAGGCAGTAGGGACGAGACATGGACCAGCGCGTAAAACCCGCCCCGCATGAAATCCGGCGGGCACGGACAGAAAATCCGAAGACGCGCGAGCGTGACCTCGCCGCCCAGCTCGGCATTTCGGAAGCCGAGTTGGTCGCCGCGCATTGCGGCGACGGCGTCGTTCGCATCGAACCGCGCGTCAACGACCTCCTGACCGGTCTCGAGGCGGTCGGCGAGGTGATGGCGCTGACCCGCAACGAAAGCGCCGTGCACGAAAAGATCGGCGTCTATGACAAGGTCGTCACCGGCAACCACAATGCCATGGTGCTTGGCGAGAATATCGACCTGCGCATCTTCCCGAAGGTCTGGGCGCACGGCTTTGCGGTGGAGAAGCGCGACGGCGACGAGATCCGCCGCAGCCTGCAGTTCTTCGATGCGGCGGGCGAGGCGGTGCACAAGGTGCATCTGCGTCCGGCCTCCAGCCTCTATGCCTACCAGAAGCTGGTCGCCTCGCTGGAATCGTCCAACCAGGAACCGACGGTCGCTATTTCAGGGCCAATCTCCGACGATCAGGGCGAGGCCGGGGCAACCATCGCCAACCCTGACGATCTGCGCGACCGCTGGAGCCGGCTGACCGATGTGCACCAGTTCTTCGGCATGCTGAAGACGCTCAAGCTCAGCCGCCGTCAGGCGGTCCGCATGGTCGGAACGGACTATGCCTGGCCGCTCGACAATGACGCGGTCCGCGCCATGTTCCATCATGCCGCCGAAGGCGAGATGCCGATCATGTGTTTCGTCGGCAACCGCGGCTGCATCCAGATCCATTCCGGCCCGATCAAGTCGATCAAGCCGATGGGGCCGTGGATCAATGTGCTCGACGAGACCTTCCACCTGCATATGCGTGCCGACCACATCCAAGAAGTCTGGGCGGTGCGCAAGCCGACCAAGGATGGCCACGTCACGTCGCTCGAGGTCTATCGCGCCGACGGCGAGATGATCATCCAGTTCTTCGGCAAGCGCCACGAAGGCGAGAGCGAGCGCGACGACTGGCGGTTCCTGGCCGAGAACCTGCCGCGCATTCCAAGCCCGACGGCAGCGTGAGGAACGGTGTGATGCGGTTTTTCCCGAACCTGCCGGCCGTGCGCCGATCGATGCTTGCGCCGATCGTCGGTCTTTCTCTTTCTCTTTCCGCGCTGCAGTCGGCCGCCGCCGCCGAGGGCGTCTCGGTCTTCTCCGATCCGTCGAAGATCGCCGCCATTGGCGGTTCGATCACCGAAATCGTCTATGCGCTTGGCGAGGAAAAACATCTGGTGGCGCGCGATTCCACCAGCAATTATCCGAATGCGGCGCTTGCCTTGCCTGATGTCGGCTATATGCGCGCGCTGTCGCCGGAAGGCGTGCTGTCGGTCAATCCGACCGGCATCCTGGCGCTGCACGGCAGCGGCCCCAAGGAAGCCGTCGATGTGCTGAAGAAGACCAGCATTCCCTTCATCGAAGTGCCAGAGCATTATAGCCACGAGGGCATCCTCGAGAAGGTCCGCATCGTCGGCAAGGCGCTTGGCGTCGATGCCCAGGCCGAGGTGCTGGCCAAGGAACTCGATGCCAAGCTGACATCAGCCGAAAAGCTGACGGCCTCGATCAAGGAGCGCAAGCGCATCCTGTTCGTGCTGTCGATACAGGGCGGCAAGATCCTGGCGGCCGGCGCCGAGACCGCGGCCGACGGCATGGTCAAGCTGGCCGGCGGGGTCAACGCCGTCGAAGGTTTCTCCGGCTACAAGCAGATGTCCGACGAGGCAATCATCACCGCCAGGCCTGACGTGATCCTGATGATGAGCAATGCCGGGCCGCCGGTGTCGGATGACGAATTGTTCGGCAACCCGTCGATCGCCTCGACGCCGGCCGGAACCGCGCGCAAGCTGATCCGCGCCGACGGCGGCTATCTGCTCGGCTTCGGACCGCGCACCGCCGAGGCCATTCACGACCTCGCCGTCTCGCTCTATGGCGCTGAAGTCACGGACTGAGCGGGCATATCATGGTCGATCAATCGATCGCCGGCCTGGTAAAGGCGATGGCGAATGCATCCGAAGGGGACCGCTCGGGCCGCGCCCGCATCGTCATCCTGCTGCTGTGCTTTGGGCTCGCGGCCGCCATGCTTTTGTCGCTGATGTCAGGGGCATCGGATGCTTCGGCCGTCAGCGTCCTCAAGGACTGGCTGCTCGGGGCCGCTCCGAGCGATGCGGCGCTGAGCGCCCGTGACAGCCTGATCATTTACGACATCCGTTTGCCGCGCATCATCCTCGGCATGCTGGTCGGCGCGGCGCTCGCGGTCTCGGGAGCCGTCATGCAGGGGCTGTTCCGCAATCCGCTGGCCGATCCCGGCCTGATCGGCGTTTCCGCCGGCTCGAGCCTCGGTGCGGTAACCATCATCGTGCTTGGCGCCACGGTGCTGGCGCCGGTGACGACCTTGCTCGGCACGCTTGCGCTGCCGCTGGCGGCTTTCTTCGGAGGCCTTGCCTCGACACTGGTGCTCTATCAGGTCGCGACGCGACGTGGGCAAACCTCGGTCGCCACCATGCTGCTTGCTGGCATCGCGCTGGCGGCCCTTGCCATGGCGCTGACCGGTATCCTCATCTTCATGGCGGATGATCGCCAACTGCGTGACCTGACGTTCTGGTCACTCGGATCGTTGGGTGGCGCGACATGGGCGAAGATCGGTTCCGTCGGGCCGATCATCATAACGGCGCTGGCGGCGATGCCGTTCCTGGCGCGCGGCCTCAACGCGCTGGCGCTTGGCGAAGCGACCGCCGGTCATCTCGGCATACCGGTGCAGCGGCTGAAATACACGGCAATCATCGGTGTTTCGGCGGCCGTCGGAGCCGCCGTCGCGGTCAGCGGCGGCATCGGCTTCGTCGGCATCGTCGTGCCGCATCTGCTGCGCCTGCTGATCGGTCCGGACAATCGCTATCTGCTGCCGGCTTCGGCGCTGCTCGGCGCCTCGCTGCTGCTGCTCGCCGATGCCGTCGCGCGCACCATCGTGGCGCCGGCCGAATTGCCGATCGGCATCGTCACCGCGATCGCGGGCGCGCCGTTCTTCCTGTGGATACTGCTGCGCAAGCGCGGCGTGGTCGATCTCTGAGACCTGGAGGCTTTGATGATCGAGGTGAGGGATGTTTCCATTGATATCGCCGGCAAGCGCATCGTCGGTGGTATCGATTTCGACGCGCGGCCCGGCGAGGTCGCGGCCATCGTCGGTCCCAACGGTTCGGGCAAGACGACCTTCCTGAAGGCTTTGTCGGGCGAGCTCGCCTATGCCGGGCGCGTCGCCCTCAACGGCCGTGACCTTTCGTCGATGAAGCCGGCCGAGAGCGCGGTGCATCGTGCGGTGCTGCCGCAGGCGACGACCCTGTCCTTCCCGTTCACCGTGCGCGAGGTGGTCAAGCTCGGCCTTGTCGGCGGGCGCTCGGGCGCCTTGCCGGGCGAGGATGCGCGGCTGCCGGAGCGGGCGCTGGCGCGTGTCGACCTCGACGGTTTTGCCGGACGCTTCTATCAGGAGCTTTCGGGCGGCGAGCAGCAGCGCGTCCAGCTAGCGCGCGTGCTGTGCCAGGTCTGGGCGCCGGTGCTCAACGGCAAGCCGCGCTACCTGTTTCTCGACGAGCCGGTTTCCAGCCTCGATATCAAACACCAGCTGATCATCATGAACATCGCCCGTGATTTCACCAGAAGGGGCGGCGGCGTGGTCGCCATTCTGCACGACCTCAATCTGACGGCCATGTATGCCGACCGGATCTTCGTCATGCATCGTGGTCGGCTCGCGGCCACCGGTTCGCCACAGGATGTACTGAGCGATGATCTGATCGAAAAAGTGTTCGACTGCCGGCTCAGGGTCGGCGTGATGCCGGCCGGCAACGTGCCATTCGTGCTGCCGCAATCGTCGGTCAGCTGATATTCAGGTGAGGCCGGTCTGCAAATGGCGGCTTCCTGCGCTTCCGGTACTCACGTACCCAAACGTACGCTCCGTTCCGGTTCTCGGAACCGGCCATTCTCGACTCGGCCTGACCTGAATCTCAACAGACCTACCCAGACGCGGGGAGACTTGCTCACGCCGCCGGGGCGCGGCGCTCCAGCATGTCGATGCCGAGCAGGTTGCGCACGTTCGGCCTTGCCGCCACCATATCGGCGATCGTGTAGCGGGCGAGCACGGCGAAGAAGGCGTTGAGGGCCTCGCGCAGCGCCGAATTCAGCGCGCAGCTGTCGACCAGCGGGCATTCGGCGGCATCGTTCTCGAAGCATTCGGCCATGGCGAAGCTTTCCTCGGTAACGCGTACGACGTCGAAGAGGTTGATCGCCTCGGCGGCGCGGCCAAGCCGGACGCCGCCATTCCTGCCGCGCACCGTCTCGACCAGTCCGTTCTCGACCAGCGGTTGCAGGATCTTGAACAGGAACAGTTCCGACACCGAATAGGCGGTCGCGATTTCGGGGATACGGCTCAACCGGTCATTGTTGGCGGCACAATACATCAGGATGCGCATGGCATAATTGGTCTGGCGTGTAAGCCGCATTTTGTCCTCACTAGGCGCCGGCGCGGTTCGACCGCGCCTGGTTCCTGAACTTTGCCGCCCGCGGCCCTGATCCCGGAGTTTCGGATTCGCTGCGCTGGCCTTGATCCGAATATGGCCTATACCTTGGAACAATTCCAGACTGGCCGGGCATCATAGATGAATATTCTCGTCAACTTTATGTGCGCAGCCCGGCAAAACACGGGGAAAACCGGCCACTACGGGCATTCCTGCGGTCGAACCACTAGATAGGCCGAGATCGAACCCGCAATCGACCAGAGATCGACGAGGAGCAGTTCATCCATGTCCCAATCGGCTCCGTCCCTGGCGCCTGTCCGTTTCGATGCTGATGCGGCCGCCAAGCTCTCGGCGTTGCGCCGCACCAAATTCATCGCCACGGCCGCACTGGCGTTTTGCGTGCTGGTGTTCGCCTTGGCCAAGTCATTCGAGAACTCCCATCCATGGCTGGGATTCGTCGCGGCTTTCGCCGAGGCGGCGACCATTGGCGGCCTTGCCGACTGGTACGCGGTGGTGGCGCTGTTCAGGCGGCCGCTCGGATTGCCGATCCCGCACACAGCCATCATCCCGGACAACCAGAACCGCATCGCCGACAATCTCGGCCGCTTCATCGAGGCCAACTTCCTGGCGCCGGAGCCGGTGCGGGAAAAGCTCGCCGAGGTCGATTTTGCGGTGCTCGTCGCCGATTGGCTGACCGATGCCGAACGCGCCGCCGGCCTGTCGCGCTTCGTCGTGCGGCTGGTGCCGCAGACACTTGCCGCCGTCGAGCAGTCGGGCCTGCGCGGCTTCGTCACCAGCCGCATGCTCGAGCAGATCGAAAAGGTGCCGCTGGCGCCGCTGGCGGCGGAACTGCTGTCGGCGTTGACCGACGACCGCCGTCATCAAAAACTGTTCGACGAGTTCATCAAGGTGATCGGCCGCTTCCTCAACGACGAACAGGCCATGGCGACGATGCGCGAGAAGATTCGTGAGGAATTGCCGTCGCTCTTTAACCTGTTCCGCGCCGACGCCTATCTCCTGAAGAAGATAGTCGCCTCGGCGGGCTCCTTGCTCGACGAGGTGCGCGCCGATCCCGACCACCCGATGCGCGCCGAGTTCGATCGTTTCGCGCAAGGCTTCGTCGAGCGGCTGCGGACGTCCAAGCAATATGCAAAGCGTGCCGAGAAGATGAAGCACGATTTCCTCGCCCGACCCGAAGTCAGGGCGCTGGCCGGCGACATGTGGGAGAGCCTCAGCCTGTTCATCGAGCAGGACGCCAAGGCGCCGAATTCGGTGATCCGCGCGCATCTCGCCAACATGTTCGTCGAGGTCGGCCGCCATCTCGCCGGCGATGCGCAGATCCGGGCCGACATGAACCAGGGCTTCGTCGTGGCGCTGGCCTCCTTCGTCGAGAGCCAGAAGAGCGGCGTGTCGAAATTCATCGCCGACCAGGTCAAGCGCTGGGACCTGGCACAACTGACGCGGCTGATCGAGATGAATATCGGCCGGGACCTGCAATATATCCGCTTCAACGGCATGATCATCGGCGGGCTGGCGGGCATCGTGCTCTATACGATCGAGCTGCTGCTCCCGGTCAATTGATGCGCATCGATCGTCAGGCCTGTCTTCGAAATGGACACACGCCAGCCGAGTGCTATGCTCCCGGCGAGGGCACCCGCATTCGCGGCAAAGGGGAGACATCATGGCAAAACAACCGGAATCCGATTCCTTCATGGAAATGTTCGGCAGGTTCGGCCGCGACCTGAAGGTACCCAATGTCGATGTCGAGGCGATCCTTGCCCATCACCGCAAGAACCTCGAAGCCCTGGAGAAATCGGCGCGAGCCGGCGCCGCGGGCGCAACCTCGCTGTTGTCGAGGCAACGCGAAATGCTGCAGGACACGCTGCGCGAGATTGCCGACATGGCGCAGAGCTACCGGGCGCCGGGCAATCCGCAGGAACTGATGGCCAAGCAGACGGAGTTCGCCAGGAAATCGTTCGAGGCCGCGCTCAAGAATGCCGGTGAAGTGGCTGAACTGGCTCGCAAATCCGGCACCGAATCGATCGAAATCCTGCGTGCTCGCATCAAGGATGCGATGGAGGAAATCCGCGCCGGCTACGGGCAGAAATAGGCTTTCGCGGCCTGTCGTTTCGTCTTCGGCAGGACAGGCCGGTTTGCAATTTCGCAACCTTGCGCATAGTTGCATCCGCGCCACGTCATAAGCGCCGGCGCCCCTGGAAGGTGCGAAAATCCGAATTCGGCCTGCCATTGCGCGGCAAGGCATGGCACGATTCAGCCGGAATTCGACGGAACCGATTCACAAGGGGTGAATTGACAGGGGCCATCCGTTCGTGGTCCGGAGGCACGGCAAGCGATCGGGAAAGCAGGAATGAACGAAGTACGGCCTAAAACGCCGCCGACCTACGAGCAGTTGAGAACGATGTCCGGGCAGGAACTCGGCGTCTCGGAATGGACCACGGTCGACCAGGACCGTATCAACCAGTTCGCCGAATGCACCGGCGACCACCAATGGATCCATGTCGACCCTGAGCGCGCGCGGCGGCAAAGCCCGTTCCGCACGACGATCGCGCATGGCTACCTGACGCTTTCGATCATCGGCGCGTTGGCGCTCGGCATGGGCATCGTGCCGGAAAACACCCAGGCCGCCTTCAACTATGGCTTCGACAAGGTGCGTTTTCTCGCGCCGGTCAGGGCCGGCGCCCGCATCAGGCTGCGCACCGTCCTGCTTTCCATGGAGGACAGGGGGCCTGGCCAGTATCTGATGAAGGCAGCCAACACCGTCGAGATCGAAGGCGAGGAAAAGCCGGCGCTGACGGCGGAAACGCTGGTCATGCTCTATGAGCGCCGCAAACGGGCAGGGGCCTGAGCGTTCGCCCGAGCCCCTGCGATCTCAGGCATTTCGCATTGAATGTCCCAATTGTGCCTGTTTGATCGCGTTGCGAAATGACAACAGCGCGAGCAGCAGCGCTGCCAGCGCCAGGGCCGTTGCCGTCTCAAAGGTGACCTCCATGCCCCGGGCGGCCGCGGCGGAACTCAGAAAGTCCTGTCCCGTTCCTTGGCGAGCACTGTCCGATGCGACCGCGAAGATGGCGCCCATCAGGGATGCGCCGGTGACGAGGCCGAGATTGCGCGACAAATTGAGCAGGCCTGAAATGACGCCGCGCTCGCCGGCGCCGACACCGCTCATGACGGCAGCATTGTTGGAGGTCTGGAACAGCGCGTAGCCGAAGCAGGTGACGGTGATGGGAACGACATAGCTGGCAACGCCGAGTTTCGTCATCGCGAGCGAGAGCAGGAATGTGCCCGTGGCCAGGCCGGTCAGCCCGGCGACCATCATCCGGTGGGCTCCGAAGCGATCGGAGAGCCGTCCAGCCAGCAGCGCTGACAGGGCCGACACAAGCGGTCCGGTCGAAAGCACCACGCCGACCATCGCGGCATCGAGTCCCAACCCTCGCGACAGATAGAACGGCGCGACCACGAGGGTCGCCATCATCACCGTGGCGACGATGAGGCTCATGGCCAGGCTGGCGCTGAGCCGCGGATCCCGGAAACTGGCGAGTTGGACCAGCGGGTTCTTCACCCTCTTCTGGGCGACGGCGAATAGACCGATGCCGAGGGCGGTCGCAACCAGTAGGCCGATGTTGAGCGCACCGAAATGGCCCCGGCCGAGCGTCATGGCCAAGGCATAGGCGGCCAGCGTCAGGGCCAGCAGGACAGTGCCCATCGCGTCGAACTTGCCTTGAGTGGCCTGCGCTGTCTTGTTGCGGGCGGGCAGGGCGCGCCAGGCGAGAGCGAAGGTCAGGAGGCCCAATGGGACATTGACCAGGAAGATCGCGCGCCAACCGAGGCCGGCGATCAGCAGGCCGCCGAGCGAGGGGCCGAGTGTCGTGCCGATCGCCGACATGGCGCCGAGCAGGCCCATGGCGCTGCCGGTCCGTTCCTTGCTCACCGTCTCCGCGACAAAGGCCAGTGTCAGCGCCATCATCAGTGCCGCGCCCAGCCCCTGCACGGTACGCGCGGCGATCAGCAGCCAGAGCGTCGGCGCCAGGCCGCAGATCACCGATGCGGAGGTGAACAGCGCGATGCCGCCAAGCAGCAGCGGCCGGCGCCCGAACATGTCGGCCAGCCGCCCGGCACTGACGATCAACGTGGTGATGGCCAGAAGATAGGCCAGAACCACCCATTGCACGGCCTGGAACGACGCCCCGAACGTCTGCATCAGCGCGGGCAGCCCGACGCTGGCAATGCTGGTTCCGAGCGATGATAGCAGCGTGGCGAGCGACAGGCTTGCCAGCGCCCAGCCGACCGATTGGTTCTGTTGCGGGGCTGATATCAGCCCATCCCGATCTTGCGCGGCGACTGTCATGGCGATCTCCTATTCGTTCGCCCCGGAACCGGAGCCATCGGAGATCTAGTCTTGCGGCTGATATGGCGGAAGGCGCAGCATTTGCATCATATCAGTGCATGAGACGCCACATCATGCTATGAGCCGGCGATGACATCGCCTGACCTCAATCTGCTGTTCGCTCTCGACGTTCTGCTGGCGGAAGGCAGCGTGGCCCGCGCCGCGCGCCGTCTGCGCCTCAGCCCGTCGGCGATGAGCCGGACGCTGGCGCGGCTGCGCGAGGAAACGGGCGATCCCCTGCTGGTCCGGGCCGGCCGCGGCCTGGTGGCAACGCCGCGCGCGGAGGAATTGCGCCGTCAGGTCGGTCCTGTCGTCCAGGACGCGGAGGCGCTGCTGCGCCCCGCCGCGTTGCTTGACCTCTCAAAGTTGGACAAGGTCTTCACGCTGCGCACCAACGAAGGCTTCGTCGAGGAATTCGGGCCTCGTCTGGTCGCCCGCATCGGGGCCGATGCGCCTGGCGTGCGGCTGCGTTTCGCGCCGAAGTCCGACAAGGATGTGATGTCGTTGCGCGAGGCGGCGATCGACCTGGAAATCGGCGTTGCCGGCGAAACCGGGCCAGAAGTGCGCATCCAGGCGCTGTTTCGCGACCGTTTCATTGGCGCTGTTCGATCGGGCCATCCCCTGAGCAAGGGCGCGGTGACGCCCGAGCGCTACGCCGCTGGCCGGCACATCAGTGTTTCGCGGCGTGGCCGCGAGAAGGGGCCGATCGACGAGGCCCTGGGCGCGCTCGGCTTGCAGCGGACGGTCGTGTGCATGGTCTCGGGTTTCTCAGCCGCGCTCGCCATGGCGCGTGCCTCGGAGCTGATCGCCAGCGTGCCGGAGCGGCACTCGGCCGGCGCGCGCGCCGGCATGCACAGTTTTCCGCTGCCGGTCACGACGCTGGAAGTCACCATTTCGATGCTCTGGCATCCGCGCCTCGATGCCGACCCGGCGCAACGCTGGTTGCGCGACTGCGTGCGGGAAGTCTGTGCGGCCCGCTGAGATCAGCGCGCCATCGCCGCTTCAAGCACCTTGAAGATCCGCTGGTCTTCGCACTGGGCGACGTTGAAGCGCAGGAAACGGCTGGCCGTTCCAGACAGGCTGAACGCATTGCCGGGCGCCAGCACGACATTATCGGCAAGCGCCCGGCGTGCGACTTCGGCCGCGTCAATGCCATCGGGCAGACCGCACCACAGGAACAGACCGGCCGGCTGGTCGATCCAGGGCGTGATGCCGATCGCCTTCAGCCGGGCCCCGGTCTCGGCCATGGCGCGCGCGAGCCTGGCGCGCAGCAGATCCATGTGCTTGCGGTAGCTGCCGTCCTTCAGCAGGGTCAGCACCAGTTCGGCGGCCAGCCGTCCGCCGCCGAAAGTCGTGGCGATCTTGAGATCGGTCAGGCCCTCGATCCAGTCGCGCGGCGCAGCGATGAAACCGCAACGCACCGACGCCGACAGCGTCTTGGAGAAACTGCCGATCTGGACGACGCGGTTCAGGCCATCGAAGGCGGCGAGCCTGGGGGCAGGGGCATGTTCGAAATCGGCGAAGATGTCGTCCTCGACGATGGTCAGGTCCGACTGGTCGGCGAGCTTCAGCAAGCGGTGCGCGGTGACCGGCGACAGGATCGCACCGGTCGGGTTGTGGATGGCGGAATTGGTGATGTAGAGGCGCGGCCGGTGCTCGGCGAGCGCCTGCGCGAACAGTTCGATATCAGGCCCAGAGGGCGTGTAGGGAACGCTGACGACCTTGGCGCGGTGGGCGCGCAGCAAAGCGTGGAAATTGAAATAGCAGGGGTCGTCGACCAGCACCGTGTCGCCGGGTTCGATCAGGAACCGACACAGAAGATCGATGGCCTGCGTGCCCGATTCCGTCAGCATGATCTGTTCAGGCGAGACTTCGATGCCATGCCCGGCCATGCGCCGCGCCAGCAACTGCCGCAACGGCGGCAGCCCAAGCGGCGTGCCATAATCGGCAAGCGCGGCATCGTCGGCGCGTGCTGCCGTGCGGAGTGCGCGCCGCAGCCCGGCCTGCGGCATCCATGAGGCCGGCAGCCAGCCACAGCCGGGTTTCAACACCTCGTCGCCTGCATCCAGCGACTGGCGCGAGACCCAGAGCGGATCGACGGCGCGGTCGAGCCGGGGACCGATCTCGGCCAAGGACAGCGGCGCCAGCGAGCCGGCGGCATAGAAACCCGAGCCTGGCCTGGAGCGGATCGTGCCTTCGGCGGCGAGCCGCTCATAGGCTTCGACCACGGTGGATTTGGACACCTGCATGGATTGGGCGAAGGCGCGGATCGACGGCAGCCGCGCTCCTGGTGTCAGGCTGCGCGCGGCGATCCGCTGGCGAATCGTCGCCATGACGCTTTCGACCAGAGTGGGGGCGCCTAGGGTTCGCGCGCTGTCGGTTTCCAAGGCGAGCTGCATCATCTGTACTGCTCAATTGGCCATTACAGTTTCGCTGAATTGTACCCCATTGTCTCTGGCTGTGCCATGGCATCTGCCCGATAGAGGGCGAAAGACATGGAGCCTGGAATGGACAAGACCGCGAGCGGCTGGGTGAACGGGTTTATCGGCGTGCTGATCTTCAGCGGCTCGCTGCCGGCGACGCGTGTGGCGGTCATGGATTTCGACCCGACCTTTGTGACATCGGCCCGCGCTGCGATTGCCGGACTGCTAGGCCTGGCAATGCTGCTGCTGTTCCGGGAGAAACGTCCGCTGCGCGGCGATCTGCTGTCGCTGGTGATCGTGGCGCTGGGCGTGGTCGTCGGCTTTCCCCTGCTGACCGCTTTGGCGCTCAAGCACATCACCTCTGCCCATTCGATCATCTTCATCGGCTTGCTGCCGCTGGCGACCGCGATCTTCGGCGTGCTGCGCGGCGGCGACCGCCCCCGTCCAGCGTTCTGGCTGTTCTCGTGCATCGGCAGCGCACTCGTCGCGGGCTTTGCGCTGATGCAGGGTGTGACCGCCTCGCCGGTCGGCGACGGCCTGATGCTCGCCGCCGTCGTCGTCTGCGGTCTGGGCTATGCCGAGGGCGCCGCGTTGTCGCGCAGGCTCGGCGGCTGGCAAGTGATCTGCTGGGCGCTGATGCTGTCGCTGCCCATCATGCTGGTGCTGACGTTTGCGACGCTGCCGCCATCCTTTGCCGCCGTCGGCTCTCATGCCTGGATTGGGCTCGCTTATGTCTCGCTGTTCAGCATGCTGATAGGCTTCGTCTTCTGGTACCGCGGCCTGGCGCAAGGCGGTATTGCCGCGGTGGGGCAACTGCAATTGCTGCAGCCCTTCTTCGGCCTGGCGCTAGCGGCGAGCCTGCTGCACGAGCAGGTCAGCCCGCTGATGGTGGTGGTTACGCTCGGCGTGGTGGCGTGTGTGTTTGGCGCGAAGAAGTTCGCGCGGTAGTTCGGGAAGCAACGCCCGCGCCTAAAACTTTGTCACCACTCCAATGCCGATGCCCTCGAAACCGCCCATCGCCATCAAGGCTGCAGGCGCCTCGTCGAGGCTGATCTTCTTGCCGACCAGCAGTTCGGGCTTCAGCTTGCCGTTGCGGATCATGTCCATCATCGCCTGGTAGCGATAGGCCTGCATGCCGTGGCTGCCGAGGATTTCGAGTTCGAAGGCGATGATCTTGTCCATCGGTACTTGCGGGCGGGCGTGCTCGCCCAGCATCAGGCCGACCTGCACATGGCGGCCGCGCCGGCGCAGGTTGGCGATCGAGTTGAACGAGGTGGTGGGGTGGCCAAGCGCGTCCATCGACATGTGCGCGCCGCCATTGGTGATCTGCTTGACCGCCTTGACCACATTCGGCGTCGTGGACGCATTGATGGTCGCCACGGCGCCGATCTTTCTGGCAAACTCCAGTTTCTCGTCGGTGAGGTCGATGGCGATCACATTGGCGCCCATCGAACTGGCGATCATGATTGCCGACAGGCCGACGCCGCCGCAGCCATGCACCGCCACCCATTCGCCGGGCTTGACCCGCCCCTGGTCGACGATGGCGCGAAACGAGGTGACGAAACGGCAGCCAAGGCTGGCGGCGGTGGCGTATTCCATCTCCTCGGGCAGGCGCACGAGGTTGGTGTCGGCATGTTCGATGCCGACATATTCGGCGAACGAGCCCCAGCCGGTGAAGCCGGGCTGCGTCTGGTGCTCGCAGACCTGATGGTTGCCCGAGGTGCATTCGAAGCAGCGGCCGCAGCCGACGGCAAACGGCACCGTCACGCGGTCGCCGGCCTTCCAGCGGCTGACCCGCTTGCCGGCGGCGACGACGACGCCCGCCAACTCATGTCCCGGGACATGCGGCAGCGTGATGCCGTCATCATGGCCCATCCAGCCATGCCAGTCGCTGCGGCAGAGCCCCGTCGCCTCGACCTTGATGACGACACCATCGGCCGCCGGCTTCGGATCGGGGACGGTCTGGATCGTCGGCGCTTCGCCGAATTTCTCGAAGACGACGGCTTTCATCGCTCACTCCACCCCTGTGCATTGTCCGCGGAAACGATAGCCGATTCCCCGGCCGGTCAAGCGGAAATCGATTCCGCCAGGCTGGCCATTCCGCCGAACCGGCCAGGCGATCAGCCGTTTTCCCGGTTGCGGAAATCGGCGAGCCTTGTGTCCCCGGGATAAAGCAGCCGACCGTCCTCGGCATGTACCTCCAGGCGCTTGATCGGCCGGCCGCTCTCGATGTCGACCATGAAGGTGTAAGGCTCGCCCGGCCCGGAGAAATAGGTCTCGCCCCATTGCCGCAAGGCGACCAGGACATAGAACAGGCCGCGCCCTTTTTGCGTCAGCACATATTCATGGTGCGCGCTGCCGTCGGGCGCTGGAACCGTTTCCAATATGCCATGCGCGACGAGATTGCGCAGCCGCGCCGACAGGATGTTCTTGGCGACGCCGAGGCTCTTCTGGAACTCGCCGAAGCGGCGCAAGCCGTCGAAGGCGTCGCGCACGATGAGCAGCGACCACCAGTCGCCGATCGCGTCCAGCGGCCGCGCGATCAGGCAATCCGCTTCGTGGTGGCTCGTTCGTTTCACCATGGCAATCGTTGGTCCAGCATTGTCATTTCGGTTGCAAGATAAAACTGTTCTGTCTATCCAGCAAGTGGTTTCAAGTTGAAACCTTCGTGGAGAGCGACATGAATGTGCAGGTGGTGAACAGCGCAACGGCAAGCGCGGAGCGGTTCGGTGAGCCGCCGCAGGTCATGCCGGCATCACCACCGGGCCTGTCGGGAATGACCGCGCTGGTCTTCGCCATTGCCTGTGGCCTGAGTGTCGCCAATGTTTATTTCGCCCATCCGCTGCTCGACGCCATGGCGCATGATTTCGCCATCGCGCCGGCCTCGGTCGGCATTGTGGTGACGGTCACGCAGATCGGCTATGCGCTCGGCCTGTTCTTCATCGTGCCGCTTGGCGACCTGTTCGACCGCCGCAAGCTGATCGCCGGGCAGGCGGTGCTTTCCGCAGTGGCGCTCATCGCGGTCGGGGTTGCGCCCAACGCCGCGATGCTGCTGGCCAGCCTCGCAATTGTCGGGCTGCTTGCCGTCGTGGTGCAGGTGCTGGTGGCTTATGCCGCCGATCTCGCCGCGCCGGCCGAGCGGGGGCGGGCAGTCGGCACCGTCACCAGCGGAGTCATCCTTGGCATCCTGCTTGCCCGCTTCGTCGCCGGTGTCGTCGCCGACTTCGCCGGCTGGCGCTGGGTCTATCTGGTCTCGGCGGCGCTGACGCTCATCATGGCGGCGGTTCTCTATCTCATCCTGCCGCGCCACGAGGCGGAGCGGCCGCGCACATCCTATCCGCGCCTGCTCGGCTCGGTGGTACTGCTGTTCGTACAGGAGCCGCTGCTGCGCGTGCGCGCGGTGCTCGCCATGCTGATCTTCGCCAGCTTCAACGTGCTGTGGGCGCCGCTGGTGCTGCCGCTGAGCACCGCGCCATTTTCACTCTCGCACACCGAGATCGGCCTGTTCGGCCTCGCTGGCGTCGCCGGCGCACTGGGCGCACGCTGGACAGGCGGCCTCGTCGATCGCGGGCGCGGGCAACTGGTCACCGGCCTCAGCCTGCTTTTGATGATTGCGGCCTGGCTGCCGATCGCCTTCATGGACCAATCGCTGTGGCTGCTTGTCGCCGGCATCCTCATGCTGGATCTGGCGATCCAGGCAGTGCATGTCACCAATCAGAGCCTGATCTTCGCCCGCCGGCCGGATGCGCGCAGCCGCCTGGTCGGCGGCTACATGATCTTCTATTCGCTCGGCAGCGCACTCGGCTCCATCGCCTCGACCATGATTTATGGCGCCATGGGCTGGAGCGGCGTCTGTATGCTGGGCGCCGGCATCGGCCTGCTGGCATTGCTGGTCTGGGCGCTGACGCTGCGCGTGGGCCGGTAGAGGCTCACTCTGCGTCGATCTGGTTCTGCGGCGCGGCTTTCTGGAAGGCCGGCAGCGCCATGCAGGCGGCGTTGATGCGGGTGATCGTCGGGTAGGGCGCCAGGTCGACGCCGAAGCGGGCGTTGCTGGTGACCTGCGCCGCCAGGCAGATATCGGCGAGCCCCGGCGCCTCGCCGTGGCAGAATGTTCCGGTCTGAGGCGAGGAAGCCAGAATCTTTTCAAGCGGCTGAAAGCCTTCGTTCACCCAGTGGCGGAACCAATTGGTGATGTCCTGGTCGCCGGCGCCGAACAAAGTGCGCAGCGAGGTCAGCACGCGCAGATTGTTCACCGGGTGGATGTCGCAGGCGATCATCTGCGCCAGCATTCTCACGCGCGCCCGGCCAAGCGCATCCTTCGGCAGCAGCGGCGGCGCGGGCTGAATCTCGTCGAGATATTCGATGATCGCCAGCGACTGCGTCAAAAGCGTGCCGTCGTCGAGCACCAGCGCCGGCACCAGCCCCTGCGGATTGACCGCGAGATAGGCTGGTTCCAGATGTTCGCCATGGCGCAGATGGTGCGGGACATAGTCATAGCTAAGCCCCTTCATCTCCAGCGCGATCCGCACCCGGTAGGAGGTGGAGGAACGGAAGTAATTGTGCAGGACGATGTCGCTCATGGCTTTGCCGTTCACGACCGCGGTTGACCGACGGTCACTTCGATCGTGCCGATGCCGTCGACGCCACCGGTCATCGTCTCGCCGGGCTTGACCGCGCCGACGCCGGCCGGCGTTCCGGTGAAGATCAGGTCGCCGGCCTGCAATTCGACGCCCTCGCTGCAGATCGATACAATGTCTGCTATCGGCCAGATCAGTTCGGCGAGGTCGGCGTCCTGCCGGACCTTACCGTCGACGGCGAGCCAGATGCGCCCTTTCGTCGGGTGGCCGGTCTTTTGTGCGGGAACCAGCGTGCCGCAAGGGGCGGAACGGTCGAAGGCCTTCGACCAGTCCCAGGGCCGTGCCGCCTTCTTGGCCTCGTCCTGGAGATCGCGGCGGGTGAGGTCGATGCCGACGGCATAACCCCAGACATGGTCCAGCGCCTCGTCGCGGGGAATGCGGAAGCCTGGTTTGCCGATCGCGGCCACCAGTTCGATTTCATGGTGCAGATTGGCCGTCAGCGGCGGGTAGGGGATCACGGTGCCGGAATCGACCACCGCGTCGGCCGGCTTGGTGAAGAAGAAGGGCGGATCGCGCTCATCATTGCCGAATTCGCGCGCATGCGCGGCATAGTTGCGGCCGACGCAGAAAATGCGCCGAACGGCAAAACGTTCGGCCGACCCGTTGATGGCGACGGAAGGCATTGGCGGTACGGGAAGGACGAAGGCGGTCATGGCAGTCTCTGCGTTGGATATCAGGATGATGGCGGCACCTTCGGCCGATTTCGGCGACCGGGCAAGGCGTCGCTTTTCATAAAGCACGGGCTTTGCCGGGGCCGTATTAGGAATTCAGGGTTCCCATCACCTTTGCAGCGGCCTATCAACTCGCGATAGACTATTTGCTAATAATCCGGCCATGGTCGCGGGGCTATGGTGTGGCAGGTAAACCGGAACGAGCCACATGACAGTACCCAACGATCGCGCCCGGTTCCTGATCATCGATGACCATCCGCTGTTTCGCGAGGCGCTGCACAGCGCCGTGCAGATGGCCTATCCGGAAGTCGACACGGTCGAGGCGCGCTCGATCGCCGAAGCGCTTGATCTCCTGGCCGACGCCAAGCCTTTCGACCTTGCGCTACTCGATCTCTCAATGCCCGACGTGCACGGCTTCGAAGGGCTGCTGCAGCTCAGGACCCGCTATCCGCGCCTGCCGGTGGTGATCGTGTCCGGCTACGAGGAGCCACGGATCATTTCCGAGGCCTTGTCCTATGGCGCCGCCGGCTTCATCCCGAAATCGGCGCGCAAGAGCGATCTCGCCGCCGCCATCCGCTCGGTGATGGACGGCGCGATCTATGTGCCGGAAACCTATGAAGGCCAGCCGGCGGACGCGGACAGCATCGACCGTGCCGATATGGTCCAGCGCCTGTCCAAGCTGACGCCGCAGCAGCTGCGCGTGCTGCAGATGCTGCGCCAAGGCCTCCTTAACAAGCAGATCGCCTATGAACTACAGGTCGGCGAGACAACGGTGAAGGCGCATGTCTCGGAGATCCTGCGCAAGCTCAACGTCTACAGCCGCACGCAAGCGGTGATCGAGGTGTCGAAGCTGGACAATGCGGAGCTGTTTCGCGATCAGGCCGGGTTTTGATCTTTTACCCTCCCACTGTGGGGTATGGTGCTAAGCCAGTAAATGCGCCAGCAGCGCACGCAGTTGCGCCGGCTTCAGCGGCTTGCGCATCAGTTCGATGCCACCGGCGCGGGCGGCCTTGGCGACGGCTTCGGAACTGTCGGCGGTGACGATCAGGGCCGGGACGGCGCGGCCAAGATAGTCACGGACTTCCGATATGGTGGCGGTGCCGAGGTCGCCGCTGTCGAGATGCTGGTCGGCAATGACGATGTCGGGCACCCAGTCGGTGTCGCCGAGCAGGTCCAGCGCGTCGTCGGTCGAGGTTGCGGACCGCACAAGGCACTGCCAGCGCTCGAGCAGGAAGGTCATGGCCTCCAGCACCTCGGCGTCGTTCTCGACCAGAAGCACCTTGGTGCCGAACAGGCCGTAGCCGCGCGACCGTTCCAGGCTGGTGGCGCTGGCGATGGCGTCGGCGGGGGCGCCGATGCCGACGGGAACATCGATGTGGAAGATCGTGCCGCGCCCGACCCTGGATGAAAAGGTCACGGGGTGGCCGAGCGCACCGGCCATGCGGCGCACGATGGCAAGCCCGAGCCCAAGGCCGCCGCCGTCGAGCCCGGCATTGGCGGGCAAGGTGCCGCGATGGAACTCCTCGAACACCGCCTCGCGCTGGTCCTCGGGGATGCCGCAGCCGGTGTCGGCGACATCGATGCGGATCGTGTCGCCGCGATGCCTGGTGCCGACCAGGACGCCACCCGAGCGGGTATAGCCCAGCGCGTTGGAGAGAATGTTCTGCAGGATGCGGCGCAACAGCGTCCGGTCAGAGCGGACCAGGGCGTTGACCGGACGGAACTTCAGCGACAGGCCCTTCATTTCCGCGACCGGCTGGAAATCCGAGCGCAGCGACGAGAACAGCGCCTCCAGGCTGACGTCGCCGATGTCGGGGTGCACCACGCCGGCGTCGAGCTTGGAAATGTCCAGCAAAGTGCGCAGCAGGTCCTCCATCGTCTCCAGCGAGCGCTCGACCTGCCGCACCAGCTTCCTGCCTTCGTCGCTGGTCTGCACCTCGGCAAGCGCCGAGACGGACAAGTGAGCCGCGTTCAGCGGCTGCAGCACGTCGTGGCTGGCGGCGGCGAGGAACCTCGTCTTGGACAGGTTCGCGAATTCGGCATTCTCCTTGGCGGCGCTGAGGTCGATGTTGGATTGTTCCAGTCGCCGCAGGGTCGAGTGCAGCTCTTCGGTGCGCGTGCGCACGCGGTTCTCGAGCGAGATGGCAGTCTGGAACAGCGAGAAGGCATTGCCTTGCTGGTCCATCGAACGCTCGACGCGGCTGACCAGGGCGGCGTTAATCTTCTTCAGTTTTTCGAGGTCGTTTATATCCTTGAGCGGCATCTTGTTGTTCTGCGGCCCCTATTCCGCCGCTTGCCGTTCGCCAAAGGCAATGCCGGTGAAGGTCTGGTTCAAATGCATCGACCGGTACTGTTCGCCATACGTGCCGAAGCCGACGACATTGTTGACCCGGTAAAGTTCCGAAATGTCACGAAAGACCTGCCGGTTGCGCGCATCGAGGCGGCGCAGCACGCAGTCGAAGCCGAGGATCAGGTCGATTCCGCCAAGCCTCTCTTCGACCTCGCGCAGGGCCGCGCGGGTCGATTCCACCATGTCCTTTGGCTGGGCGATCGACAGCACGACGCCGTCGTCTATGGCGCAGAAGAAGGACAGCGAGCCGTCGGCATGCATCCTCTGGATCGAGCGGCAATAATATTCACCGCCCACCTTCACCACCACCGGATGCGAGGCGAAGCTCAGCGGCGTCAGGGTCTGCGGGACGATGCCGACGGAAGCGGCATATTCTTCCGCCGCGTTGGTGGCGTTGAACTCGCGCACGATGCGGTGATCGGCATCGGACGCGGTGACCACCAGCTTTTCGTCGGTCGGAACGAAATTGTCGGTCTTGAAGACGTGGAACGGAATTTCCGTGGCGATCAGCACGATGATGGCGCTGTCCGAGGTGACCCTGCCATTCGAGATCAGGCGCGTCGTCTCGAATTTCAGATCGTCGCCGGCCGAGCCGCCGAGCAGCGGTATGTCGTCAAGACCCCAATGGATGGCCGAGCTGACCGCTTCCTCGGCATAGGACAGCCCGTCGATGAAGCAGAGCGCGAAGGTGTTCCTGGTCCGCTCGCCGCCCATCCGGACGCGCAGCGCGCGCCGCAAGGCCTCGACCTCGCCGGTGATCCTGTCCATGCCCGATGAGGATAGATTGTCCACCATGGCGCTGACGGCGGTGAACGCCGCCGAGGGAAGCAGCATCGCCAGCATGTGGCCTTCCTCGAGCCCCTGCGGCGTGATCTCGCCGGCGGTGGAGCAGCCGGCATGATGGAGGCCCGGCGCATGCGCCGAGAGCGCCCGCGCCAGGGCGCCGGCCTCGACAAGGCTCTGGGAAAAGAACACGAGGGCAAAGCCGGCGCCGATTGCCGCGGCCTCGCTGGCCACCGCGCGAGCGAAAGCATCCAGGTCGGGCTCGTCCGTGGTCAGCGCCGACAAGCCGCAGGCGTAGCGCGTCCGTGAACTGGTCAGCGGCGTTCTCCCGCATTTCCTCCGACGCTCTTTTATACGCGGCTGTTTTTACAGGCTTCTGGCGCGCAGGCGTCGAAGGATATTGTTGCTTCCAATCGGCGGTTTGGCAATGGGGCGAGGGGAATGGACCTTGGTGCCTTGGCCATGACCGAAAGTACAATGATCCACCTTTTCCGTCGCGCTGTTTTTTGTGCGTTGTGCGGTGTACGAATAGCGCATGGCCGAAGTGCCAACGGCGCGTCGGCAGCGTGATGACCAAGGTTGATACCCAGGGAGGATTCATGTCGGACGTTTCGTTGATGGTGAACGGCAAGCGGGTCAGCGGGGCCGCCGAGGATCGAACGCTGCTGGTTCACTTCCTGCGCGAGAATCTCGGCCTGACCGGCACGCATGTCGGCTGCGACACCTCGCAATGCGGGGCCTGCGTCGTCCATGTCGACGGCAAGGCGGTGAAATCCTGCACCATGCTCGCGGTACAGGCGTCCGGCTCGAGCGTTGTCACGATCGAAGGTCTCGCCAACGGTGCCGACCTGCATCCCGTGCAGGCCGCCTTCAAGGAACATCACGGCCTGCAATGCGGCTTCTGCACGCCTGGCATGATCATGACGGCAACCGACATGATCAACCGCCATCCCGAAGGCCTCGACGAGGCGACGGTGCGGGCAGAACTGGAAGGCAACATCTGCCGCTGCACCGGCTACCACAACATCGTCAAGGCGATCCTCGCCGCATCGAAGACGATGGCGAAGGGGACCAAAGGCAAAGCGAAACAAGCTGCGTGAGAGGGGAATGAGTGAGTAGCGAATAGGAAGTAGCGAGTAGTCGGTCTGAGCAAGCTCGCAACCTTCCACTTTCGCCGCCCACTACTCCCTATTCGCTACTCACTATTCGCTATTCTGGGAGGAATTTCTGATGGGTATTGAAGGTGTTGGCGCTCGGGTCGCGCGCAAGGAAGACAAAAGGTTCATCACCGGCGCCGGCCGCTATGTCGACGACATGGTGGTTCCCGGCATGAAGCACGCGGCCTTCGTGCGCAGTCCGCACGCGCATGCGCAGATCAAGAAGATCGACGTGAAGAAGGCGCAAGCCATGCCCGGCGTCATCGGCGTGCTGACCGGCAAGGAGCTCAAGGCCGACGGCATCGGCAATCTGATCTGCGGCTGGATGATCCATTCCAAGGACGGCTCGCCGATGAAGATGGGCGCCTGGTCGCCGCTGGCCGTCGACAAGGTGCGCTATGTCGGCGACGCCGTCGTCGTCGTCGTGGCCGAGACCAAGGGCCAGGCCCGCGATGCGGCCGAGGCGGTCGAGATCACCTACAAGGAGCTGAAGGCCGTCGTCGAAGCCACCAAGGCGCTGGAAAAGGGCGCGCCGCAGATCCATGCCGAGGCCGAGAACAATCTCATCTTCGACTGGGAGATCGGCGATGCCAAGGCGACCGACGCGGCGATTAAGGCGGCGGCGCACGTCACCCGCATGAAGATCGTCAACAACCGGCTGGTGCCGAACGCCATGGAGCCGCGCGCGGCTCTTGGCCACTACGACAAGGCCGAGGACCATTACACCTGCTGGACGACCTCGCAGAACCCGCATGTCGCGCGGCTGGTGATGAGCGCCTTCTACAATGTCGCGCCGGAAAACAAGCTGCGCGTCATCGCGCCGGACGTCGGCGGCGGCTTCGGCTCCAAGATCTACATCTACCCCGAGGAGATCGTCTGCCTGTGGGCGTCGAAGAAAACCGGCGTGCCGGTCAAGTGGGTCGCCGACCGCACCGAAAGCTTCCTCTCGGACGCGCATGGCCGTGACCATGTCTCGACGGTGGAAATGGCTTTCGACAAGAACAACAGGATCACCGGGCTGAAGGTCGACACGATCGCCAATCTCGGGGCCTACATGTCGCTGTTCTCGTCCTGCGTGCCGACCTATCTCTACGCGACGCTCTTGTCGGGCCAGTACGACATCCCCGCCATCCACGCCAATGTGCGCACGGTCTACACCAACACGGCTCCTGTCGATGCCTATCGTGGGGCAGGGCGGCCGGAAGCCACCTATCTCCTGGAACGCACGATGGAAGCGGCGGCGCGTGAGCTTGGCGTGTCGCCCGCCGAATTGCGGCGCAAAAACTTCATCACCTCCTTCCCGCACCAGACCCCGGTGATCATGAACTATGACGCCGGCGACTATGGAGCCTCGCTCGATGCGGCCATGAAAGCTTCGGACTATACCGGCTTTGCCAAGCGCAAGGCGGCGGCCGCCAAGAAGGGCCTGCTGCGCGGCATCGGCATGAGCTGCTACATCGAAGCCTGCGGCATCGCGCCATCGGCGGCGGTCGGTTCGCTCGGCGCCGGCGTCGGCCTCTGGGAATCGGCCGAAGTGCGGGTCAATGCCGTTGGCACGATCGAGGTGCTGACCGGCTCGCACAGCCATGGCCAGGGCCACGAGACGACCTTCGCGCAACTGGTCAACCAGCGTTTGGGCGTGCCGATCGATTCGGTTTCGATCGTCCATGGCGACACCGACAAGGTGCAGATGGGCATGGGCACCTACGGTTCGCGCTCGGGCGCGGTCGGCATGTCGGCGATATCAAAGGCACTCGACAAGGTCGAGGCCAAGGCCAAGAAGATCGCCGCCCACCTGCTCGAAGCCGACGAGGGCGATATCGTCATCGAGAACGGAGCGCTGAAAGTCGCCGGCACCGACAAGAACGTGCCGTGGTTCCAGGTGGCGCTTGCCGCCTATACCGCCCACAATCTGCCGGCAGGGATGGAGCCCGGATTGAAGGAAACGGCCTTCTACGATCCGTCGAACTTCACATTCCCGGCGGGCTGCTACATCTGCGAGGTCGAGATCGATCCGGAGACCGGAACGACCGAGATCGTCCAGTTCGTGGCGGCCGACGATTTCGGCAACATCATCAATCCGATGATCGTCGAGGGCCAGGTGCATGGCGGCATCGCGCAAGGCGTCGGCCAGGCGCTGCTGGAGGGCGCCCATTACGACGCCAGCGGACAGCTGCTGACCGCGAGCTACATGGACTATACGATGCCCCGCGCGGACGACCTGCCGTCGTTCAAGGTCTCGACCTCGAACACGCCATGCCCGGGCAATCCGTTGGGGATCAAGGGCTGCGGCGAGGCCGGCGCCATCGGCTCGCCGCCGGCGGTGATCAACGCCATCACCGATGCCATCGGCATCGCCGATATCGCCATGCCCGCCTCGCCGCCCACCGTGTGGGCCGCGATCCGCGCCGCGAAGCACTGAGGAGGAACAACCATGTATTCGGTCAACTACCATCGCGCCGCCTCGGTCGCGGATGCCGCCAAGCTGGTGAAGAGCGGCGACGCCAAGCTGCTGTCCGGCGGCATGACGCTGATACCCGCCATGAAGACGCGGCTGGCGGCCCCTTCCGATCTCGTCGATCTGTCGCGCATCAAGGAGATGCAGGGCATCAAAGTGTTGGGAAAGACGGTCACAATCGGTGCGGCCACCACGCATTTCGACGTCTCTAACGACGAGAAGCTCAAGAAGGCCTGTCCGGCGCTTGCCCATCTGGCGTCCCTGATCGGCGATCCGGCAGTGCGCTACAAGGGCACGATCGGCGGTTCGATCGCCAACAACGATCCGGCGGCGGACTATCCGGCCGCCCTTCTGGCATTGGGCGCCACCATCGTCACCAACAAGCGCGAGATATCGGCCGACAAGTTCTTCAAGGGCCTGTTCGAAACGGCCTTGAAGGACGGCGAGATCATCACGGCGGTCTCCTTCACCGCGCCGGCCAAGGCGGCTTATGAAAAGTTCCGCAACCCGGCTTCTCGCTATGCAATCGTCGGCGTGTTCGTGGCCAAAGGCAAGGACGGCGTCAGCGTTGCGGTGACCGGCGCCGGTGACGACGGCGTGTTCCGCTCGAAGGAGATCGAGGCAGCCCTTGCGAAGAACTTCGATGCCGCGTCGCTCGCCGGCGTGAAAGTGCCGGCGAAGAACCTGATGAGCGACATCCACGCTTCCGCCGACTACCGCGCCAACCTGATCGCGGTCATGGCCAAGCGCGCGGTGGCTGCAGCCAACGCCTGACAGCATCGCTTGCCGACATGAAAGGGGCCATCCTGGCCCCTTTTTCGCATGCGATGGTGTGTAGCCATGCAGTTCGTGAAGGAATGGCGAGCGCTCCCTTGCTCGAAGCATTTCCGGCAGCCTGCTGCCTAGGGAATTGCATCCCCGCCGATCTCGCACTTGCACAAACTTATATTGCACTGCAGTATGGGTCGGGGCGGGAATGCGAGCCGGGTTCGGATATGTTCCGCCGTGCCCTTTCGCATGCCAATGCGAAGGATCGGCATGTCCGAAATTACCGCGACCCAGATGGTTCCGTCCCGATCCGTCGTCGACAGATCGGCCAGAACAAGATTGGCCTATCTAGACGGCTGGCGCGGCCTGTCGATCGCCCTGGTGCTGATCGGGCATTTTTTCCCGGTGCCGGGGATCAATCTGGGCGTGCTGGGCGTCGAATTCTTCTTCGTGCTCAGCGGCCGGCTGATGGCCGAGATCCTGTTCATCGAACGCTACCCGCTGAAGAAGTTCTTCAAACGCCGCTTCTCGCGCATCTACCCGGCGCTTCTGGTCTTCGTCATCATTGCCATGATCGCTCTCTCCGGCACGTTCATTGCCTTTAAATGGAAAGCGGCACTGACGGCGCTGACATTCACCTACAATTACGCTGGAATTCTCGTCACCCGCGCCGGGGCGCTGGACCATATCTGGTCGCTTTGCGTCGAGGAGCACGCCTACATCATCCTGGCGCTGATCAGCGCGCTCGTCTCCAGCCGCAACCGCGTCATCCCCTTGCTGCTAACGCTGGCCTTGTTCGCCATGGCCAATGGCGCGGTGTCGTACTGGGTGTTCAAGCTGGATTACGAGGCTACCTACTGGCGCACCGATGTCCACATCGCCTCGATCCTGTTGTCGGCTTCGATCTGCCTGCTCAAGGCCGAAGGCCGGCTGCCGGCGCTGTTGAAAGGGCCTTATGTCGCCCTGGCAGCGGCGGCGGCGGCGGTTCTGCTGTTCATGGACCCGGTGCCGACGCCGATCCACTATCTCCTGGCGGTGCCGCTGTTGGCCCTGGCCGTCAACGCGCTCGATTTCAGCACGCCAATCTTTTCCAGTTTGCTCTCGTCATGGCCCATGGCGACGTTGGGCCTGTGGTCATACTCGCTCTATCTGTGGCAGCAGCCCTTCTACAAATTCGTCTATGACCAAGGCATCAGCCCATGGCCGATGCTGGCCGGGGTCTTTGCCTGCGCGCTCTGCAGCTATTACCTCATCGAGCGGCCGGCGCGTGAATGGTTGAACCGCAATTGGTGATTCAGGCCTTGTCGCGCCGAGGCACTGTTGTTGCGAGCCTGAGGTAGCGCCGCAGGCCGGCTTCGCCGCGCGGCGTCGTCCAGCGATGGTTCCATGCGAAGGCTGGCCGCAGCAGCGGCGCCAGGAATTTGAGAATCGGCCTCTCGACCGTGACCTGCCAGGTCAGTTGGACATGGGTGCCGCTGCCCGACGGCGACAGTTCGGCCCGCCACAGCCCGTCGAAATCGCCGAAGGTTTTCACGACGACCAGCCGGCCAGGCTCGAGTTCGGCGGCCTCGATGATGAAGTTCAGCTCATAGGGCAGGGCGCCGCGCGCCCGCGCCCTTGCCCGCGAGCCGACGGACGCCTTGCCCTTGGCGTCGAGGGGAACCACTTCCTTGTAGACCTCGCCCCACCACAGCGGCAGCAATTCGGCGTCGGAGAGCACATCCCACACTTGCTGAGGCGTGCCTTCAGGAATGTCCCAGCTTTCGTCGAAGCGGAAGACGTTGCTTGGCATCGCGGTTCCTCCATTTGGTGGAACGCGTATATTAGGGGAAGCTTCTTTATTCGGCCAGCAATCAGGCGACGATCTGCTTGACGTAATAACGCACCGCTTTCTTGCCGCCATGGATCACCGCGTCGCCGACTTCGACGAAGCCCAGCGCGGCGTGGAAGGCATCCGAGGCGGGGTTGGGCGGATCGGCATTGACCTCGCAGGTGACCAGCGTGTGGCCGGCGCGTTCGGCATGGTCGAACAGGTCCTGATAGAGCCGGCGCGCATGGCCGCGGCCGCGTGCATGCGCCGCCACGACGACACGGTCGACATAGATGAAGCGTTCGTAGCGTTCGCAAAACCAGAGGAAATTCGGGCTGTCGTAGTTGGCTTCCTGGTCGAAGGTCATGATGAAAGCTTCGAGATCGCCGATGCGGCGTGCGTAAAACGCTTCGCCAAGCAGGAAGGACAGCCGCTCGGCTTCGAGCCAGGACAGTTCGGCGGCATGCTCGTTGTTGAGCGCCAGTATGTCGGCTTCGTCGCCTTGCGCTATGCGTTCGATCGGTGAGGTCATGCCTTGGCCGCCGCGATCGTCGCCGCCACCAGCGATGTGTCGGTTACCGTGTTGCGGTACTCGCGGTCGAGATCGGAGCCGCCCATGCCGACCTTGGGATTGCGGTAGCGCATGGCGCTCGGCAAATCCTTCAGCGCGGCAAAATGCATTTCGGCCAGCCCGGTCCTTTGGCGCACCTCGGCGATGTTTGCGAGATCAAGCCCGCCGCAACCGAGGATGACGATACGGTCGCCGGCCTGCCGCACCAGGTCCGCCAGCAAGGACAGACCTTCGATCGCGGTGTCGCGCTGGCCGCTGGTCAGAACGCGGCCGACCTTGCAGCGGATCAGCGCTTCCAGCGCTTCCGTGGGATCGCGTGTCATGTCGAAGGCGCGGTGGCAGGTGACGTTCAGGGGGCCGGCGGCCTCCGTCAATTCGCTCATGCGCTTCTCGTCGATGGTGCCGTCGGCAGTCAGGCAGCCGAACACCACGCCCGGCACGCCGAGATCGCGCAGCGCCGCGACGTCGGCGAGCATCGAGCGGTATTCGGTCTCGCTGTAGAGAAAGTCGCCGCCGCGCGGCCGCACCATGACGTGAAACGGCACGGTCGCCTGGTCGAGAGCCGCGCGCACCGTGCCAAGGCTCGGCGTGATGCCGCCCTCGACCAGGCTGGCGCACAGTTCGACCCGATCAGCACCGGCAGCCTGCGCGGCGAGCAGGCCATCGATGCCTTCGACACAGATTTCGATCAGCGGTGGGCGGGTTTCTGCGGTCAAGGGGCGATCCAGTCCATGATGTTGCGCAAAGCCCTAGCACCCGGGCGGCTGGCGCGAAAGCGTGAACGGCGCACCGCCATTTGGACCAGTCGACATTTCCCGGCTTGACAGTCTTATAACTGTGTAGTTATGAATAACCTATAGCCGCCTGGTTATTGATTGACCGGTGGCTGCGCGGTGCCAGCCGAAGTTCCATCAGCTGAAATCCCGGAAGCACTGCTTCCGGGCTCGACAAAACACGTCCTGACGAAACGCTTCAAAAGGAGAAGACCATGCAAGCCAGGCTCAAGAACCCCGTGATGCTCATCCCAGGCGCCCTGCAGGCGCTGCTGGCGCTGGACAAGTCGACCGAGGCAGCCGAAATACCCTATGTGACCCGCAAGCTCATTCATCTGCGGGCGAGCCAGATCAATGCCTGCAGCCTCTGCGTCGACATGCACGCGCGCGAACTGAAGAAGGCCGGCGAGAAGGATGAGCGCATCTTTGCGCTGGCGGCATGGCGCGAGACGCCCTACTTCACCGACGCCGAACGGGCGGCCCTGGCGCTGGCCGAGGCCGGCACGCGGCTCGCCGACCGCCCGGATGCCGTGCCGGACGATGTCTGGGACGAAGCCGCCCGCCACTATGACGAAAAGGCGCTGGCCGCCTTGGTTGTCCAGATCGCCCTGATCAACGCCTTCAACCGGCTGAACGCGACGACACGACAGATGGTCGGCACCTGGGGCTGAGTGCTGGTCCCGCGCTGGAGGCAGGATGGTTATCCGCTACGGAGCGGGGAGGCGGGCGGCGGGTTGCCTCCCGCCTTTCGGCGCATGAAAGTAACGCCTGGCTACCGCCGCAATTCCGTGTTCTTGGCGCCTTCCTCGACCTGGTCGATGACCAGCAGCTTGACCGGGCCATCGCCGATATTTGTCGCCTGATGCCACTGCCCGATCATTTCGATGATGAAATCGCCCGTCTTGTAAGTGTTGCTGTTGCCGGTCTCGACATTGGTGACCTTCAGCGTCCCGGCCTCGACATAGGCGTAGCGCGGAAAGGGGTGCCGGTGCACCGGCAAGGTCGCGCCCACCGCGATGTCAAAGGTCGACACCAGCACCTGCACGTTCTTCTGCGGCAGCGTGATCGGCTGGCCTGATGCGGTGGTCGTGCGCGATGCGAGCGGGGTGACGACGACAGGCGTGCTGCTGCTGTCGAGTGCAAGGGCGCAATTCGCGTAAAGCGCAGCCGCGGCCAGCAGAACCGAAACCAGGATTTTGCGCATGAGTCCTCCCTGAACCGACGCATCTATCGCGCGGCGGACAGCCGCGCGCAAGCGGGAGCGGCGCGCAACATTGCGATGAATGGCTCGATCGACCCACCAGCCGAAGTTCTCCTTCATGCTCCACCTGCCGGCTTTCGACGTTGGCAAAATTTGACGCAGAACAATGTGCCACCGGATCGCCGGCCCTACAGAATTACCCTCAGTCGTAGGAGTTCGGACATGATGTTTGATGCAATGACCAGACGCACGGTGGTAGGCACGACGGTCTCCTTTGCGCCCATAGGAGCCGCTGCGGCGGAAAAGATTTTTGCCGCAAACTCGAACGAAAGTCCCATCCTGGCGGGTTTCCGGCGCTGGGAGGCGCTGGTGAATTCGATCTCCCTGGACATTTCCGATCGTGATCTGAAACGCGTCTATCAAGACATGTCGGAGATCGTGAAGGCCATGCTTGCCATCCCGGCCGCAAATACACACGAGTTCGCGGCGCAGTTCCTGGTTGTTTGCAGCGGCGACGCGATCGAACACCGCCGGGCCGCCAAACAACTGCATGACCATGCGCAAAGCATTGTCCGTATAGCGTGAGGGGCATCGCGGGATCGCTCCGCAGGCTTCGACAACTTCAACGCAAGGATTGATCTCGCCGTCAGGTCCCACGTAATCCATCGCAGGCTCCTTAGAAAGCAATGTTGAAACGTCGATTTTTATGACGCTCGCCTCGGCCGCTCTCTCGTCTCCGCCGGCTCTGATTTCATGTAGCAAATCGACTTCGGGCCTCGTAGTCAGGAATGAAGCCGACATTCGAAGTGAGGCTCGCCGCCATATTTTTTGCGCGCCGTCGTCGGCGAAAACGCGCTGGCGGAGCTCTGCTCGTACACCTTTTTGCGCGCGATCAAGGATCGCTCCGCTTCATTCAATTGATGGATGAAGCCTTATATGCGCAAGAGCTAATGTATGTAGACACGTACCTTGCTGGCTTGGGTGGCCCAATATGAGCAAGACGACACTCATTGCTATCGCTGTCCTTGCCATGAGCATCGGCTATGCCGAGGCCAAGGACAAGGACCGGCCGGTTTGCACCGCGTCGAGCCCACTCTTCAAAGTTCTCGGTAGCAAATGTTTTCTCGTCAAGGGTTCGATGATCTATGGCGACATTGCCGAGCTTTCCCAGATAGTCCATTTGGGCTGGTAGGCAGGGCAGCGGCGTGTCATGCCATCCTCCTTGCCCTTAAGGTCGAGCATCGCTTGACCACAAACGCAAGCCGGCTCCGTTTCGGAAGTGCTTGACGATTTGAGGTGATGGCGCCGGCGAACTCGCCTTCGAGGAAAAGTCCGATTGCCAGTTTGATCTGATCTGGCGCTGCCTCTTTGCGCGTCATTCGCAGAGCTTGCCAAAGCGAGCATAGTTTTCCACCGTTAACTCTTTGGATCGAGTTTTCTTGCTGGCGCTTCGGTGACTCGTTTATTAGAGACCTCTTATGGATCGACGGCACGCAATCCGACGGGTCAGTGATGGTCTCTGGGAGGTCTACGACATAGACAACAACAAGGTTGTGCGCGTGGGTGGAGTGCCATTGACAAACTTGTTGGATGAAGACGCGCTCGACGCGTTGGACCTGATTAGGGATGGCTTCCTGAACCCGGGCCAGCCCAGGAGGACAAAGGCGTAAGCAAGGTGCCAGTTCAGGGCGTCTAGTCGGGCGGCGGAAGTTGCAATCCCAGATGCAAACGCTGATTCACAGCGAAAGCGACGGCATCGGACTCACGTTCGAAGGCTCTATAATAGGTGTGGCCGTCCGTTGTTACGATTGCAACAACCCACTCGCCCAAGGATTGGCTGATTTCTACCGTTGAGAGCGACGGTTTGGTGTCGGCCATGCTCCTGCTTTAAAAACTGACGGTTTCGGAATGTTTCACGAAGTCCGTCGTCCCCCTATTAGCGCCCATGAATATAGTGCCATGGATGGCCGTGATTCTCCTAGCCATTAGCTTCCAACCAGCCCGTTTCGGGACGGCGCATCTTCGCCACTCCTGCCTCAACCCTTGAAGGCATGACAGTGAAGCTCCGGCCTGCGGACAGGTTGGGCCTCGAAACTCTTGCCGACCAAAGTGCGTTTGTCTCCATTCCGGCGGACATCCGTCGCTTCGCGGGTCCCGATGCGCAGTGGCAGCGCCGATGGAAATCCGCGGCGTAGACCCAAGGGGGAACTTTCCCGCAAATGAGGAAAAGTAGCGATTTCGTCTAAGTTCTTGGAAATGTTTGGCTCCCCGGGCCGGATTCGAACCAGCGACCAACCGGTTAACAGCCGGTTGCTCTACCACTGAGCTACCGGGGAACGGAGGCTCTTTGAGCAAGTGGCGCAGCCTATAGCAAACACCTTTCGGCTTTGCAAAGAAGCATTTCGCTTTTTTCCGAGACTTTTTCGCGCGGCGGTTTCTCGCAATCGGTGGCGTGCGCCCTCATATTAGCCGTCTTGGCGACAGACGCGGAACCGAAAAGGTGCTCGCGGCTTTCGTAAACAGGCTTTTTCGAGTGACCAGCGGGCAGCCATTGGCGATGACGGCAGCAGACGAAAACCGGATACCGGCACGAAAGATCTCGATTTTCGGGCGCGAATTCACCATGCCGCAATCGCGCGGCCTTAGAATCACGATCGGCATTCTTTTGACCATCGGCGGCATTCTCGGCTTTCTGCCGATTCTCGGCTTCTGGATGGTTCCGATCGGATTGCTGGTGCTCTCCTACGAATTCGCCATGGTGCGCCGCCACCGGCGCCGCTTCGTCGTCTGGTGGGAGCGGCGGCGGCGGCCGGATGGAACGACGAGCACCAAGCCGGGCCTTTGACCGTACGTCCTTCCGCGACGTTATGCCCTTGTTCGGGTTTCGGATTCTGGCGAATCGGCATTTCGGTTCGCACTTCTCGCCAAATCCTCGCGGATTTCCCTGAGAACGGCGGCAGCCGAGGCGAGACGCGCGCAGTCGCGCGGCGAAAGCCTGGCAAAACCGTCTATCGCAAGACAGTCGATGGCATGGCGCAGCAACGCCTCGTATCCTGATCGCGACAAGCCGTCCCAGGTGTTCGTTCCGCTGTCCGGACTTGTCGGCCGCATGGCGCAGTCCTCCTCGTTGCTCAACGGCGGCGGGGGCGTGGAGTTTCTGGTGATCTCCTGCTATACTTAACGATCAACTAATATGCGTCGTGACCCGGCGTGGCCACGGCGCTTGATGTGGAGGGTCGGATTCTTGCAGAGGAAACCGCGCGGATTGCGTGGTGGCCGCTTGACGCCATTTTCGCCGCAACCTATTGGAACCGGGTGGAACGCCGGGAGCAACGAGGCCTCGTGGCGGAGTGGTTACGCAGAGGACTGCAAATCCTTGCACCCCGGTTCGATTCCGGGCGAGGCCTCCAATACCCGGGCTCCCGCGCGCTCAGCGCCGGGGCCTGACGTTCTCATCGAAATGAACCGCGGTTCTGGCGCGGCAAGCGGATTGGTTGGAACATGAGCGCTGATTTCTCCGAGCTTCGCGTCAAGATGGTCGACGGTCAGGTTCGCACCACCGACGTGACCAGCGCCCCACTGCTGGAAGCCATGCTCACCGTGCCGCGCGAGGTTTTCGTCGGCGACCGCCAGCGCGATCTCGCCTATATCGACGAGGACATCCGCATTGGCGACGGCACCGGTGGCGCGCGCTATCTGATGGAAGCATCGCCGCTGGCCAAGCTGATGCAGCTGGCCGAGATCAATGCGACCGATTCGGCGCTCGATGTCGGCTGTGGCACCGGCTACGCCTCGGCCATCCTGTCGCGGCTGGCGAGGTCGGTCGTGGCGCTCGAAAGCGATTCGGCGCTGGCGCAAACCGCGGCGTCCACCCTTTCCGGCCTTGGCTGCGGCAATGTGACCGTGGTCGAGGGCGCGCTGGCGCAGGGACATGCTGCCAAGGCACCTTATGACGTCATCTTCATCGGCGGCAGTGTCGAGAAAGTGCCGGCGCCGTTGCTCGATCAGCTCGCCGAAGGCGGCCGACTCGTCGCGGTCGAAGGGCGGGGCAATTCCGGCGTGGCGCGACTTTTTTTCAAGGCTGGGGGGGTTGTAACCGGGAGACGGGCATTTAATGCGGCAATTAAGCCACTACCGGGATTCGAACGTGAGCATGCTTTTGAATTCTGAATGATTTAGCCTTGCAGCAGAGGCTTTGTCATGGTCGCTTGCATTTGAACAATCGTTGCTGATCCTAGACTGGGGGCACTTTGGGACCGAGCGACAGGGAACGAAACACGTCACTCCGGCTGCTCTAACGAGAAGCTGGCGCGGCGAAGTTCCCATGGAAAACGAATGAGGGATATACCCGTGCCGTCTGTATCCAAGACCCTTTTTGCCGCTGTCCTCGTCTCCGCGACCGCGCTGTCCCCACTGACCGCTTCGGCGGAAACCATCATCGGCGCGCTCGCCAAGGCCTATCAATACAATTCCACGCTGAATTCATCCCGCGCCGGTGTGCGCGTCACTGACGAAGGCGTGGCCATCGCCAAATCAGGCTGGCGCCCGACGATCAACGGATCGGTCGATGGCAATTATCGAAACACACGCGGTAGCGGTTTCAGTCAAAGGACGACGACGGGCAGTGTTGGTATCGTGATCAATCAGAGCCTGTTTGACGGCTTCCAGACCAGAAACAACGTGGCGGCGGCCGAATCCCAGGTCAAGGCGTCGGTCGAGAGCCTGCGCAACACCGAAGAGAATACGCTGTTCAGCGCCGCGACGGCCTATATGGACGTGATCCGCGACCGGCAGATCGCTGTGCTGACCGAGCAGAACCTGCAGTTCCTGACCGAGCAGGCGCGTGCGGCAAGGTCACGTTTCGAAGTTGGTGAAGGCACCCGCACCGACGTCGCGCAGGCCGATGCGTCGCGCGCCTCGGCGGTGGCCTCGCTGAGTGCCGCCCGCGCGCAGGCGCTGGCCAGCGCCGCAACCTATCACCAGGTGGTCGGCGACGAACCCGGCAAGCTCAAGCCTGCTTCGCCGTTGGGCAAGCTGCTGCCGTCGAGTCTCGATGCGGCGATTGCGATCGGGGCGAATGAACATCCGGCCATTCTCGCCACCCAGCATCTGGTCGACGCGGCCGCGTTTTCGGTCAAGTCGGCGGAAGGCGCGCTGTTGCCGCAACTGTCGGCTTCGGCGGGCATTTCAGAGGACTATTTGCACAACAGTCCCCCGGGCAGCAGCCCTAACGGCAATTCGACGTCGGCCAATATCGGCGCGACACTGACCATTCCGATCTATTCGGGCGGGCGGACCCCGGCGGTGGTGCGGCAGAGCAAGGAATCGCTTGGCCAGGCCCGCATCCAGGTTGACGTCAGCCGCGACCAGGTGCGCCAGGCCGTGGCCACCGCATGGTCGCAATACACCGCCGCGCAGCAGAGCGTCTCGGCCAACAAGCAGGTGATCGACGCCGCGCAACTGGCGCTGAACGGCGTCATCGAAGAGCGCAATGTCGGCCAGCGCACCACACTCGACGTGCTCAACGCGCAGGCCGCCGTCATCACCGCCAAGATCAACCAGGCCAATTCCGAACACGATGTGGTGGTGGCGAGCTATGCCATCCTGTCGGCGATGGGGCGCCTTTCGGTCGACCGGCTCGGCGTGCCGGTGACCAAGTACAAGCCCGAAGAGCACTACAACGCCGTCAAGGACAAATGGTTCGGTCTGCGTACGCCGGACGGCCGCTAAGCGCGGCGGTTCGACTTGCGTTAGGTCATCCGAGCGGAACCTGGCTTGAAAACTGGTTCCGCTCCGGTTTCTTGATCCATGCCTTGGCATTGGCGCAATTCCCCAGGGAAAGCGCTATACGCTTCCGCCGGAAACCGTTTTCACACTTTTCTCGGAATTGCTTCTAATCTGTTGAAATCCCACATGTCCCCAGATTGGGGATTCTCGTTGGGCGATCCGTCGGTTACGCTGTCGCCATGATTCGAATCCGGCTTCTGCCGGAGCGGAAGACTAACAGGTCACAAAGGCGGCGGATGTGACGATGGCAACGGCAAGCAGCGCACAGCGCGAACCTTCCATGGAAGAAATACTGGCTTCCATCAGGAGGATCATCGAGGACAGCGACAACGGCCGCAAGCAGCCGGGCGAGGCCGAAGAGTTGCGCCAGGATCTGGAGCCGTCGCCGGGCGAGGCTCCCGCTGCCGATGTCGATGCGTTTCGCGCCGAACTGCATGCCGCTCCCGAGCTCAGGAAGCCGGTCGTGCTCGCGGAAGTCCAGGCGCCATCGCCCGAGCCCGCGCGCATGGAAGCGCAGACGCGCGCCGATCCCGTGCCGGTCAAGCCGTCGATGACGCTTGCCGAGGTCAGCGCCAGGATCGCCGCCGAGCCGGCTCCGGCCGGAGAGTCCGCCCCACAGGCCAGCGCGACAAGCGATGCCATCGTTGCCGATTGGCGACGCGAGATCGCGGCGGTCGGAGAGCAGGCGAAAGCGATACCGGACAGGAGCATCCGCAAGCCGGTGGTCCAGCCAGAGGTGTCGGCGAGCGAGCCGGTGGCGGAGGCTGCGTTCGAACGGCCGTCTTCAAGCGAAGCTCCGGCAGGCGCCGCTCAGTCGCGCGCGGCAAGCGAAGCGCCCGTGGCGCGCCCGGCGATCCTTTCCGAACATACCGGCCGGCAGGTCGCGGCGGCCTTCGGCGAACTGTCCGATGCCTTTGCCAGCCGCAGCAAGAAGACATTCGACGAGATGGCCGAGGAGATGCTGCGGCCGATGCTGCAGGACTGGCTGGACAACAATCTGCCGACGCTAGTCGAGCGACTGGTGCGCGAGGAAATCGAGCGCGTCGCGCGCGGCGGGCAGTAAGTCTCACAGCCCGTCCTCTAATGAAGCGCCGCCTCCTTGGCGGCGTTTTTGTTGGTAAAGTCGACTCGCGATGATCCTGGCAAAGGAGATTGCCCTTTTAAGGCCATGTGTGATTGCTTCCTTGGCCGATGGACAGAAGATTGACGTATAGCTACCGATTGCGGGCGATGGTTCCGATGCTGACCGATGAAGAGTATCGGGAAATCGTCGGTGACCCCGCAGCGCTATATTTTCAAGTCAAGAGGTTCATTTCCCGGCACGGAGAACGGACGGAAATGAAGCATCCGGCGGCCGATCGCTATCGCGAGCGGACCGGGGTAGCACTTCATCATACTTTCTGGCTCCTGCATGTTCGCCGTTCCGACTATGGCCCTGATTGCCCGGCCTGCGGAAAGCCGTACCGGACGCTGAGAGCAACGCTCTGCGCCGAATGCGGACACGGCCTCGAGTTGAAATGAGCAAGACCGCGCCTATCTGCCTGTGATGAACCGGGCAGCCCTTGCGGTTGACTTGGCCAAGACCTTCCGATTTACACCAAACCAGCAAAATCCCGACAGCGCGGACCGTTTCCCCATGCTTGAAAAGACCTACGACGCAAAGACCGTCGAGCCGAAGATCGCCAAAGTGTGGGAAGAGGCGGACGCCTTCCGCGCCGGCGCCGGGGCGGAGGAGGGGGCCGAAGCCTTCACCATCGTCATCCCGCCGCCCAACGTTACCGGCTCGCTGCATATGGGCCATGCGCTCAACAACACGCTGCAGGACATTCTGGTGCGCTTCGAGCGCATGCGCGGCAAGAACGTGCTGTGGCAGCCGGGCATGGACCATGCCGGCATCGCCACGCAGATGGTGGTCGAGCGGCAGCTGATGGAGAAGCAGATCCACCGCCGCGACCTCACGCGCGAACAGTTCATCGAGAAAGTGTGGGAGTGGAAGGCCGAATCCGGCGGCGCCATCTTCAACCAGCTGAAGCGGCTCGGCGCCTCGGCCGACTGGTCGCGCGAACGCTTCACCATGGATGAAGGCCTGTCCAAGGCCGTGCTCGAAGTCTTCGTCACGCTCTACAAGGAAGGCCTGATCTACAAGGACAAGCGCCTTGTGAACTGGGACCCGAAACTGTTGACCGCGATCTCCGATCTCGAGGTCGAGCAGCAGGAGGTCAACGGCAATCTCTGGCATTTCCGCTATCCGGTCGATGGCGAGACATTCGACCCGGAAAATCCGAAAACCTTCATCACGGTGGCGACCACGCGCCCCGAAACGATGCTGGGCGATACGGCGGTGGCGGTGCATCCCGATGACGAGCGGTACCGGCATCTGGTCGGCAAGAACGTCGTGCTGCCGATTGTCGGCCGCAAGATACCGGTGGTGGCGGACGAATATTCCGATCCTGAAAAGGGGTCGGGCGCGGTCAAGATCACGCCGGCGCATGATTTCAACGATTTCGAGGTCGGCAAGCGCCACAAATTGCCGGCGATCAACATCCTGACCGTCGAAGCCGCCATCAAGTTGAAGGACAATGAGGATTTCCTCGCCGGCCTCGATGCGACGCCGGAGCGCCAGGCCGTCTGGGACGAGCTCGACGGGCTCGACCGTTTCGTCGCGCGCAAGAAGATCGTCGAACTGATGGAAGCCGGCGGCTTCCTCGACAAGATCGAGCCGCATCGCCATGCCGTGCCGCATGGCGACCGCGGCGGCGTGCCGATCGAGCCGTTCCTGACCGAGCAGTGGTACGCCAACGCCGCCGAGCTCGCCAAGCCGGCGATCGCCTCGGTGCGCGAGGGCCGCACCAACTTCGTGCCGAAGAACTGGGAGAAAACCTATTTCGACTGGATGGAGAACATCCAGCCCTGGTGCATCTCGCGCCAGCTGTGGTGGGGCCATCAGATTCCGGCCTGGTACGGACCGGACGGGCGTGTCTTCGTCGAGAAGACCGAGGAAGAGGCGCTGAGCGCGGCGATCGAATATTATCTGGCGCTCGAAGGTCCGTGGAAGGCCTGGGTCGAGGACAAGCTGGAAAACTTCCAGCCGGGCGAGATCCTGACCCGTGACGAGGATGTGCTCGACACCTGGTTCTCCTCGGCCCTGTGGCCGTTCTCGACCTTGGGATGGCCGGACCAGACGCCCGAGCTGAAGACCTACTACCAGACCGACGTGCTGGTGACCGGCTTCGACATCATCTTCTTCTGGGTGGCCCGCATGATGATGATGGGCCTGCATTTCATGGATGAGGAGCCGTTCCACACCGTCTATGTGCATGCGCTGGTGCGCGACAAGAACGGCGCCAAGATGTCGAAGTCGAAGGGCAACGTCATCGACCCGCTCGACCTCATCGATGAATATGGGGCCGATGCCTTGCGCTTCACCTTGACGGTGATGGCGGCGCAAGGGCGCGACGTGAAGCTCGATCCGGCGCGCATCGCCGGCTACCGCAATTTCGGCACCAAGCTGTGGAACGCGACGCGCTTCGCCGAGATGAACGAAGTCGCCCGCAATGACGATTTCTGGCTGAACGACGCCAAGCTGGCGGTCAACCGCTGGATCCTGACCGAGCTGACGCGGGCCGCGCGGCAGATCACCGACGGCATCACCTCCTACCGCTTCAACGAGGCGGCCGGTGCGGCCTACCGTTTCGTCTGGAACCTGTTCTGCGACTGGTATCTGGAACTGCTGAAGCCGGTGTTCATGGGCACGGACGAGGCGGCCAAGGCCGAGAGCCGTGCCTGCGTCGCCTTCGTGCTCGACGAAATCTACAAGCTTCTGCATCCGATGATGCCGTTCATGACGGAAGAGCTGTGGGCGCAGACGGCGGGGGAGGGCAAGGAGCGCGATTCGCTGCTGTGTCACGCCGCCTGGCCGTCGCCTGACTTCGAGGACGCGGATGCCGCGGCCGACATCAACTGGCTGGTCGACCTCGTCTCCGGCATCCGTTCGGTGCGCTCGGAGATGAACGTGCCGCCGGCGGCGATCGCGCCGCTGGTCGTGGTCGGCGCCAATGATGTGACGCGCGAGCGGCTGGTTCGCGAGGACTCGGCGATCAAGCGGCTGGCGCGCGTCGGCGACATCTCGCTGGCCGACGCGGCACCCAAGGGCTCGGCGCAGATCGTCCTCAACGAGGCGACGATCTGCCTGCCGCTCGGCAGCCTGATCGATCTCGCCGCCGAGGCGGCCCGGCTGCAGAAGGAACTGGCCAAGGTGACCGAGGAGATCGCGCGCCTGCACAAGAAGCTGTCGAATGAAAGATTCGTCGCCAGCGCGCCGGCCGAGATCGTCGACGCCGAGCGCGAAAAGCTGGCCGAATATCGCGACGCGCAGGACAAGCTTTCGGTGGCGCTGACCAGGGTTCGCGATGCCGGTTGAGGAGAGATTCGCCGGGCTTTAGCTCTCTCTAAAATGAAGGTCTTTTTGTCTCGAAAGTAGGCATTCCGTAGCGTTAATGTTGACGTAAACGGAAGTTTTAGCCCCATTGTTGCCATAATGTAACAATGGGGCCGAAATGCCCTGAAAATGGCTGTTTTTGAGCCTTTTAGGACGAATTTTCCTCATTTTGCGGTCGGGTAATCACGCGTCTAGCCGTTTTTCAGCCTTGCGAGGCCAGTCTGCATTTTGTCGGAAATGCGTTTGGCAAGCATGTACATGTACGCCCCAAGAATTCGTTGTTGCGCCGTTAACCTGAATTGGTTCTAGCTTGCTGCACTAGTTATTCGGGGAGGACATCCATGAACATTTTGCGTCTGAAAGCACTGCTGGGGGCGGGGTGCTTTTCGCTGGCTTTGATCGGGACGGCAATGAACTCGGCGCATGCCGGTGGCATTGAGCGTGGCGGCTACGATATCGATCTTCTGTTCGATCCGGCACCCTTCGCGACGGAAGCGGAATCGACTTATGTCATGCCGCAACGCAAGCTCAAGAATGCGGTGGACACCGATCCGAGCGATGGAATCGTAACGTTCCTCGGCAGCACGGCGAAAGACAGCAAGAGCTACTGGGTGCCGCGCATCGGCGTCAAGGCGCAGATCGTTCAGGGCGTCGACTGTATGTTCGACTATTCCCAGCCTTGGGGCGCACACACAAATCCGGGTCTGTGGGCCGGCGCCGAATCCAACATGGAAACCGATATCAAGAGCAACAATTACGCCACGACTTGCTCGTACAAGATGGATGCAGGCAAAGGCCAGATTCGCTTCATCGGCGGCGTCTATTACCAGGAAGTCTACGGTTTCAAGAAAGATCTGGTGTCGCCGCTGGTACCCGGTTTCCAGGGCACGGGCCAGGTTGATCTGAAAGGGACCGGTTGGGGCTGGCGCGCCGGCCTCGCCTATGAAATCCCTGACATCGCGCTGCGCGCCAGCCTCGTCTACAATTCGCGGGTCAAGCTCGACAATATTTCGGGCACGCTGGACCTGACGCATGTCGGCAGTGTCGTGCTGCCGATCTATGGCTCGACACAGTACATGCCGGACACGGTCGAGTTTAAGTTGCAGTCGGGCATTGCTCCCGGCTGGCTCGCCTTCGGTTCGTTGAAGTGGGTTAATTGGAGCCTGCTGCAGAGTGTTCCGATTTGCGTCGTCGGCACTCCGGCCGCGGCGTGCGTCACAGGTGATAAACTGCATTCAGGCCAGATCACCTCGCTGGATCTGATGTATCGCGACGGCTGGACCGTCACCGGCGGCATCGGCCACAAGTTCAACGATCAATGGAGTGCGGCCGGTCAGCTTTCCTGGGACCGCGGCACGTCACATGGCTACGGCTCGCAGACCGATACCTGGACCGTGGGCGGCGGCGTTGCCTATACGCCGAAGCCCAATATCGAAGTTCGTCTGGCTGGCGCGATCGGCGTGCTGACCAGCGGCCATTCGGGAACGGTGAATGGCGAAAACGGCTATGTGGCCGGCAATGAGGTCAGCTACGACTTCGGCAACGATCTGGTCACTGCCGTTTCGGGCGGCATCAAGATCAAATTCTAACCTATTGAGAATTTTACAAAAAGGCCGGGCAATGCCCGGCCTTTTTCGTTTGGGCCGGCATTATCGGTGCTCTCGGTATCCAAGCTGCGTTGCATATAAGCCGCACTGGGACCACCTCGTGCGATTGTGACGTTTTGGCAACACTTTCTGAACAACCCCTGCGCTACAAATCCGCCTGAGGGAATTGCCCATTTCCCGCCATAAACCCGGCGCACCTCGAAAGGGTCTCGGGACACGCGCCAAAAGGCTCGGCGATGGGACAGGCCGCACCGCCCGCGGCAAGGATGAGAATGGACGCCAAGGTCGTTTCAAAGGCTAAGCTCCCTAGCCGCCATGTGACTGTCGGTCCGGCACGTGCGCCGCACCGGTCCTATCTCTATGCAATGGGGCTTTCCGCCGCCGAGATCGCGCAGCCGCTGGTCGGCGTCGCCTCCTGCTGGAACGAAGCTGCCCCCTGCAACATCTCGCTGATGCGCCAGGCGCAGGTGGTCAAGAAGGGCGTCGCGGCCGCCAACGGCACGCCGCGCGAATTCTGCACCATCACCGTCACCGACGGCATCGCCATGGGCCACCAGGGCATGAAGTCATCGCTGGTATCGCGCGAGGTCATCGCCGATTCGGTCGAACTCACCATGCGCGGCCATTGCTACGATGCGCTGGTCGGCCTCGCCGGCTGCGACAAGTCGCTGCCCGGCATGATGATGGCCATGGTGCGGCTCAACGTGCCGTCGATCTTCATCTATGGCGGCTCGATCCTGCCCGGCAGCTACCGCGGCCGCCAGATCACCGTGCAGGACGTGTTCGAGGCAGTCGGCCAGCATTCGGTCGGCACGATCGGCGACGCCGAGTTGCTCGAGATCGAGCAGGCCGCCTGTCCATCGGCCGGTTCCTGCGGCGCCCAATTCACCGCCAACACCATGGCCACCGTCGCCGAGGCGATTGGCCTGGCGCTGCCCTATTCCTGCGGCGCGCCGGCGCCCTACGAAATGCGCGACCGCTTCAATTTCGCCTCCGGCGAAAAGATCATGGAGCTGATCGCCAAAAACATCCGGCCGCGCGACATCGTCACGCTGAAGGCGCTGGAAAACGCGGCGACCGTGGTTTCGGCCACCGGCGGATCGACCAACGCAGCCCTGCATCTGCCGGCGATCGCGCATGAGGCGGGCATCAAATTCGATCTCTTCGACGTCGCGAAGATCTTCGAGAAGACGCCCTACATCGCCGACCTCAAGCCAGGCGGCAAATATGTCGCCAAGGACATGTTCGAGGCCGGCGGGATTCCGCTGTTGATGAAGACGCTGCTCGACCACGGCTATCTGCATGGCGATTGCCTGACGGTCACTGGCCGCACTTTGGCCGAAAACATGGAGCACGTTGCCTGGAATGAACACCAGGATGTGGTCCGCCCGGCCAACAGACCAATTACCCAAACCGGCGGTGTCGTGGGGTTGAAGGGAAACCTTGCCCCCGAAGGCGCGATCGTGAAGGTCGCGGGCATGGCGGAGTTGAAGTTCTCCGGGCCGGCGCGCTGCTTCGATTCGGAAGAGGAATGTTTCGAGGCGGTGACGCATCGCAACTACAGGGAAGGCGAGGTTCTGGTCATTCGCTACGAAGGGCCGCGCGGCGGTCCTGGCATGCGCGAGATGCTGTCGACCACGGCGGCGCTCTACGGCCAGGGCATGGGCGGCAAGGTGGCGCTGATCACCGACGGCCGCTTCTCGGGCGCGACGCGCGGCTTCTGCATCGGCCATGTCGGCCCGGAAGCGGCGGTCGGCGGTCCGATCGGCCTCATCCGGAATGGCGACGTGATCTCGATCGACGCCGTGAACGGCACGATCGACGTGGCGCTGACGGAGGCCGAACTGGAGGCGCGGGCCAAGACATGGAAGGCGCGCGCGACCGACTACCAGTCGGGCGCGATATGGAAATACGCACAGACGGTCGGGTCTGCCAGGGATGGCGCGGTCACCCATCCGGGCGGTGCGAAAGAAACACACTGCTATGCGGATATCTGAGTTGTTGAGGTCATCTGTCCTTCCGGCACTGGTCGCTGCGGCGATCTTTGGCGCCGTGGGCCAGGCTTTGGCCTTCGACGACAAGGTGTTCGACGACAAGACAGGCGTGAAGCCGCAGTCGAGCCCCTGGGCGGTGTTCCAGTTCGGCTTCTCCGCTTACAAGAACGGCCACAAGGAACAGGCCGCCGAAGCCTATAAATACGCCGCCGAAAACGGCCAGATCGGCGCCACCTGGAAGCTTGCCCGTATGTATGCCGAGGGCGACGGCGTGGCGCGCGACGACTATGAGGCGTTCAAGTTCTTCTCCGAGATCGTCGACCAGGATGTCGAGCCCGGTTCGCCTGAGGAAAGCTACGTCTCCGACGCGCTGGTAGCGCTCGGCGATTACCTGCGCAAGGGCATTCCCGGCAGCCCGGTCGGCGAGAACGAGGTGGCGGCCCAGGAATATTACATGCGCGCCGCCGCCAACTACCGCAACCCGAACGCCCAGTTCGAGATGGGGCAGATGTTCCTCAAGGGCGAGGGCGGCGTGAAGGCCAGCGTCAAGCAGGCCGGGCGCTGGTTCCAGCTCGCCGCCGAGAAGGGCCATGCCGGCGCGCAGGCGACGCTTGGCCATCTCTTGTTCCAGAGCGGCAAGATCGTTCGCGGCCTGGCGATGATGACCGCCGCGCTCGAACGCGCGTCGCCGGCCGACCAGCCCTGGATCCGCGGCATGCAGGAAGAGGCTTTCGCCGCCGCCGGCGAAGCCGACCGGCGCACGGCGATTTCGCTGGCCGATGACATCCTGACCAAGGGCACCACCAACGCAGACCAGTAAGGTCGTCTGCCGCTCTCCTCCAACAGGGGAGATCAACTACGCGAAAAAATCAATTCTCGGTCGGTTCCGTCGGCACCATGCTGGGCGCGGGCGTCGAGATCGGCGTGACGTGCAGGTGCGGCGCCATCGTGTTTCCGGGGCAGCTGTCGCCGATCTTCGTCCATGACGTATTGTTGAGCACCATCTCGCAGCGCGCCAGATGGCTCTGGTCGGCAACCGTCAGGCAGGCGACCTGGCCGACTGGGTAGGACTTTCCATTGGCAAGACATTCCGGGGAGGCGAAAGCAGGCACCATGGCGGCCGTGGCAAAGGCCAAGCCGATCGGACAAACAACAAATCGAATGGTCATGGGAACCCCGGCCGCCATGATGATTTTCCATCATGCGCCCGATTTGTGGCGATACGACGTCGTCGTTGCGATACAAGGTCGCGGCGATTCGCCGGCAGAAGGGTCCAGGTCAGGCCGGCTGCAAGGCGAGATCGATCGCCACGGGCACGTGATCGGACGGCTTTTCCCAGGCGCGCACATGCTTTTCAATCGAGGCCGACGAGAAGCGGTTGGCGGCTTCCGGCGACAGCAGCAGGTGGTCGATGCGGATGCCGTTGTTCTTCTGCCAGGCACCGGCCTGATAATCCCAGAACGTGTAGGTGCCGGGCGCATCGGTGACCGCGCGCACCGCTTCGGTGAAACCGAGATTGAGCAGCCGCCGGAAGGCTTGTCGCGTCTGCGGCTGGAACAGCGCGTCGCCCAGCCAGTTCTCCGGAAAGCGCGCGTCGATCGGCTCGGGAATGACGTTGTAGTCGCCGGCCAGCACGAGCGCCTCTTCCAGCCTCAGCCGCTCTTCGGCCCAGCGCTCCAGCCGCGCCATCCATGAGAGCTTGTAGGGGAATTTCTTATCGTCATCGATCGGATTGCCGTTCGGCAGATAGAGCGAGGCGACGCGCAGCGCGCCCTTGTCGGTCGAGAACACGCCTTCGATGAAGCGCGCCTGCTCATCGGCATCGTCGCCGGGCAATCCTCGGATGACTTCGTCAAAGCGCAGCTTCGACAGCAGCGCCACGCCATTAAAACCCTTTTGGCCATGGGTTTCGACATTGTAGCCAAGCGCCTCGATCTCGGCGCGCGGGAATTGGTCGTCGACCGTCTTGATCTCCTGCAGACAGACGATATCGGGCGCGCTCTCGGTCAGCCAATGAGTGAGATTGCCGATGCGGGCGCGAACGCCATTGATGTTCCAGGTGACGATTTTCATGACGGTCTTATTCTTCCTGCGGCGGGTGGCGTTCGACGAGGCCGATCGTATTGCCTGCCGGGTCCTTTAGGAAGGCCATCCACTCGCTTTCCCCCGCCGGGCCGAAGGTGCCTTCGGTATCGCGATGGACAAGTGCGGGCGGCGCGGTGAAGGGGACACCCGCGGCTTTCGCCTCGGCGTGGAACGCTTCGAGGCCGACCATGTCGAGATAGACTATGCCGGCTGGAACGCCGTCGGTGAACAGCAGGCGCACGTCGCCGGCCATGATGAAGGCGATGCCCGGCGGATCGTAGCGGGCGTGAACGCCCATGCCGAGCACGTCGCGCCAGAAGGCCAGCGTCGAATCAAGATCGCGTCCGGCCGACAGCGCGACCTGACGGACCGCGCCGACGGCAGGCATGCCGCTAGATGGAGAAACTGGTGCCGCAGCCGCAGGAGGCGACAGCGTTCGGATTGCGGATCTGGAAGGACTGGCCCATCAGGTCGTCGACAAAGTCGATCACCGAGCCGCCCATATAGACCAGCGACAAATCGTCGATCAGCACCGTGGCGCCGTCCTTCTCGATGGCGACATCGTCGTCGTTGCGCGTGTCGACCAGGTCGAATTTGTAGGAGAATCCGGAGCAGCCGCCGCCTTCGACGGACACGCGCAACGCGGTCTTGCCGGCCTCGCCAGAGACGATCTTGGCGATCCGCCTGGCGGCGGCCTCGGTCATGTCCACTTTCATGGCGGTCTTGGCATCAGCGCCCATGGGCGTCACCTTGCTTTCGGTTTCACATGATAGGTATGAAGCGCAAGGGGCCAAGTCAACTGCGGCAGCATCAGCCATGACCAATGAGTTGGGCGACATCGGGTTCGGTTATCGGCCGCGCGCGGCCTATGCCACCGATCCGGCGCGCTCGCGCGGACGGCTGTTCGACGAGGTCGAGAGCCCGACCCGCACGCCGTTCCAGCGCGACCGCGACCGCATCATCCACTCGACGGCGTTCCGGCGGCTCAAGCACAAGACGCAAGTCTTCATCGCCCACGAAGGCGACCACTATCGCACAAGGCTGACCCATTCGATCGAGGTGGCGCAGATCGCGCGTGCGCTGGCGCGGGCGCTGCGTGGCGACGAGGATCTCGCCGAGGCTGTGGCGCTGGTGCATGATTTCGGCCACACGCCTTTCGGCCATACCGGCGAAGACGCACTGAACGACAAGATGGCGGCCTGGGGCGGCTTCGACCACAACGCGCAGTCGCTTCGCATCGTGACACGGCTGGAGGCGCGCTACGCCGAGTTCGACGGGCTGAACCTGACCTGGGAGACGCTGGAGGGCCTGGTCAAGCATAATGGCCCGCTGACGGACAGCAGCGGCAAGGGCCTGAAAGGGCCGGTGCCACAGGCGATCCGCGATTATTCGGAGCTGCAGGACCTCGAACTCGATCGCTTCGCCGGCATCGAGGCGCAGTGCGCGGCGATCGCCGACGACATCGCCTACAACACGCATGACATCGACGACGGGCTGCGGGCAGGGCTGCTGACGCTCGACATGCTGAAAACCGTCTCGCTGCCGGGGAAGATCCTCGAGGGCGTGCGCCGACGCTATCCCGGGCTCGACGACGTGCGCACCGGCCACGAACTGATGCGGCGGCAGATCACCGCCATGGTCGAAGATGTCATCGTCGCGGCGACCGCCAATCTGGAACGTGTTGGACCGCAAAGCGCCGACGCGGTGAGGGCGGCGGGCGAGACGATGGTGAGCTTTTCCGCCGAAATGGCCGCGGCCGAGAAGGAGTTGAAGGCGTTTCTCTACAAGCATCTCTACCGGCATGAGGAGGTGATGCGGGTGCGCGCCGGCGCCGAGCAGATCGTCAGGGACCTGTTCGACGTCTATTTCGCCGACCCGCGCGCCATGCCCGACGGCTGGCGCGAGGGGCTGGACCGGGCCGAGGATCGCATCAAGGCACGCAGCGTCGCCGATTTCCTGGCAGGGATGACCGACACCTATGCGCTCAAGGAACACAGGCGTTTGTTTGACCGCACCCCGGATTTGAGCTAGGGCGAGCGCGATTTTGCCGGCCAACGAGCCGGATTCGCCTAAAACCGCCAGAGCAATACCCATGAACATCTTCGCCGATTTCACCGCGCGAGTCACAAAGGCTGTCGAAGCGCTCGATCTGAAGGACAAGGACGGCGTTTCGCCCGACCTGTCGCGCATTGCCGTCGAGCCGCCGCGCGACGCCAGCCATGGCGATCTCGCGACCAATGCGGCGATGGTGCTGGCCAAGCCCACCGGCCAGAACCCTCGCGCGCTGGCCGAGAAGCTGGCGCTGGCGTTGCGGGATGACAAGGATGTCGCCGCCGCGGAGGTTGCCGGCCCGGGCTTCGTCAATCTGCGGCTCAAGGACGGCTTCTGGCAGGCGCATTTGACGGCCCTTCTGGGCGAGGGGCGCAATTACGGCCGCTCGACGATCGGCGCCGGCCGGAAAACCAATGTCGAATATGTCTCGGCCAACCCGACGGGGCCGATGCATGTCGGCCATTGCCGAGGTGCGGTTGTCGGCGACGCGCTCGCCAATCTGATGGCGTTTGCCGGCTACGACGTGACCAAGGAATATGTCATCAACGACGCCGGCGGACAGATCGACGTGCTCGGCCGCTCGGTCATACTGCGGTACCGGGAGGCGCTTGGCGACGAGATCGGCGAGATTCCGCCCGGCCTTTATCCAGGCGATTATCTGGTTCCTCTCGGCCAGGCGCTGGCGAAGGAGTTCGGCCGCGGCCTGCTCCAGATGCCGGAGGATGAGGCGCTGGCCATCGTCAAGGACCGCGCGATCGACGCCATGATGGCGATGATCCGCGATGATCTGGCGCTGCTCAACGTGCATCACGACGTGTTCTTCTCGGAGCGCACGCTGCACGCCGACAATGCCAGGAAGATCCGCTCGGCGATCAACGATCTGACGCTGAAGGGGCATATCTACAAGGGCAAGCTGCCGCCGCCCAAGGGCGAGAAGCCGGACGACTGGGAAGACCGCGAGCAGACGCTGTTCCGCTCGACGGCTGTCGGCGACGACATGGACCGGGCGCTGGTCAAGTCGGACGGATCGTTCACCTATTTCGCCGCCGACGTGGCGTATCTGAAGGACAAGGTCGATCGCGGCTTCGTCGACCTGATCTATGTGCTTGGCGCCGACCATGGCGGTTACGTCAAGCGGCTGGAGGCCTTGGCGCGGGCGATTACCGGCGACAAGGTGAAGCTCACGGTGCTGCTGTGCAATCTGGTCAAGCTGTTCCGCGACGGCGAGCCGGTGCGAATGGGAAAAAGGGCTGGGAATTTCGTCACGGCGCGGGAAGTCATTGAAGAGGTGGGCCGCGATGCGGTGCGCTTCATGATGCTGTTCCGCAAGAACGACGCGCCACTCGATTTCGACTTCGCCAAGGTCACAGAACAGTCCAAGGACAATCCGGTGTTTTACGTGCAGTACGCTTCGGCGCGCTGTCATTCGGTGTTCCGGCAGGCAAGCGAGCAATTGGGCGAGGCCAATTTCGATCGCAAAAGCCTGGCTGCCGCTTCGGCTTCGCTGACCGACGAGGGCGAAATCGGCCTGATCCGCAAGCTCGCGGAATATCCGCGCCTGATCGAGTCCGCCGCTCTTGCGCTGGAGCCGCATAGGCTGGCATTTTACCTCTATGATCTGGCTTCCAGCTTCCACGGACACTGGAACCGGGGCACGGATAATCCGGACTTACGTTTTGTTAAGGTTAACGACCGACAATTGACGCATGCCAGACTAGGGCTGGTGCAGGCTGTTTCGGACGTTCTGACGTCCGGCCTGACGCTGATCGGAGCCGCTGCGCCCACCGAAATGCGTTAGGTTTGACTAAAAAACCTGTCACCTTTTGCCCACATTGCGCTGGTAAGGGCCAACCCTGCGCGACGTCCATGGCGTCCGAATGAGTGCGAGTTCGGGAACAATAATGGCAGACAGAACCCAGCTGAGAGTAGCCGACAACAACGACGTCGCTGACGATGATCCGTTCGCGGAACTGACCAGGATCATGGGATTCGACCCACGCCAGCCGGTCAAGCAGCAGGCGCGGGTCGAACCGCAGGCCGCTGTTGCCAGTCAGTCCGTGCAAGAGGACGATTTCGACATCGACCTCGAAAAGGAACTGATGGGCGAGTTCGACGCCGGCGACAAGGTCGCCGCTCCGATTGTCGAGGCTCATGAGCCGGCATTTGAAACGGCGGCCACACACGCGGCCGACGATGATCTTGCCCTGTCGCTCGACGACGATTTCCATCTGGACTTCACGGGTGCCGAAGAGCAGGGGCTCGTCGCCAGCCATGCCAACCTTGGCGCTGCCGAAGCCGCGCCGTCCGTCGAACCTGCCTTCGACGCCGATTTCGACAATGCCGTCGCCAGTTCGCTCGAAGACGTTTCGCCCTTCGAGGACGATCTGCCGATGGAGGACGAGCTTGCCGCGTCGCTTGATCAGGACTTCCACATCGAGGACCATGCCGCCCACGTCGAGGACGAAGCCGTCGAGCCTCAGCATGCCGTTGCCGAAGTGCCGGTGGCTGTCGAGCCGGCCGCCGAGCATGAATTCGATGATGCGGTCGCGATTTCGCTCGAGGACGAGCTGATGCTTGACGACTATTCGGCGGATCAGCGCCATGCGGCCGCGGTGGACTATCCGGAGCCGGCGCTGGCCGCCGCGAAAGAAGCCCAGGCGGTCGCCGACGAAGATTTCGATGGTCGCTTCGAGGCTGCCATGGCGGATGTCGGTATGGATTTCGACGTTCAGGCAGATGAGCCGGTGGCCTTTAACGCGGCGGAGGTGCACGAAGTGCCCGCTAATGCCGTGGATGCGAGGGACGAGTTCTCAAGCTCCGAAACCGCTCCGGAAGATGATTTCGATCTGAGCTTGGACGACGCGTTCGCCGAGCCTGCCGAAGAGCCGGTCGCCGAGGTCGCGGCTGCCGCGGTCCAGCCGATAGCTCCGGCAATTTCGGCAGCCATCATGGCCGAGCCGGCGCCGGCCCCCGTGGCGGACGAACGAAGCCTCGAAGACGAGTTGAACGCGCTGCTAGGCGCCATGACGGCGCGCACGCAGCCATCGGCCAAGGAGCAGCCCGTCGTCGCTCAGCCCGTTGCGGCTCAGCCGGCCGCTGCTCCCGTTCCGTCGTATGTGGCCGCGCCTGCAAAGGCCGCCGAGGAGCCTGCCGATCTCGACTGGGATCTCGACGAACATGCGACCGAGGATGCGCATGCCTCCAGCGCCGCCCACGCCGCCGATGCCGATCTCGACAATCTGCTGCTCGATGAGCTTGAGGGCCAGGATTTGGGTGCGGACGCAGCCGGTCATGGCGACATCGATTTCGACGATGATGCGTTCGACGCGGCCTTGGCCGGGAATCTCGATCCGCGCGACGAGGCAGCCTCGCCGCGGGATCAGGCCGATTCCCTCGATTGGCTGGCCGAACGCTCCGCGCCGACCGAGCCGACCCGTTCGTGGAGCCGCGTGACACCGGTTCCCCAGCAGCCGGCATTTGCCGCGCAGCCGTCCGCTTCGATGGCGGCAAGGGCCGCAGCGCCTGAAGTGACCCCGGCGGTGGCTGTGGTGCCGCCCTACCGCGCGCCCGAGCCGGTTGCGGCCGCTGCCTATGCGGCGCCTGTATCCGCGCCGCAGCCGCGACCGTCGTCGCGCTACGAAGAAGAGATGCCCGATGTCGAAACGGTCGATGTGCCGGAGCGTGTCGTGGCGCTGGCGGACGATCTCGACATTCCGGAACTGCATTTCGAGGAAGATGAACCGGCCGCGTCAGGCTACGACGATCTCGACGCAGAGTTCGCCAGCCTTCTGACGGAAATGAATTCGGTGGAGGTGCCGCCTGCTCCAGCCGCGCCCGCAAGCAGCACTGCCTATGCCGATGAGACCTTCAATGCCGGTTTCAATCAGGCCTATCAGGCGCCGGCCTATGAAGAACCCAAGCCGGCTTATGGCGGGGTCAAACCTGCCATCCAGCCGGAAGCGCGGACCTATGCGGCGCGGCCGGCGGAAATGCCCGCCCGTGCCGCGGCGAACACTGGCTATGCCGACGCTGCCGACGGCTTCGACATCGACAATCTGCCCGGCAGCCAGCCGGTCTCGCAGGCGGACGATTTCACCGTCGATGAGCTCGACTATGATCCTGAACTCGACGAGGCAATGTCCGTTCCGGGTCTCGGCGAGCGGGAAGCGGCCAGGCCGTCGGGCCGCCGTGGCCTGTTCATCGCGGCAATTGTCGGTGCCGTGGCGGTCGCAGGCGGTCTTGGCGCCTTTGCGCTGTCTTTCGGCGGCAAGGGCGGCAGTGAAGCGCCGGTGATCGTCAAGGCCGACAATTCGCCCATCAAGGTCAAGCCGGAAAATCCGGGCGGCGCCGTGGTGCCGAACCAGGATAACAAGGTTTACGACGCGGTGGTCAAGGGCGCGAAGCCCGCCGAACCCGTGCAGCAGAAGCTTGTCACCAATACCGAGGTCCCGGTGGATGTGCAGGCGAAGGATCCGGCCCGTGCCATCGATCTTTCCGCTGGCCAGGGTGCCACCGTCGGCGGAGCCGATGATGGCAATGCCGCGCCGACCGCAAGCGCTGCGCCGGCTGGCAATCTTGCGCCGGCCGACAATGCGGCGCCCGCGCCCAAGTCCGAGGATCGCATCGCGCAGGTGCTGCAGGATGCCGACAAGGGCAACAATACCGATGTCGTCGCCGTCGCACCGCGCAAGGTGAGGACCATGGTGGTCAAATCGGACGGCTCGCTGGTGCCGCGCGAGGATCCGGCACCGGTCGCACCGCAGGTGGCGGCTGCCGAGCCGACCGATCCGGCGCCGCAGCATGTCGCCGCGCCGTCCGCCGATGCTGATCAGACCGGCACCGTGGCCCCGGCCGCGGCCCAGTCGAGCGACGAGCCGGCCCTCAAGCCGGCGGCCAAACCGGCAAAGGCGCAGTCGGCCAACACGCCGGCCAAGGTTGCGATCGCGCCGCAGCGTCCGTCCGACCAGCCCGTCGACGTCGTCGGCGAGGTCAAGCCCGATCAGGTCGCTTCCATCGACCCGGCAACGACGGCGACCGGTAGCGGTTCGTGGTCGATGCAGGTTGCTTCGCAGCCGACGGTGGAAAGCGCCCAGTCGACCTACCAGGATCTGCAGCGCCGCTATGGCAGCGTGCTTGCCGGCCGCACGGCCAACATCGTCAAGGCCGAGATTGCCGGCAAGGGCACGTTCTACCGCGTGCGCGTCGTGGCCCAGTCGCGCAACGACGCCATCAATCTGTGCACCAGCTACAAGGCAGCCGGCGGCAACTGCTTCGTCTCGCGCTAGACGCGTTCAACCCATCAAAGCCGGCGCGGCCCTAGGTCGCGCCGGCTTTTTCATGTGCCCAGCGGTTTTTCATGTGGAAGCAGTCACGGCGTTGGACCGCATGTATTTCCAGACGATTCCCTTTGGCCGCGCGAAGCCCTAGACTCCTGATATGACCGAATCAAAATCCATGATCCTCGGCTGTGCCGGGAAATCGCTCACCCGCGAAGAAATCAATTTCTATCGCAATGAATGCCCCTGGGCCTTCATCCTGTTTGCCCGCAACATCGGCGAGACCGAGCAGATCCGCGATCTGGTCGCCGAGATGCGCGATTGTATCGGGCGGCCGGACGCGCTGGTGTTCATCGACCAGGAAGGCGGCAGGGTGCAACGCCTGCGGCCGCCGCTGGCGCCGAACTATCCGGCGGGCGGGGCGCTTGGCGCGCTGTGGCGCGACGATCATGACGCCGGCGCCCGCGCTGCCTGGCTGATGGCGCGCCTGCACGCTTTCGACCTGTTGCGCTACGGCATCACCGCGGATTGCCTGCCGGTGCTCGACGTGCCGATCGAAGGCGCCAGCGACGTCATCGGCGCGCGCGCCTATGGCAAGGAGCCGCGCGCGGTCATCGAACTCGGCCGGGCCGCCGCCGAGGGGCTGATGTCGGGCGGCGTGCTGCCGGTGATGAAGCACATCCCCGGTCATGGCAGGGCCTTTGCCGACACGCATTTCGAACTGCCAACGGTCGATGCCTCGCTCAGCGATCTGCAGCGGCATGACTTTGCCCCGTTCCGGGAACTCAACGACCTGCCGATGGCGATGACGGCGCATGTCGTCTACAGCGCCATCGATCCCAAGAACCCGGCGACGACTTCGGGCAAGGTCATCGACGAGATCATCCGCCGCGACATCGGCTTTGACGGGCTCCTGATGAGTGACGACACCTCGATGAAGGCACTTTCTGGGGATTTCCCGACAAAGGCGGCGGCGATCCTTGCGGCGGGCTGCGATCTGGTCCTTCACTGCAACGGGGTTTTCGAGGAGATGGCAGGTATTGCGTCGCGCACCACGGGGCTCGAAGGCAAGTCGCTGGAGCGTGCAAAGCGGGCGCTGACCTATATAAGGAAACGCGACGCGGCAGAGGAAACCGAGATACGCGCTGAATTCGCCACCTATTTCGATGCGGTGGCCTAACCAAAGGGAAGTGACAAAGGCAGTGGCGGAAACATTGGAAAGCAAGGCCGCGAAGGCCGCACCGATGGACCGCCTGTGGGCCGAGAATGACGATTCACGCGTCACCGGCGATCCGTCGCTGGTCGTCGACGTGGCCGGCTTCGAAGGTCCGCTCGATCTGCTCTTGCACCTTGCCCGCACCCAGAAGGTCGACCTGGCGCGCATCTCGATCCTGGCGCTGGTCGAGCAGTATCTGGCCTTTGTCGAGACGGCGAGGGCGCTGCGGCTCGAACTTGCAGCCGACTATCTGGTGATGGCGGCATGGCTCGCCTTCCTCAAGTCGAAGCTCTTGATTCCCAAGCAGCCTGGAGAAGATGGCGAGAGCGGCGAGGAACTGGCGGCCGTGCTGCAATTCCGGCTGAAGCGGCTCGAAGCCATGCGTGATGCGGCGGCGCGCCTGGTCAACCGCAACCGGCTCGGCCGCGACGTGTTCGCGCGCGGCATGCCCGAAATGGTCATCATCGAAAAGCGCAACGCCTATTCGGCATCGCTATACGATCTCCTGACCGCCTATGCCCAGCAGCGGCAGAAGCAGGCGATCACCAATGTGACGATCGCCAGGCGGGGCGTCTGGTCGCTCAAGGACGCGCGCGACATCCTGACCCGGCTGATCGGCTCACTGCGCGACTGGACGGCGCTGGACAGCTTCCTGATCCAATACATGACCAGCCCCGAAGAGCGGCGCACGGCGATCGCCAGCTCGTTCGCGGCGACACTGGAACTGGTGCGCGAGCGCAAGATGGATTTGCGGCAGGACGAGGTGTTCGCGCCGATCTATCTGCGCGATCACCGCGCACCGGCAATCAAGGCAGTCGAGGTGGCATCATGAGCGAACGCGCCAACGCTTCGGTTATTCCCTTCAAGGTGGACGATGAACTGGAAGGCGAACTCGACCAGACTTCGGCCGAGAATCCGGTGCAGAATCCTGCTGAGCGCCTGCGTATTGCAGAGGCCATGCGCATGGCCGAGGCGATCGTGTTCGCCAGCGCCGAACCCGTCAGCGAAAAGCAGCTTGCCGCGCGTCTGCCCGACGGCATCAATGTCGCCCTGGCCATGGCCGAGCTGCAGCAGGTCTATGCCCGGCGCGGCGTCAATCTGGTGCGGGTCGGCGACGCCTGGGCGTTCCGCACCGCCGGTGACCTCGCTTTCCTCATGAGCCGCGACACGGTGCAGCAGCGCAAGCTGTCGCGCGCTGCGCTCGAAGTGCTGGCGATCATCGCCTATCACCAGCCGGTGACGCGCGCCGAGATCGAGGATATCCGCGGTGTCGAGACGTCGAAAGGCACGCTGGACACGCTGCTCGAGACGGAATGGGTACGCATGCGCGGCCGCCGCAAGACGCCCGGCCGTCCCGTCACCTATGGCACCACCGAAACCTTCCTCGACCATTTCGCGCTCGAAGAAATCCGTGATCTTCCCGGCATGGAAGAGCTGAAGGGGGCGGGCTTGCTTTCGGGCCGCATGCCGTCGAATTTCTCCATTCCGCAGCCGCCTGCCGACCCCGACGTGCTGACCGAGGACGAGGATCCGCTGACCGACATCGATCTCGAGGAACTCGGCCTTCTGACGCCGCGCGTCACGGAAGATTGACCTGCCGGCCCCTGTCCAAGCGCGCCGATAGGTCGTAGATGCGCCGATTGGTAGCGGGCCAGCGAGTCGAAAAAGCGTGACATCCGTCACCCTTTCATAAACTCTGTCGCTGTTGTGTTTGAATCCCAACGCGAAAACGCATAGATCATCGCCAGGGAAAACATTCGAGAGAGATTTGCTATGGGTTCATTTTCGATTTGGCACTGGATGATCGTGCTGGTGATCGTGCTGCTGGTTTTCGGCCGCGGCAAGATTCCAGAGTTGATGGGCGACATGGCCAAAGGCATCAAGAGCTTCAAGAAGGGCATGGCGGACGACGACGTTGCGGACGACAAGCGCACCGTTGAACACCGTGCCGACGAGACCGTTTCGGCCGTGAAGGAAAAAGCCAGCAAGAGCTGAGCCAAAAAGTTCTAGTCGGAACAGAGTGCCATGTTTGAAGTCGGCTGGACCGAAATGCTGGTGATCGCGATCGTCATGATCGTGGTCGTCGGGCCGAAGGATTTGCCCAATATGCTGCGCACCTTCGGCCGCACGACGGCGAAGTTGCGCGCCATGGCGGCCGACTTCCAGAAACAGTTCAACGAAGCGCTGAAGGAAGCTGAACTCGACGACGTCAAGAAGTCGGTCGACGAGCTCAGGGGCCTCAGCCCCGTTGCCGAGATCCGCAAGCAGCTCAATCCGTTCGAGCAGGCAGCTGCCGATGTGCGCGCCGGCGTCGACGCGGCGATGAAGCCGAAGCCGGCCGCCGATCCCGCTTCGACGCCACAAGCGGCCGAGCCGTTGAAGAACGGTGCAACGGAAATGCCTGGCGTCAGCGCCGGGGAAGCCACGCCGCCAACGCAGATTTTCCCGGCCATGACCGATGAATCGGTGGTGGCGGTACCCACGGAACCTGTCGTGGCGCCGAAGGCATCCACGGCCAAGAAGGCCGCCAAGGCCGCGCCTGCAGCAAAAGCGCCGACCAAGGCCTCGGCGAAGGCTGTGACGGCAAAAGCCGCACCAGTGGTGACGGCAAAAGCCGAGCCGGCGCCCAAGGCGTCGGCAAAGGCCGTGACCGCGGCAAAGGCTGCCGCCGCCACTTCGAAAAAACCTGCCGCCGCCAAGGCGACCGATGCAAAGACCGTGGCGAAAGCCGAACCGAAACCCGCGCCAGTGAAGAAGCCGGCGGCCAAGAAGACGGCGGGAGCCGCCAAGTGAGTGTTTCGGACAAGGAAAAGGACGAGATCGAAAAATCGTCGGCGCCGCTGATCGAGCATCTCATTGAGCTGCGCCGTAGGCTGATCTGGTCGCTTGGCGGCTTCTTCGTCGCCTTCCTGGTGTGCTTCTTCTTTGCCAAGAAGCTGTTCAACCTTCTGGTCGTTCCCTTCAAATGGGCGACCAAGTGGGCGGGTCTCGACCCCCACAAGGTCGAACTGATCTACACAGCGCCGCAAGAATTCTTCTTCACGCAGGTCAAGCTCGCCATGTTCGGCGGCATGGTCATCGCCTTTCCGCTGATCGCCACGCAGATCTACAAATTCATCGCGCCCGGCCTCTACAAGAACGAGCGCAACGCTTTCCTGCCGTTCCTGATCGCGTCGCCCATCCTGTTCCTGATGGGCGCGTCGCTGGTCTATTTCTTCTTCACCCCGATGGTGATGTGGTTCTTCCTCGCCATGCAGCAGGCCGGCACGGACGAGCAGGTGCAGATTTCGCTGCTGCCGAAAGTGTCGGAATATCTCAGCCTGATCATGACGCTGATCTTCTCCTTCGGCCTGGTGTTCCAGCTGCCGGTGGTGACCAGCCTGATGACGCGGGTCGGCATGCTGTCGTCCAAGGCGCTGGCCGAGAAGCGCAAATGGGCGATCGTCATCGCTTTCGTGGTCGCCGCCGTGCTGACGCCACCCGACCCGATGAGCCAGATCGGCCTGGCCATCCCCACCATCCTGCTCTACGAGGTCGCCATCTGGTCGGCCCGGCTGATCGAGCGCAGCCAGGAGCGCGAGCGCCTGGCGCGCGAGAAGCAGGAAGCCGGGGAGACCGTGGCCGACAAGACACCGGACGAGCCTCCGGCGCCGGCGGCTTCGTAAGCCGCCAGCGGCGGCGGAAAACGACAACCGCCGCCCAGCCTCATCTTGCATCGGCCAAGGATGCGGTTTACGCCCTCGGAGCTTAGCTCAGGAGCGTTCAAACTATGCTTGATATCAAATGGATTCGCGACAACCCGAAGGCCCTTGTCGAGGCGTTGGTGAAGCGCTCGTGGTCGGCGGCTGAGGCGCAGTCCACCGTCGATGATTTGATCGCCAGGGACGAGGCGCGGCGCGAGCACGTCACCGAGTTGCAGACCAAGCAGGAGCGCCGCAACGCCGCCTCGAAGGAGATCGGCAACGCCATGCGTTCGGGCGACGCCGCATTGGCCGAAAAACTCAAGGCTGAAGTCGGCGACATAAAGACCTTCATCCAGAATGGCGAGGCGCGCGAACGCGAGCTCGACAAGGCGCTCAACGACGCGCTGGCGGTGCTGCCCAATGTGCCGCTCGACGATGTGCCGGTCGGCAAGGACGAGCACGACAATGTCGTCAAACACATTGTCGGCAAGGTGCCGACGCGACCGAACTGGGTGAAGGAGCATTTCGAGATCGGCGAAGCGCTCGGCATGATGGATTTCGAGCGGGCTGCAAAGCTGTCGGGCTCGCGCTTCACCGTGCTGAAAAGCGGCCTGGCGCGAATGGAACGCGCACTCGGCCAGTTCATGCTCGACCTGCACACCAACGAGCATGGCTATGAGGAAGTCATCCCGCCGCTGATGGTGCGTGACGAGGTTCTTTTCGGCACTGGTCAACTGCCGAAATTCGAGGACGATCTATTCTTCACGGATCCTCGGATGGGGGGATGGGCTGACGATCTGGCCGCTACATTTCCCCAGTTCGTGAGCATGTGGATTCGGAGCAATCCGGAACATACGCCTAACGAGCTCGAACAATTTATCGGGAAATTCTTACACGACGTTTCGCACGGCGCGCGGGTCGAGAGCGTCGAGACCGAAATTGGGAGTCTCACGTACGACCTGCGGAACCGCTTTGGCCTGATCCCGACCGCCGAGGTGCCGCTCACCAACCTGGTGCGCGAAGAAATCACCGCGCATGAAAAACTGCCCCTGCGCTTCACCGCGTTGACGCCGTGCTTCCGCTCGGAGGCAGGTTCGGCCGGGCGTGATACGCGCGGCATGCTGCGCCAGCACCAGTTCTACAAGGTCGAGCTGGTTTCGATCACCGACCAGGAATCCTCGCTCGCCGAGCATGAGCGGATGACGCAATGCGCCGAGGAAGTGCTGAAGCGGCTCGAATTGCCGTTCCGCACCATGGTTCTGTGCACTGGCGACATGGGTTTTGGCGCACGCAGGACCTACGACATCGAGGTCTGGCTGCCCGGCCAGAACGCCTATCGCGAAATCTCATCCTGTTCGGTCTGCGGCGACTTCCAGGCGCGCCGCATGGACGCCCGCTACAAGGACAAGGACGGCAAGGGCAACCGCTTCGTCCATACGCTCAACGGTTCGGGCACCGCTGTCGGCCGCGCGCTCATAGCTGTCATCGAAAACTACCAGAATGAGGATGGCAGCGTAACCATTCCTGAAGTGCTGCGGCCTTACATGGGCGGTCTGGCAAAGATCGAAGCGAAGTAATGCGCATTCTTCTGACCAATGACGACGGCATTCATGCCGAGGGCCTGGCGTCGCTCGAACGCGTCGCGCGCACTCTCTCCGACGATGTCTGGGTGGTGGCGCCGGAGCAGGACCAGTCCGGCTATGCGCACTCGCTGTCGATTTCGGAGCCGCTGCGGCTGCGCAAGATCGGCGAGAAGCATTACGCCGTGCGCGGCACGCCGACCGACTGTGTCATCATGGGAGTGAAGAAGATCCTGCCCGGCGCGCCCGACCTCATCCTGTCCGGCATCAATTCCGGCGCCAACATCGCCGACGACGTGACCTATTCGGGAACCGTCGCCGGCGCCATGGAAGGCGCGCTGCTCGGTATCAGGTCGATCGCCCTCAGCCAAGGCTACTCCTATGTCGGCGAGGATCGCGTCGTTCCCTACGAGACCACCGAGGCGCTGGCGCCGGCACTGCTGAAGAAGCTCGTCGCGACGCCGTTGCCGGACGGCGTGCTGCTCAACGTCAATTTTCCGAACTGCCTTCCCGAAGAAGTCGTCGGCACTGTGGTCACCATGCAAGGCAAACTCGTGCATAGCCTGTGGGTCGACGAGCGCCGTGACGGGCGCGGCCTGCCCTACTACTGGCTGCGCTTCGGCCGCGAGCCGGTCGAGGGCAAGCAAGGGACCGACCTCCACGCGCTGCGCAACCGCCTTGTGTCGGTGACGCCGTTGCAACTCGACCTCACCGCACATGAGATCCGTGACCAGCTGAGCAAGGCGCTTGCATGAATTTGCCAATCGATGACCGCGAAGGATTTGCCGCTTTCCTGTTGCGTTTGCGCGGCAGGGGAACCGTGCCGAAGGCGCTGATCGCGGCTTTCGAGGCCACACCGCGACGCGGCTTCCTGGCGGCCCACTTCCACCAACTCGCCTGGTCCGACCGCATGCTGCCGATCGAATGCGGCGAGGCGATCGAAGGCGCCGACATGCAGGCGGCGGTTATCGCAGCGCTTGCCATCGAAACGGGAAACCGCGTTCTCGAGATCGGCACCGGCTCCGGCTATACGGCGGCGGTGATGTCGCGGCTGGCGGCGCGGATCGTCACCATCGACCGCTACAAGACCCTGGTCGAGCAGGCCAGGCAGCGTTTCGAGGCGCTTGGCATCGGCAATGTCATCGTGCGCCAGGCTGACGGCTCCGGCGGCCTGCCTGCGGAAGGCCCGTTCGACCGCATCGTCGCCTGGGCCGCCTTCGACAGCCTGCCGCGCTTCCTGCTCGACCAATTGTCGAGCGGCGGCATCGTCATCGCGCCGATCGGGCCCGAGGAGGGCGAGCAGGTGCTGGCCAAGCTCACCAAGGTCGGCAGCCGTTTCGAGCGCGAGGATATCGGCCTCGTGCGGCTCCAGCCGATCCTGCGCAGCGTCGCGGCGGTCATCTAGTTTTCGGCACAGCATTGGTCCGCGGTCGAACAGCTGTTCGGCCTCCCGATCCATGCCGCCAGCTATCCCCAAATGTTTTAAGAAAATTTTCGTCGGATTCTAATGGGTTAACCGACCAGTAACATTAACGCGCTTTAATCCGATCCAGTTGGTGCAGAGTTTGTGCGGGTTAGTGCGATGCAACTCAGTGTTTTGAAGACAAACAGTCGCAATCTGGCGCGGGGCTGCGCTGTTCTCATGATTGCAGGCGCGGCGGCCGGGTGCAGTTCCCAGGCCTCGCGGTTCAACAGCGTCGACGACGTCTTCACTTCCTCGACGAACAATCAGCGCGCCATCATCAACAAGCAGGATGCCGTGCAGCCCTATCCGGGCGATGTCTCGGCCGCGCCGCTCGACGGCAGCCACACGCAGTCGGTCAGCCGCTCCAGCCTCGAACCGGTTTCCAGCCGGCCGTTGCCGCCGCCCGTTTCAGCTCAGGCGCAACCCGCGCCGGCGCTGGCGCCTGCCGCCAACCCGGTGCGTGTCGCATCGGCGCCGGCCATGATTCGGCCCGCTCCCCATGTCGACAGGACGACGACCGGCACCGTCGAGCCGGCCGCCAAGCCGTTCAAGAATGCCCAGCCTGACGCGCCGAAGGTGGCCGAGGCGGGCAGGCCGCATGCGACCGAGATCGTCGTCAGGGACGGCGAGACCATTTCCGGCCTGGCCGCACATTACAAAGTGCCGGCCGATGTCATCATGAAGGTGAACGGCCTGAGCCCGACCAAGGGGTTGAAGACCGGTCAGAAGATCGTCATCCCGGCCTATGCCTATTCGAGCAAGGCCGAGCCGAAGGTCGCCGACGCCAAGCAGTTGAAGGACGGGCCGGCGAAGGATGGCAAGCACGACCTGCCGGCCACCGCGCCGGACAAGGTCGCCGTCCTGCCGCAGCAGCCGAAGCTCAAGGAGGGTAAGGCTGCCGCTCAGGTCGATGCCTCGGCCGCGGCGAGCCAGCCCAAGGAGCCCAAGCCCACGCAGGTCGCCAAGGCAACCGGCGCCGCCGGTACCTACACGGTTCAGTCGGGTGATACGATGTCCTCGATCGCCAGGAAGACCGGCGTCGGCGTCGTTGCGCTGAAGCAGGCCAATGGCATGAAGGACGGCTTGCTCAAGATCGGCCAGACCCTGAAGGTGCCGGCCGGCGGAACCGCGACGGTCGCCAGCGCCAAGCCGGCGAAGGTCGATCCGGTGACCACGGCAACCACGCAGCCTCCGGCAAAGACCACGCCGTCGGAAACGCTGGCATCCTACACGCCGCCGAAGAAGGACGCGAAGGTTATCCAGCAGGCCGAGGACGACGAAGCGGTGGCGCCGGACGCCACGGGTATCGGCAAGATGCGCTGGCCGGTGCGCGGCCGGGTGATCTCCGGTTTCGGATCCGGCAAGGACGGCGTCGATATCGCCGTACCCTCGGGCACGCCGATCAAGGCGGCCGAGAACGGCGTCGTCATCTACGCCGGCGACGGGCTCAAGGAATTCGGCAACACGGTGCTGGTGCGCCACGAGAACGGCCTGGTCACCGTCTATGGCCATGCCAGCTCGATCGAGGTTCAGCGCGGCCAGAAGGTCAAGCGCGGCCAGGAGATCGCGCTCTCGGGCATGAGCGGCACGACGGACTCGCCGAAGCTGCACTTCGAAGTGCGCAAGAACTCGGCGCCGGTCGATCCCTCGACCTATCTCGAATAGAATAAAAAAAGCGATTGCGGGCCGTCTGACCTCCAGTCCGGCCCGCCGGCTCAGCTCGTTCCGCAAGGAGCGGGCTTTTTCAGTCGCTGCAAATGCCTGCCCGCACGGTTCAAAGATGGTCACGGAGCGTGTCGGCGAGCATCTCCTCGAGGCTGCTGGCCTTGACGCCCAGTATCGCCTCGGTGTCGGAGGCATCAACCAGCAAGGGGCTCTCGAAGAGATAGCTCATCTCGATGGCCTCATGCATGCCCAAGGCTTCCATCTCGGGTGCGGAATAGGCACGTATCTCCGTACTCTCTCGTTCGAGCATCGCCGCGGTTTTCTGGATGAGCTCTCGGGGTGAGGCGTATTGGGAGGGAACGTGAAACGCGCGTCCCCACTCACCTTTGTAGCGTGAGGCCGCGACCAGCGTCCTCGCGACGTCCTTGGTGAAGCTCCAGGCGTGCGTTGCGTCGAGGTCTCCAATGAAGGCGGTAGGCTTGCCGTCGATGATGGAGGGCAGCGCGATCAATGAGAAGTAGCTGATCGCGCCATGCCCGAGATAGTCGCTGGAGCGTATTTCGATCGCCGGTACGTCGGCTCGGGCCGCCCGCTGCCACATGATCGTCCTGGCGGTTCCCTTCCTCGAAGTCGGGTCCAGGGGCAGGTCGGAGCGAAGCGGGCTATCGGCATTTTCCCCATAGCCATAGAGGTTTCCGAGCACGATGAGCTTGGCGCCGACCGCTTCTGCCGCGCGCACCGTGCCGTCGATGATGGGGAAAAAGTCGGTCGGCCACCGATCATATGCGGCCATGGCGCACATGAAGATGGCATCGGCGCCTCGGCAGATACGCAACATTTCCGAGGCATCCGTGGCATCGGTCTGTATGGTCCGCACGTTCGGCAACGCGTTCGAACCGACGCTTCGGCTGGTGAGAACGACATCATGCCCTTCCTCAGCAAGAAGGCGCGCGGTCTCGCGTCCGACCGGGCCCGCGCCGACAACAACATAGAAACTCATGGCAACCTCTCTTCCAAGCTTGATGGAGAGGCGTGCGTACAGGGTCGCGGCATTGAAAATCGCGCGGGAATTGCCAAATCTTGAACAGGTTTCGCCATGATCGAGAGAGCATGCGCCCACAATTCGCTCCGGCCCGATCCCTATCCGACGTCGCAATGATCGCCCGGCACATTGAGGCAGGTGTCCATCGCCTGCCGCGGGCGCCGCACCATCGCGTCATGGTGCATGCAAGCGCGGCGACGCGCTCCTACTGCAATCAGGTTGGGCGCTATTTCGTCAGGCGCGCTGGCGATATCGACCTGGTGCCGGCTGGCGAGGAGGGCGGTTTCGAGGCTGAAACCGCGTTCGACACGATCGAGATCGTCTTGCAGCCAGCCCTGATGGAGAGGGTAGCGGCGGAACTTGGCGGCAGGGCGCTGCTATCGCGGCTCGACACGCGCCATCTGCTTCGTGACCAGCGCATCGAGCATCTCGCTCGCGCACTCCAGAGCGATCTCGATGCCCCGAGCGGCTCCCTGTTTGCCGACAGCATTGGCGCCGCGCTGGCTGTCAGGCTGCTTGGTGTCGACGATATGGACATCGAACGAACGAACCGCTTGTCGGATACCCAGCTCAAGCGCGTCCTGGAGCACATTGAGGCAGCTCTTCACGAGCCGCTCTCGATCGATCGACTGGCCCGGATTGCCGGCGCGAGCAGCTCGCACTTGCGGACGTGGTTCAAGGTGGCGACGGGCGTCACCTTGCATCGCTATGTGTTGCGACGCCGCGTCGAACGCGCGCGTGCCCTGCTGCAGCAGGGCGATCTCAGCACCAGCGAGGTCGCGGAATTGACGGGCTTCGCGCACCAGTCACATCTGGCGCATTGGATGCGCCGCGAGATTGGCCAAACGCCGCGCGACGTGCGACGGGCGCGACGCCTCAATCCTTGAGCGGCTTGCCAAGTCGGCCAGCCAGATCCTGCGTGAACTGCCAGGCGACGCGGCCCGAGCGGCTGCCGCGCGTCGTCGCCCATTCCAGCGCTTCCGCGCGCAGGTGCTCCGGGTCGATGTCGAGGCCATGATGGCTGGCATAGGCGTTGATCATCTCGAGATATTCGTCCTGCGAACATTTGTGGAAGCCGAGCCACAGGCCGAACCGGTCGGAGAGCGAGACCTTTTCCTCGACCGCTTCGGACGGGTTGATGGCGGTCGAGCGCTCATTGTCGATCATGTCGCGCGGCAACAAATGGCGCCGGTTCGAGGTGGCGTAGAAGATGACATTGGCTGGGCGGCCCTCGACGCCGCCTTCAAGTGCCGCCTTCAACGACTTGTAGGAGGTGTCGTCATGGTCGAAGGACAGGTCGTCGCAAAACAGGATGACGCGGAAGGGGGAGGCCTTCAGCAGACCCATCAGCTTCGGCAGCGTATCGATGTCCTCACGATGGATTTCGATCAGCTTGAGCGGCAGGTCGGATTGGGCTCCTTGTGATTTGGCCCGGGCATTGATCTCGGCATGCACGGCCTTGACCAGCGACGATTTGCCCATGCCGCGCGCGCCCCACAACAGCACGTTGTTGGCGGCAAAGCCGGCGGCGAAGCGCTCGGTGTTGTCGACGAGGATGTCGCGGACGCGGTCGACGCCGCGGATCAGGCCGATGTCGACGCGGTTGACCTTGCGCACCGGTTCCAGATAGCCGGGATCCGCCTGCCAGACGAAGCAGTCGGCCTCGCCGAGGTCGGTTTCGGGCACCGGCGGCGGGGCGAGGCGGCCGACAGCCTCGATCAGGCGGTCAAGTTTCTTGTTGAGGGCGTCGATGGTGCTGTCGGTCATTTCAGGTCTTTTGGCTCGTTTCCTGGGGCGGGCAGGTGGGACACGTTCGAATCCGTCGGGTTCGAAACCGGTCCCAACCTTTTGTTCGAGCGTGATCTTTTCGGTAAACCGGCTCTCGCTTTTCGCGATCATGCTCTAACACGGGCGAACAGGCCGGAAAAGCAGCCGATTTGGTCGGTCGCGCAGTTGCATTGACAACTTTACCGACTATATTCCGGCCAAATTTCAAGGGGCCGCCAAACTCCGCAGGACGGTTGGCGGCTGTTTTCAAAATTCAGGAGTACCTCGATGTTCGTGACACCGGCATACGCCCAAGGCATTGGCGGCGCCTCTCCCGATATGTTCATCAGCATTTTGCCGTTTGTCCTGATTTTTGTGATCATGTATTTTCTGATCATCCGCCCGCAGCGCACGCAGCTGAAGAAGCGCGGCGAGATGCTGGCGGCGGTCCGCCGCGGCGACACGGTCGTCACCGGCGGCGGTTTCGTCGGCAAGGTGACGAAGGTGATCGACGACAACGAACTCGAGATCGACCTCGGCGGTGGCACCAAGGTGACGGCGCTGCGCTCGACGATCGCCGATGTGCGCGTCAAGGGCGAACCGGTGGCCAACCAGAACGCCAAGAAATAACCCAATTCAAGGCGGAGCGATCCGCGGACACGCTCTGACGGACGACGCCATATGCTGTATTTTTCGCGCTTCAAGATGATCCTGATCTGGGTGGCCGTGGCCATCACAGTGATCCTCGCCGCGCCCAATCTGTTCCCCGCCAGCACGCTGGCCCAGCTGCCCAGTTGGGTGCCGAAGCGGCAGATGACGCTTGGCCTCGACCTGCAGGGCGGTTCGCACATCCTGCTGGAGATGAATCAGAACGATCTGATCAAGGATCGGCTGGAGACGACGCGCGACGAAATCCGCACGCTGCTGCGTGACGCCAAGATCGGCTATACCGGCCTTGCCGGCACCGGGCGGACCTTGCAGGTCCGCATCACGGATCCGGCCCAGCTCGACGCCGCGAAAAAGGCGTTGAAGACCTTGACCGATCCCGTTGCCGCCGGCCTGTTTTCTGGCGGCTCCATCCAGGAAATGTCGCTGGATGATTCCGAGCCGGGCCTGCTCAAATTCACCGTCACCGATGCCGGTATCAAATACCGCACATCGACCGCATTGGCGCAATCGATCGAAGTGGTCGAGCGCCGCGTCAACGAACTCGGCACCACCGAGCCCATCGTGCAGCGGCAAGGCGACGACCGCATCCTTGTCCAGGTACCAGGCCTGCAGGATCCGCAGCGGCTGAAGGAAATCCTCGGCCAGACCGCGAAGCTGACCTTCCAGATGGTCGACCAGTCGATGCCGGTGCAGGACGCGCTCAAGGGGCGTCCGCCCGCTGGCTCCTCGGTGCTCTATTCCCAGGACGATCCGCCGGTTCCGTATCTGATCGAAAACCGCGTCATCGTTTCGGGCGAAAACCTTGTCGACGCGCAGGCGACGTACAATTCGCAGAACAACGAGCCGGTGGTTTCATTCCGCTTCGATTCGAAGGGTGCGGCCCGCTTCGGCCAGGCGACCTCGCAGAATGTCGGCAAGCTGTTCGCCATCATCCTCGACAACCAGGTGATCTCGGCGCCGCAGATCCGTGAACCGATCCTCGGCGGCACCGGCCAGATATCAGGCAATTTCACCGCCCAGAGCGCCAACGATCTCGCCGTGCTTTTGCGTGCCGGTGCGCTGCCGGCGACACTGACGGTCATCGAGGAACGCACTGTCGGTCCGGGCCTTGGCCAGGATTCGATCCATGCCGGCAAGGTCGCCGGTATCATCGGTTCGATCCTCGTCGTCGCCTTCATGTTCGTCGCCTACGGCTTCCTCGGCTTCCTCGCCAACATCGCGCTGGCGGTGCACGTGGCGATGATCGTCGGGCTGTTGTCGCTGCTTGGGGCGACGCTGACCTTGCCCGGTATTGCCGGTATCGTGCTGACCATCGGCATGGCGGTCGATTCCAACGTGCTGATCTACGAACGTATCCGTGAAGAACGACGGGCTGGCCGCTCGGTTATCCAGGCGATCGACACCGGCTTCTCGAAGGCGCTGGCGACCATCGTCGATTCCAACGTCACGTCGCTGATCGCCACCGTGGTGCTGTTTTATCTCGGCACCGGCCCGGTGAAGGGCTTTGCCATCACCTACGCCATCGGCATCCTGACCACGGTCTTCACCGCTTTCACCTTCACGCGCCTGCTGGTGTCGATCTGGCTGCGCCGCGCTCGCCCGAAGGAACTGCCGAAGGCGCCGGTGACCTTCATTCCGCCGGGCACCAAGATCCCCTTCATGGGCATCCGCCGCTGGACGTTCGCGCTGTCGAGCTTCCTGTCGGTGCTGTCCGTGGTGCTGTTCATGACGGTCGATATCAATTACGGCATCGACTTCAAGGGCGGCTCGATGATCGAGGTGAAGTCCAAGAGCGGCGATGCCAATCTCGGCGATATCCGCGCCAGGCTGATGGAACTCAACATCGGCGAAGTGCAGGTGCAGCAGTTCGGCGCGCCGAATGACGTGCTGATCCGCGTCGGTACGCAGGATGGCGGCGAGAATGCCGAGCAGACCGTCATCGACAAGGTGCGCGGCGAGCTGCAGGACCAGTATGATTTCCGCCGCGTCGAAGTGGTGGGGCCGACGGTTTCCGGCGAACTGGCCAAGCAAGGCACCATCGCCATGCTGGTCGCGCTGGTCGGCATCCTGGTCTATGTCTGGTTCCGTTTCGAATGGCAGTTCGCTGTCGGCGCCATCGTGGCGACGGTGCACGACGTGGTCATGACGCTCGGCTTCTTCGTCATTACCGGGCTCGAATTCAACCAGTCGTCGCTGGCGGCGATCCTGACCATTATCGGCTATTCGCTGAACGACACGATCGTGGTCTATGACCGCGTTCGAGAGGATCTGCGAAAATACAAGCGAATGCCGCTGCCGCAACTGTTGAACAACGCCATCAACGAGACGCTGTCGCGAACGACGCTGACCTCGGTGACGACGATCCTTGCCTTGCTGGCGCTGGTGCTGTTCGGCGGTGAAGTCATCCGCTCGTTCACCATGGCGATGCTGTTCGGCGTTGTCTTCGGCACCTATTCGTCGATCTTCATCGCCGCACCGCTGCTGATCCTGTTCAAGCTGCGGCCGCAGGCTTCGGCCGACGAGGAGAAGCCGGTCAACGGTGGCAAGGCGGTCGCGACCTGACGCGCGGCCCCGAAGGGGTGACAACAGTGGTGACCGGCAAAGGCATCGTCATCCGCGAGGCGCATTTTCCCGGCCGCGCGCCGATCGAGGCTTACGGCAATGGCGGGTTCCGTTTTGCCGACATGTCGCATCGCGGCTCGCTGCTGTGCCTGCCATCCGGCATTCATGGCTGGGAGCCGGCGGACGCTTCGACGCTGACGGTGGCGGATTTCGAAAAGCTTCTGGCCGAGGCCGACGAGATCGAGATCCTGCTGGTCGGCATGGGCAAGGATTTGCGGCCATTGCCGGCGGCGCTGCGAGCGGCGCTGAAGGAGGCAGGTATTGCCTCCGACCCGATGTCGACCGGCGCCGCGGTGCGGACCTACAATGTCCTCCTGGCGGAAGACCGCGCCGTGGCTGCCGCACTCATCGCCGTCGACTGATATGTCCGAAAATGCCAAAATCGTCATGGACGCGGTGCGCGCCGCCGACCATGACCGGTATCTGACGGCACTCTACGCGCCGGCCGACAAGCGCGACGCGCTGTTTTCGCTCTACGCTTTCAATGCCGAAATCGCCGGCATACGCGACCGCATTCATGAAGCATTGCCGGGCGAGGTGCGGCTGCAATGGTGGCGTGACCTCATCGCCGCCGACAATGATGGCGCAGCCATCGGCCATCCCGTCGCCGACGCGCTGAAAGCGACAATTTCCGGCCGTCACCTGCCCAAGCTGGCGTTCGACAACATGCTCGAGGCGCGCATCTTCGATCTCTACGACGATCCGATGCCGTCACGCACCGACCTGGAAGGTTATTGCGGCGAGACGGCGGCCGCACTGATCCAGCTTGCGGCAATGGTGCTCGATCCCGTCGAGGCGCCTCGCTTTGCCGAACTGGCGGGCAGGGCGGGCTGTGCGCAGGCCATGACCGGCCTCCTGCTTCTGTTGCCGCTGCACCGCAAGCGCGGGCAGTGTTTTTTCCCGGCCGACGTCCTGGCGGCGGCGGGATCGACGCCGGAGGAGTTTGTTGCCGGCGATGGCGGGCCTGGCGCGCAGCGCGCGGTGGCGGCGATGATTGCGCTCGCGCGAGAACATCTTTCCGCTTTCGAGCGGGGCGCCGCGGCGCTGCCTGTGACCTTGCGCCCGGCATTCCTGCCGTTGGCACTGTCGCGCGCCTATCTCGACAGGATGGAAGGCGCGCGCCATTCGCCGCTCGACGGCGTTGTCCGGCTGTCCGCCTTGCGCCGGCATTGGCTGCTGGTGCGGCGGGCAAGCAAGGGCTGGCCGGCACTTTGACGTAAACGTCAATCGTGCTAAGGACTCGGCCGTGCCGGGAACTGTCGCCAGAGATGACAGGCCGGCCTGGAGGAAGTCCATGAGCTTGCCCGTTCTGGTCGCGATCGTCGTCCTTGGCATTGCGCTGTCGGTTGCCGCGGTGCATTTCACCGGCGGCAGCAGGACGGCCACGCTGGCCGATCCGGATCAGGCGTTGCGGCGTTTCGCCGAGGATTTTCCCGACGAGATCGTCGCAACGGTTCGCCTGACGGCGGATGCCAAAACGGCATTCCTGGACCTTGGGCGAGGGCGCACCGGCATCGTCCACAGCATCGGCGACTGCTTCTTGACGCGGATCGTCACGGCCGCGGATGTCTCGGTGACCAGTCCCGACGAGACGAACACAATTCTGATGCGGCTGAAGGACTTCACGTGGAAGGGCGGCCACTTCCGCTTTGCCAGTGCCGGCGATGCGCAGGCCCTGCTGAAGGCTCTTGAAGCACGCCAATCAGATGCCGCTAGGGAGGCCGCGTGATGGACAGCTATGATTTTCCGCAGGTCACCCAGCTGGCCATTCCGTTCTTCGTCGCCGCTATCCTGATCGAGCTCTGGCTGGTTCGCACCGGCCGTGCCAAGGGCTCGTTCGAGACCCGCGATACGCTGACCAGCCTGATGATGGGCACCGGCAATGTCGTCGCCGGGCTGCTGCTTGGCGTGGTGTCCTACTGGGCGCTGCTATGGCTGTGGCAGTTCCGCGTCTTCAATCTCGGCCTGTCGGTCTGGGTGTTCCTGGCCGCCTTCCTGCTCGATGATCTGCGCTACTATATCTATCACCGCATCGCGCACCGGGTGCGCTGGGTGTGGGCCGAGCACGTCAACCATCACTCCAGCCAGCACTACAATCTGTCGACGGCGCTCAGGCAGAGCTGGACGGGCCTGTTCACCTTCATGTTCGTGCTGCAGGCGCCTTTGGTGCTGCTCGGCTTTCACCCGGCGGTGATTGCCTTCACCTTCGGCTTCAACCTGGTCTGGCAGTTCTGGATCCATACCGAGACCATCGGCAAGATGTGGGGCTGGTTCGAGTTCATCTTCAACACGCCCTCGCACCACCGCGTCCACCATGCCACCAACCCGCGCTATCTCGATGCCAACTATGCCGGTACGCTGATCATCTGGGACCGCATGTTCGGCACCTTCGTGGAGGAGTTGGAGGAGGACCGGCCGCGCTACGGCATCGTCAGGAATCTCGGCACCTTCAACCCTCTGAAGGTGGCGTTCCACGAGTGGATCGGCATGTTCAGGGATGCCTTCGCGCCGGGACTTAAGCTCAGCGATCGCATCAACTACCTGATCAAGCCGCCCGGCTGGAGCCATGACGGCTCGCGGGACACTTCGGAAAGCTTGAAGGCCGCCTATGTCAGGCGAAATCCCAGCGAAGCGGGGAAGCCGGGGCTGCCGGTGTCGGGCGCCGTGCCGGCGGAATAGCTGCTTGGCTGCTAAGAGGGCTCGCTCGAACCGCCATCGCTTTCGCGGTACTCAACGTTAAGCCGCCGAATCATCAACGCGGCTCGAATATTGCTCGGCGAATTTCTTAAGCCGGTCGCGAACCTCTTCTCCAGAAAGGTTCGGTCTCGGGTACTCGATCGAGGCCTTCACCCGCGCCCGGATCGAGGCCATCCGCTCGGCGTGCTCTTCCTCTTCGCGCTGAAAAGCGCGAAGCGCCGCGCGAATGACTTCACTGGCCGAGCCGAAGGACCCATCCTCGACTTTCTCGCGGATCATGCGCGTCATGGCAGGCGTGACGGTGACGGACAATTTTTCGGGGGATTCCATAGGGTGGCTCCCGAAGGCTTTGCTATTCCGCTGCCTCGGCCTGGGCCGGTAGCCCCAGCCATTGCCGGCAATCGCCCAGCGCGCGCGACGTGATGGCGTGCCGTTTTGCGACGGTCTTGTCCTTGCCGCGCAGGCGCTTGCCGTCGATCTTCACCGCTTCCACCGGCGGGAACAGGCCGAAATTGACATTCATCGGCTGGAAGGAGCGTTTGCCTGGCTCGTCGTCGGAAACGATGTGGCCCCCGGTGATGTGGTTGAGCAGCGCGCCGAAGGCCGTGGTGAGCGGCGGCAGGGACGGCGCATGGCCGAGCCGCTCGGCGGCGGCGAAGCGGCCGGCGAGCAGGCCGATGGCAGCACTTTCGACATAGCCCTCGCAGCCGGTGATCTGACCGGCGAAGCGCAAGCCCGGGCGCGACTTCAACTGCAGTGAGTGGTCGAGTAGCGTCGGCGAATTGATGTAGGTGTTGCGGTGCAGGCCGCCGAGGCGGGCGAAATCGGCATTTGCCAGGCCCGGAATAGTGCGGAAGATGCGAACCTGCTCGGCATGCCTGAGCTTGGTCTGGAACCCGACCATGTTGTAGAGCGTGCCCAGCGCATTGTCCTGCCGCAGCTGGACGACGGCATAGGCCTTCACCGTCGGATTGTGCGCGTTGGTCAGGCCCATCGGCTTCATCGGCCCGTAGCGCAGCGTCTCGACGCCGCGTTCGGCCATGATCTCGATCGGCAGGCAGCCGTCGAAATAGGGCGTGCCTTCCCACTGCTTGAATTCGGTTTTCTCGCCGTCGATCAGCGCCTGCACGAAGGCAAGGTACTGCCCCTTGTCCATCGGACAGTTGATGTAGTCCTTGCCGGTGCCACCGGGACCGACCTTGTCGTAGCGCGACTGGAACCAGCAGGTATCCATGTCGATCGTGTCGAAATGGATGATCGGCGCGATGGCGTCGAAGAAGGCGAGCGCATCGGCGCCGGTCGCCTCGGCGATCGACTGGGCAAGCGATGGGGCGGTGAGCGGTCCCGTGGCGATGATCGCCTGGTCCCAGTCCGCCGGCGGCAGGCCGGGAACTTCCTCGCGCTGGATGGTGATCAGCGGGTGCGCCTCGAGCTTTTTCGTCACGGCGTCGGAGAAACCGTCACGGTCGACGGCGAGCGCGCCGCCGGCCGGCACCTGGTTGGCGTCGCCGGCGCTCATGATCAGCGAGCCGGCCAGCCGCATTTCGGCGTGCAGCAGGCCGACCGCGTTGTTCTCGGCGTCGTCGGAACGGAAGGAATTGGAACAGACGAGTTCGGCCAGGCCGTCGGTCTTGTGCGCGTCCGTGCCGCGAACCGGGCGCATTTCATGCAGCACGACGGGAACACCGGCTTGTGCCGCCTGCCATGCGGCTTCGGAGCCGGCGAGACCGCCGCCGATGATGTGGATAGGATTTTTGCTCATGAGCGCCGGAATAATCGCTTGGGGCGGCGATTGCAATTGCCGCACGGCGGTAACGGGAATGCTTGATCGGGAAAGCCTGCCCTGAAAACAACAACACCCGCCGGGGGAGGAGGTCCGGCGGGTGTCGTTTTGGGGGTCGATCCTCGGGAGGAGGTGAAGATCGACCGTATTCGTCATCGCCGGGGAGGAGGTCGGCTTTGACGAAATCTCTTTCGCGTTTTGAAAAGGGGCGAAACCCTTTGGAGCAAAAGTCGTCTTGCCCCGAAGAAACAACGCCCGCCGCGGGAGGAGGTGCGGCGGGCGCCGTTTGGTTGGCCGACCCTCGGGAGGAGGTGAAGGTCGGACCTATTCGTCATTGCCGGGGAGGAGGTCGGCTTTGACGAAATCTCTTTTGCTATCTTTCAAAAGGGGCAAAACCCTTTGGAGCAAAATTCGTTTTGCTCCGGGGAACAACGCCCGCCGCGGGAGGAGGTGCGGCGGGCGCCGTTTTGGTGGTCAACCCTCGGGAGGAGGATAAGGGCTGACCGTTCGCTGGAGGCCGGGGAGGAGGTCGACCCCAGCGAAATTCCGTTAGATCGCCCGGCGGGCGATGATCTTGATTTCGTCGCGGACGATACCGAGATCATGCAGCTGGCGGTTCGAAAGGCGACCCAGCTCGGTAACCGTCTCGCGATATACGCGCCAGTTACGATAGTTGCGGATCAGGTTCATTGTCGTTCTCTTTTCAGAAACTTGTTCGGACCATTCGCGGTCCGAAGGATTAGACCGCCTTGCGAGCGACGTAAGGAATGTCGCTGCGGCTGATGCCGAGGTCGGTCAGTTCGCGGTTGCTCAGGCGGCTCAGCTCGGACACGGTGTCCCTGTAGCGGCGCCAGTTGCGATAGTTGCGGATCAGGTTCATGGTAGTTCTCGTTTCGTCTTTCTTGCGGATCATTCCGTTTGTGTACGAACCATAAATAGGCGGGCTCATATCGATTTAAAAGCGCTATGGCTGCATGGCAGCAATGCAAATTGTGCAATGCAACATTAACGCGCCTTCACGGACCTGACACAAAGAAGCCAGAATCGGAAAGTGCCGTCGCGTCAACGGTTTGGCTGGTTCGGCTGAAAAAACGACCTAGCGGGGGAGGCAGGACATGGCGGGCTATTCGACACGGGTCAGATCCGACATTGCGCGGTGGCTCCAGGCAGGCCTGATCGACGCCGCGACGGCCGATGCACTGGCGCGTGACGTCGAGGCCAATACGCGCAAGTCACTGAGCTTCGGTTCGATCCTGGCCATGATGGCGGCCCTGCTGTTTGGCGCGGCCATCCTGATCTTCGTCGCCGCCAACTGGGACGCCATTCCGCGGCTGGCGCGGGTCGCGGCGCTGTTTGCCATCATCCTTGGCGGCTATGTCGGCGGCGCGGTGCTGAAGACGCGCGACCATGCGGCGATCGGTGAAGCGCTCTGGATCGTGGCGGCTGCTGCCTTTGGCGGTTCGATCGCGCTGATCGGCCAGATGTATCATCTGTCCGGCGACGAGGCTTCCGCGCTCGTCACCTGGGGTGCCGGTACGGCGCTGGCGGCGGTTGCGTTGCGGTCGAACCCGCTGACCGTCGCTTCGGTCGGCATCGCCGACGCCTGGCTGTTCCTGAAAGGGTTCGACTATTACAGCCGCAGCAACTTTCCGCATGCTTTTGTCGCCATGGCCATCGTGCTGTTCGCCGTCTCGTTCTGGACCCGCAGCCAGGCCGCGCGGCACCTGATCATCCTGTCGCTGCTCTTCTATCTCGTGCTGTTGGCCGGGAATCACGCGACGTTGCCGGTGGCGATCCCTCTGGTCGTCGTCTCCGCCGTGCTGTTCGCGGCTGCCGTCTTCGCACCGGAACCGGTCGACAGGATCGTGCAGCTTGGCGGCCGCTTGCCCCTGCACGCGCTGCTCGGCTTCCTAACCGGGCTCGCCATCATCCAGTTCGAACTGGCTGACGAAAGCACCTACAATAGCGGTTTCGGCATTGCCTCGGTCGTCGCGCTGGCCGGCATCGTCGCCGCCATCGTGCTGGCGGGACGGGAGAGCCGAGGCCTGCGCTGGCTTGCCTATCTCGGCTTCGCCTTCGAACTCGCCATCATCTATGTCGTGACCTTGCAGTCGATGCTCGACACAGCCGGCTTCTTCCTTGCCGCCGCGGTGCTGCTCGGCATCCTGGCGATCATCATCATCCGCGTCGAAAAACGCATGAAGGATCCGGCAACGGGGGGAGCCACGGCATGATGACCGGAAAGAAGCTTGTTATCTCGGCGCTGGTGCTGGCGCTCGTCCAGATAGGGTTCCTGAGCTGGATCATCGCCGGCCGGGCGGCGATCCTGCGCAACGGCAAGGAAGTGCTGCTGAAGATCGAACCCGTCGATCCGCGCGATCTGCTGCGCGGCGACTATATCATCCTCGGCTACGCGATTTCGCGCATTCCGGTGAAAATGATCGCCAACATTCCCGCCGGCAAATTCTCAAGCGACGATACGTCGATCGTGGTCCGGCTGAAAAAGGACGCCGACGGTTATTGGACACCGACCATTGCCTGGTTCGGCAAGGCGCCGACACCGGCCGCCGCCGACGAGGCCGATATTGCGGGCCATGTCGCCGAAGGCTGGGATCTGCGCAGCGAGGGCATGACCATCGCGCCGGACTACGGCATCGAGCGGTTCTACCTGCCGGAAGGCAAGGGGATGGCGATCCAGAACGACATGCGGGTTCGCCCGTTCGGGATAAGGCTTGCGCTTGCCAGCGACGGCACCGCGCAGATCAAGGCATTGGTCGACGGCGACAAGACGCTGTTCGAGGAACCGCTATATTAATAACGATGGATGCCGGTCCCACCGGAGGGCGCGTGTGCCGCTATACGAAATAGCCAGACAGATTTTTCGCAATTAAGTTCATTGACTCAGGGAGAACTCCACGGATCAACTCCGGACTTTACTCGTCTCGGCGATGATTTTGGGATAGGGACCACTCGATATTGTGTAGCTGAAGTTTGATACGCCTTTGTCCTGCTTGTGTATCGAGGGGCTGCGCACAACCCAGTCATAGACACCCGAAACCATGCAGCGATCGTTTGCACAGGTGACCACAATGCTGTCATTGCGGACGTTATATACGCGTTCAGGCCATCGCCGGTAATAGTTCCTCTTGTCCTGAATGATTGAACTCAGGTTCGTCAGCTTGCCATAATAGTCGACCGTGCGAGCGTAGGACGCCTGAACTTGAGCAAGAGCGAAGTCGTCGTTGTCGCCATGATGCTCGATGAGGTCCTTGATGAAGGCGACCGCAGCGCTCTCCGCCTGTTGCCTTGCGTCGGGTGCAGGCACTGGCACAGGCGCTGGATCTGGCCTCGTCGACACCTGCGATGTATCCGCGGGCGATTGGTTCGCTTCGACATTGGTCACACGCAATTCTGCCATTTCGCTGGCCGATAGGTATCTTATGTCATGCTTGTCGTAGCTCGAAGCCAATTTAATCAGTTCGGGGTCCACTCCCATTTCGACCACATAGGATGTGATTGCGGCCGTTCCGAGCTGGACACGGGCCTGTGCCTCTTCTCTGGACATCCCGTCAGCCGGTTTCAACCAAGCCCGGTGAACGCCGATCGAACCTGGTTCAGCAACACGGTGGACGCCACCCAGGAAGGCCAGCGAGCAGGCTGAAGCGCACTGCAATTGGCGAAGCTGAAGCGTATCCAACCCTGCCGCGCGGATCATGCGCCCCAACCGAAGCGCGCTGCCGACGTTGCCGCCGGGGGAGTTGAATACGATCATCCGGACCCCGCTGCTCGCAACCGCGTTGCTAAAAGCGTTCAGGGGTTCATTGTCTTTGAACTCGCCGGAAACAACAAGAAACGGCTGTCGCCCTGGAGACGAAGCAGGCGTGTATTCCAGGGCCTCAACCTTACATGTTGCTGCCGCGACAATTGACCCTACCGCCAGAACTAGAGAAACTACACGCACAGCCCGACAGAGCCCCAACCTGCCTGCTGCAAGTAAGGACCTGTCAACAAACTATTTCAAGGGCCTTCTTTGAAAGTTTGATCTTATTCGGAGCGGTCATTGGCCGAAAAGAAATGACGCGGATGAAGGGACGCAAATCCCTACCCCTTTCGGCATCGGAACCTTGAATCCTGGGCGTCTAACGGTTCCGTCGCATCCGCATGCTCCGGCGACATGTGGATGCTCCACGGCGCGCCGGCCCGGATCAATTGACAGTATGCCGTCGATTGATCAATCATCCCCGGACACCCCATGCGAGATGCACTGCGTCAGCCGTATCCATGACGTTGAGCCCAATCGGCGCCCTGGCCAGCGGGTCGTCGCCCGCAGATTCGCGGGGCCATACCGCTGATCGCCGCGCCTATTGCCGCTGTCTCTGCCATATGCCGGCGACGCGGTGATCACCAATGTCGATTTCAGCAGACAGAAGCAGGAGATTGTTCAGTGCCGCTCGAACTCATCAACCCCGATGATCTGCCAGTTCCAGAGATGTACACGCAGGTCGTCGTCGCGACGGGGTCCAAGCTGGTATTCGTCTCGGGTCAGCAGCCAGAAGACATAAACGGCAAGCTGGTCGGGCACGGTGATTTCGCGGCGCAAGCGCGCCTGGCATTCGCCAATCTCGGCCGGGCGCTCCGTGCGGCAGGCGCGCGGCCCGAGCAGGTTTGCAAGATCACGATCTACATTGTCGATTACAGGCGCGATGAACACGTTCCGATCATCGAAGAAGCGCAGATTTCGCTGTTTGGAGATCACAAACCAGCCAATGTGGTGGTCGGGGTGGCGATAATGTCCCCAGGCTACCTCATAGAAGTCGACGCGATAGCGGTCATTGACGAGGCCATCGGAAGCTAGCGTCGCCACAACTCTTTAAATCGAAAGGCTTAAATCTAACGGCTTCAGGTGGCCTGCTACCCGAAGCTCGCGGAGCGAAGGGTGATGAGGATGAAGGGACTCGAACCCCACACCCTCGGCACTGGAACCCAGATCCAGGGCGTCTGCCATGGCTTGGTATCGTCGCCTCTGCGAGCGACTGCCGCGAACGGCATCCATGCGAATGGGTGACAGAATTTCAGCTAAGCTTTCTGCGAAGCAGGCTGAAATCGACAAGGCGCAGAAGTCTTGTCTTGTCGGTCACAAGCTTGTCGAACGCCGCGTCAAAATCATCTCCGATTGCTTGCCACTCGCCCTTCAACTCGCGAACGCGTCGGGCGCGCAGCCAGTTCTTTATCTTCGCGCCAATCCCGATGGGTTTCAGAATGATGCCACAGCCGTAATCGGCATCGACGGTGAAATAGTCGAGATCCGGATTGCCCAGCACGAAATCGATGTATGCTTTGTAGGTCACGCCGCACCACTCGCCGTCGAAAAAGGAGGGATTGGCTGCAGCCCGGTGAGGGGGCAGGCAGTCATGTACCACCACCGCACCGCCAGGCGAGACCATGCGGAAAGCTTCCCTGATATCTCGCGCAGAGCATTCGTATGTGTGATGCGGATCAACGAACACAAGGTCGAACGTCTGTCCCTTCAGGCGCGCGTCCTTGAGACATGCCGCGATATCGTCGTCGGCGGAGGAGAAATCGACAGGGAGGCCATCGAGCGGCAGCTCTGTCGTCCGATACACCAGGCGCATGCAGGGCTGAAAACCCAATTGCCGTGCTTCCGCGTATCTGAAGCCAGTGGTGCTCGTGTTGATTTCAAGGTAGCTCGTGAGCCCGAAGCGAACCGAGAGCAACCCACAGATGTGCGCCTTGTTCCAGTAATCAAGCGTCATATGACCCCGCCGTTTCTTGGCGAATGGGTTGATCCCATTGCCGGCTATTCTCAGCGATCAATCAGTAGGATTCTCGACGGGCGCATGGCCGCGCGGAGGAAAGACAGTGTCAGGATCAGGAAGAGGCAGAATAAGACAGCCAAGGTCGGTGGTGCGGATGAAGGGACTCGAACCCCCACGCCTTTCGGCACTGGAACCTAAATCCAGGGCGTCTACCAGTTCCGCCACATCCGCATTGTCCGGCAATCCCATGTAGCCATCATTCTGTCAATGTCGGAGACAAGATGTCGGGTCAGGGCCGAAATGTTGGTTATTCGCCTAAACGCGAAGATGGTTGAAAATTGGGCTCGCCTGTGACAAAAGGCGTGTCGAATGTGACGGGACGCGACGATCCGCTTCTACAGAATGTGAAAAGAAGTAGGAAAAACAAGAACTTATTCACATTTTGGAACGCAGTTTGGGAGAGTTTGAGCCGTAATTTCGGTCAAATCGCCAGGTTCCGTACCAAAAGCCATTCCCGGCAAGATTATACCGGCAGGCTGTAAACGGCAGAGGCCGTGGCAGTCTCATTGGTGAAAACAAAGGTTTTACGATGCAGGTCACCGAAACGCTCAACTCCGGTCTCAAGCGCGAGATCAAGATCACCGTGCCGGCCGGTGACATGGAAGCCAAGCTGATGGCGCGGCTGTCGGACGCTCGCAACAAGGTTCGCATCAACGGCTTCCGGCCGGGCAAGGTGCCGGTGCAGCACCTGCGCAAGGTCTATGGCAAGTCGTTCATGGCCGAAGTGGTCAACGAGATCCTCAACGATTCGACCCGCTCGATCATCACGGGCCGCGGCGAAAAGGCCGCCATGCAGCCCGAGGTCATCATGACCGAGGACGAGAAGGAAGCCGAGAAGATCCTGGCCGGCGGCACCGACTTCGAGTTCCGCCTCAACTACGAGGTCATCCCGGCGATCGAGATCAAGGATTTCTCCGACATCAAGGTGACGCGTCAGGTGTTCGAGGTGCCGGACGCCGAGATCGACGACCAGGTCAAGCGCGTTGCCGAATCCGCACGCAGCTATGAGCCGAAGACCGGCAAGGCCGCCGAAGGCGACCGCGTCAGCATCGACTATGTCGGCAAGATCGACGGCGAGGCCTTTGCCGGCGGCGCCGGCACCGACCAGCCGCTGGTGCTGGGCTCCAAGGAGTTCATTCCGGGCTTCGAGGACCAGCTTATCGGCACCAAGGCCGGTGACGAAAAGCAGGTCACCGTGACCTTCCCGGAAAATTACCAGGCGGCCCATCTGGCCGGCAAGGAAGCCACCTTCGACGTCACCGTCAAGGAAGTGTCGAAGCCGGGCGAACTGGAGATCAACGACGAGACCGCCAAGAACCTTGGCCTGGAATCGCTGGAGCGCCTGCGTGAGATCGTGCGCGGCCAGATCGAGAACCAGTTCGGCTCGATGACGCGCCAGAAGGTCAAGCGCCAGCTGCTCGACCAGCTCGATGCCGCGTATTCGTTCGAGGCACCGTCGAAGCTCATTGATGCCGAGTTCAACAACATCTGGGCCCAGGTCACCCGCGACCTGGAAGCCGCCGGCCGCACCTTCGCCGACGAAGAGACGACCGAGGAAGAAGCTCGCGCCGAATATCTGCGCCTTGCCGAACGCCGCGTGCGCCTCGGCCTGGTGCTGGCCGAGATCGGCGAGAAGGCCGGTGTCACCGTATCGGACGAGGAATTGCAGCGCGGTCTGTTCGAGCAGGTTCGCCGCTTTCCGGCCAACCAGCAGCAGGAAGCTTTCGAGTTCTACCGCAGCAATCCCGAGGCGCTGAATGCGCTGCGCGCGCCGATGTTCGAGGAGAAGGTGGTCGATCACCTGCTCGGCCTGATCTCGGTCACCGACGTCAAGGTCAGCAAGGAAGAACTGATGGCCGACGACGAGGACGCGGAAACCACGACCAAGGCGAAGCCCGCGAAGAAGGCCGCTGCCAAGAAGGCTGAAGCCAAGGCGAGCGAGGCAGGCGACGAGGCCGAAGAGCCGAAGAAGAAGGCCGCGCCGAAGAAAAAAGCCGCCAAGGACGCAGAATAAGTTCCCGAGCTTAAATGGAATCGACGAAGGCCGCCCTCGAGGCGGCCTTTTTCGTTGCGAAACTGCAACAGCCGATTCGCTTTGCGGGAAGCGGCACTTGGCGATACCTGGCGTTGATCATTATCTGCGCTGCTGCTGCAAACCGTGTGGTTCCTGGAGGGGGCGTTGAGCCTATTCTTCGAAACGGGGCGTGCCGTCGCCCTGGCGCTCGTTCTGGCCTTTGCCTGTGATCTCGCCCAAGCCGACGCGCTTGCGGGCGAGTGGCGCTTCGGCACGGACGACGACGGCCTTGTTACCGCTTCGCTTCATGGCACCAACAAGCTGATCACGGGCGGCGGCGCCTTGAGCTACAGCCCGGTGCTGACCATTGCCTGCCGGGCCGACGGCGAACCGCGCTGGACCGAATGGCTGCAGTTGAATGACGGGGTTTCGGCCAGCCGCAAGATCACCATGTCGGTCACCGTCGACGGCGGCGGCAAGTTCGACGAGAGCTGGTCGGTCGGGTCACGCGGGCGAATGCTGGTGCGCGATGGCGCCGACGGCATCAAGCGCCTTGTTCCCGCAAACCGGCTCTCGCTTTCCTGGCGGTTCGGCTTGCTGTCAGGCCGCGGCCAGGCGGATTTCGACCTTGCTGGCCTCGAAGAGGCGGTCGAGCAGATCGCCGGAAGCTGCCGGACCGATCCGCCTTGAGCGCGCCCGGGTTCTAAACCTCCGCAATGCTTGGCTTTTTCTACCCTTCGCCTGGATTCCATGGTATGTAAGTACCGCAATTCCACTGGGCAGAGATATTTTGCCCGGGCGCGATCGTCCGAGGCATGAATGGCGGTCAGAGAGGAAATGCCATGCGCGCTATAGCGTTTTTCGCCGCGGTCTCCGTTACGATCTTCATCACGCATCCGTCGCAGGCACAGGATGCCGCGGCTGGTGAGAAGGTCTTCACCAAATGCCAAGTCTGCCACATCGTAAACGAGGACAAGAACAAGATCGGTCCATCGCTGCACGGCGTCATCGGCCGCACGGCCGGTACGCATCCGGATTTTAAATATTCCGATGCCATGATCGCGGCAGGCAAATCCGGCGTCAAATGGGACGAGCCAACGCTGACGACCTACCTTCACGATCCCAAGGCCATGGTCAAAGGCACCAAAATGACGTTTCCCGGCCTCAAGAACGATGCAGACGTGGCCAACGTCATTGCCTATCTGAAAACCTTCTCCAAGTGACCCGGCTCTTCCGCCATTCGTCCAACGTCCTGTTCTACCGTGATCCTATCCGGATCAAAGGACAGTGTGGCCCAGCTTGCCTGATACCAACGGTGGTCGTCCGAGATGTCGACTAGGGAAAGCCGCCTCAAGGATACCGCCATCCGCCTCTCGGAAGCGACGGCGGCCGATTTCTTCTCGCTTTTGAAGCCGCGGGTCATGGCGCTTGCCGTATTCACCGCGTTCGTCGGCCTGGTGGTGGCTCCTGGCGCGATGAATCCCGTCATCGCCGTGATTGCAATCGGCGCGATTGCGATCGGAGCGGGCGCGGCGGGGGCCCTCAACATGTGGTACGACGCGGACATCGACGCGCTGATGTCGCGCACATCAAAGCGGCCGGTTCCGTCGGGCCGCGTCACGCCGGGCGAAGCTCTCGGCTTCGGCCTTGTGCTTTCCGCGCTCTCGGTCATGACACTCGGCGTATTGGTGGGCTGGCTTGCTGCATCGCTGCTGGCCTTCACAATCTTCTTCTACATCGTCATCTACACGATGTGGCTGAAGCGCTCGACGCCGCAGAACATCGTCATCGGTGGCGCGGCTGGTGCCCTTCCTCCTGTCATTGGCTGGGCCGCCGCAACTGGCGCCGTCGGCGTTGAAAGCCTCATCCTGTTTCTGATCATCTTTCTGTGGACGCCGCCGCATTTCTGGGCGCTGGCGCTGTTCAAGGTTGGCGACTACGCCGCCGCCGGCATTCCGATGATGCCGAATGTGGCCGGCCCTGCTTCGACGCGTAGGCAGATCCTTGCCTATGCTTTGCTCCTGGCGCCGGTCGGCGTGCTGCCTTGGCTCTTCGGATTCGCCAGCGGCTACTACGGAATCGTCTCGGCCGCATTGGGCGCCGGTTTTATCTGGCATTCCTGGAAGGTTCTGGCCGCTTCCGAAACGGAGCTGAAACCCGCCAAGGCGCTGTTTGCCTATTCGATCCTCTATCTTTTCGCGATCTTCGCCGCGCTGCTTGCCGACACCATTGCCATGCGCGCGCTGATCCCAACCGGGGTTTGAGCGCAGATCGCCATCCGCGAACCGCGAACCGCGAACCGCTCTGGCGGGTCGGCAAGTGCGGTAGCGAAGACGCTGCAGTGCTGTCACGAGGGCAGCGCACAGAATCCCAGCAACAGCAGAATGATTATGCCAAGGCCGAGTATGAGAAGCGTCCTTGCGTCCATGACCCTCGCCTTCGACCCAGTGCATGGTCCTGAAGATCGGGATCGACTCTGCTTCGCCGATTTCCGGCTCGCAAAGGACCATGCGCCAATCCAAGTGGTCCAGCGTCATTGCGTGCCCAAAACGGACACGTAGCGCGGCATGAGCATATCGAAGAAGGGGCTCCGGAGCCAGCGGTGCAATTCGGAGGCCTGTCCGTGCCGACAACGGGCGACAAGCCTCTCACAAGAGAGTATATTGACAGCGGTGCAGGTCGCGGTTTTGCGTGGCCAGTCCCGCAGACGGCAGCACCGCTAAATCGCGACCTTTCCGGACCCGGTCTGGAGGAACGGTCATGGCAAGCTTTCATGTGATAGCAGGCGCCAGCGAGACGCTGGAACATACCAAAATTCGAAAAATCGCTGTTTCCGACCTTTTTGACGCGCTCAAGCGGGGCGTCGATGATTTCATGGTCAAGCCGTCGCATATCATCTTTCTCTGCCTGATCTATCCGCTCGTGGGCGTCGTGCTCGCCGCCTGGACTTCAGGCGCCAATGCTTTGCCGTTGTTGTTTCCGCTGGTTTCTGGTTTTGCGCTGGTCGGCCCGTTCGCGGCGATAGGCCTCTATGAAATCAGCCGTAGACGGGAAGCCGGACTCGACACCTCCTGGAGGCACGCTTTCGAGGTCAGGAATTCTCCGGCGCTGCCGGCCATCGCCGCGGTAGGGATCATGCTGTTCGCAATCTTCATCACGTGGCTTTTGACGGCGAAGATGTTCTACGAATATCTTTTCGGCCCGGCTCCGCCGGAATCGATATCCAGCTTCATCAACGCGATATTTGCCACCGGACGCGGCTGGACGTTGATCATACTGGGGCACGCCATCGGCTTTGTCTTTGCCGTGGTGGTGTTGTGCACGACGGTGGTCGCTTTCCCATTGTTGCTCGACCGCGATGTCGGCGCCTATGAAGCGATCCACACCTCGGTGCGCGTGGTCCTGGCGAACCCCATCGTGATGGCTGTCTGGGGGCTGATCGTCGCCGTCGGCCTGATCATCGGCTCGCTGCCGGTGTTCGTCGGGCTCGCCGTCGTGTTGCCGATCCTTGGCCACGCCACCTGGCATGTCTACCGCAAGGTTGTCGAGCCGCCAGCCAGACCGGCGCGCTGAGGACGTCTGCCTCACCGCACCGGCCAGAGCATTTTACCGTTTCACGGAAACGGCAAAATGCTCTATCTCTTTGTTTTAACGCAATTCCGGACGGAAAACCGATCACACTTTTCCTGGAATTGCTCAGGGTGCCGGTGTGGGTTTGATCGAAGCCGTCAGTAAGCCCGGTGACTGAAGCGGGCGCGGTATGCGCCCATCGTCAGGTTGCGGAAATCCTCGCCGCTGACATGCACGAGCGTTCTGTGGTCGCCGCCTTCGAAGTAAATGTCGGCGGCATCACCAAGGCTTTCGTCGACAATCACCGGCACATCGTAAGGTGCGCCGATCGGCGGGATGGCGCCGGTGTCGCAATCGGCGAAGAGCGAGGTCACCTCGTCTTCGGAGGCTAGTCCGAGACGCTTGTCCATGACGCTCTGCAATGTGCCGAGCTCGATCCTGTGGGTGCTGGGAACCACGGCCAGCGCATAGCCGAGTTCGTGGTGAACAACGACCGATTTGGCCACTATGCTGCCGGGTACATGCGCCGCAATGGCGGACTGTCTGCTGGTGGACGTGCGATGGTGGGCGACTGTGTCGTATGAAACTCCCTTCTCGTCGATAAAGTCCTTCAGTCTGGTTGCGATCGTCATCTTGGCCTCCCTTTGCCGGAGTTCGCGACGCGTGAGGAAACGAGGGCACTCATTCTCCCTATGTCGTTTCCGATACTAAAATGGACCAGTTGCCGATGGTTCGAGGCGTGGCGGCAAGATCTGAATGCGGTTTGCGCGTCAGGGTCCGGCTCCGAAAAATGCCAGCCGGGTGAGAAGCGTGTAGTCGGCTTCAAAGACCATCATTGTCACGAACACCAGCACCAGTATCGGCGGCAGGATGATCGCATAGGCCAGCGCCAGCCGTTCCCAGGCCATATGCATGAAGACGGCGACGATCAGCCCTGCCTTGAGGATCATGAAGATCAGGATCAGCGACCATCTGAGATAGCCGTGGAGGCCGAAATAATCGACCAGGTAGGAGCAGGTGCTGAGGATGAAAAGCCACGCCCAGACCACCAGATAGAGCTTGATCGGATGTTCCTGATGCACGTCGGCACGGGCGACGGCCGCCGGCGCCTCATGTGCGTGACCAGCATGAAGTGCGTGTTGTCCGAGGCCGTTTGCGGTTGCTTCAGCCATGTCTGCCTCTCACCAAAGATAGAAGAAAGCGAAGATGAACACCCAGACCAGGTCGACGAAGTGCCAGTACAGCCCCATGATCTCGACGTTCTCGTAGCGGCCCGTGCGGCTGGTGAAGAAGCCGCGCCGTCCGGTGTCGTAATCTCCGCGCCAGACCTTGCGCGCCACGATGATCAGGAAGATCACTCCGATCGTCACATGGGTTCCGTGGAAACCGGTGATCATGAAGAAGCACGAACCGAATTGCGCGGCACCCCAGGGATTGCCCCAGGGCCGCACCCCTTCAGTAATCAGCTTGGTCCATTCGAAGGCTTGCATGCCGACAAAGGTCGCGCCGAGCGCCGCGGTCAAAAGCATGAGGATTGCTGTCTTGCGGCGGTCGCGGCGGTAGCCGAAATTGACCGCCATGGCCATTGTTCCGCTGCTTGAGATCAGCACGAAGGTCATGATGGCAATCAGGATCAGCGGGATCTCCGAGCCGCCGATACGCAGAGCGAAGACCTCGCTCGGATTGGGCCACGGCACGCGTGTCGAAATGCGCGCGGTCATGTAGGAGAGCAGGAAGCAACCGAAGATGAAGGTGTCGCTGAGCAGGAAGATCCACATCATGGCCTTGCCCCAGGACACGTTCTTGAACGCGCGCTGATCCGAGGACCAATCGGCGGCAATGCCTTGCCAGCCCGTGGGCCGTGGCTCCGTCTGGCCGATATTCGTCAGTGTCTCTGCCATCCGCTTGATCCCCTTAGGTCAGCAACTGCCGGCAAATGTCGATGAACGTCGCGGCCCAGCCGGCCAGCAGCGCGAAGATGGCAAGCCAGACGAAAAGCAGGAAATGCCAGTACATGGCGCATAGTTCCACGCCGAGGCGAAGCCGTTCCGGCCGCGTTCCAGTCCAGGCGCTCGTGGTGGTCCTGCCCAGGCCGACCAGCCCTCCCAACACGTGCAGGCCATGCATGCCGGTTATCAGGTAGAAGAAACTGTTGGCCGGATTGGAGGCCAGGAAATAACCGTCGGCGGTCAGCTGCCGCCATGCCATGAACTGTCCGACCAGGAAGGCGAACGCAGTGAGCCCGGCCGTGGCGAGGCCGAGCCTGACGGTGTCGATCTGGCCCCTGCGCGCGGCAACCGAGGTGCATTGCAGGGCCACGCTGCTCAGGACCAGCACGCCGGTGTTGAGCCAGAGCAGACGCGGCAGGGGCAACGGCTGCCAGTCCGGCACCGCCATCCGCATGAAGTAGGCACTGGTGAAGAGCGCGAACAGGCAGCCGACGACCGCTAGGAAAACGCCGAGGCCGATCTTGGCGGTTGGCAGGGCCGACCGATCGAGGCCGACAAGGTCACCGGCCAGACCTTGCTCGAGCCATGGCTTCGTCATCAGCCCCTGGTGCGCAAGCCACCATCCGGCAAAACCGGCAATGACAAGCAGGAAGACCAGGATGACGCTCATGCCGGCTCCCTTGAGGGACCGAAGGAGCCCGGCATGTTCTGCGGGATGAAGTCCTCCTTGGCGCCCGGTACGCTGTAATCATAAGCCCAGCGATAGACGATCGGCAGGTCCTTGCCGAAATTGCCGTGGGCCGGCGGTGTTTGCGGCGTCTGCCATTCGAGGGTCGTGGCCCGCCACGGATTGCCGCCGGCCTCGCGGCCATGGCGGACGCTCCAGATCAGGTTGAACAGAAACACCATCTGGGCGAAGCCGACGATGAACGCCATGACGCTGATGAACGAGTTCAGGTGATGGGCCGACTCCGTCATGATCGTCATGTCGGTCAGTTCAGCATAGCGCCGCGGCACGCCCATCAGGCCGAGGTAGTGCATGGGGAAGAAAATCAGGTAGGCGCCGAGGAAGGTGACCCAGAAATGGAACCGGCCCAGCGTTTCGTTGAGCATCCGGCCGGTGACCTTCGGGTACCAATGGTAGATCGCGCCAAAGACCACGAGGATCGGAGCGACGCCCATGACCATATGGAAATGGGCGACGACGAACATCGTGTCGGACAGCGGAACATCGACGACGACATTGCCAAGGAAAAGGCCGGTCAGCCCGCCATTGACGAAGGTGACGATGAAGGCCAGGGCGAACAGCATTGGTATGGTGAGATGGATGTCGCCGCGCCACAGGGTCAGCACCCAATTGTAGACCTTGATGGCGGTGGGAATGGCGATGATCAGCGTCGTGGTGGCGAAGAAGAAGCCAAAATAGGGATGCATGCCGCTGACATACATGTGGTGCGCCCAGACCACGAAACTGAGCGCGCCAATGCCGACGATGGCCCAGACCATCATCCGGTAGCCGAAGATGTTCTTGCGTGCATGGGTGCTGATCAGGTCGGATACGATGCCGAAGGCCGGCAGCGCCACGATGTAGACCTCGGGATGGCCGAAGAACCAGAACAGGTGCTGGAACAGGATCGGGCTGCCGCCATTGTGCGGCAGTTGCTCGCCCATCTCGGAAATCGCCGGCATGAAGAAGCTGGTGCCCAGGACGCGGTCAAGCAGCATCATGACGCTGGCGACGAACAGCGCCGGAAAGGCGAGCAGCGCCATGACGGTCGCGGTGAAGATGCCCCAGACGGTCAAGGGCAGGCGCATCATCGTCATGCCGCGCGTGCGGCCCTGCAGCACGGTCACCACATAGTTCAGGCCACCCATCGTGAAGCCTATGATGAACAGGATCAGCGAGGAGAGCATCAGGATGATGCCCCAGTCCTGGCCGCCTGGCGTCCCGCTCATGATGGCCTGCGGCGGATAGAGCGTCCAGCCGGCCCCCGTCGGTCCGCCGGGTGCGAAGAAGCTCGACACCAGAACCAGCACGGCGAGCAGGTAGATCCAGTAGCTCAGCATGTTGACATAGGGGAAGACCATGTCACGCGCGCCGACCATCAAGGGAATCAGATAGTTGCCAAAGCCGCCGAGGAAGAGGGCGGTGAGCAGGTAGATCACCATGATCATGCCGTGCATGGTGATGAACTGGTAGTAGGCTTCCGGGGTGATGAAGTCGAACGTACCGGGAAAGCCAAGCTGAAGTCGCATCAGCCAGGACAGCACCAGGGCGACCAGGCCGATTGCCGTTGCTGTCGCCGAATACTGGACGGCGATGACCTTGGCGTCCTGCGAGAAGACATATTTGGTCCACCAACTGTGCGGATGGTAGAGTTCCACTTCCGCGACTTCGGCCGGCGGGATGCCATCTGCAGGCGTGATGTCGACCATAGGAACACCTCCGTGTTCTTTTCAGCGAGACCCGACCGTTTCGAGTTGTGCTGCAACTTTCAAACCCGACGCCATCGTCCTGCCCGGCGTCTGGTCTGCCGAGCCCGTTTTCTGGGGGGCCGACAATTGTGCAAAAGTCTGCTGCTGGCCGAGCCAGGCCACATAATCTTCCTGGGTATCGACCATGACGACGCCATGCATCATCGGATGTCCCTGGCCACAAAGTTCGGCGCACAGGACCTGGAAGGTTCCGGTCCTGGTCGGGGTGAACCAGAAATAGGTCACCGAGCCCGGGATCATGTCCATCTTGGCGCGGAATTCCGGCACATAGAAATCATGCAGCACATCGATGGAGCGGAGCAGCATCTTGACCGGTTTGCCGACCGGCAGATGCAGATCGGCCGCTTCGACCACGACATCGTCCTGACCATTGGGATCGCTGGGGATGACCCCTAGCGGATTGTCGGCACTGACATCGCGCGTTTCTGATGTGCCGAGCTTGCCGTCCTTGCCGGGCAGGCGGAAACTCCACTGCCATTGCTGGCCAATGACCTCGACCTCTGTCGCGTCGCTTGGAACCGTAACAAACCGGCTCCAGACGAACAGGCCGGGAACCAGCAACGCCGTGACCCCAACGGCGGTGACGATCGTCAGCCACGATTCGAGCCGCTTGTTCTCTGGTTCGTACGCCGCGCGATTGCCTTCCCGATGACGGAAGCGGAACACGCAATAGGCCATGAAAAGCACGACGGTGGCGAAGACGACGCCAGTGATCCAGAAGGTGATGATGATGGTGTTGTCGATATAGGCCCAGTTCGAGGCAATCGGCGTCCACCACCATGGGCTCAGGAGGTGAAACAACACTGAGCCCACAACGATCAAAACGAGTACAAGCGCTACGGCCATGTCCCGTTCCTCCGGCATTCGAGGGAGAGCGAGGCCGCCCCCAAGAAACACCAGCTGCATCATAGCTTACTTTGGGGTCGCAATTCCAGAGGCGACTATCTTTACGGGAAAAATGCCGTCTTTTGCCGCCGCGGCCCTTCGAGACGGGCCATCCCTGGATCAGCAGCAGGCTGGAAATGACCCGCCCCATGTTGATGTAGTCATGCACGACGATGGCCGGCCGCATGGCCGCGTCAACGATCGTTCGAGCGGGAAACCGCGCTTGAGGAGATGAGAGAAAGGCGAAGGCTGTTTCAGCCGGCTTCCCAGTCCTATTTCAGCAGGTCGACCAGGACGTCGAAGGCGGCGTCGATATCGGCGCGGATGGCCTGGCGGACGGCTTCGACGTCGCGGTTGCGCAGTGCCGCGAACATCGCCTGATGGTGCTCGTTGGCGGTCGAATAGTTTCCGGAATCATGCAGCATGTTGAAATAGGGGCTGATCTGCAGCCACAGATTCTCGATGATGTTGAGGATGTTTTCCGACCCAGCCGCCCGGTAGATGGAGAAATGAAAGGCGTAGTTGGCTCTTAGATAGGATTTGACGTCTCCCGCCGCATTGGCCTGCTCCAGTGCCGCCAGATGCTGGCCGAGTTGCGCGATGCCGTAATCGTCGATGCGCTCGGCTGCCCAGGCGGCGGCGATCGCCTCGATCTCGAAGCGGACATTCCTCAGATCGACGAGGCGCGCGCGGCTGAGTGCGGGAATGCCGATCGAGCGGCCTGAAACGACCATCAAGGCGTTGGCCGCGGTCAGACGCCGCAAGGCTTCCCTGACCGGCATCGGACTGACCCCGAAGGCGTCGGCCAGGCTTTGCACCGTCACCATCTCGCCAGGCACGATGCTGCCGTCGAGGATCAATTCGGTGACGTGGCGATAGACCCTGTCCTGCAGGGTCTCCCTGGACAGGGGCACGATCTCGACACCAGGCTTCCTGAACGCCGCTCCTGCCATTTCCCATCAACCTTTCGGCGCAAAGGCCGCGCCACAACCGTTCCCGGAATGCAGGGTTCCGGCTGCCACGTCAAGCGCTGGCGACCATGGTCTTGATGTAAAGATATTTCATCATTGATCTTTGATCAAATGATGTTAGGGTCGCCTACATCGAATGACGAGGGCTACGGTTCGCGCCCTCGGGAGGCATTCGGTCGTTCGTATCGGGAGGAATTCACATGGGTATCGGATTGAAAGTCCGGCGGCTCGCGCTGCTGGCCGGCATGGCTGCTTGCGCCTTTGGACTGTCGGCCGCCGAGGCGGCAGAAAAGCACAAGATCTTTCTCAGCATGAGCTTCATTGGCAATGACTGGCAGGCCGAGGCTGCCAACATGGTCAAGGCGATGGCGTCGCACAAGAGCCTGGCCGACAAGGTGGACCTGCAAGTCCAGGTCGCCGGGCCGAACGCGCAGCGTCAGATCCAGCAGATCAACGCCATGGTGCAGGCCGGCGCCGAAGCTATCGTGATCTTCCCGATCTCGCCGACCGCGCTCAACCAGGTCGTGAAAAATGCCTGCGACAAAGGCGTCAAGGTGTTTGCCTATGACGCCGAGATCACCGAGCCCTGCGCCTATAACGTCCATATCGACCAGGAGGAAGCAGGCCGGGTGACCGCCGAATGGCTGGTGAAGAAGCTCAACGGCAAAGGAAACATCATCGCGGTGACCGGTGTTCCCGGCACGTCGGTCGATGATCTGCGCACCAAGGCCGCCAAGGAGGTCTTTGCCAAACACCCCGATATCAAGATCGTCGGCGAGGCTGTCGGCATGTGGAGCCAGGCCGTCGCTCGCACCGAGCTTTCCAAGATCCTTGCCACCCGCAGCTGGAACGATATCAACGGGCTGTGGATGCAGGTCGGCTGCTTCACCGCGAACTCGATGCAGCTGGAGGCCGGCAAGAAGACCAGCGAACTCCTGCCTTGCGCGGGCGAGGGCTCCAATGGCGGCCGCATCCAGATGCTGCCGGAGGGCACTAACGTCGAAGGGGCGGCGCCGCCCTATGCGCCGCTCGGCGCGCCACGTATTTCCTACGCCTCGCCGCCATATTCCGGGGCGCTTGCACTCAAACTCGCCGTCGAGGCGATCGAGGGCAAGGATGTGCCGAAGACCACCATCCTGCCGCTGCCGGTCGTCACCAACGAGACCATCAAACTGTGCGATGAAGGCACATGGGCGGAGATGAAGGCCGGCTGCAACGCTTTCAAGCCGTCGCTGGTCTCCAACCCCGGCTGGTTCGCTTCGATCTTTTCCGACCAGACGCCCGAGATCGGCCTCAACGCCGCGCTTGTCGGTCAGCCGGAGAACTGAGCCTCCCAAGGCAAATCGCGACGACGCGTGGACCTTGTCCGCGCATCGTCGGTCCGCGCTAGTGCGTGGCGTCCGAAAATGCGCAGCCTGCGATCGAGGATATGACAGAACATTCCGCGCTCCCCGCCATCGAGATCGACGGCATCGGCAAGGCGTTCGGCCCGACTGTCGCGCTGGACGGCGTGTCGTTCCGCATCGCGCCCGGCAGCGTCCATGCGCTGCTGGGTGAGAATGGCGCCGGCAAGTCGACGCTGGTCAAACTGCTGTCGGGACTGGTGCGGCCAAGCGCCGGCCATATCAGGGTGTTCGGCAAGGAGGTCGCCTACGGCGCGCCGCGCGCGGCGCATGCGCTCGGCGTGCAGACGGCGTTCCAGGAGATGACGCTGGTGCGCGACCTCTCCGTCCTCGACAACATGCTTTTACCCTATGCCCCCGTCGGCATCTCCGGGCTGATCAGGCGCAGCGCCGCGCGCAAGGCTGTCCGCCGTCACATCGACGAACTCGGTTTCTCTGTCGATCTCGACGCCGAGGTCGGCGAACTCGAGCTTTCGGTGCGCCAGAAGATCGAGATCGCGCGTGCCGTCTACCGCAAGCCGCGCATCCTTTTGCTCGACGAGCCGACCTCGACGCTCGCCGGCCGCGACGTGGACTGGCTGGGCGATATCATCACCAGGTTGAAGGCGACGGGAACCACCATCGTCTTCATCACCCATCGCATGCGCGAGGTGCGCGCCTTTTGCGATACGTTGACGATCCTGAGGAACGGCCGCCACATCGTCACCGCGCCGGTTGCCGATGTTTCCGACGCCGACGTCATCGAAAAGATCATCGGCCGCTCCATCGAGCAGACCTTCCCGCCAAAGCCCGACGGCGCCCAGGCTTTCGGGCCGCCGGTGCTGGGCGTGCGCGACCTCAAGGTCGGGCGCAAGCTCGACGGCGCACGCTTCGACCTGCGCAGGGGCGAGATCCTCGGCATTGCCGGACTGCAGGGAATGGGCCAACATGATCTGTTCCTGGCCTGCTTCGGCATGGCTGAAATCACCCGCGGCGACGTCCTCGTTGATGGCCGCAAGGTCTGGCTCGGCTCGCCGGCGGATGCCTTGCGGCCCAACATGGCCATCGGCCTGGTGCCGGAAGACCGTAAATCCGAAGGCCTGTTCCTGAAACTGTCGGGCAGCCAGAACGCCACGCTGCCCGTGGTGTCGCGCTTCACGCGCTTCGGCCTCGTCGACGCCGCGGCCGAGACCCGCTCCGTCGAGGAGGCATTCGCCACCGTCGAAGTCGAGCGCCGCGCGCTTTGGACGCGGGCCGGGGCGTTTTCCGGCGGCAACCAGCAGAAGATCGCCATCGCCAAATGGCTGGTGGCGCAGAGCCGCATCCTGCTTCTGTTCGACCCCACGCGCGGCATCGATGTCGGCACCAAGCATGAGCTCTATGTGATGATGCGAAACTACGTCGCCGCCGGCGGCTCGATCCTGCTGCACTCGACCGAGATTCCGGAACTGGTCCACCAATGCGACCGGGTCCTGGTTCTCTATGACGGGCGCATCGCGGCCGAGCTCGAAGGCGACGCAATCACCGAGCCGGCCATCATGCGGCCGGCGCTCGGCCATGCCGGGGACGTCGCCGCATGAGCAGCGCAGCAATCTCATCCCGTGTTTTGGCTGGCTTCGGCCTGCGCCGTGCGCTGGTGCGCCATCGCGGTGCGCTGATTGCCGCCATCGTTCTTGCGATCCTGCTTTTCATCGTCGACTGGATCAGTGCCGGGCCGCTGACCTATTTCGACGTATCGTTCCTGTCGAGCGGTGGCGCGACCTCGGCGCTGGCGGCGGTCGGCCAGACCATCGTCATTCTGTCGGGCGGCTTCGACCTCTCCGCCGGCGCGGTGATCTCTCTGGTCAATGTCGTGCTGGCATCGAGCATGGACCCGATGGCCCCAGGCGCCAGCATCCTTTTGTGGACGGCGGTTGGCATCGGCGTCGGCATGGCGGTGGGCGCCTTCAACGGCTTTTTCATTGCGGTGCTGCGCATGCAGCCCATCGTGGTGACGCTGTCGACCATGTTCATCCTGCAAGGCGTGACGCTGCTGGTGATGGACAAGCCCGGCGGCTTCGTGTCGCCCGATCTCGGCAGCTTCTATCTGGGCGACGCGATCACCGGCTGGCTGCCGATGCCGCTGGTGGTGATCGGTGTGGTCCTGCTTGCCTGGTTCTGGCTGAAGGGGACCCGTTTCGGCACGGCACTTTATGCCGTTGGCAGCGACCCGGATTCGGCCGCAGCCGTCGGCATCAATGTCGTGCTGGTGCGCTTTGCCGTCTATGTCATCGCCGGCGGCTGCTACGGGCTTGCCGGCGTGTTCATCAGCGCGCAGACCGGCAGCGCCGACCCGCTGGTCGGCAATCCGCTGCTGCTTTCGATGTTCGCAGCGGTCGTTGTCGGCGGCACGCGCCTTGGCGGCGGGCAGGGCGGTCCGGTGGGCACCGTCTTCGGCGCCTATATCCTGATGATGGTGGTGAACATCCTGCTGGTGCTCAACGTATCGGCCTACTATTCGACCATCGCGGAAGGCACCATTCTGGTGCTGGCGGCCCTTGCCGGATCCTTGTCCCACACATCGGTGCTTGCCGTGCAACTGCGCGCGGCGCGTGCCCGGCTCGCCGCCTGGCGCGCCGGCATATTGCCTTCGCAGCTCGAGCCGATCGACCGGCGGCTCAAGATCGCTGGGCCTTCGCAGGGCCAGCGCGGTCCGGCATCGCCGCGCCCGGCTTTCCGCCTGCGCAACGCCGAGACGCTGCGCTATGCGCTGCCGGCCTATGCCTGCCTGCTCATTATCGTCATCGTCACCCAGGTCTGGCTCGGCCGCGCCATTCTCAATCCAGGGTACTGGAATTCGCTGCTGGTGCTGTCGTCCTTCCTCGCCGTCCTCGCGCTGGGGCAGGGTACGGTCATCCTGACCGGCGGCCTCGATCTGTCCGTGCCGTGGACGATCGGCATTTCCGGCATCATCCTGGCTGGCATGGTCAATGGCTCCGATACCGCGCTGCTCTATGCCTTGCCGGTCGTGCTCGTGATGGCCTGCGCTATCGGTTTCGCCAATGGCTTCGGCATCGCCTATCTCGGTATTTCGCCAATCGTCATGACGCTGGCCACCAACGGCATCCTGCAGGGCTTCGCGCTTGTCTATTCGCAGGGAACACCGGCCGGGTTTTCCTCGCCGATGCTGCGCTGGTTCATGACGGCCAGGCTCGGGTTCGTGACACCGGTCGTGCTGCTGATGGTTGTCTTTGTGGCCGGCGCGGTGCTGCTGCTTGGACGCACGCCGTTCGGACGCCGGGTCTATGGCATCGGCAACGGGCTGCGTGCGGCGCGCCTGTCCGGCATCGGCGTCGAGCGCACGCTGATCCTGGTCTACATGCTGTCGGCCGTTTGCGCGGCTGTTGTCGGCATCATGCTGACCGGCTTTTCCGGCCAGGCCAGCCTTGGCATGGGCGACGATTATCTCTTGCCGTCGATCGCGGTCGTGGTGGTCGGCGGCGCGCTGATCACCGGCGGGCGCGGCCACTATCTCGGCATGCTTGGCGGCGTGCTGCTTTTGACGGCGCTGCAGATGCTGCTGGCCGGTACCACGCTGCCCTACGCCACCAGGGCAATTCTTTACGGACTGGTCGTTCTGGGCGCCGTCATGGCGCTGCGCGAACGGCGGCTGCAATGAAAGGGACAGGACGATGAGCGCAAAGGCACCCGTATCGGCGGACGAATTTCTGGCGGGGCTGAAGGGGCAGCGCGTGCTGGTGACGGCGGGCGCCGGCGGCATCGGCTTCGCCATCGCCGACACGCTGTCGCGGCTCGGCGCGCGCATCGTCATCTGCGATATCTCCGACGAAGCGCTTGCCGCGGCGCCGGCCAAGATCGACCTGGTCGCGGCGGTCAAGGCGGATGTCTCGTGCGACGCGGATGTCGACCGGCTGTTCGAGACGGTCAAGGAAAAACTCGGCGGGCTCGACGCTCTGATCAACAATGCCGGCATTGCCGGGCCGACCGGCGGTGTCGACGAGATCGAGCCGGATGACTGGCGGCGCTGCATCGATATCTGCCTGACCGGCCAGTTCCTCTGCGCGCGGCGTGCCGTGCCGCTGATCAAGGCAGCCGGCGGCGGCTCGATCGTGTCGATGTCGTCGGCCGCCGGCCGCCATGGCTACGCATTCCGCACGCCCTATTCGGCAGCCAAGTTCGGCGTCATCGGCTTCACGCAGAGCCTCGCCAAGGAGCTTGGGCCGCACGGCATCAGGGTCAATGCCATCCTGCCCGGCATTATCGAGGGGCCGCGCATCGAGGGCGTCATCGCGGCACGGGCCAAGCAGGTCGGCATCAGCCACGAGGAGATGACCGGGCGCTATCTGCAGAACATCTCGCTGCGCCGCATGACCAGCCCGTATGATGTCGCCTCGATGGTGGCGTTCCTGCTCTCCGACGCGGGCATTAATATTTCGGGCCAGTCGCTCGGCGTCGACGGCAACGTCGAAACACTTTGAGGAACACCCATGGCCAATGTCGCGATCGTCGGAAGCGGGTTCATCGGGCGGGCCTGGGCGATCAGCTTCGCTCGCGCCGGCCATGATGTGCGCATGTGGGACCAGTTGCCGGCCGCGATGGGCGGCGCGCGCGACTACATAGAAGGCGTGCTCGGCGATCTCGCCGCAAACGACCTGCTGCGCGGGCAATCCGTCGACACCGTGCTTGGCCGCATCACCATCGTCGGCGAGCTGGCTGAAGCGTTGGCCGATGCCGCCCACGTCCAGGAAAACACGCCGGAAAACCTCGATGTGAAACGGGAGGTGTTCTCCCTGATCGACAGGCTTGCCGATCCGCAGACAGTCATCGCCAGTTCCACCTCGGCGCTGCTGCCGTCGAAATTCACCGACCATCTGCAGGGGCGGCACCGCTGCCTAGTCGTGCATCCGATCAACCCGCCCTATCTCATTCCGGCGGCAGAGGTGGTGCCGGCGCCGTGGACTTCCGCGGAGACGCTGGAGAAGACACGTGCCTTCCTCATCGATGCCGGCCACGCGCCGCTGGTGATGAAGCGCGAGCTTGATGGCTTCATCATGAATCGCCTGCAAGGCGCCTTGCTGGAGGAAGCTTTCCGGCTTGTCGCGGACGGCTACGCCAGCGTCGAGGACGTCGATATCGGCATCCGCGACGGGTTGGCGCTGCGCTGGTCCTTCATGGGACCCTTCGAGACCATCGACCTCAACGCGCCCGGCGGCGTGCGCGACTATGTCGATCGCTACCAGGGCATCTATTCCAACATCTTCCCGCAGATGCTGCGCCGGGTCGACTGGGCGGGCGAGGTGATGGCAACCGTCGAGGCCGAGCGCAGCAGGCGGTTGCCAAGGGAAAACCTGGGTGACCGGCAGGTCTGGCGGGATCGCCGGCTGATGGCGCTGGCGGCGCATAAGAAGAAATCGGATCAGGAGTTTGGACAATGAAAGAAACCAGCCGCAAATCAGGCGCAACGGCGGCCAAAGGCAAGGTCATCATCACCTGCGCGGTGACCGGCGCGATCCACACGCCGACCATGTCGCCCTATCTGCCGATCACGCCGGATCAGATCGCCTCGGAGGCGATCGCGGCGGCTGAGGCCGGTGCCGCGATCCTGCATCTGCATGCGCGAGACCCGGAAACCGGCAAGCCCGACCAGACGCCGGAGGCCTTCGCCCGCTTCCTGCCGCGCGTCAAGCAAGGCACCAATGCCGCCATCAACATCACCACGGGCGGCAGCCCCTACATGAAGGTCGAGGAGCGTGTGCGCCCGGCCGCACAGTTCAAGCCGGAGGTCGCCTCGCTCAATATGGGCTCGATCAATTTCGGGCTCTATCACCTCGCCGACAAATACGAGACCTTCAAGTTCGACTGGGAGAAGCCGCATCTGGAGGCGACGCGCGACCTCGTTTTCCGCAACTCGTTCAAGGACATCGAATACATCCTGGCGACCTGCTACGACAATGGCACGCGCTTCGAGTTCGAGTGCTACGACATTGCGCACCTCTACAACCTTGCCCATTTCGCCGATCGCGGGCTGGTGAAGCCGCCATTCTTCGTGCAGTCGGTGTTCGGCCTGCTCGGCGGCATCGGCACCCATCCGGAAGACGTCGCCCATATGAAGCGCACCGCCGACCGGCTGTTCGGCGACCAGTTCCGCTGGTCGGTGCTGGGCGCCGGCGCCAGCCAACTGCGCATCGCCGCGCAATCGGCAGCACTCGGCGGCAACATTCGCGTCGGGCTGGAGGACAGCCTGTGGGCCGGCAAGGGCAAGCTCGCCAAGTCGAACGCCGAACAGGTCGTGCTGGCGCGCAAGATCATCGAGGGGCTTGGGATGGAGGTGGCGACGCCCGACGAGGCGCGCGAGATCCTGTCGCTCAAGGGCGGCGACAAGGTCGCCTTCTGACGGCGGCCGGAACAAGCGCTGCGCGGTCACCCAACACACAGGAGGATGGCATGAAGATCGAAGTCGTGGTGGACGTGAAGACGACACTGGGCGAGGGCCCGCTATGGGACGTCGAGCAGGAGCGCCTTTACTGGATCGACAGTTTCGACGGGCGCGTGTTTCGCGCCACCGCCGACGGGCGCGAGATCCGCTCCTGGGACGTGCCGATGAAGATCGGCTCGATGGCGCTGCGCAAGGATGGCAGCGGCGCGGTCGTCTCGCTGCAGCGCGGCTTCCACCTGCTCGATTTCGCCACCGGCGAGGTGACGCTGATCCATGATCCGGAGCCGGACAGGCCGATGAACCGCCTCAATGACGGCAAGGTCGACCGGCGCGGCCGTTTCTTCGCCGGCTCGATGGATACGATGGAGGAGGGGCCTTCAGGCGGGCTGTACCGGCTCGATCCGGATTTCTCCGTCACCAGGATCGATTCCGGCATCATCTGCTCCAACGGCCCGTGCTGGAGCCCGGACGACCGCACCTTCTACTTCGCCGATACCTGGACAGGCGAGATCTGGGCCTATGACTACGACATTGCTACCGGCGCTGCCACCAACCGCCGCACCTTCGTGCGCGTCGACACGAGCAAGGGTGGTGCGGCAGATGGCTCAACTGTGGATGCCGAGGGCTATCTGTGGAATGCGTTGGTCTATGACGGCCGCCTGGTGCGCTATGCGCCGGATGGCAGCGTCGATCGTATCATTGACATGCCGGTGAAGAAGATCACCAGCGTGATGTTCGGCGGCCCCAAGCTCGATACGCTCTATGTCACCTCTATGGCCAAGCCGCCGCTGCCGCGCTTTCCCGGTGACGGTATCCTGCGCGGCAGCCTGTTCGCCATCACCGGCCTCGGTGTGACGGGCGTTCCGGAGCCGCGATTTGGCGGTTGATGCACGGGTCGTTCCCCAGGCCGAAATTGACAGTCGGCGCGTTACCAAGGCCGGTCGGCAGGCCGATGTCGCTACGCGTGCCGACCTGCATTTGGTGTCTGGCAGGACCGAGGGTGCGAGGATTGCAGCAGGCCGGCTTTCCTCGATGGTCAAGAAACAGCAAGGCCGCCGGGCGGGAGCTCGGCGGCCTTGGCTATTGCCGTTCCAGTCGACGCCTAAGGCGTCGTCTGCGCTTCGATCTTGGTGGCCATCTGGTCGATCTTGTCGGCAAGGACGCCCTGGGCCCAGGCCGTGACCTCGTCATCGACGGGCTTGTTGGCCATGTCCGTCAGCGCAGCATCGAGGGATGCCTGGTCGGTGCCGACGGTCGCCGTGGCAGCCGCTGCCTCTGCCTGGTCGGCCGCTGCGTTGTCGGCGTCGACAACGGCCTGCTGGGCGGTGATCTGATCTTTCACGGCCTGGATCTGCGCAGTCGTGGCGTTCGGATCAGCCTGCAACGCGGTCAGCTGCGCATTCAGCGTATCCAGTTGGGCCTGCGCGGCGGCGGCCGCGGCGGCTGCCGTATCAGCCGCGGCCTGGGCAACCTTGGCTTTCGCGGACTGTGTCACGAAGGCCTGGATGGCAGCGAACTTCTTGCTCTTAGAATTCATATAGGCATTGATGTTGCGCTGCAGCGAATTCAGCCGGCCGAGCTTGGCGTGGATGTTTTTCTCCTTCGACACGGATGAGACCTGGGTGTTGGTGTCGACCGTGGTGTCGGTCGTTGCGTCAGCGTCCACCTTGTCAACATGCCCTGGAGCCGATGCGGATTTGCCATGCGAGGCACCGCTGTTGCCATTGCCATTGCCGCCAGCATTGCCGTGGCCGCCAGCATTGCCGCCGCCATTGCCGTGGCCGCCACCGTTGCCGCCGCCATTGCCACCACCGTGCCCGTTGCCGCCAGCGAGCGCAGGCGACGCCAGAAGCGCCAATGCGGCAAGCGCCGCGAACAGGGTTTTTCGGTTTGTCATGGTGTCTCCTCGGGAATCGCCGCCTCCGCCCAACCGCGCTAGATCAGCTAATATGAGAAACCGCTAATCGTACTGAGTAAACTTTAGACAAATGCGGTCGCAATACGCGAGCCTGGTGATGGTCTTTTGATTAACTTATTGATATTTAATGAAAATAGGCGCCATGAGGTCGCTCTGCTACTGAAGTCCCATGCCGGCCGGACCATAGTCCTAGCTGTCGGCCAATCTCGCCGAGCAGTTGGTCACAAACGCGCTGGAATGCGGGAAGTCGATGACCAAAGCCTGGTCGGATGCATCATGCGAGAAACGCTCTTGCTTCGCTGTTGGCGAAGACGACCTAGCTGCGTACTGGCTGTCGCCTAGATCAGCAGCAGGCCCTTCATGCTGGCGTATCCCTTGCGCCCGATGATGATGTGGTCGTGCACGGCGATGCCCAGCCGTTTGCCTGCCTCGATGATCTCTTTCGTCATCTCGATATCGGCGCGCGATGGCGTCGGATCGCCTGACGGGTGGTTGTGCACCAGGATGATCGCGGTGGCCGACAGTTCGAGCGCGCGCTTGACCACTTCCCTGGGATAGACGGGCGTGTGGTCGACAGTGCCTGTTTGCTGCACCTCATCGGCGATCAGTGCGTTCTTCTTGTCGAGGAACAGGATGCGGAACTGTTCGCGCGCCTCGAAGGCCATGGCCGAGCGGCAATAGGCGAGAAGCTGCGTCCAGGACGAAAGGACTTCGCGGCCATGGACTTCGCCGTGCGCCATGCGTTGCGCCGTCGCGGCGACAACCTTCAGGTCGAACGCCACTGCCGGGCCGATGCCCTTGACCTCCTGCAGCAGGTTGACGGGTGCGCCGAGCACTTCGGCCAGCGTGCCGAAGCGTGCCAGCAGCGCCTTGGCGGCCGGCTTGGTGTCGGCGCGCGGGATCAGCCGGAAGAGCAGGAGCTCAAGAAGTTCATAGTCTGGCAGGGCGTCTGGGCCCGCCGAGGCAAAGCGCTCGCGCAAGCGGTCGCGGTGGCCGAGATATCCAGGTTTTTCGGCTGGAGCGGGCCTCGCCTTCGGCGCTGGCCGAACCGGCACTTCGGAGAAGAAACTCCGCTCGTCTTCGTCGCTGGCCTTCCCCATCAGCCCCCGCATCCAGCCAATCAGTCGGGCAAGGCGGTCGCCCGACCTATTAAAATATCAGGCCGGCAGGCCTGGCCGATCGAGGTTGTTGGGCGAGAGCGTGAAAATCTCGCAGCCCGTGTCGGTCACGCCGACCGTGTGCTCGTACTGCGCCGACAGCGAACGGTCGCGCGTCACAGCCGTCCAGCCATCCGACAGCACCTTCACATGCGGCCGGCCCAGATTGATCATCGGCTCGATGGTGAAGATCATGCCGGGCCGCATCTCAACGCCTTCATTGGCGCTGCCATAGTGCAGGATGTTCGGCGCGTCGTGGAAGAGCTGGCCGACGCCATGGCCGCAGAAGTCGCGCACCACCGAGCAGCGCTCAGCCTCGGCAAAAGTCTGGATGGCGGCGCCGATGGCGCCGGTGCGGGCTCCCGGCCTGACCGCGGCGATGCCGCGCATCAGGCATTCATGGGTGACTTCGAGCAGGCGTTCGGCCGCACGCTTGATCGTGCCGACTGGGTACATGCGCGAGGAATCTCCGTGCCAGCCATCGAGGATGTAGGTGACGTCGATGTTGACGATGTCGCCATCCTTCAGCGGCTTGTTGTCGGGAATGCCGTGGCAGACGACATGGTTGATCGAGGTGCAGGACGATTTCGTGTAGCCGCGATAGTTGAGCGTCGCCGGCAGCGCACCGTGATCCATGCCGAACTCGAAGACGAAACGGTCGATTGTGTCCGTCGTGACGCCGGGCGCGACCATCGGCACCAGCGCGTCCAGGCAACGGGCCGTGAGATCGCATGCCTTGCGCATGCCGGCAAAACCGTCCTCGCCATAGAGGCGGATCTGGCCGGTGTTTCTGAGAGGGGCCGTCGCGGCGTCGAGATAGGTGACCATTTTGTCCGTATAGAAGGGTGGGCGCTGCAGGAGTGCTGGCGTGAATATCCCGCCAGATTTGGCACTTGAGGGCAAAAGGTTCAAGGAAGAACTGGCTGATAAGGCCTTGGCCGGCAGGATATTCGTCTCGTCGGGGCAATTTCTATCGGTTTTGCGCGGTTGCTTTCCTTTCCGATCATCGTGCGCTAGGGCGGGTGCATGTTTTGGAGATCGCGTCCATTACCCAAGCGTGCGAGATCGCTTGAAGCGTCGCTGACGGCAGCCTGCTCATGTCTGATGGGCCTGGTGCTGCTGGCGATGCTGTGCCTTGGCCGCCCCGATGTTCCCGCTTTCGCGGACCCTGCCCAGGCCGGCGCCAGCGTTGGCCTGGAACGGTCGGGTGAGGTCGCGGCGCTGCTGCGTGTCACCAACAAGGCGCAGGCGCTGGAGGTTCGCGCAGCCCGGCCGGTGCTGGCCAAGTTCGCCGGCTTCCATCCGGCCTTGCCGGCTCCGCAAGCTGTTTTCCTTTGGTTGGACCGGATTTCCCCAACCGCGCCCGTTGCCGGATCCGACGCGGTGTCCGCTCCCCGCGCGAGCACCAACCAGCCGCGTGCGCCGCCGCCCACGCAGGTCTGAGCGGTCCAGGACCGCACGTTCATCTCCATTCCAAGCCATTCGCGTCGCGACCCGTGCGGCGGCCTCCAGCCGTGCACGGGTGGCGTGGCGCGTCATTCCGGATCATCGCAATGCAACAACGTATCAAGACATTCAAAAGCCTCACGCGTGCGGCCTCGGCTGCTTCCTTTCTGTCCGTCCAGGCGTTCATCTGTATCGGAACCATCTATTGGGCGATCGCCGAGACGCTCTATCTGTCGGGAACCGGAGCGCTCGTCCTTGGTGCCCTGTTCGCCTTGCCGTCGGCCTATGTTCTCTTGACGGTGGTGCGCATGGCTTTCGACGCGGAGACCGACCCGGCCAATCAATAGTGGCGCCGTCGAGTGGGAAAGTTCTGCCGGACTGACTGGCGCCGGCAGGACTTTCCTCGGCCTGTTTGCCGCAAAAACCGCCGTTTCCGCAGTGACGACACATTTGCGTGGCACTGACCGGGCAAAGCAACTTTTGACGACGAACGGCGTTGCCTGGGCGACGCCGGTTCGGGAGATCACGGATGGATAGATTGCAGTTCGAGGTCCCGGTGCGCATTGCGCAAGGCCCCGGCTTACCCGTCGAGGAGATTTACAGCGTCGTGCAGGCGCTGGATTTTCTGCAGGACTGGCCGGCGCGCCGGCAGGGACCGGTGTATCAGAAAGCCTTCAATGCCTGCTTCGGCGCCACGGTGGACGTGGTCAAGACCGAGGATGCCTGCCGGGCGTTCATGGCGTTCTGCCGTGTCTCCGGACTGATGGCCAGCGACATGATGGCGCCACGCAAGCGTGGCGGCGAGTCAAGCGCGCTGCAGGCCTGAGGGCTGTTTCGCCTCTTTCGATCGACCAACTCCGCCTTCTCAACCGACTTGGCTTGAGTGTGCGTGATGATCTCGTGCCTGGAGCATCATCTGCATTTCCTCGCACGGCGACGCATCGGCAGCTGCGTTAAGCTTCCGTTTCCACCTTGGCGGCTACGCCATTGCTTGTTCAGCAATGGTTGATTCGTTGCGTCAGTTCAGGTTTGGAAGATGTCCCCAGAAAAAGTCCGTGCATTCCCGATAGACCGCCAGCTATTCTTGGTCAGGGAAGTTGCAGCCAAGCTAGACAATCTGCATGGAGAGCCTGCAGCCTCGTTCTGGAGGGCTAAAGCAGCCGAGCTGCTTGACTTGGTTGTCGGGTCGGGCCGGGACAGAGCAACCGCCAGTGATGAAGTACGCAGGTTTTTCCTGGCCGTACAGAGGGAGCTTTCGGCTGGACTGGCGGCTGAGCAGACTCCAATTCTTTCCGCCTGAAGCAAATATTTCCCTGTTGCGTCACGCTGTTTACTCCAATAGCGCGCAAGCACTGTGTTTTGCTGTGGACATGTGTGCTTGAACGGCAACACAGCACCTAATTTACATCACCTTTATTCTTGGGAGCGCCCATAGTCATTGCAATCTGCTAGGTTGCATTAGCAAGGGCAGATTCGCGCCGGGGGCGGTGCGGATCAGGGGGGTGATGATGACTCGTGGTCGTAGGGACGTAGACGAGTCTCGCCTTGTTTCAGGCCGGTTGAAACGGAGATTTCTTGGCCTTTCAGGATTTGCGGCAGTCGGGGCCATTCTCGTGGCGCTGATGCTGTTCGTCGGTTCGACGGGGCCTGCCGAAGCGACTTGCACGGGGCCGAGTGGCGGCGTCGAGACCTGCGCGGGATCTGGAACACAGTCTGACATCAGCTACACCGCGCCTGGCGTCACGACGCTCGACGTCAACACGCTGACGATCGACCCCAGCCGGATATCCCTGACCGGTACGGGCGCGGCGCCGCCGCCACCGGGCGCCGGGGTCCAGCACTACACCTGCAGCAGCAATGATCCGGCACGATGCACGATCACTCCCGCAACGCCCGCCAGTAACGGGCATCCCGCCACTGCCGAGTCATGCGCTGGCCCGGATTGCGTCGCACCACCGGTCAAGGCCGACGGTGGGCCTTCGGGTACGTCAGGCCCGACACTTGTGGTCAACTACAATCAGCCCACGGCCAACACCAACACGCCCAACAGCGGCGCCGTGATCGCGACCGGCACCATCGGTGTTCTCGGCGCTTCGAACGGCAGCCGCGGCGGCAATGGCAGCAACGGCTACGTCTTCTCCGATGGTGGTGACGGCGCCAGTGGCGCCGATGGCGGCACCGTGACCGTCAACGTCGATGGGGCCGTCAAGACGAGCAACAATTGCGTCCTGCCAACAGCCTGTCCCAATGCGGGCATCGTGGCCAGTAGCGTCGGCGGCGATGGCGGCGATGGTGGCGACGCCAAGGGCATTTCGGGCGATGCCGGTGATGGCGGGCTGGGTGGCAGCGGCGGCTACGCCACCGTCAACTTCAACAGCGGTAGCGTCGAAACGCTGGGCAATTATTCAGCGGGCATCGCCGCCATCAGCCAGGGCGGTCATGGCGGCAATGGCGGTGGCGGCGGCGGCCTGGTCTTCAATCCGGGCGGTGGCAGCCCGGCCGGCGCCGGCGGCAACGCCACGGTCTTCACCGGTGTGGGCACGACGATCACCACCTACGGCATCTACTCTCACGGCATAGCCGCGCAGTCGATCGGTGGCGGCGGCGGCGGCAGCGCCGGTGGTTTCGGCCTGTTTTCGTCCTCCGGCGGCGGCGGTGGCAATGGCGGCAATGGCGGCATCGTCCAGGTCACCAACAATGCCAATATCACCACCTGGGGCAACAATTCACAGGGCATCCTGGCCCAGACCATCGGCGGTGGCGGTGGCGACGGCGGCTCCAATTTCGGTCTGTTCGCTTCCGGCGGCAGCGGCAGTCTCGGTGGCAATGGCGGCCCTGCCAATGTCGTGACGGTCGGCGTCACCAATTCCGGCGCGATCGTCACCCATGGCCAGGAATCCAACGGCATCCTGGCGCAGTCGATCGGTGGCGGCGGCGGCAATGGCGGCAATTCCGGCGGCCTGGTTTCGCTTGGCGGCGACGGCGCCTCGACCACCAATGGCGGCATCGTCGAAGTGACGAACACATCAGCCGGTTCGATCAGCACCGACGGCAAGCAGTCCGCCGGCATCTTCGCACAGTCGGTCGGCGGCGGCGGCGGCAATGGCGGTACCTCCGGCGGCCTGTTCTCGGCCGGCGGCAAGGGCGGCGCCGGCGGCAATGGCGCGCGGGTGACGGTGACCAATGCCGGCGACATCGAGACCGGAAAAAATGGCGCCGGTTCCGTCAATTCCGCCGGCATCTTCGCGCAATCGGTCGGCGGCGGCGGCGGCAATGGCGGCGGCGCGTTCTCCGGCGGCATCGGCTTCAGTGTGGCGATTGGCGGCGCGGGTGGGAGTGGTGGCACGTCTGGCGCGGTGGAGGTGCTGCGCGACGCCAACGACACCGCCTATTCGATCATCACCCATGGCGACCAGTCGGATGCCGTTTTCGCGCAGTCGATCGGCGGCGGCGGCGGCAATGGCGGATTTTCGGTTTCGGGCGCGGTCGGCGTGCTTGCGCTCGCCATGGGCGGGGCTGCCGGCAGTGCCAGCGACGGCAATATCGTGACGGTGGAGACCGCCGGCTCGCTGACCACTTACGGCCAGGGATCGCGCGGCATCTTCGCGCAATCGATCGGCGGCACCGGCGGCAATGGCGGCGCGGCGATCGCGGTGGCGATCAACGCCACCGGCACATTCGCGGCGGCGATCGGCATTGGCGGCAATGGCGGCGCCGGCGGTGCATCGAAACTGGTGACCGTGTCGAGCCTCAGCGACATTTCGACGGCCGGTAACAATGCGGGCGGCATCGTTGCGCAGTCGGTCGGCGGCGGCGGCGGCAATGGCGGCTATGCGATCGGCGGCGCTATCGGCGGCGCGGTCGGTATTGCCGTCAATATCGGCGGCAAGGGTGCCGGCGGTGGTGCCGGTGCGGACGTGATTGTCGGCAGTTCCGGTTCGATCCACACAAAGGGCAACAATTCGACCGGCATCCTGGCACAATCGGTCGGCGGCGGCGGCGGCAATGGCGGCTTCACCATCTCGGCGGCCCTTGGCGGCGGCGCGGCAAGCGTCGGACTTGGCGGCGCGGGCGCCGACGGCAGCAATGCCGGCAATGTCACCGTCAATGCCGACGGCGCCGGCCATGCGATCGCCACTGCCTATGCCGGCACCTGGAACCTTGTCACCGAAGGCAAGAACGCGGTCGGCATCCAGGCCGAAAGCATCGGCGGTGGCGGCGGCAATGGCGGTTTCTCCGGCAGCCTTGCCGCAGGCGGGCTTGTCGGCGTCGGCGTCAGCCTCGGTGGCACTGGTGGAGGCGGCGGTGATGCGGGTACCGCGACCGTCAACAATGGCAAGAAGGTCGGCAACACCGTCACCCAGAACAACATATTGACGATAGACGATAACTCGACCGGCATCCTGGCGCAGTCGATCGGCGGCGGCGGCGGCAATGGCGGCTTCGCCGTGACGCTCAGCGTCTCCGGCTCCTATGAAGGCGCCGGCGGCGCGGCCGCGGTTTCGGTTGGCGGTAGCGGTGCGACCGGTGGCATCGGCAAGGACGTTTTCGTCACCAGCTACGGCAACATCGCCACTTACGGCAAACAGTCCGACGGCATTCTGGCGCAGTCGATCGGCGGCGGCGGCGGCAATGGCGGCTTCAGCGTCGCCGGCACGTTCACGACCGGCGCGCTGGGCGCTTCGGTTGCCGTCGGCGGCAGTGGCGGCAGCGGCCAGAGCGCCGGCGAGGTGACTGTGACCTCGACCGGCAACATCCAGACCCATGGCGACCAGTCGATCGGCATCATGGCGCAGTCTGTCGGCGGCGGCGGCGGCAACGGCGGCTTTGCCGGCGCCGGCGCGATCACGCTGCAGGGCGTCAGCGCCGCGGTCGGGCTTGGCGGCAATGGTGCCGGTGGTGGCAGCGCGAAAACCGTCCGCGTCACCTCGACCGGCGACATCACCACCTATGGCGACCAGGCGATCGGCATCCTGGCGCAGTCGGTTGGCGGCGGCGGCGGCAATGGCGGATCGACCGTTTCGCTGGCGCTTGCCAAGGATGCCGGTATCGGCGTGGCGCTTGGCGGCAAGGGCGGCGCAGCCGGCAACGGCCTCGATGTCACCGTCATCTCGACGGGCAACATCTCGACGGGCGCCGGTTTCATATCGGGCGGTGTTCGCGGCACGGGGGCGGCCGGCATATTGGCGCAATCGGTCGGCGGCGGCGGCGGCAATGGCGGCTTCGCCGGCACGCTTGCCGGCGGCAAGTCGATCGCTGTCGGCGTGGCGTTTGGCGGCAACGGCGCCGGCGGCGGCAGCGCCGACATCGTCAAGGTTACCTCGACCGGCAACATCGCGACCAACTTCGACAATTCGTCCGGCATCATCGCCCAGTCGATCGGAGGCGGCGGCGGCAATGGCGGCTTCAGCGTCGCCGTCACCGGTGCGCTCGGCGACCCCGATGCGGCAACGGCCTCAGTCGCGATCGGTGGCAAGGGCGGTGTCGGCGGCGTCGGCAAGGACGTGACGGTGACAAGCACCGGCACGATCACGACGACCGGCAAATTCTCCAACGGCATACTGGCGCAGTCGATCGGCGGCGGTGGCGGCAGTGGCGGCTTCGCGGTCGCCGGCTCTGCCACGACAGGCAATGCCGGCATCGGCGTCGGCGTCGGCGGCACGGGCGCCACCGGCTCGACATCAGGCAAGGTGATCGTCAACAGCTACAGCCTCGTCGGCGCGAACGGCCAACCGGTGCTGCAGGCGCCAGCCTCGAACATCGTGTCGATCTGGACCCAGGGTGACAATTCATCCGGTATTTTCGCGCAGTCTGTCGGCGGCGGCGGCGGCTCGGGCGGCTTCGCGGGCAGTCTCGGCGTCGGGCTCGGCGGCGGCGGGCTGGGCGTCAGTATTGGCGGCGGCGCCGGATCCGGCTCGACTGCCGAAACAGTCACCGTCACCAGCTACAACAACATCCTGACCGGAGGCAAAGACTCCTTCGGCATCATGGCGCAATCGGTCGGCGGTGGCGGCGGCAATGGCGGTTTCGCCATTGCGCTGGCCGGCAGCAAGGATATGGCGGCCAGCGTCGCGGTCGGCGGTTCCGGCTCGAGCGGCGGCGACGCCGCGGTCGTCACCGTCACCAGCCACGGCAATATCGAGACCGACGGCGACGGCTCGCATGCGATCTTCGCGCAGTCCGTCGGCGGCGGCGGCGGCAATGGCGGCGGCGCGATAGCCGGCACGCTGACCGGCGAGGGCACGGGCAGCCTGGCCGTCGGTGTCGGCGGTTCGGGCGACAATGGCGGCAACGCCAAAGCCGTCACCGTCACCTCGACGGGCGATCTCAGGACCGAAGGTTTGAAGGCAGACGGCATCCTGGCGCAATCGATCGGCGGCGGCGGCGGCAATGGCGGCTTCTCGGGCGCGCTGGCGATCACCACGGGAGCCGGCGCGATCGGCGTCGGTGTCGGCGGTTCCGGCAAGGGCGGCGGCAACGCCGATACTGTCACCGTGACCTCGACCGGCAACATCGTCACCCTCAAGAACGGTTCGAACGGCATACTGGCGCAATCGGTCGGTGGCGGCGGCGGCAATGGCGGCGCCGCCGTCACCATCGCCGGCGCCGGCCAGAAAGCGGCAGCGGCGGTATCGGTCGGCGGCAGCGGCGCCAAGGGCGGCACCTCGCAACAGGTCACGGTCAACAATATCGGCACGATCGACACGACCGGCGACAAGGCCAACGGTATCCTCGCCCAGTCGATCGGCGGCGGTGGCGGAACCGGCGGCTTCGCCATCTCCGGAGAGATGGTCGTCGACGGCGCCGGTGGCGCGGCCGTCAGCGTCGGCGGCAATGGCGGCACTGGCCAGGATGGCGGGCGCGTCATCGTCAATAGCAATGTCGGCACCACGCTCGCCACCAACAATGCGACCATCCACACCGTGGGCGGGGATTCGAATGGCATCTTCGCGCAGTCGGTCGGCGGCGGCGGTGGCGATGGCGGCTTCTCAGGCGCGGTTTCGGTCACCGGCCAGAATGCCAAGGCCGCGATCGGCGTCTCCATCGGCGGCTCCGGGGCTGGCTCCGGTGACGGCAAGACCGTCAACGTCACCTCGGTGGACAACATCCTGACCCAAGGCAACGGCGCGAACGGCATTCTCGCGCAATCGGTCGGCGGCGGCGGCGGCAATGGTGGCTTCTCCTTTGCCGCGACAATCAAGGGCTCGCTCGGCAAGAACCCGAGCAAGAACGGCGCGGTCTCGGTATCGCTCGGTGGCGGCGCCGGCTCCGGCGGCGATGCCGAGAAGGTCACGGTCGATTCCACCGGCATCATCCAGACCGGCGGCAACAAGGCTTTCGGCGTGCTCGCGCAGTCGGTCGGCGGCGGTGGCGGTACCGGCGGGCTTAGCGTGGCGGCAGCTCTCAACCTGGGTGAGGGCGGCAACCAGATCACCGCCGCTGTCGGCGGCGAGGGTGGTGGCGGCGGTACCGGCGGCGAAGTGCTGCTGACGCGCCACGGCTCGACCATCACCACCGGCGATCAGTCCGTCGGCCTGTTCGCCCAATCTGTCGGCGGCAGCGGCGGCAATGGCGGTATGGCGATATCAGGCGTGATTGCCGGCACCGATGCGAAAACCCTGTCGGCCAGCGTCGGCGGCTTCGGTGGCCCCGGCACCAACAGCGGCAAGGTGACGGTGGACAACACCGGCGCCGTTTCGACCTACGGGATCGAGTCGCACGCCATCCAGGCGCAGTCGATCGGCGGCGGCGGCGGCAATGGCGGCATGGCGGTCTCGGCCGTGATCGGCTCGCTCGGCACCGGAACCAATTTCAATGCAGGGGTGACCGTCGGTGGCTTCGGCGGAGACGCCGGCTTCGCCGGCGACGTCTTCGTGACCAATCACGGCCTCTTGCAGACCGGCTTGCTCGCGGCCGGCCAGACCACGACCAATGGCGATGGCGCCTACGGCATCTTCGCGCAGTCGGTCGGCGGCGGCGGCGGCTCCGGTGGCAACGCCATCACCGGCGTGCTTGGCCTCAAAGGCAACAATGCGGGCACGCAGGTCAATGTCAGCGTCGCCGTTGGCGGCTCGGGCGGCAATGGCAATACGGGCGGAAACGTCACCATCAGGCAATATGGCGGCATCGAAACCAACGGCATGGGCGCCTTCGGCATCCTGGCGCAATCGATCGGCGGCGGCGGCGGCACCGGCGGCCGCGCCAATTCGATCTCGCTGCAGCTTGGTGCGAAATGCACCCTTCCGAAGGTCTGTGAGCCGGCCGGCGGCAAACCGAACTGGAACCTGCAGGCGACCGTCGGCGGCGCCGGCGGAACCGGCAATGACGCCATGACCGTCGATGTCGGCAATTATGATTTCATCACCACGCATGGCGACAAGTCGTCCGGCATCGTCGCGCAGTCGATCGGCGGTGGCGGCGGCATTGGCGGCGACGCCTATGTCGGCACCGGTGGCCTGTTCGAAAATCCGATAGAAGTCGATCCTACGCTGTTTTTGAAGCCGCTGGGCACGTCAAGCCTGACGCGCTCCGGTGCGGTCGCCATTGGCGGCAATGGCGCGGGTGGCGGCAATGGCGGTACCATCATCGTTGCCAATGAAGGCGTGATCACGACCCACGGCACCAAGTCTGACGGCATCCACGCCCAGTCGATCGGCGGCGGCGGCGGCGATGGCGGCGACGGCGAGGCCGGCGCGCTCGGTACCGTCGGCATTGGCGGCCAGGGCAAGGCCGCCGGCAATGGCGGTTCGGTCACCGTCACCAACGGCAAGGCCGACCTCAGCCAGGCCGGCATCGCTATCATCCAGACATTCGGCACGTCGCCGACGCCGCCGGCGGAGGGCGCGCCGAGCACCGACCCGGAGCAAGGCTATTCGGCTGGCATCTTCGCACAGTCGGTCGGTGGCGGTGGCGGCACGGGCGGCGGCGCCGGCGGCCTGCTGTCGCTTGGCGGCTCCGGCAAGGCGGGCGGCACCGGCGGCCATGTCACGGTCAACAACCACGGCGGTATCCTCACGCATGCCGATGATTCCGTTGGCATTTTCGCGCAGTCGATCGGCGGTGGCGGTGGCGCCGGCGGTTCGCTCGGCATCAGCGCGATCGCGGTCGGCGGCTCGGGCGGCGCGAGCGGCTCCGGCGGCCAGGTGGACGTCATCAACGATGCCATGATCGAGACGCACGGCATCGATTCCTACGCCATCCAGGCGCAGTCCGTGGGTGGCGGCGGTGGTTCGGGCGGCGGCAAGAATGGCGGCATCACCGGCTCGATCCCGGCCCTGATCTCGATCGGCGGCGCCGGCGGCTCGTCCGGTATCGGCGGCATCGTCAATGTCACCAACAACAATAGCCTGCACACCTATGGCGCCGGCGCGGATGGCATCAACGCCCAGTCGATCGGCGGCGGTGGCGGCTCCGGCGGCCGCGCGATCGGCTTCATCGCCGTTGGCGGCAAGGGCGGCGATGTCGGCAACGGCACCACCGCCGGCAGCACCGGCGGGGGCGGCGCGGTCACCGTCAACAACAACGCCCAAGGCACGATCATGGTCGAAGGCATCGGCGCGCATGGCATCTTCGCGCAGTCGGTCGGTGCCGGCGGCGGCTCGGGCGGTGGCGCCTTCGGTGTCAGCATCGTGCCTGTGGCGATCGGCGTGGGCGGCGGCGGCGGCAGTTCGGGCGATGGCGGCGTCGTCACCGTCAATAACCATGGCCACATCACGACAGTGTCGGCCTCGTCGGTCGCGATCTTCGCGGAATCCATCGGCGGCGGCGGCGGCACGGGCGCCATGAGCGTGGCGGCTAGCCCCGCGCCTGGCGCCTTCACCTTCGGCATCGGCGGCGACGGCGGCGCCAATGGCAAGGGCGGCAACGTCAATGTCACCAATTTCAGCGACGGCATCATCCACACACAGGGCTTCGGCTCGGCTGGCATCATGGCGCAGTCGGTGGGCGGCGGCGGCGGCGCCGGCGGTGCGTCCTATTCCGTATCGGGCGGCCCGCCCGGACTTGCCATCGCGCTCGGCGGCAAGGGTGCCGCCGGCGGCGACGGTGGCATCGTCACCGTCATCAACAATGGCGCCATGCAGCTCGACGGCGACAATTCCGTTGCGATCTTCGCGCAATCGGTTGGCGGCGGCGGCGGCTCGGGCGGCACCGCGATCGCCGCGGCGATCGGCGTGCCGGTGTTCATCGGCGGCGATACCGGAGCGACCGGCAAGGGCGGCGACGTCACCGTCACCAATACGGGGCAGATCAGGCTTACCGGCAACGGCTCTGTCGGCATCTTCGCGCAATCCGTCGGCGGCGGCGGCGGCGTGGTGACGGCGGGCACCGACGGCATCGTCCAGGCCGTCGCCGGCGGCAGCGGCAATGGCGGTGTCGTGACGATCAACAGCAACGTCGCCATGCTCATCACGGGTGACAATTCGGTTGGCGTGTTCGGCCAGAGCATTGGCGGCGGTGGTGGCGTCGGCGGCTTTTCCGGCAACTATCTCGGCCTCGACCAGGCACCAGCCGCAAGCAGCATGATGATGGCCATGACTGCCGCACCGCAAGGCTTCATGGGCAGCGCCGGCGGTGGCGGTACCGGCGGCGCCATCACCTTCACGCAGACGGCCGATCTCGCGGTCATCGGCAAGAATTCCTTCGCGCTGATGGAGCAGAGCGCCGGCGGCACCGGCAATATATCGGACAATGGCGACATCAACGTCACCATCGCCAGTGGCGTGACGATCACCGGCGGCTCGGGTGCCGGCGGCGGCATCGGCTACAAGGACGGCAAGGACAATGTGCTGACCAACAACGGCACCGTCCGTTCGGTGTCGCTGATCGACGGCTACGCCATGCGCGGCGGTGTCGGCAACGAGACGTTCGACAACAAGTTCCTGACGGTCGGCTCGATGGACCTCGGCGCCGGTCTCAACATCTTCAACAACAGGACCAACGCCGTCTACTTGATGGGCGACACCGTCTATCTCGACCTGCCCGGCCAGTTCAACAATGACGGTTTTGCCGCTCCCGGCGGCCTCGACCGCGTGATGACCACCGAGGTCACCGGCAACTGGTCGCAATCGCTTGGCGGTGTCTACCTGCTCGACCTGGACCTCGATCCGGAGGCGGACCGCATCAATGTGAGCGGGACGGCCGACGTCAATGGCCTGGTCAGCATCAACATCATGAACCCGGGCGCGGCCTCGCCCGGCAACGAGGACTACATCATCCTGCACGCGCTGGGCGGTGTCACCGACAATGGACTGAAGCTCGATACGATCCCGAGCGCCGTGGCGCAGTATGCGCTGAAATATCCGAACCCGGAGGATATTGTCCTCAATGTCGACATCAATTTCGCCCGCACCGGCCTGACCGAAAACCAGACCGCGGTGGGCCAGGCGATCAACGCCATCCAGACCGATCTGACGTCGCCGAACTTCACGAAGATCGCCAACGCGATCTTCTATATCCCGACGCTTGATCAGCTTGGCGCCGTCTACGACGCGATCTCGGGCGAGGGCATCAGCGGCTTCCAGCAGCAGGAGTTCGACGCCAGCAGCACCTTCCTGGCGCAGATGAGCCGGCAGTCGGACGCCTGGCGCATGGGCCTGACGACGGACCCGATGACCCAGTCGCTGAAGCCGTCGGAGGCGGCCTATGCCGAACCACCCGGCAAAGCCAATCCGTTCGATGCCTTGACCAAGGCGCCCAACGAGCAGCGCTGGAGTTACTGGGCGACGGCGGGCGGCAATTCGGGTGCGGTTGCCGGTGATCCGGTGGTCGGCAGCGCGGCCCTTGGCTACAAGTCCGGCAACTTCGCCGTCGGCCTGGACTCGCAGGGCGATCCCGATGTCCTGATGGGCTTTGCACTGGGTGGCGTCGCCGGATCGTTCGCCGTGCCGGACCGCGAAACCTCCGGCAACATCATCGGCGGCCATGCCGGCGCCTATGGCGCGCGCAAATGGGGCCAGTTCTATATCAACGGCTCGCTGTCGATGGATCTCTACAGCAACACCACCGACCGCTTCACCTCGGTGCCTGGCGCGCCCAATCCGCTCAATCCGGTGCCTGCGATATCAAGGGAACACTGGACCGGTGATTTCATGAGCGCCGGCTTCGGCACCAGCCTCGAGGCCGGTTGGCGGCAGCCATTCGGCGCCGGCGCCATCACGCCGTTCGCCGGGCTGCAATTCCAGGCTCTGGCGATGCAGGCCTTCTCGGAGAAGTCGACCATCGACGGCGCGCTGGGCCTCGACTTCGACAGCCGCACGGTCATCTCGCTGCCGGTTTCGCTCGGCCTGCAGCTCGACACGACGGTGGCTGTCGGCGAGAGCAGGACGCTGCAGGCCTGGGGCCGCGCCGCCTGGCTGCATGAATTCAAGCCCGACCGCTCGGTGGAACCCACCTTCCAGGCCGCCCCTGGCTATGCCTTCGTTGTTCAGGGAGCAGGGGCGGCCGAGGACGCGGTCACCGTCAACGCCGGCGTCAAGCTGAACTGGAGCGCCAATACATCGGTCTTCGCCACCTTCGACGGCAAGTTCGCCGACAGGGTGCAGACCTATGGCGGCAATGTCGGGTTCAGGCTGAACTGGTAGGCGAGGCGGGAACTGACCGCGAAGCGAGGAAATCGGCGAGGCGGCCCTTGACGAACCAGCCTCGCCCAAAATGTATTCGGCTTATGCACCCTGGAGGCGGGCTATATCCTTAGGGGTGGCCGGGCGCTCGATGATGGTGCGGCCAAAGGCATCCTTCATCTCAAACTTGCCGTTCTCGATCTCCTCCTTGGTCCCGTCAGGATGACTGACTTCGATGTTGTTGCCGTCCACTTCGACCTTGTCGCCGGTCGTGGGATTGACATGCCCGTGGTCGTGATCGCTACCGTCGTCGGCGCCGTGATGGTCGCCTGCGCCGTCATCTCCGCCGCCAGAGCCGGAATTGCCCCCGTCATCTCCGCCGCCGGAGCCGGAATTGCCGCCAGAACCGGAATTCCCGTCGGAACCAGAGCTGCTGCCGGAACCAGAGCTGCCGCCAGAACCGGAGCTGCCGCCAGAACCGGAACTGCCGCCATGGCCTTCTCCGCCACCACCTTCCCCCTTCGCGTATGCCGCCGCGGGGCCGATCTTGGCCGCCGCATGGAGATTTAGCTGATAGGGTGCCAATGTCAGCGCCAACGCTGTTGTTGCACGCAGCGCGAGACCGACGAATCGTCTTGAAGTCAATTTGGGCATGATGGTCCTCCTTGCTAACCTGGAGGCAACGTGGCCCGTTGCTCCATTATTCCTGAACTTGCCGGGGAGAAGGCAAACCAGGACCAATGAAAGCGATTCATAAGACCAATTTCGCCGATATCTCGGACCAATGTCCTGCCTGGACACCGAGTGCGGGCGGCAATGGGAAGATGATGACGCTGAGTTTAAAGCGGCATTGCGTGGCTTCAATACATCAAAGTTAAATGCCGGGAATTCGCTTCGTCGCCACAAGACGTTGCCGCGGGCTGTTCGGAGGAGCGCCGATGGAAATACGAGACCTCATTGCCAAAATGTCAGCTGGGCTCCCTGGCGGACTTTCCCCTTAACCGCGGCAGAAGCCTTTGCATCGCCCACTGCCTCCGGTTCGTCCGGCCAGCAACATGAAAAAACTCGGCGGCCTCAACGGGTGAAGGGTGCCACACGATGCTGCCGCTTCGGCGCCGCACGGCGCGAGTTTATTGTTCGTCGCGTCGTCTTCGTGCGCCGATCAGCCGACGGCCCAGTTTGAAGCCCAATCGAAGCCATCATCAAAAATGAACGGAACTTTTTAGCCGTTCCTTCATATATGCGTGTCTTCTAATTTAAGCCATGGCTTTCAATCGCTTCATCCGAATTCGGTTCGTTGCGACCGGTATACGCCGGAGCACGAGGGCGAATGTCGCCACCATCTTCGCCCTCAGCCTGCCGATCGTCGTCGGCGCGGCCGGCTTCGGTGTGGAGACATCCTACTGGTACTATAACAGCCTGAGACTGCAGGCGACGGCCGATGCCGCGGCCTATGCCGGCGCGCTTGAACAGATCTCGGGATCCGACAAGCCGACGATCATAGCGGCCGCGACGCAGTCGGCAGCGACGAACGGTCTGGGCTCGGGCACAATCCTCGTCAACACGCCGCCGGCGTCCGGGCCGAATACGGCGAAGAAGGCGGTCGAGGTCATCGTCGGCCAGAACCTCAACCGGATGTTCACCTCGATCTTCACGCAAGGTCAGGTGCCCGAGCAGGCGAGGGCGGTGGCCCTCATCACCAACGCTTCTAAGGCTTGCGTGCTCGCGCTCGACCCATCCGCTTCGCAGGCGGCGCTGTTTTCCGGCAACACCAGCGTCAAGCTCATCGGTTGCTCGGTCATGGCCAATTCGATCGCATCGGACGCCATCAAGCTCCAGGGCTCGGCGGGCCTGCAGGCCGATTGCCTGATATCGGGGGGCGGTGTTGCTCTCAGCAATCCCGTTACGACCGTCTGCGCGGCCCCGATAACCCAGGCGCTGCCTGCCGCCGATCCTTTTGCCGACCTGCCGGCCCCTGCCGCCTCGAACCCCTGCCAGAACGCCAACAAGTCGACGTTGAAGCCCGGCACCTACTGCAGTGGGCTCAGCCTCAGCGGCACCGTCACGTTGCAGCCTGGCGTCTATGTCATCCAGAGCGGCGATTTCAAAGTGAATGCGAATGCCAACGTCTCCGGTGACGGCGTCACCATCTACCTCGCCGGCGGCTCACGTGTCTCGATGAATGGCAACGCCACCGTGTCCCTGAGCGCGCCGACCTCCGGCACCTATTCCGGCGTGCTCATGTATGGCGACAGAACGAGCACCGGCGGACAGAGTACCTTCAACGGCACGGCGGATTCGCTGCTGACGGGCGCACTCTATTTCCCCAAGCAGCAGGTCAATTATCTCGGCAATTTCTCCGGCAAGAGCGGGTGCACCCAGGTTGTTGCGGACCTGATCCAATGGTCGGGTAACTCAACCATCAGTCAGGATTGCACGAGCCTGGGAATGCGCGACATTCCTGCGACGCAGTCCGTCGCACTGGTCGAGTAGCCGTCCGTGGAACGCCGATCAAAGCCGATCCTTGGCGACGATGCGGGCGTCGCGGCGGTCGAGTTCGCGATGGTCCTGCCGTTCCTGTGCGCGGCGCTGCTTGGTATCATCGACGGCTGGTCCTATGTAACGAGCTCGCTGTCGATGCGCGCCGGCGTGAAGACTGCCGCGAACCTGATCATGGAAGGATCGACCAATGATACGGCGACGCAGGCCGTTGCCATTTCGAGCTGGGAGAAACGGCCGGCGGACGGCCAGGTCACGCTAAGCCGGATCTATATGTGCGGGACGACCGTGGTCGACGCCTCCACTCTGTGCAGCGGGCCAAAGGTGCCGTCGGTCTATGTTCAGATCCAGGCATCGGCCACCTGGACGCCGCCCTTCACCTTCGGCGTCTTTTCCGCGTCCAGCGTCATCGGCCATCTGGAGGTGATCCGTGTTCGCTAGGGCGGCCCACCGTTTCGCGGAAACGGCGAAGTGCCCTGGCTCTTTGTTTTGCCGCGATTCCCAAGGGAAAGCGCTGCGCGCTTTTCCCGGGAAAACGGTTTCACATTTTTCCTGGAATTGCGCTGGGGCAAGCGCCTTCAGGCGGGATCGATCGGGCGGGGCCGGATTGGAGTTCGCGCTGATCGCGCCGTTCCTCATCATATTGCTGTTCGGGATCTTTGCCTTGGGCTGGTCGATGCATTCGGTGTCCAGCGTTCGCTATACGCTGGAGACATCGTCGCGCTCGCTGCAGCTTCAGAACACGCTGACCCAGGCCGACATCCAATCGATCGCCACGCAGAAATTGCAGGCCTTGGGTTTGAAGGATGTCAACGTGACGATCGCCATCGACCCGGTGAGCGGCGGTTTCCGCATGGCCCATCTGACCGCCACCTATGCCTTCGTCGTCGATTTTCCTTACCTCGACACCTTTCCGATCAACTACGCCACCACCGTTACCGTGCCGCTGGTCGGCGGTTAGTCAATGCGACGCTGACGCGAGCTCGCGCGTTTCAGCCTGCATGGTCCAGCAGTCTTGTTGGGGTGTCACGGCGATGTTCGGAATTGGCGCGATCGATGCCTTCCACGGTGATCGCGAAGGTTCCGTTCTCGATCCTTCCGATCCAGCCCTTGGCTTTCAGGTACCAGAGATGAAACTCAAGATGTTCTCGTGGACAGCCCGACAAACGTTCGATCTCTGTATCGCCAATGCCGGGATTGTTTACGTCTTGTCGGCGTTTCACATAGAGCAGCGAGAGCAGTTTTGCCTGAATGGCCACGTCGCGTTCGATGGTTGTGTTGCTGCTGGCGTCCCCAATCAACTCCGTTCGCAGATTCAAATGGTCCTTGTGCTGAATGTCATACCGCGCGCGCTTGACCGGATCTTTGAGAACATTGTGGGCTTCCAGGATTTCGCTGAAGCGCGATTCATCGCCGGTATCCTGATTGTCAGGATGGTAGCGCATGGCGAAATAGCGGAACACCCGTTCTATCGTTTCCGAGTTGGCGTTCGGGCTGATTTCCAGGAGCTCGTAGTAATCAACGAACAAGATGGCGCCCCCACAACATCGCTATTGCGCACACCGTCGAGAGCATGACCGCTGAAGGCAAGGAACAACAGTCCTCAACTTGCGGCTTGGATCGGCGCGAATTGAAGCTGGTCGAGAGAATCCGCGCGTGACATTGCAATCAGCCGCGCAGCGGCGAAGGCTGCCAGAATGATGAAAACAGCCGTGAGGTTAAGGAAGGCGGGTGATGCAAAAATGCTCCCGCTCGAATCATAGCAGCTCAGTTCCATGGCGCTCTACCCCTTCAGCGACCTGATGGTCTGGATAATGATCCGGCTTAATGGGGAATACAAGTATTTGCTAATAAGATGGTTGATACGGTTGCCCCGAGACTAAGCCATGGGCGTCTGAGACACGAATGGATACTCGGTAAAAAGAGGGATGGAACTCAGCGCTCGAAACTCTGGTACGCCCAAGGGGAATCGAACCCCTGTTACCGCCGTGAAAGGGCGGTGTCCTAACCGCTAGACGATGGGCGCGCTCAGACGAAGCGGCTTATACTGACGTTGTGCACAGCCGGCAACCCGTCAGGTGCCGCCTTGGACAACTTTTTTGCGGGGCTTTGGAATTATGGGGGCATCGCGACCGCATGGCTTGATCATCGGTGGAGACACCCATCGCTTCGTCATTCCCGGGTCTGCGTCGCTTCGCTCCTGCTCCGCCCGTGAATGACGAAGAGGGGGCGCCTCGGCCAATCTCGAATGTTTGGAGATGATCCAGCGGAACGATCCTGCCGGAACGGCCTTGCTCGCAAACAGGGGCCAGCTGTCAAATCGGGCCGTTTAGCCGTCGCCACCGCCGCTGCGCCGGCGGCAGCGCCAGTTCCAGTCGCGCTCGGGGCCGACGTCGACATGGACCGATTCGGTGTGGCAATAGGTGCCGACGCCGCCGCGGCCGGGCATGGTCCTGATGTAGTTCGCCAGTTCCCATTTGGAGACGCCGGGCACCTGGATGTCGGCGGCGGCGCAGTACATGTGCAGCGAGTTCTTGGCGCCGTTGGCGCGGCGGTTGCGGGCAGGGTCGCGGTAGCCTGACGTGACCACCATCTTGCGGCCGTAATGGCCTTCGATCGTCTTCAGCACGCGCACCAGCGACGGCTTCAGGCAGGCGACGTCGACGCTTTCGTTCTGTTTCAGCAGGCCGTTGGGCGCGAGTCGGGCCATGCCGGCGGCGGACGCGACCTGATAGCTGCCGCCGATTGGACCCTCGTCCTCATTGAGGTCGACGTCGCTTTCGTCGTCGAGGCCGGATTTGCGCTTGATCTCGAACAGGGCGGTCTGGCGCACGCCGGGCAACGCATCGCTGCCGGTGATATGACCGGCGTCGTCACCGGTCGAGGCCAACTGTATCGGCTTTGCCGTGGAGTCGGCCGAGGCCAGAGTGATGATCGGCTTTGCCGCCGGCGCCGGCGCGGGCTTGGCCTGTGCGGTCGGCTGTTCGCCCGATCGTGTGTTGATCAGCGGAGCCGGTGTGGCCGAAGCGGGCGTTGCGCCGAACATCGAGGCCAGGAAGCCGCGTTTCTTCGGCGCCTCGGCCTGTGGCGCCTCACCCGCTGTCACATAGACCGGATTGTTCATCACCGGCGCCGCGGCCGGCTTCGGCGTTGTCACCGCGGCGTCGGCGGCGGCGATCTTCTGGGCGACCGCGTCGGTCTGCTGTGCCGTCTGGGCCGGCTGCTGCAAGGCCTGCGGCGTTTGTCCCGCGATCGTTTCGGCGCCGGCCGGCGTTATCAGCGGAAAGGCCGCTTGCGGCTTGGCCATCGGTACGTAAGCGACTTTTTCGGGGAGTGCCGTGTCGCCCTCGCTCATCACGGTCGTTTGCGTGGCCGTCGTCTGCGATGTCGAATCGGCGGTGGCGACGGACTTACCGGTGGCGGCCGCATTGATGTCCGAGGCGGAGGCATTGTAGCCGGGCATTCCGACCGACATTGTCGGGTCGCCGGCCGATGTGCAGGAGGCCAGGAGCACACAGCAGAGCGCTGCCAAGATGGCGCTGCGTTCTCCCTTTGCGAGGCTCCATCCTGCTGATTTCAAAGTCAAATTCCCCCTCGATGTCCGGTCGGCACGTCCTTGTCGCGGCACTGGAAGTCGCTGTCCAAGGTGACCTTTGTCTCCGATCCGGAAACGAGACCTGTGTCAAATCCGCAAGCCTGGAAGTATTTTTGCAGTGATTGCCGAATTACGGCCGCTTGATGGTTGACGACACCATTTCGCCCGCTTTTACCGGGCCGTCAACTCACCACACATTACAGTCCGTTACACACGCACCTTCACATAGCTGCCGGGAGCATCGCCCAAGGTTTTCATATGGTTGCCGGGTTTGCGGGCAGGCACGCGGGTGTTGTCCTTGGCCTCTATCCAGCTTTGCCAGTGCGGCCACCACGACCCGGGATGCTCGGCCGCCTTGGCAATCCATTGGCCGAAATCGCCTTCCGGTTTGCCGCCGGTCCAATACTGGTACTTGCCTGAGGCGGGCGGGTTGACGACGCCGGCGATATGGCCAGATCCCGCCATCACGTAGTCGACCTTGCCGCCGAAATATTTCGAACCGAGGAAGACGGACAGCGCCGGCGCGATGTGATCTTCCCGCGAAGCGAGGTTGTAGACCGGAATGGTGATATCGCCGAGCGAGACCGTATGCCCCGCCAGTTCCATCTTGCCGCGCGAGAGGTTGTTCTCGAGATAGCAATTGCGCAGGTAGAAGGAATGGTTGGCCGCCGCCATGCGCGTCGAATCGGCATTCCAGTACAGCAGGTCGAAGGGCAGGGGATCCTTGCCGCGCATGTAGTTGTTGACGACATAGGGCCAGATCAGGTCGCCAGAGCGCAGCATGTTGAAGGCGGTCGCCATCTTGGTGCCGTCGAGATAGCCCTTCTCGTTCATCGACTTTTCCACCGCCGCGACCTGTTCCTCGTCGACGAAGACTTTCAGGTCGCCGGCATAGGTGAAGTCGACCTGCGTGGTGAAGAAGGTCGCCGACTTTATGCGGTCGTCGCCTTCCTGTGCCATCAGAGCCAGAGCCGCCGCCAGCAGCGTGCCGCCGACGCAGTAACCGATCGCGTTGACATCCCGCTCGCCGGTCGCCTCCTCGATCGTGTCGAGGCCATATTGCAGGCCTTCCCTGATATAGGCTTCCCATCCCTTCGCGCCGTGGCGCTCGTCCGGATTGATCCAGGAGATGACGAAGACGGTGTGGCCCTGCTCGATCGCCCAGCGGATGAAGGATTTCTGCGGGTTGAGGTCGAGTATGTAGAACTTGTTGATCCAGGGCGGGCAGATCAGCAGCGGGCGCTTCAGCACCGTCTCGGTCGCCGGATCATACTGGATGATCTCGGCGACATCACTGCGGCCGACCACCTTGCCGGGCGTGGTGGCGATGTTCCTGCCGATCTCGAAGGGCGAATAGTCGGCCTGCCGCAGCTTCAGGTCGCCCTTGCCGGCGGCGATGTCCTCGGCCAGCATCTTCATGCCGCGCACCAAGTTCTCGCCGTTGGAAGCGACGGTCTCGCGGAACAGTTCCGGGTTGGTCAGAATGAAATTCGACGGCGAGATGGCATTGGACACCTGCTTGACGTAGAAGCTCGCCTTGTGGCGGGTGTGCTCGTCCAGACCTTCGGCGTGCTCGACCAGTTCGGACGCCCAGCGCGAGGTGACGAGATAGGCCTGCTTGAGGAAATCGAAGAAGGCGTTGCGGCCCCATTCCGGATCCTGGAAACGCTTGTCGCCGCGCTCCGGCTTGACGGCGTCGTCGGTGCCTTCGGCGTTGGGGCTGACGCGCTGGATGGCGTTCGCCCACACGGTCATGTAGCCGGCGAACAGCCGCGTCTGCGCTTCGAGCGCGCGCTGCGGGTCGGCGAGCCAGTATTCGCTGAGTTTGGAAAACGTCTTGACCATGTCGACGACCGGCTCGGCGACGTGGTCGCGCACTTCGCCGCGCTCGCGCGGTTCGGCCCAGGCGGACGCCGCCTTGCCGGCCTGCTCGATCATGCGCGCCATGTTCAACGCGAAGCGCTCCGGATCCTTCACCAGATATTGCTCGACGGTCGAAGGCTCGTCATCTTCCGTTTTGCCCGAATCGGGTGTTTTGGACATGGTTCGCGGGGTTCCTCCCGAAGCGTTTTCTTGACATATTAACATGGGACATCCGACAGGGTCCAATCTCGCTCTACCTCGGCTGCCAAGGAAACAATATGACGATTAATATTGGCGAGACTGTTTTTTTTGCTGCCGCACGGTTTTGCCGCATCGGCGCGGCGATCGTCCTTGTGGGGATCGCCGGGTGTTCGAGCACGAATCCCAGCGGTCCGGTGCCGATGGCCGAGAATGCAGGCCCGAAGGATACCGGCACCTTTCCGAACCTCAACATCCCGCCCAAAGTGGCGAACAAGCAGCTTACGGAAGCCGAGACGAACGCCAAGCTCGCCGAACTCAAGGCTGACGGCAACGCGCAGGGCGCCAAAAGCCGCGGCGGCACCGCGGTCGCCAACCAGGCGGCACTGGCGGAGCTGGCCACCAAACATGGCCCGCAGGCGCTGAAGCAGATCGAAGGCAAATGCGATCCCACCCTCGACCCTACCTGCAAATGAGTATATAGCGCGCGCCCAATACCCCTTTTGCTGTCTGGAACTGCCATGGAAGAGTTTCACAAGGTCCGCCGGCTTCCGCCTTACGTTTTCGAGCAGGTCAACCGGCTCAAGGCCAGCGCTCGTTCGCGCGGCGCCGACATCATCGACCTCGGCATGGGCAATCCGGACCTGCCGACGCCAAAGGCCATCGTCGACAAATTGTGCGAGGTGGTGCGCGATCCGCGCACGCATCGTTATTCCTCGTCGCGCGGCATCCCCGGCCTGCGCCGCGCCCAGGCCGCCTATTATCAGCGCCGCTTCGGCGTGAAGCTCAACCCCGACACGCAAGTGGTGGCCACGCTCGGCTCGAAGGAAGGCTTCGCCAACATGGCGCAGGCGATCACCGCGCCTGGCGACGTCATCCTGTGCCCGAACCCGACCTATCCGATCCATGCTTTCGGCTTCATCATGTCGGGCGGCGTCATCCGCTCGCTGCAGGTCGAGCCCGATGACGGCTTCATTCCGGCGGTCGAGCGCGGCATACGCCATTCGATCCCCAAGCCGCTGGCGCTGATCCTCAACTATCCGTCGAACCCGACCGCGTTGGTCGCCTCGCTCGATTTCTACAAGGACGTGGTGGCGTTCGCGAAGAAGAACGACATTATCATCCTGTCCGACCTTGCCTATTCGGAGATCTATTTCGACGGCAACCCGCCGCCTTCGGTGCTGCAGGTGCCCGGCGCCATCGATATCTGCGTCGAGTTCACCTCGATGTCGAAGACCTTCTCCATGCCCGGCTGGCGCATGGGTTTTGCCGTCGGCAACGAGCGGCTGATCTCGGCGTTGACCCGGGTGAAGTCCTATCTCGACTACGGCGCCTTCACGCCCATCCAGGTGGCGGCGGCCCACGCTCTCAACGGCGATGGCGCCGATATCGCCGAGGTGCGCGAGGTCTACCACAAGCGCCGCGACGTGATGGTCGATTCCTTCGGGCGCGCCGGCTGGAACATTCCGGCTCCCGCCGCCTCGATGTTCGCCTGGGCGCCGATCCCCGAACCGTTCAAGCATCTCGGCTCGCTCGAATTCTCCAAGCTGCTCATCGAGCACGCCGATGTGGCGGTGGCGCCCGGTGTCGGCTTCGGCGAGCATGGCGACGATTTCGTGCGCCTGGCGCTGGTGGAGAACGAGCACCGGATCCGCCAGGCGGCGCGCAACATCAAGCGCTTCCTGTCGACCAGCGCCAAGCAGCCCAACAATGTGGTGCCGCTGTCCGCCCACCGGTAACCAAAATTCGATCTGATTTTGAGGGACGTCGCCTTCCATGGCTGAAGCTCTGCGTGTTGGAATTGCCGGACTTGGCACTGTCGGTGCATCGGTGGCGCGCGTGCTGCGCGACAAGGCTGCGGAACTGACCCGGCAATGCGGGCGCGACATTGTCGTGTCGGCGGTTTCGGCGCGCGACCCGAAACGCGATCGTGGCGTCGATGTCAGCGCCGCGAAATGGTTCGAGGATCCGGTCAAGATGGCGCAGAGCGCCGAGATCGACGTGTTCATCGAACTGATTGGCGGCGACGAAGGGCCGGCGCGCCTGTCGGTCAAGGCGGCGCTCGAAGCTGGCCGTCATGTCGTCACCGCCAACAAGGCGCTGCTCGCCAAGCATGGCGTGGCGCTGGCCGAAATCGCCGAGAAGAAGGGCGTTCTGCTCAACTACGAGGCGGCGGTGGCGGGCGGCATTCCCGTCATCAAGACGATGCGCGAGGCGATGGCCGGCAATTCGGTCACCCGCGTGTTCGGCATTCTCAACGGCACCTGCAACTACATCCTGACCCGCATGGAGGCCGAAGGCATCTCGTTCGATGCCTGCCTGAAGGACGCGCAGCGGCTGGGTTACGCCGAGGCCGACCCGACCTTCGACATCGAGGGCCACGACACCGCGCACAAGCTGTCGATCCTGACCAGCCTTGCCTTCGGCACCAAGATCGCCGCCAACGACATCTATATGGAAGGCATTTCCAACATCACCCAGGCCGACATCCGCGCGGCCGGCGATCTCGGCTACCGGATCAAGCTGCTCGGCGTCGCCCAGCGCACCGAAAGCGGGATCGAGCAGCGCGTGCACCCGACCATGGTGCCGACCGCCTCCGTCATCGCGCAGGTGCACGGCGTCACCAATGCGGTGGCGATCGAGACCGACATCCTTGGCGAACTGCTGCTTTCAGGCCCGGGCGCCGGCGGCAACGCCACCGCCTCGGCGGTCATCGGCGACGTCGCCGACATCGCCAAGAGCCGGCCCGGCTTCCAGCATGGTCCGGTCTTTGGCCGACCGGCGAAGGAACTGAGGCCCTACAAGAAGGCGCAGATGCGCAGCCATGCCGGTGGCTACTTCATCCGGCTGACCGTGCATGATCGCATCGGCGTCTTCGCCGCGATTGCCAAGCGCATGGCCGACAACGATATTTCGCTGGAATCGATCGTCCAGCATGCGGTCAGCGGCGAGGCGGCGGCGCAGAAAACGGTGATCCTCGTCACCCACGAGACCACCGAGGCCGCCGTGCGCAAGGCCGTCGACGGCATCACCAAGGACGGTCATCTGACCGACAAGCCGCAGGTCATCCGCATCGAGCGGGCAGGGTAACTCCGTCCGGGGCGTAACAATCCCCGCCGGCCTTGCGGTCGACCCGATGGCGTTCAGCCACGACCGGCCGGAACGAATTCGTTGCGGCGCCGTTCTCTTGGTCAGCAACCAAGGGAGCCGCTTCATGGCCGATACCAACAAGTCCGACAGCCCAGGCATAGACGACATCCAGAAAACGCTGGAAAAACAGATCGCCGAACTGCGCAAGGAGATCACCAAGATCAACAAGAGCATTTCGGCGCGGGGCGCGGAAATGCTCGATGACGCCAGCGAGCAGGCCTCGGATTTCTATGATACGGCCGCGGCGCGTGCGTCGCGCACAGCACAGCAGCTGCGCAACCAGGCCCAGGCGGTTTCGGAAGTCGCGCGCGAAAACCCGGGCACCACGACAGCCGTGATCGGCGTGATCGGCCTGCTCGGCTTTCTGGCCGGGATCGCCGTCGGCCAGTCGATGAACAACGACACGTCGCGCCGCTGGTATTGAACGTGCCGGCATCGAGCCGGCATTGCCGGCTCGTCTTCTCGTTTCAGGAAATCATTTGAAGGAGGGCGTCATGGCTTCATCCATGTTGATCGGCATCCTGATCACATTCCTTGTCATCATTCTCGTTCTCTATCTGGTGCAGCGCCTGCCGCTCGACGCCAGGATGCGACAGATCGTGCAGGTCATCGTCATCATCATCGGCATCATTTCGCTGCTCAGATATCTCGCGGTTTTCTAGATCGCGAGAGCCACCCTTTGTGCGTCTTCACGGCGGCCCGGCCGTTTCCGACCGGGCCGCAATCATGTCGAAAATGCGGTTCAATCGATTGATATTGCTGGCCTTTCGATAAAACGTCCGGCAGGTCTTGCCGTTGTCATGCTCGTTTGACAAAACAGGCGCGCCTCCGGCGGGAGGCGGTATGCGAACGAGGATTTCCCCAACATGAATGTGGCCCAGAACATCGTCGCCGGCCTTGACCGGATACTCACCATGGAATTGGTGCGCGTCACCGAAAGGGCCGCCGTGGCAGCCGCCAGGCTGCGCGGCCGTGGCGATGAGAAGGCTGCCGACCAGGTCGCTGTCGACGCCATGCGCCAGGAGCTCAACCGCCTTGCCATCAAGGGCACGGTGGTGATCGGCGAGGGCGAACGTGACGAGGCGCCGATGCTCTATATCGGCGAGGAGGTCGGCACCGGCAAAGGTCCGGCGGTCGATATCGCGCTCGATCCGCTCGAAGGCACGACGATCTGCGCCAAGAACCTGCCCAATGCGCTTGCCGTCATCGCCATCGCCGAGAAGGGCAGCCTGCTGTTCGCGCCCGACGTCTATATGGACAAGATCGCCATCGGTCCGGGCTATGCCGAAGGCGTCATCGATATCGACGCCTCGCCGGCCGAGAACATCGCGAGCCTGGCGCGGGCCAAGGGCGTCGCTGTGTCCGACATCACCACCTGCATCCTCGACCGGCCGCGCCATGCCAAGCTGATCGATGCCGTGCGCGCCACGGGAGCAGCGATCCGGCTGATCGGCGACGGCGATGTCGCCGGCGTCATCCACACCACCGACCCGGAGGAAACCGGCATCGATCTCTATCTTGGCACTGGCGGCGCGCCGGAGGGCGTGCTGGCCGCGGCTGCGCTGCGCTGCACCGGCGGCCAGATGCAGGGCCGGCTGATCCTCGATACGCCGGAAAAGGTCGCGCGCGCCGCCAAAATGGGCATTTCCGATCCGAAGCGGATCTACCATGCGGAAGACATGGCGCGCGGCGACGTGCTGTTCGCGGCCACCGGTGTCACCGATGGCAATATGCTGGCCGGCGTCAAGTTCGGCCGCACCTATATCACCACGCATACGATCGTCTTGCGTTCGTCGTCGCGCACCGTGCGCGAGATCAAGGCCAGGCACCAGGATCTGGATAAGTTCTAGGCCTGCTTGCTAAGCCGCGCCGCAGTTGCTAGCCCATGGCTGCATCTGAACCTGGTGGCGCAAGGATTGACGATGAATGCGTTCGACTGGCACGCGGATCCGATTTCGCGTGCCACGCCCATCACGAAATCCTATCGCAACACCCAGAATGCACGCCGCTTTTTCACCCACGCATGCGGTGATGCGTTCAGGTTCGATCGGCCTTTCATGGCCTGGCTCAAGGACGGCCGGGAAAAGACGATGGGGGACGCCGCCGACGAATGGATCCGGCGCCAGGCTGAAAAGCGGAAAGCGTAGTTTTTCTTGAATTCTCCTGCGACGCCACCCGCCGCGAACCGCCTGGCTTTGCCTGTCTTTGGCCCTGACGCGCCTTGCGTTCACGCGCAGCACCTCAGGATGTCGTTTGTGCATCTCGTCATCCCGAAACCGCTGCAGACTTTTGGGCGACATGCATTATCGTGCGGCCAACCATGAATTGGCAAAGCGCATAATGGGCGAAAGGCGCCTTTTCCTCGACGTCAGGCAGTCGGCGACCGGTCTCTCATGGGAGCACCGGCTGACCGAACGGCAGGACATGGTCGCGCTGGCCATCGCTCAGGGCCATGGCGTGCCCGACATCGTCGCGCGCGTTCTGGCCGGACGCGGCGTGACCGCCGACGAGACCGAGCGGTTCCTCGACCCTACGATCCGCGACCTGCTGCCCAATCCGGCCTCGCTGACCGACATGGACAAGGCCGCAACCCGCATTGCCGCGGCAGTGATAGCGCGGGAAAAGGTGGCGATCTTCGGCGACTATGATGTCGACGGCGCTGCCTCGTCGGCCTTGCTGAAGCGGTTCCTGGCGCATTTCTCCATACCGTCGGAAATCTATATTCCGGATCGTATCTTCGAGGGTTACGGTCCCAATCCCGATGCGATGCGCGAACTCGTCTCGCGCGGCGCGACGCTGATCGTCACCGTCGATTGCGGCACCAACAGTGCCATTTCCGTCGATGCCGCCAATGAAGCCGGCGCCGATGTCGTGGTGCTCGACCACCATCAGGTCGGCGGCGCGTTGCCGGCGGCGATTGCCGTGGTCAATCCAAACCGTGACGACGATCTTTCCGGGCAGGGGCATCTGTGCGCCGCCGGCGTCGTGTTCCTGACCCTGGTGCAGACCGCAAAGATCCTGCGTGGCCTGAGCGACGTCCGGCCGCCCGACCTGCTGTCGCTGCTCGATCTCGTTGCGTTGGCGACCGTTTGCGATGTGGTGCCGCTCACTGGCGTCAACCGTGCCTTTGTCGTCAAAGGGCTGCAAATGGCGCGCCAGCAGAAGAATGAAGGCTTGGCCGCATTGGCGCGGGTATCGCGCATTGGCGAGCCTATCAGCACGTTCCATCTCGCCTATCTGATCGGGCCGCGCATCAACGCCGGCGGGCGCATCGGCGACGCAGCACTTGGCAGCCGGCTGCTTGCGACCGACGATCCGGTCGAGGCCCGGACCATCGCCGAGACGCTCGATCGGCTGAACCAGGAACGGCAACAGATGGAGCAGGAGATGCTGGCCGCGGCGCGTGCCGAGGCCGATGCCGAGCTTGCCGGCGGCAGCGGCCCGGCGATCGTCGTCACCGCCAGCAATAACTGGCATCCCGGCATTGTCGGCCTGCTCGCCTCGAGGCTGAAGGATCATGCGCGCCGGCCGGCTTTCGCCATCGCCTTCAACGCCGTGGGCATCGGTACCGGTTCGGGCCGTTCGGTGTCGGGCTTCGACCTCGGCCGGCTGGTGCGCGAAGCCGCCGATGCTGGGCTGATCGTCAAGGGTGGCGGCCATGGCATGGCGGCCGGCATCACCGTGGAGCGCGCCAGGCTGGGCGAACTCAGGGCGTTCTTCGAGGAAAGGGCTGCTGCCGAAGTGTTTCGGCTGCAGGATGAGGAGAGCCTGGCGATCGACGGAGCGCTGGCAGCCGAAGGCGCGACGCTCAGCCTGCTCGACGCGCTGGAAAAGGCCGGCCCCTATGGCGCCGGCCACGTCGCGCCGGTCTTCGTGCTGCCGCGGCATCGGCTGGCCGACGCCCGGCCGGTCGGCACCAACCATATACGCTGCGAATTGCAGTCGGACAGCGGCGGCCGCATCCAGGCGATCGCCTTTCGTGCCGTCGATACGGTGCTTGGCGAATTCCTGTTCAAGAACCGGGGCAAGAGCGTGCACGTCGCCGGCTCGCTGTCGGGCAATTACTGGAACGGCAACCGCACGGTGCAATTCCGCATCGTCGATGCGGCGCGGGCGTGAGCGCTATCCGGACTTGATCAGGCGAGAACGGTCTGCAGCCGGGTCAGTTCGCCGATCTGGGCCATCGTCGCCTGATAGCCGAGCTGGATCGCCTCGTCGGCGCGATGGAACTCGGTGAGGCCGATATGGCTGAGCTTGGGCTGCAGCGACATGTCGGGCGGATCGCCGGCCAGCCTGGCGCGCGAAATGCGGTCCTGGATGATGTTGAAAGCCTCGACCATGACGCCGGTGATGCCGAGGCGGCTCTGATGCGACTGGTGCTGCGGGTCGACATGGCCGGCGCGCGGCGCGTCCTTTTCGACAACCAGTTCGCCGGCGCTGTGCTTGATCACGGCGGCGCGGCCGAACAGGTCGTAGTGAAGATTGACCGCCACGACCAGCGGCTGTTCGTAGGCGCGGCAAACCGAGACCGGAACCGGATTGACCAGCGCGCCGTCGACCAGCATGCGGCCGTTGCAATTCACCGGCTCGAACACGCCAGGCAATGCGTAGGACGCGCGCATGGCTGTGATCAGCGAGCCGTGCGACAGCCAGATCTCGTGGCCGGTGCGGATTTCCGACGCGACGCTGACGAAGGGTTTCGGCAGGTCCTCGAAACGCACGCCCGCCACATGCTCGCGCAGACGGGCATCGAGTTTCATGCCGCCGAACAGGCCGCTGCCGCGCAGATTGAGATCGAGCAGGCCGAAAATGCGTCGCTTGGTGAGGCTGCGGGCGAACTCTTCCAGCTCATCCAGTTTGCCGGCAAGATAACAGCCGCCGACCAGCGCGCCAATCGAGGTGCCAGCGATCATAGAGACTTCGATGCCGGCTTCATCGAGCGCGCGCAGCACGCCGATATGAGCCCAGCCTCTGGCGCAACCGCCGCCCAAAGCGAGCGAAATGCCTGTTTTCTTGGGAGATTTGGTTTCGGACGCACCGCCGGAAGAGGTCAGGCCGTTGGCCTCCCTGACATCTGGTCTGTTCCGCAATGACGCCCACTCGAGCATCATGATCTCCCTTGTCCCAAGACTAATATACGGACAGGCCGTATCGAAATGATGAATCTGTGTGGTTGGCGTGAGGCAGATGGTTCAAGACGATGGCTTCCGATACGTGAATTCCGCATCGAACAGCGGCTTGCTGCCGTCGTCAACAAGCGTCCCCTTGCCGTCGACGAGCCCCACCGTCCGATAAAAGCATGAACGCCGGCCGGTGTGACAGGTTGCGTCGTGGCCCAACACTTTGACGCGCAGCCACAATGCATCCTGATCGCAGTCGGTGCGAATCTCGACGACATGCTGGAAATTGCCCGAGGTTTCGCCCTTCTTCCAAAGCGCGTTGCGCGAGCGCGACCAATAGTGGGCGATGCCGGTTTCCAGTGTCAGCGCGAGTGCTTGCGCATTCATGTGCGCGACCATCAGCAGCATGCCGTCTTCTGCATCGGTGACGACGACGGTGACAAGGCCGGCGGCGTCAAAGCGCGGCGAGAACACCGCGCCTTCCTCCAAGGCCTTCTTGTCAGATGGAGTTTTGGGAAATTCCAGTGCCGACATCGCCGGTCTATTTTCCTGTTGACCAGACGCCGGCGAGGGGCTTACGCCCCGCCGCCACGCACCATGGTGACAAAACGAACCTGCTCCTCGGGCGTATCCTTGAAGACGCCGGTGAAGGTGGAGGTGAGGGTGGTGGAGCCCTGCTTGCGGATGCCGCGCATGGCCATGCACATGTGCTCGGCCTCGATCATGACAGCGACGCCGCGAGGATTGAGCACATCCTGGATGACGCCGGCGATCTGCGCGGTCAGCGCTTCCTGCGTCTGCAGCCGATGGGCGAAGATATCGACGACGCGCGCGATCTTGGACAGGCCGACAACCTTGCCATCCGGCAGATAGCCGACATGTGCCTTGCCGATGATCGGCACCATGTGGTGCTCGCAATGCGAATGGAACTGAATGTCCTTGACGATGACGAGATCGTCGTAGCCGGCGACCTCCTCGAAGGTGCGGCCGAGTTCCTCGGCCGGGCACATGTCGTAGCCGCCGAACATTTCACGGTAGGCCTTGGCCACGCGCTTGGGCGTATCGATCAGCCCCTCGCGGTCCGGATTGTCGCCGGTCCAGCGCAGCAATGTGCGCACGGCCGCCTCGACCTCGGCTTCGCTCGGCCGGTCGGTGACCGGCTTTTCCATGTAGACGGACTGGGGCATGAGTTTCTTGATGACGGCATCCATAAAAAGGCGTCTCCCGTAGTTCCTCTCCAAGGAGGAACGAGTTGAACGGACCACGACCTTTCGGTGTCGGAAACTCGCCCCGTTTCCAGCCCCGTAAGCGGCGTGAACTTCCCGGCCAGGACAGCGGCGCTCATCGCCTTGTCGTTACCGGACTGCCAGCATTATATAAGGTCGTAGCGAGCGAAAGGAAGACGCAGCAGCGGCAATCGCTGTTCGCTTGGCGGCGACGGATTGGAAAATAATGATCAACGATGTCTACAACGCGAAAATTCTCGGTTTTGCCGGAAACATCGCCCGCATCGGACGGCTCGATCATCCGGACGCGACCGCCAAGGCTCATTCCAAGCTGTGCGGCTCGACCGTTACCGTCGATCTCAAGATGGAGGACGGCGTGGTCACCGACTTCGCCCATGACGTGAAGGCCTGCGCGCTCGGCCAGGCGTCGTCCTCGATCATGGCCCAGCATGTGGTCGGCGCGAGCGCCGAGGAATTGCGCACGGTGCGCGACACCATGCTGAAGATGCTGAAGGAGAACGGCGCGCCGCCGGAAGGGCGCTTCGCCGACCTGAAGTACCTCGAGCCGGTGCGCGACTACAAGGCACGCCATGCCTCGACCATGCTGACCTTCGACGCCGTGGTCGACGCTATCGGCCAGATCGAGAAGAAGCGCGCCGAACAAGCGGCCTGATCTTGCCGTTTTCCATTCTCACGATGTGCGGACTTCGCGGCAGCCCGCGACACCGACCCTTCCATGGCCCGGTATTCGTTTGGAGCCTTGCCGCCGCACTCATCTCGGGCTGCGGCGCGAGCCGGGCCGACGTGGCAGTCACGTGGGATATCCACGGTTATCTCATGAAGGCTATCCAGGCCTGTTGGGCAGTGCCCGCAAATGCCACGAGCGTTGCGCGCGTCCGGATCAACCTGAACAAGGACGGTTCGCTCGCCGGCCCGCCGAAGATCCTCGATCCTGTGACACCACCGCTCGACAAGGTCGCCGAGGCCGCCGCGCGGGCAATCACGCGCTGCGCGCCATTTTCCGGGCTGGTGCCCTACGCGGCCCATTATGATCTGTGGCGTGAGGTCGTCCTGACATTCCACCCGGCGCACGTCACAATGGGCGGGCCTCCGGCAGCCGGGGCAAACGACATCGACAAGTTTCTCGAAAAATACAAGAAGGCAAAGTAGCCGCGAGCCTGGTGGGTTCCATTTAGCGAGGGACAGGAGACGTGCGGAATGGGTGGCTTAGACCTCACCGTCCGTTGGTCTCGCGCGCAGTTCTTCGACAAGCCAGTCCACAAAAACCTTCGCCTGGCGGCTAAGGCGCTGGAAGTCGGGGGCGACAAGCCAATACGCGCCATATGGGACTTCCATTTCGAACGGACGGACCAAAAGACCGGCACGAAGATCAGCGCCGTTCAGGATGCGATCGCCCAAAGCAACACCGTGCCCAAGTTTCGCGGCCTGCATGGCAAGCGCGGCGTCCGTGTAAAGCGGTCCTCTCTGGAGGGCGAGTTCTGGAAGGCCCATTGCCTGAAACCAGGTCGCCCAGCCATCGCGATTGTAGTCATGGAGCAAGGTGTAGTGCCGTAGGTCGACAGGCGATGTCAGGGGCGCGCCCGACGCAAGCAATCCCGATGCCATGACCGGCGTCACCAGAACGTCGACCAAATGCCGCGCTTCGGTACGTGGCCAGGACCGGGCATGGGCTCCGTATCGGATCGCGATTTCTGCGTCGTGGCCACGAAACTCTATAAGCCGAGAGTCCGCGTCGACCGAAATGTCGATCTCAGGATGGCGTTGCTGGAACGAATTGAGCCGCTGTATCAGAAATTCGCCCGCAAAGGATGGCTCGACGCTGACCCGCAAGGGGCTCTGAGCCGGCTTGCTGATGATTTCCGACAGCCGACGGTCGATGTCGTCAAAGCTGGTGGTCAATTGACCGAGGAGCGTTTGCCCCGTTTCCGTCAATTCGACTCTGCGGTGAAGCCGCTCGAAGAGTGGCCTGCCGATCAAGATTTCCAATTCCCGTATTTGTCGGCTGATCGCCGCCTGTGAAACGAAAAGCTCTTCAGCCGCCCGGCTGAAGCTCAGATGCCGGCCGGCTGCCTCGAAACTCCTCAGTGCCGTCAGGGGGAGCCGTCCGCGCTTCATTCGCATAATCTCAAGTTATCCGAGGCGGAAAATATACTCGTTTGAGGGCGATGGCCAGCAGCGGTCTAATCGGCGTCAAAGGAGATCTGAGATGAATGAATTTCTGAGTATTCTCCGCGACGTGATGCTGATCGCGACGTTTCAACGGCATGGCGGCAGACTGCATGCAAAACGCCGCGAAGAACCGACAAGACCTGGCCGTTGGTCGCCTTTGACCGACCTGCATCCTTTTCGCGTTCAAGACACTGAAGCCAATGGTGAGGCGAGGAAGTGAAAGGGATTGCGTTCTCCAGCCGAAGCTCACATCTATCGCATGGGAAACGCGATACGGAGACTGCGGTGCGCGACCATCATGGGCATGCGCATAGCGCCAGACCACCAGGGCGTGGCCGCAACTGGCCGGGCCCATGGCGCAAGACGCCTGGCCGTCTTCTCGGTACCTCATTCGTGCGCCTCTACCAGCTGACTTTGTCCGGTTTTATCGGCAATTCCTGCCGGCATCTGCCGACCTGTTCCGAATACGCGCATGAGGCGATCGCCCGCCATGGCCTGTGGGCCGGCGGCTGGATGGGATTTTTCCGCGTGCTGCGCTGCGGGCCGTTCGGTACGCACGGCATCGACCTGGTGCCGGAAGTGCTGGCGGATCGTTATGTCTGGTTCATGCCGTGGCGGTACTGGCGGATCGGCCGCAAGCGCGCCGAAAAGCGGGCATGATCGCGCCGGCCACATCTCGGGCAGGGCGCGTGTTTACGATCCGGTAGGGTTAACGCAAGCCTGCACAAAGACTGCGCATTTGAGACAAAATCGAGACAAGAGACCTCGCTAAGCCCGCTGGCGAACACCCCACTGGAGCGAGCATCAATGCGTAACATCGACCGTCTTCCCTTTATCCTGGCTGGAGTCCTCTTCCTGCTCGCCTGGCTGCTGGGGTTCCCGATGCGCGCGCAATCGGCGCCGCTTGGGGATGTACAGTGCACGCTCATCGCCGATGCGGCGAGCGGCAAGGTGCTTTATCAGGATGGCACCTGCGATCAGCGGTTCAGCCCAGCCTCGACGTTCAAGGTGCCGCTTTCGCTAATTGGCTATGACGCCGGGATCCTGAGCGATGAGCACACGCCCAGCTGGGACTACAAACCCGAATTCAATGCCGTGAAGCGAGACCAGAAGACAGTCGACCCGACGGTATGGGAAAAGGATTCGATCCTCTGGTACTCGCGTGAAATCACCCGCAAGCTTGGAGCGGAGAATTTTGCCGGCTATGTCTCGAAACTCGACTATGGCAACAAGGACGTTTCCGGCAATACCGGCAAGAATGACGGGCTGACCCATTCCTGGGTGAACTCCTCGCTCAAGATCACGCCGGTCGAGCAGGTCGATTTCCTGCGTAAGCTGCTGGCGCGCAAGTTGCCGGTCTCGGCCAAGGCCTATGATATGACGTCAGCCATCATCCCGACGTTCCAGGCCGGGGGCTGGACGGTGCAAGGCAAGACCGGCAGCACAAGGCTGGCCAACGATGCCGACAAGATCAGGGACAAGCGTTCGCTCGGCTGGTTCGTCGGCTGGGCGAAAAAGGACGGCCAGCAGATCGTCTTTGCCCGCCTGGTCGTCGATGCCACCCGCACCGATATGCCAAAAGGCCTCAAGACGCGGGCGGCGTTCCTGAAAGATCTGCCGTTGCTGGTGAAGTAATTCCGGTCAGGCGGTTCGGCGCGCGCGAATGAGATGGCCGCCGGAAGTGTTCGTCATTCCCTTCGGTGCCTTGGAAAAGCGTGCGGCGATATCGCCGCTCTCGATATCCTCGATCTCGTCGAAGCCAAGCTCCCCCAGGGATTTCGCCAGCTCGGTCGGAACGAAGAAGCTGATCCATGGCTCCCCGACAGACGCGACGCGCGCCGCATAGAAGGCCAGCGCGGCCTGTGCCGCCGAATCGCGGTTCTCAGCCGGTTCGCTATAGTCGAACACGACCTCCGAGCCGGGGATATCGGCTATCCAGGACAAGGTTTTGAAGATCGCTTCCTTCGTCAGGTAGGGCACGACTCCCAGCCAGATGAAGAAGCTCGGCGTGGTCGACTGCAAACCGGCCGCGGCCAGTTCCGCGGACAGGCTTTGCCGCTCGAAATCGACCGGCACGAACCTTGTGGCGGCTGGCTCGGCAAGACCGCTATCGGCGATGCATTTGCGTTTCCAGGCTTGCGTGGCCGGGTGATCGACTTCGAACACGCTGAGGTCCGGATACGGATTGCGCAGCGAAAACGTATCGAGGCCGGCGCCAAGTACGACAAGTTGGCGGACACCGCGATGCACCGCAGCCGCCAGCCAGTCCTCGGCGAAGCGGGCGCGCGCCGCCACGAACAGGCGCATGCGCCGGCGGCGCTCGTCTTCCTGTTCAAGCTCCTGCGCCGTGGGAGCGGCTTCACCCAGAATCGCGATCGCGTAGGGATCGCGAAACAACCCTGCCTGCGGTGAGAACTGATGCAAAGCCCGCATGCGGGCGACGCCAAGGGCGGTTCGGCTGGGTGTTGCGTCTTCCATGCTGATGATTCCAGTTGATGTCGTGCATTTTCGCAAGTGTCTGCGACATCTGTGGCGACATTTCCTGACGGCTGCGCCAATTGCAGCTCTTTACCTGACGCAACGCTGCCTCTAAAACCCGCCCGCTGCCGGGTGCATCCGGCTTACCCACGACCACCCGCGCTCGTTTGCGGGACTGGATAGGAGATAAAAATGCTGAATTCCGTTTCCCTGACATTTCCCGATGGCTCCGTCCGCGACTACGACGCGGCGATGACCGGTGCGGGCCTTGCCGAATCGATCTCGAAGTCGCTGGCCAAGAAGGCTGTCGCCTATGCCATTGACGGCACCGTGCGCGACCTCTCCGACCCGCTCGGCAAGTCCGGCAAGGTCGAGATCATCACCCGCGACGATGCGCGCGCGCTCGAGCTTATCCGTCACGACACCGCGCACGTTTTGGCGGAGGCCGTTCAGGAGTTGTGGCCGGGAACGCAGGTGACCATCGGGCCGGTGATCGAGAACGGATTCTACTACGACTTTGCCCGCAACGAGCCGTTCACGCCGGATGATTTCCCGGTGATCGAGAAGAAGATGCGCGAGATCATCGCGCGCAACAAGCCGTTCACCAAGGAAGTCTGGTCGCGCGACAAGGCGAAAAAGGTCTTCGCCGACAAGGGCGAGCGCTACAAGCTGGAACTGATCGACGCCATTCCCGAGGACCAGGACCTCAAGATCTATGCCCAGGGCGACTGGTTCGATCTCTGCCGTGGCCCGCACATGGCCTCGACCGGTCAGATCGGCGGTGCCTTCAAGCTGATGAAGGTGGCCGGTGCCTATTGGCGCGGCGATTCGAACAACCCGATGCTGACGCGCATCTACGGCACGGCCTGGGCCGACCAGGCGCAACTCGAGGCCTACCAGACGATGCTGGAGGAGGCCGAGAAACGCGACCATCGCAAGCTTGGCCGCGAGATGGACCTCTTCCATTTCCAGGAGGAGGGGCCGGGCGTCGTCTTCTGGCACGCCAAAGGCTGGAAGATGTTCCAGAACCTGGTCAATTACATGCGCCGCCGGCTCGACGAGCAGGGCTACCAGGAGGTCAACGCGCCGCAGGTGCTCGACAAGAGCCTGTGGGAGACGTCAGGCCATTGGGGCTGGTATCGCGACGCCATGTTCAAGGTGACAGTCGCCGGAGACGACACCGACGACGACCGTGTCTTCGCGCTGAAGCCGATGAACTGCCCGGGTCACGTGCAGATTTTCAAGCATGGGTTGAAGTCTTATCGCGATCTGCCCGTAAAACTTGCGGAATTCGGCAATGTGCATCGCTACGAACCGTCGGGGGCGCTGCACGGTCTGATGCGCGTGCGCGGCTTCACGCAGGATGATGCCCATATCTTCTGCACCGAGGAGCAATTGGCGTCGGAATGCCTGCGCATCAACGATCTGATCCTGTCAACCTATGCCGATTTCGGTTTCGACGAAATCAGCGTCAAGCTGTCGACGCGGCCGGACAAGCGTGTCGGCACCGATGAGGCCTGGGACCATGCCGAGGCGATCATGGGCAGCGTGCTGGAGACGATCAGGACGCGATCCGGCAACCGGATCAAGACCTCGATCAATCCGGGCGAGGGCGCCTTCTACGGGCCGAAGTTCGAATATGTGCTGAAGGACGCCATCGGCCGCGAATGGCAGTGCGGCACCACGCAGGTCGACTTCAACCTGCCTGAACGCTTTGGCGCCTTCTATATCGGCTCGGATTCGGAGAAGAAGCAGCCGGTCATGGTACACCGCGCCATCTGCGGTTCGATGGAGCGTTTCCTCGGCATCCTGATCGAGAATTATTCCGGTCATTTCCCGCTGTGGTTCGCGCCGCTGCAGGTGGTGGTGGCGACGATCACCTCCGAGGCGGACGGCTACGCGACCGAGGTGGTGGCAAAGCTGAAGGCCGCCGGGCTGCTGGCGGAAGCCGATCTGCGCAACGAGAAGATCAACTACAAGGTCCGTGAGCACAGCCTGGCCAAGGTGCCGGTCATCCTCGTCTGCGGCAAACGCGAGGCGGAGGAACAGACGGTCAATATCCGCCGGCTCGGCTCGCGCGACCAGGAATCGCTTGGCCTTGCCGAAGCGATCGCGCAACTGACCGAAGAGGCCGTTACGCCGGACCGCAGGCGCAAACGCGCTGCCTGATCCGCATAGGCCCCAGGAATGGCGGTGGAGCAATCCACCGCCATTTTCATATCCCTGTCACGCCAACCTTGTAACGAGCCCGCATGCTCAAGCTGAAGACGCGCGAAAAACCGTTTCCCGAGCTTTCCTATGCCAATCCGCGACAGCCGGCGCTGACGCGCTGGGTCATCCATTCCATTGAAGGCCTGTCGGGGCGCGACCGCTATGCCGCGCTCTATGATTTCTGGCGCCGCCAGGTGGTGCCATCGGGCGAGCGCGTGTTCAGCCGCATGCTCGACCTGATCGATGTGCGGATACGGACCGCCGACCAGTGGCCGCCGGCGCCATTGCCGGACACACCGCTGGTGATCGTGGCCAACCATCCGTTCGGCATCGGCGACGGCATTGCCGTGCTGTCGCTGGCGGAGCAGTTGGGGCGGCCGTTCCGGGTGATGATCCACAAGGATCTGCTCAAGATACGCGAGATGGAGCCCTATTCGCTGCCGATCGACTTTTCCGAGACCAAGGAAGCGCTGAAGAACAACATGGCCGTGCGTCACGAGGCGGTGCGGCTGCTGAAGGAGGGCGTCACCATCGTGGTGTTCCCCGCCGGTGGCGTCGCCACCGCGCCGAAAGGCTTTGGCCGAGCGCGCGACCTGCCATGGAAGATGTTCCCGGCACGCCTGGTGCAGGATGCCAAGGCGTCCGTCATTCCGATGCATTTTTCCGGACAGAACGGCCGGCTGTTCCATCTGGTCAGCGGGCCGATGAACATGGCCGAACGCGATGGCCGCGTGGCCAAATTCGTCGGCAAGGCCTCGCTGACATTGCGCCTTTCGATGCTCATCCACGAATTCGCGAGGCTGTCCGGCAAGGCGATCGACGTGCGCGTCGGCGATGTGCTGAGCTGGAACGAACTGGAGCCGCTGCGCGACCGCAAGGCATTGCTTGACCGGCTATACCGCGGTGTGTTCGATTTGGCGCCGCAGGTGCCGCGCCGCCGGATTCCGTTCCTGCCGGCGCGGGCGAAACTAGCCGCTTGAAAGCTGGAGAATTCGCAGCGGAGGCTAATCCGCGCCTTCTTCGGGGTCCATGGCCGCGGCTTCTGTCGCCAGAACCTCGATCTCCTGGTTCTGGCCGGCCACGACCGTGAAATCCTTCTGGTAGATGCGGTCGCGGTTCTTGGCGATGATGGTGTAGTCGCCCTCGGCAAGCACCATGGACGCGAAGGCGCCGACGGTTTCCTTGATCGGATCGCCAGATTCGTTGAGCAGCGACCAGGACGTGTCGGCAATGGCTTCGCCACCGGCTTCGCGCACCAGCTTCATCGTGATCTCGGCGGCGTGATGCTCGACGGTGGCCTCGGTCAGCTTGCCCGCCTCGACGCGGATGTCGGAGCGGATCACCGCATTGACCGCGCCGTAGGTCGAGACGACATGGTAGATGCCGGCATTGAGCCGCACGACGCTGTTGGGCTCGACATCGGGAATGATCAGCGCTCGGTCGCCATTGGCCTCGGCGGTGCCCTCATAGATCGAAAAGCGCAGTTTTTTCGGCGGAATGCGCACGCCGCCGGACAGGACCGCGTCGAGCTTCAGGCCACCGGCATCGAGCACGAGGCTTTCCCGCTTGGCTTCCTTGCCGACAGTGATGCGCTTGGTGGCGCCGGCCCTGCCGTAAGAGGCATGGACCAGATAGCTGCCGGGCTCAAGCTGGAAGACGGCGCTGCCGCCATGCGCGGAGGCGACCATCGGCAATTTGCCGTTGACGGGTTCGGGCTTGAAGACACGCCAGACGAGGCCACGGGTGATGTCGGTGCCCTTGTCCGTCAGCTGCGCCGACAAAGTGATGGCGCCACCGCCGCCAAGCGCCAGCGGGGCTTCGCTCTTGGGCGTCGCATAGCTCGAAATGCCGGGGAGTTTCAGGTCGCCCACGCCATCCTTTTCCTGCGCAGCGGCCAGGAAGACCGGCAGCAGGAACAGCGCGGCGCAGAGCCAGACCAGGAAAAGACGCAGTCGCCCCTCAAACATGCCTTGCGTTGAAGCCCATGGCGGTGGCAATTTCAAGGCTTAAGAGTCCGATCCATGGACTCTTCAGCCCGGCGCTTGCGCGCCTTTGCCCGAGCCGCCCGAATTCCCGATGGTGCGCTTCAGCTCAAAACAGAGTGTTCAGGAGACTTGCGCCCATGGCGTCGCCGATCATCGACTTCCTGCTGACCCGAAATTCAGCACCGATACCGGATCTCAAGGAGCCGGCGCCCAGCGACGCCGAGATCGCAACGATGATCGCCGCCGCCACGCGCGTGCCCGACCATGGCCGGCTCGAACCCTGGCGCTTCATCCTCTATCGCGGCGATGCCCGCATCGAGATCGGCAGGAAGCTGGCGGCGCTTGCCGAACAGCGGGAGGGACCGCTGCCAGAGGGCCGCCGCAACCAGGAACTGGCACGCTTTTCGCGCGCGCCGCTGGTGATCGGTGTGGTGTCGGTGCCGAAGGAGAACCCCAAGATCCCGCAATGGGAGATGTTCCTGTCCGGCGGCATGGCGGCGATGAACCTGATGATCGCAGCCAATGCGCTGGGCTATGGCACCAACATGATCAGCAACTGGTATTCCGACGTGCCGGAGGGCAGGGCGGTCCTTGGACTGGCGCCGCAGGAGCGCGTCGTCGGTTTCATCCATATCGGCTCCTATGCCGGCCCGGCGCCGGAGCGGCCACGGCCCGACCCGGCAAGGCTCTATGCCGATTACTCAGGACCTTGGGCGGGCTGAATGTTCTACGAGCCGTCCAAGGGGCACGGGCTGCCGCATGATCCGTCGAAGGCGATCGTGGCGCCGCGACCGATCGGCTGGATATCGACGCTGAATGGGGCAGGCGAGATCAATCTGGCGCCATATTCGTTCTTCAACGCCCTTTCGACGCGGCCCTTCATTGTCTGGTTCTCCTCGGAGGGCGAGAAGGACAGCGCTTCCTTTGCCCGGGAGACCGGCGAGTTCGTCGCCAATCTGGTCAGCCGCGATCTTGCGGAGAAGATGAATTACACCTCCGTCAACGCGCCGCGCGGCGTCAACGAGTTCGTCTATGCCGATCTCGCAATGGCGCCTTCGCGTCTCGTGAAGCCGCCACGCGTGGCGGCCGCGCCCGCCGCGCTGGAATGCCGGGTGACGGAGGTGTTTCGCCCGAAGGCGCTGGACGGAACGCCGACGAGTGCCGTCGTCGTCGCCGGTGAGGTGGTCGGCGTGCACATTGACGACGCCTTCCTGAAAGACGGCCTGTTCGACATCACCAAGGCCGGCAATGTGGCTCGTCTCGGCTACATGGACTACGCCAGCGTCAATGACGTCTTTTCGATGCGCCGGCCACGCTGGGGTAAGGAGTAGGTTTCAGACCCGGCAAGTCACCCTGCCTTGTCGGCTTTCCGTCTGGCTGTCATGACGGCTCTGATATAGCCGGGTTCTCCGATCCGTATGCTGCCGTCGGGAAGGCCGAGGATGCGGTCGAGAGCGATTTCGTAGAGCCTGACGCGTTTTTCCAGGACTTCGATCGCGACCTCCATATCGGCGTCGCTGCCGCCGGCGATCGCCTTGGCGACGACGTCATGCGTGGCAAGGCCGAACTGCATGACGATGTCTGCGACACCCTCCGGATCGAAGGTCCTGAAGGTGCCGTCTTCTACACCTTGCCGGATGATCCTCACCAGCAGGGGCGAAAACGACGCGTTGGCCGCCAGGTTGATGCGGTGGAAAAGCACCAGATTCTCCGGCCGAAACATCGTTTCGAAAAGAGCCCAGGCCTCGGCCGCGGTTTCGATCTTGGCCTGTCGCGACTGGCTGAGCAGGCTGTTCAGCCGGCCAAGCGGGTCGAGGCCGGGATCATCGAGTATACCCTGGACGCCTGCCAGCGCCTGACGCGCGAAACGGTCTGCCAAGGCCTCCAGAAGAGCCTCCTTGGAAGGGAAGTAGTGATAGAAGGCGCCCTTCGAGATGCCGGCGGAGGCAATCACGTCGTTGAGGCTCGCTCTGTCGTAGCCCTGCGTCAGGAACAGGGCCTGGGCATGGTCCAGGATGTCTTCTCGCCTGATCTCTGGATGCTTGATGACACGGGGCATGACGAAACCTTCTGCACGCGATGGCCGTTCCCGTCCAGCACGGATATCGGATAGTTCGCTTGAAAAATAGACCACTGGTCGGTATGATAGACCATTGGTCTGTTGCGGCCAATACGGGCAGGCGCAGCGTAGAAGGTCGATCATGATCGCGAAGTTGGTGCTTCAGACATTCATCTGGTTCGGCGTCATGGGCGCCTTGTTCTTCCTGTCGGCAGGCACCTTCGCCTGGCCTGGGGCCTGGGTCTATCTGGTGGTGATGGTCGGGCTCAGCTTCACCTTGGGTATGACACTGGCGCGGCGCGATCCAGGCCTGATGAACGAGCGGCTGCGGTCTCCGATCCAGAAGAATCAGACCGGGGCCGACAAGGTCCTGCTCTCCATACTTCTCATTGGCATCTTTGGCTGGCAGATCTTCATGGGGTTCGACTTCCGTTTCGGCTGGTCGGCGGTTCCCGTCTGGGTGAAGGTGGTCGGCGCGCTGGTCCTGCTGGTCGGCATCTGGATCTGCTACCTGACCATGCTGGAGAACAGTTTCGCGGCACCCGTGGTGAAGATCCAGGATGAGCGCGGACAGCACGTGATCACCACAGGGCCTTACAGCTACGTTCGCCACCCGATGTATGCCGGCGCCATCCTCTTCTTCGCCGGGACGGCACTCCTGCTTGGCTCCTGGTGGGGACTGGCCTTGGTGCTCGTGTTCGTCGTTCTCTTGGCCATCCGCACCTTCATCGAGGAAAAAACCCTGCGCATCGGCTTGCGCGGCTATGACGACTACGTCACCCGGGTCCGCTATCGCCTGATCCCGATGGTCTGGTAGCAGCCGCACCAGGCCAGCAGCTCAGTTTTCGCCATACTGCGGTCTCCTTAGCCGTGACCATGCGAAAAGCGATTCCCCTTCCTCTGAACACAGGCTAAGAGAGCGGCTTCGGCGATGCGCTGGGTTGGCGCATCGACCTTGGGGATAGTGCGGGGGCACCACTGGCATGAAGAAACGCGACTCGCTGGGAACCCGGCTGCGCTACGGCTTCGACAAGAGCATGGCCGCCGGCCCGATCGCGCTGATCGGCTGGCTTGCCGTCGTTTCCCTGCTGATCATCATTGCCGCCGCGGCTTTCCTTGCCGTGACCCGCATCGCGCCGGAGGGCGGCGAGCCGCTGAATTTCTTCGAAGCGTTCTGGGAATCGCTGATGCGCACGCTTGATTCCGGCACGATGGGCGGCGACACCGGCTGGGCCTTCCGCCTCGTCATGCTGGTCGTCACGCTTGCCGGCATCTTCGTCGTGTCGGCCCTTATCGGCGTGCTCAGCGCCGGGGTCGACGGGAAGCTCGACGAATTGCGCAAGGGCCGTTCGCGCGTGCTGGAGGCCGATCACACCGTCATGCTCAACTGGTCGCCGTCGATCTTCGACGTGATCTCCGAACTGGTCATCGCCAATGCCAGCCGCCGCCGTCCGCGCATCGTCGTCATGGCCAATATGGACAAGGTCGCGATGGAGGACGAGATCGCGGCCAAGGTCGGCAAACTGGGCAATACGCGCATCATCTGCCGCAGCGGCGATCCGACCGATCTCTATGATCTCGCCATCGTCAATCCGCAGACCTCGCGGTCGGTCATCGTGCTGTCGCCGGACGGCGATGACCCGGATTCGCAGGTCATCAAGACGGTCCTGGCGCTGGTCAACGACCCGAGCCGGCGCCCCGATCCCTACAACATCGCCGCTGAAATCCGCGACGGCAAGAATGCCGAGGTCGCCCGCGTCGTCGGCGGGGCCGAGGTGCAACTCGTGCTGGCCGACCAGCTGATTTCGCGCATCGTCGTGCATTCGAGCCGGCAGTCGGGCCTCAGCGGCGTCTATTCGGAGTTGCTCGATTTCGAAGGCTGCGAGATCTACGCGACCGCTCAGCCGGAGCTCACCGGCAAGACCTTCGGCGAGGCGGTGATGGCCTATGAGCATTGCGCGCTGATCGGGCTTTGCGACCAAAAGGGACGCGTCAATCTCAATCCGCCGTCAGATACGGTGGTCGGCAAGGACATGCGCGCCATCATCATCGCCGAGGACGATGCCGCGATCAGGCTCGGAAGCGCCGGTATCAAGATCGATACGGCGGCGATCCGCAGCCCGCGGTCCGTCGAGGTGAAGCCGGAGCGCACACTGATCCTCGGCTGGAATCGGCGCGGCCCGATCATCACCTATGAACTGTCGCGCTACGTCGCGCCTGGTTCGATCCTGACCGTCGCCGCCGATACGCCTGGCCTCGAGCAGGAAGTTGCCGGACTGCCGGTCGAGGGCGACAATCTGTCGGTTTCCTGCCGCATCACCGACACGTCGAGCAGCAAGGCGCTTTCGAGCCTGGACGTGCCTTCCTACGACCACGTGCTGGTCCTCGGCTACAGCGAAGCCATGGCGGCGCAGCCGGCCGACACGCGCACGCTTGTGACGCTGCTGCATCTTCGCAAGATCGCCGACGAGGCCGGCCGGCACATCTCGATCGTCAGCGAGATGATCGACGTACGCAACCGCGAGCTCGCGGCGGTGACCAAGGCCGATGATTTCGTCGTCAGCAACCGGCTGGTCAGCCTGATGCTGGCGCAGGCGTCCGAGAACCAGTATCTCGCCGCGATCTTCGATGATCTGCTCGACGAGCAGGGCTCCGAAATCTACATGCGCCCGGTCGCCGACTATGTCGCCATCGACCGGCCCTTGACCTTCTGGACGATCGCCGAATCGGCGCGGCTGCGCGGCGAGATCGCCATAGGCTACCGGCGCATCCGCCCCGGAGATGCCGACCAGCGGGCGCTGGGCGGCGTCACCGTCAATCCGCTGAGGTCGGAAGCGCTGGCCTATCTGCCGGAGGACCGGATCATCGTTCTGGCGCGGGACTGAAGAGCAAAGGCTCGCCAGACTAGAGCAATTCCAGGAAAAGTGTGAGCGGTTTTCCGTCAGGAATTGCGTCAAAACAAAGAGTTAGAGCGGTTCGCCGTTTCCATGAAACGGTGAAACGCTCTAGGCGGAGATCCCGGCTGCCTTGGCGCGCGCCAGCAGCCGTTCCGCCAGCCGCAGATGCGGGCGGTCGAACATCTTGCCGTCAATGCCGACGACGCCGGGATTTCCCGCCGCCTCGAACGCCGCGACGATCGCCGCCGACTGTTTCACCGCCTCGGCCGAGGGCGTGAAGGCGGCGTTGATGACGGGCACCTGATCGGGGTGGATCGCCATCTTGCCGGTGAAGCCGTCGCGCTCGGCCTCCGCGCATTCCACCGCGAAGGCGGCCATGTCGCGAAAGTTCGGGAACACGGTGTCGATCGCCGCGACCTCCGCGGCTCCGGCAGCCAGGATGGTCGTCAGGCGCGCGTGGCGGAACACGTCGGTATAGCGGCCGTGCTCGTCGCGGGCCGCGCGCGCGCCGATCGCCGCCGAAAGATCTTCCGCGCCCCAGGTGAGACCGGCGAGCCGCGCGCTCGCGCCAACATAGGTCGCGGCGGCGAGCAGACCCGCGGGGGTTTCGGTGATGATCGGCAGAATTTTGATCGAGCCGTCGGGCAGGCCGTTCTCGGCCTCCCCGACCCTGAGTTTTGCCGAGAGTTGCTGCACATCCTGCCCGCTGTTGGACTTCGGCAGCATGATGCCGTCCGGCTTTGCCGGAACGAGCGCTGCAAGATCGTCATCCGTCAAACCGGTCGAGAGGTCGTTGACCCTGATGTAGATCGCCGAGCTGGTTTGCCCTCTGTGTTCGGCAATAAAGCGTGCCGCAATGTCTCGCGCGGCTGCCTTGTTCTGCGGCGCCACGGAATCCTCGAGGTCGACGATCACCACGTCGGCGCCGGCGCCGAATCCCTTTTCCAGCTTTCGCTCGGAATCGCCGGGGACGAACAGCAGCGAGCGCATCAGGCGGCCTTCTTCAGCATCATCGCTTGCCTAGTGCACTTGGCGACCAGGTCGCCATGCTGGTTGTAGGCGCGGTGTTCGAATTCGACGATGCCGCGATCAGGCTTGGATTTCGATTCCCGCACCGAGATGACAGTGGTCTCGACGCGGATGGTGTCGCCGTGGAAGACCGGATGCGGAAAGGTGGTTTCCTTCATGCCGAGATTGGCGACCGTCGTGCCGACCGTGATGTCGTTGACCGAAATGCCGATCATCAGGCCGAGCGTGAAGAGCGAGTTGACCAGCGGCTTGCCCCATTCGCTCCTGGCGGCGAAATCGAAATCGATATGCAGCGGCTGCGGGTTCAGCGTCATCACCGAAAACAGCATGTTGTCGCTCTCGGTGACGGTCTTGCGAAGCGTGTGCTGGAAGACGTGGCCGACGACGAACTCCTCGAGGTATAAGCCGGCCATTTTTTTTCAGTCTCCTGCGCTGATAGACGGTTGATAGGCGCTGCATCCGGTGGTCGCAAGCCAGTTAATGAACATGGTGAACCGTTCGTAAACCATTTCTGCCTACCGTCTCCAGCGGGGCCGGAAACCTTCCGGCATGGGGCGTAAGCAGACGGGCATGGTTGTTGTTTCGCATTTCCTGAAATGGATCTACACGGCAAGAGTGTCCGAGCGCGCCGCCGCGGCCAATGCGCTGGCCCGGGCCTATGTCAATTCCGAATTGCCGTTCGAGGATCGCTGCGCGGCGGAGGCGGCGCTGACGCTGCTGCTCGACGATGCCTCGTCGAAGGTGCGGCTGGCGATGGCCGAGGCGCTCTCGATGAGCCATCACGCGCCGCTGCAGATCATCAGTGCGCTGGCGTCCGACCAGCCGGAAGTCGCCGGCGTGGTGCTGGCGCGTTCGCCGCTGCTCACCGACGCCGATCTGATCAATCGCGTGGCGGCGAGCCAGAAGGCGACGCAGAAGCTGATCGCCGACCGTCCTGTTGTCTCGATGGCGCTGTCGGCGGCGATCGCCGAGATCGGCGAGGCGGAAGCCTGCGCGGTGCTGCTCGCCAATAGCGGCGCCGAAATCGCTTCGCTGAGCTTCCGCCGCATGGCCGAACGCCATGGGCATCTGCCGCAGGTGCGCGAGGCGCTGATATCAGATGTCAGGCTTCCGGCCGACTGCCGGCACATGCTGCTGATCAAGCTCGGCGAGACATTGAAGACATCGCCGCTGGTGATGGCATTGATGGGCGCCGCGCGGGCCGATCGCGTCCTGCGGGACGCCTGCGTCAAGGCATCGGTGACACTGATCGAGGGCACGCGCCAGGAAGAACATGCCGCGCTGATCGAGCATCTCAGGCTGCGCGGCGATCTCACCGCGAGCTTCCTCATCCGCACCATCGCGCATGGCAAGGTCGATTTCTTCGGCTCCACGCTGGTGGCACTCGGCCAGCAATCCGAGCCGCGGGTGAGGGCGCTGCTGGCCGGCGGCCACGATGTGGCCCTGCAGGCATTGTTCCGCAGCGCGGGCCTGGCCGTGGCAACGCATGCGATCATCCTGCGTGCCTTGAAAATCTGGCGGGAGGTCGCCAATGGCAAGCGCATCGCCGGCGTGCAGGAAGTCAGCTGGCTGATGCTCAAGGAGTTGGGCGGGCAATCCGCGGAAGGCGATCTCGCGGCCCTGGTCAAGTCGATCCATCTCGACGCGCTGCGCGAAAACGCACGCGGCCATGCGCTGGCGATCGCGGCGGCCTAGCCTCGGTCTTTTGCGAAGAAGTCCGGAAAATCCTCCATCGCGGCGGCAATGATGCGCAGGGATGCCGCGATCTGCAGCATGTCGCCGGTGGCATTCCGCTGGGCGATACCAGCCGCATACTGCCGTGCGACAGCGACGGTCGCCGTCCGCGGATCGCCGGGGGCGCGGAACAGCAGTTCGCGCGCCAGCCCTCTCAGGAAATTGGCGATCGAAGCCGTGGTTTCGGACGGGATGGCGTGGTTTTGGCTCGCGCCGCGCAGCCGCAGGATCTCCAGGCCCACCGTGACGGCGGCGACGCCGCCGCCCAGCACCGCCTCGCCTTTCCTGCCGGAGTTCTGCACCAGCGGCATCAGCTGGTTGATGCGGTCATAGGCGAGGCTTTCGAAGGCCGAACGCCTCGGCACGCGCTCGTGCAGGCAAAGCCGTGCCAAATCCTCGCGCATGGCCCGCACGATCCGGTTCGCAGCGAGCCAGGGATCGGCGGGCAGCACGACAATGAAGACGCCGATCGCCAGCAGGATGCCAACCAGCACGGACGCCGAGCCGGCGAAGAACGGGCCAGGATCGTAGGTCATCGCCTGATGCGGGCTGAGGAAAGCGAGGAAGTTGATGGCGAAGGCCGTGGCTATGCCGACATAGCGCGGATTGGCCATGCCCAGCGCCGTCGGCACTAGGATCGGCACGACAAACAGGACGAACCAGCCGAAGCCGGGCAGGGCAGGCAATGCGATCTGGCCGACGAGGAAGGCAAAGGGCAAGGCCAGCAGCGTTCCCTTGAAGAATCCCCAGGACACCTGCACGGGATCGGGACGAGCTGCGAAAAGGCTGGATACGACGGCAACGAGAATGACCGTGCCAGCCGCCTCGGACCATTTCGTCGTCAGCCAGAAGGCCGCGACCAGCAAGGTGGCAAGGGCAGCACGCACGGCATTGCGCGATGCGCCTGGGTAGTCGCGGTGCACCACCAGCGCAGGCTGCCTGCTGGCGCGGCCGGTGCGTGTGACCGGCGCGCGCAAGGCATCGAGCCCGCGCAGCACCTGCTTGAGCGCCTCGGCGAAATCGGCGGCGATGGTGAGGCGGGTGATGGTGCCGACCCTGTCGTCACCCTGGTCGACTGAGGCATCGGGCAGTTGCCGGGCCTTGGCCGAGATCGCGTCGAGCTGTTCCACCCACGAGGTCGTATCGTCCAGTGCGCCAGGCTTAGCCGTCAATTCGCCGACAAGGGCCTGCAACTCCGAACGCACCGGGATGAGGGCGGCGTTCTTCGGAGCGGCGTGCGAATGCAGTGCGCGTGCCGCCGACAGGGCCGAGAGCAATTGTCCGATGGTGCGCCGCACCGGGTGGGCACGCGGCGCGAAGCTCGGCGCTTCCAGCCTGGCATAGGCGCGCATTTCGCCGAGTATCTGGATGTCCGCGACGAGTTTGCGATGCAGCGCGGAAAGTGTCGCTGTATCGCCGCCCGAGAAGGCGCCCGCGGCATAGGTGGCAAGGTCGAGAATGCAGCGTTTCAGCCGCGAGATGATGGCATCGCTGGCCAGTTTCGGCAGGATCAGCCGGCTGGTCACGCCCGCGCAGACGATGCCAAGCACGATTTCCGCGCAACGGGCGACAGCGAGATCGACGATCAGATGCGGCTGTCCGAAGGCAGGCAGGCCGATGATCATCGCCGTGTAGCCGGCAAGTGCCGCACCATACGCTTCGGGATTGCGCAGCAATGAGGAAACGAAGGTGCAGATGCCGATCCAGACGGCGAGCACCGTCACCAGAACCCATGGGTTGGTGCCGAAGACCGTGGTGATGCCGATCGCCGCCAACCCGCCGGCCAGCGTGCCGAGCAAGCGGTAGAAGCCTTTCGCCAGCACCATGCCCGCGACCGGCTGGGCGACGATGAACACCGTCATCATCGCCCATTGCGGGTGATCGAGCTTGAGGGCGTAGGCGGCGAGCAGCGCGATCAGGCCGGCCGAAACGGTGCGCAGGGCGAAAATCCAGTCCGAGCGCGTCGGCTGCGTCAACCCGGCCAGGCTCGTCTCGAAATAGGCTTTCAGCCGTGCCCAGGTCACGTGCCGGTCTCCTTCTCGGAAGCGCAAGCTAAACTGGCCAGCGGCTAGATATCCAGCACTTCCGTCTCGGCGAATTCGGCACGTTCCTGGATGAAGCGGAAGCGGGCTTCCGGCTTGGTGCCCATCAGCGCGTCGACCGCGTCCTTGGTCGCTGCCTCGGCGTCGATCACGTCGACCCGCAGAAGCGTGCGCTTCCTCGGGTCCATCGTGGTCTCCTTGAGCTGCGAGGCCATCATCTCGCCCAGGCCCTTGAAGCGGCCAAGCTCGACCTTGCCGCGTCCGGTGAATTCGGTGCGCAGGAGCTCGTCCTTGTGCGCATCGTCGCGGGCGTACGCAACCTTGCCGCCTTGCCGGATCGAGTAAAGCGGCGGCACCGCCAGATAGAGATGGCCGCCGCGCACCAGCGCCGGCATCTCCTGGTAGAAGAAGGTGATCAGCAGCGAGGCGATATGGGCGCCGTCGACGTCGGCGTCGGTCATGATGATCACGCGGTCATAGCGCAAATCCTCGTCGCGGTACTTTGATCGCGTGCCGCAGCCGAGCGCCTGGATCAGGTCCGATATCTGCTGGTTGGCGGCCAGCTTGTCATTGCCGGCGCTGGCGACGTTGAGGATTTTTCCGCGCAATGGCAGCACTGCCTGGCTGGCGCGGTCGCGCGCCTGCTTGGCCGAACCGCCGGCGGAGTCACCTTCGACGATGAACAGTTCGGCACCGGCAGCGGCATTCTGCGTGCAATCGGCAAGCTTGCCCGGCAGGCGCAATTTGCGCACCGCGCTCTTGCGCGACACTTCTTTTTCCTGGCGCCGGCGCACCCGCTCGTCGGCGCGCGCGATCACCCACTCCAGCAGCTTCGAGGCTTCCTGCGGATTGTCGGCCAGCCAATGGTCGAACGGATCGCGGATCGCCGTCTCGACAATGCGGATTGCCTCGATCGTCGCCAGCCTGTCCTTGGTCTGGCCGACGAATTCGGGCTCGCGGATGAACACCGACAGCATGCCAGCCGCCGAGATCATGACATCTTCGGAGGTGACGATCGAGGCGCGCTTGTTGCCGACGAGATCGGCATAGGCGCGCAAGCCGCGCGTCAGCACGTTGCGGAAGCCGGCCTCGTGGGTGCCGCCTTCGCCGGTCGGGATGGTATTGCAGTAGGAATTGATGAAGCCGTCGCCGCCGAACCAGGTCACCGCCCATTCGAGCGAGCCATGGCCGCCTTGCTTTTCGCTTTTTCCCGCGAAGATTTCGCGGGTGACCTGAAAGTCGTCGCCGAGCGAGGCCTTGAGATAGTCCTTCAGGCCACCGGGGAAATGGAACTCCGCCTTGGCCGGCGTCTGGTCCTTTTCCTTGATCAGCGAAGGATCGCAGGTCCAGCGGATTTCGACGCCGCCGAACAGATAGGCTTTCGAGCGCGTCATGCGGTAGAGGCGCGCCGGTTCGAAGGCCGCGCCCTTGCCGAAGATCTGCTCGTCGGGATGGAAGCGGATTTTCGTTCCGCGCCGGTTATGGACCTCGCCAAGCTGCTCCAGGCCGCTTACCGGAATGCCGCGCGAAAAGCGTTGGCGATAGAGCTGGCGGCCACGTGCAACCTCGACCTCGAGATGATCCGAAAGCGCGTTGACCACGGAAACGCCGACGCCGTGCAGGCCGCCGGAGGTCTCGTAGACCTTGGAGTCGAATTTGCCGCCCGAATGCAGCGTCGTCATGATGACTTCGAGCGCCGGTTTCTTGAATTTCGGATGCGGATCGACCGGGATGCCGCGGCCATTGTCGGTAACGGTCAGGAACCCGTCGGCCGAAAGCTCGACATCGATGAAGGTGGCATGGCCGGCAACCGCCTCGTCCATCGAATTGTCGATGACCTCGGCGAACAGATGGTGCATCGCCTTGTCGTCGGTGCCGCCAATATACATGCCTGGCCTGCGGCGCACCGGCTCCAGGCCCTCGAGCACCTCGATGTCGGCGGCGCTATAGCCCTCGCTGCCATCCTTGGTCGCGGCCGGACGCTTGGCCGCTGCCTGCACAAGCGGGTCCGCCGGGCGCGCCGGTGTGCGAACGGGCTGCGGCTGCTTGTCCATATTGCCGAAGAGATCGTTGTTGTCGTCCATGCCTGCCATAGGGTCCGATGCTGCGAATCACCCGTCGATACTGCCACGCTTTTCAGCGCCAAGCGACGGAGGTTCCTGTTACGTTCGGGGATTTGACCCGTCTTATCCTAAAACCATTCGATAACCAAGCGGGCGGAAATAGGTCCAATACCACCGTTCTACATTCCTGATTCTTTAACAAAGCGGCCTAGCGTGAGCCCAATATAAAAAGAAACGACGGGCATCAGGGGTTTTCGGCGTGAGGGGCAAGGCCATAACGATGATCGGCATCGCCGCCGTTTTCGGTGCGATCTCGATCTTTGCCGCGGATTTCTGGGTCAAGAGCCAGGCCAAGCCCGCTGCCGAGGAGAAGACGGCTTCGATCGCCGCTCCGGCACCGCCCAGGATCGAGTTCAAGACCATCGTGGTGGCGAACGCGCCGTTGCGCTACGGCCAGGAACTCGACCGCGCCAAGCTGATCGAAATCCCGTGGCCGCAGGATTCCCTGCCGCAAGGCGCCTTTGCCACCATCGATGGATTGCTCGGCGAGGGCAATCGCATCGTGCTGTCGCCGATCGAGGTCAACGAACCGGTGCTGCTGACCAAGCTGTCGGGGCCGAACGGCCGCGCGACGCTCTCCAACATGCTGACGCCCGGAATGCGGGCGGTGACCATCCGTACCGACGAGATCGCCGGTGTCGGCGGCTTCGTCACGCCGGGCGACCGCGTCGATGTCGTGCTGACGCGCGATGCCGGCGAAATCCAGGAAGTCGCCAAGAACGCGCAAGGCGCGGCCGGTTCGACCATCACCTCCGAAATCGTCGTTGCCGACGCCAAGGTGCTGAGCGTCGGCCAGGGCGCCGACGAGCGCCAGACGACGCCGCAGATCACGAATTCGGTGACCATCGAAGTGACGACCGAAGGCGCGCAGAAAGTGGCGCTCGCCCGCACCGTCGGCACGCTGTCGCTGTCGCTGCGCTCCGCCAGCGAAGGCGGCGACGGCAAGAACGGCGTCACCACCATCTCGTCCTTTGGCGGATCGGTGGCGGCCAAGGCTCAGGCCGCGGCCGGCTCGCTGTTCGATGCGATGACTAAGGAGCCGGAGAAGCCGAAATTCAAGACGGTCATCGTTACGCGCGGCACGAAGGCCGAGGAATATCAGGTGCCTGAGCGGGACCAGAAGTAAAGGCCGGTGGGGACCGGACGGGACAGGGCAATGTTGATGCGTACCCTATATCGAATGATGGATCGATCGCGCCTTGCGCGTGCTCTGGCGATGGCTGCCGCGCTGGCTGCGAGCGCAATGCTCGCCTTGCCCGGCGTGGCCAAGGCGGACAATGACATCGTCTATGTCTCGGCGACCAAGAATGCGTCGATCAAGGTCGCCAAGGGCAAGCCCAAGACGATCGTGACGAGTTCCGCCTTCTACCAGATCGTCATCGGCGATCCCGAGATCGCCAACGTCAATCCACTGACCGACAAATCCTTCTATGTGCTCGGCAACAATCTCGGCACCACCGGCATTGCGCTGTTCGACGAGAAGAAGCAGCTCGTCGGTACCGTCGACATCGAGGTGACGCTCGACACGGATCAATTGGCCAGCACCATCCGCGCCAGCGTGCCGGATGCCAAGATCAAGGTCGGCTCGGCCAATGGCCGTGTTGTGCTGTCGGGCGAGGCGGATGATGCGGTCGCCGCCGAAAAGGCGAACAAGATCGCCACCCGTTTTTCCGGCACCGAGGAAGTGATCAACTCGGTCAACATCTCGTCGTCGCAACAGGTTCAGCTCAACGTCCGCTTCGTCGAGATCAACCGCCAGGCGGGGCAGGATCTAGGCGCCAAATACGCTGCCAATTTCGCCTACGGTTTCGGCGGGCGCGATGTTTCGCTCGACCCCGGCACGGTGCCGGCGGCGGGAACCGGTGAAATCATCGGCCGACTGCTGTCGAACGGCGTGTCGATCGATATCGCCATCAAGGCGCTGGAAGAGCGCGGCCTCGCCCGCCGGCTGGCGGAACCGAACCTTATCGCCCGTTCCGGCGAGACGGCGAGCTTCCTGGCCGGCGGCGAATTCCCGATCCCGGTCTCGGAGGAGAACGGCAAGATCTCCGTCAGCTACAAGAAATACGGCGTCAGCCTGGATTTCACCCCGACCGTGCTCAAGGACGGGCTGGTCAGTCTCGACATCGCGCCGGAAGTCTCCTCGATCGATGCGTCGGCGTCCTACAATATCGGCAGCATTTCGGTACCGGGCTTCATCGTGCGCCGCGCCAAGACGTCGGTCGACCTCAAGAACGGCCAGAGCTTCATGATCGCGGGACTGCTGCAGTCGCAAAACGACATCACCACGTCGCGCATTCCCGGCCTTGGCAAGATGCCGGTGCTCGGGTCGCTGTTCTCGTCGAAATCCTACCAGCGGCGCGAGACCGATCTGGTCATCATCGTCACGCCCTATCTGGTCAAGCCGGTCGATCCGTCGAAGAAAATGGTCGAGCCGACCGACGGCACGCAACCGGCCAGCAATGTCGACTATTTCCTCAACAACACCGAGGAAGTGAAGGCGTCGGACACCGGTCGCGCGCTGGCGCTGGCCGATGGCAGCGCCGCACGGACCGCTCCCGCCACCACGGTCGGGCACTTCCTCGACCTGCCGAAGGACTGAAGCCATGCGTCTGGTCCTGAGATCGAGCGTCGCCTTGCTTCTTGCCGGTTTGGCCGGCGGCTGCACCAGCGACGATTACATACGCAGCGAAGGGGTGACGCCAGGCTCCGGCGAGGCCCAGGCCGCCAACACCGTCATGCAGATGGTCGATCCCTGGAAATACGGCGTCCAGAACACAAGGCTTCTCGTGCCTGCCAAGCGTGGCGATACCGTTCCGGTCACGCCGGATCAGGCCGCCGCTTCGAAGGCATCGCAGACGACCACGGCCAACTGACCCCAAAGGGCGATTGCGCTCACAGGCTGATAAAAATGGCAAACGGCATCAAGACCAAGAAGATCCTGCTCGTATCGACGGACAGGACCTTCGTGCAGGACACGCGGACCGCATTCGCCGCCTCCGAGATCATCCAGCTCTCGACGGTGGAAAAGAATGTCACCGAACTGCGCGGCGAGGTCCAGGAAGCGGACTTCGGCGCCATCATCGTCGACATGGACGCGGCGAGACTGGAGGAGGTCGAGTCGCTGCAGCGCATCATGCGCCGTCTGGAGGGCAAGGCGCCGGTGGTCGTGGTCACCCAGGAGTTCAACGCCGCCGCCGTGCGCATCCTGGTGCAGCTCAAGGTCGCGGACTTCCTGGTCAAGCCGATCACCACTGCAGATCTGGTGCGCTCGGTGGTGCGGGCCCTGCAGGGGCCGGGGCGTGAGGAAAACACCGAGTCGCAGATCTACACCTTCATGCCGGCCGCCGGCGGCGTCGGCACCACGACGCTGGCGCTGCAGACCGCGTTCCAGCTGCATCACTCGGTGACGCGCGGCGCCTCGACCTGCGTGGTCGACCTCAACTTCCAGCAGGGCGCCTGTGCCGAATATCTCGACCTCGAGCCGCGTTTCGACATCACCGAGATCGAGAACCAGCCCGAGCGCCTCGACCGGCAATTGCTCGACGTGATGCTGTCTAAGCATGCCAGCGGGCTTTGCGTGCTGGCGGCGCCGACGCATCCGTCGGAGATGCGCTCGTTCAAGACCGATGTCGTGGTGCGCATGCTGGATCTTGTCTCGGCCTATTTCGACAATGTCGTCATCGACATGCCGCGCACCTGGTTTCCCTGGACGGAGACCGTGCTGCTTGGCTCCAACAAGCTCTATATCGTCGCCGAGATGACGGTGCCGTGCCTGCGCCACACGCAAAGGCTGATCCAGGCGGTCTACGAGACCGCCGGCAAGGAAGTGAAGCCGAACGTCATCGTCAACCGTTTCGAGCAGAAGATGTTCGACAACGGCATCAAGCAGGCGGATGTCCAGGAGATCCTTGGCGAGCATTTCGTCGGCGGCATCGCCAACAACTACCGGCTGGTGCGCGAGGCGGTCGACCGCGGCGTGCCGCTGCACGAGATCGATCCCAACGCCAATGTCGTCAACGATCTGAAGAAGATCATCCTGCCGGAAGAGGCGGTCGCGACCGGAGCCAAATCGAAGTCGCTGTTTAGTCTCGGCAAGGGCTTCTTGAAGAGGAAGGCCGGATGACCAGCCGTTTTTCCACCCTGCAGAACCGCGACGCGCGTCCGCAGCGCCCGGCTGATACAACGCCGGTCGCGCATCATGCGGTCGTCATCCCGACCAGCCGGAAGGCTTCGCCGGCAAAGCCTGACGTCGCGCCGGCAAAGAACGCCAACAAGGTGCTCGACGCGCGCGTGCGCATACACCGCATGCTGCTCGAGGAAATCAACCTGGTGGCGCTGGAGCGTTTGCCCAAGGAGGAGATGCGCCGGCAGGTGCATGATTTCGTTTCGGAAAAGACCCGCCAGGAGCGGATGGCGATCAACACCGCCGAACTCGAAGCGCTGGTCGACGACATCGTCGACGAGATGGTGGGTCTTGGCCCGCTCGAACCCTTGCTCAAGGATCCCGACATCAACGACATCCTGATCAACGGCCACCAGAACTGCTTCATCGAAAAGAAGGGCAAGCTGCAGCAGGTCCATATCCCGTTCAAGGATGAGGCGCATCTACTTAGAATCATTAATAAAATCGTCGCTGCGGTTGGCCGCCGGGTCGACGAATCGCAGCCGATGGTCGATGCCCGCATGCTGGACGGCTCGCGCTTCAACGCCGCCATCCGCCCGGTTGGCGTCGACGGGCCGCTGGTGTCGATCCGCAAATTCTCCAAGAACAAGCTCGGCCTGCACAAGCTGGTCGAATTCGGCGCCATCACCCAGAACATGGCCGAAGTGCTGGCGGCGGCCGTCCACGCCCGCAAGACGACGATCATTTCGGGCGGCACCGGCACCGGCAAGACGACGATGCTCAATGCACTATCGGCCTTCATTCCCGAAGACGAGCGGCTGATCACCATCGAGGACGCGGCCGAGCTTCAGCTGCAGCAGCCGCATGTCGCGCGCATGGAGACGCGGCCCGCCAATATCGAGGGCCATGGCGAACTCAAGCAGCGCGATCTCGTCAAGAACGCGCTGCGCATGCGCCCCGACCGGGTCATCCTCGGCGAGTGCCGCGGCGAGGAGGCTTTCGACATGCTGCAGGCGATGAACACGGGCCATGAAGGGTCGATGGCGACCATCCACGCCAACACGCCGCGCGATGCCATTTCGCGCCTCGAACAGATGCTGGGCATGACCGGCATGCCGATGACGGTGCAGTCGATCCGTAGCCAGATCGCCAGCGCCATCGACATCATCGTGCAGCTGACCCGGCTTTCCGACGGCAAGCGCAAGGTGACGAGCGTCGCCGAGGTGACCGGCATGGAAGGCGACGTCATCCAGATGCAGGAGATCTTCCGCTTCGTGCGCACCGGCATGGATGCCGATGGCGGCATTCTCGGCTATTTCGAGGCGACCGGCATCCGGCCGCGCTTCCTCGAGGATCTGCGTGCCATGGGCATCGAGTTCCCCGGACGCTACTTCGAACCCGGCCGGCCGCAGGAGTAGCCGGGTGTTCGACGGGCTGAGCGCAATCTATGTCGTCTATGCCGGGGCAGCACTTACCGGCATCATGATCGCCGAGGCCTGCTATCTCCTCTATGCCGGCCGCAGCGACAAGCGCACCGCCATCAACCGGCGCATGAAGCTGCAGGAAAGCAAGATCAGCCAGGAGCAGGTGCTGATCCAGCTGCGCAAGGAGCGAGGCCTCGACGCCGGCACGTCGCTGTTTTCGCCGGACCGGTTCCGTGCGCTGCGCACGCAGTCGGGCATGATCATGCCGCTGTCGAAATTCCTGATGATCACCTCCGGCGTGGCGATGGCCATGACCCTGGTCGCCATCTGGTATGGCTTGCCGCTGCTGATGGGGCTTCTCCTGTTCGTCGCACTGCTGCCGCTGGTGCCGGTGATGGTGATGCGTTCCATGCGCAAGCGCCGGCTCAAGCGCTTCGGCATGCAACTGCCCGAGGCGCTGGAACTGATCACGCGCGGCCTCAAGGCCGGTCACCCCGTGCCGGTGGCCATCGCCATGGTGTCGCGCGAAATGCCCGATCCGATCGGCACCGAGTTCGGCGTCATCGCCGATGAGGTGACCTATGGTTCCGACCTGGTCTCGGCGTTGAACTCGCTGTTCGACAGGGTCGGCCATGAGGATCTGCCGCTGTTCATCACCGCCGTTTCCATCCAGTCCAGTTCGGGCGGCAATCTGCGCGAAATCCTCGATGGCCTGGCGCTGACGATCCGCGAGCGCGGCAAGTTGCGCCGCAAGGTGCGCGCCATCTCGACCGAGGGCCGCATGTCGGCCTACATCCTGACGGCGATACCGGCGCTGCTGTTTGCCGCCATCATGGCGCTGATGCCGGGTTTCTACCGCGATGTCTGGGACGAGCCAAAAACCTGGTACCTGATCGGCGGGTCTGTGACCTGGCTGATGCTGGGCAATCTGATGATGTTCAAGATGTCGAATTTCCGGTTCTGACATGCAGGGCTTCATCGAATTCCTCGCCTCGCTCGCACCGAGTTCCCTGATGCCGGTGGCGATCCTGCTTCTGGCCCTGGGCAGCGTCGCGGTCGCCTGGCCGATGGTGGCGGCGAAGGGCGACCGCAACGACGTGAAGCGCCGGCTCAAGATCGACCATGGCGCCGTGGCCGCGAAGCCCGAGCCGCTGCAGAAGAAGAACGCCAATGTCGTGCGCGAAAAGGCGGTGAAGCGGGCGCAGGAATTCTACGCCAAGAGCGATCCGGAAAATGTCGCCCGGCTGCGCATGAAGCTGATCCAGGCCGGCTATATGGAGCCGCGCGCCGTCGGCACTTTCTTCATCATACGCTTCTCGGCGCTGGTCGGTACCGCGATCGGCGCCTTCGTCCTCAACCAGTGGCTGGCCAGCGCCGAAGCGACGATGACCAGCCGCTGGGCGTTCGTCATTCTGTCAGGCGTGGCCGGCTATTTTCTGCCTGGTCTGGTACTGACCCAGCAGGTGCGGGAGAAGATGCGTGAGTACCGCAACGGCTTTCCCGACTTCATGGATCTGATGATCGTCTGTTCGGATGCCGGCATGAGCATGGAGGCAGGCATCGAGCGCGTCTCCAAGGAGCTTGCCAAGACCTATCCGGCGCTCAGCCAGAACCTGCAACTGGTGTCGCTGGAACTGAGGGCCGGGCGCAGCCTCGACGATGCGCTGAAGGCGCTCGCCGAACGCCTCAGCCTGGACGAGGTTCGCTCGTTCGCCACGCTGCTGCAGCAGTCGAAGGAACTCGGCACCAGCCTGTCAGGCGCGCTGCGCGTGTTCTCCGACGAAATGCGCCACAAGCGCATGTCGCTGGCCGAGGAGAAGGCGCACGCCTTGCCGGCCAAGATGTCGATACCGGTGACGGTGTGCATCCTGCCGGTGGTGCTGATGATCGCGATCATCCCGATCATCGTCAAAATGACGGGTAACCATTAGGCTACATTGATGTTCGGTGGCCAGCCTGCACATGGCGGCTTGTCGAGCTTAATGCCAAGCAGGGCCGACAGGCTGCTACTGCTGCCCGAACTCGGCCTTCGACATGAGGATCCCATGCGAATAGTGTTGTGTGCCGCCGCTCTCGTTGCGGCCAGCCTGTGGCCCGCCCTAGCCGCGGCCGATGATTGCGGCGATGCCGCCGCGCTGTTGCGGCAGGCTTATCCTAAGATCCAGAAAAGCGCCGACGGCCACTCGTTCACGCTCGAACCGCATACCAGCATCCCGCTCGCGATCCCGCAGGACGGTATGCCTGGCCTGGTCTGCAAGGTCTGGCCTGCCCATGACGATCTGTTGCTGGTCGCGGTGCCGCTGATCGACAGCGTCCAATCCGCCTACGGCCAGCATGTTGGCGATATCGAGCTTCTGGTCGTCGACAGGAAGACCCTGCAGCTACGCCAGCGCCTGCTCCAACCCAGGCTGATGAACGACGATGCCGTCGCCATCCGTGGCATCGAATTCGATACCGCGCGCTATGGGCTGGCGCCCGGTGTCACCGCCTTCGGCCTGCGCATCGACATGGCCAATCATTCACAGCCCAATCCCTTCAACGAAACCGACCTGCGGCTCTACGCTATATCAGGCAACACGCTGCGCGCGGTGCTCGACGGGCTCGCCGTGGCCGGCCATGGCGGCGAAGGCGACACCAATTGCGCGGGATCCTTTCATTCCAGCCAGGTCAGCCTGGCGATGAGCCCGACGATCCATCGCGGCTACCATGACATCATCGCGGTCGAGCGGCAGGATACCGACGAGCCGCTCCCCGACAAGGATGGCGAGTGCCAGTCCCACCCCGGCAAGTCGGTGAGCCGGACCTACCGGCTGCGCTATGACGGCAGCCGCTATCCGGTTCCGGCCGCGCTCAAGGCCATCGACCCGCCGTGAGATCGCCCCAGCGTCGGCTTGAGGCGTTGCGGTCCAATGGTTAATGGCCGGTATCGCGGAAACCAAATCTTTGCTGCATTTCGGCACCGAAGTTTAATCGCTTTGCTCTAATGTCTTTACCTGAAGAACGACCCGGCAAATCGGGCGACGGGGCAGGGCATGCGTCAGACACAATTTGCGGCGGTGGCCACGATGGCGGCCGTCCTGATGATCACCGGGTGCACGACGAACAACAACGTCGACGCGACCAAGACGACCGCGATCCAGCCGGCGGCGAAGGATGTCGACACATCCGATCTGGCGCAGGGCAAGGCGCAGTTTCGCGACGCCAATTATGGTCTCGCCGAACAGCATTTCCGCAAGGCCGTCGAACTGAAGGCCGACAATGCGGAGGCCTGGATGGGGCTCGCCGCTTCCTATGACGAGCTCGGCCGCTTCGACTTCGCCGACCGCGCCTATGGCCAGCTCTTGAAGGTCGCCGGCCGCAAACCGCAGATCGTCAACAATATGGGCTATTCGCAACTGCTGCGCGGCAACAAGAAGAAGGCCAGGGCGCTGCTGCTCGAGGCGAAGGCCGGCATGGCCGACCCGACGGTCGTCAACGCCAATCTCGCCTTGCTGAACAAGGGCTGATGCGCGTTTGATCCTCGCGCCGGCCAAGGTGCGATTTCCGGACAGGCACCGTCGACGCTTTGTAAACCCTAACCGCAGCTTGGGTTGAAAGATCGGCTGAAAGCCATGTTCGAGGGCTGCCGCTGACCTAGAATGCGGCATAATCGCCGACGCTGGAGAGGCCGCCGCCCGATATGCTGGATTTCAGTTCGCTCCTGCTCGCGGCCGCGCTGTCGGGCACATGCCTGGCCGTCACCATGTTTGCCATCTGGCTCACCGCACCGCGGGCGCGTTTCGTGCTGACGGTGGCGTGCGGCATTATCGTGCTTGTCGCGCATGTGATCCTGTTCTGGCGCTACACCAAGGAGCCCGATCCGCTGCTTTGCCAGATCGCGCTGGCGCTGCTCAGCCTGGGCTTCCTGATCATCTGCCTTTCGGCCATGCAGTATCTCGGCGTGCCGGATCACAGGCGTGCGATCGTGCCGACGCTTGCCGCCATGGCAGTCTGCGCCGCCTTCACCTTCCTGGGCCTTGACGGTGTCGGCTTCATCGTCACCTACGCGACGGTGACCGTGCTGCTGTCGACGATCGGAGTCATGTTCTGGGTCAATGGCAGCCACGATCGCCGGATCCTGCTGGTGGTTTCGTTCCTGAGCGGCACCTGCGCGGTGTCGTTTGCCCTTTGCGGCGTGGTTCTGATGGCCAAGGGACAATGGACGCTCGGGGCGGCGCCCGACAACTGGGCCGAGCGTTTGAATTCCGTCGTGGCAGTGGCCTGCATGACCGGCCTCGGCGCCTTGACGCTCTCCCTTCATCATCTGCAGGCGCAGATCGAGTTGAAGGCCGAGACGATGACCGATCCATTGACCGGGCTGATGAACCGTCGCGGGTTGATGTCCCTCCACGCCGAGCGGCCCTTCGGTCCCTTCATGGCGGTCGTCATGTTCGACCTCGACCACTTCAAGAGGACGAACGACATCTACGGTCACCCGGTCGGGGACCAGGTCCTGTGCCGCTTCGCCGCCGTCATCCGGAAATATGCCAGGACCGGCGTCGACGCGTTTCGCCTGGGCGGAGAGGAGTTCGCCATCGTCATGTCGCGGATGACGGAAGAGCGGGCCCATGATCTCGCCAGCAAGATCGGCGTGGCCTTCGGCACCGAAATCGTTCCTACCCCGCTCGGTCCGTTGCGCAGCACGGTCAGCGGAGGCATCGGCTTTGGCGGCGCCGACGGCAGCAGCCTCGACGAGGTGCTGGCCGAGGCGGACGCCGCGCTCTACGCGGCCAAGCGCGCCGGCCGAAACTGCGTGATCAGCCGCAAAAGAATGGGCAAGGCCGAACCGGTCAAGCCGGCCTTGCGCTCCGCGTAGGCCGAGAGGCTGCTACTCCGCCGCTCCCAGATAGTCCGACAGCGGCGGGCAGGAGCAGACCAGATTGCGGTCGCCGGCGACATTGTCGATGCGCGACACCGGCGGCCAGTACTTGGCTGCGGTATCGGCGTCGCCGGCGGGATAGGCCGCTTCCAGACGCGAGTAGGGGTGGGGCCACTGTCCGGCCAACGTCTCGGCGGCGGTGTGTGGCGCGTTGACCAGCGGGTTGTCGGCCAAGGGCCAGTCACCTCTGGCGACTTTCGCGGCTTCGCCGGCAATGGCGATCATCGCCTCGCAGAAGCGGTCGAGCTCGCGCTTCGGCTCGGATTCCGTCGGCTCGACCATCAGCGTGCCGGCGACCGGAAACGACATGGTCGGTGCGTGGAAGCCGTAGTCGATCAGGCGCTTGGCGATGTCGTCGACGCTGATGCCGGCGCTCTCCTTGAGCACGCGGGTGTCGAGGATGCATTCATGCGCGATGCGATCGTGGCGGCCCTTGTAGAGCAGCGGGAAGTGCGGCGCGAGCCGTGTCGCCACGTAGTTGGCCGAGATGATGGCGGTCTCCGTTGCCTGCTTCAGTCCGGTGGCGCCCATCATGCGGATATACATCCAGGTGATCGGCAAGATGGAAGCGCTGCCGAAGGGAGCCGCCGACACGGCATGCGCCGAGCCTTCGGTGACATGGCCCGGCAGATAAGGCTTCAGATGTGCCTTGACGCCGATCGGACCGATGCCGGGGCCGCCGCCGCCATGCGGAATGCAGAAGGTCTTGTGGAGGTTCATATGGCAGACATCGGCGCCGATATCGGCGGGCCGGGCGAGCGCGACCAGTGCGTTGAGGTTGGCGCCGTCGAAATAGACCTGGCCGCCATGCTCGTGGATGAGGGCGCAGAGGTGGCGGGCGCCTTCTTCGTAGACGCCATGCGTCGAAGGATAGGTGAACATCAGCGCGGCGAGATTCTTGGAATGCTCGTTGGCCTTGGCCCGCATATCGTCCATGTCGATATTGCCGTCCTCCAGGCAGCGCACGACGACGACGCTCATGCCGGCCATCGCCGCACTCGCCGGATTGGTGCCATGCGCGGAGGAGGGGATCAGGCAGACCGTGCGATGGCCTTCGCCGCGCGAGCGGTGATAGGCGCGGATGGCGAGCAGGCCGGCATATTCGCCCTGGCTGCCGGCATTGGGCTGCAGGCTGACCGCGTCGAAGCCGGTGATTTCGGATAGCCAGCCTTCCAGCTCGCCGATCATGGCGCGATAGCCGGCCGAATGGCTGGCCGGCGCGAAGGGATGCAGATTGGCGATGCTTGGCCAGCTCACCGGCATCATCTCGGCCGCCGCGTTGAGCTTCATGGTGCAGGATCCGAGCGGGATCATGGAGCGGTCGAGCGCCAGATCCTTGTCGGCCAACCGGCGCAGCAGGCGCATCATGTCGGTTTCCGACTTGTTCTCGTTGAAGACCGGCTGGGTCAGAAACTCTTTTCCACGCGGCTTGCCGGGAACGCTGCTCTCGGCCGAGGGAGCAGCTTTGGCGCCGAACAGGGAAGCGATCGCTTCGAGATCGGCGTCGGTCGAGGTTTCGTCGAAGCTGATCCCCACATGGTCGGCGTCGACGACGCGCAGCAGCCGGCCGGTCTTTTCGGCGCCTTCGGCGAACTCAGCGGCCTTGCCCTTCGCCTCGACCGTCACCGTGTCGAAGCGGTTGGCGCCGAGCACCGACACGCCCGCCGCCTTGAGGCCGCTTGCCAGACGGTTGGCCAGCGCGTGGATGCGCCCGGCAATCGCCTGCAGCCCGGCGGGGCCGTGCCAGATGGCATAGGCCGTCGCCATGTTGGCGAGCAGCGCCTGCGCGGTGCAGATGTTGGAGGTCGCCTTGTCGCGGCGGATATGCTGTTCGCGCGTCTGCAAGGCCAGGCGGTAGCCAGGCCGGCCCTTGCTGTCGGTCGACTGGCCGACGAGGCGGCCGGGCATCAGGCGCGTCAGTTTGTCGGAGACGGCGCAGTAAGCGGCGTGCGGGCCGCCAAAGCCCATCGGCACGCCAAAGCGCTGCATCGGGCCGACGGCAATGTCGGCGCCGAGTTTCGCCGGCGCATCGGTCAGCGTCAGGCCAAGCGGATCGGCGATGAAGACGACGATGGCGCCGGTGGCGTGTGCCTTGTCGATTGCCGCCTTATGGTCGCCATAGACGCCGAAAGTGTCGGGCCAGGAGACGAGCAGGGCAGCCGTGTTGTCGTCGATCGTCTCGCCATCGATCTCGATGCCGAGCGGCTCGGCGCGGGTGCGCACGACATCCAGCGTCTGCGGATGCGGCGTGCCGGCGAACGCCACCTTGGTGCGCTTGTCGCGGTGGTGGCGTAGCGCAATGCCGACCGCTTCGGCGACGGCGGTTGCCTCATCGAGCAGCGAGGCGGATGCCACCGGCAGGCCGGTCAATTCGGCGACCAAGGTCTGGAAATTGAACAGCATTTCGAGCCGGCCCTGGCTGATCTCGGCCTGATAGGGCGTGTAGGCCGTGTACCAGGCCGGATTCTCGAACAGATTGCGCTGGATGACCGGCGGCACGTGGACGCCGTGATAGCCGGCGCCGATGAAGCTCTTCAGCACCGTGTTCTTCGCCATGATGGCCGACAATTCGGCCAGCGCTTCGGCCTCGCTGGCCGGCGCGGGCAAGGTCAGCGGCAGGTCGAGGCGAATCGACTGCGGCACGGCCTGGCTGATCAGCGTCTCGACGGAGGGGACGCCGATCACGGCAAGCATGGCCCTGACATCGTTGACGCTCGGACCGATATGGCGGGCCGAGAAGGGGGTGAGTGCTGTGGTCATCATCTCTAGTCCTGATTTCAGGCGATATGGGCTTTGTAGGCGGCCTCGTCCATGAGGCCGGCGAGCTGGCTTTCGTCGGCGAGCTTCATCTTCCACAGCCAGCCGGCGCCGGTTGCCGCCGAGTTGACCAGCGACGGGTCGGAAGACAGAGTGCCATTGGCCTCGGTGATCTCGCCGTCGACCGGCGCGTAAACGTCGGAGGCCGCCTTGACGGATTCGACCACGACGGCGGTGTCGCCCTTGGTCAGCTTCTTTCCGGTTTCCGGCAGTTCGACGAAGACGAGGTCGCCGAGTTGCTCCTGCGCGTAGTCGGTAATGCCGACGGTGGCGATGCCGCCTTCGACGCGAAGCCATTCGTGATCTGATGTGAAATACGTCTTTGCCATGGAGTTCATCCTTTGCGGTAGCGATGAGGGGTGAAGGGCAGGGAACTGATATCGACGGGGATCTTCGTGCCGCGTACCTCGGCGAACACCCGTGTGCCGGGCTTTGCCAGCGATGCGGCGACATAGCCCATGGCGACCGGATGGCCGGCCGAGGGGCCGAAGCCGCCCGATGTGACATGGCCGGCGGGATTGCCGTCGGCGTCGAACAGGGCGGCACCGGCGCGCACCGGCTGGCGGCCTTCCGGCTTCAGCCCGACGCGCTTTTGCGCCGGGCCGCGTTCGACGGCGGCACGTAAGGCGTCGGCGCCGATAAAGGCGCCGGAAGCTCTGATGTCCTTGGGGATCGCCCACATCAGCGCGGCCGCGGCCGGGTCGGTCTCCGGCGTGATGTCCTGGCCATGCAGGCAAAGCCCGGCCTCGAGCCGCAGGCTGTCGCGCGCGGCAAGGCCGATCCACAGAACGCGCTCGTCTTCGAGCAGCTTCGTAACCAAATCCCGTGCGGCGGCCTCCGGCAGGCCGATCTCGAAACCGTCCTCGCCGGTATAACCCGACCGGCTCATGAACCAGTCTTTCCGCGGCTCGACACCGTGCATGAACAGCAGCGAGCCGGTCTCGATGCCGGCGCGGGACAGCACGGCCCAGGCCTCGGGTCCCTGGATGGCCAGGAAGACGCGGTCGAGCGGCTCGACCGTCACGTCAAAAGTCGTGGCCAGCTCACGCAGATGCTTTTCGTCAGCGACGGCGTTGCCGGCATTGGCGACAACCATGAACCTGGTATCGCCGAGCCGGGTGACGATCAGGTCGTCCAGGATGCCGCCGGCCTCATTGAGGAAGAAGGACAGTTTCGACTGCGAGATTTCGAGTGCGCCGGCATCCAGGGGGCAAGCGCGGTCGAGCAGCGCAACCGCTTGCGGCCCGCTGACCTTGAACAGTTTCATGTGCGAGATATCGAAGAGACCGGCATGCTCGCGGGTGTGCAGATGCTCCTTCATGACGCCGGCCGGATAGGTCAGCGGCATCGACCAGCCGGCAAAGGCGCCGAAACGCGCACCGGCGGCTGTATGGATGTCTTCGAGGGGAAGGTGTTTGCTATCGTCGCCCGTCATGTCGTCTCCAGAGTCGCACGCAATCGGCCGCGAATGGCGACCAGTCCGTGCCCCTCTGTCTGAAGCCTGAGAGACTCGCGCAGCCGGAACTCTGTCAGCGGCGCTTACACCTTCGGCGCGGGGGCAAGCCCCGACTTTCCAGAGTGTCTTTCCCGTCTACGGTTCTTTTGCCTGAGAGATTTCGGGCGATTTCCCCTTCGGCGGCAGCTCTCGCTGCTCTCTCCCGCAAACAGGTAGGACTCAGAATCCCGAGCCCTCGACGCGCCATCCATAGCCCGTCGGCGACACCTTGTCACCTCCCAGCGACATTTAAAGCGCGTCGCTGAAACGGATCGAGGCGATGCGCTTTGGCTCTTTGATTTGACGCATGTCGACAAGTCTTCGCTAACCACGCCGTTTGCCGGTTTTTCAAGACACTCCTGATATAGCAGGACGATGTAGCGCTTTGGGGCGGACGGGGACGACAATGGGCGAATTGATCATGAGCGCGCCGGTGGCTGGGCTGACCTCGAAGAATCGCATTGCCCCGGAGGACGTGCTGATGCTGCGCCGCAACGTGTTCGCCGATGGCGTGGTGACCCGGGGCGAGGCCGAGGCGCTGTTCGCTCTCGACCAGACGGCCAAGGACAAATGCGCGGAGTGGGCACCGTTCTTCGTCGAGGCGGTCACCGACTACATCGTCCATCAGGAAAAGCCGTCCGGCTATATCTCGCAGGACAATGCCGATTGGCTGGTCCGCACCATTTCGCGCGACGGGATGGTCGACAGCCGCACCGAACTCGAATTGCTGGTCCATGTGCTGGAAAAGGCGAGATCCACGCCGAGCAAGCTTTGCGTCTATGCGTTGGAGCAGGTTGCGCATGCCGTCATCGACGGCAAGGGACCCCTGATGCTGGGCGGCGCGCTGGTGCCTGGACTGATCGCCAAGGCGGAAGTCGAATTGCTGCGTCGCATCCTGCATGCCCATGGCGGCGACGGCAACATCGCCGTCACCCGCGGCGAGGCCGAGGTGCTGTTCAGGATCAACGAACAGACAGCCCAGGCCAAGAACGATCCGTCCTGGAACGACCTCTTCGTCAAGGCGATCGCCAATTTCGTCATGTGCTCGGCCGGCTATGAGGCACCGACCCGCGATGTGGCGCTGCGCCAGGAAAGCTTCCTCGAACACGCCGATCCGGAGATCGGCGGCTTCTTCAGCCGCATGGTTTCAGGCGGCCTCGCCGGCATCATCGAGGCCTACCGCTCCCCCGAGGACATCGAGGCCGAGTGGGAGGCCAAGAATAGGGCGACCGAGGCCCTGGCCCGCCGCGCCGAGACGGTCGATGCCGGCGAAGCCAAATGGCTGGTCGAGCATATTGGGGGGAACCGGCCCTTATACGAGAATGAGCGGGCGCTGCTGACCCTGATCAAACATGCCTCGCCGGAGATCCATCCGGCATTGAGGCCGCTGCTCGACAAGGTTGCTTAAAGTGCACCGTCTGCTTCTATCGTTTTACAAAGGATGATGTTGGAGTGACCTTCGGGCCATTCCGCGAGTTCGACGATGCGCCGGAAGCCAGCCTTCTCGTAGAGGCCCGGCGCCTGGAAGTCGTGGCTAGAGACCCAAATTCTCCTGACGCCTCGATCGGTTGCCTCAGCGACAAAAGCGCTGAGCAACTGCCTTGCATAGCCTCGGCCGCGATAGGCTCCGTCAATCCACATCAATGTCAGCTCGGACGTGCTCGCCCAAGAGTAGCCGGCGGCAATGCCGATCGCATGTCCTGCACCGTCGCGAATAACGAAAGCCAGCCCCCGGTCATCGGTGCAGCCAGTCGCGCGCCGGTTGTCGCTGTGGAGACGTTCCTCGAGCGAACCCAACTCTATCGGCGACAAATCGTGCTCGGCCTGTATGCTCGCGATCATCAAATCCCGCCATACCAGTCGTAGCCATTGTCTTCCCAATAGCCGCCGCGACCGCCGCCGACATTGGCGAAGCCGTCGACCAGCTCGATCTTGTAGAGGTATTTCGGCATCTTGTAGCCGAGCTGGCGCTCGACGCGGACACGCAGCGGGGCGCCGTTTTCGACCGGGAGCGGTTTGCCGTTCAGGCCATAGGCGAGGATCGTCTGCGGGTGGCGAGCGTCGATCAGGTCGATCGTGCCGTAATATTTGATGTCGCCGGACAAGCTGCGATCGATCGTGTCGAGGCAATGGAACATGACGTAGCGCGCCTGCGGCTTGACCACCGCCTGGTCGAGCACCAGCGACAGCGGCGTGCCGGTCCATTTGGCGATGCAGCTCCAGCCCTCGACGCAGTCGTGGCGGGTGATCTGGGTGCGGCTCGGCATGTTCTGAAGTTGCTCGCGGCTGAGCGATAGCGGTTTTTCGACCAAGCCCGAGACTTCCAGTCGCCAGTCTGCGAAATTGTTGGAGAGCAGGCCCTTGTAGGTGTCATCGTCAGGCGCGGTGACGCCGTTTGGCCGCTGCGGCTGGCGGATGTCGGCTTCGGTGAATTCGGGCGCCAGTTTGTCGCGACCTGCGAGCAGGCGCTGGGCGCGATAAGTCAGGCCATTGGCGTTTTCGAGGAAACCGCGCAGGCCGCTGCCAATACTCAACTGGCTGTCGAAGGCGTCGCAGCCCGACAGCATGATGCCGGAGGCGCCAAGGCTGGCGGCGGTCAGGAACTTCCTTCGACTGATCTGGAATTTCGCCATGTCAGGCACTCCTCTCGGTCGTCTTGTCGTCATGCGCGGGAGGGTCGGTGCGGTACCAGCCGGTGATGATCGAGCGTAGTTCGTTGATCGGGCCGGCGGCCAGGATCATCAGAATGTGGATGATGAAGAAGCCGACCAGCAGAAGCATGACGGTGAAATGGATGGTGCGCGCCGTCTGCCGGCCGCCGAGCACCTCGTTGAGGAAGGGCAGCACCGAATTCATGCTGGGCGACATGGCAAGGCCGGTGATGATCATCAGCGGCAACAGCACGAACAGCACCCCGCCATAGGCCATCTTCTGCAGCGTGTTGTATTCGCGCGTGTGATGGAATTTCAGCTTGGCGTGATCGACGATGTCCCGCGGCAGGCGCTTGAGGTCGTCAAGGCGCGGGGCGAGATCGCGCCTGATATGGCCGTTCACCAGGCTGGCGACCAGCCAGACGATCAAGGTCGTCGTCAAGATCCAGGCGAAAAAGAAATGCACGACGCGGGCGGTGCCGAGGTCATAGTAGGACGGAATGGTGGCCCAGGACGGGAAACCGCGCGCCGTCTCGTTGCCTGGCGGACCCGACCAGCCGAGCACGCCCGTCGTGTCGAAGCGGTGTCCGAAGATTTCGGTGTAGCCGCGCGGCCCGGCGCTCGTGTTTTCGGCACCGATTTCGAAGATGGTGTTGTTGTAGCCGAAGCCGGATTGCTTGCCGATGTAGAGCTGCGGCCGGGCGTTGAAGATCTGCAGGCCGGAAAGCAGCATGAAGAACAGCGAGATGGCCCAGATCCAGTGCGTCAGCCTCGTCCAGCGCGACTGCCGGTAGATCAGCGTGCTGTCGCTCGACACGGGAGCGTCCGGTCCGGTGGCGGATTGGCTTCTGGCAACGGATTCCATCTTGTCTCGTCTCCCGGCCTTACGGCGTGGCCTGCGCGTTCATTGTCCTCCTGATACGTCGCGATCCAAACCGATGTTTCACCCGATCACGGATTTATTACGGGCCGCCCAGACTGACGGCGAGATTGACGGCCGCGGCGACGATGACGGTGTTGAAGAAGAACGACAGGACCGAGTGGACAAGGACGACACAGCGCATGTGCGTCGTCGAGATGTTGGTGTCCGCGGTCTGCGCCGTCATGCCGATGACCGCCGAGAAGTAGAGGAAATCCCAGCCTTCCGGGCGCTTGTCGCCCGGGAACAGCAATCCGCCGACCGGGATTTTCTTCTTGGTTTCGGCGTCGACCGCATCGCCGTCCATCCAGTAGACATGCGCGTAGTGAAGCGCGGCCATGGCATGAATGGTGAACCAGCCGAGCGGGATAGACAGCAGCGCGAAACCGAGCTCGACGGAATTGCCTCTGTCTTTCTGATTGATAAGCAGGAACAACGAGACAACGGCGACGACAACGACGACAAGCGTCACCGCGAAGATGACCAGCACAGGCTGGTCGGTGGCGCGCGCGTTCTTGCTCAGATATTTGCCGGTGAATTTGGGCATCTGGCTGACGACAAGAATGACGTAGGCGGCGAAAAAGGCGTTGGCGCCGATCGAATAGGCGAGCGGGGCGTGCAGCAGCAACGCCACAAGCAGCGCCAACGCCCCGAAACATGCCGACATTGCGAACAGCATATGGCGCCGCATGGGTTTCTGGATCGGGGTTTCTGCGGCCATGGCGGTCTCCACCCTGGATGGCGCTCGGTTTTTAGCCGGGTGTGACGGATTTCAGCGCTCGCCGCAAGATGCGGTCGAGTTCACCAAGGAACCGCGAACGGTCCTGCGGAGCGAAGGAGGCATTGTAGCCCTTGCTCTCGCCCGTTTCGCGCAAATGCTGCTTGAGGTCGCGCATGGCCACCGCCATGCCGATCGTTTCCGGCGTAAACGGCCGCCCTGTGGGTCCAAGCACATGTGCGCCGAGCGCCACCGCTCGGGCGGCAAGCGGAATATCCGCCGTGATCACGATGTCGTTGGATTTGGCATTCTCGACGATCCAGTCATCGGCGGCGTCGGCGCCCTTGGAGACCACGACATTGCGGATCATCGGATCGCGCGACGGCCGCAAGCCGCCGTTGGAGACATAGGTGACGACGACGCCAAGGCGCTCGGCGACCTTTTCGACCTCGGCTTTGACCGGGCAAGCGTCGGCGTCGACGTAGATGGTGGGTGCCGGCATAATCTCTCCGAAACGGACAAGGGCCGGAAACGTCTCCGGCCCCTGCCTGAAATCCTACAGCGGTCAGGCCGGCAAGGCGCCGGACCTCTTCGCCGTCCAGGTGGCCATATAGTCCATCAGGCCGGGGTTGAGGCAGTCATAGGGCTCCAGCCCGATTGTCTTCAGCCGTGCCCGAATGCCGTCCATCCGCTTCGGGTCGACGCCCGATTCGATGATCGACGAAACGAAGGCGGCGAACCCCGGCGGCGACCAACCATCCTCGACGAAGCGCTCGGGATGGATGAAGGTCAGGCCCTTGAAAGCATGATCGCGCTCGACCGGGCCGTGCATATGAACGCCGCAGCCGGTGCAGGCATGGCGCTGGATCAGGGCGGAGGAGTCGACCACTTTCAACTTGTCGCCATTCTCGCTGACGGTGACGTCGCTGGTGCCGGCAACGGCAACCACCGAGAATATGGCGCCTTCCGGCTTCCAGCATTTGGTGCAGCCGCAGGCGTGGTTGTGGGCGATCTGCCCCTTGACCTTCACCTTGACCGGTTTGCTTGTGCAGGCGCAGACCAGCGTGCCGCCGGCAAAGCTCGCGCTCTCCTTGGGCAGGCCATTGTCGATTTTCGGATGCAGTTTCTCCGCCATTCTTTTCTCCTCCCAGTTGTGAACCACAGAGGTCGCTGGCCGGTCGGTCGGCGGCGTGTGGCTTGCTTCAGTAAACGACGACGCTACGGATCGACTTGCCCTCATGCATGAGGTCGAACCCTTTGTTGATGTCTTCGAGCTTCAGCAAGTGGGTGATCATCGGATCGATCTGGATCTTGCCGTCCATGTACCAGTCGACGATGCGCGGCACGTCGGTGCGGCCGCGCGCGCCACCGAAGGCGGTGCCCATCCAGGTGCGGCCGGTGACCAGCTGGAACGGCCGCGTCGAGATTTCCTGGCCGGCGCCGGCGACACCGATGACGACCGACTTGCCCCAGCCGCGATGCGAGGCTTCCAGCGCCTGGCGCATCACCTTGGTGTTGCCGGTGCAGTCGAAGGTGTAGTCGGCGCCGCCGATCTGGTCGGCACCGCGCTTGGTCATGTTGACGAGGTGAGGGACGATGTCGCCGTCGATCTCCTTCGGATTGACGAAATGCGTCATGCCGAACCGTTCGCCCCAAGCCTTCTTGTCGTTGTTGAGGTCGACGCCGATGATCATGTCGGCGCCGGCAAGCTTCAGTCCCTGGATGACATTCAGGCCGATGCCGCCGAGGCCGAAGACCACCGCGGTCGCGCCTTGCTCGACCTTGGCGGTGTTGATGACGGCGCCGATGCCGGTCGTCACGCCGCAGCCGATGTAGCAGATCTTGTCGAAAGGCGCGTCGGGATTGACCTTGGCCAGCGCGATCTCGGGCAGCACGGTGAAGTTCGAGAAGGTCGAGCAGCCCATATAGTGGAAGATCTTGTCCTTGCCGATCGAGAAGCGTGACGAGCCGTCGGGCATCAGGCCCTGGCCCTGTGTGGCGCGGATCGCCGTGCACAGATTGGTCTTTCTCGACAGGCAGGAGGGGCACTGCCGGCACTCCGGCGTATAGAGCGGGATGACATGGTCACCCTTCTTGACCGAGGTGACGCCCTTGCCGACATCGACCACCACGCCGGCGCCCTCATGGCCGAGGATGGCCGGAAACAGGCCCTCCGGATCGGCGCCCGACAAGGTGAACTCGTCGGTGTGGCAGATGCCGGTCGCCTTGATCTCGACCAGGACCTCGCCTTCGCGCGGACCGTCGAGGTCGACCTCCATGATCTCCAGCGGCTTTCCGGCGGCGACAGCGACAGCGGCGCGGGTTTTCATCAGGCGTCCTCCAATGCGAATTTTATTCCAAGGTTTCAGGTTTTATCGACACGATCAACTGGAAGCTGGTGCCTGGACCGGGCCACAGCGATGAATTGGAATCGCAAATCGATTGAAAGGCAGTGATTTGCATGGTCGGCTTGACCCCGCAAGCACAGGTCATAAAAGGAACGACCGACCGGAGGGGAATGACCTCAGCATGTTCACGAAAATCCTGATCGCCAACCGTGGCGAGATCGCCTGTCGCGTCATCAAGACGGCGCGCAAGATGGGAATTGCCACGGTCGCCGTCTATTCCGATGCCGATCGCGATGCCGTGCATGTCGAGATGGCCGACGAGGCGGTGCATATCGGGCCTTCGCCCGCCGCGCAGAGTTATCTTGTCCCCGACAAGATCATCGCCGCCTGCAAGGAAACCGGCGCCCAGGCCGTGCATCCCGGTTATGGCTTCCTGTCCGAGCGCGCCGCCTTCTGCGAAGCGCTGGAGAAGGAAGGCATCGTCTTCATCGGCCCCAAGCCCAAGGCGATCAAGGCGATGGGCGACAAGATCGAATCGAAGAAGTTCGCCAACGCCGCCAAGGTTTCGACGGTTCCGGGCTGGCTTGGCGTCATCGAGAATGCCGACCATGCGGAGAAGATCGCCGGCGAGATCGGCTATCCCGTGATGATCAAGGCCTCGGCCGGCGGCGGCGGCAAGGGCATGCGCATCGCCTGGAACCAGTCTGAGGTGCGCGATGGTTTCGACCGGGCGCGCTCGGAGGCCAAAAGCTCGTTCGGCGATGACCGCGTGTTCATCGAAAAATTCGTCGTCGATCCGCGCCATATCGAGATCCAGGTGCTGGCCGACGCGCATGGCAATGCGCTCTATCTCGGCGAGCGCGAATGCTCGATCCAGCGCCGCAACCAGAAGGTCGCGGAAGAGGCACCGTCGCCGTTCCTCGACGCCAAGACGCGCAAGGCCATGGGCGAGCAGTCGGTGGCGCTTGCCAAGGCTGTAGACTACCAGAGCGCCGGCACGGTCGAGTTCATCGTCGACAAGGACAAAAACTTCTATTTTCTTGAAATGAATACACGATTGCAGGTCGAGCACCCGGTGACGGAGCTCGTCACCGGCATCGATCTGGTCGAGCAGATGATCCGCGTTGCCGCCGGCGAGAAGCTCGCTTTGAAGCAGAGCGACATCAAGCTGAACGGCTGGGCGGTGGAAAGCCGGCTCTATGCCGAGGATCCCTATCGCAATTTCCTGCCGTCGATCGGCCGGCTGACGCGCTACCGGCCGCCGGAGGAGGGGCAGTTCGGCGATGTCGTCATCCGCAACGACACCGGCGTCACAGAAGGCTCCGAGATTTCGATGTTCTACGACCCGATGCTCGCCAAACTGTGCACCTGGGCGCCGACGCGCATCGAGGCGATCGATGCCATGTCGGAAGCGCTCGACAGTTTTGTGGTTGACGGCATCGAACACAACATTCCGTTCCTCGCGGCACTGATGCAGCATCCGCGCTGGCGGGAAGGGACGATATCGACCGGCTTCATAGCGGAGGAATATCCCGACGGTTTTGCGCCCGTCGTGCCGAACAGCGGAGAAAAGGCCGTACTGGCCTCGATCGTGACCGCGGTGGAACTTTTGCGCCGTGACCGGCTCGACCGTCTGGGCGGGCGTCTGGCACCGCATTCGGGAGTGCTCAAACGCGACTGGGTGGTGAAGCTCGGCGACGACTACCTCCAGGCGTCCATCCTCGAAGGCATGATTTCCATTCCGATGGAGATCGACCTGTCGATCGACGGCAGCAAGGCGCTGACCGTTTCATCCGACTGGCGGCCGGGCGACCTGATCTGGCGCGGCACGGTCGGCAAGCGCTCCGTCGTGGCCCAGGTTCGGCCCGTGGCAAACGGTCTTCGCATCGCCTGGAAAGGCATGTCGGTGACCGCGCGCGCCATGCTGCCGCGCATCGCCGAACTGGAGCGGCTGATGCCGGAGAAAGTGGCGCCGGACACGTCGAAACTGCTGCTCTGTCCGATGCCCGGGCTTGTCGTGTCGATCGCCGTTGCCGAGGGCCAGGAGGTCAAGGCCGGCGAGACCCTGGCCGTGGTCGAGGCGATGAAGATGGAAAACGTGCTGCGCGCCGAACGCGATCTCGTCGTGTCGAAACTCAACGCCAAGCCCGGCGACAGTCTGGCCGTGGACGCGGTGATCATGGAATTCGCCTAGAGATTGTTTGGAAATTCTACTCCGGCGGCCATCTGAAGGCGTTTTCTGCGCTTCCCCGTTCTACTGCGTCGCAGTAGAACTGAGCTCACGTACCCAAAAGTACGCTGCGCTCCGGTTCTCGAAACCACCTCCATATGACTCGCCGGAGCGAATTTCGAAACAATCTCTGAGGTGAGGCGCCGTGCAGGCTGGAAGCCTGTGATTGGCGATCGTTTGTGCTGGACTGGCATCGCCGGGTCCCGGACAATACATCTCCCTCGACTCAAGGCCTTCGACAGCGCGAGAAACCATGGCGGATGACAAACTTCCACGCGACCCCCTGAAGCGCGAAGCCGCGATCGCGGCGGCGCGTCCGGAGGCGCCGGCGCGGCCGTTCGTGCATCTGCGCGTGCATTCGGCCTATTCGCTGCTCGAGGGCGCGCTCCAGCTCGGCAAGATCGTCGGCCACGCCGTGAAGGACGAGGCGCCGGCGATCGCCGTCACCGACACCAACAATCTGTTCGGCGCGCTCGAATTCGCGCAGAAAGCGGTAAAGGACGGCATCCAGCCGATCATTGGCTGCCAGATCGCGCTCGCCTTTTCCGGCGAGAACAGCGACGGGCAGCGCGATCGGCGCCGGCAAGGCCCGGAGATGCGGCCGGTCGTGCTGCTCGCCGCGACCGAAGCCGGCTATTCCAACCTGGTCAGGCTGGTCAGCCGCGTCTATCTGGAGACACCGCCCGGCGAGGCGGTGCATCTGACAACCGAGATGCTGGAAGGAAAGGCCGACGGGCTGATCTGCCTCAGCGGCGGGCCGCGCGGCCCGATCGGCAACGCCTTGAAGGAGGATCGCCGCGATCTGGCCGAGGTGCGGCTTTTGACGCTGAAAACGCTGTTCGGCGACCGGCTCTATGTCGAACTGGACCGGGTCGCGGGCTACGACCGGGTCATCGAACATCAGACGATCGATCTCGCCTATGCGCACGAACTTCCGCTTGTCGCCACCAACGAAGCGTTCTTCTCGTCGCGCGACGATTATGAGGCGCATGACGCGCTGATTGCCATCGCCGAAGGCTCCGTCGTCGCCGTCGACACTCGCCGCCGGCTGTCGCCGGACAATTTCCTGCGCAGCCAGGCCGAAATGGCGCGATTGTTCGCCGACCTGCCGGAAGCGATCGACAACACGGTCGAGATCGCACTGCGCTGTTCCTACTATCCAAAAACCCGCAGCCCGATCCTGCCGCGCTTCACCGGCGGCGATGCTTCAGACAAAGACGCGGCCGAAAAGGCCGAGGCCGCCGAACTCGCTCGCCAGGCGCGCGAGGGGCTCGACGCGCGGCTTGCCCTGCACGGGCCGACTCCGGGCTACACGGTCGAGCAATATCGCGAGCGGCTGGAATTCGAGCTCGGCATCATCGAGAAGATGAAATTTCCGGGCTACTTCCTGATCGTTGCCGACTTCATCAAATGGGCCAAGGCGCAAGGCATTCCGGTCGGGCCGGGCCGTGGTTCGGGCGCCGGATCGCTGGTCGCCTATTCGACGACCATCACCGACATCGATCCGCTGCGCTTCTCGCTGCTGTTCGAGCGCTTTCTCAACCCGGACCGCGTGTCGATGCCCGACTTCGACATCGACTTCTGCCAGGATCGCCGCGAGGAGGTGATCCGCTATGTCCAGCAGAAATACGGCCGCGACCAGGTCGGCCAGATCATCACTTTCGGTACGCTGCAGGCCCGCGCCGTGCTGCGTGACGTCGGCCGTGTGCTGCAGATGCCCTATGGCCAGGTCGACAAGCTGTCCAAGATGGTGCCGCAGAACCCGGCCAATCCGGTCAAGCTGGCCGACGCCATCGCCAACGAACCGCGCTTTGCCGAAGAGGCCGAGAAGGAACCGATCGTCCAGACGCTGCTAGACATGGCGCAGAAGCTGGAAGGCCTTTATCGCCACGCCTCGACGCACGCCGCCGGCATCGTCATCGGCGACCGGCCCCTGTCGGAACTGGTGCCGATGTACCGCGATCCGCGCTCGGACATGCCGGTCACCCAGTTCAACATGAAATACGTCGAGCAGGCCGGACTGGTGAAGTTCGACTTCCTCGGCCTGAAGACGCTGACCGTGCTGGAGACAGCGGTGAAACTGATCCGCCGGCGCGGCATCGACATCGACCTGGCGACGATCCCGCTGGACGATCCCGAGACCTACGCCATGCTGTCGCGCGGCGAGGTCGTCGGCGTGTTCCAGGTGGAAAGTGCCGGCATGCGCAAGGCGCTGATCGGCATGCGGCCCGACTGCATCGAGGACATCATCGCGCTCGTCGCCCTCTACCGGCCGGGCCCGATGGAGAACATCCCGACCTACAACGCCAGAAAGCATGGCGAGGAGGAGATGGCCTCGATCCATCCCAAGATCGACCATCTGGTGAAGGAGACGCAAGGCGTTATCGTCTACCAGGAACAGGTCATGCAGATCGCGCAGGAGCTGTCCGGCTATTCGCTCGGCGAAGCCGACCTTCTGCGCCGCGCCATGGGCAAGAAGATCCGCGCTGAGATGGACAAGCAGCGCGAGCGCTTCGTCTCGGGCGCTGTCGAGCGCGGCGTCAGCAAACCGCAAGCCGACTTCATTTTCGACCTGCTGGCCAAGTTCGCCGACTATGGTTTCAACAAATCGCACGCCGCCGCCTACGCCGTGGTCTCGTACCAGACCGCCTATCTCAAGGCGCATTATCCGGTCGAGTTCCTGGCGGCGTCGATGACGCTCGACATGGGCAATACCGACAAGCTCGCCGACTTCCGCCAGGACGCGCTACGCCTCGGCATCGAGGTTCTGGCGCCGTCGGTGATGACGAGTTTTCGGCCTTTCGAGGTCGGCGAGAACCGCATCTATTATTCGATGGCCGCGCTCAAGGGCGTTGGCGACGCGGCGGTCGAGCACATCGTTGCGGTGCGCGGCGAAAAGCCATTCAAGAATCTGGCCGATTTCTGCGAGCGGGTCGATCCCAAGATCGTCGGCAAGCGAGTCTTCGAAAGCCTGATCATGGCCGGCGCGCTCGACTGTTTCGGCCACGACCGCGCCCAGATGATGGCTGGCGTCGAACGGATGATGGGGTTGGCGTCGCTTGCCCAGCAGAATGCCGTTTCCGGCCAGGCCGATATTTTCGGCGCCTCGCTGGGCGCACAGTCGCAGGCGCTCAACCTGCCGGCAACGGATCCGTGGCTCGCCGCCGACCGGCTGCACCGCGAATTCCAGGTAGTCGGCTTCTATCTCTCGGCCCATCCACTCGACGAATACAAGGCGGCGTTGCAGAAGATGCGGGTGCAGAACTGGGCGGAGTTTTCCGCCGCCGTCAAACGCGGCGCTTCCGCCGGCCGCCTGGCCGGCACGGTGACCAGCAAACAGGAGCGCAAGACGCGCACCGGCAACAAGATGGGCGTGGTGGCGTTTTCCGACACTTCCGGCCAGTACGAGGCCGTGCTGTTTTCAGAAGCGCTGGCGCAGTACCGTGACCTCCTGGAAGCCGGCCGCTCCGTCGTCATCACCGTCGCGGCGGAGGACAGGCCCGAGGGCGTCAATTTGCGCATCAACTCCGTGCAATCGCTGGAGGAGGAGGCAAGCCGCATCCAGAAGGCGCTGCGCATTTTCGTCAGGAACGATGGACCTGCCTCGATAATCCAATCGCAGCTCACCCAGCGCGGTGAAAGCCAGGTGAGCATCATCGTCATCAAGGAAGAGGCGCAGGGCGAGGTCGAGATCGCCTTGCAGGGCGGCTACCGTGTCTCGCCGCAGATCGCCTCGGCGATGCGCGCCGTGCCCGGCGTGGTCGAAGTGGAATTGGTGTGATCCCCGCCCTTGGCAGGCGTCGGCGCATGCCGCCCATGTCATCGCGATCGGCATGAAGGCCGCGGACAAGCGCGCATCACGGGATCGTTCCGCGATAACGAAGCTGCGCGACACGCTGCGCAGGCTCTATCATGGGCGCACGCCGGCCGCCTTCCGGTTTCAGGTCGCGGCAATCGTGATCGATCTGGCGATCATCGGCTTCTTCATCGCGACACCCGTCATCCAGCAATCGGCCTCGTTCCTGTGGCTGGATTATGCGGTGGCGGCGCTCGTCGGCGCCGATCTGATCGCCAGACTGCTGGCGTCCAACGACATGCTGCGCCTGATGAAGCAGCTGACCTCCTGGGTGGATGTCTTCATCCTGTTGACGCTGCTGATGCCGACGGCGCTCGCCAATCTCGGTTTTCTGCGCATCCTGCGGCTGTGGTCGCTGTCGCGCAGTGGTTCGATCTGGCGGCATTTCGAAATGCGCGGCCTGAGGCCCTGGCGCGAGGCAAGCCATGCGGTCATCAACCTGTTGACGTTCCTGTTCGTCATCACCGGCTTCGTCTACACCTTCTTTTTCCGCAACGGCGCCGGGCTGGAAAACTACATCGACGCGCTTTTCTTCACCGTCGCCACGGTGACGACGACCGGCTTTGGCGACATCGTGCTGCCGGGAATGGCCGGCAAGCTGACGGCGATCGTCACCATGATCATCGGCATATCGCTGTTTGTCAGGCTGGCGCAGGCGATCTTCCGGCCGGCCAAGGTGTTTTTCCCCTGTCCGCAATGCGGACTGCAGCGGCATGAACCGGATGCCGTGCATTGCAAGGCCTGCGGGCATGTCCTCAACATACCGAACGAAGGCGACTGACCGGCTGACCGCTACGATGCCGCCACTTCAGCCGGCGGCACCGGCTTACGCTGCAGGTTGAGCAGATTGCCCATCAGGATCAGCAGCGCGCCACCGGCGGTGAAAGCGTCGATCTGCTCGTGATAGAGCAGCCAGCCGACCAGCGCCGACAAGGGCACCCGCAGGAAATCCATAGGCGAAATGACGGTGGCGTCAGCATAGGTGAGCGCGCGGGCCATGCAGAAATGCGACGACATGCCGGTGAAGGCGATCAGCAGGATCCAGGGCCAGAGTTCAAGCGACGGCGTGCGCCACACGTAGAGGGCGGGGACGAGGCCGAGCGCCGACTGGATGATCAGCATCCAGAAAATGATGCGCACGACGCTGTCGGTGCGCGTCAGCGATTTCACCAGCACCAGAGACACGCCGAAACAGACCGCGGCGCCCAGCACGACCAGATGTCCGGGATCGACGGCGTCGACGCCTGGACGGACGATCACCACCACGCCGATCAGGCCGAGCACGACTGCCGCCAGTTTGGGCCGGCTCAGCCTTTCGCCGAGAAAAGTCACCGCAAGGATCGCCGTCCAGATCGGCGTGGTGAATTCGATCGAGATCAGCACCGCCAGCGGAATCAGCGTCAAGGCGTAGAGCCATGCCGCCTGGCCGCTATAGTGGACGACGTTGCGGGCGATGTGGGCGAGGGGACGCTGCGTGCGCATCGCCGCGAAGCCGCCGCTCGCCAGCACCAGCGGCAAGAGGATGAAAAAACCGATCACCGAGCGCAGTTCCAGCACCTGGAAGACGTTGAGTTCGGCTGTGGTGGCGCGGCCGGCGACCGACATCGCCAGGAAAGAGCTGATCGACAGCGCCATCCAGAACGCGGCCTTGGGGATCGAGGGGGTGGGTGCCATGGCAGCTATCTCGCAGGCCGGGGCTCTTGCCGCAATCGCTAGTCGCTCCATTCTTCTGGGCCAGTTGCAATGGCGCGATGTTGCAAAACGGTCATGTCGCGAACGGAACCTGACAGGGCGGTGGGCGTTGAGTTCCGATATTCAGCCGAGCTTCGCGCGGGGGCATCTTGCCTTCAGCATCGACAAGGAGAACTTCGATGAGACCATTCGCGCAATTTGCGCTTGCAGGCTGTCTCTTGGTCGCTGCAGGCACGGCCCATGCCGACGAGACCAAATTTCTCCAGTCGTTCAAGGGTGATTTTGCCGGCAAGGGCACTGTCCAGGTGACGACGGATGTGCCGAACGTCAGTGTTTCATGCAGCTTCAAGTCGAACGCGACCTCGACCTCGCTCTCGCTGGATGGCAGTTGCCGCGGTCTCGTTCTGGTGACCCGGGCCATCAGCGCCAAGTTGAACGTCGCGGGTGCGAAATACAGCGGCGTCTATGTCGGGTCCCGCACCGGGCCGGCCCAGCTGAACGGCAGCCGTTCGGGCAACGCGATCAATCTTGGCATCCGCTGGGCCCAGGAGGTCAATGGCGATCGCAAGGCGCGGATGACGGTCGAGAAGCGAGGCGAGAACGGCATCCGGCTGACGGTGACCGATACCGATCCGAAAACCGGCAAGAACGTGGTGACGAGCCGGATCGATCTGACGCGCACCTGACGGATGTGTCGATATTCAGGTGAGGCCGTCCCGCGAATGATGGTTTCCGGTATTCAAGCTCAGTCTTCCAGCGGTTCCGGCGGATGGGCGTCGCGGCCCTTGCCGAACGTATAGCCGGTCTCCACCGCCTTGCGGCCGAACTTGTCGCGCAGCGCATCGATGGCGCCCTCGGCCATAGCGCGTTTGCGTGACTGGACGTCGACCAGATCGGGCGGGTCGGCCTTGTCGTCGTCGGAGAGGTCGCTGACGCCGATGCCGAGCAATCGAAACTTCGTTCCGTCCGTTTCCTTGCGAAGAAGTTCTACCCCGGTCTGGAAGATTCGGTCCGCGAGCCTTGTCGGGTCGCCGAGCTGGCGGTTGCGCGTGCGGAGCTTGAAATCCTGGGTCTTCAGCTTCAGCACCACGGTGCGTCCGGCAATGCCTGACTTCTTCAGCCGCGCCGAGACCTTTTCCGAAAGCCCTCGCAACACCGAGACCAGCTCGTCCAGCGACGCGATGTCGGTGTCGAAGGTGGTTTCGGCCGATACGCTCTTGGCGTCCTGGTCGGGCTCGACTCGGCGGACATCCTCACCGCGCGAAAGCCGGTAGAGCCGGTCGCCCATCACGCCGTAGCGACGCATGAGGTCGCCACGCTCCATCGTCTGCAGCTGGCCGATGGTGCGGATGCCGTCGCGTTCCAGCGTGGCGTTGAACGCCTTGCCGACGCCCCAGATCATGGTCACCGGCTGCGTCGCCAGGAAGCCGACCGCCTCGGCCTCGCCGATGACCGAAAAGCCGCGCGGCTTGCGGAGGTCCGACGCGATCTTGGCGAGGAACTTGCAGTAGGAAAGACCGGCCGAGACGGTGATGCCGATCTCCTTCTCGACGGCCAGCGCGAAGCGCGCCAGTACCACGGCCGGCGGCAGGCCGTGCAGCCGTTCGGTGCCGGCGAGGTCGAGAAACGCCTCGTCGATCGACAGCGGCTCGACCAGCGGCGTCAGCGCCTGCATCATGGCGCGCACTTCACGGCCGACGCGCACATATTTTTCCATGTTGGGCGGGATCACGATCGCCTCCGGGCAGGCCTCGAGCGCCTTGAACATCGGCATGGCGGAGCGCACGCCTCGGATGCGGGCGATGTAGCATGCGGTGGACACGACGCCGCGCTTGCCGCCGCCGATGATCAGCGGCTTGTCCTTGAGCGCCGGGTTGTCGCGCTTTTCGATTGCCGCGTAGAAGGCGTCGCAATCGATATGCGCCAGATGCAGCCGGTAAAGCTCGGGATGGCGGGCAAGGCGAGGGCTGCCGCAGCGCTCGCAGCGGCGCGTTTCACCGCGCTGAAACGTCAGGCAGTCACGGCAAAAACCGTGATCGGGATTGTTGACAGGGGCCGCCATCACTGCGAACATAAAGAGAACAGAGGCAATGGTACGACAGTGCAGGGCCAGCGACAAGCTTGGCCTGGGGAGAACCATATGAGCACGACCATAGTACCGCTGGCGCCTGAGTTCTGGCCAGATTTCGAGGACCTCTTCGGCAAACAAGGCGCCTGCTACGGCTGCTGGTGCACGCATTTCCGGCTGGCGCCGGCGGCGCGGCGCGAGAGCAGCCGCGAACGCAACAAGGACCATATCAAGGCGCGCATCGAAGCAGGCCCGCCGCCCGGCCTGCTGGCCTTCGAGGATGGTAAGGCGGTTGGCTGGATGCAGATCGGGCCACGCGCCGACGTGCCCGAATGGAACAACAAGGGCAGGGGCTCGGCGCCGATCGACCCCGCCGACGCTTCCGATCCGGCCGTCTGGGCGATCTCCTGCTTCTTCATCCGAGCCAAGGCGCGGGGCCGGGGCATCACGCATCGCCTCGTCGAAGGCGGCATCGATTTCGCCCGCAGCAACGGGGCACGGCTCGTCGAGGCCTGCCCGATCGACCTGTCGCGCGATTCGCGCTCGATCGGCCTGTTCGTCGGCTCGTCGGGGGTGTTCGAGAAAGCTGGGTTCGAGAGGCTGGTGGAGCGCAAGGCTGGCCGGCCGCTGATGCGGCTTGTGCTGAAGCCGATTGCCTGACTGTCATCATCTTGCAGTTGTGATGGTATTTCCCTACCAGAAGCACGAACGATTTTTGCCTTTCGATCAAACGGAGACTTCCCGTGAACCGCATGTTGCCAATTGCCTTTACCGCGCTTCTCCTCAGCGCGCCCGCCTTCGGCCAGACCGTCGACAGCAAGGGCGCGAAGCAATTGTCCGATGACCTGTCCCGCTATGTCGGCAAACAGGCGCTCGACAAGGGCATCCTGAAGGTTTCGGTCGAAGGCAGCGCCTACAAGGTCACGTTCGATCTCAAGGCGCTTGCGGCGACGTTTCCCGAGCAGGGAAAGGTAAAACTCGACTTCGCGCCCTACGCCGTGCTGGTGAAGCCGCGCAGCGACGGGACCTGGGATGTCTCGATGGATTTTTCGCAGAGCGGATCCTTCGAGTTCACCGGGCCAGAGGGGCTGCAAAGCACGCAGTTCTCGATCAAGGACGGCAAAGGTTCCGGCGTCTATGATCCCAATCTGGCGGCCTTCATCAGCGGCGCCAGTTCGCTGGCCGGTATGACGATGGCATCGAAGGATGCCAAGCAGCAGATGGAAGCCAGCACGGGTGCCGGCACCGCGACCATCGCCGCCACCAAGGCTGCCAATGGCGGCGTCGATTTCACGATGTCGCAAAAGATTTCGAATTTCGCCGAGGCGATCAAGCTTGACGATCCCGAGGCCGGGCTGAACTTTCCGGTCACCATCAAGTCGCCGGAACTGTCGGTGGAAGCCACCGGCAAGGGCGTGCAGACGAGGCCGCTGCTCGACCTCCTGGCATTTGCCGTGGCCAATGAGGACGAGAAGACGCTGAAGGCAAACCAGGCGCAGCTCAAGTCGCTTCTGCGCGCGGCGCTGCCGGTGTGGGAGCGTATCGACGGCACCTATGGCTTCAAGGATTTCGCGGTCGACAGCCCGATAGGCACTTTCGGGGCAACCCAGCTCAGCACCGCGTTCGGCAGCGACGGCGTTTCGCAGAGCGGCAAGGTCACCTACGGCATCAAGGCATCGGGGCTGACCGTGCCGCAGCAGCTTTTGCCGAGCTGGAGCGTGGCGTTGCTGCCCACCGATATCGACCTGAACTTCGGCGGCGCCAATATCGATCTCGACAGCATGGCGAAGAAGGCGATCGAAGCCTTTGATCTCAATCAGGATCCGCCGCTGTCGGCCGAGTTCGGCGACCAGCTCAAAGCCGACTTCCTCGCCAAGGCGCCGAAGGTCGTGATCGGCCACAGCGTTGTGAAGAACAAGGACATGGAGATCGCGCTGGAAGGCGAGATGACGAGCTTCGGCCAGAAACCCGACGCAAATCTCACCGTCGATGTCGCCGGCTTCGACAAGATCATGGCGCATCTGCAGGACGCGGCAAAGGCAGAGCCGGAGCTGGGCCAGTACGTGCCTGTCGTCCTGATGGTGAAGGGGTTTGCCAAGACACTGCCGGACAGCCGGCTGGAATGGGCTGTCAGCACGAAGGCCGACGGCTCGGTCACTGTCAACGGCGTCATGCTGAAACCCGCCGATCCGGCGGTGGACGACAGCGTCCACGACGGTGACGGCGCGGACGACAGCAGCGGCGGCGACAATGGCGGCGGTGCCAATAGTGGCGGCGGCGACGCCAATAGTGGCGATGGTGACAATGGCGGGGCCGGTGCGAAACTGAATCCTTGAGGGTTCGGCTTTCCAGCAATTCCGGGTAAAGCGCATGGCGCTTTTCCCGCGGGAATTGCGTTTAACGTTTAGAGCCCCAGCGCACCGACGATTTTCGGCCCGGCTTCGTGCCAGTCCTGGACGACGATGACATCGTCCGGGACCGGCGGCAGGAAGGCGCGCAGCGAATTGTCGGCCATCAGGTGGAAAAGATTGGCGTTGGCGACCGATTCCCGCACCGAGGCCAGATTGTGCGGCTGATCGTCGACGAAGACCACCGGCCGGCCGGTCTTGCCGCGCAGCCTGGCCACTGCCGGTCCCTTGGCCATTTCCGTGGTCAGCAGCGGATAGTTTAGGCCCAAGGCATCCAGATGCGCGCGGCGCACGGCGCGATGGCGGTGCGGCATGGCTGTCAGCAATATGATCTCCGCGCGGTCGTCAAGCCTTGCCAGGGTTTCCGCCGCGCCGTCGGTGATGCTTTGCCAATCGGCCTGGGCGTCGAAGAAATCGCCCAGAAGTGCGGTGACTTCCGGCTGTTCGATCAGGCGGCCACTGGCCGTTTCGGCAATGTTGCCGGTCAGCCGGAAGGACGCCAATGTCAGGCCATAGCCGCGCGACTTGAGGAAATGCGGGAAGGGGCGGATGAATTCGAGCACGACGTCGTCGACGTCGAGCACCAGCAGCGGCCGGGTATCGGCGGCCAGTTCCTCGATCTGGCGCGCCGTCTCGGGATCATCGCTCATATGGAATGTTCATGGTTGTCGTCGCCGAGCGGTAGCGCGCGCAATGCCTTGCCGACGGCGGCCGGCGGCGTGCCGGTTTCCTCGGCAAAGCGCATCAGCGTCGGCTCATGGGCAAGGATGAACTGCAGGACGCCGGCCAAAAAGCCCGGCTCGCCGGCGGCCTTGCGGATCGAATGCGCCTCTATTCCGGTGATCGCCAGAAAGCGCGGCAACAGCTCCGAATCGGAGGCGACGAAGCCCAGCGCCTTCACGGCAATGGTTTCCGCCTCTTCGCGCATTGACGCCGCGTTTGCCATCACTACCTTCGGTACGTGGAATGAGTCTCTTCCGCAGTAATGGCAAGAGTTGCTTGCGGCAAGCCTTTACAGCGCCGCGCGCCGTTTGGACGCGCAGGGAGGCGAGGTGGAATTCGCGCTGCTTTGCGGCCCGGAGGTTTCCGTTTCGTCAATCATATTGCCGTATAGTGAAGCAGGGTTTGGTGCGTTCAACCAGGGCGCATGACGGCCACCTTCGAGCGGAAGGGCGGCCGGGACGGGATGTCGATGCCTAAGAAGGTCATGATCGTCGAGGACAATGAGCTCAACATGAAGCTCTTTCGGGACCTCATCGAAGCGAGCGGTTACGAGACAGTGCGCACCCGCAATGGTCTGGAGGCGCTGGACCTGGCACGTCAACACCGGCCTGATCTTATCCTGATGGACATCCAGCTGCCTGAAGTGTCGGGGCTGGAAGTGACCAAATGGCTGAAGGAAGATGATGATCTGCACGTCATTCCGGTCATCGCCGTGACCGCCTTCGCCATGAAAGGCGACGAGGAACGCATCCGCCAGGGCGGCTGCGAGGCCTATATTTCGAAGCCGATCTCGGTGCCGCGTTTCATTGAAACCATCAAATCCTACCTGGGCGATGCCTGATGTACCTTTCCAGCCGAGCCGGAGCCTTGTGAAATGACTGCGCGGATCCTCGTCGTCGACGACATCCCTGCCAATGTGAGGTTGCTGGAGGTCCGGCTGCTGGCCGAATATTTCGAGGTGCTGACCGCCACCAACGGACCCGACGCCATCGAGACCTGCGAGAACGGCAAGGTCGACGTCGTGCTGCTCGACGTGATGATGCCTGACATGGACGGCTTCGAGGTCTGCCGCCGGCTGAAGAGCGACCCTGCGACATCGCACATCCCGGTGGTGATGATCACCGCGCTCGACCAGGTTTCCGACCGCGTGCGCGGGCTCGAGGCCGGCGCCGACGATTTCCTGACCAAGCCGGTCAACGACCTGCAGCTGATGACGCGCGTCAAGAGCCTGGTCCGGTTGAAGTCTCTCACCGACGAACTCAGGCTGCGCGCCTCGACGACGCGCAACATCGGCATCGAAGAGCTGCTCAGCCGCAATTTCGCGTCCGAGGACACGGCGCCGAAAGTGCTGTTGATCGACGAGCGCAAATCGTCTGTCGAGCGCATCCAGAAGATGCTGCGCGACCGCGCCGAACTAGATGTCAGCGGGGATCCGCATGCCGGCTTCTTCCAGGCCGCCGAGACGTCTTATGAATGCGTGATGATCTCGACGGCCTTCGCCGATTTCGATCCGCTTCGGCTCTGCTCGCAATTGCGTTCGCTCGACCGCACCCGTTTCGTGCCGATCATCCTTTTGGCCGACGAGGGCGAGGAGGAGCGCATCATCCGCGGCCTCGAACTCGGCATCAACGACTATCTGATGCGGCCGATCGACCAGCAGGAGCTGACGGCGCGGCTGCGCACCCAGGTGCGCCGCAAGCGCTACAACGACCAATTGCGCGCCAGTGTCACCCAGACCATCGAGATGGCGGTGACCGACGGCCTGACCGGGCTGCACAACCGCCGCTACCTCGACAGCCATCTGCAGACGCTGTTCGACCGCGCCGTGGCGCGGCGCCGGCCGCTGTCGGTGATGATCACCGATCTCGACCGCTTCAAGTCGATCAATGACGCGCACGGCCATGATGGCGGCGACGAGGTGCTGCGGGAATTCGCCCGGCGGCTGCGCAAGAATGTCAGGGGTATCGACCTTGCCTGCCGGTTCGGCGGCGAGGAGTTCGTCGTGGTCATGCCGGACACCGACGGCGCCGTGGCCGAGAAAGTGGCCGAACGCATCCGCGCCGAAATCGCCCAGAAGCCTTTCGCCATTGGTGCCGACGGCAAGACGATCGAGGTCACTGTCAGCGTCGGCGTGTCGTCGGTGCTGAAGGGCGTGGATACGGTGGCGGCGCTGATGAAGCGCGCCGATCTCGCGCTTTATGAAGCCAAGAGCGGCGGCCGCAACCGCGTCGTAGCCAAGGCGGCGTAAGCGTCTGCGACCGATTCCACGGTCAATCCAACAAGGTTAGCTATTTACCTTAATCCAAGCGATTCGCGAGCCTTGGTTAAGAAACTGTTGATTTTCATAAGCTCTTGAGCAAATGTGCAGGCCAAGACGAAGCCGGCACGAGGGTAGATAACCGGCTCCATCCCTAGAATACCCCATGATGCTCAGGTCCGCCGCATCTCCTGGGTCCGTGGGGTCGGCCGGCCGGCGCTGGCACATAGTGGCCTCCTCGTACCGCTGCCAAACGCCGACCGGCCCCCTTCCTCCAAACAGAACATCAGAACTTCGTGCCAAGGCACGAAGGACTCTGATTTTTTGCCTGTGAGCAATCCGGGCTCCCGTCTTCGATCCACGGCTTTCGGCCGGCCAAAGCGATCCGCGCGGGAGGTACCCCTTCCATTTCATACATATGGCGCACAAGGGGCTTGCGGCAAGACCCGGCTCCTCCCGTAAAAACCACGCGGATCAGGCGCGAAAACGGGAGTGACGATTGATGATTTCAGAGCATGCGGTGGTGATCGCCGGCGGCGGTCCGACAGGATTGATGCTGGCAGGGGAACTCGCTTTGGCGGGCATCGATGTTGCCATTGTCGAGCGGCGCCCGGACCAGCAGCTGATCGGCTTGCGCGCGGGCGGCTTGCACGCGCGCACCATCGAGGTCCTCGATCAGCGCGGAATTGCCGACCGGTTTGTCTCGCAGGGCCAGAGCTTCCCGACCGTCGGCTTCCACATGATCCGTTTGGATATCAGCGATTTTCCCAGCCGGCACAACTATCTGCTGGCGCTGCGGCAAAACCACATCGAGCGGATATTGGCCGACTGGATCAACGAGTTGGGGGTGCCGATCCATCGCGGACAGGAAGTCACCGGTTTCACGCAGGATGATGGCGGCGTCCATCTGCAGTTGTCCGGAGGCCAACGGTTGCGGGCGCAATACCTCGTCGGCTGCGATGGCGGGCGCAGCACGATCCGCAAGGCGGCGGGCATCGGGTTCCCTGGATGGGATCCGACGATGAGCTGGATGATCGCCGAGGTCGAAATGTCGGGGGAGCCGGCATTGGGCTTTCGCAGCGATGCCTACGGAATTCACGCGATAGGCAAGATCGAGGATAGCGGCCGGGTGGGTATCGTGCTGACCGAGAGGCAATTGACCGTCGGCGGCGAACCGACGCTAGCCGATCTCAGCGAGGCGCTTGTCGCCGTCTATGGCACCGACTACGGGGTCCACAGTCCGACCTGGATCTCCCGCTTCACCGACATGACACGGCAAGCCGCCGCCTACCGCGACAGACGTGTCCTGCTGGCCGGTGACGCCGCGCATGTCCATCCGCCGATGGGCGGGCAGGGGCTTAATATCGGCGTGCAGGACGCGGTCAATCTGGGGTGGAAGCTGGCCCAGGTGGTCAAGGGAACCTCACCGGAGAGCCTTCTCGACAGTTATCACGCCGAGCGTCATCCGATCGCCGCTCGCGTCCTGCGCAACGCGAAGGCACAGGTTGCGCTTCGCCGCATGGATGCCAGCACCAAGGCATTGAACGACACCTTTACCGAGCTGCTCGGCATGGATGAGCCGCGCAAACGGATCGCCGCGGAGATGTCCGGTCTGGACATCCATTACGATCTCGGCGTGGGACATCCACTGCTTGGGCGACGAATGCCCGACCTCGACCTGGCCACGGCCAGCGGTCCAGCGCGGGTCTTCAGCTTGCTGTATGACGCCCGGCCCGTGCTTCTCAACCTTGCTGAACCAGGCGGACTGGACATCGCGCCCTGGGCGGATCGGGTCCGCCAGATCGTAGCTGGATATGACGGCACCTGGGAGTTGCCGGTCCTCGGGACGGTCGCCGCGCCCGCCGCCGTGCTGATCCGGCCCGATGGCTATGTGGCCTGGGTTGGGGTCGGAACCCAACAGGGGCTGGCCGAGGCGCTGACCACCTGGTTCGGGCCGCCTGCCGCGCGTTAGCGCCACGCTTTAGAAGCGTTCGCGATAATCGCGCGGGTTTGTGCCGAGGACGCGTAGAAAGCCGCGCCGCATCGTCTCTTCCGATCCGAAGCCGCAGCGGCGAGCCGTCTGGTTGACGGCCTGCCCGCGTTCCAGCATCCGTCGCGCCGCCTCGATCCGGATCTCCTCGATCGCTCGCGCAGGTGTGCGGCCCGTCGCCTCGCGATAGTGCCTGGAGAAACTGCGCGGGCTCATATTGGCGCGCTCTGCCAGGTTCGGCAGCGAAAGGTCGCCGTCCAGATTGTCCTGGATCCAGCCGTGAAGCCGGTCGAAGCGTTCATCGCCCTGCTGCAGCTTGAGCGTCTGGCTGAACTGCGCCTGGCCACCGGGTCGTTTCAGGAACACCACCAGCTCGCGCGCCACCGCAAGCGCCACGCGCCGGCCCAGGTCGGCCTCGACGAAGGCAAGGGCGAGATCTATGCCGGCCGTCACGCCTGCCGAGGTCCAGACATTGCCGTCACGGATGAAGATCGGGTCGGGTTCGAGGCGGACCGCCGGAAAGCGCCGCGCGAACTCGGCACAGCGTCCCCAATGGGTAACCGCACGCCGGCCGTCGAGCAGCCCTGCCGTCGCCAGAAGCATCGCGCCACTGCACACGGAAGCCGTTCGCTTAGCGTCCTGCGAGCGGCCGATTATCCATTGGACGAGTTCGGGATCCTCACACGCCGCGTTGACGCCCCAACCGCCAGGCACGATCAGCGTGTCGATCTCCAGACCGAACACCGGCAGCGCCGCTGCCTCCAGCACGAGACCGGCCGATGTCCTGATCCGCGGCGAGGCGGCGACGACCGCGACATCGTAGGGGGCTGGTTGGCCGGCCTGCATCCTGAAGTCGTTGGCGCTGGCGAAAACCTGAAGCGGCCCGCTGACATCGAGGAGCTGGATGTCGGGATAGGCAAGGATTTCGATACGGCGCATGGCGATCTGGCTTGAAACGAGGGATGATTGGCGATCGTGCCAAAGCATGATGCCTTAGATTGGCTGAAGTCAACCTATGGAGAGTTCCATGACCCTTCGTTTCGGCATCCTCGTCTTCCCCAATGTCCAGCAGCTCGACCTCACCGGCCCTTATGAGGTCCTGGCATCGGCAAAGGACGCCGAGGTGGAATTGATCTGGAAGGACCGCAATCCGGTGATGTCGTCGACACGGTTGTCGCTCAAGCCAACGGTGACCATCGATGACTGTCCGCCTCTCGATGTGCTGTGCATTCCGGGTGGAGGCGGCGTCAATCCGCTGCTGGAGGACGAGGCAGTGCTCGATTTCGTGCGGGAGCGCGCGGCTCAGGCGCGCTATATCACCTCGGTGTGCAGCGGCGCCCTGGTGCTCGGTGCCGCGGGTCTGCTCAAAGGCAAGCGGGCGACGACGCATTGGTATGCGCATGATTTCCTCGCCGAGTTCGACGCCATTCCAGTCGACGAGCGAATTGTCGAGGACGGAAACCTGATAACCGCGGGCGGCGTCACTTCAGGGATCGATTTCGGCCTCTTGCTGGTCGCCAGGCTTCTCGGTCAGTCCGAGGCCGAAACGGTGCAGCTCTCGCTCGAATATGCCCCGGCTCCTCCGTTCCAATCGGGCACGCCCGCACAGGCTTCGCCTTCCGTGCTGGCGGAAGCAAAGAAGCGGCTCGCGGGTTCGAGGCGGATTCGCGAGGAGATGTTCGCGCGCTGGAGCGCCACGCGCGCGGCCGCCACGCCGGCGTGAAGCCCCGCCTGAACTGACGGGCCGAACGGCGCCACGGTGTGTCGTTCGGCCCATCCTCGTTTCGGCTGTTGACATGTCTCTCCGCTCGTGCAGAATTGGTTGGACCATTGGACCACTTGCATCGAGGAGGATTTGTGGACCAGAACAGCCTGCCACCCATTCAGACGACGGCGCGCGATGACGCCGTGCTGAAGGCGTTGGTGGGCTTTGTTCGCGCCGAGGCCTTGCAGCCCGGCGAGCGGCTTCCGACCGAACGCATCCTGGCCGAGCGGCTGAAGGTCAGCCGCAACACGGTGCGCGAGGCGCTGACGCGGTGGGAAGGGCTTGGCCTGGTCGAGCGCCGGCAAGGCAGCGGTACCTATCTCAAGGCGGCCGTCTCACCCGACATGCTGCATATGCCGCTGACGCTGGCAGGCGGCAACGACTTCACCAGCCTGATGCATACGCTTGAAATTCGCCGCGCCCTGGAAGCGGAGGCGGCGGCCCTTTGCGCCGAGCGCGCCAGCCCGGCGGACATTGCCGAGATCAAGCGCAAGCTCGACATCATGGAGCAGGCCTTCCGTACCCGCGACGGCATGTCGTCGGAAGAAGACTGGGAGTTCCACCAGGCGATCTACAGGGTCTCCGGCAATCCGCTGTTCGAGCAGATCATCGCCGCCATGCACGAGTTGTTCCATCGCTTCTGGGAGCATCCGCTCGGTGTGCGCGATTTCGGCCACGCCAGCTTTCCCTATCACCGCACCATCTACGAATGCATTGCCGCGCGCGACCCGCAAGGCGCCCGCGCCGAGGCGCTCAAGCTGATCGCCACCGTCGAGGACGATCTGAAGCGCGGTGCGGCCAAACTCAAACTTTCGAGCCAGACATGAACGAGCATCCGACCGGTTTCGATCACGATTATCTCGCCGAGGCGGCAACGCTCCTGGCGCATGACGAACCGTTCCCCGGCGGCGCGGTCGTGCCGCCGATCTACCAGACCTCGCTGTTCACCTTCGCCAACTATGCCGAAATGGCCGACACATTTGCCGGCAAACGAAAGCAGCCGATCTATTCGCGCGGCGACAATCCGACGGTTATGGAGTTCGAGGCGCGCGTCGCCGCACTCGAGGGTGCGGAGGCCGCGCGCGGCTTTTCCAGCGGTATGGCCGCCATCAGCGCGACCGTGCTTGCCTTCGTCGGCGCCGGCGAGCGCATCGTGGCGGTGCGCAATTGCTATGGTGATGCCTACCGGCTGTTCGAGCGGCTTTTGCCGCGGCTCAACATCAAGGTCGACTATGTCGACGGCTCCGATCCGGATGCGGTGGCAGCGGCACTTCCCGGCGCCAAGCTGCTCTACCTGGAAAGCCCGACCTCGATGATGTTCGAGCTCCAGGACATCGCGCATCTGGCGCGGCTGGCGAAAGAGCAGGGTATCGTCACGACGATCGACAATTCCTGGGCCTCACCGGTGTTCCAGAAGCCGATCTCGCATGGTGTCGACCTGGTGCTGCACTCGGCCTCGAAATATCTCGGCGGCCACAGCGATACGGTTGCGGGCGTCGTGGCGGGCTCGGCCGCGCACATCAAGCACATCAACGAGCAGACCTATTCCTATCTCGGCGGCAAGCTGTCGCCGTTCGAGGCCTGGCTGCTGCTGCGCGGCCTGCGCACGCTGCCGCTGCGCCTGCCGCACCACATGAAGAGCGGCCTGACCATCGCCGAACGGCTGAAGGCGCATGCCAATGTCGAGCGGGTCAACCATCCCGTTTATTCGAACCACCCCGGCAAGGCGACGCTGGCTGGCTATGCCGGTCTGTTCTCCTTCGAGGTGACGGACGATATCGACATCCCGGTTTTCGTCGACGCGCTGAAATATTTCCGCATCGGCGTCAGCTGGGGCGGGCATGAAAGCCTGGTCGTGCCGGCCAAGGCGTCGCTGGAGCAGACGCCGGGACTGAATTCGATGGCGCGCTTCGGCGTCAGCCCCCGAACCATCCGCTTCAATGTCGGATTGGAAAGTGTCGAAGACCTCTGGGCCGACATCGCCCAGGCCTTCGAAAAAGCCAGAAAATAACAAGCGGGTTCAAAATGGGAGTCTTGAACATGAAAAAACTGACCGTCATGCTTGCCACCGTCGCGGGGCTGGCGATTTCAGCCGGGAGCGCGCTGGCCGATTCGACCCTGAAGATGGTCGAAGTCATCACCAGCCCGCCGCGCACCGAATTCCTGAAAAAGCAGATCGCCGAATTCGAGGCGGCCAATCCCGGCGTCAAGGTCGAGCTGGTCTCGCTGCCCTGGGGCCAGGCCTTCGAAAAGTTCCTGACCATGGTGCAGGCCGGCGACACGCCCGACGTGGTCGAGATGCCGGAACGCTGGATGGGCCTCTACGCCAACAACGCCCAGCTCGAGGACCTCGGTCCCTACATGGCCAAATGGGATGACGCCAAGACGCTCGGTGAGCGCGCCAAGCAGTTCGGCTCGACGGTCAACAACACCCAGTTCATGATCCCCTACGGCTACTATGTGAATGCGCTGTTCTGGAACAAGAAGCTGTTCAAGCAAGCCGGCCTCGACGGCCCGCCGGCGACGCTCGACGAATTCGTCGCCGATTCCAAGAAGATCTCCGCCATTCCGGGCAAATACGGCTACTGCCTGCGCGGCGGCCCCGGTGCATTCAACGGCATGCACATGTTCATGAACATCGCGGCCGGCAAGGGCGGTTACTTCAACGAGGACGGCACCTCGACCATCAACGAGGAGGGCTCGGTCAAGGGCCTGCAGATGCTGGCCGACATGTACAAGAACGGGCTGGCGCCGAAAGATGCGGTGAGTTGGGGCTTCAACGAAACCGTCACCGGCTTCTATTCCGGTACCTGCGCCATGCTCAACCAGGATCCGGACGCGTTGCTCGGCATCGCCGACAAGATGAGCGCCGACGACTTCGCGGTGGCGCCGATGCCGGTCGGGCCGAGCGGCAAGTCCTATCCGACGTTGGGCTATGCCGGCTGGGCGATGTTTGCCAACTCGCAGCACAAGGACGACGCCTGGAAGCTGATGGCGACGCTGCTATCACCGAAGGACAATCTGGAATGGGCCAAGGAAGTCGGCGTCGTCCCGATTCACAAAGGCGCCGACCAGGATGCCCATTTCAAGACCGAGCAGTTCAAGGGCTGGTTCACGGAGCTCAGCGACACCTCCAAATATGAAATGGTGACGCCGCCGACGCATCTGGAAAACCTCGGCAATTTCGTCGACCAGGTGGCGATCAAGAACTTCCAGGAAGTGCTGCTTGGCCAGAAGACCGCCAAGGAAGCGGCCGACGCATGGGCCACGTTCCTGACCAAAGAGCAACAGGACTGGCTGGCCAAGAACAAGAAGTAAGCGCTTTCCCTTCTCCCCGTGACACGGGGAGAAGGTGTCCCGAAGGGACGGATGAGGGGCGGCGCCACGCCTCAATAGCTTCGCGCTGCCCCTCATCTGCCTGCCGTATCTTCTCCCCATAATGCGACGGGAGAAGGAAGCTGTCCCCGACGCCGCTCCAGGGAGCCGTTCCTCAGCCAATGACCTACGCCGTGTCCGAAATCCGATCCGCCGGCAAGCCGCGACGAAAGCGGCTGTCACACGCCGCCATCGAGCCCTGGCTCTATCTCAGCCCGGCGATCATCCTGCTGGTCGTGGTGCTGCTGGTGCCGCTGGTCATCGGCATCAGCTACTCCTTCCGCAAATTCTCGGCCTTCAAGTCCGAATATGTCGGGCTCGGCCAATACCAGGCGATGCTGTCGGACCATGTGCTGGGCCAGGCACTGGTCAACACGCTTTGGTGGACGGTCGCCAGCCTGTTCTTCCAGTTCTTCCTCGGCCTTGGCCTGGCGCTGCTGCTCGACAAGCCGTTCCGGGGTCGCAAGCTGGTGCAGGCGCTGGTGTTCCTGCCCTGGGCGGTGCCATCCTTCCTGTCGGGCCTGACCTGGGCCTGGCTGTTCAACCCGATCATCGGGCCGCTGCCGCACTGGTTGTTCGCGCTGGGGCTGAAGGCTGAACCGACCAATGTGCTCTCCGATCCTTCGACCGCCATGTGGGGTCCGATCGTCGCCAATGTCTGGTTCGGCATTCCGTTCTTCGCCATCACGCTTCTGGCTGCTTTGAAATCCATTCCCTCCGAACTGCATGAGGCGGCGGCGATCGACGGCGCTTCTCCCTGGCAGCGCTTCACCAAGGTGACGCTGCCGTTCCTGGCGCCGACGATCGCCATCACAGTGATGCTGCGCACCATCTGGATCGCCACCTTCGCCGACCTGATCTTCGTCATGACGGAGGGCGGACCGGCCGGCTCGACCAACACGGTGCCGGTCTACATCTATGTCAGCGCCTTCAAGTCGCTGGACAAGGGCTATGCCTCGGCGGTGGCGGTGCTGCTGCTTGTGTTGCTGATTGCCTATGCCATCGCGCTGATCGCCATCCGCCGCTCCCTGGTGAGGCACGTCTGATGATCGCGGGACGCTCAACCTCACAACGGTTCTTCGGCGGCGTCGGCCTCTACGCGGCAATCGCGGCCTATGTGGTCTTCGCCCTGTTCCCGATCTACTGGACACTGAAGATTTCGGTCACGCCGGAGCGCCTTCTCTATTCAGAAGGCATCACCTTCTGGCCATCGCACATGACGTTGCAGAATTTCGTCACCGTGCTCGAGGCCACCGATTTCCCGCGCTATTTTCTCAACAGCGTCATCGTTTCGGTGTCGACGGCGGCCTTGGTGACGATCATCGCCACGCTTGCCGGCTACGCCATGTCGCGTTTCACCTTTCGCGGCAAGGCGGCGCTGGCGCTGATGCTGCTTTTGACCCAGACCTTCCCGCTGGTGATGGTGATCCCGCCGATCTACCGCGTCATGGGTCAGATCGGCCTGATCAACAGCCTGACCGGGTTGATCATCATCTACACCGCCTTCAACACCGCCTTTGCCACCTTCCTGATGCAGTCCTTCTTCGACGGCATCCCGAAGGACCTGGAAGAGGCAGCGATGATCGACGGCTGCACGCGTGCGCAGGCGATGCGCAAGGTGATCGTGCCGCTGACGCTGCCCGGCATGGGCGCGACGCTCGGCTTCGTGTTCACCGCCGCCTGGAGCGAGCTTCTGTTCGCGCTGATGCTGATCTCCAGCGACGACCAGAAGACCTTCGCCGTCGGCCTGCTCACCTTCATCGGCAAGTTCGCCGTCGACTGGGGGCAGATGATGGCGGCGTCCATCCTGGCGCTGATCCCGGTCTGCATCTTCTTCGCCTTCCTGCAACGCTATCTCGTCACCGGCCTGACCGCCGGCGCCGTCAAAGGATAGATCGATGGCTTCTGTTACACTCGATAAGGTCCGCAAGGACTATGGCGCCGTCCGTGTCCTGCATGCGGTCGATCTTGAAATCGCCGATGGTGAGTTCGTGGTCCTGGTCGGGCCGTCCGGCTGCGGCAAGTCCACGCTCTTGCGCATGATCGCCGGGCTGGAGGAGGCTTCCGGCGGCGAGATCCGTATCGGCGAGCGGCTGGTCAATGATGTGGCGCCCAAGGACCGCGACATCGCCATGGTGTTCCAGTCCTACGCGCTCTATCCGCATATGGACGTGTCGAAGAACATGGGCTTCAGCCTGCTCCTGAAGAAGGCGCAGAAGTCCACCATCGACGCGCGGGTGGATGGCGCAGCCAAGCGGCTGGGCTTGGACACATTCCTGCAACGCTTGCCGCGGCAATTGTCGGGCGGCCAGCGCCAGCGCGTCGCCATGGGCCGCGCCATCGTGCGCGACCCCAAGGTGTTTCTGTTCGACGAGCCGTTGTCCAACCTCGACGCCAAGCTGCGCGTGCACATGCGCGCCGAGATCAAGGCGCTGCACCAGCAGCTGAAGACCACCTCGGTCTACGTCACCCATGATCAGATCGAAGCGATGACCATGGCCGACCGGATCGTCGTCATGCATGACGGGCTGATCCAGCAGGTCGGTGCGCCGCTCGATCTCTATGACCGCCCGGCCAACATGTTCGTCGCCGGCTTCATCGGCTCACCAGGCATGAACTTTTTGCCGGCAACGGTGGCGAAGGGTGGAAAGGTGGACGCGGTGCTTTCCGACGGCCAGAAGCTGCGGCTGCCGGATGGCCTGCCGCTCAAGGACGGCGACGCGATCACCATCGGTCTACGGCCCGAACATATAAGACTGGCCGATGACGGCGCGCTGCAGGGCGAGGTGGTGGTGGTGGAGCCGCTCGGGCTTTCGACGCAGTTCTACGTCAAACTGGCCAACCAGCAGCTCTGCGTCTTTGCCATGGGGCGCGCCGGCGTGAAGCCTGGAGACACCGTGCGGCTGGCGGCCGATCCGGCGTCACTGCATCTGTTCGATCCGAAAAGCGGTGACCGCGTCGGCTGAAGGAAATCAGCGGCCGGGGGGACCCGGCCTGCAGCATCTGTATGCAAACAAAAACGCCGCCCGGTGGGCGGCGTTTTTGTTTGCATAGGAAAAACCCAGATTACTTGATCTTGGTTTCCTTGAATTCGACGTGCTTCTTGGCGACCGGGTCGTACTTGCGGAACGACAGCTTGTCGGTCTTGGTACGGCTGTTCTTGCTGGTCACGTAGAAGAAACCGGTGTCGGCGGTCGACAGAAGCTTGATCTTGATGTTTGCGGCTTTGGCCATTGTATCAGTCCGTTTGTTCGTGGGGTTTTGGCCGCTGGAGCACGGGAAAACACCCGGACGCGGGAAACTTGGCGCGACACATAAAGAACGTGCCTGGAAAGTCAAGCCCGGCCGCGCTTCTCCGCCCCAGCAGAACCGCCTTACGGCCGCAAATCATGCGTTTTCCGTCTCCGGCGCCGCAATCTTTTTCCAGTCGCCGGTGGTGTTCCACCAGCGATTCGGATTGGCACGGTCGTCCAGCCCCTTGGAGCGGCTGGCGAGGATCGGCTGGATGCGGATCACCGGCTCCTGGTACGAATGGGCCTGGAAAATCGCCTCGACGACACGGCTGGCCAGCGCCTGGTCGTCGGGCAATTCGAAGGAAACCTCTACGGTGCCCGGGCGGCGGCGCAATTCGGTTTCGGCGCCGGCCGCGGCTCCATCGAGAGGCCTGTAGCGCTCGATGCCGTGCGCCGACTGATAGGCGTTGCGGTCATATTTGCCCATCGCCAGCGGGGCGATCGCAACCACCGCGTCCATGATGCGGTCGACATCCGCCGCCGGAGCCTGGAAGGTCACAAGCAACAGAAGCGTCATTCGCAGGGATGTGGTTTCAAAGCCGCTGTCGATCATGGGAGTGTCCTCAACTTCCGATGTTTTTGGGACACTCTTTTACCGCGTGGCTGCTGACATGGTTCTGTCAGCAGCCTGCCGCGCGCGGGAACAGAATCCATCCCGGACACGCTACAGAAGGATCTTGCGCACCAGCCTGAAGCAGACCAGGGCGATGTAGGCGCCGAAGAACAGGCCGAGCGACCAGCCGAAGCCGGAAGGCCCGAAACTGTCCATGCCGATGCCGATCGCCTGTGGGCCAAGCACCATGCCGACGCCGTAGCACAGCACGAAGGCCGCATTGGCCGACGCCAGTTCGTGACCGGAGAGCTGCGAACCGAGATGGGCGAGGCCGATCGTATACATGGCCGCGACGACACCGCCCCAGACGAACAGAAGCGCTGCCATGAGGTGCCAGTTCGCCGCAAAGAAGGGCATGAACAGCGTGCCGGCAAGGCCAACCGTGGCGCAGGCGAGCAGCAGATAGCGCCTGTCCGAAACACGGTCGCTGATCATGCCGATCGGGATCTGCAGGAGCACATTGCCAAGGCCAATCATGGTCAGCAGCAACGCGGCGTCGGCTTCGGAATAGCCGATGCGGTTGCCATAGACCGGGAACAGCGCGAAGCCGCCGGTCTCGACCGCGCCGAACACCAGCACGGCAAAAGTCGCGGTCGGCACCAGCCAGATGTAGCGCAGGAAATTGCTGGTTTCGCCATCGGCGACGATGGAGGGGCTTTCGTTGCGCGCGGCCAGCACCGGTATCGCGGCCAGCGTGACCAGCGCGATGATGACGCCGAACGGCCTGAAGCCGGAGCTGCCGAGATGGGCGAACAGCCACGGTCCGGCGGCAAAACCGAGCGACAGGACGGTGGCGTAGATGCCAAGGACAAGGCCGCGCCGGTGCGGCGGCGCCGATGTGCTGATCCAGAATTCCGACAGGATGAACAGCACCGTCAACGCGATATGCAGCACGATGCGTAGCGGGAACCACATCCAGAAATTAGGCGCGAAATGGAAGCCGACGAAGGCGAGCGCGCCGGTGGCAATCATGGCGATCATGGTCCAGGCGACGCCGAAGCGCATGGCGAGCGGTGTCGCCAGCGGCGCACCGGCGATCGAGGCCAGGCCGGCGACGGCGGTGTTGAGGCCGATCATCGAAGCCGAGTGGCCGCGCGTTTCCAGGATGACGCTGAGCAGCGGCATGCCGAGGCCGATGGCGATGCCGACGACGCTGATCGACGAGATCGCCGCCACCATCGGCAGCCAGTGTACGCGTTCGTCGCCCTGTGGTTGGGTATCGACCGTCATGAGATGCTGAATACTCTGTCTCGTTGATCTTACGCAATTCTGGACGGAAAACCGCGTCACACCCTTCCTGGAATTGCTCTACAGAAGTTCGCGGGTGAAGCGGTTGCGGACAAGCCGGTAGAACGGCACGGGACCGCCCGGACGCAGCAGCGGATCATGGGCGAGGCGCTTTTCCAGCTCGTCCAGGATCATTCGGGTGATGTCGGGTATGTCGGCTTCCCTGGCCTTGGCAAGCGGCAGCCAGACCAGTTCCTCGAGTTCGTTGGTCGGACCACCGCCCGGCAGTTCGACGGCGACGTCGCTGCGCCAGGCGCTGAAGAAGCGCGTGTCGAAGCGGCGCACCCGGTTGGGCGGAGTGATGGCGCGCGCGATGAAGCGCAGCGTTTCGAGCGAAGGCCTTACGCCGTGTTCAACAAAACCTTGCCAGTCACGCTTGTCGGAGGCAAAGGCCGCCCTCTCGCCGATGAGCAGTCCGGCTTCCTCATAGGTTTCGCGGATTGCGGACAAGGCGACAGCGCGGGCCCGCGCGGCACTGGTGCGGCCGGGACCTGCCAGCAATTTCGCTTCCTCGTCGCGATGCAATGCGGTGGCCGTGGCGATGCGGCTGTCGGCCGGATCGGTACGGCCACCGGGAAACACGAATTTTCCAGGCATGAAGGCGTGGCCGGCGTGACGGCGCCCCATCAGCACAAGCACCTCATCGCCCTTGCGGTCGAGCAGGATCAGTGTCGCGGCGTCACGCGGACGCAGGGGCCGGCCGCCATGTGCGGCAAGACCCTTGTCGAGCTTGTCGACATCCGCCTTGGTATTGCTTCCATGCGCAGGGACCTAGCGGAAACTTCTTGCATGCGAAAGTGGCCTTAGCGATTGGCGTGTTGCGCCAGCGGCGCATCAGGCGCCGTGGTGGGAGCCCGCCCCATCCTTTTCGCCACCGAAACCGTGCATATAGAACGCCCATTGCAGTCCGATGACGGCGCCTTTGACAGGCTGCAGCAGGGCAACCGACAAGATGATGGTCAGCGGCACCCAGATGAGGATGTGCTGCCAAGTGGAAAGCGTCGATGTCGCTTCGACGCCCATGAAGGCGCCGAGAACGATGTGGCCGACAATGACGATGACCAGATAGGCCGGCAGGTCGTCGGCGCGATGGTGATGGATTTCCTCGCCACAGACGCTGCAGGTCTCGACGGTCTTGGTGAAGCCGCGAAACAGCTTGCCTTCGCCGCAGTTCGGGCAGCGGCCCAAGAGGCCGCGCTTCATCGCTGTCCACAAAGGGCGGGCAACCCGGCCCGTGTGATGTTCACCGCCGAAAACCTGTTCTTGTATCCCTAATTCCTTTGGCATCATCGTCTCCTGCCGCGCGAACCCGGTCGCGATTGCGACGCACGGGCGCGGCCCTTAGCCTTGTGAAACGACCTGGTAGAGCCTGGCAGGGGCTTTGGGTCGGTCAGCATCTCGAAGCGCATCGCGCCGGCCATCGGCGCCACCTCGACGAGCCGGACCTCGACATGGTCCGCGAGCTGGTAGCCTTTGCCTGAACGTTCTCCGAAGAGCGAGCGAGCCGTTTCGTCGTATATATAGTAATCGCCGCCCAGAGTTGACACGGGGATGAAGCCATCGGCGCCATATTGCGGCAATTGGACAAATAGTCCTGATTTGGTGACGCCGGAGATGCGGGCGTCGAACCTGTCGTCAATGCGCTCGGCGAGATAGGCGGCAATCAGCCGATCGACCGTGTCGCGCTCGGCCGCCATGGCACGCCGTTCCGTGCCGGAGATCAGGATCGCAACGTCTTCGAGCCGGGCTGCTTCGTCCTGCGTCAGTCCTCCCGGACCGAGGCCAAGTGCGGCAATAAGCCCGCGATGCACGATCAAATCGGCATAGCGGCGGATCGGCGAGGTGAAATGGGCGTAGCGCCTGAGGTTGAGGCCGAAATGGCCGATATTCCCGGGCGAGTATTCGGCCTGGCTCTGCGAGCGCAGCACCACCTCGTTGACCAGCGCCTCATTGTCGGCGCCGCGCACGCGCTCGAGAATGCTGTTGAACTGGCTGGGCCGCATCTGCGCGCCGCGCGCCAGCGACAGGCCGAGCGTCTGCAGGAATTCGCGCAGCGATTCCTGCTTGGCGAGCGACGGCGCGTCATGCACGCGGTAGACCAGCGCCTGCTTCTTCGCCTCCAGCGTCTCGGCGGCGGCGACATTGGCCTGGATCATGAATTCTTCGATCAGCTTATGGGCATCGAGCCGTTCCGGCACGATGACACGGTCGACCGTGCCATCCGGCTTGAGCATGATCTTGCGCTCCGGCAGGTCGAGTTCGAGCGGCTGGCGGCCGGCGCGACCGCGCTTGAGGATCGCATAGGCATCCCAGAGCGGTTTCAGCACGGTATCGAGGATCGGGCCGGTCTTGTCGTCGGGCACGCCGTCGATCGCCGCCTGCGCCTGCGGATAGGCGAGCTTCGCCGCCGATTTCATCATCACGCGGTGGAAGGAGTGGCGGATCTTGTGGCCATCGGCGGAGAAGGTCATGCGCACCGCCAGCGCCGGACGATCCTGGCCTTCGCGCAACGAGCAGAGGTCGTTGGAAATACGCTCCGGCAGCATCGGCACGACGCGGTCCGGGAAATAGACCGAATTGCCGCGCTTCAAGGCTTCGCGGTCCAGCGCCGTGCCATAACGGACATAGGCGGCAACGTCGGCGATCGCCACGGTGGCGATCACGCCGCCCGGATTCTTTTCGTCGAGGTCGGGCGTGGCGAAGACCGCGTCGTCATGGTCCTTGGCGTCGGCCGGGTCGATGGTGACGAGCGGCAGGTCGCGCCAGTCCTCGCGGTGGTCAAGCGTTGCCGGCTTGACGGCTTCGGATTCGGCGATGACGTCGGCCGGGAAGATATGCGGAATGTCGTGCGCGTGGATGGCGATCATCGACACAGCCTTTTCGCTGGTCAATGAGCCCAGCACGTTGAGCACCTTGGCTCTCGGCAGCCCGTAGCGGGAAGCCCGCGCCGGCTCGACCTCGACCAGATCGCCGTTCCTGGCGCCGTTCTGGAATTCCTTGTCGACGATCAGTTCGGGCTGGCGGCGTTCGACCGGTTCGATGCGGAAAGTGCCGTCCTGCAGCACGCGAAAGACGCCGAGAACGGCATCGGTGCGCTTCTCGAAGATCTTCATCACCCGACCGGTATAGGCGGGGCCCGACGGATCATCGGTCGGAAAGGTCTTGGCCAGCACGCGGTCGCCAATGCCCGGCGCCGGACCGTTGCCGCTGCGCGACACGCGGATCGAGACGACAGGCGGCTCGCCCGTGCCGACGGACTCCGCCGGATGCGCCAGCAAGATGCCGTCGCCGTCGCGGCCAAAAATGTCGAGCACGGCGACATGGGGCAGGGCGCCGACGCGGGCCAGCCGCTTGCGCTCCTTGGTGAGCACGCCTTCGTCCTGCAGGTCGCGCAGAATGTCTTTCAGCCAGATGCGGTCATCGCCGCGCAGCGCGAAAGCCTTGGCGATGTCGCGCTTTCCGGCACGATCGGGATTTTCGGCGATATAGCGCAGGATTTCGTCGCGCGAAGGCCTGTAGTCGTCCTTGACCTTGGCCCTGGTGTCGGCGGTGCGCGGATCGCCGTGGCTCCGTCCGGTGATCCTGCGCGCCACGCCGTCCTACCCTTTTTTCTTCGCTGCCGGCTTCTTGGCGGCTGTTTTCTTGGCCGCTGGCGCTTTGGCGGCCGCCGCCTTGCGGAACGGCTTCTTGCCGCCGCCGCCCTTGGCTTCCTTCTCGGCAATCAGCGCCAGCGCATCCTCGATGGTCACCGATTGCGGATCCTTGCCCTTGGGCAGCGTGGCATTGACCTTGCCGAAATTGACATAAGGCCCGTATTTGCCGTCGCGCACGACAATCTTGCCGCCGCCATCCGGATGGTCGCCAAGCTCCTTCAGGGCCGCTGGCGTGCCGCCATTGCGGCCGCCCTTGCCCTTCGACTGCTTCTCGGCAATCACCGTGACGGCGCGGTTGAGGCCGATCGAGAACACATCCTCGATGCTGTCGAGATTGGCATAGGTGCCGTCATGCAGCACGAACGGACCGTAGCGGCCGAGCCCGGCCGAGATCATCTTGGACGTTTCAGGATGCTTGCCGATATCGCGCGGCAGCGCCAGCAACGCCAGTGCTTTCTCATGGTCGATGGATTCGGGCGTCCAGCCCTTGGGCAGGCTCGAACGTTTGGCTTCCTTGCCGTCACCGCGCTGGAGGTAGGGACCGAAGCGGCCCGAGCGCAGGGTGATTTCCTCCGCCGTATAGGGATCCTTGCCGAGCACCTTGATGCCGTCCTCGCCGCCGCCATTCTCGCCATTCGGATTGGCGGCGTCGCCGAGCTGGCGGGTGAAGGAGCATTCCGGATAGTTCGAGCAGCCGACGAAAGCGCCGAACTTGCCGAGCTTCAGCGACAGGTTGCCGGTGCCGCATTTCGGGCAGATGCGCGGGTTGGAGCCGTCTTCACGCGCGGGGAACACAAGCGGCGCCAGTTCCTCGTTGAGCGCATCGAGCACGTCGGTGACGCGCAGTTCCTTGATGTCGGCGACGGCGCCCGAAAAATCCTTCCAGAAATCGCGCAGCACGTCCTTCCAGGCAAGCTTGCCGTCCGAGATCTCGTCGAGCTTTTCCTCCAGCGATGCGGTGAAGTCATATTCGACATAGCGCTCGAAGAAGCTTTCGAGGAAGGCGGACAACAGGCGGCCCTTGGCCTGCGGCACCAGCCGGCGCTTGTCGATCGTGACATAGTCGCGGTCCTCGAGCGTCTTCAGGATTGCCGTGTAGGTCGACGGGCGGCCGATGCCGAGCTCTTCCAGCTTCTTGATCAGCGACGCCTCGGAATAGCGCGGCGGCGGCTCGGTCGTGTGCTGGGTGGCGTTGATCGCCTGGCGGGCAAGCTGCTCGCCGGCGCGGATTTCCGGCAAACGACGGTTTTCCTCGTCCTCCGCGTCATCGTCCTTCTGATCGGTGTAGGCGGCGATGAAGCCGTCGAAGCGAACGACCGAACCGACGGCGCGAAGTTCGGCGGTGCGGGCGCCGTTGACCGCCTCGATCTCGACCGTGGTGCGCTCGATCTCGGCCGGCTGCATCTGGCTGGCGATGGCGCGCTTCCAGATCAGCTCATAGAGCCGCATCTGGTCTGAATCGAGATATTGCCGGACCGATGCCGGGGTGCGCATGAAATCCGTCGGGCGGATTGCTTCATGCGCTTCCTGGGCATTCTTGGCCTTGGTCGTGTAGAAACGCGGCTTTTCCGGCAGGTATTTCGGGCCGAATTCCTTAGCAATGGCGTCACGGGCAGCGTCGATCGCCTCGGGCGCCATCTGGACGCCGTCGGTTCGCATATAGGTGATCAGGCCGGTGGTTTCGCCGCCGATCTCCATGCCTTCATAGAGCCGCTGCGCCACCTGCATGGTGCGGGTGGCCGAAAAACCGAGGCCCGAGGAGGCGGCCTGCTGCAGCGTCGAGGTGGTGAAGGGCGGGCCGGGGTTGCGCTTGGTCGGCTTGGCTTCCACCGACAACGCCTTGAAGCTCGCACCTTCGAGCATCGCCTTGATGTCGTCGGCCTGCGCCTTGTTGGCAATGTCGAGCTTTTGCAGCTTCTTGCGCTCGAAGGCGGTCAGCCGCGCTTCGAAAGTCTCGTTGCGCGGCGTGCCGAGGATAGCGGCGATCTGCCAATATTCCTCGCGGATGAAGCGTTCGATCTCGGATTCGCGGTCGCAGACCAGACGCAGCGCCACCGACTGGACGCGGCCGGCCGAACGGGCGCCAGGCAATTTGCGCCACAGCACCGGCGACAGCGTGAAGCCGACAAGATAGTCCAGCGCCCGGCGGGCGAGATAGGCATCGACCAGCGGCCCATCGATCTGGCGCGGATTGGCCATGGCTTCCAGCACCGACGATTTGGTGATGGCGTTGAAGACGACGCGGCTGACCGGCTTGTCCTTGAGCGCACGCTTCTGCTTCAGCACTTCCAGCACATGCCAGGAAATGGCCTCGCCCTCGCGATCCGGGTCGGTGGCGAGGATCAGGCCGTCGGCATCCTTGACCGCCTTGGCGATGTCGGCGAGCCGCTTGCCCGAAGCGGTGTCGACCGCCCAGGACATGGCGAAGTCTTCATCCGGGCGCACCGAACCGTCCTTGGCCGGCAAATCGCGGACATGGCCGAACGAGGCCAGAACCTTGTAGTTCTTGCCGAGGTATTTGTTGATTGTCTTCGCCTTGGCCGGCGATTCGACGACGACGACGTCCATGAGGTCTCATATCAGCTGTGATGCGGCAGAAGAATTCCGCTGCGCGCGACGAAATCTCGTTCTATTTGCCGCTCACATGGCCGCGCTTTTGCATCCGGTCAAGGGGAAGCGCCCAAATTGCGGAGCTGTTCGCAGCAATACACTCTTAGAGTGTATGGAGAAAATCACAGATTTTGCTGGGAGAGATGACGTCCCTTGCTCGACGCAAACGGCCCAATTCATTTTCCGCCGAGTCGGGGGAAAGCCGGCTGCGTGCGACGCCGGGAAAGGTTGCCCTGGCGCTGGCCGCCGGCTGCATGGAGGCATGCACGGCGACCAGCCTTGTCCCGCCGGCAGGCGGGCGATGGTGTCGAGGATCAATCGGCTTTGGCGATGTGCCAGACGCCCGCGACGCCATCGCCAGCCACATCGCCGGCCTTCTTGTCCTTGATGAAGGTGTAGAGCGGCTTGCCGTCATAGGCCCACATCTTGGTGCCGTCGGTGCGGTCGACGATCGTCCAGCCTTCGGAAGCCTTCGCGCCGGCCTCGGCCTTCAGCGGCGGCCAGTTGGCGGCGCATTTGTCGTAGCAGTTCGACTTGCCCTTCTCGTCCTTGTCATAGGTATAGAGCGTCATGCCCCTGGCGTCGGTGTAGATCTTGGTGCCGTTGACCTTTGCTTCCTTCCACGCATCGGCGGCGAAGGATCCAGCGGTGCTGAGAAGCAGCGCGGCCAGCCCTATGGTTATGGTTTTCATGGAAATCTCCCTGGCTGATATTGGAGACGCGCGGGAAATCGCGGCCTCCTTGACATCAACGTCCCAGGCCGGCGCTTTCGTCCCCGATGTCCGTATGCCGCTGACTTTCCACACAATGGTGATTGGCAGAGAGGGCTGGGCGTCGCTATATCCGCCCGGGAGCAGTTGGAGTTTTGGAATGGCATTGGACATCGGCTATGTCAGCGCGGTCGGGGCGGGAGCCATCTCGTTCCTGTCGCCTTGCGTGTTGCCGCTGGTGCCGCCCTATCTCTGCTACATGGCAGGCGTTTCGGTCGACGATTTTCGCGGCGATGCAGGCGTCACGGCCCGCGAAGGTACGCGGGGCGCGCTGCTCTATTCCTCCATCGCCTTCGTGCTCGGCTTCTCGACCGTGTTCGTCGCGCTCGGCGCCGGCGCCTCGACCATCGGCAGGCTGCTGCGCGTCTGGCAGGAGCCGCTGGCGATGGGCGCCGGCGTGCTGATCATCCTGATGGGCCTGAATTTCCTCGGCATCCTGCGCATTCCATTGCTGTCGCGCGAGGCGCGCTTCCAGTCGCAGGGCAAACCGGCAAATGCACTTGCTGCCTATGTCATGGGGCTCGCCTTCGCCTTTGGCTGGACGCCGTGCATCGGCCCGGTGCTGGGGCCGATCCTGACGCTGGCCGGCGGGCGCGAAACGGTGGGCGAGGGCGCGCTGCTGCTCGCCGCCTATTCGCTCGGACTTGGCATACCCTTCCTGATCGCGGCGCTGTTCTCCGGCGCCTTCATGCGCTTCCTCGGCAAATTCCGCGTCCATCTCGGCCGCGTCGAAAAGGCGATCGGCGCGCTGCTGGTGGTCGCCGGCGTGTTTTTCCTCACCGGCGGCGTGCAGACGGTTTCTTACTGGCTGCTGGAGAATTTCCCGGTGTTGGGTCGGCTGGGGTAGCTTCCACCACCTTCAATGCGGAACGATGCCTGAAAGGCAGCGTTAGTCGGCCATGTTCAACAGCTATGGCGAAACGAAAATGGCAGCCAAGGCGGACGTACATAAATTCTTCAAGGCCTATGAGAAGATCTACAATGAAGCGATAGCCGGAAACGCTGACATGGACGATGTCGGCAAGATGTATTCAGCCGGCTTTGTCTCGGGACGCCGGCAGCGGTCATGGTCGGCGAGAATGGCCAGCAGTTGAAAGACATCATGAAAAAGGGTTTTGAGGCCTATCGTGCCATAGGCAGCAAAAAGATGACCTGCACCGGCGTCTCGGTGACATCAATCGATCAGGACCACTGCGTGGCAGAGGTAAAGTGGTCCGGCGACTATGAGCGCAAGGATGGCAAGCCCGTGATCATCGACTTTGCGATCAACTATATGGTCGAAAAGCGCGACGGCGATCTGAAGGTATTTGGCTGGATCGCCGGCGACGAACAGGCTGAATTCAGGAAGCACGGTCTGATGTAGATGCAACCCCGCTGATTAAGAGTCAGCGGCTCCGCCATCTCACCGGAATTTAACCGCATTGGTGCAGCATGGCGCCGCTGCTAGCATGATTTGATTCCCAACCCTTTTCACACGGTTGCCCATCCATGAGCCAGAGATCCTGCCTGTCCGTCATCCTCGCCGCCGGCGAAGGCACGCGCATGAAGAGCGCGCTGCCGAAGGTGCTGCACCAGATCGCGGGCCTGCCGATGGTCGCCCATGTGGTGAAGGCGGCCGACGCCGCCGGCGCGACCAGCGATGCGATCGTCATCGGCCATGGCGCGGAAGAGATGCGCAAGGCGGTGGCGAAGTTCTCGCCCAGGGCCGAAACCTTCGTGCAGGAGGAGCGCCTGGGTACGGCGCACGCCGTTCTTGCCGCCCGTGAAGCGATATCAAGGGGTTATGACGACATCCTGGTGATGTTCGGTGACACGCCGCTGATCGATGCGGACGCGCTGAACCTGGCTCGGCTGAAACTCGCCGAAGGTGCGGCCGTCGCGGTGATCGGCTTCCGGACGCCTAATCCAAACGGCTATGGAAGGCTGGTCGAAAAAGGCGGCAAGCTGATTGCCATCCGCGAGGAAAAGGACTGTTCCGAGGCGGAAAAGAAGATCGGTTTCTGTAATGCCGGCATGATGGCGGTGGCCGGCGCCCATGCGCTGAAACTGCTCGACGCTGTCGGCAACAAGAACGCCAAGGGCGAGTATTATCTCACCGACATTGTCGAGATCGCCGGCGCGCAAGGCCTCGATGTCGTTGCCACCGAGGCCAGTTTCGAGAATGCGCTCGGCATCAACAACCGCGCCGAACTGGCGCAGGCCGAGGGCATCTGGCAGCAGCGTCGGCGGCAGGAGGCGATGCTGTCGGGCGTGACGCTGCTCGCGCCGGAGACCGTGTATTTCTCCTATGACACCGAGATCGGCGCCGACACCGTCGTGGAGCCGAATGTCTGGTTCGGCCCGGGCGTGAAGATCGCCGGCGGCGCCAAGATACATGCCTTCAGCCATATTGAAGGTGCAACCATTGCGTCGAATTGCGATGTCGGGCCGTTCGCGCGGCTGCGGCCGGGCGCCGATCTCCGGAACAAGGCAAAGGTCGGCAATTTCTGCGAGGTCAAGCAGGCTGTTGTCGAGGAGGGCGCCAAGGTCAACCATTTGACCTATATTGGCGATGCCCGCGTCGGCGCAGGCGCCAATATCGGCGCCGGCACCATCACCTGCAATTATGACGGCTATTCGAAATTCTTCACTGACATCGGTGAGGGCGCCTTTGTCGGTTCAAACTCCTCGCTGGTGGCGCCGGTGTCGATCGGCAAGGGCGGCTACATTGCCTCGGGCAGCGTCATCACCGAAAGCGTGCCAGACGACGCGCTGGCCTTCGGCCGCGCCCGCCAGAAGACGATCCCTGGCAAGGGCAAGGAATTGCGCGAGCGTTTCGCTTCGGCCGCGGCGGTGAAGAAGAAGGCGGTGGGCGCCGATCACTAGCGGGTTTACTTGCCGCTGAGGCAATCGAAAAACCGACCAATTGCAGTAACCGGATTGCAAGTGCGGTCTGGCATGGTGCATGCGTGTGCAAGCGTCCATTACACCGGGCGAAATGCAATGTGACTTTCACGGCAGACCGGCCATCCCTAAGTATCGCTGGTTTTCCATGGGGAATCGGGGGTTATCTGCATGTGCGGTATCGTTGGAATCATCGGCCATTCGCAGGTTGCGCCGCTCATCGTCGATGCGCTGAAGCGGCTTGAATATCGCGGCTATGACTCGGCGGGTGTGGCCACCATCGAGCATGGCAAGCTTGCCCGCCGCCGCGCCGAAGGCAAGCTGATCAACCTCGAACGCCGGCTCAAGGAGGAGCCGCTCGACGGCACGATCGGCATCGGCCACACACGCTGGGCCACCCATGGCGTGCCCAACGAGACCAACGCGCATCCGCATTTTTCCGACGGCGTCGCCATCGTCCACAACGGCATCATCGAGAACTTCGCCGAGCTGCGCGACGAACTGGTCCGCGACGGCTATTCCTTCTCCTCGCAAACCGACACCGAGGTCGTCGCCCATCTGGTGGCGCGCGAACTCGCCAAGGGGCTGAAGCCGGTCGAGGCGGCGCATGCGGCGCTGAAGCGGCTGGAAGGCGCCTTTGCGCTGGCCATCATGTTCAAGGGCGACGAAGACCTGATCGTCGGCGCCCGCAACGGCCCGCCGCTGGCCGTCGGCCATGGCGATGGCGAGATGTTCCTGGGCTCCGACGCCATCGCGCTGGCGCCGTTCACCAATTCGATCACCTATCTCGAGGACGGCGACTGGGCGGTGGTGCGCCGCGACAGCGTCGCCATCTTCGACATCGACGGCAAAAAGGTCGAGCGCAAGCGCCAGCAGTCGCTGTCGACCTCCTTCATGGTCGACAAGGGCAACCGGCGGCACTTCATGGAAAAGGAAATCCATGAACAGCCCGAAGTGATCTCGCACACGCTGGCGCATTACGTCGATTTCGTCTCCGGCGTCTCGAAGCCGCTCGACCTGCCGTTCGACTTCGCCAAGATTGGCCGGCTGGCGATCTCGGCTTGCGGCACCGCCTATCTCGCCGGCCTGATCGGCAAATACTGGTTCGAGCGCTATGCGCGGCTGCCGGTCGACATCGATGTCGCCTCGGAGTTCCGCTACCGCGAAATGCCGCTGTCGGCCAACGATGCCGCCTTCTTCATTTCGCAATCGGGCGAGACCGCCGACACGCTGGCCTCGCTGCGCTACTGCCGCAAGGCCGGCATGAAGATCGGCGCCGTCGTCAATGTGCGGG